>Ga0207684_10000008_pt1 | contig 601602 bp, 590 predicted proteins | sample KBSK5501metaG_FD_184342 | JGI IMG/M metagenome (GOLD analysis project Ga0207684, IMG submission 184342) | Corn, switchgrass and miscanthus rhizosphere microbial communities from Kellogg Biological Station, Michigan, USA - KBS K5-50-1 metaG... | ecosystem: Host-associated > Plants > Roots >...
TTTGAGGCGTTTTCTAAGCCAGGATATAATCGCGGGCGTCCGTCGGGCGCATAGCTCAGCGGGCCTGCCGGCCCACGCGAGCCGCGCGGAACGTGCGATGCGAGCGTTTGAGGCGTTTTCTAAGCCAGGATATAATCGCGGGCGTCCGTCGGGCGCATAGCTCAGCGGGCCTGCCGGCCCACGCGAGCCGCGCGGAACGTGCGATGCGAGCGTTTGAGGCGTTTTCTAAGCCACGATATAATCGCGTCCGTCCGTCGGGCGCATAGCTCAGTTGGTACGAGCGCTTCCATGACAAGGAAGAGGTCACAGGTTCGACTCCTGTTGCGCCCACCAAGCCGCTTCGGCGGCCCACCAAAGAGTCACGAGGCCCCGTCGTTATACCCACGATGGCGACCCGGATCCGGCGCTGGCTGGCGCAATTGCTCGATTACGTCCTTCTGCACGGATTCTGGAATTAGGACGCGGTAACCGCTACCGTCTAGAGATGGCGGTCGAAGCGGGCGTCCTCTCGCTGGCTGCGATCCAGGAAGCGTCGCAACGGGTCCGGCCGTACATCTGGTCGACACCGACGCTCTCGGGCGAGGCCGTGGCCGGCGAAGGGGCGTGGCTGAAAGCCGAGAATCTGCAACGGACCGGTTCGTTCAAGGTCCGCGGCGCCGTGAACGCCGTGCTGCAGCTGAGCCCGGAGCAGCGTGCGCGCGGCGTGATCACGCTGTCGGCCGGCAACCACGGGCAAGCCCTCGCGTACGCCGCCCAGACCGCCGGCATTCCCTGCGTAGTCGTCGTCCGCGACGATGCCCCGCTGGCGAAACTGCAGGCAATTCGTGGTTATGGGGCCGAAATCGTCCTCACCCCGATCGCGGAGTGGCAGCAGCGCCTCGAGGACGAGCAGCATCGACGGGACCTTTACCTGGTGCACCCATTCGATGACCCGGCGGTGGCCGCCGGCCAGGGAACGGTTGGGCTCGAGCTTCTCGAGGCCGTCCCGGATGTGCGAACCATCATCGTTCCGGTCGGCGGCGGCGGGTTGATCTCCGGCATTGCGGTCGCGCTGAAACAGCAGCGGCCCGACATCCGCGTCATCGGTGTCGAACCTGAGAAGGCGCCCGCCGTGACCGAAAGCCTGGCGGCGGGTCACCCGGTGCCGCCATCACGACTCGACACAGTCGCCGATGGCCTGGCGGCCCCTTACACTCGGCCCTTTACCCTCGCGATCATCCAGCGCTATGTCGACGAAATGCGCACCGTGACCGATGAGGCGATCATTGATGCGCTCGGGCTCATCGCGCTGCGCGCCAAGCTGGTCGTGGAACCGGCGGGCGCAGCCGCGGTGGCACCCCTGTTGCTCGACCCGACCGTCGAGCGCCCCGTGGTCGCGGTTCTGTCGGGCGGCAACGTCGACGGCCAACGATTGGGAACCTGGATCGCGAGCTGATCCGCCACCCCCTCCCCGACCCTCGCCACAAGGGGGGAGGGAGAAAGTAAAAAATCCCCGGGTGGCGTCCCGGGGATCGAGCGAACGGCGATTCCACTGTGGAAACGCACCGAGTTGCCACTGGCTTACGGCTATGGCGCATGCCATAATTTCGCTCGACCATGGCAATGGCCCCGAACGGGAGCGTCGGTGAGGCGGTCATCCTGATCTTCGAGAACGACCCGCATCAGGCGATCGCCTATCGCGAGTTGTTTACGGATGCTGGGTCCATCGCCGAAACCGCGCTTCCCAGCCAGGACGTCCAGCAACTCTGTGAGCGGCTGCACCCGGCGGCCGTGCTGTTCGACATGGCCATCTGGGAAGCCGACACGGCGTATGTCTTCGGAGTTCTCAACGGCGCACTCGGCTTCGAGCGGCCCGTGATCCTCGCCTTATGCACGCTGCCCCATCAGGTCCGGCGGGCGAAGCGGTTCGGTGCCGATGGAACCTGGATCCGGGGGGTCGATGACGCCGCCGCACTACCGCAGCTGATTGCGGACCTGCTCGAGCAGCGTCGCGACGGAAAACTGAAACCGAAGACGCCGGCGACCCCGCTCTAGCTGACGTCGTTTTCCCCAGCTCGCGTCCTCATCGGTGCATTGATGTGGATAAGGTCCCTCGATGCTTGACACGCTTGATGCGGCGCGGATAATCAGTAGCGCGCCAGGGGAGATGGTCTCGGCAGGGATCACAAAAGTTGGAGGGAACACTTGGAGGTCGCTCACGGTTTAAAGCAAACCGCTCCGCTCAAGATCTGCGCTCGTCCAGGATGTGACGCCTCCGTCAAGAAGGCCACGGCCCGGTACTGCAGCATCCGCTGCTGTGCCATCGATCCGAGCCGGCAGGAACGCCTTCGACGTCAGGCCCGGCGAGCGCCGATCGTTCCCCTGGCGCACCAGCTCTCGATCATCTTCCAGGTGCACCCGGACATCGAGGTGACTCTCGACGATCGAACGTTAGGCCGGGACGATATCCCGGCCGGTCTGCAGCGTCTTCGCGCCGTGTAGGCGTCCTCCAATACGCTCCCTATAATCGGCTGACCCATTTTCGGGTAAAGCCATGAGCGAAAATCTGGAAGTCCTACGTCATTCAACCGCGCACGTGATGGCGGCCGCGGTGCTCGATTTGTTTCCGGAAACGGCGATTGGCATCGGTCCGGCCACTGATGAGGGCTTCTACTACGACTTCGGCTTCAAAGATCGGCTCCTGCCTGAGGACCTGCCGAAGATCGAGGCGCGGATGCGCGAGATCGTGAAGGCAGCGCCCGCCTTCGTCCAGGAGGAGGCGCCCCGGGCTGAGGCGATCGCCCTCTTCGAGCGGCTCCATCAGCCGTTGAAGGTGGAGTTGATCAACGACAAGGTCACGGACGGGACGGCGCGTCTCTACCGGACCGGCGACTTCGTCGACCTCTGCCTGGGCCCCCACGTCGCGAATGCTGGGCAGCTGGGCGCCTTCCGCCTGCTCTCCATTGCGGGCGCCTACTGGAAGGGCAGCGAAAAGAACCAGCAGCTGACCCGCATCTATGGGACGGCCTTCGCAACGGAAGCGGAGCTCGACGCTCACCTCAAGATGCTGGAGGAGGCAGCCAAACGCGATCATCGCAAGCTCGGCAAGGAGCTGGATCTCTTTCTCATCGACGAGATGGTCGGCCGTGGTCTGCCCCTCCTGACGCCGAAAGGGGCCACTATCCGGCGGCAGATGGAGGAGTTCATCCTTCGGCTCGAGCGCCGGCAGGGCTACGAGCACGTCAAGACGCCAGACATCGCCCGGCTGGAGATTTACAAGATCAGCGGGCACTACGAGCGCTACCACGACTCGATGTATCCCTCGTCTGAAATCGAGGACGAGGAGTGGCAGCTGCGGCCGATGAACTGCCCGCATCACATCCGGGTCTTTCAGCGCCGCGCCTACAGTTTTCGCGATCTCCCGGTTCGCATCGCCGAGCTGGGGACTGTGTATCGGTACGAGAAGTCCGGTGAGGTGTCGGGCCTGATCCGGGTGCGGGCCTTCACGATCAACGACGCCCACATCTTCTGCCGGCCGGACCAGCTCAACGAGGAATTCGAACGCGTTATTCAGTTGATCTTTCAGGTCTACCGCTCGTTCGGCATCACCGACTTCTATTTCCGGCTTTCCCTGCGGGACGACACCAGCGGCAAGTGGATGGGCGACCCGGATGTCTGGCGCCGAGCTCAGGATGCCGCCCGCGAAGCGCTCCGCGCCTCCGGCCATCCGTTCGTGGAGGCACCGGGCGAAGCGGCGTTCTACGGTCCAAAGCTCGACGTGCAAATAAAGGATGCGATCGGGCGGGAATTCACCCTGTCCACGAACCAGATCGACTTCTTGATGCCGGAGCGCTTTGGTCTCGAGTATGTGACTTCGGACCAGCGGATGGAGCGGCCGGTGATGATCCATCGGGCGCCGATCGGCTCTATGGAACGGTTCATGGCCTACTTGATCGAGCATTATGGCGGCGCCTTCCCTGTCTGGCTCGCACCCGTCCAGCTGGTCTTCATCCCGATCGCCGATCGCCACCTCGAGGCCGTCTCCACGCTGGCCGATCGCTTCCGCCAGCGGGACATCCGGGTCGAGGTCGATGCCCGGAGCGAACGGATGCAGGCGAAGATCCGCGCGGCACAGCTCCAGAAGGTCCCTTACATGGCAGTAGTTGGCGACAAGGAACTCGAGGCCGGCACGCTCAATATCCGGCGGCGCGAGGGGGGCGACCAGGTCTCGATCAGCGTCGACGACTTTCTCCAGCAGCTCCACGACGAGTCCCGGCTCCCTCTTGCGTAACGGGTGGAGTTTGTTGATGCGAGGCCGTGGTATACTCCCGCGTGCCAAGAGAGGCTGTCCCAGACTCTCACCTCCAGGCCGGCGCCGAAGAGGTCACCGGGATGGAGATAGCCTCGAGGCTATCTTTTTTGTTTTCGAAGGAGGCTTGATCCACGGCATTTAGGGAACTTCGGATCAACGACCAGATCCGCGCCGCCGAAGTCCGCGTCATCGACGATCGCAACGAGCAGTTAGGGGTCATGGCCACCGACCGTGCGAAGGCTCTCGCGGTCGAGCGTGAGATGGACCTGGTGGAGGTCGCGCCCCAGGCGCAGCCACCGGTGGCCCGGATCATGGATTACGGCAAGTTCAAATTCGAGAGCATCAAGAAAGAGAAAGATGGGCGCCGCAAGCACAACGTCATCAAGGTCAAAGAGATGAAGCTCCGTCCCAAGATCGGCGAGCATGACTTCCAGACGAAGTTCCATGCCGTCAAGTCCTTCCTCGAAGAGGGCGACAAGGTCAAGCTGACGATCATGTTTCGTGGCCGCGAGATGGTGCATCAGGATATCGGCAAGAAACTTCTCGACCGGATGGCGCTCGAGTTGAAGCCCATCAGCACGGTCGAGCGGATGCCGCTGCTGGAGGGTCGGAACATGATCATGATCCTGGCTCCGGCGGGCGCGGCGGGTGCCGCCCAGACGCCGTCGTCGCCGCCGGCACGGAAGGGTTAAAGGAGCATCGATGCCCAAACTCCGTACCCATCGCGCGACGGCCAAGCGGTTCCGGGTGACGAAAACCGGGAAAATCGTGCGCCCACACGCGCAGAAAAGTCATCTGCTCGGGCACAAGAGCCCACGCCGGAAGCGACAGTACAGCAAGCTGCTGGTTCTGAGCGGCAAGGATGCCCGCCGGATCCGCCGGGTGGCGCCGTACCTGAAGGAGAAAGATTGAGATGCCACGCGTAAAGCGGAGCGTCCCATCCCGCCGCCGCCACAAGAAGATCCTCGACCTCGCGAAGGGCTTCCGGATGACCCACCGGACACTGTTCCGGCCGGCGAACGAGGCGGTGCTGCACGCGCTCGAATACGCCTATCGCGACCGGCGGGCGCGCAAGCGCGACATGCGCAAGCTCTGGATCGCCCGCATCAACGCGGCGTCTCGGAGCCAGGGGATGCCCTACAACCAGTTCATGCACGGCCTGAAGTTGGCCGGGGTCAGCATCAACCGCAAGATGCTGGCCGACCTGGCGGTTCGCGATGCCCAGTCATTCAGCGAGCTGATCGCGGTCGCCAAGGGCGGCCCTAAGTCGTGAATTAGCGCAGAACAATTGAACGGTGCGGACTGCGCCCCTCGCCGCGCCCTCGCTGGGCCGGCAGGCCCGCCTCACGATCGATGAATTTGGCGCGCCTGGAGGTGTGAGCGTGAACGTCGCCGACCTGGATGCGATCGGACTCGACGCGCGCAATCGCATCGCCTCCGCGCCCGATGAAACGGTCCTGGAACGGCTCCGAGTCGAGCTGCTGGGCAAGAAGGGGCTGGTGACGGCGGCCTTGAGGGGCCTGGGTGGCCTACCGGCGGATCAGCGGGCGGCGGCAGGCGCCCGAGCGAACTCGCTGAAGTCGGAGATTGAGAGCCTGCTAGTAGCACGGGCGCGGCAGTTACAGGCGATGCGGCTCGAGACGCTTGGCGATCGCGAATGGGTTGACGTCACGTTCATCCCGGATAGCGCCGTCTCGCGTGGCCATCTTCATCCGCTCACCCAGGTTCTTCATGAGATCACGGCGATCTTCTCGCGGCTTGGGTACGAGGTCGCGCTTGGCCCGGAGGTCGAAGACGATTATCACAACTTTCAGGCGCTCAACATCCCGGAGGGCCATCCGGCGCGCGATGAATGGGACAGCTTCTACCTTGCCCAGGGAGGTTGGCTCCTGCGGACCCATACCTCGCCGGTCCAGATCCGATTCATGGAAGCGCATAAACCGCCGATCAGGATCATCGCGCCAGGGCCCGTGTATCGCCACGAGGCGACCGACGCCGGTCACGAATCGCAATTCCATCAAGTCGAAGGCCTGCTGGTCGAGGCAGACGTTCGGATGTCGGACCTCGTGGGTACCATCGAGTACTTCTCGCGATCGATGTTCGGCGCCGACCGCCGGATTCGTATTAGTGGCGACCACTTTCCCTTCACGGAACCATCCATTGGCGCCGCCGTCTCGTGCGGTATCTGTCAGGGGGCTGGCTGCAGCAGTTGTAAGGGCGGCTGGCTCGAAATCATGGGCGCCGGCATGGTCCATCCACAGGTTCTGCGAAACGGCCGAATCGACCCCGAGCGCTACTCCGGCTTTGCCTTCGGAATGGGCCTCGATCGAATCGCCATGCTCAAGTACAACATTGCCGATATCCGTCGACTGCGGGAGAACGACGTGCGCTTTCTGAGGCAGTTCTGATGGTTGTCTCACGGAACTGGCTCAAGGAGTACGTCGACGTTCCGGATGACCTGCCCGCGCTCAGCGAGCGCCTCACCCTTTCCGGCACCGAGGTTGAACGAATCCAGGTGCACGATGTCGACTTCGACGGCGTGGTGGTGGCGGAGATCAAGAGTCTCCGCCCCCTTCCCGGCTCGACGAAGAACCAGATTGCCACTGTCACAACGGGGGATGGGGTCGCCGACCTCGTCACCGGGGCGTGGAACATCGCCCCCGGCAATCGGGTACCGTATGCACTCCCCGGAGCGCGCCTCGGCGACCGGCGGATCGAAACGAAGACTTTTCTCGGGGTTCCGTCAGCCGGAATGCTCTGCTCTGCGGTGGAGCTGGGCCTGGGCGAGGATGCAGCCGGCATCCTGGTCCTCGACGAGGCGGCACAACCGGGGACGAATGTCCGCGAGCTCTATCCGCCCGACACCATTTTCCATCTCGAAGTCAAATCAAACCGGCCGGATCTCCTGGCTCACCTGGGGATCGCGCGCGAGATCGCGACGCTGTTCCGACTTCCATTGCGGCAGCCGGCCATCGACGAAAGCGCGCGCGGGGCGGCGGCTCCCCTCGTGACCATCGAGGCGCCCGAGGGTTGCCGTCGCTTCGTCGGGCGGTTGATCACGGGAATTCGGGTAGGCCCGTCCGCGGTCTGGATGCAGGCGCGCCTACGCGCCGTCGGCATCCGCCCCATCAGCAACGTCGTGGACATGACGAATTACGTGATGCTCGAGAGCGGGCAGCCGATGCATGCCTTTGACCATTCCCGGCTCGCTCAGGGTCGCGTGATCGTCCGGCGGGCGCGCCAGGGCGAGCAACTGGAGTGCCTTGACGGTCAGACCCGCGTCCTCAGCTCCGAGGCGATGGTGGTGGCAGATCCAGAGCGCGCGCAGGCGATCGCCGGCATTATTGGCGGCGCCGCCAGCTCGGTAACCACGAAGACGACAGATGTGCTGCTCGAGGCCGCGACCTGGGAGCCGCGCCGAATTCGAGCGACAGCGCGGGCTCTTGGCTTGCGAACCGAGGCGTCGCTCCGATTCGAGAAAGGCCTGAGCCCGGCGCTCAGCTTGCCGGCGGTCGATCGCGCGGCGGCGCTTATTAAGGAGCTGGCGGGTGGAGACGTTGCCGCTGGCGCCGACGTCTACCCCGACCCGTTGCGGCCTGCCCGCATCGTCCTGACCGTGGAGCGGCTTGACCGGGTGCTGGGCGTCGAGGTGCCGACGCGACAGGCAGAGGACATCCTAAATCGTCTGGCATTCGGGGTTGAGCTGTCTGAATCCCAGCTGACCGCCACGCCTCCGGCGTTTCGGTTGGATTGCACGCTGCCCGAGGACGTGATCGAAGAGGTAGGTCGGATCTACGGATACGGCCATATTCCGAGCACGTTGCCAGGCTCGCGGCGGCCACTCCGCGATATCTACACCGCTCAGGACGCTGAAGAGCGGGTGCGCGACGTCCTGGTCGGACTCGGCTTCGATGAGGCGGTCACCTATCCGCTGACTGACCGGCGGCACGCGCTGGATGTGCGGCTGCCGGCGGCCGCCTCGACGCTGGCCCTGATCCAAAATCCGGTCGCGGAAGATCGCGATGCCTTACGAGTCAGCCTGGTACCCGGCTTACTGCAGGTCCTGGCGCTCAATGCGCGCCTCGATCAGCCGGGTGCGGCACTCTTCGAGATCGGCACCGGCTTCTGGCCACAGGCCCCAGACGCGCCGATACAGGAAGTCCGTTTGCTCGGGATCGCGCGACACATCCCGTCGGCTGAGATCGCCACCTCGCCGGCGGAGTTACGCCGGGTCGAGGCTGCCATGCGTGCATTGGCTGCGCGCGCCGGCGGCCGAACCATCGACGTCCGTCAGTCGCAAACCACAGGTTTCCACCCCGGACGCACGGCGTCGATTCTTGCGGAAGGCAAGGAGATCGGCGTGGCCGGCGAAATCCATCCGTCCGTTCTAACCGGTCTGGATCTGGAAGGTCGGGCGATCGGTTGCGAAGTCATGCTGGCCGGCCTCGTTGGGGATGGGACTTACACGCCCCAAGAGTCGCCCGTGCCTCGCTTTCCGGGCGTCCGTCGGGACCTGACCGTCGTCATTCGAGGCAAGATCGCGAGTAACGATCTCGTGCAAGTAATGCGCCAGCTGGGCGGTTACACGTTGCGGGACATCTCTATGCTCAGCGAATACGAGGGGCCCCAGCTCGGGGCCGGCGCCCGCAGCCTGTCCTTTCGCTTGCACTACCAGGCTGATGACCGAACGCTGACCAACGAGGAAGTGGCGGGCACCCAGCAGCGCATCGTCGAGGGCCTCAAACAGCGGTTCGGCGCCGAGGTGCGGTCCTGATGGACTACCTGGACCTGATCATCGTCGTCATCCTGGGCCTGAATGTGTTGCTCGGCTGGGCGTTCGGCCTGGTGCGGCGGGTGGTCGCCTTTGCCGGGTTGTTCGCCGGCGTGGGCGCGGCCACGCTGACCAGCGCCAACACCTCGACCTACATCGCCAACAGCTTCGGCATCACCTCGGCGTTGTGGGCACACGTCGTCACCTATGCCGTGATCGTCAGCATTGCCGTTGTGCTCTTTGAGGTCCTCGGGGTCGTCTACCAACGCTACCTCGACATGCTGATCGCCCCGGCGTTCGATCGCTTGACCGGTACGCTGGCCGGCGCGGTGGTGGGCGCGATGCAGGTGACGGTCATGCTGATCGTCGGCGTCGGCGTCCTCAAGGCGCAGCTGCCATCCGGGTACACGTATCCTCCGGCTTTCTTGACGGCGCAGGATTGGTACAACGGCTCGCTGTTGGCTCCGCATTTTTACGGACTCGAGCCGCTCACCCGCACGATTTTTTCGCTGGTGCTGCCCGGTAGCATTAGCTCGTACTTCACCCAGCTTCTGACCCACTAGTCGCCCCGAGGCTGCCGAGAAGTTTCTTCGCCCGAGACCCGGTTGTGCTGGCCCGCGACTTACTCGGGCGGGTCCTCTTCTACCGAACGGCCGACGGACTTCTCGCCGGCCGGATCGTCGAGACGGAGGCCTACACCGGCGAGGCGGACCCGGCGTCCCACGCGTTCCGCGGCCGTACAGCGCGCAACGCCATCATGTTTGGCCCCGCCGGGCATGCGTACGTCTACTTCACCTACGGCAGGCACTACTGCCTCAACGTCGTGGCCGACCTGCCCGGGAACGCGGGGGCCGTCCTGTTGCGAGCGCTTGAGCCGCTCGCCGGCATCGAGATGATGCGGTCGCTAGGTGACCATGGGCCCGAAGGCCGGCTGCTGAGCGGGCCGGGCAAGATTGGGCGCGCTTTCGGTCTGACCCTGCAAGACAACGGCCGGGATTTCACCCGTGGGCCGCTCGGGATTGCCGCGGGCACGCCGCCGCCCGCGCGGGAGATCGCCGTCTCACGACGGGTCGGAATTTCGCGCGCTGTCGAGCTGCCCTACCGCTTCGCCGTCGCCGGCAGCCGCTCGGTGTCGGGGGGGGAGCCCCGCGCTAGGGGAGCCTGACGGTGATCGTCTGGGCCGCCGGGGCGTTGGCCGAGTTGTAGTCGTACGCCTGCACGATCAGCTTGTGGGTGCTGCCGGAATCGCCCTTGACGGTAAAGGTATACGGGGCCTGCGTCAGACGCACCGGCTTGCTCGCTCCGTCAAGGAAGAAGTCGACCTCCTTGACCGCCTCGTCATCGCTGGCGGTGGCCGTCACCAGCACGCTGCCGTCAGCCTGCGGCGCCTGCGCGAGGGTAAGCGTCGGCGGGACCGTCTCCGTCATCAGCTGGCAGTTCTGGGTAGGCGGCTGCGGGTTGTTCCGATCCTTCATATCGTCCGGATACCCGGGCGGGTAGACGACGAAGGTCTTGACCGTGGTCAGGCTCGCTGGGATATCGGCCGTAGCTAGCAGGCCGTCCGTCGTGCACACCCGAATCGGTTGGTACCAGTCATCCTGGCGAGTCGGCGCCGTGCCGGCGATGAACCAATCGGTGATCGTCTGGCCGGCGCAGTTCGGCGTCGCCAGCAGCCCGCTGGCCTTGCAAACCGTGACCTTTTTGAGCCCGTCGGGGACGGCGAAGTCGTGCACCGGCCTCCCGTTCTCGTAAGCATTGAAAATGTCGCGGAAGATCAATCCCGCGCCCTGCACGCCCCAGACAACGTTCAGGTTGGAATTCAGGTTCGCCGGACAGCCACCGGCGCAGGTATGGCCCATCCAGGCGCCGATCACGATATCCGGGTTGTAGCCGATCAACCACGAGTCGTGCCAGTTCTCGGTCGTCCCAGTCTTGGAGGCGAACGGCCGCCTGATGTTCAATGCTGCCCCGACCGGCCGCAGAATGTCGCTGATCATGTAGGCAACCTGGGCCGGCAGGACGCGGACGCCCGGGTTCGGCTTCCATTCCTGCAGCACCCGCCCTTCGCTATCGACGACCTTGAGGATCACGGTCGGGTCGTGGTAGATGCCGCCGGAAGCCAGCACCCCATAGGCATTGAAGTGCTCCATGGGCAGCACCTCTGTGGCGCCGATCGCCTGGGCCAGCCCGCGTTCCGGCGTCAGGTTGGCGCTGGTCAGGCCCATCATCCGGGCGGTTTGAAAGACCCGGTCGTATCCCAACTGCTTCAGCAGCAGGATGGCTGGGATATTCCGCGACTCTTCGAGCGCCCGCCGGATCGTGATGATTCCTTCGCTGCGATGGTCCCAGTCGACAAACGGATGACCGTCGATCCTGCCCTGCGTGTCGTTGATCAGGTTGGAGGGCGCGTAACCGTTAGCCAATGCGGTGGCGTACTCGTAAATCTTGAACGAGGAGCCGGGCTGCCGGCCCTGGCCGTCGGTGATGACGTTGTACTGCCCACCAATCGCCTGGTCGTAGTAATTCGCACTGCCGACCATGGCCAGCACCTGGCCGGTCGCGGGATCGATGACTTCCGCTGCGCCGTTGTTGACATTGCGGGCGCGCAGGTCCGATCGGTTCACATTGTTGCTGACGGCTTGCTCCGCCACCGCCTGCAAGTTGTAGTCGAGCGTCGTCGTCACCCGCAGGCCACCACCGGCGACTACCGCGTCGCCGTATTGCCTGCTCAGCTGCTGGAGGACGTAGTCGACGAACCAGGGCGCCTTGAGGTCCTTCTGGATGGCGCCGTCCTCGTACTTGAGCGTCTCTTTCATGGCTTTGTCGTACTCCGGCTGGCTGATGTAGTGATCCCGCAACATGTCGGCGAGGACCAGTTGCTGGCGGCTCCGGGCGCTGTCGGCGGTGGCGGGGCTCAGGGGGTCGAACTGCGAGGGCGCATTCGGAATCCCTGCGAGCATGGCGGCCTGCGCGATGTCGAGATCTTTCGCCGACTTGGCGAAGTAGGTCTGGGCGGCCGCTTCGATCCCATAGGCTTGGTGTCCGTAGAAGATCTGGTTGAGATAGAGCGTGAGGATGTCGTTCTTCGAGAATCGCCGCTGAAGCTCCAACGCGAGCACTGCCTCACGGACTTTTCGCTCGATGGAGGGATCGTTTCCCACGAACATTCGCTTGACGAGCTGTTGCGTGATGGTGCTGCCGCCCTGGGCGGCCCGTTGATGAGTGACGTCCGCGATGGCGGCGCCGACGATGCGACGCAGGTCGATGCCGTTGTTGGTGTAGAAGGTGCGATCTTCGAGGGCGATCGTCGCTTCGACCAGGTGCGGCGAGATGGCCGACAGCGGCACAACAGTGCGGACGACGCCGTCGGTGTGCTTGACGTAGAGCAACACGCCGTTGCGGTCGTAGATCTTGGTTGCCTGGGCGAGTTCCTTCGCGCTCAGCGAGCTTGGGTCTGGTAGATCGCGGGTGTAGTTCTGGTACTTGTCGACCGCCTCCGCGCCACCGCTGAGACCCAGCAGGCCGACCAGGGTCAAGCCCACGACAATCACCTTGGCGGCCTTGCCGCCGCGCCGCCGCCGCTTGATCCGGCTGATGGTGAGCACGCGGATCGCGGCGAGTCGGGCAAACCGGTGCTTGTCTGGCGACACCGCGTCTATAACGGTTCACTTCGTTAAAAAAGCACAGTCAATCTCGAGTTGCGCCGATATACTCGCGTCTAGAACGCGTGACGGAACGATGAAGAAACAACAAAACCTTGATCACGGCGGATGGGATGCGGTGACCAGCGGCGCGGTCGAGATCGTCGATCGCGCGCATTTGAAGAGCCGGGTCGAGCGCGGCGACCGGCTGCGCGTCAAGCTCGGCCTCGACCCGACCAAGCCCGACATCCACCTGGGACACACGGTGCCGCTCCGGGCGCTGCGCCGTTACCAGCAGCACGGGCACCAGGCGGTCCTGATCATCGGCGACTGGACCGCGCGGATCGGCGACCCCTCGGGCCAGAATGTGACCCGTCCCCAACTGACGAAACAGGAAGTCGACGCGGCGGCCCAGACCTACCTCGATCAGGCCTGGAAAATCCTCGATGAGGGCGAGACCGAGGTCCGGTTGCAATCAGAGTGGTTCGACAAGATGCGGCTCGAAGACGTCGTGCAATTGACGAGCCGCTACACGGTGGCCCGGATGGCAGCCCGGGAAGATTTCGCCAAGCGAATCAGGGAAGGCCGTCCCGTCGGCCTGCACGAGCTGCTCTATCCGCTGCTTCAGGCGTATGACTCGGTCGCGGTCCGATCCGACCTCGAGCTGGGCGGGACGGATCAGACCTTCAACCTGCTGGTCGGACGCGATATCCAGGAAGCCTACGGCCAGCCGCCGCAGGATATCCAGACCATGCCCCTGCTCGAGGGTCTTGACGGGGTTCAGAAGATGAGCAAGAGCCTCGACAACTACATCGGCATCGCTGAGGCACCGTCGGTCATATACCGCAAAGCGATGAGCGTGCCTGATCACCTCATCATTCGCTACCTGCAGCTGGTGACCAATGTCGATCCGGAGCAGCTTGCTTCGGAGGAGCGCGCGCTGCGCGAGGGCGAGAACCCGCGCGCGGTCAAGCAGCGGCTCGCCGAGCGGATCGTCCGGCAATTCCACCCCGGCGCCGAGCCCGCCGACTATCGAGAGGAGTCGGGCGGCTTCAAGTCGTCAGCCCCCGAGACCGTCAATGTCGAGCCGGGGGAACGGACGATCGCGCAACTGTTTCTCGACGCCGGGCTGGTGGCCAGTAAAAGCGAAGCGCGAAGACTGATCGGGCAGAAGGGACTCACGATCAACGGGCAGCCGGTCGCTTCGGCCGATGACAAGCTCACCCCGACCGACGGAATGGTCCTGCGGCGTGGACTTCATCGAGTCGTCCGGCTGAAGGTGAGATAAACTCTCGGACGGGGAAACGATGTCTGGACATTCCAAGTGGTCTTCGATCAAGCACAAGAAGGCCCTCACCGATGCCAAGAAAGGTCAGCAGTTCACCAAGATGGCGCGCGAGATCACCATTGCCGCCCGTGAGGGCGGTGGGAATCCAGATGGCAATTACCGGCTTCGGCTGGCCATCGAGAAGGCCCGCAACGTCAACATGCCGCAGGACAACATCCAGCGCGCGATCAAGCGCGGCACCGGTGAGCTGGGCGGCGCCGCGCTCGAGGAGCTTCGTTTCGAGGGCTACGGTCCGCACGGCGTGGCGATCATGCTGGACACCCTGACCGACAATCGCAACCGAACCGGCGGTGACATCCGGAATCTCTTCAGCCGAGCCGGCGGCAATCTGGGCACCACCGGCAGCGTGGCGTGGATGTTCACGCGGCAGGGACAGATCGTCATCGATGCCAACGGCCGCGATCCGGACGAGATCGGGTTGGAAGCGATCGAGTTGGGGGCGAGCGATGCGCGCGTCGACGGCACGACGGTTGACGTCGTTACGGACCCGGCGAAACTCGAGTCGGTCCAGCAGGGCTTGAAGAAAAAGGGCTACAAGGTCGAGTCAGCCGAAGTCACGATGAACGCCTCCCAACTCATCCCGCTGAATGAGGCGACGGCTCCCTCGATTCTCAAGTTGCTCGACGCCCTGGAAGAACACGATGATGTGCAGTCCGTCTACTCGAACATGGATGTTCCGGCGGACGTCCTGGAGCGCATCAGCGAACGCGTCTAACGACGGCTTGCTGGTCCTCGGAGTCGATCCGGGGCTGGCGGACACGGGCTATGGTGCCGTCCGCCGACTCAATGGCCGTCTGGCGCTGATCACCTGCGGCACCCTCAAGACACCCGCAAACCTCGCGGAGCCGCAGCGGCTGCGGGTGCTCGCCGAGCAACTCCGCGCCCTGCTGGCCGAGCTTCGTCCACAGGCGGCGGCCTTCGAGGAGTTGTTCTTCAGCAAGAACGTGCGGACCGCGATGGCGGTTGGGCAGGCGCGCGGCGTGGCCCTCCTTTCCGCGGTGGAAGCCGGCGCGGACGTCCACGAATACACGCCGAACCAGGTCAAGCTCTCGGTGACCGGTTATGGCGCCGCCACCAAGGGACAGATGCTGAAGATGGTCCAGTCGCTACTGGCCACTCGCGAGCTCCCACGTTCCGACGACGCGATCGATGCCCTGGCAATCGCCATCTGCCATCATCACAGCGGCCGGCTCCGGGCCGTGATCAGCCGGGCCCCGGCGGGCGTCCGCGGTTGATCGCGTCCCTCGAGGGCATCCTGGCCCAGCGAGGAACGGACTCGGTGATCGTCGACGTCCATGGGGTCGGCTATCTGGTGACGGTCGGCAACCGGACGCTGGCCGAGCTGGGGCAGGTGGGGGAACGGGTTCGTCTGTATACCTATACCTACGTCCGCGAGGACGCGCTCGGGCTGTTCGGCTTTCGCAGCCCGGACGAGCTCACCTTCTTCAAACTTCTGCTGTCGGTCAAAGGCATCGGTCCGAAGGCCGGGCTGGCGATCCTCAGCCGGGCGGAGCTCCGGGTGCTCAAGAGGGCGGTCCTCCAGGAGGATGCCGCCTTGCTGGCGACCGTCCCGGGCATCGGGCCCAAGACCGCCGCCCGGGTCGTCCTGGAACTGAAGGGCAAGCTCAAGGATGAGATGTTCGGCGAGGAGGCGAGGGTCCCAGCCGCGGCCGGGGTCGACGCGATCGCCCAGGCGTTGCAGGTGCTGACTGGTCTCGGCTACGCGCCGGCGGAGGCCAAGGAGGCGGTCCGCAGGGCGACGGCCGGGAATGGCGGCAACCACTCGGTGGAGCAACTGGTGACCGTCGCCCTCAAAGGTCTGGATCGCGGATGACGGAGCGGATCGTGACGGCCGAGGAGCGGATGGAAGACCAGGAGTTCGATCGAAGCCTGCGGCCGCGCCGGCTCACCGAGTTCATCGGGCAGGAGGCGGTCAAGGCCAACCTGGAGATCCTGATCACGGCCGCCAAAGGCCGCAGTGAACCGATCGAGCACATCCTGATCGCGGGACCGCCTGGCCTGGGCAAGACGACGCTGGCCAACATCGTGGCGAACGAGATGGGCGTCAGCATCCGCACCACCTCTGGTCCGGCGATCGAGCACCAGGGGGCGCTCGCCTCGATCCTGACCAACCTCGAGGACCGCGACATCTTCTTTGTCGACGAGATCCACCGACTGGCTCGTCCGGTCGAGGAATCGCTCTATCCGGCGATGGAGGACTTCAAGTTCGACTTCGTGAGTGGAAAGGGCGCCGGCGCCCAGACCTTCCGGCTGCAACTCCCACGCTTCACCGTCATCGGGGCGACCACGCGCCAGGGCATGCTCTCCGCGCCGCTGCGTGATCGCTTCGGCGCTGTCTATCCGCTGTACTTCTACCGCCCCGAAGACCTGTTTGCGATCGTGACCCGCTCCGCCCAGCTGCTCCGGGTGGACGTCGACGAGGCCGGCGCCCGGGTGATCGCCAGCCGGGCGCGCGGGACGCCGCGCGTCGCCAACCGCCTGCTTCGCCGAGTTCGCGACTTCGCCCAGGTGCGGGCGCAGGGACGGATCGATGAGCGGATCGCGCTCGACGCGCTCGCCATGCTCGAGGTCGACGAGCTCGGCCTCGACCTGATCGACCGCCGGATCCTGCGGACGATCGTCGAGAAGTACGAGGGTGGGCCGGTCGGCTTGGAGACCATCGCCGTGTCAGTCTCGGAAGATCCCGAAACCGTCGAGGATGTCTATGAGCCGTTTCTGATGCAGCTTGGCTTTCTGGCTCGGACGCCCCGTGGGCGGGTCGCGACCAAGCTTGCCTACGATCATCTCGGCCTGGTCAAAGCCACGAGCAACGAGCAGCCTCGGCTCTTCTGAGAACCGCGGATTTCGATTACGAGCTGCCGCCGGAGCTGATCGCGCAGCATCCACCCGCAGAGCGCGACGCCGCCCGCATGCTGGTCCTCGATCCAACGTCCGGTGCCATCAAACACGCGACCATTCGACAGCTACCCGACTACCTCGGCCCCGGCGATCTGTTAGTCCTCAATGACAGCCGCGTGCTTCCGGCGCGCTTGCACGGCCGCCGGCGGGATGGGGGAGAGGCGGAGGTGCTGCTGCTCCGCCCGGTGGACGGCGATCGTCATCGCTGGGAAGCCCTGATTCGTCCGGCGCGCCGGCTCGCCGCGGGTTCGCAGGTCCGCTTCGACGGCTCGGCCCTGGCGGTCGCCATCGACGAGCGGCACGGTGAGACAGCGACGGTGCGCCTGAACGGTGTGGCGGATCCGCTGGCAGAAGTCCGCCGCATCGGTGAGATTCCGACGCCGCCGTACATCAGGGAGCGCCTGCGCGATGCTGAGCGCTATCAGACCGTCTTCGCGCGGGACGAGGGATCGGCCGCGGCACCGACCGCAGGCCTGCATTTCACGCCGGAGCTCCTCTCCGCCATACGGAATCGTGGGGTGGGCATCGCGTTCGTCACGCTCCACGTCGGCATCGATACCTTCCGGCCGGTCCGCGTGGAAGACCCGGCGCAGCACGCCATCCACAAGGAGTGGTTCCGCATCGATGACCCGACCGCGGCGGCGATCAATGCCGCACGTCAGACGGGACGTCGCGTCGTCGCGGTCGGCACCACCACCGTGCGGGTGCTGGAAACGGCCGCCGAGAGCGACCGGGTCCGGCCTGGCGAAGGCTGGACCGGACTGCTCATCCTCCCCGGCCACCCGTTCCGGGTGGTCGACGCCATGCTGACCAACTTTCACTTGCCCAGGAGCACGTTGCTGATGCTGGTGAGCGCCTTCGCCGGTCGGGAGCTCGTCCTCGCTGCGTACGCGGAGGCGATCCGCGAGCGGTATCGCTTTTACAGCTTCGGGGATTGCATGTTCATCACAGCGCCTCGCCCCCACCCTGGCCCTCCCCCACAAGGGGGGAGGGGATCAGATGTTTGAGTTGCTCGCCGAGGAAGCTGGGGCACGCCGTGGCCGCCTGGTCACGGCGCACGGCCCGATCGATACGCCGGCCTTCATGCCGGTCGGCACGCAGGCGACCGTCAAGGCGCTCAGCCCGGACGAAGTCCATGCGCTGGGCGCTCAGGTCCTGCTCGGCAACAGCTATCACCTCGCCCTGCGTCCCGGCGCCCAACGGATCGCGCGCCTGGGAGGGCTACATCGATTCATGGGCTGGGACGGCGCCCTCCTTACCGACAGCGGCGGCTTCCAGGTCTTCAGCCTGGATCACCTGGTGAGTGTCACCGATGACCGCGCAACTTTCCAATCGCACCTGGACGGCAGTGAACAACGCTTCACGCCCGAATCGGTGATGGAGATCCAGCGCGATCTCGGCTCGGACATCGCCATGGCATTCGATCAACCGGTCGCCTGGCCCGCTGCGGCAGAGGCGGCGCGGGACGCCATGGAACGGACCCACCGATGGGCGGTGCGGTGCCTGGAGACCGAGCCGGCCGCCGGCCAGCTGCGCTTCGGGATTGCGCAGGGCGGATTCGACGACGATCTTCGGCGACAGAGCGCCGACACACTGGGGCGGTTGCCCTTCGACGGATTTGGCGTCGGAGGACTCAGCCTGGGCGAACCGAAGGCCCTGACCTACCGTTTGTTGTCGCTGCAAACGGCGATCCTCCCGCGCGATCGCCCTCGATACCTGATGGGGGTTGGCACGCCGGCTGACCTGATCGAGGCGATCGCCCGCGGCATCGACATGTTCGACTGCGTGTTGCCGACTCGGATTGCCCGCAATGGGTCGATTTTGACCCGAGGTGGCCGCATCAACCTGCGCAACCGCCGGTTCGTCGAAGACCAGGGTCCGCCGGATGAGGGATGCGACTGCTACACCTGCCAGCGGTTTAGCCGCGCCTACCTGCGACACCTCTTCATGGCCGGCGAAATCCTCGGGCATCGGCTGGCGTCGATCCACAACCTCCGGCTGCTGGTGCGGCTGGTTGAGCAGCTCCGCGACGCGATCGGCGGCGGAGGATTGCCGGGCGCGATCACCTCGCTACGCGAGCAGTGGTCCCTGGCTCCGCTGCCCTGACGACGCTGCCCCCACCCTGACCATCCCCCCCAAGCGAGGGAGGGAATTTCGGCTGAGGCCCCGAACGGGTTGAAGTTAAAGGTTTCTCATCAGGGCTCGCCTATACTTGGCGTCGCATGCGCGTCGATCGTCGACTCCTCTTGCTGATTGGCGTCGTCGCCCTTCTTGCGCTCTTCATCGATGGGTTCGCCTACGTCTATCGGTTGGCCACCAACCAGCCCCTGACGGGCGCAATCCGAGGGGTTCCGACGCTGTCCATCCCGTTCCTGGGCTTCGAACAGCAGGTTTACGTGCACAAGGGCCTGGACCTGCAGGGCGGAACTCACCTGGAGCTCGAGATCACGAACGTGAGGTCGGGCACCACCATTTCGAACGCCCGGGACATCGCGGCATCCATCCTCGAGCGCCGCGTCAACAGCAGTGGCTACGCCGAGTCAGTGGTCCGCCCGGAGGGTAACAACCGCATTATCGTCGAGCTTCCCGGCGTGAACCTGGAACAGGCGAAACAAATCCTGGGCAAGACGTCCTACCTGACCATCTGGGAATGGGTGCCAGGCACGCCCGATGCCAAGACCCTGCAGGACCTCAACCCAAGGGACGCGAACAAGTACTCCGGTTACAAGCCGCAGTTCACCAACATCGACGGCAGCATGGTCACGGGCGCCTCGCGCTCCACGGACCCGAATACGAACCTCCCGGACGTTTCGTTCTCGCTCAATTCGACCGGCAGCGACCGCTTCTGTACTCTGACGCGCGATCGGGTGAGCCACACAGCGGGCACCCCGGACAATAAGATCGCGATCTTCATCGACAAGGACCTGGTCGAAGATGCCAACGTGCAGAGTGAGATCTGCGGCGGGTCGGGGATCATCACGGGTGGCTTCACCGCCGCCAGCGCCCAGGCACTCGCGATCCAGTTGAACTCGGGCGCGTTGCCCGGCACGATCTCAATCGCATCAGCCAGCGAGGTCGGCGCCACCCTGGGCGCGACCACGGTTCAACTGAGCCTGCTGGCCGGCGCGTTCGGGCTGTCCATCGTCATCCTGTTCATGCTCCTCTACTACCGGCTGCCGGGTGTGGTAGCCAGCGTTGCTCTACTTCTTTACGCCGCCATCGCGCTGGCCATCTTCAAACTCTTCGGCGTCACGCTAACCCTCGCCGGCCTGGCGGGGTTCATCCTCTCAGTCGGGATGGCAGTCGATGCCAACGTCCTGATCTTCGAGCGCGTCAAGGAAGAGTTGCGCGGCGGTCGCACCCTGGGCGCCGCGATGGAAGCCGGCGTGCACCGGGCCTGGCCGGCGATCCGGGACTCGAACATCTCGACGCTGATCACCTGCTTCGTTCTCTACTTCTTCGGCGCACCGTTGATCAAGGGGTTCGCCATCACCCTCGCGATCGGCGTCCTTGTCAGCATGTTCTCGGCGATCGTGACCACGCAGCAGTTCCTGCAGATTCTGGCCGGGCTCCGGCCGGCCCGCCGGCTGGCCTTCTACGGAGTGCAGGCGCCCAAGGCGGCATGAGGCTGAGCTTCTAAGTGGACATCGTCGGCCGTCGGAACTGGTACTTCCTGCTCTCGCTCGCGATCATCCTGCCCGGAATCATCTCCATGCTGGTGTTTGGCTTCCGCCTGGGCATCGACTTTCAGGGCGGCGATCAGTACAACCTCTCCTTCACGCGGCCGGTGCAAGCGACGGCGGTGCAGAAAGAGATGGACACGTTCAACGTCGAGGCGGTGGTGCAGCAAGCCGGCTCGAACGGGGTACTGATCACGACCAAGCCGCTGGGCAATACGCAGGAGACGACCATTCGGGCCGATCTCACCGAGAAATTTCCCGTCGACACCAGCAAGTCCAGCTATGCGCAGGTCGGGCCAACCATCGCCAAGGAGCTCGTGGTGGGCGCCGGTGGGCTGATCGCCATCGCCTCCATCCTGATCGTCGCCTACCTGAGTTTTCGCTTCAACTACAAGTTCGCCGTTTGCGCCGTCCTTGCGCTCCTGCATGACGTCTTCCTTCTCACGGGCGTCTATTCGATCCTCGGCAGGGTTTTCAATTCGCCGCTCGGCGAGATCAACACGTTGTTCGTGACCGCGGCGCTCACCGTCATCGGCTTTTCCGTCCACGACACGATCGTGATCTTCGACCGGATCCGGGAGAACCTGCGGCAGGCGAGCCGGCTGACGTTCGAGCAGAACGTCAACCTCAGCATCATCCAGTCGCTGGCCCGATCGTTGAACACATCGATGACGGTAGTTTTCGTGCTGGTTGCGCTGTTTTTGATCTCGCCGCAAAGCATCAAGGGGTTCACGCTGGCCCTCTTGATCGGTATCGTGAGCGGCACTTACTCGTCGATTTTTAATGCGAGTCCGCTGCTCGTCGTCTGGCGGCGACTTGACCCAAGGTAGCGCCTATACTCAGGCCAAGTGAATAGGAATCCTGCGGGGTGGGGCCGGCGCCCCTTTTGTTTTTAGTGGTGCCGACGTCAACCGCCCAGCTGGCTCGCATCCGTGAGTTGTTTCAACCAACCCTCAACTTCCTCGGTTACGAGCTCTACGATCTCGTCCTCACCGGCACCGGCGGGCACACCACGTTGCGGGTGGTGATCGATCGGCCGGGGGCGGTGACGCTCGATGATTGCGAGCGCGTCAGCAAATCATTGAGCGCCTTGCTCGACCAGGCGGATCCGCTGCCGACCCGCTACGACCTCGAGGTTTCGTCCCCGGGGGCGGAGCGTCCCTTGCGAAATCTCGAGGAGTACCGGAGGTTCGTTGGGAGGCGCGCCAATGTCCGTTACCGGATCGGCGAGAGCGAACAGGTCGCGGAAGGGCGCCTCACCGCGGTGTCCGACCAGATGATCGAGCTGCAGCTTGGCGAGGGCAAGCATCAACGGACCGCGGCCATCCCACTGGCAGACGTGCTGGCCGCCCGGCTGGCAATCGATCTCTCGCGCCACTGATGTTGAAGTCGGATTTCATCAAGGCGCTCGACCAGGTCCAGGAAGAGAAGGGCATTTCCAAGCAGTCCTTGCTCAGCTTGATGGAGACCGCGCTCGCCACTGCCTATCGACGGGCGTTCAATCCGCCGGAGAGCATCCGGGTCCACGTCGATCCGGAAACCGCCCAGATTGCGATCTTCGGCCGGCGACGCGTCGCCGAGGCGGCGGACGACCCGGCTACCGAGATCAGCCTGGATGAGGCTCGCAAGCTCGGTCCGGCGGACGTCGGGGACCTGGTCGACGTGCCGCTGCCCACCGAGGACTTCGCCCGGCTGGCGGCGCAGATCAGCAAGCAGGTCGTCTTTCAGCGGCTGCGCGACGCCGAGAAAGACCAGGTGCTCAAGGACGTGCTCGAGCACAAGGGGGAGATGGTGAGTGGCATCGTGGAGCGAATCGTGGAGCGGCCGGACGGCCACACGGTCTACCTCGAGCTGGGCAAGGCGGAGGGCGTCCTGCCGCCGGAGGAGCAGATTCCGGACGAAGTCATCCGAATCGGCCAGCACCTCAAAGTCCTGTTGCTCGAGGAGCGCAAACGCAGTCGTGGAGCGCAGGTGATCGTCTCCCGGGCGCACAAGGCGCTGGTCCGCCGGCTGCTCGAGTTCGAGATTCCCGAGCTGAGCTCGGGGGCTGTGGTGATTCGCGCGTTGGCCCGGGAGCCGGGGGTCCGGACCAAGGTGGCGGTCTCGGCCAACCAGGAAGGCATCGACCCGGTTGGGGCCTGCGTGGGGCCGCGTGGAGTGCGGATCCGTAGCGTCGTCGGCGAGCTGGGCTCCGAGCGGGTGGACATCATTCCCTGGTCCGATGACCCCCACCAGCTGGTGGCGAACGCCCTCAGCCCGGCGCAGGTGCTGAGCGTGGATATCGACCGGGAATCCCGGACGGCGACCGCCCACGTCCCGGAGAACCAGCTCTCGCTGGCGATCGGAAAAGACGGCCAGAATGCGCGCCTGGCGGCGAAGCTGACCGGCTGGCGGATCGACATCAAGGCGACCGCCGAGTCTAATCCCCTCCCCGACCCTCCCCACAGGGGAGAGGGCGTGGGATCGGAGGCCGGCAACGGCTCCAGCTGAGCCGCTGCGCAGCTGCGTCGGCTGCCGCCAGGTCAAGCCGCGGACCGAGCTCCACCGGCTGGGCGTCGCCGATGGTAGGATCGCCGTCAATCCGCGGCGGGTCTCGGGCCGCAGCGCCTACCTCTGCCGTGACCCAGCGTGCTGGGCGGCGGCGGAGAAGCGGCGGGCCCTCGATCGGGCCCTTCACGTACGGACCACGCCGGAAGATTGGGAGCGGCTTCGCCAGGGAATACTGAACTGAGTGCGCCCGCCAATTGCGCGCGCTCACGTTATCATTGCCAGTTGAATTGCAAAGGATAGGTCTCACATAGCCACTACAACTCGCGGTATCAAGGTTCAGCAGCTCGCCCGTGACCTCGGCGTCGAGGCGCGGGATATCCTCGATTTCCTGCGCCCGCAGCGGCACGCGCCTCGCCACGCCATGGCGGTGCTGTCGCCGGAACAGGAGGCGTCCGTGCGCACCCAATTTGCGCCGACCGGGGGCCAGGCCGCCGACGCCAAGCCGGCCGCGGCTGAAGGCAAGATCGAGCTGCCGCCCACCCTCTCGGTGAAGGAGCTGGCCGAATACCTCGACGTCAAGACCGTCGACATCATCAAAGAGTTGATGAAAAACGGCGTGATGGCCAACATCAACCAGCAGATCGACTTCGATACCGCCGCCATCGTGGCCGACAGCTTCGGCGTCCAGGCCAGTCCCATGGCGATGGACTCCGCGATTGCCGAGCAGGTGGTCGGCGAAGGCGAAGGGACGCAGGTCAAGCTGACCACGCGGTCGGAGCTTTTCAGCACCGATGGCGAGGCGCCCGAGAACCTCAAGCCACGCCCGCCGGTGGTCACCGTCATGGGCCATGTGGACCACGGCAAGACCTCGCTGCTCGACGCCGTCCGCCAGACGAAGGTGGCAGCCGGTGAAGCCGGCGGCATCACCCAGAGCATCGGCGCCTACGTCGTCGAGGAGAAGGGCCGGAACATCGTCTTCCTGGACACGCCCGGCCATGAAGCGTTCACCGCGATGCGCGCCCGCGGCGCGCAGGTGACCGATGTCGCCGTGCTGGTGGTGGCGGCGGATGACGGCGTCATGCCCCAGACGGTGGAGGCTATTTCTCACGCCAAGGCGGCGCAGGTCCCGATCGTGGTCGCGATCAACAAGATCGATAAAGACGGCGCCAACCCGGACCGGGTGAAGCAGGGCCTGTCGGAACAGGGCCTCGTTCCCGAGGAATGGGGCGGACAGACGGTTATGGTGCCCGTCTCGGCCAAGCAGAAGACCGGCATCTCCGAGATGCTCGAGATGATCCTGCTGGTCGCCGACCTGCAGGACCTGAAGGCCAACCCGGCCAAGCTGGCGGCCGGTACCGTGATCGACGCGCACCTCGAGAAAGGCCGGGGTCCGGTCGCGACGGTGCTGGTGCAGAGCGGCACGCTCCGGATCGGCGACAACCTCGTGGTGGGACACATCTTCGGGAAGGTCCGGGCACTGCTCGATGACCGAGGCCGCAAGATGAAGGAGGCAGGACCGGCCACGCCGGCTGTGGTCACCGGCCTGCCGGACGTGCCGACCGCCGGCGACGTCTTCCAGGTCGTCTCGAGCGAGAAGGTGGCACGGACGATCGCCGGCCAGCGGGCTGAGCAGTATCGCGTCGCCACCCTGGCGCAGACACGACGAGTCACCCTGGCGGACCTGTCCGCCCAGGTGGGAAAGGGGGCCGTCAAGGATCTCAACCTCGTGCTCAAGGCCGACAGCAACGGATCGGTCGAGGCGCTCAAGGGCTCGCTGCTCAAGATCCAGGACCCGCAAGTCCACATCAAGATCGTCTTCGAAGGGGTCGGCCCGGTGACCGAGTCGGACATCCTGCTAGCGGCCGTCTCGAACGCGCTGGTTATCGCCTTCAACGTGAAACCCGATCAGCAGGCGCAGAAAGCCGCCGAGCGGGAGAAGGTCGACATCCGGAACTACGACGTCGTCTACAACGTCACCAACGACATCGAACGGGCCATCAAGGGCCTCTACGAGCCGACCTTCGTCCAGGTCTGGGAGGGTCGCGCCGAAGTGCTGACGCCCATCAAGATCCCGAAGCTCGGCGTGATTGCCGGCTCGCGGGTGCAGGACGGCAAGATCACGAGTGGGTCGACCGCCAAGGTGCTGCGCGACAACAAGCTGATCCACGAAGGCCAGATCGCCGGGTTGAAGCGGTTCAAGGACGACGTCAAGGAAGTGGTCGCCGGGCTGGAGTGCGGCATTCGGGTCGACGGTTACCAGGACTTCCAGCAGGGCGATGTCATCGAGAGCTACCAGGTAAAGCAGGCTTAGCGGCCTTCTGATCCCGCTGGAGGGCGCCCGTGCGTGACGTCCGAATCGCGTTGATCGGCTTTGGACACGTTGGCCGAGCCTTTGCCAGATTGCTACTGCTGAAGCAGTACCCGTTGCGAGAGCGCTATGGGTTGAATCCGGTCGTCACGGCCGTCATGACCGCCGCCCACGGATGGGCGCGCGATGACCGTGGGCTGCAGCTAAGCGTGCTGCTCTCCTCGGAGAGGTTGCCGGAGCACGGCGCTCCACCTGGCATCGGCTCCCTGGCCGCGGACGTGCTGATCGAAGTGACGACGCTGAATGCCCGCACCGGGCAACCGGCTCTCGATCATGTACGCCAGGCGCTCGATGCCGGAATGCACGTCGTGACTGCCAACAAGGGGCCGATTGCCCACGGCCTGAAGGACTTGCACCCGCTCGCTCGGCAGCGTGGACGGCAAATCCGGTTCGAAGCGACCGTTGCCGATGATCTACCCCTCTTCAATCTGCTGCGGTACTGCTTGCCCACGGCAAAGGTTGGCCTCGTGCGCGGCATCCTGAACAGCACGACGAACTACCTCTTGAGCCAGGCAGCTCGCGGCGTGTCGTGGGCGGAAGCGCTCGCTGAAGCGCAGCGACTCGGAATCGCCGAACGGGATCCGAGTGACGACCTCGAGGGCTGGGACGCCGCCCTCAAGGCGACCATCGTCGCCAACGTCGTGATGAGCCTCGACCTGAAGGTCGACGAGGTGGTGCGTGAGCCCGTCACCGAGGAGGTGGCCGATCGGGCGCGCAACGCGGCCCAGCGGGGCCAACGGATCAGGCCCCTCGTCGCCATTGGTCCCTTCGGCACCCGCTGGGCCCCGGTCGAAGTCGGCCCGGATGACCCCTTCTTCGCCGTCGACGGGTTTTCCATGGCCGTCGAGCTCGACACCGACGTCGCCGGACGCCTGGCGATCGCCATACACCAGCCGCACGTCGGGCAAACGGCTTTCGGGCTGCTCGCCGATCTCATCGACATTGAGACGCACCAACCAACCGTACGCTGATCCCCGCCAAGCGTTTGCCGGGCAGAAGCCCCAATACAATGACGCTATGGGCAGTCACAGAGTCGAACGCGTCGCCGCACAGCTACGCGAGGAAATCAGCCAGATCATGATTCGCGACCTCAAGGATCCGCGCATCGGCATGGCCACGATTACCGAGGTCAAGCTGAGCCCCGACTTGCGCAACGCAATCGTCAAGGTCAGCGTCGTCGGAGATGCCGACGGCCGCCAGGCGGCGATCGACGGACTCGAGCACGCGAAAGGCTTCATCAGGCGGGAGCTCGGCGCTCGTCTGTCGAACCTGCGCTTCGCGCCCGACCTGCATTTCCACCTCGACGAGGGGGTCGCTTACAGCGTCCGAGTCAGCCAGCTTTTGCGCGAGGTCCAGCAAGGGGAGTCAAACGCCGGCCGCTGAGCTCGCCCCACCTCGCCCCGAGGTGGCCGACCTGGCGCCTCGGATCTGGCAGGTGATTGACAACGCTCGGGTCGTGACGGCGGTCACCCACAAGGATGCCGACGGCGACACGCTCGGCTCGGCGTTGGCGCTCGCCTGGGCGCTGGAGCTGATCGGAAAGGCCGTTCCCGTTGTCTCCTCGCCACCCGTGCCAGGCGCATGGTGGTTCCTGCCCGGCATCGAACGGGTTAACCGCCAGGACCCACCGGCGCAGGCCCCGGTCTTCATCTTCGACTCCAGCGATGCATCACGCGCTGGCAGCTACGAGGGCGTCGTGAAGCAGGCGAGGGTAGTGGTCAATATCGATCACCACGTCTCGAACTCCCGGTTCGGCACCATCAACCTGGTGCTGACCGACGCGGCCTCGACCGGCGAGCTGGTGTACGACCTGCTCAAGGCATGGGAGCTCGACATTCCGCCCGGGGCCGCGTCCTGCCTGTACGCGACCATCCTCTCCGACACCGGCGGCTTCCGGCACGACAACACGTCGGCCCACGCGCTGCGCGCCGCAGCCGAACTCGTCCGGTTGGGCGCCGACCCGGTGACCATCGCTCGCGGCCTGTTCAAGAGCCGGCCGGCGTCCTCGCTACGGATGCAGGGTCGCATCCTGCAGGGGCTCCACTTCGAGTTCGGCGACCGGCTGGTCTGGGGATCGATCAGCCAGGCCGGCCTGCGCGACAGCGGCGCGACGACGGATCAGGCCGACAGCGCGATCGATCAGCTGAACACCGTGCGGGGACAGGAGCTTGCCATCCTGTTCAAAGAGGCGGGGCCGCGACTGACGAAAGTAAGCATTCGCAGCCGCGACCAGGTCGATGCGGCAGAGCTCGCAGCGAAATTCGGCGGCGGCGGCCATCGGCGCGCGGCCGGGATCGAGCTCGCCGTGCCACTGAGGGAAGCCGAGACCAGGGTGCTGGCCGAAGTCCGCGCGCGCATGAACGACATGCGGGAAATCCCGCAACCCTAATGAACGACATCCGGGAAATCCCGCGACCCTAATCGAACGGAAGTGGCGGCCGGCATCCTGAACGTCAACAAGCCCGCGGGTCCATCCTCCTTTGCCGTCGTGCGCATCGTGCGCCGGCTGCCGGGCATATCCAAGATCGGTCATGGTGGCACCCTCGATCCTGCCGCCGACGGCGTGCTTCCCGTCCTGGTCAACGCGGCGACTCGATTGGCGGACTTCGTCCACGAATGGCCGAAGACATATCTCGCCACTGTGACCTTCGGGTTCACCTCCGATACCGGTGATCGCGAAGGTCGGATCACGCCGGCTGGAGATGCCAGCACGGTCTCTCGAGAGCGGATCGAGGAAGTCCTGCCGACCTTTATGGGTCGAATTGACCAGGTGCCGCCGATGTACTCCGCACTCAAGCAGGGGGGTGAGGCGCTCTACCGGAAAGCTCGGCGGGGCGAGGTGACCGAGCGCCGGACGCGCCTGGTTGAAATTCACGCGCTTCGTCTGCTTGACTATGAGCCAATCCAGGCGGTGGGGCGCTTCGAGGTCACGTCAGGTCGCGGGATGTATGTGCGCAGCCTGGCGCATGACCTGGGGGCAGCGTTGGGGTGCGGGGCCTATCTTTCCGGTCTTACCCGAACGGCCGTGGGTCCGCTCGCCCTGAGCGACGCGGTACCCGTGACGGCGCTGTCAGCGGCTGCCGAGGGGTGGACCGACTGGCTTCTCCCAATGGACCTGCCGCTCCAGGCATGGCCGTCGGTAGCGCTGGACGAGGTGGGCGCAGCCGCGATTCGGCGAGGGCAGTCCGTCGCGGCGCCGAGCTCGGCCCCAGGCCGTTACCGGTTGATCGACCCGGAGGGCCGCCTGCTGGCATGGGCTGAAGTCGACGCGGCCCATCGCCTGCGGCCGCGCGCCGTTTTTTCCTCGTGACTGCCGTCAGCTTCGGCTTCCCGGCACCAGGCCTCCTCGGCCCAACGCATGCCACCATGGGAACCTTTGACGGCATCCATCGCGGTCACCTGGCGCTGCTCAAACCACTGATCGCCGAGGCGAAAGAAGCGGGCGCGGCGAGCGTCCTGATTACCTTCGAACCGCACCCGCGGTGTGTGCTCGATCCGGACCACTGCCCCCCGAACCTAACGACCCTCGACGAAAAGGCCTGGCTGCTGGGACAGATCGGCCTGGACCACCTGGTCGTGATTCCGTTTACGCCGCAACTCGCCGCGCTGAGTCCCGCGGCCTTCATGCAACGGCTGCTGCGCGGGATGCAACTTCGGCGCCTCGTCATCGGCCAGGATCACCGCTTCGGACACGGCCGGCGTGGCGACCCGGCCTTCCTCCACCGGTTCGGCGCTCGGCATGGCTTCGAGGTCGAGGTCATTCCCACGCTGGCCCGTGGTCGAGCGCCGATCAGCAGTTCCCGGATCCGTCGCCTGGTCCTCCTCGGCCAGATGCGGGCCGCTGCCCAGCTCCTGGGGCGGGATTACTTCTTTCGTTCGACGGTCGAGCACGGCGCCCGGCGGGGCCGGCAACTCGGATTCCCTACCGCCAACCTGCGGATCGCGCCCAACAAACTGATCCCTGCCACCGCGGTCTACGCGGCGCGCGTCGACCTCGATGGTCAAACGTACGGCGGCGCGCTGAGCGTCGGCTATCGTCCGACCTTCGCCGAGAACGCGCTCACCGTCGAGGTCTTCATCCTCGATTTCGAGGGCGACCTGTATGACAAGCCACTCACCGTGTGGTTCGTCCAGCGGCTGCGCGGCGAGAAGCGGTTTGCGACGGTGCCGGCGTTGCAACAGCAAATGGCTCGCGACGTCGAAAACGCCAGACGGATCCTCAGGGTGGCGCCCTCGGCGACATGACGCTGGGCGATCGGTCCCTCGTCATCCTCAACCCGGTCGCCGGCGGAGGGCGCGCTCGCCCGTTCTGGGAGAGGTGCGCCGCCCGGTGCGCAGCAGCGGGAATGGAGCTAGAGGTCTTCGAAACCCGACGTCGCGGAGACGCGGCAGACCGCGCGGCGGAGGCGGGCGACCGCCTCGTCATCGCCGTTGGTGGCGATGGGACCGCCCACGAGGTGGTCAATGGCTTGCTACGCCGCCCGGGCAGCGTGCCGCCGCGGTTTGGTGCGTTGCTTCGCGCCGGCACCGCCGGCGACCTGGCTCGAAGCCTGCCGAGTCCCTCCCGCCCCGAGCTGGTCCCGGCCTGGCTCACGACGAACCGCTGGCGAGCGGTTGACGTCGGTCGGCTCAGCAGCTCGACCGGTCGACGCTACTTCATCAACGTAGCCGACGCCGGGATTGGGGCTGAGGTTGTCCGTCGCGCCGGTCGTGGACCCGCCTGGGTCGGCGGAACGGGGAATTTCCTGGGTGCCGCCGTGATCAGCCTGCTGAGACATCGCAATGCCTCGGTCCAGCTGCGCCTTGATAACGGGCCCGTCCTGCGCCGGCGCGTCCGGACGATCGCGGTTGCCAACGGCGCCTTTCTGGGTGGAGGGATGTGGATCGCCCCGAAGGCGGACGTCAACGACGGGCTTTTCGAGGTGGTGACGATCGGCGACGTCTCACGCGGGCTGGGGATCCGTAGCCTGCCGATGCTCTACAAAGGCACCCATGGGCGCCTGGCACAGGTTGAGTTCGGTCAGGCGAGGCGGGTCGAGATTGACAGCGACGAGCCGATCGGGGTCGAGGCAGATGGCGAGCTGGCGGGCAGCACGCCGGCTGTCTTCGAGATCATCCCCGGTGCGCTCCAGGTTATCGATTGGAACCCTTCGGGTATACTCTCGTAGACCTACGCGAGTGCGCCGCCGGGCGTCGCCCGACGCGAGTGGCGCGGAACGTGCCACACGAGCGTTTGAGACGTAAGGTGCTATACGAGCGTTTGAGGCGTTTCTGATTTTAGGAGGTAACTACCGACTGGCAACAACGACGAAGGCGGGCGTCATCGAGACAAATCGCCTGCACGAGATGGACACCGGATCATCCGAAGTCCAGATCGCCATCTTTAGCGAACGGATCAATCACCTCACCGACCATTTGAAGACGCACGCCCACGACCACAATTCGCGGCGCGGGTTGTTGCAGCTGGTTGGGAAGCGCCGGCGGCTGCTGAACTATCTGCAGCGCACCGATATCGAGCGTTACCGGGCGGTTATCGCCAAGCTTGGGCTCCGGAGGTGACGGCCTAGAGCCATACCCCTTGCCCGGGCGGGGCCACCTCGCGCAGGGTTAGAGATTGGTGTGCGGAGAAAGGGTTCCTTTTCTTCGAACCCCAACCCCTAACCCGCCAACGACGGAACCGCCTGGGCCGACTGCCAACCATATTCGTGCCGCCATCGCGCGGCCCAGGAGGAATCGTGAATCAGACGCATGCGGGAAACCCCGCAACCCCAACAAATGCGGGAAATCCCGCGACCCAAACAGAGCTAGAAATCGGCGGGCGTACCGTGACGGTAGAGACCGGTCGCGTCGCCCAGCAAGCGTCCGGCGCTGTCACCATCCGGATGGGCGACACCATGTTGCTCGTCACCGCGGTGATGGCCGCCACCCCCAGGGAAGGGATCGACTTTTTCCCGCTGACCGCTGACTACGAAGAGAAGCTTTACGCCGCCGGCAAGATCCCCGGCGGATTCATTCGACGGGAGGGCCGCCCCAGCGAGCAGGCGATCCTCAACAGCCGGCTGATCGACCGGCCAATCCGACCGCTCTTTCCCAAGGATTTCCGCAACGACGTCCAGGTGATCGCGACCGTCCTATCGGTCGACCAGGAGTCGGACCCGGCGATCCTCGCCATCATCGGCGCCTCGACGGCGCTGACCATCTCGCCGATCCCCTTCCAGGGACCGATCGGTGCGGTGCGTATGGGCCTGCTGGACGACCAGCTGGTGGTGAATCCACCGGTCAACCGGATGGAGGAGAGCAAGCTCGACCTGGTCGTCGCCGGGACGAGGGACGCCATCATCATGGTGGAAGCCGGCGCGAAAGAAGTGCCCGAGGAGCGCATCGTCGAGGCACTGCGGGTGGCGCATCGCGAGATCATCCGCCTGTGCGACATGCAGGAGGCCTTTGCCCGTGAAGTCGGGAAGCCGAAGGTCGAGGTGGCGCCGAGTCCAAAAGATCCGGAAATCGACCAGGCGGTGGACCAGTTTCTGGCCCAACGGCTGGACCAGGCCCTCTTCAATCCGAACAAAGCGCTCCGGGAGTCCGCCCTGGACGACCTCAAGAAGGAGACGATCGCCGAACTCGGCCCCCAGTTTGCCGACCGGCTGCCGTACCTGAGCAAGAGCTTCGAGTCGAAGGTCAAGCAACGCGTGCGGGGGAAGATCCTGGATGAGGGGATGCGGCCGGACGGACGCAAAACCACCGAGATCCGCCCGATCACGGCTGAGGTCGGTATCCTGCCGCGCACGCACGGCTCGGCGCTGTTTACCAGAGGCCAGACCCAGGCGCTGAGCATCGTCACGCTCGGCTCGATCGGCGACAAGCAGAAACTCGACGGACTCGGACTCGAGGAGTTCAAGCGCTTCATGCATCACTACAACTTCCCGCCGTTCAGCGTCGGCGAGGCCCGCCCGCTGCGCTCGCCGGGGCGGCGCGAGATCGGCCATGGGGCGCTCGCCGAACGGGCGCTGCTGCCAGTCGTGCCCACCGAAGAGGAGTTCCCCTACACCATCCGGATCGTCACCGAGATCCTGTCGTCGAATGGATCGACCTCGATGGCCAGCGTCTGCGGGTCGAGTCTGGCGATGATGGATGCCGGCGTCCCGATCAAGGGACAGGTGGCCGGGATCGCCATGGGCCTGATCACCGGGGAGGGCGGCCGGGTAGCCGTCCTGAGCGACATCCAGGGGGTTGAGGACGCGCTGGGTGACATGGACTTCAAAGTCGCCGGCACACGCACCGGCGTGACCGCGATGCAGATGGACATGAAGATCAAAGGGATCAGCATCGACACCATGGCGGGGGCGATCCAGCAAGCGAAAGAGGGTCGCTTCTTCATCATGGACAAGATGGACGCGGCGTTGAGCCGGCCGCGGTCCGTGATGTCGCAGTACGCGCCTCGCATGGTCACCGTCCAGATCCATCCGGACAAGATCCGCGAAGTGATCGGCCCCGGAGGCAAGATGATTCGCAAGATCATCGAGGACTCCGGCGTGACCAGCATCGATATCGAAGACGATGGTCGAGTCGTGATCGGCTCGGTCAACGGCGAGTCGGCGGCCAAAGCCGAACAGATCATCCGCGATCTGACCGGTGAGGTGGAGGTTGGCAAGAACTACAAGGGCAAGGTGGTCCGGATCATGCCGTTTGGCGCCTTCGTCCAGATCCTGCCCAACCAGGACGGCCTGGTACACATCAGCCAGCTGGCGGAGAACCGGGTCGACCGCGTGGAAGACGCGGTCAACGTCGGGGATGAGATCGAGGTCAAGGTGACCGAGGTCGACCGCCAGGGCCGAGTGAACCTCTCGCGCAAAGCGGTCCTGCAAGAGGCCAAGGGCATCACCAACGGCGATTGGATCGTCACCGATCGCGATCGTGGTGGGCCGCGTCGCGAAGGCGGTGGCGGCGGAGGCGGTGGCTACCGAGGTGGCGGCGATCGCGGACCCCGGCGGGAATTCGACCGTGCCGGCGATCGGGGACGAGATCACCGCAATTAAACCTGTGGATATCCGATATGCCGGGGCTACGGTCCCGGCATATACTGGCCGCCGGTTTGGACTTCGTCGACCTGCCGAGCTTGAGCGCGGCGGTGCACCAGTGCCGCCGTTGTCCGCTTGGCCACTCGCGCACCAGGGCGGTGCCGGGGGTCGGTCCGGGGGATGCCCGGATCATGATCGTGGGCGAGGCACCTGGCCAGAACGAGGACCAGCAGGGCGAGCCGTTCGTGGGGGCGGCTGGCAAGCTGCTGGACCAGTTGCTGCGCGGCATCGGGCTGTCGCGCGGCGACGTCTTCATCACAAATATCCTCAAATGCCGTCCGCCGGGCAATCGCGATCCGCAACCCGCCGAAGCCGAGGCGTGCTCGCCGTACCTTGACCAGCAGTTACGTTTGATCCATCCTGAAGTCGTCCTGGTGCTTGGCCGCCACGCGCTGGCGCGGCTGCTCCCGGGATACGACTCCATCTCGCGGCTGCACGGTAAGGTGGTGGTCAAAGACGGCGTGAGCTACATCCCGATCTATCACCCCGCCGCGGCGTTGTACAACAGCTTCCTGATGGGGCCGCTGGAGCAAGACTTCAAGGCGGTCAAGGCGCATCTCGACCGGGTGGCAGAGCGCCGGCAAGCGGTTGCGGCGGCCGCCGTTCAGGTCGCCAAGCCGGAGGAACAGCTCACGCTTTTTGGCTAAGAAGGCGCGCCTGCGCGCCATCCCGCTCGGGGGACTGGGCGAGATCGGGCGCAACATGATGGCCCTCGAATACGACGAGCAGATCGTCGTCATCGACGCCGGCCTGATGTTCCCCGAAGAGGAGATGCTCGGCGTCGACCTGGTACTGCCGGATGTCACCTACCTGGCCGAGCGGAAAGACAAAGTGCTCGGCTTCCTATTGACCCATGGCCATGAAGACCACGTCGGGGCCCTGCCCTACATCCTGCCCAAGGTCTCCGCGCCGATTTTCGGCAGCCGGCTCACGCTCGGCTTCATCAAGAACAAGCTGCGCGAGCACAAGCTGGCCGAGCAGATCGACCTCCGCGAGGTGAAGGCCGGCGACGTCGTGGAGCTAGGTCCCTTCAAGACGGAGTTCATCCACGTCGCGCACAGCATCCCGGATACGACCGCCCTCGCCATCGAGACGCCGGTCGGGATGGTGGTTCACTCGGGCGACTTCAAGATGGACCAGACCCCGGTGGACGGCCGGCCGACCGACATGGCGCGGCTCTCCCACTTCGGCGATCGCGGCGTGATGCTGTTGATGTCGGACAGCACGAACGCCGAACGAGATGGCTTCACCCCCTCGGAACGAACCATCGGGGAGGCCTTCCTGGAATTGTTCGGACAGTGCCCCGGCCGGATCATCATCTCGACCTTCGCCTCGAACATCTACCGCATCCAGCAGGCGCTCAACACGGCCGCCCGCTACAAACGCAAGGTGGCGGTCATCGGGCGCTCGATGGTGAACAACCTCACGATCGCGCAGGAGCTGGGCTACATCCAGATGCCGGGCGACATCATGATCAAGGTGCAGGACATCAACAAGGAGCCGGACGAGAAGCTCGTGATCCTCTCCAGCGGAAGCCAGGGCGAGCCGCTCTCGGCACTGACCCGGATCGCGGCCCAGGAGCACCCACAGGTGAAGCTCAAGTCGGGGGATACCGTCATCCTGTCGGCCACGCCGATCCCGGGCAACGAGGAATTGGTTTCACGGACCATCAACAACTGTTACAAGCACGGCGCGCGGGTCTTTTACTCGGCGCGTAATCGCGTGCATGCCTCCGGGCACGCGAGTCGCGAGGAGCTCAAGCTGATGCTGAACCTGGTCAAGCCGAAGTTCTTCATGCCGGTCCACGGCGAGTTCCGGCACCTCGCGCTGCACTCCGAGATCGCACAGGACGTGGGGATCCCGAAGGATCGGGTCATCGTCATCGACGACGGCAACACGGTCGAGCTGGGCGACGGCATCCCGCACCCCGGCAACAAGGTGCCGGCCGGCTACGTCTTCGTTGACGGCCTCGGGGTGGGAGACGTTGGTTCGGTGGTGCTGCGTGACCGGCGCGTACTCTCCCAAGATGGCATCTTCATCGTGATCGTGACCGTGGACAAGGACACCGGCCAGGTCGTCTCCGGACCAGACCTTATCTCACGGGGGTTCGTGCATCAGCAAACCTCAGACGCGCTGCTAGAGTCCGCCCGCCAGCAGGTCCTCAGCACCATCAACAAGCCTGGCCGCGGAACTCCCGAATGGCAGGTGTTGAAGAACTCCATCCGCGACTCGTTGAGCAAGTTCCTTTACGAGCAGATGCGCCGCCGCCCCATGATCATCCCGATCGTCGTCGAAGTCTAGATATCTGCGCTGAGCGAACAAGATGAAGCGCAACGCGCGGCTCTTGCCCAGCGTCTGTTTGGCGTCTGCATCGCGATCCCGGAGATGCTCACTGTCTACCTGGGCGATCGGCTCGGACTCTATCGGGTCCTCGTCAAGGACGGTCCATTATCGGATTAACCGGCTGATCTCCTGATACTCGGCGGTCTCACACGGCGGCAGCGTCTGGCGGCCGCATCCGCCCGGATGTAACACGCTCGCGTATCAATAAGTGAGTGCGATACAGTTGGAAGATAGGAGGTCAATAATGTCGTCTTTGAGATCGACTACGAACAGGTGGAAGCTCGGCGCAGCTCTCGCAGCGGTCCTGCTCGGGTTGTTGCTGGCTGGTTGTGGATCGACACAATCAGGGTCGAACCCCGCGGCAAGCAGCTCCTCGGGTTCGAACGGTTACTAAAAGCAGGAGGTTAGGTCATGGCTTATGCGGAACACGATGGTGGCTCGAGTGCTGCGATCGTTGCGATCTTCGCAATCACCCTGATCGTACTACTGCTGGTCTTGTTGTTCTTCGTGCACCCCTTCAAAATGTTCAGCCCGACGGTGGTTTCACCGGTCGGCACGGGCGGTGGCACGATGCACGCGACGGCGTCGAGCATGCCGTCGGTGATGGCATCGCCATCCAAGTAGTCTCAGGCATCCGGCGCTGGCCTTTCGGAGGGTCAGCGCCGAGCTAGAAGCGCCCTGGCTCCGGTCGCGTGATTGTCAGGGCTCCTCCCGAAAATCGAGGTCTTCCACGGGGTCGCCCGTGTAGCTGTCGATTTTCTTGTCGACGGCACCGGGCGCGTCTTCGACGATGTGCATCGCGGCCTCCTCCGCACTGGGGTAACCCCCTTCATCGCCGAGCTCTGAGATCTCGTCACCCTCGCCTTCGGCTTCCTCATCGAGAAGGCGGACTTCCTCGACATCTGCGCGCACGATGTCGGGACGCTCCTCAGCGAGGCGCTCGTCGAGCGTATCTCGGTGGTCGGGGTCCCGCCAATAATCGCCCGGTGGCACCTCACCTTCCTGGGCGTCGCCGGTGATTTCCTTGCCGGGAAGCGCCCCGATGAGATCCGGCTGGCCCTCCGAATCGAGGTCTTCGTTCTCTGGAAGCTCGCCGCTACGCGGGACGCCCGTCGGACCTGAGGCGGCGGTCGGGTCGAGGTCGTCGTCCAGCGACTCCTGATCTCTCTTTGGCATACCATCCTTATACCTGTTGCGAGCCTCTGGTCGAAGGACTTAATAGCCGGTAGAATGGCGCCATTCGTCTCAGCAAGCGTCGCAGCCATCCTGGAATGAAAACCCGGCGTAAGCGGATCGCCCGTCCGAAGCGCTCCGCCTCGCGGCAGCGTTTCCGAATCAAGCCACCTCGCCTCCCGAAGCTGGAGGTTCCAGAGCGCCAGCAGCGGGAATTGGCAGGGATTGCGTGTCTGTTGCTCGCCGGCTTGCTGGTGCTTGCGGTGGCGCTGCAGACCAGCGGTTCGGTCATGCACTTCCTGCACGGCGGTCTTGTCGGCCTCTTCGGCTGGGGCGTCGTGTTTGTCATCGGCGCGACGCTGGCGGCGGGCATCGAGCTGCTGGCCCCGTGGATCGAGGTCATGACCTGGGGACGCGCGCTGGGCATCGCCCTGCTGGCGGTCAGCGCGCTTGGCCTGCTGCATCTTTCCGCTGGAGGCGGCGGGGGGTCGGTCGGACGAGCCGAGGGGGAGGCGCTGCGGGGCCTGGCGGGCACCGCGGGCAGCATCCTGATCCTGGGTGCGATCTTCCTCGGTGCACTGGTGCTCGCCTTCGATATTTCGTTTCGCGGAACCGTCGGGGCGTTGCGCGAGCATTACCTGGCGAACCGCCCCGAGCCGAAGCTCCCGAAAGAAAAGCGGCCGGCTGAGGCCTGGCATCCTCGCAATCAGGTCGTCCGGAGCGAGTCATCCGAACCAGTGCTGGTACCGATTGCGGGCCTCGCCGCCCCGATCGCACCAACCCCCTCGATGGTTCCCGCGCGCCCGGAGGAACCCGCGGCGGTTGCAACCGAAGCCGCGGATGACGAGGTGGCACCTCTGCCGCGGCGCAAACGACAGACCTCGCCCGAACCGACATTGCGTGTGGTCCCCGCCCCGGCGGCGCCCGCGGTCGCCGAGGACGAGATCCAGCACGTCTGGGCCAAGCCGGACCTGACGCTGCTGGACACCGTGACCGTACGCAAGGAGCGGTTGCATGACGAGATCAAGGCGAACATCAAGTTGATCGAGCAAACGCTGGCGAGTTTCGATGTACAGGCGACCGTGATCGGCGTGAATTCCGGGCCAGCCGTCACCCAGTACGAGCTTCAGCCAGGGGTCGGCGTGCCGGTCCGCAAGATCACCGCACTCCAGAACGATCTCTCCCTGGCGCTGTCGGCGGTCATTCGGATCCAGGCGCCCATTCCGGGCAAGCCGGCGCTCGGTATTGAGGTCCCCAACAAGGCGACCAGCCTCGTGACGCTGCGGGAGATCATCCAGACGCCGACCTTCCAGAACGACCAGACCTTGCTGTCACTCGCGATCGGCACCGACGTGTCCGGCAATACCGTGGTCGGCGACCTCACCCGGATGCCCCACCTCCTGATCGCGGGCGCTACCGGGTCGGGCAAGAGCGTCTGCATCAACGCCCTGATCGCTGGCATGCTGTTTCAGGCGACACCGGACGAGCTCAAGTACATCCTGATCGATCCCAAGCGCGTCGAGTTCTCGATGTTCCAGGAGATGCCTCACCTGCTCGTACCGGTCGTGACGGAATCGGATCACGCAACTTCCGCCTTGCGTTGGGCGGTCGCCGAGATGGAAAACCGTTACAAGCTGTTTGCCAGCCACACCGTCCGCAACATCGGCGACTTCAACAACCGCGCGCCGGAGATGGGTCTCGATCGACTGCCCTACATCGTGATCGTCATCGATGAGCTGGCCGACCTGATGATGGTGGCGGCCGGGGAGATCGAGGACCTCATCTGCCGCATTGCCCAGCTGGCGCGCGCCGTCGGCATTCACCTGCTGGTGGCGACGCAGCGGCCGTCGGCTGACATCATCACCGGGCTGATCAAGGCGAATATCCCCTCGCGCATCGCCTTCGCGGTCAGCTCGAGCATCGACTCCCGCGTCATCCTCGACGAGACCGGCGCCGAAAAGCTGCTCGGTCGCGGCGACATGCTCTACCTTCCGGTCGAGGCCGGCAAGGCCACCCGCCTGCAGGGCGTGTTCGTCTCGGATCGCGAAATGAAGGCGATCATCGACTTCTGGAAGGCCCAGGGCAAGCCGCAATACCAGGAGGAGATCTTCAACGTCGAGGCGACCGTGTCCTGGGCGAAGGAAGGGATGAAGCGCGATCCGCTCTTCGCCAAAGGCGCCAACGTGGTGGCAAGGGAAGGTCGAGCCTCGGTCTCGCTGCTGCAACGCAAGCTCAACGTCGGTTACACGCGCGCCGCGCGAATTGTCGACCAGCTGGCTGATCACCGCGTGATCGGACCGTACGAGGGGAGTAAGTCACGGGAAGTGCTGATGGACCTGCTCCAGGTCGACGAGCTGGTCAAAGACCTCGACGACGCCAACAATTGATGCGACAGACAGCTGTCAAAACGCCGGGTTAGGATAGGGCCCAATGGCGCAGGATTATTCGTTCGATGTCGTCTCGCAGTTCGACCGGCAAGAGCTGGTCAATGCCGTCAACCAGGCACAGCGCGAGATCGCGACCCGCTACGACTTCAAGGACACCGGGGCGACGATCGAGCTCGGCGAGAGCGAGATCACGCTACACGGGCCGAGCGATTTCAAGCTGAAGGCCATGCTCGACGTCCTGCAGAGCAAGCTCGTCAAGCGCCAACTGTCGTTGAAGATCTTGAAGCCGGGACCGATCGAACCGGCGGCCAAGGGGACCTCGCGGCAGAAGCTCGAGCTGCAGCAGGGGATCGACGACGAGCTGGCTCGCAGCCTGGTCAAGCAGATCAAGCTGGTGTCGTCCAAGGTGCAGTCGCGCATCCAGGGCGACGCCATCCGGGTGTCGAGCCGGGAAAAGGACCTGTTGCAACAGGTGATCCAGACGCTGAAGGCGAGTGAGACGGCGGTGCCGCTCCAGTTCATCAACTACCGGTGACGAATGCCACCCGATCCCGAGATCTTTTCGCTCGCCACCCAGGTGGGGGAACGGCTGCGCCGTCAGGGGCGATGGCTGGCGGTCGCCGAGTCCTGTACGGGGGGCTTACTCGGCGCGGCGCTGACCGACGTGCCGGGGAGCTCGGCGTACTTTCTGGGCGGTGTGATCAGTTATGCCGACCGGGTCAAGGTCGACCAGCTGCAGGTGCCGGAGGAACTGCTCCAGCGATACGGGGCGGTGAGCGCGCCGGTGGCGGCCGCCATGGCGACCGGCGTTCGCCAGTTGCTACGGGCGGACATCGCGGCCTCGATCACCGGGGTGGCCGGACCGAGCGCCGAGGGATCCAAGCCGGTGGGCCTAACCTTCATTGGGATCGCGGCCGTCAGATCGAGCACATACCAATTTCAATGGTCGGGCGATCGCTGGGACAATCGGCGCCGCTCGGTGGTCGCCGCTCTGGAGCTTTTGGTCCAGGCTCTCGAGCAGTAGCGTTGACAGTTACACAAATCTGTATTACAGTGGTCGGCGCGGGCCAGGCTCACCACGAAGCAAGGGGAGACTAGATGTCAGAAAAAGACCGAGCATTGACGGCTGCGCTCAGCCAGATCGAACGCAGCTATGGGAAGGGCGCCATTATGAAGCTGGGGGAGGCGGCGGCCCAGCGAAACATCGACGTGATCCCAACCGGATCGCTCACCCTCGACATGGCGCTGGGCGTCGGTGGGATCCCACGCGGCCGGGTGGTGGAGATCTATGGTCCGGAGTCGTCGGGCAAGACCACCCTAGCGCTGCACGTCATCGCTGAATCCCAGAAGCAAGGGGGCGTCGCCGCTTTCATCGACGCGGAGCACGCCCTCGATCCGGTCTACGCCGGACACATCGGGGTCAAGACCGAGGACCTGCTGATCTCTCAGCCGGACACCGGTGAGCAGGCGCTCGAGATCGTCGACGTCCTCGTGCGCTCGGGCGCGGTGGACGTGATCGTCGTCGACTCGGTGGCGGCGCTGGTACCGAAGGCGGAGATCGACGGCGAGATGGGAGACAGCCACGTTGCCCTGCAGGCGCGCCTGATGTCGCAGGCACTGCGCAAGCTGACCGGCGCCATCTCGAAGTCGAGCACCTCGGTGATCTTCATCAACCAATTGCGGGAAAAGGTCGGCATCATGTTCGGCAATCCCGAGGTGACGACCGGCGGCCGGGCCCTGAAGTTTTATGCTTCGGTCCGGCTCGACATCCGCAAGGTCGATTCGATCAAGAACGGGCTCGACGTGACTGGCAACCGGGTGAAGGTCAAGGTGGTCAAGAACAAGGTAGCCCCGCCCTTCAGGTCGGCGGAGTTCGACATCCTCTATAACGAGGGCATCTCGTACTGGGGCAGCGTGCTCGACGCCGCTGTCGAGGCCACCCTGGTAGAGAAGGCCGGCTCCTGGTTCTCCTGCAACGGCCAGCGGCTCGGCCAGGGCCGCGAGCAGACGGTTGGGTTCCTCAAGGCCAACCCCAAGCTCGGCGAGGAGCTGATCGCGCAGCTGAAGGGACGGGCGGCCGAGAAGATCCTCCAGCCGGCGTGAGGTCGCGCGCCGGCCGGCGGGCTGCTCCGGCGGCTCGCCAGCCGGACAGCATCGACGCCGCGTATACCGAGGCGGTCAAGCGCCTCGCGCGCCAGCCGCAGTCCCGGGCCGCCCTTGAGCGCCGTCTCCTCGGGCTGGGATACACCGAGACGGCGGTTGCGGCGACGCTGGCTCGGGTTCAAGCGGATGGTTACCTCAACGACCGCGAGTACGCCGAGTCGCTGGTCCGCCGGCGCGCAGCGGGTCGTGGCCACGCCCTGATCGCCCAGGAGCTGAGGGCCAAAGGGATCGACGATCCCGATGCAGAGGCAGCCATGGGCAAAGTCGAACCGGCGACTGAGGCCGAGCAAGCCATCGCCCTGGGCCGGCGCCTGCTCGGTCGGCGACAGCTGGCCGATGCGCAAGCGCTATACGCCTATGTCGGCCCCCGGCTCAGCCGGCGGGGCTTCAGCAGCGGCCTTGTCTACCGCGCCTGCCGGCTCCTCGCTGACGAATGGCAGGTCGCCGGCCGGTTTGACAGCCTTTAAGAACGCGACTAAAATAGTCAAGATTTTGTCGCTTTGTAACGACTAGTCCCGCCGCGCTCACGCGCGGTGCGAAGAACCTTCACAAGTCCATAAGCGAGGTGTAACTATGCCCAATCCATTACTCCTGGTCGTTGGGGCCGTGGTGGGTGCGGTTCTAGGTGTCCTCGTCGCCTACGTCTGGCTTGGCAATCGCAGCCGCCAGCGGGACCTTGCCTCCAACGCGGAGCGCGAGAAGCTGCTGTCGGATGCCGAGACCCAGATGAAGGAGATGGTCCTCGAGGCCAAAGAGGAAGCCCACCGCATCCGCATGAGCCTGGAACAGGAGGTACGCGACGCACGCGCGGAGATCCAGCGTTCGGAACGCCGGGTCCAGCAGAAGGAAGAATCGATCGACCGTAAGCTCGAAGACCTCGACCGAAAGGATCAGGCGGTCACCGCCAAAGAGTTAGAGATCGGGAGGACCCGGGAGCGCGTCAACGATGCCCTCGCCGAGCAGGTGAAAGAGCTCGAGCGGATCTCTGGGATGACGCGAGCCGAAGCGAGGACGACGATCCTCACCAACCTTGAAAAAGAACTCAGTCAGGAGATCGCCCAGAAGATTCGCGAGGGCGAGGAGATCGTCAAAGAGGAGAGCGACAAGCGCGCCCGCAACATCCTGGTCACCGCAATGCAGCGGGTTGCCGCCGAACAGACGGCCGAGACGTCGGTCTCGGTGGTGGCGATTCCCAGTGACGAGATGAAGGGCCGCATCATCGGTCGGGAGGGGCGCAACATTCGGGCGCTCGAACACGCGACCGGCGTTGATTTGATCATCGACGATACCCCGGAGGCCGTCATCCTCAGCGGCTTCGACCCGGTGCGGCGGGAGGTCGCCCGGGTGGCGCTGAATCATCTGCTCGTCGACGGCCGGATCCATCCAGCCCGGATCGAAGAGATGGTGGTCAAGGCCCGTAACGACGTCCAGAACCGGATCCGTGAAGAAGGCGAACAGGCCATGTTCGAGACCGGCGTCACCGGTCTGCATCCGGAGCTGGTCAAACTGCTGGGGACGCTGGCGTTTCGGACCAGCTACGGTCAGAACGTCCTGACCCACAGCAAAGAGGTCTCCTTCCTCTGCGGGATGGCAGCGGCCGAGATCGGCGCCGACGTGGCGCTCGCTCGTGAGGCCGGCCTGCTGCATGACATCGGCAAGGCGATCGACCACGAGGTCGAGGGCTCCCACGCCATCATCGGCGGGGAACTCCTGAAACGGCTCGGGAAGTCCGAGACGCTGGTGAACGCGGTAGCCGCCCATCACATGGACGTCGAGCCCAATAGCCTGGAGGCGATCCTGACGGTCGCCTGCGACGCCGTCTCGGCGGCTCGCCCCGGCGCTCGCCGGGAAACGCTGACGACCTACATCAAGCGGCTCGAGAAGCTCGAGAGCATCGCCAATTCGTTCGAAGGCGTGGAGAAATCGTTCGCGATCCAGGCGGGTCGGGAGATCCGCATCATCGTCAAGCCCGACACCATCGACGACAGCCGGGCCCAGATCCTCGCCCGCGATATCGCGAAGCGAATCGAAGGCGAGCTCAGCTATCCCGGTCAGATCAAGGTGACGGTGATCCGCGAGACCCGTATCGTCGAATTCGCCAAGTAAGAAAAGAGAGGCGACCCTAAGTGGGGCCGCCTCTTTTCGTTTACGGTGCGCGCAGCGCACCACCGTGGGTGCTGGCTAGAACCACTGTCATCTGGATGGCAAACTGGCGCGCGCCTGATTGCGCAGGATGTCGAACATAGATCGCCCGCTCGCGAAGCGCTGCTGCGGCAACGCGGCCAACGGCCACAATGCGTAGTGGCAGGAGGATTTCGATCAGCCGTTCCCCATAGACAAGGCCAGCAGCGACTTCCTGGTGGGTCGGCCGCCGGTTAGAAAGGGGCTGGTCCGGTAGATGCGGATGGGTTGGGACGGTGTTCCATAGGATTACTCGGCGCTCCTCGCGAAGTTCCGCAAGCAACCGATGTACGATCGTCCCGGACGGTTCTGACCAGCCGCCCTTTCGGTTTCGAGAGGTCGGCCGGTATGGGAGGCCCCAGCGCGCCAGGTCGCGTTCGCTGGTGAACGCGATCCCAGACCAGCGCATCCCTTGGTAGCCGGCCGCCTCGCCAACAGCGACCACGGCGGCGTCACCGCGCTCCTCAAGGTAATGCCGCAGGTTGGCGAGCCGGATCGCCGGCGCGTCGGGCACGTCGTCCGGGCCAGCCTCGCGGAACTGGTTGAACGTGGCGCCGATAGTTGCCTGCGACACGTCCCGGAGCAGGGCCTCGATCGCGGCGGCCTTGTTACGATCGGCCAATGGTCGTAACCGTGCTGGCAATTGGGGACATTATCGGTCGGCCCGGCCGCGAGGCCGTGGCGAAGCTCCTGCCGCAGCTGCGCCGTGAGTTCTCCATCGACCTAGTGGTGGCCAACGGCGAGAACGCCGCCGGCGGTTTCGGCCTGACGCCAAAGATCGCGGACGATCTGTTCGGCCTCGGGATCGACGTGCTGACCTCGGGGAATCACATCTGGGATCAGCGAGAGATGATGACCGGATTTGACGATAACCGACCCATCCTCCGTCCGCATAACTACCCGTCGGGCGCGCCCGGTCGGGGCTGGTTCTGTTATGACCTCGGGGAAAAGGGCCAGGTCTTGATCGGCAACGTGCAAGGCCAGCTCTTCATGCCGCCCATTGATTCTGCCTTCAAGGCGGCCGACGAGGTGCTGCGCCAGGGCCCCGGGACCAGGCTTCGACTGATGGACATGCACGCCGAGGCGACCTCCGAGAAGATCGCGCTGGGCTGGTACCTCGACGGCCGGACCAGCTTCGTGTTCGGGACCCACACGCATGTTCCCACCGCCGATACCCGCCTCCTCCCGGGCGGCACCGCCTTTGTGGCGGATCTCGGCATGGTAGGGGCCAGGGACTCCGTCATCGGCATGGACCGGGAGGCCAGCCTGCAGCGGTTCCTGACCGGGGTGCCCTACAGGTTCAAAGTGGCGGAGGGCGCGGTCCAGTTCAACTCCGTGCTGGTCCGAATCGATGCCCTTTCGGGCAAGGCGGACAGCATCGAACGGCTGGACCGCGAGGTCAAGGTTGGTTAGGCGCTTGACGACCCCTGAACTTGGGGTTAAGGTGTCGGGGGGCAATCAAACGTTCGGTCACCGATCCTCCGTAGAATGGATGGACACTCTGGAAACTACACCGCCAGCGAACGGCTCGACAGGGGAGAGAACGTTATCAGCTAGCCCGGCGGCTGGCGTACCCCGTACAGCGCGCGCTGCGATTGAGATCTTGAAGGTTTCGGCGACCTCGAAGCCGGTGGCCGTCGCGGGCGCGATCGCCGGCGTGGTACGGAGCCAGAGCCGGGTCGAAGTCCAGGCCATCGGCGCCGGCGCCATCAACCAGGCGGTCAAGGCCATCGCGATCTCGCGCGGTTACGTGGCCGCCGGCGGTTTCGACCTGGTCTGCATCCCCTCGTTCATCGACATCTCCATCGACGGTGAGGAGCGGACCGGGATCCGTCTGCTGGTCGAGTCCCGCTAAACTCGGTCGATGCCTGACACGCGGGAAATCCCGCGACCCTGATGCCTGAGTCGACCGCCCCGCCCAGGCTACGAGTTCCCGGCGCCCCCTTAACCTTCGAGCAGCGAGGTTTTTCGCGCCCGCGCCCCAACGGGCACAAGCGTCCGCCATCCGGCCAGCGGTTCCACCTCTGGGTCAGCGGCTGCCAGATGAACGAGTCGGACGCCGATTATCTTGCCCAGGGCATGACGGCGGCGGGCTTCAGCGCCGTCTCGGAGCTCGACCAGGCGGACATCGCCATTCTGGTCACCTGCTGCGTGCGGCAGAACGCCGAGCAGAAGGCGTATGGCAAGTTTCGCGAGCTGAAAGCCTGGAAGCGCGCCCGGCCGGGTCGCGCGATCGCCATGACCGGCTGTATGGCGAACAAGGAAAAAGACCGCCTCTACGAACGGTTGCCCGACCTCGATTACCGGTTTGACATGCGGCAGTACGAGGCATTCATCCATGATCTCCAGGGCGAATACGAGACCGATCCCGCCCAGACTGGCGGGGCGGTCCTCCAACATGGGCTGACCGCGTATGTCCCGGCGATTTTCGGTTGCAATGAGGTCTGCAGCTTTTGCATCGTGCCCTTCGTGCGCGGCATCGAACGGAGCCGGCCACTGGACGATGTGGTGGAAGACGTGCGCCGGTTCGCCGGGCAGGGGGTGCGCGAGGTAACGCTGCTCGGCCAGACTATCAACTCCTACCGCGATCCGGAGTCGCGAGCGCGACTGGCCGAGCTGCTGGAGGCCGTCGAGCGGGTGCCTGGGATCTGGCGGGTTCGGTTCCTGACCTCGCATCCACGCCATGTCCACGACGATCTGCTCTTCGCGATTCGCGATCTACCACGCGTCTGCGAGCACCTGCATCTGCCGTTCCAATCCGGCGATGATGCGATCCTCAAGCAAATGCGCCGCCGCTACACCACCGAGGAATATCGTGCCATCATCGCCCACGCGCGGTCGTTGGTCCCGGACCTCTCGGTTTCAACCGACGTGATCGTCGGCTATCCGGGCGAGACTGAGGAGCAATTCCGGCGCACCCTCGACCTGCTCGAGGAGATCAAGTTCGACGTCGTGCACATCCAGGGTTTTTCGCCGCGACCACGGACCACCGCCGCCCGGCAGCCGGATGATATTCTGCCAGCGGAAAAGAAGCGCCGGATCAACGTGCTGTTGGACGCGCAGCGGCGGATCGCGGAGGAGGCGAATCGGCGCTGGCTGGGGCGAACGGTGGAGGTTCTGGTGGAGCGTGTCGACCAGGATGGTTTCAGTGGTCGGACGCGACAGAACAAGGTCCTCGTGGGCAGCGCACCCTTGGGGGTTGAACCGGGGACCGTCCGCCGCGTCCGCGTCGAGCAGGCCACGGCCTGGCAGTTGAAGGGCCAGGCACTCAACTAGGCGACCGCGCTGAAGCCGGCCCCCGTCCTCGAGCAGTACCTGCGGGTGAAGCGGGAGCACCCGGATGCGATCGTGTTATTTCGGCTGGGCGATTTCTACGAAACCTTCGGTGAGGATGCGGAACGAGTCGCGCCACTGCTCGGCATCACGCTGACCTCACGGGAACTCGGGAAAGGCCAGCGGTTACCGCTGGCGGGGGTGCCCTATCACGCCTTCGAAAGCTATGTCGGAAAGCTGCTCAAGGCTGGACTGCGGGTCGCACTCTGCGACCAGGTTGAAGAAGCCAGCGCGTCGCGTGGGCTGGTCCGACGCGAGGTGGTCCGGGTCCTGACCCCGGGGACTGTCGTGGAAGACGCGTTCCTCGACGGCGGCGCGAACTACGCCGTCGCCATCTGCCTCCGGTCGCATTACCACGGCCTCGCTGCCCTGGATTGCTCGACCGGGGAGCTGGCGCTGTTGCGAATCGAGCCGACCGATGACGCGCTGCGCGATGAACTCGCTCGGCTGCGACCGGCGGAGCTGATCGCCTCGGAAACTGATCGGCCGCGACTGACCAACCTCGTCGGCACCACGCCGGTTAGCTGGGTCGGCGTCCAGGACTTTGACGCTCGCGCGGCGGTTGGCCGGCTCCTGACGATGCTTCGCGTCGAGACCCTCGCCGCGTTCGGCTGCGATGAATGGCCGGAAGCATTGGCGGCCGCGCACGCCCTGCTGCGCCACGCGGAGCGGGCACACCTGCAACTCAGCCCAGGCATGCTGCGACTGCACGCAGAGCATCCTCAGGCCTTCATGCACCTCGATCCACCGACCCGCCGCAGCCTTGGACTCGACGCCGACCGGCTCGCGACGGCCGATGACCTGGTCGGCCTGTTCATCCGGGAGGCCGTTACCCCGATGGGCGCCCGCCAGTTGCGACGCTGGCTGGATCAGCCCTTACGGGACCGCGAGCCACTCGAGGAACGCCTCAACCGGGTCGCCGTGCTCCTCGACGATCCGCTCGCCCGCGGCCGGTTGCAGGCCGACCTCCGTGGCCTGCCCGACCTGGAGCGGATCGCCACCCGCATCAGCCAGGGCTTCGCGACGCCACGTGACCTGGCGGCGCTGCGCAAAACCTTGATCGCGCTGCCAGCCGTCCGACGGATCGCGGCGCAATGGCCGGAGCTGGCGGCACCGCTGCCACCGCCCTCCCTCGAGGAGGTTGCCCGCACGCTGGCCGGCGCCCTGATGGATGAGCTTCCCGCCACCCTCAAGGACGGCGGGGTGTTTCGGGCCGGCTTCGACGCCGAGCTCGACGGCGTCCGGACTGGCTCGCGTGCCGCACGTGACTGGATCGGTGGCCTCGAGCAAGCCGAACGACAGCGCACCGGGATTCGGTCCTTGAAAGTCGGCTTCAACCAGGTGTTCGGCTACTACCTCGAGGTCAGCCACGCCAACCGGGAGCCGATCCCGCCGGAGTATGTGCGCAAACAGACGCTGGTCAACGGCGAGCGCTACATCACGCCTGAGCTCAAAGAAAAGGAAACGTTGGTCCTCAACGCGCAGAGCGCGATAGTGACGCGGGAGCACGAGCTCTTCGCCGACCTCTGCCGGCGAATCACGACGGCAGGGAGCGACCTGCTCGATGCGGCGGCATGGCTCAGCCAGCTCGACGCGGTCGCCGCGCTCGCCACCGTGGCGGCCCAGCAACGCTGGGTACGGCCGGTCCTTCGCGACCAGCCTGGCATCGAGGTCGTCGGTGGGCGTCATCCCCTGGTCGAAGCGGCGCTCGGGCCGGGACGGTTCGTGCCGAACGACGTTCGTCTAAGCCCGGATTGCACGGTGGTGCTCCTGAGCGGTCCGAACATGGCCGGCAAGTCCACCTATCTCCGGCAGGCGGGGATCATCGTCCTGCTGGCCCAGGTCGGCAGCTTCGTCCCCGCAGAGCGCGCTGTCATCGGCCTGTGTGATCGGATCTTTACCCGGGTCGGCGCCCACGACGAGCTGGCGCGCGGGCTCTCCACCTTCATGGTGGAGATGGTGGAGACCGCCCACATCCTGGCGCATGCCACGCCGCGCAGCCTCCTGATTTTCGACGAGGTCGGCCGCGGAACCAGCACCTACGACGGGGTCAGCATTGCCCAGGCGATCCTCGAATACCTCCACGACGCGCCCCACCTGCGGTCGCTCACGCTGTTTGCGACGCATTATCACGAGCTGACCGCCCTCGCCCAGCGGCTGCCGCGACTTCGGAACTTTCGGATGGAGGTGCGCGAAGAAGGGGAGAGGGTGATCTTCCTGCATCAAGTCGTGGCGGGTGGCGCGGACCGCAGCTACGGCATCCATGTCGCCCAGCTCGCCGGCCTGCCGCGCCAGGTCGTGGTGCGCGCCCGCCAGGTGCTGTCCGACCTGGAGGGCCAGCGGCCGCTCGAGCGGCCGCCCGCCAGCGCGCAGCTGAGCCTGCCGCTCGATCACCCGGTGGTCGCGGAGTTGAAGCAACTCGACCTCGAACGCCTTTCGCCGCGGGAAGCGCTGGAGAAGCTCTATGCCTGGCAAGGGAAACATGTCGCGCCCTGAGGTGGGGGTCGAGCCGGGCCAACGAATCGCGATTCTTCCCGCCGTGGTTGCCGACGGCATCGCCGCCGGGGAAGTCGTCGACCGGCCGGCGGCCGTGGTCAAGGAGTTGGTCGAGAACGCTATCGATGCCGGCGCGAGCCGGATCGATGTCCGGGTCGCGGCCGCCGGTCAGGGCCTGATCGAGGTGGTGGACGACGGCCATGGCATGGGCCGGGCCGACCTGGCGGTCGCGTTTCAGCGTCACGCGACGAGTAAGCTGCGCGCCCTCGAGGATCTGCGCACGATCCAAACCCTCGGCTTTCGCGGTGAGGCGCTGGCCAGCATCGCCGCGGTCGCCGAGGTCGATGCGGTAAGCCGGAGCCGCGATGGGGGAGAGGGGTTGCGGGTCCGCATCCAGGGCGGGGAGCTCCTCACCGCGGAGTCGGCGGGCTGTCCCGTGGGGACGAGAGTCAGCGTCGAGCAACTCTTCTTCAACACGCCGGCGCGGTTGAAGTTCCTGAAGCAACCGGCGACCGAAAATGCGGTGATCGCCCGGTTGGTTGGCGAGCTGGCCCTGGGGAATCCGACGATTGCGTTCGGGCTCGAGATCGACCGGCGCCGCGTGCTCGAGACTCCGGGGACCGGTGATCTCCGAGCCACGTTCGCGGCGGTCTATGATAGCGAGACGGCCGCGGCGATGCTTTCGATCGACGAGGCACGCGTGCGTGGGTTGATCAGCCCCCCAGCGCTGCATCGGGGCACTCGGGATCACGTCGTTATCCTGATCAACGGCCGGCGCATTCAACATCGCAACCTGGTATTCGCGGTCGAGCAGGCCTATCGAGGACTCCGTGAGCCGGATCGCTTTCCCCTTGCGGTGCTGAGGGTGCTGGTCGATCCCGCGGAGGTCGATGTCAACGTGCATCCGACCAAGCGGGAGGTTCGATTCCGAAACGAGGGAGCCATCTTTGCGGCACTCGAACGGGCTTGCTATCTCGCCCTCCGGCAGAGTCCGCTGTACGAGCTGCAGTCGACCGTGGGCGGGCCGCTGCTCGAGCTGCGTGAGACTGCCATCGTTTCCAGCGCGCCGGTCACCCCCCAGCCCGGCCCGCCCCCACAAGGGGGGAGGGAGATTCCGAGCTCGCGGCTTCCCCCGCTGGCGTACGTCGGTCAGCTCCTTCATGGCTACCTGGTGGCGGAGGCGCCCGACGCGGTGGTTTTGATCGACCAACATGCCGCGCACGAGCGCGTGCTGTTCGACCGAATCCTGCAGCGACTCGAGGCTGGTGAGCCGGCCAGCCAGCTGCTGTTGATCCCGCACGACCTGGACCTCACGCCGGACCAGCTGGCCGCCTTCCAGCAGCAGGCGCCCTGGCTGCAGGCGCTCGGGTTCGAAGGCGAGCTGTTCGGGCCGCACACCATTCGGCTGCGGGCGGCCCCGAGTGACATGCCCGAAGGGCGCGTCGAGCCTGTTCTCGACCTCCTTCTTTCCGACCTCGTGGGGGAGCGCACTCCCGACCGGCGACTGCGGGAGACGGCGGCCCTGATCGCCTGCCACAGCGCCGTCCGCTTCGGCGATGCGATGAGCCCCGAGGCGGCCCGCCAATTGCTGAGCTCGCTATCCTTGACGGCCCAGCCGATCAGCTGTCCGCACGGCCGGCCGACGACGCTGATCCTTCCGGATGACCAATTGAGGCGGCTGTTCAAACGCCCCTAGGCAACCAGCGCGTCGTCGCGATCGTCGGTCCCACGGCCAGCGGAAAGACGGCGATCGCGATTGCGGCGGCTGGTCGTCTCCAGGGCGAGCTGATCTCCGTCGATTCGCGGCAGGTCTACCGATACTGCAACATCGGCACGAACAAGCCGACGCCGGAAGAGCTCGGTGGCCTGCGCTGTCGTTTGCTCGATGTCGTCGATCCTGGCACCCCGTTCACCGTCGCCGACTATCAGCGGCTGGCCATGGATGCCGTGGCAGACATCGACCGCGGTGGCCGGCTGCCCGTGCTACAGGGTGGAACCGGCCTCTACCTGCGTGCGCTCCTCGACGGCTGGAACCTTGCCGATGCACCGCCCAACCCTGAGCTGCGGGCGGCGCTCGAGCAGCGACTCGAACTGGAAGGAGTGGAGGCGCTGGATGCGGAGCTCCGGCGCATCGATCCGGCCAGCGCTCAGCGGGCCCAACGGAATGTCCGCCGGATGATCCGTGCCCTCGAAATCCACGCGGTCACCGGCCGTCCGCCCAGTGAGGCGCGTGAGTCCGATCCGCCGCCGTGGTCGACCACCATCATTGGCCTCGACGTGCCGCTGGCCGAGCTGGATCAGCGCATCGGGGCGCGGGTCATCCAGATGATCGACGCCGGTTGGGTGGACGAGGTCGGCCGCATTCGTCAGGCGTTTCCGGCGGCCGACCTGCGGCGCCTGGGACACGGCTACCCGGAACTGGCCGCGTATCTGGACGGCCGACTGTCGCTCGCGGACGCCCGGGATTCGACGGTGCGCCAGGTGCGGCAATACGCGCGCCGCCAGCTCACCTGGTTCCGCGCCGACCGTCGCGTGCAGTGGCTTGCCGCCGATCTGGAGATGATTGTTGAGCGCCTGCGCGTGGGTATGATGACGGCAGAGGCGAGTTGATTCGGAATTCCAACGGCAGGCAGGAACGCGCCTACCTGATGTCCCTTGATCACGAGGATCAAGGCCTGGCCGCGATCGAAGAGCAGATGCTCGAGCTCAGCGAGCTGGCCAGAACCGCCGGAGTGGTCGTGGTTGGGACGGATACCCAGCGGCGGCAAAAGGCCGATCCGGCGCTCTTCATCGGCAAGGGTAAGGCGGAGTCCCTGCATGCCCTCAAGCATGAGGCCGACTTCGACCTGCTGGTCTTCAATGAAGAGCTTTCCCCCCGGCAGCAGCGCAACCTGGAGCGAAAGCTCGAGGTGAAGGTCATCGATCGGACCGAGCTGATCCTCGACATCTTTGCGCAGCGCGCCCGCACCAAGGAGGGCCGGCTGCAGGTCGAGGCGGCGCAGCTGCATCATCTCCTCCCACGGTTGCAGGGTGGTCGGGATCTCTCCCGGTTGGGCGCCGGCGTGGGCACCCGCGGTCCCGGCGAGCAAAAGCTGGAGAGCGATCGCCGCCGTATCCGCCACCGGATTCGCGAACTCGATCGTGACATCAAGGAGATCCGCAAGCAGCGTGCGCTGCGACGTCAGGGCCGGCGCCGCATCGATTATCCGGTGGTCGCCATCGTCGGATATACGAACAGCGGAAAGTCGACGCTTCTGAACGCGCTAACCCGGGCGCAGGTCCAGATCGATGATGCCCTGTTCGTCACTCTCGATCCGACCACGCGGCTGGTGCGACTGCCGAACCGGCGCGAGGTGCTCTTCACCGACACCGTCGGGTTCATTCAGAAGCTCCCCACCGACCTGGTTGCCGCTTTCAAAGCGACGCTCGAGGAGGTGCAGGAGGCCGATCTGTTGCTGCACGTGCTCGATGCGACGCGTTACAACGGGCGCGACCAGATGGAGGCCGTGCACGAGACACTGCAGGATCTCGGCGCGCTGGAAAAGCCGAAGCTGCTCGCCCTCAACAAGGTCGACCAGCTGACCCCGGCCGCCATCGAGACGCTGATGGCGGAAGACTGGTCACCGTATCGGGCGGTGGTGCCGATCTCGGCGTTGCGTCGGACCAGGCTGGACGCCCTCGGCAAGGCCGTCGCCGACACCTTGCCAGGCGACCTCGTGTCGATCGAGGTGTTGCTGCCTTACAGCGAAAACGCCCGCCAGGCGGAGTTCCACGCACAGGGGAATGTCGAGGCGGTGGACTATCGCGTCGATGGGGTCGCGATGCGTGGGGCGCTGCCGCGGCGGCTGCTGACGAAGTTCGACCGCTTTCGGACGTCCGGTCCGAACGACAGCGCGAGCGCCCCTAGCCGATCAGCCTAGCGCATCAGTCGGACGAGCGCGACCACCTGGCCCTCGAGCTGGGCCGCCGTGCTGTAGATCGGCGGATAGGCGTCGTTCTCGGGTTGGAGTCGCACCCGGTTCGCCTCCCGGAAAAGCCGCTTCACGGTCGCGGTTGGCTCGTTGGTCTGCTCATCGTCCAGCCGGGCAACCACGATGCTGCCGTTTGGTGCGTCCTTGCCGGGGCGCACCACGACGAAGTCTCCCGGCAGGATGCCCGCGTCCTTCATGCTGTCGCCGTGCACCTCGAGCGCGAAGGCATTGTCACTGCCGACCAGCTCCTGGCTCAGCACGAGATGATCCTCGATGTTTTCCTCGGCGAGGATTGGTTGCCCCGCCGCGACTCGGCCGATCAACGGCACGGCGACGACCTTGCTCAGCTTCGCCTGCAGCTCGTCGATGTCGACGACTTCGATGGTGCGCGACTTCGTGGGGTCGCGACGAATGTAGCCTTTGCGCTCCAGCGTGTTGAGGTGGTTCTGAACCGTCGAGCTGGATGAAAGTCCGACCGCTTCGCCGATCTCGCGAACCGTCGGTGGATAGCTGCGAATCTTCTGACGAAACCGAAGATACTCCAGGATTTCCCGCTGCCTGCTGGTCAACGGTTCCGGCATGTCGTCCCCTCCCTTGTGCGCCGATGTCGATGGCCAAGAGCCGATCATCTCGCACCCAGCGCCGGTCCGATTGGCGCGCTCGGGGAGGGGAGAGGAGGGGTTCTCAGGCCGCGATTCCAGCATCGTAGCACAGCGATTTGCACGCGGACATCCGTTGTTTTGACCGGCGGATGGCTCGCCTCACCGCCTGGGTGAATCTGCAAAACGGGGGCATCCTAGCACATCCGTTCGCCCGATGCAAACACTTGTTCGCGCAAGGCCTTGACGCGAACGCCTGTTCGTGCTAGCGTTTGTACTCGAACGCATGTTCGTGCAGGACGGCACCCAAAACGTCTTTCCGCGCCCCCAGCGTCGCCGCGGGTGGGGCCGCATTCTTGTGCTGGCGGCGATCCTGGTGATCGCCACCGGCCGGCTGGCCTATGGCAGCGGCCCGGTCGCCGTCGATACCGTGGTCGTCGCCCCGGGGGACACCGTCTGGAATATCGCGGCGGCGCACTACCGCGGCGATCCCCGGCCGCATGTCGAGGCCATCCTCCAGGTGAATCACCTGAGCTCGCCGCTTCTGACGCCCGGGCAGTCGTTGATGATTCCGCGCGAATAGCCGCCGGCCGGCTACTACGATGAGCACATCGCTGGTCAGTCTCGCCTCCCTGGTGCAAGCCTTTAACCCGATCACGCCGCAGCTGCGGGTGGCTGCACTCATCGTCCGACTGGATCAGATCCTGCTCGTCGAACATCGCAAGCGCGGTCAGCGCTACTGGGTCTTGCCGGGCGGCCGGCTCCAGGGCAACGAGACGCTGGACGCGGCCCTACGGCGAGAGCTGCGCGAGGAGCTGACGCTCGAGGCACGGGTCGGCCCGCTGGTGATCGTCTGTGAGACGCTGGCCCCCGACCGGCACGTCGTCAACCTGATTTTTCAGGCCGAGATAGGGGAGGGGATCGCGCCCCATCTCGATGACAATGATCCAGTACTGGCCGGCTGGCAATGGGTGTCGGTGGATCAGCTCCCCCGGCTGGATTTCCGCCCACCCATTGCCGATGCCGTTCGCGCCGTCATCGGCGAGAACTTTTCGGGTCCCGCTCGCGTCCTGGGCGACACCTGGCGACCGGAGGCCCGCTAGGTCGGAGGTCGTTTCTTCTGCGCCAAGCGAACCAGGTAGGGAAGACCGGTCTCTGGCCTTTCTCCCCAATCGATGCAACGTCATAAATTGGTTCTTTTATGAATGACGGAATGGGGCCAGCTTAGAAACCGCGCTAGAGATGCGCCTCGACGACTTTCGCGAGGCTCGGTCCCACATCCGGCAGCGCCGACGTGACGAAGATGATCATCACCAGCAGCACCATCAGGACGGTCGCCACCCGGGCGCTGACGAGATGCTCGAGCTGGTCGCGGTCGCCGAATTCGGTCGTCGGCTCAGCGGTCTGCACCAGCATCCGCATCTCGTTCACCAACCCGGCCGCTTCGCTGGCCCCCGGAACCGGCTTGTTCATCGCTGCACCCCCGCACCTTGCGAATTTGCGACGTTGGGCTCGAGCCTGACCGCGAACAGCAGCGCCAGTCGCTCGGCCAGGAGTTGCAGGAGCAGCAGCTCGCCGGCCGCGTACGGCCGCGGCAGTCGCCGGCTCAGCTGCAGCGTCCCCTCCAGCTCGCCGCAGCGAAACGGCGCGACTGCCACGTGCCGTAGCCCAGCTGGGACGAAGAACATGTCCTCGGGCCGGCGGCCGGTCATCGGCTCGCGCAAGGCGTGTCCCTGGAGGAGGGCATCGGCGGAGCGGGTGCCGGCCAACGACAGCCAGGCCGGCGCGTGCCCCTGCAACGGATCGTCGGCACCGATCACCAGCGCCAGCCGGTCGCCACGGACCCACTGCAAGTGGAGGCTTTCCGAGCGCAGCATGTCGGCCACGGCCGGCCGGATCGCGGCTAGGGCAGCGGCCTGGTCGCCGGCGTGACGGGCGGCCAGCCCGGCCAGCCGGTTGGCATGCTCCATCGCCTCGGCGCGCATTCGCTCGTCGTCGAGGGCCTGGAGCCGCTGCAACGTCGCGCCCATTTCCTCGGCCACCCCACGGACCAGGCCGCGGGCGCCGGACACCAGCCGCAAGCGGCGACCGGCGATCGTGATCAGACCGTTAAGCTCGCCCTCGGCCGACGTCGGGTACAACAGGGTGCACTCACCGATGCCGGTCCCCGGCAACGGGCCGTTGATCAGCACCGGCTGGGTGCGATCGGCGCCCAGGGTGGGCGTGAAACTGAAACCGGGGAGCTCACCTTGACGCAACCCGGCCCAGCGAACGGCGCGGAAATCGTCCGAACTTGCGTCCTTGACCCAGAACGCCCAAGCACAGTCGGGCACCAGCGCCGGCGCCAGCGCCACAAGCTGGCCGAAGAGCGCCTCCTCGTCGCGGACGCGAGCCAGGCTCGAGGTCAGCAGGGCCAACGCATTCTGGCGTTGCGCCCACTGCTGCGCCCCCTCGACCGTCGTCGTCAGGTGCACGACCAGCAACATGGTGGTGAGGACGGCAAAGGAGTCGAACAGGATGTTCAGCAGCGCCGCGTGCCCCGCCAGCTCGAACGGCAGCAGCATCGCGACGCCGGCGAACAGCACGCGCGGATCCCGGAAGCGGGCGGCGATGCGGGCGGCGCCGAAGAAGAGCAGGACGTTCGCGTAGCCGACGTACGGGACCGACAGCGCCCCGAGAGCGGCCACCACGCCCAGGTCGGCCGCACCGAGCAGCAAGCGGCGTCCCGGCACCGGCCGGCGGATCCGCGCGAGCTCGGCATACAGATAGAGGTATGCGACCGCCACCAGTCCCGCGCCATAGCGGACGGTCAGCGGGATGTTCGGGAGCGCCACCACAGCGGCTGCCACGCTGAAGACCGCCACCCAGAGAACCAGCGTAAAGATGAAGTCGCCGCGCAGCAGGGTCGGCAGCGCCGCCTGCCAATAGCAGAGCTCGGTAGCCACACCCAGCTGGATCCAGTGCAGCGTCTGTTGCCAGGTGTCGGACGGACCGTGCCAATCGACGGCGACCCGCTGGAAGCGAGATCGGAGCTCTCGGCTTGATTTGAGCCGCGCTAGCTCGCGCTCGCTCAGGGGCTGGCCGTCCACCGGACACAGTCTGTGGCGAGAACGCTTCGGTTTCGTCCAAGACCTGGCCACAACCTGTGGCATCCGGGCGGCGAAACCTTACAAATTGTGTAACGGCGAGATAGTGGGCCGGAAATTGCCTAAGCTGGAGGCGATGCCCCTCCCCCCTCTCCGCCGGGCCTGGGCGGCCGTCCCGGTCCGATCGCGCGTCACCGGAGTCGACGCCGACACCCTGCGCCGCTGGCTCCTCGATCTACCGGCGCCACCGGGTTACGGCGTGAGCGCCCGGCCGCTGCGCTACCGCCAAGCGCCTCACCTCGCCGCCTTCTGCTGGTACGAGGACCGGCTGATCGAGCTCCAGGTTCCCGAGCCTTTTCGCCCCTGGGACGAAAAGGTCTACCACCGCGCTCGCCGGAAGCCCGGTCGTCGGTTGGCCTTTCAGTGGTTCGGCCGCAGCATCCGGTTTCGCACCCGGCGCGACGTGCTGCGCTTTCTCTATTGCCATGAGTTCTATCACTGGTATCTGCGCGAGGTGCGCGGTCGCAAGGCGGCTGCGGAGACGGCCTGCGATCGGTTTGCGCTGGCGCATTTTCGAGCGCACCACAGCGGCGTCGACTGGGGATTGACCCTGCCGGGCTACGACCCCACCCGCCGGCGGCCCTTGAAGCGCGCCGCCTGACCTCGCGCGGCTCGGCAACCCGGAATACGCAGGTTTGCGCAATCAAGTTATACTGACCTGCGTAATGCCAGCTCGCGTAAAGCCGCCGGCCACCAACCCGTTCCGCTTCGGCCGGATCGTCTCGGGCGACGCGTTCACCGACCGGCAAGCCGACCTGCTGGTGCTCGAACGCGAGCTGCGCGGCGGCCAGAACATCCTGCTCGAGGCACCGCGCCGCTTCGGCAAGACGTCCTTGATCCTGGAAGTCAAGCGGCGGCTCGAGGCGGGCGGCATCTCGGTGGCGTATCTCGATTGCATGCTGCTACCCTCCCGCGCCCGGCTCGCGGACCGATTGGCTTCGGTCTACCTGGACGCCTTCAAGGGCCCCGCCCAGCGGGCCGAAGACTGGGTGGTGCAGCACCTGAAAGCTTTTCGCATCCGGCCCACGCTGACCATCGATGACCATGGCCATGCTCAGCTGTCCTTTGAGGCCGGCAGCGCTGGCGCCCCCAGTCTCGATGCCCTGCTCGAGCAGCTGTTCGAGGAACCGGAAATCATCGGGCGGGCGAGCAAGAAGAAGCGGGTCGTCGTCATTCTCGATGAGTTCCAGGATCTGATGGAACTCGGTGCCAGCCTCGTACGGCAGCTGCGCGCCGTGATCCAGCACCAGCAACACGTGGGTTATGCCCTGCTGGGCTCCCGCCAGGCGCTGCTCCGCAAGGCGGTGCACGACCGCAGCGCGCCGCTGTTGAAGATGGCGCGACCATATCCGCTGGGCCCATTGCCGCGCGCTGACTTCGCCGCATTCTTGATGGCGCGCTTTAGAGCCAGCGGCCGGCCGGTGCCGAAGGAGGCGGCGTATGCGCTGATCGACTTCACCGGCGCGCACCCGAACGATACGCAGGAGGCGGCCCACTTCCTGTGGGAGGTGGCGCTCCTGCCGCTTTCCAGCCAGCAACTGGTGTCGACAGCCATCGACCGGGTGCTCGACGCCGAAGCCGCCCAAATGACGGTGCTCTGGCACGATTCCGCCCCGGCGCAACGCAACCTGTTGGTGGCGCTGGTGGAATGGGGCGGGCGCAACATCTATAGCGAGGACTACCGACGCCGCGCCAACCTGGGGGCGGCGACCACGGTCCAGCGGGCGGTGCAGACCCTGGTCGACCGCGAGCTCGTCGAGCTGGAGCCCAGCGGCGCCTACGCGATCAAGGAGCGCTTCTTCGAAGAGTGGATCCGGCGCCGGATCATCCGCGGCGAGTTGTAACGCTAGACCTTTGCCGCCGGCTCTTCGCTGAGAATTGCCTGGATCTCGGCCTTCGCCCGGCTGACGACATCGCGGATGCGCCGCTGCTGTTCCGGGTTCGGCCAGCGATTCCGGGCCTCGCTCGCCACGGAGCGCCCCAGGTCGCGCAGGTCGTTGCGTAGGTCGGCCATGACACGGTGCGCTTGCGGGCCCCACTCGGCGCCCCAACGCTCCCTCATCCGGTTGAAGACCTCATCCACCTGTGGCTGGCGCTCGTTCATGAAGGTCCGTCCGGCGTCCGTGATGCTGTAGACCTTCCGGCCGTCCTGCGAGACGGAGCTGACATAGCCCATGTCCTCCAGCATCTGGAGGGTCGGGTAAACGGCGCCCGGGCTGGGGGCATAGAAGCCGCCGAAACGGGCTTCGAGCGCCTTGATCAGCTCGTAGCCGTGGGCGGGCTTGTCCTTGAGCTGCTCGAGAATGACGTACTTGAGATCGCCTCGCTCGAACATCTGTCGGCGGAACTGGTCGAAGCGAAATTCACGACGTGACCACATTGGTAAGTCCTCCTGATTGACGCACTATCACGATATATCGGCAATATTACGCCATGGGTCAAATTCGTGTCAAATGCGCACAGGGGTAGAATCTCGCCCAGCAGCGTGCCCACCGTCTCCCCCACCTCCCCGCCGCAGGCACCACCGATCGCCCCCGCTGTCGCGGATCGGATCCGCCGCTTCCTCGAGTCGTGCGAGGTCGATCGCAATCTCAGCCAGCTGACGATCCGGCAGTACGAGTACTACCTTGGCCACCTGCTCACCTGGCTGGGCCGCGAAGAACCGGAGGTGCACGACCTGCCGGACGTCACCCCCGACGTGGTACGGCGCTACAAGCTGGCGCTCGCGCGGCGCGTCAACGAACACACCGGCCGGCCGCTATCGCGCGCCACCCAGACCTATTTCCTGGTTGCGCTGCGCTCCTTGTTGCGCTACTGGTCGCGGCAGGGCCTCGACGTGCTCGCCCCCGACCGCGTCGAGGTCGGCAAGGCTCCGTCGCGATCGTTGAAATTCCTCGACGGCGACCAGCTGCGCCGGCTGCTCGGTGCCCCTGACGTCAATGACCTGCGTGGCCTGCGGGATCGCGCCCTGATCGAAACCCTCTTCAGCACCGGGCTCCGGCTCTCCGAACTAGCCCGGCTCGACCGCGACCACATCAACCTGAAGACCCGCGAGTTCGGGGTGATCGGCAAGGGACGCAAACCGCGCGTCGTATTTCTCAGCAACGCCGCCACCGAGTGGCTCGGCCGTTACCTGCAGGCGCGCCCGGATCGCTGGAAGCCGCTCTTCATCCGGATGAAGGGCAAGCTCGACGCGACACCCGGGGGACCCGGAATGCGGATGTCGACCCGCTCGATCGAGCGGGTGGTGCAGAAGTACGTTCGGCTGGCGGGGCTGGGGGTGAAGGCCACGCCGCACACCCTGCGCCATTCGTTCGCCACCGACCTGCTGTCGAACGGCGCCGACCTGCGCGCGGTGCAGGAATTGCTGGGACACGCCAACCTCAACACGACGCAGATCTACACCCACGTGACGAATCCGCAGCTGCGTGCGGTGCATCGAAAGTTTCACAGCGGCAATCGCGACTGAACCCCCTCCCGGACCCTATCCACGAGGGAGGAGCGAGAAATGTTCGCTGGTAGCATCAGGTCAGAATGATGTCGGCGCGCGAGCGACTGGCGTCCACCTCCCTCGACTATTACCCGCTGTCGCGGCTGGTCGAGGCGGGCGCCGGCGACCCCAGCCGGCTGCCGGTGACGATCAAGATCCTGCTCGAGGGCCTATTGCGCCAGGCCGAAGCCGGCAGGGTCAGTGACGCCAGCCTGCAGGCGCTGACCCGCTGGCCTGCGCCAGCACCGGACGACGCCGAATTGCCGTACCTGCCATCGCGCATCCTGCTGCAGGACTTCACCGGCGTGCCGGCGGTCGTCGACCTGGCCGCCATGCGATCCGCAATGCAGCGCGCCGGAAAGGACGCCGGTCAAATTGATCCGCTGGTGCAGGTGGACCTCGTCATCGACCACTCGGTCCAGGTGGATGCCTTCGGTTCGCTGGGCGCCTACGCCCGCAACATCGAGCGCGAGTACGCGCGAAACGGGGAGCGCTATGCGTTGCTGCGCTGGGCGCAGCAGGCCTTTCATAACTTCACCGTCGTGCCGCCCGGGATGGGCATCTGTCACCAGGTCAACCTCGAACGACTGAGCCGGGTGGTTCAGGTCCGCCAGGACGATAGGGGCAGCTACGCGCTCCCCGACACGCTGCTCGGCACCGACTCGCACACCACCATGGTCAATGGGGTGGGCGTCCTCGGCTGGGGCGTCGGGGGAATCGAGGCCGAGGCGGCCCTGCTCGGCCAGCCCACCTACCTGCCGATTCCGGTGGTGGTGGGTGTCCGGACCACGGGCGCGCTGCGACCCGGGGCGACCGCGACCGACCTGGTCCTGACCCTGACGGAGATGCTGCGCAAGCACGGGGTCGTCAACAAGTTCGTGGAGTTCTGTGGCAGCGGGCTCTCCACCCTCTCGGTACCGGACCGCGCCACCCTTTCCAACATGTGTCCGGAATACGGCGCCACCTCTTCCCTCTTTCCGGTCGATACGCAAACCCTTCGCTACCTGGAGACGACCGGACGGGAGCGGGAGCTGATCCAGCTGGTGGAGCAGTACACCAGGGCGCAAGGGATGTTCCGCACCGACGAATCGGAGACCCCGGTGTTCACGGAGTTGCTGGAACTCGACCTCGACGCGGTTGAACCAAGCGTCGCGGGACCGAAACGCCCGCAAGACCGCGTACCGCTGCCACAGGTGTGGCACAGCTTCAAGTCGGCCTTTGCCATGGACGAAAAACCGACCAATGACGATGTCGCCCGTTTCGACTTCGAGGGTGGCGCCGCTGAGGCCGTCGGCCAGCCTGCAACGGGCACCGCGGTGATGGCGCGTCCGGCGCAGCGAGTCCATAACGGATCGGTCGTGATCGCGGCCATCACCAGCTGTACCAACACCTCGAACCCCTCCGTCATGGTCGCTGCCGGCCTGCTGGCCAAGCGAGCGGTGGAGCGTGGCCTCAAGGTAGCGCCAACCGTCAAGACCAGCCTCGCGCCGGGCTCGCGGGTCGTGACCGATTACCTGAAGGCCGCAGGGCTGATGCCCTATCTCGAGGAACTCGGCTTTTACCTCGTCGGGTACGGGTGCACGACCTGCATCGGCAATAGCGGTCCGTTGGCCAGCGATGAAGTCGAGGCCGCCGTCGAGAAGGAGAAGCTCAACGTGGTCGCGGTGCTCAGCGGCAACCGGAATTTCGAGGGCCGTATCCACCCCCTGGTGCGCGCCAGCTACCTGGCATCACCGCCGCTGGTCGTCGCCTATGCGCTCGCCGGCGACATTCGCCGGGACCTCTCGCGCGAACCGGTGGGCACGGACCGCGACGGTAAACCGGTCCATCTGCACGAGCTGTGGCCGTCGGCGGAGGAGGTCAATGAGGCGATCCGCCGGTCGCTCAAGGTCGAGATGTTCACCCGCGAGTACGAGCGCATCTTCGACGGCGACGAGAACTGGCAACGGATGTCCGCGCCGACCGGTCCGATCTATGGCTGGGATCTCGAGTCCACGTACGTCCGCGAACCAACCTTTTTTGAAGGGATCGGCCCGCAGCCGGCGCCGCTGACCGATATCGTCGGAGCGCGAGCGCTCGTCATCGTGGGCGACTCGATCACCACCGATCACATTTCGCCGGCGGGCAGTATCCCGCCGGATAGTCCTGCCGGGCGCTACCTCATCGAGCACGGGGTGGAGCGTCCCGACTTCAACAGCTACGGCGCCCGGCGCGGCAACCACGAAGTGATGGAGCGCGGCACCTTCGCCAACATCAGGCTGCGCAACCAGCTCAGTACCAGAGAGGGCTACTGGACGACGCACCTGCCGGACAAGCAGCAGATGACGATCTTCGACGCCGCCGAGCGCTATCGGGGTGAGGCGGTGCCGCTGATCGCCATCGCCGGCAAGGAGTACGGATCCGGCAGCTCGCGCGACTGGGCGGCGAAAGGGCCGCTCCTGCTCGGCATTCGAGCGGTCGTCGCGGAGAGTTTCGAGCGGATCCACCGCAGCAACCTGGTGGGAATGGGCATCCTGCCGCTGCAGTTTCAGGAGGGCGAGTCGCTGCAGGCCCTCGGCCTGGCGGGGACTGAGGTGTTCACTATTCGCGGGCTCGCCGCCGGCCTCAAACCCCGGCAGCGGATCGAGGTGGAAGCGGCTGCCGATGGCAGTGCTCCCCGCCGAATCAGTGTCACCTGCCGGCTCGACAACCAGACGGACGTCGAGTACCTGCGGCATGGTGGCGTGCTGCCGATGGTGCTGCGCGAGCTGATGGCGCGCGGAAGCGTCAGCGACTGAAGACGGCGAGCTGCGTCAGGTTGTGGACGTCGCTGAAGGGTAAAGCCGTCTCGGTCTTCGTGTTCAGGTTGTAGGCCAGCACTTTCCCGGAGGTCTGCGACGGTCCCGCCAGGCATTCGCTCTGGCACGGCTGCTCCTCGAGGTACCAGACGGTATCGGCGGTGATGAAGATCGGGTGCGAGCGGGGGGCGGTCACGGTGGCAACCGTCTGGCCGCTCCGCAGGTCGTAGAGCCGGACGCGCGGCACGAACTGGGCATCGATATCGGTAAACGCCAGCCAGGCATCGTCCGGCGATGGCGCGGGATCGTACCAGTGCAGGGCCGTCGCCAGCGTGCCCACACTGGTCGTCCCCGCATCCCAGGTCCTCACGCCGACCTGGTCGCGGTAATACACGCGGTCGCTATGCCGGGCCCAGGTCGCCATAGTGGCGTTCGCGCTGACCCCTGCCGGGGGAAGGAAGGCGACGGTGTTATCGGCAGCTCGCAAGATCAGGAACTGGCCGGTCTCGGGCGATTGGCCCTGGTTGCCGACAAAGGTATCGACCATGAGCAGATATTTGTCGTCCGGGGCGAACTCAAGCCGGAGCTCGTCGTCCCGACCCACGCCGCGCCCGGGGATCGCATTGAGGTTGAGCGTCGTCTCCTGCCCACCGCGGCGGACATGGAGCGATGCCTTGCCATCGGCGGTGCCGTGCAGCAGATAGGCCAGCGTGGCGCCGTCGTGGCTGTAAGCGAAGGCCGGCACGTTGCCGTTGACCGTCAGCTCCGTCGTGCTGGCCCGGGTGCTCAGGTCGATGCTCATGATCTGGGCCGACGTCTGGGTGGTCGAATCGACGTACGCGATCTTCTGAGACGAGATGAAGTGCGCCTCCGGTGGCGGACCGGCGCCCAGCGAGACGAGTTGTTGCGGGGCACTGCTGGCCGAGTCATACAGGAAGATCTCGCTGGAGCTGATGGTCGAGGCCGTGAAGAGCACGCGATATCCCTCGGGCGGGTTGCTAGCGGAGGACGAGCCAGTCGGAGCGGATGACGTCGAAGTCGAGGCGGGCGCGGCGCTGCAGGCGGCGAGCGCCGTGACAAAGACGAGTCCGACCGCGCGAAGCCGGTTTACTGAAATGGGTCGCTGCAAACCTGGGCGATTGTAGCGTGGTTTTGGCTCTCGCAGGACCCCGAACTACAATCCGCTCGTGCGCGGACTCACGGGCAAGCGCGTGGTGATCACCGGTGGCGCAAGTGGGATTGGCGCGGCGGCCACCGCCCGCTTCCTCGGCGAAGGATGTCGGGTGGTCGTCGTCGACCGCGATCCACGCGGGTGCAAGCAGATCAAGACGAAGTTCGCTTCGCTGGTCGAGGCGATCGTCGCTGATGTCGCGGATGAGCACGCTGCGGCCGGCGCGTTCAATCAGGTCGACACGTTGCTCGACGGCCTTGACGTCCTGATCAACAACGCCGGCATCAGCCTGCGGCATCGCTTTGTGGACCTCTCCCCGGCTGAGTGGTCGCAGGTGCTGGCGGTCAACTTGACCGGAGTCTTCAACATGGGGCAGCAGGCGGCGAAACGGATGATCAAAGCCGGCGGTGGGGTCATCATCAACACGGGATCGACCAACGGAATGGTCGGGCACCCCCTGTACGCCGACTACAACGCGTCGAAGGCTGGCGTCATCGAGCTAACGAAGACGATGGCCCTCGAACTGGCCCCCAGCGTTCGCGTGATCGCCGTCTGTCCGGGATACGTGCTGACTCCGATGCAGGAGGCGGAGTACACCGTGGCCATGCTGGAGGAGGTGAATCGCAAAATCCCGCTCGGGCGTCACGCGCGCCCGGATGAGATCGCGGCGCTTTTCGCCTTTCTCGCATCCGACGAGGCCCCCTATATCACGGGCCAGACGGTGGTCATCGACGGCGGTGAAACCGCCGGAGGCCTGGCGAGCCGGTAACCATCACCAGTAGGGCCAGGTGTTCGCGGGTGTGGTTCCGAACATCTCGTTCCAGAGCACATCCGTGCCGGTCAGTGGGGAGCGATTGAAGGCGCGCAAAAACGCCGAGACCCCGATCCGTTTGAGGCCACGGCTGCCGATCAGTCCGACGGTGTTCAGGCGATCCGAGGCATCGCGGTCGCGCAAATCGAAGCCGATGAGGTGTCCGTAGGTTCCGATGTCGGCGGTGGTGAAGTACACCCGCTCCAACGTGTTGTAGGCGTACACCCCGGTGTACCAGGTATGCCGCGGCGCGACCACGTCCCAGGGATCGAGCACCCCCCGCAGGTAGGGATAGGTGGCGAGCGAGCCGCCAAACACGTCGGACACATTCGCGGTGTGCCCGCCGTCCGATGCCGAGAAGAACGCCTCGATCACGCGTCCGCCGTACATCAACACCTGGCCGGCAGTCTGATCGACGGCGGCATTCTGTGACGCACTCTCCGAATCGATGCCCCGGTAGACCTGGAACTGTGTCGTGTCGTCGACGTCGTACAGGGCCGTGCTCCCCATATGGGTCAGCGCGTAGCAGCGCGCCGCGACGATCTGGGCTTTGATCGCCTCCAGCGGCCAGCTCGACGGCACTTCACCGAGACCACGCAGATAATCCTCGATCGGCAGCACATTGATGATGTAGAGCAGGCCGCCGCTGGGCTGCGCCACGATGGTGCCACGATACCCGTGATAGCGACCCGACGGTCCATAGACGGTCAGCCGAGTTCCGGCTGATGTGGGGATGACTTTTTGCAGGCCGCCCGACAGCGACAGGGAGACGGTCTGACCCGCTGCCACGTTCCTGACCTGGGTGCCGGAAACGATCTGCGCCGGACCACTGGGCACGACCTGGTAGGTGGCCGTCCCCCAGAGCACCCCGACGTGAATCGGCGTGTTGGCCGTGGCGAGACTCGCCCAGCTCGCGCCGCTGTAGAAGTGCTGATCGATGAAGCGATAACCGAGCCCGGCTGACGCCATCCCCTTGGCGCCCCACTGGCCAAGCCCCACGCCGTGTCCCCAGCCGTGACCACAGAAGCGGACCGAGCCGGGGGGCGCCGCCGGCGGACAGGTGGCGGCATACGACGCGCCGCTTCCGCGAAGGGCAGCCAGGGCGGCCTCGGTCTCATACGCATCGAGGGCGGTCTGCAGCTGGCGGCTTTGTCCTTCCAGGCCGGCGAGGCGGATCAAGGTCTCCCGCCGCAAGCGATCGAGCTCGCTGTCGTAGCTGGCAACGGAGGCCACCTGGCCGGCGATCGCGTTGGCTCGTGCCTGCAATTTGTCGAGCAGCGGTGCGAGGTCGGCCTGCGCTTGCGCGAGCAGACGTCGCTGCGCCTCGAGCGTGTCGCGTTCGACGCGAAGCCTTCGCGCCAGCTGCAACTCGCTGACCGAGATCTGCTGCAAATAGATGCTGCGATTCAGCAGGTCGTCGAAGCTGCGGGCGGAGAAGACGAATTCCAGCCAGCGGACGCCGCCCAGCGCATAGAGCCTGCGGATGTCGGCCTGGAAGGCTCGGAGATGCTTGAGGTAAGCGAGCCGGGCGTGCGAGAGCTGCAGTTGGGCCGCGTCGATCTGCGTCTGAATGGTGTGCGCCTGGGCCGCAATCGGCGCCAGCTCCGCGTTGCTCTGGCCGAGCTCCGCCTCGAGCGCCGCCAGCGTCTGCCGGACCTGGCTCTGCTGTCCGGTCAGCGCGCTCAATTGCTGCTGCTGCCGAGCCTGCTCTTGTTGGACCTGCGCCAGCCGATCGGCGAGCGTGCTCGGATCATCCGCGCGGGCCGGAACGGCGGAGATGAACAGCAGCAGCGCCGCCATGGCGCAGGCAAAGAACTGCCTGAAACGCTCCGATGGCACGTACCGCGCCCCTCGCGCGGGCCGGCGGCCCGGACGGACTATTCCGGCGGCGCTCCCCCCGAACCGGGCATGCCTGGTTCGCGCCGTGGAGTAAAGCTGGGCGGGGTAAAGCCAGCGCCGCCGAACGGCGCGGGGGCGCCCTTCGGCTGCTTCTCCTTCTTTTTCTTTTTCGGCTCGCGCTTCCCCTTGTCGCGTGACTTCGCCATGGTTCCTGCCTCCCTGACTTAGTCCGGCGAGCCGCTATTGTAGCCTCGATCGGCGGCGCTGTCCACCGGATGGTCACCGAGGGTGGCGTCATCGGACAGGACCTCGAGGCAGGTCACGGTCGATTCGGCCAACGCCCGCAGGTCATAGCCGCCCTCGAGCGCCCAGACGGATCGGCCGTGGCAATGGGTGATCGCCCAGCCCTTGATCAGGCGTGCCAACTCGCGGTAGCCATCGGTCGTCACCTCCAGGCCGGCCAGCGGATCGTCGCGGTGCGCGTCGAAGCCCGCCGACACGAGGAGCAGCTCCGGCTTGAAGTCGTCCAGCGCCGGACCAATCTTCTTCTCCCAGGCGCTGAGAAAGGCGCGGTCTCCGCTCCCGCTCGGAAGCGGGACATTGACGACGTTGCCATGGGCGCCGCGCTCGCCGGCGCTCCCGGTCCCCGGGTAGAACGGGTACTGGTGGGTCGACGCGTAGAAGACCTCGGCGTCATTCTCGAAGCTGTGCTGAGTGCCGTTGCCGTGATGGACGTCGAAGTCGAGCACGGCGATCCGCCGGATGTTCTTCGCGCGCGCGGCGCAGAGGCCGATCGCGACATTGTTGATCAGGCAGAACCCCATGGCCTTCGCGTGCTCGGCGTGATGGCCCGGCGGCCGCACGATCGCGAGCGCGTGCCGGGCTCGACCGTCCAGGACACGCTCGACGCCTTCGACCACGGCGCCGGCCGCCGTGCGGGCGGCCGTCATTGATTGGGGCGTGATGTAGGTATCCGCATCGAGGTAACCGCCGCCCGATGCCGCCGCGCGATCGAGTGTCGCGACATAGCCTGGATCGTGGACTCGCTCGAGTAGCGACTCCGCAACTGGCGGGCCCGGCTCGGGGGTCAGGCCGAGGTCGGAGGCGGCGATGGCGTCCAGGATCGCGCTGACCCGCTGCGAACGCTCCGGATGGCCCTCGGCCTGGTGCCCGCTCTGCTCCGGGTTGACGAGCAGCGGAATCACTCGAAGGTCCGCGCGCGAAAGCGCTCGACCTGGAGCGCGGCGTGACGGTCGATGCCCGCCTTCTGGCAGGCCGCCCGCACCTGCTGCTCGGGGGTCACAATTTCCGCGATGTCCGGGAGCAGCAGCGCCTGCCGCTCGCCGCTGCGGACGATGATCCCATAGGTACGGGGATCGAGTCGGGAGATGTCGGCAATCGGCTCCGCCGGGTCGAGCAGCTGCACGCGGATCGTGAGCTGGGACAGCTCGTCAAGACGAACCGGCTCGAACCGTGGATCGCGCACGGCCGAGGCGACCGCATAACGAATCAGTTCATGGGCGGCGGTCGCCTCCGTCGGTCGGATGCTCCCGACACAGCCGCGCATCTCGCCGTTCTTCCGCAGCGTGACGAAGGCTGCGGAGGGCGCCTGCCATTCGACCGGGAGCGGCTGTGGCGGATCGATCAGCTGCCGCGAGCGCAAGTAGGTCTCGATGGCACGGCGCCCGAGATCCTGGATGTCCAGGCCGACCCGTGATGCCGTGAAGGCAGCGACCGGGTAGCCGACGCCGAACGGTCCCTCGTAGCTCAGAACCTGTGAGGTCAGCCCGGCCGCACGGGCGGCGCCCAGCAGGATCCCGAGCGGGCGCAAGCCGCACTCCCCGGCCTCCTCGACCAGATCCGGATCCATGCCCTCGATCCGCTCCCACTCATGGCCACGGAGCGCATCGATCACCAGGCGATCGAAGAGTTGGCCCTCGGGTCGAAAACCGTACGGAGCCTCCGGCGTCAGCCGATGCGACAGGTCGCCCGAGGCGATCAGGATGGCTGGCCGATCGCGCAACTGTTGCTGGAGCCAGGTTCCGAACTGCACGAACCGGCGCAGCGGCCAGCCGCTGACCCCCAGGAACACGCAGCGCTTGTGCGCCATCGTCCGTGGCAGCAAGTACAGCGGGACGACGACGCCATGGTCGAGCTCGCTGTCCTCCGCCCAAGTCAACGCGAATCCTGCGCGCTGACCCTCGACCACGAGTGCCCCCGCCAACTCGAGGTCGACGTCGGCTTCGATCCGCACCTGCGGTGCGCGGAACCGGGCAAGGTCGCCGGCCACTCGACTGGCGCGCCGGACCGGAAGGGAGGTCATGCTCGACGGGCTGTGCGGCGAGACGACAATCGCCAGCCCCGCGCTGGCCGTGGCCAGGATGCCATCGAGCTCCTGCATCGCCTGCGCCGTCGCCCGCAGACGCTGCGACTCGGCGCCGCCCACCTCCGTCAACAGGATTGGCGGATGAGCGGCCAGCGCTCCGGCGACGATGCCGGACACGGGCTAGCGGGGCGCCGTCGCAGGCTCCGGCCGCAGGGCGTTGATGGCGTCCCGGTATCGGATCGCTGCCACCCGCGCCGCCTCGGCGTGGTCGTCACCCGCGGAGGCGAACAGGATGCCGCGCGAGACCGGGATGATCGCACCCCGTCCATCCGGGCGCAGGGCCGCACGCACGGCGGCGGAGAGATCACCTCCTTGTGCCCCGATTCCGGGCACGAGCAGCAACCGGTCACCCGCGATCTGGCGCACGTCGCGCAGCTCCGCCGGAGCGGTGGCGCCAACCACGAAGCCGACGTTGCCGTGATGGTCCCAGCGAACGCCGGCGCGCGCGACGTGACGGTACAGTGCCTCACCCTCGCTGCGCAGGTGCTGGAACTCCGCTGCCCCCGGGTTTGACGTGCGGCAGACGATGAACACCTCTTTGTCCTTGTGCGCCAGGAAGGGCGCGACCGAGTCGTACCCAAGGTATGCATGGACGGTGACGGCGTCGCCGCCCCAGGCCTCGAAAATGGCGTGGGCATAGGCCTGGGCGGTGCTGCCCACGTCGCCTCGTTTGGCGTCGAGGATGACAGGTCGATCTTTCGGCAGCCCGCCGAGCGCCTGGTCGAGGAGCCAGCTCGCCTCTCTCCCCCATCGCTCGTAGAAGGCGAGGTTCAGTTTGTACGACGACACGGCATCGCCGACCGCTTCCACTATCGTGCGTACGAATCGAGCGATGGCGGCGGGCGAGCGCTCGACCGACGTCGGCAGCAGATCCGGCTCCGGATCCAGGCCGAGGCAAAGGAGCGAGCCGGTGGCATCCTCACTGCCGCGCAGCTTCGCCTTGAAGCTCATATTCGCAGCCAAGTTTAGTGGGTAGAATCGCATCGTGCCCCAGTCGACCATGCAGGTCACCCTGCCCGAGATGGGTGAGTCGGTCACGGAGGGGACCGTCGCCAAGTGGCTGAAGCAGCCGGGCGACCCAGTGCGAGAAGGCGAGGCGCTCGTCGAGGTCACCACCGATAAGGTAGACGCCGAAATTCCGGCGCCCGCCAGCGGCAAACTGGTGAAGATCCTCGCCGACGCCGGCCAAACGATTTCGGTCGGCGCCCCGCTTGCCGAGATCGAGCTCGGCGCCGACGGTGGCGCGGAACCGGCGCGCGCGACAGCGACGGCCGCAGCACCGACGCCCGCTCCTACGGCGCCGTCCGTCCCAGTAGCTGAGTCTCCCAGTAAAACAGAGATGAAGCCCGCACCGGAGTCACCGCCGCCAAATGGTGGACCAGGCACCGGGGTCGAGATCACCGAGGGGGCGGAGCTGCTCGCGAGGGCTCGCGGGATCGACCTGGCGCGCGTCAAGGGAACCGGACCCGGAGGGTCGATCCGCCGCCGCGATGTGGTCGCAGCCGTCGAGCGCCAGGAACCGCCCGCAGTCGCCGAGCCGGCTGAGATCCCGGCCACGACCGCCAAGCCGGCTGCTCCGGCTCCGGCGCAGTCGTCCACCGGCTCGATCCCATTGCGCGGCGCGGCCGCGGCGCTGGTCAAGTACATGGAGGAAAGCCGTGAAGTCCCGACCGCGACCAGCTTTCGCACGGTGCGGGTCGACCTTCTCGACCAGCGACGGCGGCAGCTCAATCAGGCGATCCAGGCCGCCGGACGGCCGGAGAAGATCTCGTACACCCACCTGATCGCCTTCGCGATCGTGCACGCCGTCAAAGACGTACCTTCGATGGCGGTGACGTTCGAACGAATCGACGGCACGCCGTCGCGCGTGGCGCGGGGCATCCATCTGGGGCTGGCCGTTGACGTGCAACGCCAGGACGGTAGCCGCATGCTGCTGGTGCCGGTCATTCACGATGCGGACCGGCTGGACTTTGCCGCCTTCCGCAATCAATACGAAACGCTGGTGTCGAAAGCGCGAATCGGCAAGCTGGTCGCCGACGATCTCAGCGGCGCCACCATCGTGCTGACCAATCCGGGTGGCATCGGCACAGTGGCGTCGGTGCCGCGGCTGATGAAGGGTCAGGGCACGATCGTTGCCACCGGCGCGATCGGTTACCCACCGGAGTTCTCCGCCATCGCGGACAGCGGGCTGCGCCAGCTCGGCGTCTCCAAGGTGATGACCATGACCAGCACCTACGACCATCGCGTCATCCAGGGCGCCGAGTCGGGCGAGTTTTTGCGCCGGATCGACGAGCTCTTGTCGGGAGCTGATGGTTTTTATGAGTCCGCCTTCGAGTCGCTGTACGTGGCGGCGCCGGCCGGCATCAGCGAGGCGCCGCGCCCAGCCGGCGCGGAGGCCGCCGTTGCGGCGCCCACTACGGCCGAAGCCGAGCTCCTGCGAGCAGTCGCGGCCGGCATGGCCCTGGTCGCGGCCTATCGCAGCCACGGCCACCTCGCCGCTAGGCTCGATCCCCTGGGGAGCGCGCCGCCGGGTGATCCTTCCCTCGATCCGGTGAATCATGGCCTGACGCCTCAGTTGTTGGAGGCGGTTCCGGCCGGAGTGCTGCGAGTGCGCGTTCCCGGTGAAAACCTCGCCGAGGTCCTGGTCCATCTGCGGGAGACGTACTGCTCCACGATCGCTTATGAGATCGAGCACATTTCCAGTCACGAGCAGCGCAACTGGCTGCGCGAGCGGATCGAGTCGGGCCGGTATCGCCAACCGCTCAGTCCGGAACGCAAGCTCCAGCTGCTGGGACGCCTGACCAAGGTCGAGGCGATGGATCGCTACCTGCGCCGCACATTCCTCGGGCAGAAGACGTTTTCGATCGAGGGCCTGGACTCGATGATCGTGATGCTGGAGGAGACGCTGCAGCTGCTCTCCGATAACGGCACCCGTCACGTGGTCATGGGAATGGCGCACCGGGGCCGGCTGAGTGTGATCGCGCACGTGGTCAACCGAACGTATGAATCGATTCTGGTCGAGTTCGAGCAGAGCAAGGATCGGCTAGCGACCGGCACCGACGTGACCGGTGACGTGAAGTACCACGCCGAGGCGGAAGGGACCTACGTCACGCCGAATGGCAAGCAGGTCTCGGTCACGCTGCTCGCCAACCCCAGCCACCTGGAAGCCGTCGATCCGGTCGTCGAGGGTTGGACCCGCGCCGAGCAGACCCGGCGAAAGGGACCGCAGCCGCATTTCGACCGGACGAGCACGGTCCCGATCCTGATTCATGGCGACGCGGCCTTTCCGGCGCAGGGCGTGGTGGCCGAGGTGCTCAACCTGTCCAAGCTGGAGGGCTACACCACCGGCGGCACGTTGCACATCATCGCGAACAACCAGCTCGGCTTTACCACTGACCCGGAGGAGGGGCGCTCCACCCGGTACGCCTCGGACGTGGCCAAAGGCTTCGACCTGCCGATCATCCATGTCAACGCCGACGACATCACCGCCTGCGTCAGCGCGGTTCGCCTGGCCACCGCCTTCCGGCAGAAGTTTGGCCGCGACGTTGTCATCGACCTGATCGGTTACCGACGCTTCGGCCACAACGAGACCGACGAGCCCGCCTATACCCAGCCGCAGATGTACGAGGCGATCCATGAGCACCCGACGGTGCGCGAGGTGTTCGCCGCGCAGCTGATCGAGGAGGGATTGCTCAGTGCCGAAGATGCCAAGACGCGTAGCGATGCCGCTGAGGCTCGGTTGGCGAATGCGCACCAGAATGTGAAAGCGAGTGCGGCGCACGCGCCGGAGGTCAGCCGCCCACCGATGGACGCGACGCCCGAGCCCGATATCAAGACCACCGTGTCGGCGGAGGTGCTCGAGTCATTGAACCGGCAGCTGCTCGCCGTGCCGGACGGCTTTACCGTCCACCCGAAGCTGGCCCGGCAAATGGACCGTCGCAGGACGCCGCTGGCCGAACGCGAGATCGACTGGGCGCAAGCCGAGGAGCTGGCGTTTGCCAGCCTGATCACGGGCGGCATCCCGGTGCGGCTAACTGGTCAGGACACCGAGCGGGGGACCTTCAGCCAGCGTCACCTGGTCTTTCACGACGCGCGTAACGGGAAGCGATGGGCGCCGATTCAGCACCTGGTCGGCGCGAGCGCGACCTTCGAGCTGCACAACAGTCCGCTGTCAGAGTATGCGGCGCTAGGATTCGAGTACGGCTACAGTGCGGACGCGTCAGACGCACTGGTCTCCTGGGAAGCGCAGTTCGGTGATTTCACCAACGGCGCCCAGATCGTTGTCGACCAGTTCATCGTGTCCGGGCTGGCGAAATGGGGACAACCTTCGCGCCTGACGCTGCTCCTGCCCCACGGTTATGAAGGCGGCGGTCCGGAACATTCAAGCGCGAGACTGGAACGCTTCCTTCAACTGGCCGCCGAGGGAAATATCCGGGTGTTCTTTCCGAGCACAGCGGCGAATTACTTTCACGCGCTTCGCCGGCAGGCGCTGCATAGCCGGCCGCGGCCGCTGGTCATCATGACGCCGAAGAGTCTGTTGCGACTCCGGGCATCATTCTCCCGACTCGATGACCTGACCACCCATAGTTTCCGGCGGCTGATCGACGACCCGTTGATGGAACAGCGCCGCGACGAGGTCCATCGTCTCATCCTCTGCACCGGCAAGGTCTATTACGACCTTTTGGCCAGCCCGCTCCGAGCTCAGGCAACCGACCTGGCCATCGTCCGCCTCGAGCTGCTGGAGCCCTTCCGCACCGACGACGTGCTGGCCCTGATTGCGAAATATCCCAACGCTCGTCAGCTGACGTGGGTGCAGGAGGAGCCGATGAATATGGGCGCCTACTGGCACGTCAAGCGCCGGCTGGAGCCGCGCCTGCCCAAGCACCTGACGCTGCGCTACGTCGGTCGGCCCGAGCGCGCCAGCCCGAGTGAGGGTTACGCCATCGCCCACGAGGCGCAGGAAGAGCGGATCGTCGAGGCGGCACTGCACGAGAAGTCGGAGTCGACCGGCACGGCCGCGTCCGGCTAGAATTCAGCGCGATGCCGCTCTCCCTCGACTGGATGAACTTGTTCGGCGGGCTCAGTTCGGGCCAGGTGACATCCGTCATCGTGGTGGCCGTCATCTTCACCGCCGCGGCCGGTCTTACGCTCCTCGCCCTGGTCCTTTTTGGGGTACGGGCGGGCCTGATGGCGCCCGCATACAGCAGCCGGGTGCCGCTCGCAACGGACCTTGAGTTGGGCGCCTACCTGGGTGCGGCCGCCTTCGGCATGATCTCGATCCTCCTGATGGTGTTCCTTGGGCTGGCCGAGAACGATCTCGACAACTCCCTCTTCCTGCCGCTTTCGGTCGGCCCGATCCTGATTGGCGGGCTCCTGTTTGTCACCGGCGCCGGGTTGGCCTTTCGGACCGTCCGGCAACGTCGGTCAGCCGGCCAGGTTTAGACCGAAACCAGTCGGCCCTTTCCCTCGTTCCATCTCCAAACGGACGTATTCGCAGCCTTGACAAGCGACAATGGGACTTCGTATTATAGTTACAGTATTGATATCAAATATCTTATAAAAGGCAGAGAGCAGGCAAGAATGAATGCGCAGGACGGCAAGGCGATGTTCGAGCTCCAGCTTGAGCTGCACGCTCGGGTCACCGGGTTGATCCCGATCATCACGGCCGATGACCTGCTCGAGATCCACGAACTCCTGGCCGCCCACGAGGGGGATCTAAAGAGCCTCTTCGGCTCCACCGCTCCGAAGGCCTAGCAGCCCGCGCGATTCGCGAGCGGCCGTGATGCCTGGGGTGCTTAGGCCAGAAGAGTTCGGCAAGCGCGTAGGTCAAGATCGCGACCCACAACCAAGTTACGCCGACCCAGGCTGGTGCCTCAATCCATGGATCATTGTTGATGTAGTGCGACCACGGCACCGTAATGACCGCGATGCCCAGCAAGCCCCAAAAACCGACCCGATATCGATGGACGTATAGCCAACTTCTCTCCGCTTCAAAGGCTCTGAGCGCCTGTTTCGCCTCCTCCTCACTCAGGTAAAGGCCCAGCAGCAGGCCCTCCTCTGAGGGGAGGCGATAATGCTGGGGCCCTTCACCCCAGACGTATTGCCCCCTTCGTATGAGCAGCCCATGTTTGGACGCATGCAGTTTGTCGCTGGGATCCTCAACGATCAGAAAGACGTCAATGGACGGCATTGATCTCCGGCCGAGCTAAAGGTCTTGGTCGGGGAGACAGGATTTGAACCTGCGGCCCCTTGAACCCCATTCAAGTGCGCTACCAGGCTGCGCCACTCCCCGACGCGTCGCCTATTCTATGCCCCCACCCTGCCCTCCCCCGCAAAGCGGGGGAGGGAAAAGACCTACTCCTCTCCCCCGCAAGCGGGGGAGGGAAAAGACCTACTCCTCTCCCCCGCAAGCGGGGGAGGCAAAAAGACCTACTCCTCTCCCCCGCAAGCGGGGGAGGGAAAACACTTACTCCTCTCCGCGCCGCCGGAATACCATTCGGATCGGCGTTCCCTCAAAACCAAACGCCTGGCGCAGTTGGGTCTCCAGGAAGCGTCGATAAGAAAAGTGCACCAACTCCGGATCGTTCACAAAGAAGACAAAGGTTGGCGTCGCCGACTCCGCCTGCGTCGCGTAGAGCAGCCGCAACCGCCGCCCTTTGCGGGTCGGCGTGTCGCGTTCGCCGAGCAACGCGCGCAGCCAGCGGTTGAGCTCTGGCGTCGCGACCCGACGCCGGCGCTCTTCGAGCACCTTCAGCGCAACCTCTAACGGCTGGGCGACGCGCTGCCCGGTCTTCGCAGACACGTAGGAGATCGGCGCCCATGGCGCGAAGCTCAGTTGGTCACGGACCTGTCGCCGCCACACTTTCTCCTCTTTCTCCTCCGGCGTGAGCAGGTCCCACTTGTTCAGCACCAGCACCAGGCCGCGGCCGGCCTCGACGACATAGCCCGCGATATGAACATCCTGTTGGGTAATTCCGTCGCGAGCATCGATCACCACGATGCCGACATCGGCGCGCTCCATCGCCCGCAGTCCTCGCAGCAGCGAGTACTGCTCCACGCCCCGGGTCAGACCGGGCCGGCGGATGCCGGCCGTGTCGATCAGCAACACGCGCCGACCCTGAAAATCGATCGTCGTGTCGACCGGATCCCGCGTCGTGCCCGGCACGGCCGTCACCAGGCTGCGCTCGTCACCAATCAGGGCATTCAGCAAGGACGACTTGCCGACATTCGGTCGTCCCAGAATCGCGACCCGACCGGCGACCCGCTCGTCGATCACTTCGGGTCGCGGCGGGGGCAGCCGCTCGACCACCGCATCCAAAAGCTCGCCGCTGCCCGTGCCGTGCAGCGCCGAGATCACCCACGGGTCGCCCAGCCCAAGCTCGTAAAACTCATGCGCCAGGATTTCGCGGCCACGGCCGTCGGCCTTGTTCGCCACCAGCAGCACCGGCGTCCGAGACTTGCGCAACAGCTCCGCGATGTCCCGATCGATCGCGGTCAGGCCTTCCCGCACATCGAGTACAAACAACACCAGGTCCGCCTCCTCAATCGCGAGCCGGCTCTGCTCCTCCATCCGCCGTCGCAGCTCGCGCTGCTCCGGAACCTCGTCGCGATCCTTGCCCAACACCAGCCCGGCCGTGTCGACAATCACGAACCGCCGGCCGCGCCATTCGCTCTCGGCATAGAGCCGGTCGCGCGTCAGCCCCGCCATCGGATCGACGATCGCACGGCGCTCGCCGAGAATCCGGTTGAAGAGCGCCGATTTGCCGACGTTGGGGCGGCCCACGATGGCGACGAGAGGCAGGGCCATCAGTAACTCGGTGGCATTGTCAGCATATGCGGTAGTCGCGCGGGCGGCGCGATCAAAAACCGAACCTATAATAGGCACCGTGTCGGACGGCCGGGTGGTTCTGAAAGAGAACCGGATCATGATGGTGTCCGATGAGATGGGCGACGTCCCGGCCGGAAATACCAGCGGCCTTGGCCTCTACTTTTCGGACACACGCTTCCTTTCTGCCTACGAGTTTCGACTGAATCGGCTGAAGCCCATCCTGCTTTCGGCCTCGGTCGATGAGAGTTACGTCGCCACCTTTCAAATGGTCAACCCGGTGCTCATCCTTGATGAAGGAAAGCGCCGGATCCCCCAGCAGAGTCTCAGCATCCGGCGCAGTCGATTCATCTACGGCGGCCTCCACGAGCGCATCGGGATCCAGAACTGCGGTAGCGAGCTGGTCGACATCGAGTGCTCGCTTCGCATCAATGCTGACTTTCGAGATATGTTCGATGTCCGCGGCTACAAGTTGCAGACGCTGGGCAAGCTGCGGCCGATCGCTACTGGCAACCCAGGCATGACCTTCACCTACGAGGGGGAGGACGGTCTGAAGCGGCGGACGGAAGTGGTCGTCAACCGCCCGCCGACCACGCAGCAGGAAGACACCATGACCTGGCATTTTCCGCTGACTTCGAAACAAACGATCACCCTGGTCGTCGACGTCATCCCGTTGATCGGCGAGGACGACCCGATGCTCAGCTATCTCTACGACGATGCGCTCCAGGCCCTGCAAGCGTCCTACCGCCGCTGGCACGATCAGACCACCCGAATCAGGACGGACAACGCCTTCCTGGATCGCGGGCTGCTGCGGCGCAGCCAAATGGACCTTCGTATTTTGCTCGAAGAGTTCGATAGTGGCCTCTTCCCGATGGCCGGCATCCCCTGGTTTTCGGCGCCCTTCGGCCGCGACGCCCTGATCACCTCCATCCAGACCCTGATGCTCAACCCCGAGATCGCCCGAGGCACCTTGCGTTACCTCGCCACACACCAGGGCCGCCACCTCGACCCTGCTCGCGAGGAAGAACCCGGAAAGATCCTCCACGAGGCCCGCTACGGCGAGCTGGCCAATCTCAAACTGATCCCGCACACGCCCTACTACGGCTCGGTCGATAGCACGCCACTCTTTCTGGTCTGCGCTGTCGAAATGATGGACTGGCTGAATGACCAGGATCTCTTCGTCGAGCTGCTGCCGGCGGTGCTGAATTCGCTCAACTGGGTAGATCGCTACGGCGATAGCGACCAGGACGGATTCGTCGAGTATGCGGAGCGAGCAAGCGGCGGGGTGCGCAACCAGGGTTGGAAGGATTCATCCGATTCGCTGCTCTACCCCGATGGGCGTCCGGCTGAATTGCCGGCGGCACTGGTCGAAGTCCAGGGTTACGTCTACCAGGCGAAGGTCGGCCTGAGCCGCATCTTCGAGCGTCTCGGTCAGTCCGCGATGGCGGAACGCCTCGGGCGGGAAGCTGCCGAACTTCGGCGCCGGTTCGAGGTTAAGTTCTGGCTCGACAACCAGCAGTTCTATGCCCAGGGCCTCGACCGGCACAAGACGCCGATTCCGTCCATCACCTCGAATCCGGCGCACTGCCTCTGGGCCGGCATCGTCGACCCCGAGCGTGCCGAGCTGCTCAGTGATCGGTTGATGGCGCCCGACATGTTCTCCGGCTGGGGGATCCGTACCCTGTCGACCGACTCGCCGCATTACAACCCGATGAGCTATCACAACGGCACCGTCTGGCCGCACGACAACTCCATCGCGGTAGCGGGCCTGCGGCGATACCGGCACGCGGACGCGGCCGGCCAGGTGATCGAAGGCATCATGGAAGCTGGCATCCGGATGCCCAATCATCGCCTGCCGGAATTGTTCTGTGGCTTTCGGCGCGACACCCGCTACAACAACGGTCCTGCCGAATACCTCGTGTCGTGCAACCCGCAAGCCTGGGGCGCGGGGGCGGCGTTCCATCTGATGCAAACCGCGTTGGGAATCGTCCCCGACACGACCGCCGGCCGGGTCTACCTCAACCCGATCCCGTTTGGGCAGGCGCGCAGCGTGGAAATCCGTGGCATGCGGGTGGGAAGCGGCAAACTCTCCTTCAAAGTCGGGTACAACGGCGGCCGCCCACAGGTCGACGTCATTGAAAAGCCCGACGACCTGGCCGTGATCCTCGATGAACCGCCCGTCATCACCTAGCTGACGGCTTTGGCCACCCGCCCGCGCATTGGGCTCCTGCACTACACTTGCCCACCGGTCATCGGCGGGGTGGAAACCATCCTCTACGAACACGCTGCCCGCCTCACCGCCCGTGGCTATCCCGTCACCATCTTGAGCGGACGGGGCGGTCCACTGCCGGACCGCAAAGCGGCGAAGCTCGTCATCATCCCGGAGCTCGATTCCCGTGAGACGGCGGTGAGCGCCGTCCGTGAGGCGCTCGATCGCGGCGAGGTGCCATCGGAATTCGCGACGCTGCGCGCCGACATCGTCCAGCACCTATCGACCGAGCTGGCCGAGCTCGATGTCCTGATCGTCCACAACGCGCTGACGCTCCATTTCAACCTGCCCCTCACGGCGGCACTCTGGATGCTCGCCGACTCGGGTCGCGTGCGCATGATTTCCTGGATCCACGACATCAGCTGGCTGAATCCCATCTACCGGCCATGGCTGCACGACGGCGAGCCCTGGGACCTGCTCCGTCGCCAGCACCCGCGGGTCATCCCGATCTTCGTCTCGGCGCAGCGGCTGGCGGAGTGGAGCCAGCTGACCGGCGCGATCCCAGACGCTACCCGCGTCATCCCCAACGGGATCGATCCGGCCGCGCTGCTGAAGCTCGGCGACCGCGCCAGAGACCTAGTTGCCCGCTTCAGCTTACTCAGCACCGACATTGTGATGCTGGCGCCGGTGAGGATCACGAAGCGCAAGAACCTGGAGTGGGCCGTTGAAGCCGCCGCCGGCGTTCGCACCTCGGGCCGCAGCGTCCAGCTGCTGATCACCGGGCCGCCCGGGCCGCATAATCCGCGCTCGCTCGAGTACGTGGCGGAGCTGAATCAGCTGACGCAGCGGCTCGGCCTCGAGCAATCGGTCCACTTCCTCTTCGAAGAGAGCCCCGTGGGATCAAGCGGCTATGCCATCGATGCGGCCACCCTGAGCGACCTTTATATGCTGAGCGATGTGGTGGTCCTTCCCAGCGGTAGTGAGGGATTCGGCTTGCCGCTCGCGGAAGCCGCCATCTTTCGCGTGCCGGTGGTCTGCACCGACCTGCCCGCGTTTCGCGAGCTTGCACCCGATGGGGCGACCTTCGTTCCCACCACCGCGGGCTCGCCCGCGTTCACGGCGGCGGTCCTCAGCGCGATCGAGTCGCCGCCGGCTCGGCTGCGTCGCCACGTAATGCGGTCGCTGTCCTGGGACCGGATCATCACTGAACGCATCGAACCGCTCCTGTCGACGACGTCGTGAGTCACTATCGCGTCCTGATCCCCACCACCAACCCGGCGAGGACGGGGCCGCTGCTCAAGGCGGTCTCGCCATTTCTCAATGCCGAAGACTCACGCGGCACGCTGCTCGGCGTGATCGAGATGGCCCCGGAGCGGCCGTTGAGCGAGGGCGTTGAGGTGGCACGAGCCTATCGTGCCCTGCTCTCTCGCATCACCCGCTACGCTGAGCGCGGACCCGGCGAGTTGCGCGGGCAGGTCAGAATCGCGCACGTGGCCGCGCAGGGCATTCGCGAAGCCGTGCTCGAGACCGACACGAACCTGCTGGTGCTCGAGGCGAGCTCGGGACAGGGCGCGCGCCAGAATGGCCTCTGGGTGAACGCCGTGGAGGATATCCTGGTCGATCCGCCCTGCGATGTCGCCCTGGTCAGGCCCGACACCACGCCGATCCGAAGCGTGCTGGTGCCAGTGCGCGGTGGTCCCAGCGCCGAGCTGGCGCTGCGACTGGCCGCGACCGTGTGCAAGGACACTGGCGCCGAGTTGGTCGTCCTCCATGTGTTCAATCCGCGCATCTCGGCGGATTCGCGTCAGCGAGAAGAAACCGCCTTCCTCAAACTCTCGAGCGCGGTCGACGTGCCGGTGCGGCGGGTGACCCTCTTCTCGAGCTCAGTGCGCGAAGCCATCGTGCGGGAAGCGGCGCAGCATCAGCTCGTGGTGCTGGGCGCGACCATGAGCCTGATGCATCGGCCAATGGTGCTGGGGGCCCCGATCAGCCGGTTGTTGCGGCGGCTGCCGGGAAGCGTGATGGTGGTGAAGACCGCCGGCCCGGTCAGCGCCCTCAAGGACCCGGACCGCCCCTTCCGGATGGAGAGCCGGGCGGCAGCGGCGGAGCGCGTCGACCGCTGGTTCGCCGAAAACACGTTTCACAGCCGGGAGTTCGCCGACCTCCGCCGGCTGGTCGACCTCAAACAGCGGCAAGGCGTCACCATCAGCCTCGGGCTACCCACCCTGAATGAGCAAGACACCATTGGAAAAGTCGTCCGCACCTTCAGGCACGCGCTAATGGAGCGGGTGCCATTGCTGGACGAGATCGTCGTCATCGACTCGGGGTCGTCGGATCGCACGACGGCGATCGCCGAGCGCGCCGGCATCACGGTCGTTCAGCACAGCGAGATCCTGCCGCGCTACGGCGCCTTCCAGGGAAAAGGCGAAGCCCTGTGGAAGAGCCTGTTCATGTTGAAGGGCGACCTGATCTGCTGGGTCGACACGGATGTCACGAACATCCACCCGAAGTTCGTCTACGGCTTGCTCGGCCCGCTGCTGAGTGATCCCGAGATTCATTACGTCAAGGGCTTCTACCGTCGCCCGCTGCAGTTCGGGACCGAGATCCAGGCCCAGGGCGGCGGTCGCGTCACGGAGCTGGCCGCCCGCCCATTGCTCAACCTTTTCTTTCCCGAGCTCTCCGGGCTGGTGCAGCCGCTCTCCGGCGAGTACGCCGGCCGCCGGCGGGTGCTGGAGAGCGTGCCGTTCTTCACCGGTTATGGCGTCGAGCTTGGATTGCTGCTCGCGATCTCCGAGGCCTATGGCCTGCGCGCCATCGCCCAAGTGGACCTCGGCATGCGGGTGCATCGCAATCAAAGCCTGTTCGACCTCTCTAAGATGGCTTTCGCCATCATCCAGGTGGGGCTGAAGCACCTCGGTGACCGCCATCGGATTCACCTGCTCGAAGAGGTCAACAAGACGATGAAGTTGATCCACTACGAGGACGAGCGCTACTGGATCGAGCAGAAAGAAATCGAGGACCAGGAGCGGCCCCCCATGAATTCCGTGCCGGAGTACTTCCTGGCTCGCCACCGCGCGCAGCCGGGCGCTGAATAATCACCTGATGGGTCGAGGGTATGCCGCGCTCGCGTCGCTGGCCCTGATCTGGGGCGCCAGCTTCCTGTTCATCAAGCTCGCGGTGCAGGACATGAGTCCGGCGACGCTGGTACTGCTGCGTGCCGCGGCGGGCCTGGCCACCCTCGCGCTGATCCTCGCGGCACGCCGGCAGACGCCCTTTCCCGCAGGCACCCGGCGACGGCTGCTTCCCTTCGTGATCCTGGCCATCTTCGGCAGTGCGCTGCCATGGTTCGGCTTCGGTTTCGGTGAGTTGTCGATCAGCAGCGCACTGGCCAGCATCCTGAACGCCACGACGCCACTGTGGACCGCGGTCTTCGCCTTCTGGGTCACCCCAACCGAGCGGCCAAGTGGGCTCAACTACATCGGCGTCGCCATCGGGTTTCTTGGCACCGGCATCCTGATCGCGCCTGACTTGATCGGCCAGCCATTGAAGGCCACGACCATCGGTACGTTGGCAGTCGCGGGGGCGGCTGCCTGCTACGCGGTTGCCGCGCTGGTCCAGCGGCGCCGCCTGCGCGGCGTCAGTCCGTTGCAGGTGGCCTTCTGGCAGCTTGCGTTCACCATCCCGCTCGCGCTCGTCAGTGCCTTCCCAACACTAGGTGCGATCCATCTCCACCCGGCATCCGTCCTCTCCATCATCGCGCTCGGCGCCGGCGGGTCGGGCATCGCCTACCTGCTGTACTACTACATGATGAACACGCTCGGTGCGACGCGCGCGACCACCGTCACCTTCCTGCTGCCTGTGACCGCCGTGTTCTGGGGCGCCACGCTTCTGCACGAAGCCATCACTGTTCCCATCTTGCTGGGCATGATCGTGATCCTGCTCGGCGTCTTCCTTACCAGTCGGTCTCGGCCACATCGTGCCCCGGCCGTGGCCGCGAATCGTGGCGTTGCGTAATCCAGCCGCCTTTCGCAACACGATCGCCGTTTTGGCGATCACGCTGGCGGCTTGCACCATGCCGTTCCAGAGTGTGGCGACCAGTCCCACCCCCACGGCGACACCCACTCCGGTGCCGACCCCGACGCCGATCCCCTCCCCCACCATCGTCAATGGCCGGATCATCGTCTCCAACCTCGACGACAACGGCGCCGCCGTGGTTGCGGGGATTCTCTATCCCCCCAGCGGTGGCAGCTGCGGCGTCTCGGGCAAGTACGACAGCTGTCCCGTCACCGATGGCCTCGCTCAGCGATTGGATGCCAACCCGCTGATACAAGCCGAACCCCTCTGCCGATGCCAGAACACGTACCAGTCCCGGACCATCTCCACCACACCGCTGCCGGCGGGCAATCCCGGGGCGATCGCGCATGTCATCCTCGATTTCGGCGGTGGCAGCACGGTAAAACTCGACGTCACGGTGCTCCGAACGGCGGGCGGCTGGTTCGCCAGCGACACCAGTTGCACCGGCCAGGACCCGCAGGCCACGTCGATCTACGCCGCATTGCCGCCCCCCTGCGGCTGATGGTGTAAAACAGACGCCATGACGTGGTACACCCTGCTCAAGTACATTCACGTCCTCCTGGCGATCACCGCGGTTGGGAGCAACATCACGTACGGGGTCTGGGGCGCGCGGGCCGCGGTGGAGCCGACGCATACGGACTTCGTGCTGCGCGGCATCTCCTTCATCGATCGCCGGGTCGCGAACCCCGCCTACGGACTTCTCCTGATCACCGGGTTGGCCCTCGTGGTCGTGGGCAATTGGGGCTTGCGTGGCTGGGTCATTACCGCGCTGGTTCTCTTCGCTCTTTTAATCGTGGTAGCAGTCGGCTTTTACTCGCGCGTGCTCGGCCAGCAGATCAAGGTGCTCGAGGCAGAAGGCCAAGCCAGCGCAACCTACAAGCGGCTTTCGGGACAGGCGCAGCTGTACGGCATCACCAGCCTGGTCATCGTGCTCGTCATCGTCTTCATGATGGTGGTCAAGCCCTTCTAGAGACCGGCTCAGCCCTCGATCTGGAGCGGTTCTTCCTGGAACATGCCGCCGTCGTCCAATCTCCAAGATCGCGCTTCCGCGAACGTTTCCTTCTGCACTGAGGCGACCACGTAGCTGTAGAACGTCCAGGCGTTCTCCGCGTCGAAGCGCGAAGGAATCGGTGGGTGATCCGGATGGCTGTGGGCGAATCCGATGATCTCGAGCCCGCGCGCCTCGGCATCTTTCTGTACTCGGAGCTGTTCGAGCGGGTCCAGGGCGTACCGATCCCATGGTCGATCCTCGACGGTGTTTCGCATGCCGCGAAACTCGGTCACCTCGTGGGCCCCGCCCTCGACGCGGCCCAGCAACGCGCCGCAAGCCTCGTTCGGATATCCCCGCTCAAGATGTTGCCGCATTTGGTCCATCACGGACCGCGGCATGCGGAGCGTCAAAATTTCCGGCGGTAGAGTCCCGAGCTGAGGTACCGGTCGCCACCGTCCGGGAACACCATCACGAACACGCCTTCCGAGGTGCGCCGGGCGACTTCGCGCGCCGCGTACACGGCGCCGCCCGACGAGTTCCCGACCAGTAGCCCTTCGGTGCGCGCCAGGTCGTGCGCCAGCTCATAGGCCGCTTCGGTCGGCACGCTGATCTTTTCGTCGTGCACGCTCGGGTCGTAGATCCCTGGAACGATCGAGCTGGCCATGTGCTTCAGACCCTCAAGGCCGTGTAACCCGTCGGACGGCTCGGCGGCGATCACCCGGATGCCGCGGTTATGCCGCTTGAGAAACCGCCCCACGCCCATGAGGGTGCCGCTGGTACCGATGCCCGCGATGAAATGCGTCACCTCGCCGTGGGTCTGGTCGAGGATCTCCGGGCCGGTGCCGTCGAAATGCGCCCGCCAGTTGAAGGGATTGTTGTACTGGTCGGGCATGAAGTACACCCCGGGCGTCGCGTCCTTCATCCGATGCGCCTCGCGGATGGCGCCGTCCGATCCCTCCAGCGCTGAAGTGAAGATCGCCTCGGCGCCGAAGGCCTTGACGATCTCCCGGCGTTCCTCGTTGACGTTGGCCGGCATCACCAGCTTGACCTGGTAGCCCTTCGCCGCTCCGATCAGCGCGTAGGCGATGCCGGTGTTGCCCGACGTCGAATCGAGGATCACTTTCTCCACGGTCAGCTCACCCGTCCGCTCCGCTTCCTCGATCATCCGCAGGGCCGGCCGGTCCTTCACCGACCCGCCCGGATTGAACCATTCGGCTTTGGCATAGAAGGTGATGTGCGGAAACTCCTTCTCCAGCAGCCGGATGCGGATCAGCGGGGTGTTGCCGATCCGCTGCAGGATCGACTGGTCCGGCAGGTTTTCCAGCACGGAGAGTGCGCGATGAGGCATGACTCGATTTTATCGACCGTCTCTTTTTGGCTTCGTTCTTGAACGGAAAGCGGTGCTATACTCGCGCCAAAACTCGGGGGTGATTCATGCAAACCGCTGGTTCGTTGCCGTCGACCGCGCTCGCCGCCGCACCCAAGGCCGGCTTCTGGATCCGTTTCCTGGCAATTCTCATCGATGGCGTGATCCTTTTCGTTGTCAACCTCATCATTGCCTCGATCCTGGGCGCCACGACTACCGGCCGCAGCGGCATTCAGACCCTCCTCGGCCTCATCTACTACGTCTATTTCTGGTCGAGCAACAGCCCATGGCCGGGCCAGACCATCGGCAACAAGCTGCTGAACATTCGAGTCATCAAGACCGATGGCTCCGACCTCAGCATCGTGGTCGCGCTGATTCGGTACGTAGGCCTGGTGGTATCGATCATCGTCATCTTCATCGGCGTCATCTGGGCAGCCTTCGATCCAAACAAACAAGGCTGGCACGACAAGATCGCCGGGACTTACGTAATCACGACGAGGTAAGGGCCCGCTGAAAGTCCTCCAGTAGATCGTCAGGATGCTCCAGCCCGACGGAGCAACGGGTCAGTCCGTCGCTGATGCCGGCCCGGATGCGCTCCGTCGGGTCCAGCCCGCGGTGGGAGGTCGACGCCGGATGGCTCAACGTTGTAGCCACGTTCCCCAAGCTCGGCATCAGGCGGACCAGCCGCAGCTGGCGCAGCATCGATGCCAGTGCCGGCTTGCCTCCCGCGAGTTCGAAGGATAGTAAGGCGCCGGCGCCGCCCGGCAGGAGCCGGCGCGTCCGCGCGCAGAACGGACTCGACTCCAGCTCGGGATAGTTGACGCGGCTTACCGCCGGGTGGGTCTCGAAAAAGCGCGCGAGCTGCAGCGCGTTGCTGGTGTGCCGCGCCATCCGCACGGGCAGCGTCCGAATGCCGCGCAGCGTCAGCCAGGCGTCGAACGGACCGAGGGTCGGCCCGAAGGTATGGGCGAATGCGCGTGCCCCGTCGATCCATGAAGGCTTGCCGACGACAACCCCGCCGACCACGTCCGCGTGCCCGCTCAGGTTTTTGGTTGCGCTGTAGATCACCACGTCGGCGCCCCAGCGAATCGGCTGGCTGAGCGCTGGCGTCGGCACGGTGTTGTCGACCAGCAGCAGTGCGCCGGCGTTGTGCGCGACCTCGGCCAGCGCCTCGAGGTCGGGCACCCGGATCAACGGGTTGGTGCACATCTCGCAGAGCAGGATGCGGGTCCGATCGGTCAGCGCGGCCTTGACGGCGTCGAGATCCTGGAAGTCCACGATGCTGCTCGTGATGCCGAAGCGCGACAAGTCGTCACGGAGGAAGGTGATGGTGGTCCCGTAGCAATCGTGGGCCGCCACCACGTGATCGCCGGAGTTCATCTCGCTCATCAAGGCAACGGCGATCGCCGCCATCCCCGAGCCAACCGCCACGGCGTCGAGCCGGCTATCGAGACCGTTCGCCTCCAGGCTCGCGACCGCGGCCTCCAGCTGGCGATGGTTTTCGGTCCCCCACCGGCCGTAGCCCCGGTGCTCGGCCATCGCGGCATCGAGGCTTGTCAGGTCCGAATAGCCGCTCGCGGAGCCGACCGTGATGTCAGGTGTCATCGCGGCATCCTTCCGATCGAGCGAGGGTTCACCCGCATGAACCGCGATCGTGTCGGAATGTGGCATCGCGTCAGCCTACCTGAAGCCGCTCGAACCGGCCGACCTGCTCGACATCACCGAGCCGCTCCAGGACCTGAAGGCCGGCATTCATTTCGGCGTGATCGCCGGTGATCAGCGCTCGCTCGCAGCGGACGCGTGCGCTGTACGGGAGGGCACCAATGCGTTCGAATAGACGGATCGATCGCTGCAACGGCTCGATGTCGCGATGGGCCAGACCTAGCGCACGTTCGGCTTGCGCCTCGACCGCAGCGAGCTCATGGGCGCGGCTATAGTCGAGGATCGTTGCGATCGTCGTCGTGGCAGGCAGCCGGTCGTGATCGAGCAGCCGGCTGAGTCCGCGCTCGAGGTGGTCAATGCGAAACATCTGGCCGACCTGAAATTGATCGACGGCTTGCGCAATCGGCGCGAGGTCCGGGCCCCCATATCCCTGCCAGTGACGAAAGTGCGCCCCCTCCGGATACGCAGAGGTGATCTCATCATGCACGGTGGCATAGCGGTCGACGAGCGGTTCGTCCTGCCGGGCTCGAGCGACGTCGATCGCCGCCATGAAGCCTTCAAGCGCATATCCGATCGACGGCCGGCCCAGTTCGACCCAGAGTTGGTGTGCTCGTTCGGCCATGGTGAGCGCTTCATCCCAGCGGCCAAGCAGCGTTAGCGCGTAGATCCGCCAGGCGACCACGTGAAGCGTGGGTGCCGGCGCCTGGCCAGGCTGAGTCTGCGCAAGCGCCTCCGCGCAGACACGATTGGCCTCGTCGAGGTCGCCGATCATCGCAGAGCACCAGGCGACCATGCCGCAGGCGTCGAGTTTCTCCAACATGCTCAATCGCACCTGGAAGGTGAGGCGCTCTGCCGCATACTCGAGGCCTCGCCGCCAGTCGTCCGCTATAAAGGCAGCCCCAGAGAGGGCATCGAGCGCCATGCTCTGCAAGTTCGGGTCGTCCAACCGTCGAGCAATTTCGAGCGCACGTTGAGCACTGTCACTGGCCGCGGCGATTTCATCGCGGGAGGCCGGCCGGTCGAGGCCACGGAGCCAGAATGGGAAAAAGCCATCCGCGGCCAGGTAGCTGGCGAGGGTCCGTTCATCCTGCACCCGTTCTGCGATGGCGCGGGCCTCCTGGCGCAGCGCCACCATTGCCGGCTCCGATAGGCGGTCCGCGACGGACCCCTGAAAGCGCATGTAAGTGGTCAGCAGGCCGGCCAGGATCTGGAGCTCCTGGGTAGGTGGCCGGCCCTGTTCGCGACAGAGGCGCAGGGCCACCCGATAGGCGTCTACTGCGACCGCACCCAGCGGCGCCATATCGCCGAGCCGCTGGTAAAGGTCGGGCAATCGGGCCGGTTCGGCCAGCTCGATTGCGCTCCGGAGGTGGCGGGACCCCTCGAGAGCGGCGGCCGCCGCCGCGGCCGTGTCGGCAGCGTGACTCAGCCAGTCGACGGCCTTCTCTCGGATGCGCGTCGTTGCCGCCTCGTTGGGTCGTTGCGCGGTAAGGATGAGGGCTGCCTCCCGATAGTGATAGGCGATCAGCTCGGCAAGAGCACCCTCGCGTTCGGGGGCCAGCCCTTCGAGCCATCCCGCGGCAGACGCATGCAGCCGGCCGCGCTCGGCTCGGGTCAGCGTCTGGTACGCCACCTCGCGAATCAGGATGTGGCGGAACGTGAAGCTGTCAGTCCCCGCCGACCGCAGCAGGTCCTTCTCCACCAAACGCATAGCCACATCGTCGAGTTGTCTGAGCTCTGGCTCGAGGGCCTCGATGCCTGCCAGGCGAAACGTACGGCCGTAGACGGCTCCCAGCTGGATCATCCGGCGTTCGAGCGGTACGAGCAGGTCGATCCGAGCCAGCACCGTGGCCTGGACCGTATCCGGAAGCTGATCGACGCCCGGCCTTTCGAGCACCGAGCGCACCAACTCGCCGGCGAAGAACGGATTACCCTCGGCGTGTCGGACCACGCGCTCCACCAGATCCAGGGAACGTCCTTCGAGCAGCTGCTCGACTAGCCTGGCGGTGTCGCCATCACTGAGCGGTTCGAGCGCGATCGACAAATAGTTGCGTCGCCCACCGCCCCACCCCGGCCGCCGATCCAGGAGCTCGGGCCGGGTCAGCGCGATCATCAGCAGCGGCAGTTCCCCACGCGGCTGCATCACGAATTCGAACAGGTCGAGCAGGCTGTCGCTCGACCAGTGCAGGTCTTCGAAGACGAGCACGAGTGGGGCTCGCCGTGCCGCAATCTCGAAGAAAGTCCGCCAGGCCGCCAGCAGCGCGGAGGGGTCGGTTACTTCGGCTTCGCCGGCGCCGATTGTGGCTGCCAGCAGCTCGGCCGCGCGATCCATCGCCTCCAGCCCGGATCCTTCGAGCCAGCTGCGAATCGCGGACCGCACGGTCGGCGGTTTCGCATCGTCAGGCACGCCGATCAGGCGATACAGCACGCTGCGCAGAGGCCAGTAGGTCAGTCGTTGGCCATACGGCAGGCATTGGGCGACTGCGACCGTTGCGTGCGACTCGATGCTGGGCAGCCGATCGAGGAATTCTTCGAGCAGTCGCGTCTTGCCGACCCCGGCCGGCGCGATGATGCTCGCCAGGAAGGGCCGCTTCTCCCGAAGCGCCCGCCGCGCCGCCAGCTCCAGCTGCTCCAGGTCGGCGTCGCGGCCGATCAGCGCGGTTTTCGTGGCGACCCGGCCGGGTTCGGCGCGACTCAGCAACGGCAGGGCCCGAATCGGCTGGGATTTGCCGCGGGCCTCGACGGTGATGGCCGGACCGAACTCGAAAGCGGTTCGTGCGCTGGCGACCGTCCGCTCGCCGCAGAGAATGCCCCAGGGTTCGGATAACTCCTGCAACCGCGACGCAACGTTTACCGCGTCACCCGTTAGGGGAAAGTCGCCCGTGGCGCTCTCTCGTACTGCGACTACCTCACCAGTGTTGACGCCGAGGCGAATCGGCAGCTGCTCGCGCAGTATCGGGTCTTCCCGGACCCGATCGCGCAGCGCAATGGCGGTGGCGAGCGCTCGCTGTGGATCATCGTCATGGGTTTGTGGGAACCCGAAAACGGCCACCACCGCGTCGCCGATGAACTTCTCCATAATGCCGCCGTGCTCGGCAACCGTCTCTCGAGCAACGTCGTAGTAACGCCGAAGCAAGATGCGCGCGTCTTCTGGGTCGAGCGCCTCGCCAAGCGCCGTGGATCCGGCGACGTCGGCGAACAGGACGGTGACGACGCGACGCTCTTCAGCCACGAGCTAGCGCTTGAGGAAACGGACTCGCCGGCGGCGGCGAAAACGTTCGGCACTCCCCTTCCCGACGACGCTGACGCTGCCATCGTTTTCCAGCACCGCTAGCCCCACGTCACTCAGGTTGTTGAAGCCGTGCTCTCGAACCGCCATCTCGATATCGTCGGGGCTCAGGCCCTCTTTCTCGAGATTCGGCTTCACCAGATTGCCGTCCTGGACGACCACGGTCGGCGGCGGCTCGATCAAGCGATCGAACCAGGGCCAGCGGTTGCGCACCATGGCGACGCCCCGATTGAACAACAGCAGGATGGCAATGATCAGCGCGCCGCCGGTGACCGACTGATCTGGTCCGGTGATGGCCGGCTGCAGCGCGTTGGCCACCAGCAGCACCAGCACCAGGTCGAAGGTCGTGAACTGCCCAAGCTCGCGTTTGCCGAACAGGCGGAGGCCGATGAAGAACACGATATAGATCAGGACCGATCGAATCAGGAGGTGCGTCCAGGGAATGGCAAGCCGGAAGATTTCGCTCAGGTCACTCACGTCAGCCGAAGTCTAGAGCGTCAGCGGATCACGGGATGCCGAAACCCGAAATCGAGCAAGGTCGCCGCGTCGGTGAAGTGCTGGGTGCTCCCGAGGACGACCACCAGGATGGTGCGGCCGTTGCGGGTCGCTGCCGCGGCCAGGCAGTACCCGGCGGCGCCGGTGTAGCCGGGCTTGATGCCGATCGCGCCCGGGTAGGTCCACAGCAAGCGATCGATATTGATCGGATCGAAGGCCTTGTGTTGCGGCGTCGCGTAGATCGAGACCTCCTTGGAGCCGACGATGGTGCGCAGGTCCGGATAGTCCGCCAGCAAGGTCGCCCCGACCACCGCCAGGTCATACGCCGAGCTGTAGTGGTCGGTATCGTCCAGGCCGCTCGGGTTGGTGAACGACGTCTGCCGCAGGTGGAGCTGCGCCGCCTTCTGATTCATGAACCCGATGAACGTCGACCGGTCGACGATCCCCATGGCGATCGCCTCCGCCGCGTCGTTACCGGAATCGAGGAGCATGCCTTCGAGCAGTTCGCGGAGGGTCAGTCGTTCTCCTGTGCTGATCCCCATGTGGTTCGGCTCGACCTGGGTCGCTGCATCCGGCACGCTGATCACGGTGTCGAGCGGCGCGAGATCGACCGCCACCATGGCGGTCACCATCTTGGTGAGCGAGGCATCCGGATATCGCGTGGTCTGGGCCTGTTGGTAGAGGATCTGACCGGCGGTGAGGTCCACTACGATGGCGGCCCGGCCTTTGATCGCCGGGACCTCCGCGCTCGGATGGGTCCGCAGCCAGCTCGTGCTGAGGACCGGGACCTTCACCTGGGGCAGCTGCGTAGGTATGGGTGGCCGCGACGGCGATTGCGTGGGGGTAGCCGGCGGATGGGCACTCGGCGCCGGGCGGGGGGTGGCCGCCGGACGGGGCGTCGAGGTGCGGGCAGTGGCCGCAACTACGTGCATGTCGCGGTGTGATTGCAGCAGCGAAAATGCCCGGCTGCCCAGCAAAAGCATGAAAACGACGATCAGGAGCCGGATCACTGGAGTCCGCCGACGCGGAGGCGCCACGAGACGGCGTGACGAGCGGCGGCCGCGCGTCCCGAGGCTGTAGCCGGACGTAGGGTAGGACGTTCGCCTCAAGAAGTCGGCTTCATGATGGGCAAGCCCTCCCGCAATGTCAAGGTTTGCCGGATGGGCGTCTCGCTTGATACATAAGAAGGTAGAGCCCAAACAGGAGGTGAGGCGTATGCCACGACAGGCCTGGAGTCCGAAGCGCGAGCGTCAGTACGAGCACATCAAACAGAGCCTCGAGGAGCGCGGTCGGGGCGAGGAGCTGGCGGAGGAGATCGCGGCGAGAACCGTCAACAAGGGGCGCGCCCGAAGCGGTGAGGCCAAAGAAGCCAGCCGGACGTCCCTGGTGGACATCTCGTCGGAGCGCCGCGGCGGCCTTCGCTCGCACACCGGCACGAAGGGTCGGACTTACGACCAGCTGCGCAACGAGGCGAAGGAGAAAGGCATCCCCGGCCGCTCCAAAATGAGCAAGGCCGAGCTCGAACGCGCCGTCAACCGCAAGAGTTAGAGGTGAAAGGCCGCTCGTAGCACCGCGGCGACGAGCGCGCCCGCGATGACGCAGACGATGAACGGAGCCCGCAGCGCGGCCAGCAGGGCGGCGAGCAACACCGCCGGCACCTTGACGTCGATGTGAAGCAGCCCGTTCGATCCAGTGAGCTGAATCGCGACCAGGGCCGCCAGCAACGCTGGCGCCAGCCCGCTCGTCCGCTGCGTGATCACCGCTGGCAGGCTCGGAAGGAACGGCCCGGTCGCGCGCATGACAAACGAGAGGCTGGCGAGCCCCAGCACCAGCGCCAGCGCTAGCGGACCAGCCATATTCCAACGACGGCGGCCCCCGCCAGGGGAATTCCCGGCGGCGTGAACGGCGCGAGCGCCAGGGCGGCGACCAACCCGCCGATAGCGCATCGAACCGCGTGCCGCGTGGACAGCATGGGCCAGAGCAGGGCCACGAAACCGGCCGGAAACGCGGCATCGAGCCCGAGCCGTTTCGGGTCACCCAGCACGGGGCCCAGCAGGGCCCCGATCAATGTCCCGATGACCCACACGGTGTAGAGGAGGGCGCCGGTCACCAGCAGCGTCCGGCCGTCCGGCAGGCTGGGCGGCCCGGCCCGAGCCGACATGGCATAGCTCTCATCGATCGAGAGCTGGCCGAGCAGCGAGCGGAGCAGCCGTCCTCACCGGAAGGGATCCCGCGACGGCGATTCCGGTCGCGACAAAACGAAGGTTGAGCAGGGCGCCGGCGAAGATCGCCGTCAGGACGCTCCCGCCCGCCGCGATGACGCCAATGGCCGCGAACTGGGCGGACCCGGCAAAGACCAGCGCCGACATCAGCACCACCGACCAGGCCGGCAGTCGGGCGGCCACCGCCAGCACGCCAAACGACATCCCGAAGACGAAGACCGCCGCGGCAATCGGAGCGGCCGTCAGCAGGATGGCTCTGGCCGGCCGCCTGTCGTTCATCTGCGGTCATTAACGCAAAAGATGCCGACGCACCGGCGCCGGCATCTCGATTTGCTGGGGCTTCTCTACCGAGCCCCGACCGGGACTTTCTCGAGCACTTTCAGCGATTCCCGGATGAACGCCGGGATATCAGCCGGCTTCCGCGAGGTCACCAGGTTCTTGTCGACCACCACGTCCTGGTCGACGACATTAGCGCCGACCTGGGCCAGATCGTCCTGGATGGTCGACCAGGCGGTGAGTTTGCGGCCCTTGACGACGCGCGCGCTGATCAGCAGTTGCGGGCCGTGGCAGATCGCCAGCACCGGCTGACCGGCATCCATGAACGCCTTGGCGAACTGGACCATCCTCGGATTCGCTCGCAGGTGATCAGGGGAATAGCCGCCCGGGATGAACAGCGCATCGAACTGACCCGGGTGTATCTGGTCGATGCCGGCGTCGGCTTTGATGGTGATGGTGCCTTTCTTTCCCTTGAGCTCCTTCCCGGGGTCAAGTCCGACGATCGTGACCTGGTGGTCCGCTTGCTTGAAGGCGTCATATGGCTGCTTGAACTCGGAGTCCTCGAAGTCGACATCGAGTACGCAGGCAATCCTCATGTGGATACCTCCTCTCGTATATTTCCTGATATCAGACCGCCTAGCCTACGAGCCCACCCCGCAATCCGTCAAGCTGGTACTGAACCGGCCAAATCTTCGCGGCCAACTGGTTCCGTATCGTGATGAGGGGCATGCTTCGCCGGGTTCTTTCGTATGTTGCCGGGGTGAGCGCGGTATTCATCGTCGCGGCCGCGCTCGGGCTGAGCGCATGGGCCCTTCGGATCGACCGGGTCCAGAGCTTCCTGCTGATTTTCGTCCTCCTCGCCGGAGGCATCGCCTGGCGCCTCGGTCGGGGGCCGGCGATCGCAGCCACCGTGGCCTTCGCGTTGGTCTCGGACTACTTTTTCATCAGCCCACGCTTGGGCTTCGGGGTGGCGACCGCCAGCGACGCGGTTCGCCTCATCACCGGAGTCCTCGCCGCTGCCGCAGTGATTCAGTTCGTTCATGTCAGCCGCCGCCGGCAGATCCTGCTCGAGAAACGCAAAGACCTCCTTCAGGATGTATCACCGCGCATCATCCAGAGCCTCAACGCCGAAGAAGTCCTCAACATGGTGGCCGAGGCGACGTTGCCCGTCATCGACTACCAGCACTTCCGCCTCTATCGCTGGGACGAGTCGTCGGAACGCCTGGCACTCGTGAAGTCCGTGGCTCGGGCCGACCCCTACCGCGGCACCGATTGGTACAGCGTGACCCTGGGCCTCGGTGAGGGCATCACCGGGATCGCGGCGGAAACCCGGCGATCCATTCTCGTCCCGGACGCTAGCCAGGATCCACGGATGGTCTATCCAGCAGGTACGAATCCGATTGAGGAAAGCGTTCTCAGCGTTCCGATGGTGACCCGCGACCGTTTGTTCGGCGCCCTGACCCTGGCCCGGCTCGGCGCGAACTCCCTGAGTGCCGAAGATCTTCGTGTTATGGAATCGATCGCCGCTCAAACGGCGCTCGCGCTCGCGAACGCCGAGCAGTACGCCGAGGCTGAACAGACGATCAAGGCCCTGACCACGATTGAGGCGCTGCAATCGACTGAGGTGGTGGTCACGGACCCCGAGATCGAGGAGCGGATTTTGCAGGGCTTCGTCGACCTCAGTCAGGCCGATCTGGCGACCCTCCGGGTGTTGCGAGGCGATGGGCATTATCACATCGCCGCCACCGGCGGTCGTCAGTGGCCGTCGGACGACGCTCCAACCAGTGATCCGCTGCCGGCCGAACAGGTCGCCTGGCTGGCCGATCCGAAAGTCACGGCCTATGTCGCGGATCCGCGGAGCGATCAGAAATTGCCGGAATGGGCTCGTGGGGTCACGCAATTGGCCGGTGTCAACGCCAGCGTCTTTCTCCCAATGCGGGCCGGCCAACGATTCGTCGGTTTCGTCGCGCTCCATTGGCGGCGGCCCCGCTGGTTTCGGCCGGAGCAGCTCGGGCGCCTGCAGCTGCTCGCCGCCCAGGCGGCAATCGCACTCGATACGCGCCAGGCGCTCGAACGCGAGCGCTCGCGGGCGGAGTCGTTGGCGGGGCTGGAGCGCGAGCGTCGTGAGTTCATGCAGATTGCCTCCCATGAGCTGCGCACGCCGCTAACCGTCATTCGGGGCTACGCCTCGCTCCTGGAAGACGGATCCCTCGGACCGATGCCCCCCATGGCCCAGCAAGCCCTGCACACCTTGATGGACAAGTCGAGCGAGATGCGGGTGCACGTCGAGCGGATGCTTCTGCTCGCTCGACTCGAGGACGGCGCGGCGCGGCCACGGATGACGCCCGTTGATCTTCGCAAGGTCGTCAAAGCCTCCCTCGACCGGGTCCAACCGCAGGTCCGGCTGAGGCAGGGCCAGATCGACGTCAGGCTGGCCGACTCCCCACTGATGGTCATGGGTGACTCCGAGCGGCTTGCCTCGGCACTGGATAACCTCCTCCAGAACGCGGTGAAGTTCAGCACTGGCCCGCCGGAGATCGAGGTGGTCGGCGACCGTCAGGACGGTTGCGTGCGCGTGGTCGTGAAGGACCATGGGATCGGCATTGCCCAGGAGGCGCGCCGTCACCTGTTCGAAAAGTTCTATCGAGTGAACAATCCAGAACTCCACAACGTGGCGGGTACCGGCATCGGCCTCTACCTGGTGCGGCAGGTCGTGGAAGGCCACGGGGGCCGGGTCGAAGTCAACAGCCAGCCCGGGGAGGGATCGGCTTTCGAGATCGAGTTGCCGGTCGCCGCGGGGACTCCCCCGCCCCCCGCAGGCGAGGGCCAGGCTGGGGGGTAAACAGCAAGACTGCCGGCTATTTGCGGTTCCCCCTATTGAGGTGTCCCAGCCCGAGCGCCGTGATGACAGCCCGGAGGCCACCCTCGAGATCCCGACCGAGTGGCTGATGCCGTGGCTGGATCTCGATGCGGTCCGCCAGGTCCAGCGGGCAGACACGGTCGCCACCATGACCGGCGAGTATCTGAGCCTCTCCGGGGTGGAGCTCGTCGTCGAGCGCCGCTGGCTGCGCGAGGCCTTCTGGGGGCAGATCAAACAGGCGATCACCCGCGGATACATCTATAAGAGTTCCGCCGTACAGGTCACGCTGCGGGGCGAACGGCGCGAGCACGAGCGCCGCTCCGGCCTCTCAAAAGCCAGCTAACGTCCCCTGCCCCGCTGGTACAGTCACCGTAAGAACCATGAAAACGGTGATCTCGATTGATCCTCCCGTCAACCAGGCGCCCGCCGACCTTGATCCGGCGCGCGATCTGCCCGGCGGCTTCGCCGACTTCCTGATCCCGCTGCATCAGGCTTTCACGCCCCGGCAGCAGGAGCTCGCCGCCAGACGCCGGCGGGTTCTCGACGCAGCCCATGCGAGACGCTTGCCCAATTACCTGGGAGCATCCGAGGCCACGGTCGGTAGCTGGAGGGTATCGCTGCCCGGCTGGTGCCAGGACCAGCGCAACCAGATGACCGGGCCAGGGGACGATGCCGAATTGGTCGTCAAAATGCTCAACTCGGGAGCACCCGGCGTGATGCTCGACCTCGAAGACTCGGTGGCCAACGACTGGCCGAATATCACGCAGGGCATTCAGAACATCGTCGCCGCGCTGCGGGGACAGCTGAGCTACCAGGACAAGAAGCGCAACCGCCAGGTCTCGATTAACGAGAGCAAGACCGTGATCTTTACCAGACCGCGCGGCTTGCACCTGGATCAGGCCGGCGTCATCAAAGGCGAGCGCATGGCCGCCGCGCTGTTCGACGTCGCGATGGTCGCCTACCAGGTCGACCCGTCACAGCTCAAACACCCGCTATCGATCTACATTCCGAAATCCGAGTCGGCCGACGAGGCGCTCTGGTGGCGCGACCTGTTCCGCGCCATCTCCCAGGCACGAGGCTGGCCGCCGGACTACATCAAGTGCATGGCCCTGGTCGAGTCGCATCCGATCGCGTATCAGATGGAGGAGTTCGCTTACAACCTGCGCGAGCACATGATGGGCTTGAACCTCGGCCGCTGGGACTATATGGCGAGCCTGATCGACTTCACCCTGCATGATCCGGCGTGGGTTCTGCCCGACCGGAACACGATCCCGCACGACGTTGCCTTTTTCCAGGCGGTACGCGAGGTGATGCCGGAGGTTTGCCACAAGCGTGGCATGCTGGCGATCGGTGGGATGACGGCGCTGTACCCCAGCCGGGACGATGCCGAGCTGAACGCGCGCGCCCTCAAAGTGCTCGAACAGGACAAGAAAAATGAGGCGAACAGCCTGATGGACGGGGCGTGGACCGGCCACCCGGATCAGAACGAGATCGCGGTCAACCAGTTCCCCTATCCCAATCAGCTGCAAGCTCGACGCAAAGACGCCGACATCCACAGGGACCTGCGTCCGAGCCCGCAGGGCGTTGGCAAGCGAACCCTGCAGGGCACCCGCGACGCCATTCGGACGGTCATTCGCTATCGCAACGGTGTCCTCAACGGAAAGGGCGCGAGCCTGCTCGACGGCTACATGGAAGACCTGGCCACCGATCGGATTTACCGCTACATGATCGCCCAGCGCACCCTGCACCAGGTCAAGGTTCCTGACGCGGAAAGTCGGACCATCGCACATACTCCCGAGCTCGTCACCCAACTGTTCGACGATGAGCTGGATCGCCTGCTTCGCGAGTCGTCGGCGAACGGCGATGCCGCTTCAGCCGATTCCTTTCGAAAGGCCCGCGACCTGGGCGAAGGGATGATCCGCGGCATCCTCCAGGCGCAGGGAGTCTCGATCCGCCAGCGATAGCACGTTTTCCCTCCACGCCGCGCAGGGACGGTCAGGGTGGGGGCGCTTTGTTACGGTTGACATGGCGTGAATTTTGCCGTTGCCGGACTCAGCTACAAAACCGCTCCGCTCGACGTTCGTGAAAAGGCATACATCCCCGAGTCCGCTGTGGGCGAATGCCTGCAACGATTGATCGACCGGGACATCATCGAGTCCGGGATCCTCCTTTCGACTTGCAATCGGACCGAGCTCTACGCGGTCACGTCGTCCCCCGACGGCGATCGACTACGGGAGTCGTTCGGACTCTGGCCACACCAGCTTGCCTTTGACTCGTGGCGCCGATTCGCCTATCAGCTTTCAGGCGACGCCGCCATGGCGCATCTGTTCCGAGTGGCCGCCGGCCTCGACTCGATGGTTCTTGGAGAGGGTCAGATCCTGGGACAGATCAAACAGGCTTTCGAGCACGCCCAGCAGGTCGCGAAGCTCGACCCGTCACTCCACGTCGCGCTTCGCGGCGCGATCCGCGCCGGCAAGCGGGTTCGCCATGAAACGGAATTGGGCCGCAACGCGGTGTCGGTTAGCCACGCCGCTGTGGCACAGGCCCGTAACATGTTCGGCGGACTGCACGGACGCGGGGTCTTACTGGTAGGCGCTGGCCCGATGAGCGAAGTGGCACTCCGGCTGCTCCGCGACCAGGGGATCGGCGAAACCTTCGTCACGTCCCGTACGGTGGAGCGCGCGGAACGGGTGGCTCTTCCCCTTGGCGCGCGAGCGATCGCCTGGGATGAGATCGACGCCGCCGCTGACGCGGTGGACATCCTGCTTTCGTCCAGCAGCGCACCTTCCTACCTGTTTGATGTCTCGGACGTGCAGCGGATGCAGAACCTCCGGCGCCTCCGGCCACTTCTTGTGCTGGACATCGCGGTGCCACGCGACGTCGATCCGGCGGTTGCCCAGCTTCCGGGGGTCCATCTCTTTAACATCGATGACCTGCGCGACGCCGCCGACGCCAATCTCGAGGGACGCCGGGATGCGATTCCTGCGGCGGAGCGGATTGTCGCCGAAGAACTCGACCGAACCCGCGCCGCGTTGCAGGCGGGAGCAGCGGCGCCAACCGTGACGGCACTGCTCCGGCGAACGCAGCGGATCCGCGATCAAGCGCTGGCGCGGCACCTTGGTCGCGTCCCCGCGACCGAGACACGGCATCGAGAGGCCATGCAGCGGCTGGCGGCCGACCTCACGGCCAGGTTTCTGGATGGTCCGCTCCGGCTCCTTCGCTCCAGCGACGATCCGATGGTTGACGAGGCGGTCATCCGTGACGCATTCGACCTGGGGCCCGAAGCCGACGCGGACGCATAGCCCCGCCGAAACGACGATGGGGCTTCGCCACTCCGAGGCGCTCTTGGAGAACGCGCTCGACCTGATTCCCGGGGGCGTCAACAGCCCCGTGCGGGCCTATCGAGCGGTCGGCGGGCATCCGCTCTTCATCGCGCGCGGTGACGGCGCCTGGATCTGGGATGTCGACGGCAACCGGTACCTCGACCTGGTCTGCTCCTGGGGGCCGCTGATTCTTGGCCACCGCCCACCAGCCGTGGTTGCGGCACTCCAGGAACAACTTGCGCGCGGCTGGACGTATGGCGCTCCGACGGAAGGAGAGGTGCGGCTGGCCGCGGCCATTCGCGAGCGGATGCCCGCTCTGGAAATGGTGCGATTGGTGAACTCGGGCACCGAGGCCGTCATGTCCGCCGTTCGGCTGGCCCGCGCCGCGACCGGCCGGCGCAAATTGATCAAGTTCGCCGGTGCCTACCACGGGCATTCCGATGCCGTGCTGGTCGATGCCGGATCGGGGGTGGCGACGCTCGCGATCCCGGGCACCCCCGGGATCACGCCGGGAGCCGCCCAGGACACGATCGTCGCACGCTACAACCGATTCGACGAGGTCGAGGCCGCCCTTCGCCAGTGGCCCGAGCAGGTAGCGGCGGTCATCGTCGAGCCGGTGGCCGGCAACATGGGCGTCGTTCTACCGCGGCCAGGCTTTCTTGAGGGCTTACGCCGACTGACCGGCCATGACGGCGCTCTCCTGATCTTCGATGAGGTGATTACCGGCTTTCGCGTTGCGCCAGGTGGCGCCCAGTCCCTGTACGGCGTCGTTCCCGACTTGACCTGCCTCGGAAAAATCATCGGCGGCGGGTTGCCCATCGGAGCTTATGCGGGTCGACGCGCCCTGATGGAAATGGTTGCGCCGGCTGGGCCGGTCTATCAGGCGGGCACCCTGTCTGGCAACCCCCTGGCAGTCGCCGCAGGGCTCGCCACCATCGGCCAGCTCGACGAGAACGCCTATCGGCGTCTCGATGAGGCGGGCAGCCGCGTCGCGTCGGTTCTCCGCCGCGAGGCAGAGGCCGCGGGCGTTCCTTTAACGATCAATCGGGTTGGTTCGATGTGGACGGCGTTTTTCACCGACCAGAAGGTCGTTGACTATGAATCCGCCCGCTCGTCCGACACCGCGCGATTTGCGGCGTGGTTCCATCGCCAGCGCAGCGGAGGCGTTGCCCTTCCGCCCTCACAGTTCGAGGCCTGCTTCGTTTCGACGGCGCACGACGAGGAGGCGCTCGCGTACTTCAACCAGGCCGCCGCCGGCACGTTCGACGCGCTCACGTCCGCCCCTTGATCTACACCGCCGCCTGCCTAGAACGGAGCCGTACTGCAAGCGCGACCGTAAGGAGGGTCAGGATCACGCCCATGGCCACGCCTTCAGGAAGCCGTATTCGCCCGTCGGTCGCTCCCATCTCATACTCCGTGAGGAACGTAGCGATGCTGGCGATGAGCGGGAGCGTGGCCCCGACGAGGCGGCGCCCCCAGGCCATCGGACGGGCCTGTCCCAGCCACCAGACCGACCCGAATACGTAGACGTCGAGAAAATAGTATGGCCAGACGTTCTTCGCTAACAGGGGCAGCGTCAGGGCCGTCAGCGCGAGCAGTCCGTAAATATCCCGCGACGACGGCTCCAGGTCGTGCCGGGCACGAATCACGATAAGGCTCGCCAGCACGGCAAAGCCGAGCACGAACAAGACGTCCGCGCGCTGTGGGACCCATTGATATGGCGTCCCAACGACGAGCTGCCAGATCGATCCGCCAGCGGGCGGGAGGCTGCCACGATGCGTGAGAAGTGAGTAGATCGTGTCCTTTGAATCGCCAAGCACGAACGGCAGCAATCCCAGCGCGACCGTGAGCGCGGCGCTCCCAGCCAGCCGGGTCAATGTCCGCCATTGGCCTCGGGCCAGCACCAGTAGTCCCACTGGAATAAGCGGGAGCGCGGCGAGACTGCGCGTCAGCATCGCCAACCCAAAGCTGATCCCCGCGACCGCGGGCCGCTCGCTCACGAGGTTGCGCACCCCGAGAAGGACCAGCCAGAGCGTCATTGGTTGTTCGATGTGGCCGTAGCCCAGCACACTGTTCCACAGCGTCGGAGACGCGACAAAGACGCCGTAGGCTAGCACCCGCCATCGTCCCTCGAGGCGGGCCCCCCGCAATCGATCGATGGCAACCACGGCCTCCCGCGCCATCAGCAGGGTAAAGATGGAAAACGCGGCCAGGATGAGCATCCGCCGCAGGCGTTCGTCGTCCAGCCAGCCGAGCCGGGACGCAACCGCGGCCACGGCGGTGAGGGGCACCAGGCCGAGCGGTCCATTGTCGTTCGCAATGATCGTCTGGAAGCGCACCGCGTAGACCAGCAGCGGGTGGCCGTTGAGCGCGATCCGCGCCGCGGGCAAAGCGAAATAGTCGAGGTCGTTCAGCGGTCCCGTCCATAGCCATCCGGCGATGGCCCAGGCCGCCGTGTAGGTGAGGCCGAGGGCCCACGTCGCGGCCCGCGTCACTGCCTGATTCACCGCGTGGGTATTTAATACCCGGATGCAGGCGCCGCCCCAGCCGCCCGCCGACCTGTTACCAGTTCAGCGGAAGGCGACGCCCCTCTTTCGATTCCTCAAGCTGACGGTCGTGCCGCTCCTCCACGTCTTGTTTCGCATCAAGGTGGAGGGCCGCGAGAACATCCCGACCAACCGTAATTACGTGCTGATCGCCAACCACCTCAACTGGCTCGATTCGTTTGCCATCCTCGCCACCTTCCCGGTTGAGCCGCGCATCCATTTTCTCGGTGACACGACACTGCTGGTGACGCGCAAAGTGCAGTGGGCGCTGGTAAAGAGCGTCGCCGGCTTCATCCCCGTCAATCGGAAAGCCCGGCCCGACACCATTCTCTTTCAGCACGTAAACAAATGTCTCGAGCGAGGCGGCGTGGTTGCGATTTATCCCGAGGGAAACTACGGTCCAACGGAGGGCGAGATCATGCCGTTCAAGAAGGGCTTCGCGCATTTCGCGGTCGAGAACCAGGTGCCGGTGCTGCCCGTGGCACTCTCCGGCACTCAGGACCTGTGGTTGCGAAAGACGGTCCGATTGATCGTTGGCCCGCTAATCGAAAGCACCGGGCACAGCGTGGACTCGCTGGTCGCGGTTGCCGAGGCCCGGATCCACGAGCTGCTCCCCACCTACCAGGATCCGGGCGGCGTCAAACTGCTCCGCCATGGCCTGACGCACCTTTTCTAACCCTCGGCCGTTATTCGGGCGAGATGCCGAGCTGGGTCAAGCAATTGGCCGGCACTGTCCTGGTGCTGGTGTTCGCACTGGCCGTGGGCGGGTTCATCATGGTTCTTCGCGCTCAGCAGGGTGGCCTCGCCTCCAGCATGGCAGCCGCCCACCTCCGCGCTGTGAGCCCGCCCGATGGCGCCACCAACGTCCCGGTGACGGGGGATATTCACGCGGAGTATGTCGGCCGGCCCAGCCAGGATCCGTCCATCAAGATCGAGCCGCCGCTCGGCGTGACCCTGGAACCCGGGCACTGGGATGGGTCGACCTTTACGGTCCACTACAGCGGCCTTCGTGAAAACAGCCTCTACCACGTCGAGCTCGACCAGGACGATTGGACCGGCAAGGGTGAGCACAAGCAAATCAAGGTTCGCTGGTCCTTTCGAACCGGAGCGAGCCGCCTGGCGACGCCGACCGCGAGCCCGACGGTGGCCATCTCGGCGACGCCCTCACCCACCCCGCCCACCGGCGCGCAGCTGATCTGGTACCACGGGCCCGATACCTTGCTCTACGGGGTCGACTGGACGGGCAAACAGGTCAAGAGCCTGTCCAGCGACAATATGTTTCAGTCACCGGACGGATTGCGCCTCTGGAGCAAGGCCGTCGGAGGCGGCACGATCACGGACGCCGGCGGCAACCCGGTTGGCTCGGTCGCCGTCGACCAGCAGATGATGTGGGCCGATGACAGCCAGTCGTTCTGCGGCATCACGCTGACCGCGTCGTCCTACAGCCTGGAAACGCTGAGCCTCGATGGGAGCCGGCATGTCGTCGGTCCCATCGCGTTGCCGACCGCTCCCGGCCAGGCTCCGCAAAGCCCAGCGCTAGCCGCCTGCAGTGCCGAGGCCGATCGAGCGATCGTCGTCGGACAATCATCCGGCTATACCTGGAACATGTCGGTGATGTCGCTGACCGATGGCCACGTCATCTCTGCGCGACGGTATCCCAACCCACTGGCGCGGCTGATCGCCAGCCACGATGGTCACTACGTTGCCGAGCAACTTGCGGGCAATACGGGTCCGATCACGATGATCCGTGACCTGTCGAACGACACCGTCGCTGGGCAGGTCGCCGATATCGTCGTCCAGGCCTTTTCCTGGGATGGCTCACTGGTCGCAGGCGGCACCGGCGCCGCTAACGCGAGTAATCCACAGGCGCTTGCGATACGCTGGCGAACGCACCAGCTGTTGTGGCACCAGTGCACCTGCCCTTCGCTCACCGGGGTGAGCGTGCTGCCGCAGCCGGGCGGGACGCAGCTGGCCATCATCGCCAGCTGGAACCAAACCCGCAACGTGTCCTTCACCATCGTGGACGCCGACGGCACCTCGAGATCCGTGCCCATCGCCAACACCCCGGTTACGCCGGCGTTCTAGGGTCGCCCCGACCGCAGGATGCTCCAGGCGACGTAGATCCCCAGCACGCTGGCCAGCACGAATCCGACGACCAACACCACGCCCATCTGCGGGTCGCTGCGGACGCGATACGCCGACAACAGGACGGCGAGCGCGATCACGAAGGCCGCGGCGAGGATTCCGAGCACGACCCGGTTCATGGTTCGCTCCACCCGCCGGAGAATGGGATCGAATCCTGACGGTCGGATGGCGAATTCGGTGTCGCCCCGCTCCAGCGAGCTCAGCAGGCGGCGCACCTGCTGAGGAAGCTCGATGCCCAGCCGGGCCAGGTCGATCCCGGCCTGGCCGACCGCCCGCCCCCAGCCCAGCGGCGAGAAATGCCGCACCATCATGCCGCGGGCGTACGGGACCAACACAGCCGTGAACTCGAAGCTCGGATCGAGCCGCGTCACGAGGCTCTCGTGCATCAGGACGGTCTTGAGCAGCAGCGCGTAGCCGGCGGGAAGGTGCAGCCGGTGGCGGCGGACCACCCCGAGGACGTCGGTGACCACCGGCCGAATGGCGATCTCGCCGACCGGCCGGCCGTAATAGCGGGCTCGCAAATGCTCGACGTCTCGCTTCAATGCCGCCCTGTCGATGTGACGACCGGCGACTCCGAGCTCGAACAACGCATCGACCTGGCGATCCGGATCCTCGCTCGTGAAGGCGAGCAGTGTCCATACCAGCTGCTCCTGGATACGCGGCCCGACGGTGCCCACCATGCCGAAGTCGACGACGCCGATTCGCCCGCCCGCCTGGATGAAGAAGTTGCCGGGGTGCGGATCGGCGTGGAAAAAGCGGTCCCGGAACACCATCTTGAGCACCATCCGCGCGCCATTCATGGCCACCCGGGTGCGATCGACCCCGGCGGCGTCGAGGGCGGCAAGGTCGTCGACCTTGATGCCGCCGATCCGTTCCAGGGTGAGCACGCGGTTCGTCGTCTCCTCCCAGAACACCTGCGGGAAGTAGATGGAGTCATCGCCGGCAAAGTTGGCGCAGAAGCGCTCGGCGTTGCGGCCCTCCTGGATATAGTCGGTCTCGGCCCTCAGCGTGTGCGCAAACTCGTGCACCAGGCCGACAACGTCGTACTCCTCGGCCACCGGCCAGCGCCGGCTGGCGTTAGCGGCGAGGTTGCGCAGGATCTGCAGGTCCTGCTCGATCTGATCGACGACGCCAGGCCGCTGCACCTTGACGGCCACCCGGGTGCCGTCTCGCAAGGTGGCGGCGTGAACCTGACCGATGGATGCGGCCGCAAGCGGAACCGGATCGAAACTACCGAACACCGCATCGACCGGGCGGTCGAATTCCGACTCGATGACCGACGTCACGACGCCCGTTTTGAGCGGCGGTGCGGCATCCTGGAGCTTCGCCAGCTCCACCTGGTAGGCGACCGGTAGCAAATCGGCGCGGGTGGAGACGATCTGGCCGAGCTTGATAAAGGTCGGACCGAGCTCTTCCAGGGCGCGGCGGACGTGCTCGGGGCGGGACAGCGGTTGCTCGTAGCCGCGGTTGAAGATCCGCTGCAACGGGACGAAGCGCTCGAGTCCCAAGACGCTGATGAAGAACCCGAGCCCGTGCCGGGCGAGCACCTGGCTGATCTGGCGGTAGCGGCGGGCCTGCGACTGCGCGGCGATGTCAGCCAGCCTATCAAGCTCACTCGATACGCTATGGACCGATGGAAGTCGAGCTCCTCGATGCCGCCGTCATGGATCGCGTCCCGGGCTGGGCTGGACACGTCCGCACGATCGAGCCCCTGGGCGGCGGGATCACCAACCGAAACTTCCGGGTGGTGGTCGGCGATGGCGCCTACGTCGTCCGGCTGCCGGCGAAGACCGGCGCACTCCTCGGTATCGACCGTCTGGTCGAGCACGAAGCCAGCCGCTTGGCCGCCCTGGCCGGAGTCGGACCCGAGGTCGTCGCCTTCATCGAACCCGAAGGCGCGCTCGTCACCCGGTTCATCCCTGGCCGGCCCGTGAGCGATGCGGCCGTCCACGAGCCGGCCATGTTGCAACGGATCGCCCATTCGATGCGCCGCATCCATCAATCCGGTCGGGTTGACGCCGTCTTCTCGCCGTTCAGGGTCGTCGAGGCCTACGCGCTCACCGCCACTCGGCACGGAGGCCGACTGCCCGACGCGAACGAGCGCGCCCGCCTGGTTGCGATCGCCATCGAGCAGGCAATTCGTCCGGAGCCATTGGTGCTCTGCCACAACGACCTGTTGAACGCGAACTTCATCGACGACGGCGCGGCCATCCGGATCGTCGACTGGGAGTACGCCGGCATGGGCGATCGGTTCTTCGACTTCGGCAATTTCGCGGTCAATCATCAGCTCTCCGAGGACGACGAGCGCCGACTGCTGGCGGCGTACTTCGGCCGGGTCTCTGCCGGCCACCATGCGCGGCTGCGGTTGATGCGGCTGATGTCCGACTTCCGCGAGGCCATGTGGGGGGTCGTCCAGATCGCCATCTCGGAGCTCGACTTCGACTTTGCCGCGTACGCCGAAAAACACTTCGACCGGCTGCTCGAGGGGGCGAACGACCCCCGGTTCAGCGATTGGCTGGATCAGGCCTCGGCGTGACGCTGCCGGACCGGGCACGCGTCGTCATCATCGGTGGCGGGGTCGGGGGTACCAGCATCGCCTATCACCTGGTCCAGCGCGGATGGCGAGACGTCGTTCTCCTGGAGCGGGCGCAGTTGACCAGCGGATCGACCTTCCACTCGGCGGGCCTCGTCGGCCAGCTCCGCTCCACCATGCCGCTGACGCGACTGATGATGGACAGCGTCGCGCTCTACGGGCGGCTCAAAGCTGAGACCGGTGTCGATGTCGGATGGCGGCCGGTTGGGAGTTTGCGGCTGGCGTCGACACCAGAACGCATGGAAGAGCTGGAACGCCAGGCGGGCTGGGGCACGAGCTTCGGTCTGCCGCTCGAGCTGGTGAGCACCGACGAGGCCCAGCGGCGCTTTCCGCTGATGGTCACCGACAACGTGGTCGGCGCGGCCTTCCTGCCGAGCGATGGGTACCTCGACCCGAGCGGGCTGGCGCTCGCGCTCGCCGAGGGCGCGCGACGCGGTGGAGCCCGCATCCACGAGGGCGTGCGCGTGAACGCCCTCGACGTTGCACGGGGAAGCATTCACCGGGTCGTGACCGACCAGGGCGAGATCGAGACCGAGGTCGTGGTCAACGCCGGCGGTATCTACGCCCCACAGATCGCCGCGTTGGCCGGCCTCTCGCTGCCCATCATTCCAATGGCTCACCAGTACCTGCTCGCCCGCATTGCCGAGCCCATCCCCGTCGACCTGCCCACCATGCGCGACCCAGACCTGCTCGTCTATTTCCGCCGCGATGCAGGCGGCCTGGTCATGGGCGGCTACGAACGCAACCCGGCGCCCTGGGGACTTTCGGGCATCGCGCCCGACTTCAACAACCGACTCCTGCCGGAAGACTGGCCCCGATTCGAGCCACTTTCGCAAAACGCCGTCACCCGGGTGCCGGCCCTGGAGCGCGGCGAGGTGGTGAAGTTGATCAACGGGCCCGAGGCGTTCACGCCCGACAACGAATTCCTCCTGGGTGAGTCCGCGGTCCGGGGCTTCTACGTGGCGGCCGGCTTCTGCGCCCATGGGATCGCGGGTGCCGGCGGCATGGGACGGGCGATGGCCGACTGGATCATCGACGGCGAGCCCAGCCTCGACCTCTGGAAGATGGATCTCCGACGCTTCGGAAGCCAGTATGGAAGCCAGGCCTACACGCTGGCGCGCACCATCGAGGTGTACTCCAGGTACTACGACATCCATTATCCGAATGAGGAGCGCGAGGCTGGACGGCCGCTACGCCTCTCCCCCACCTACGCGAGGCTCAAGGAGTTGGGCGCGTGTTTCGGCGAAAAGTCGGGCTGGGAGCGACCGAACTGGTTCTTGCAAAACGCCGCCACCGTCGATGGCGAGGCACGCCCCAGGGGATGGGCTGCCCATCACTGGTCACCCGCCATCGTCGCCGAGCATCTTGCCACCCGCGAACGGGCCGGCCTCTTCGACGAAACATCCTTCGCCAAGATCGAGGTCCGCGGCCGCGGCTCGCTCGCGTTCCTGCAGCGGCTCTGCGACAACGAGATGGATCGCCCGAACCACAGCGTCACCTACACGCAGATGCTGAACCATCGCGGCGGCATCGAATGTGACTTCACGGTCACCCGCCTCGATGATGATCGCTTCTTCATCGTCACCGGCACCGCCTTTGGCAATCACGACCTCGCCTGGATGCGCAAGCACCAAGCAGCCGATGAATCGGTGATCGTCGACGATGTCACCGCCGGCTTCGCCTGTCTCGGCATCTGGGGACCGCGGGCGCGTGACATCGTGCAGCTACTGACCGACGCGGATCTCTCGAATGACGCCTTTCCATACCTGACGGCGCGACGCATCGCCGTCGGCACGGTGCCGTGCCTGGCGCTGCGGGTGACGTACGTCGGTGAGCTGGGCTGGGAGCTCTATTGCCCGACGGAATACGGCCTTCGCCTGTGGGACACGCTATGGGAGGCGGGGGCGCCGTTCGGGCTGGTCGCCGGCGGTTATCGGGCAATTGAATCGATGCGACTCGAAAAGGGATACCGGGTCTGGAGCACCGACATCACCCCTGAGGACAATCCTTACGAGGCCGGTCTCGGTTTCGCCGTGCGCCTCGGCAAGTCGCCGGATTTCATCGGCAAGGACGCGCTCGTCGCTGCCAGGTCGGCGGGCATCCGGCGGCGCCTACGTCCGCTGCTGCTCGAGGACGGGCACGCGATCGTGCTCGGCGGTGAGCCGGTGCGGATTTCATCCTCCCCCTCCGGGGGAGCGCCGGCTGAGGGCCGGATCGCCGGCCGCGTCACGAGCGGTGGCTACGGCTACAGCCTCGGGCGGAGCATCGCGTACGCCTATCTACCGCCGGATCGCACCGTCGGCAGCGCGGCTGAGGTCCAGGTCTTTGGGGAATGGGTGCCGGCGGCGGTCGCGAGTGAGCCCCTCTTTGACCCGGCCGGCGAGAGGATCCGCGCCTGAGCGAGCGCGATGAGTTGCTCGCGTTCGCGATGCAGCTGGCCGATCAGGCGGACCGGATCGCCATGCGCCATTTTCGGCGCGATCTCCGGATCGACCGCAAACCCGATCGCACGTTCGTGACCCAGGCGGACACCGAGATCGAAAAGATGCTGGGCGAACGGATCCAGCACGCGTATCCCGAGCACGGCGTGCTGGCCGAGGAATTCGGCGACCGAAGCGCGAAACAGGAGACCCGGTGGATCATCGATCCGATCGACGCGACGCACAGCTATATGCGCGGCGTCCCGGTGTTCGCCACCCTCATCGCGCTAGAGCACGATGGGGTGCTGGAGCTTGGCGTCGTCTCGGCGCCGGCGATGCAGGAGCGCTGGCATGCCATCCGTGGCGGTGGCGCCTGGTCAGGGAAGCGGCGTCTCCACGTGTCGGAGATCGCCCGGCTCGAGGAGGCTCAGGTGTTCTACGCGTCGCGCACGGCCTTCAAGGCCGTTGGGAGAGAGCGGGGCTTCGATGCCGTCGTGGAGGGAGCCTGGCGTGACCGTGGGTTCGGCGACTTCTGGGGATACATGCTGGTCGCGGAAGGCGCGGGCGAGGCGATGATCGAGCCGGAACTCTACCCCTGGGATCTGGCCGCCCCCCTGATCATCGTCGAGGAGGCGGGCGGCCGGCTGACCGACCGCACCGGCCGGCGAACCTATGCTGGCGGCAACGCCGTCGCCACCAACGGTCTCCTGCACGAACTGATCCTCGAACGCCTCAACGCGTAACCTCTCGGCGTACCCGCCTTTAAGGGAGGCTGGGAATGCGCAAACCCTTGCTCGCGGTTGCCGCGTTGCTCCCCGCAGTGCTCGTGGCTGGCCTTACTGTCAGCGCCGCGAACTCAGCCGCCCAGATTGTGAACTGCTCGACCGCGACGGCGTGCTACAACCCCAACCCCATTCAGGTGACGGTCGGGTCGACGGTCACCTGGATGAATACCACCAGCATTTCCCATACTGCGACGTCAGATACCGGCGCCTGGAACACCGGCACCATCACGCCGGGAGGAACGAGTGCCGCCACCACCTTCAACACGGCCGGCACCTTCGCCTATCACTGCAACTTCCACCCCGATATGCATGGCAGCGTGATCGTCTCCACCGCAAGTGTTAGCCCGGCCGCCACCACTCCGCCAGTCCGGCGGCTGGCACCGGGCGGCGGCGGACCTGAGTTACCGCTCGCTACCGCGCTCGTGCTGCTCGGGCTTGCGCTGCTGGTGACGGGTCGCCTCAGCCGCCATCGGCTGCAGCGCATCGGCGAACCCATCGATGAACCGCCGGATCAATAAGCCGTCTGGATCGTGATCCGGGTTGATCTCGGTCACCACGAGCGCTGCGAGCTTCGGTGACGAGACGAAGACCGTGAGGCAGCGCATCGCCTCGCCGAATTCGAGCGCGTCGTAATGCGGCCAATCAGCCAGAGGAATCTCGGCAGAGTCCATGACGTCCACATCGAAATGAACGGCGATCGCTGCCGCGCGCGCCTCCAGTCTTGCGCGGGCATCCGCTGCCAGCTCGGCCGGGTGGCCGTCCATCGAAGTAACGGGATACCGAAGCATGCTCGACCCCTCCAGCCGGCGTAGCTCCGTCGGCTCGACCTCGAAGGGATGAAAGCCGAAGAGGGCAACCCGGTCTTGTGGCAGAAGTGGATAGCGGGGACCGATGCGAGCAAGGTCAGCCGCGCCATCGCCGAGCAGGTGAGCCAGCACCATCGAGTCGAAGATCCCGGAATGCGTCGTCTTCGGCGTCGTCAGGTCCGCATCGCCGTCGAAGTAGATCAGGCCGAGGTCGGGCTGCCGGCGAAGCAACCCGGCGATGACGCCGAGCGTTATGCTGCAGTCGCCGCCGAGCACCAACGGAATCGTTCCGCGCTGCACCGCAGCGTCCACGACGTCCACCACCTGGAGGTCCACGGCGATGACTCCCGCCAAGCTTTGCTGCTTGGAATGCCCCGCGTCAGGCGCGAACCGAGCAACTGGCAGGTCTCCAAGATCCTCCACCTCAATGCCTGCCTCGCGCAGGGCACCCAGCAATCCCGCTTGCCGCAGGGCGGCCGGTGCCTTCTCCTGACCGGGCCCATGCGCGCCGGCGCTGGAAGGGACGCCAATCAATCCGAGGCGTTTCACGGCACGGCGACCCGCACCAGGATGTGCGATCCATCGCGCAGCATGCGACGCAGTCCCTGCGGCGTGGTCGCGCCCCACATCCCCCATCGTTCCACGACCAGGTCGGTCACTTCCTGACTCAGCTCGGTGGCCGGGTCGATGACGTGCACCGTTCCTTCAACGAACTGATCGGTACCGGGGATGGTCAGTCGCAGCCACGGATCCTCTCGCCAGCGCCGAACCCGTGTCGCGAAAGCATAGTTAAAAAGGTAGAGCTCACCGGCGGCGGTCAGCGCGTACCAGGCGCGAACCGAGCCCTCTCTGCCGTCCTCCCGCGATGTCACGATCAACTCCTCGGCGCCGTTGAGAGCCTGGCGGAACGAGGCGGGGATCACTCAAGGTTCCGTCCCCCGCTCGCGGGGGATGGCAGGGTGGGGGCCTGTCCGCCCCCGCACAAACGCACGAATGCGCTGATCGGCATCCGCGAGGACGGCTGGTCCGTGCCCAAAGAAGGCCTGCTGGTAACGCAGCTCACCGAGACGCTGCGGCGCAAGCTTCGCCATCGCGTGCCGGTTGTTGACGGTCCAGGGCGGGGTTCGCAAACCGCGCTCATTGTTCAGGACGTCTCCGACGAAGAGGGCCGATTCGGATTGCGACCAGAGACAGATGCTACCGGGCGTATGCCCGGGGCCATGCACCACCGTGAGACCAGCCACCGTGTCCCCATGTTCGAGCAGGCGCAGCTCACCGTCCGCACAGCTCACGACATAGCTGGCGAGGCGTCGCGGTAGCCAATCGGCCGCACCCCAGAAGGTCATGCGCTCCCGCGGCCGTACCGCGTGCAGATAGGGGGCATCTTCGCGATGCACCGCGAGCCGGGCGCCGGTCGCCTCGCACAGCGCGAACGCGGTACCGGCATGGTCGACGTGGTGGTGGGTCAGGATCACCCAGTCGAGGTCCGTCGGTTGAAAACCCTGCCGGCCGATGAACCGAAGGACTGCCCGGTAGCTGCCGGTGTAGCCCGGGTCGACAACGGCCAGGTTGTCCCCGCTGGCGTAGAGATAGGCCTGCGCGCCATGGACACCGGGGATTCGCTGGATCACGTGCACATTATTGGCGACATCGCCCTTCCCCGCTGGCGGGCCTCAGTCCGGCCGGTTGATCCCTGGCTGCGGAACCTCGAGCGGCGCCGGCGGCGGTTCGATGATTTCCGGCCCTGTCGGCTGCGGCGCCAGCTCCGGACCCGGGGGATCGCCGATCTTGGGGAGCCCGGGATTCGGGATCACCGGATCCGGCGTGTTCGGGACGGTTGGGTCGCCCGGTATGTGTTGCATATCGCCAGTTTAAGTTAAAAGTGACAGACCCAATATAATATTTACGGCATAATATCGAGGCGAGCGGCGGCAAGCGGTAGGAAGGAGGGCGTTATGGACTCGGCTCCCCGGGCTCCGGCGACGGAATCGGCCCGAACGACCGCGACGGACGGAAACAGCCGGCGTGGCCTGATCGACCTGGCCCGGCTGGCGGTCGAAGACACGATCCGCCTGGTGCAGCAGGAGATCCAGCTGGCCAAGATCGAGATTCAGGAGATGTTGCGCAGCAACCTCAAGGCAGCCATTTACCTCGCACTGGCGGCCGCCTGCGGCCTGCTCTTCTTCGTGATGCTGCTGGTCACGCTGGCGCTGGTGATCCCGACGCACGCGCTCGTTGCCGGCATCGAGACCGCCGTCTTTCTGGTGCTGTTGGTGATCTTCGCGCTCGTGGGGAGGAGCATGCTGAAGATCGGACCGCCACCCAAGACGATGACCACGCTAAAGGAGGATGCCGAGTGGGCCAGACAAGTACTGAAGCGAAACGGGAAGTAGAGCAGACCCGCGCTCACCTCGGCGAAACGCTGGAGGCCCTACAGTTGCGGGCTCGGCGCAACCTCGATGTCAAGACTCAGCTGCAGACCAACCGCGCTCTGCAGTTCGTGATCGGCGGCCTCATCCTGCTCGCGACCGGCTTCGCCGTCTTTGGCTACCGGACGCGGCGCCGCCGGTCCCCCGCCGAGCAGCTCGTTCGAAAGCTCAAGCTGAACGACTTACGCGAGCGACTGAATGACTTCCGCGACGACGCCAGGGCCTGGGCCTCCGCCCAAAAGCGGATCGTCAAGGCTGACGGAAAGAGCAAGGTCGAAGTCCAATCCAAGGAGAGCATCGCGCGGCGGCTGCTCGTCAGCGCCGCGGAGGCCGCCATCACGGCCCTGGCTACCGGCTACGCCCGCCGGCTGGTCAGTGGCGCCGGGACCCCGCACGAGGGGGAACGCGCGGCCGTCTCGAAGAAGCGATAAGCACCAGCGGGCCGACTCCACCCAGGTACCCGATGGCTGGCGCGCGCCCGCCGATACCTCCGTTGCCCCCTCGGAAGCGCGCCTCGGCGGCCAAGCCTGCTGCTTGGGACGCCGCCGATTGGTGGGCCAATGGCCGGCAGAACGGCTGGAAGATTGCCGCCGTCATCGGCGGGCTGATCGTGATCCTGGTGCTGGGCGGGCTCGCCTACGCCTACGCGACCTTGCCCGATCCCAGCAAGCTCGATCTCGCCGCGGGCACGGTCATCATCAAGGACCGTCACGATACCTTGATCGAGGAGCGCAATGCACAGGGTGTCCGCGTCAATCCGGTCACGCTCTCGCAGATCAGTCCGCTGCTGCGCAATGCCACGATTGCCGTCGAAGACAAGCACTTTTACCAGCACCATGGCATCGATTGGGGGCGAGTGATCAAGGCGGGCATCATCGACACCATCGCTCGCCGCCCGGAGCAGGGCGCCAGCACCATCACGGAGCAGCTGGCCAAGATCGCGGTCCTGCAGTCACCCAGGAAGTCCATCTTCGTCAAATTACGGGAGGCGATGGTGGCGACCTCGCTCGAGTCCCGCTACAGCAAGAACCAGATCCTGGAGATCTACCTGAACACGATCTTCTATGGACACCATGCCACGGGTATCGAGGCGGCGTCACAGGTGTACTTCGGCAAGCACGCCAGCGAGCTCAGCCTGGCCGAGGCGTCGATGCTCGCCGGATTACCCAACGCGCCCAGCTACTACGATCCGCTGCTCCATCGGGACCGGGCGAAGGCCCGGCAGGCCATCGTCCTCGACGCAATGGTGAACCAGCAGATGATCAGCGATGCACAGGCCGATGAGGCGAAAGCGGCGCCGCTAAACTTCATCTTCAAGGAGAATCGCAGCAGCCAGGCACCCCACTTCGTCGACTTCGTCTTCGAGCAGCTGGAGACCCTCTACGGCCCCAGCGTCGTGAACCGCGGCGGCTTCGTCGTCAAGACCACGCTCGATCTGAACCTTCAGAAGGCGGCCGAGCATGCGGTCGCGGTCGGCCAGCAACGGCTGGGACCGCTGGGCGCCGACAACGGCGACTTCATCGCCATCGACCCGAAGACCGGCGAGATCCTCGCCATGGTCGGCTCGGCCGACTTCTTCAACAGTGACATCAAGGGGCAGTTCAACGTCGTAACCGCATTACGGCAACCTGGCTCGTCGTTCAAACCCTACGTGTACGAGCAGGCGTTTCGCTCGCGCAGGCTCACCATGGGCAACCTGCTGGACGATACCTCCCGGCACTTTGCCGGCGGAAAGTTCCACGACTTCGACTTCCGCGACATGGGCATCATCACGGCGCACAAGGCGCTGCTGCTGTCGCGAAACATCCCCGCCCTGGAGACGATGCAAACCGCCGGGATCGCGAACGTCACGCAGTTCGCGCACGACATGGGCATCACGACGCCGTTGAAAGACGAGATCACCACCGCGATCGGATCGAGCGAAGTCCGGATGCTCGACCACGCCGTGGGCTACGGCGTGTTTGCCACCGGCGGCACGCGTCACGACCCGGTTTCGGTGCTCGAGATCAAGGACACCCAGGGCAACACCCTGGATAAGCCGAGTCCGCCGCAGGCCAAGCAGGTGATCAGCGCTGCGGAGGCCTACCTCATTACCTTCATCCTCAAGGACTACTCCAGCGCCTGGAACCTCGGATGGAACAAGCCGTTCGCCGGGAAATCCGGGACGACGAACGACTACCGCGATGCCTGGATGATGGCCTACTCGCCGAACCTGGTGATCGGCGCCTGGGTCGGGCACACGGGCCCCGGTGACCAAAACATGCACGGCGTCTACGGCACCATGGTCGGCAGCTCCGTGCTTCGCGACTTCATCAACACCGGGCTCAACCAGGCGAACTTCAAAGTGGAGAGCTTCCAGCGCCCGAGCGGTCTGGTCGACGGGCCGCCCTGCCAGAACAACGCCAACGTCTCCGCCTCACCGTCCCCCTCGCCGTCGGCATCGCCGACGAGCGGCCCCAACGTGGGCTCGGAGAAAGACGTCTACCTTCCTGGGACGGAGTGCGTGGCCCCAACCCCATCACCCTCACCAAGCCCTTCCCCCTCGCCGTCGCCCTCACCATCCGCCTCGCCGTCGGCGTCGACAACCAGCAGCCCGAGCCCGAGCGCCAAGACGTCGACGACGGCAACTCCGGCAGCGAGCCATTAACAACCATAGAATTGCGCTGATGGCGAAAAAATCCGCGCCAAAGAAGTCCAAATCCTCCTCCCCGAAAAAACCGCACCACGAGAACATCGTCCAGCGGGTGGGCGAGGAACTCGAGTCGCGATTCTTTGAAGGCGCGGAGATGGCCACGGAGACGAGCTCGGCCGAGACGAATGTGGCACTCGCGGCGCTGGCGGCGATCGAGGGGCCACGTGATACCAAACCCAAGGCCACGGAGGCAAAGCCCGCACACGGCAAGCGCAAACGCACTCGACCCAAAGCGCGCTAATCCGTTCCCCGTCTACGACCGTGAAATCCGGCGGCTTCGGGCGCACCTCCATGATCTGGGCGAAAGGGGCTGGTCGGCCCGCAGCCACTGTCGGAGCTGGAGCGTGAAGGACGTCGTCGCGCATCTGTCGACGGACGAGGTCTACAACCAGGCGTGCCTCGATGAGACACTCGACCAGCTCCCCTATGGCGGCGGTCTGAATGGATGGAATGCCCGAGGCGTCCGGGTTCGCCGACGGCTGAGCCCCCTCGAGACCTTGCAAGAGTGGGAGGCGCGCCAGGAGCGTGTCCGGACGGCCTGGGGGAAGCTCGGAGTCAGCGGGACAATCCCCACGAGCGTCGGCCCGTACCCGCTGCGCCTCCAGGTCTGGCACCTGGCGCGCGAGTACGCGATCCACGCCGACGACATCCAGGTTCGGATGTCAGCCGCCGAACGCCGGGCGCAGCTTCGCTGGCGGGTGGCGTTCGGCCTATTCGCCGCTCGCGAGGAAGGTGAGCAGATCGACGCCAGGCTGGAGGCTGACCGGGTAAGGCTACGTCAAGGCGGTCGCGAGCACGAGCTCGATCTGGAAAGCTTCATCGCCTACCTGACCAACCGGCCTCAGCAATTGCGCGACTCCGCGAGGCGACGGCTCATCAAGCAACTCGGAGCAACCGGCTAGCGATGCCGAAGCAGGAGTACATTTGCCGCCACTGCGGCCGCCGGGTTTTCGCGGAACGGGGCCCCCTGACGCTGGCGCAACTCTGCCGGTCCTGCTTCGAGAAGGCGCGGCAAGAGCAGCGAAAAGCCTCGACTGACACCAAAACCTCAGACGACTCCCGCCCCGGATAGGCCCCGGCACATAGCGAGGTAAGCTTGTGCCGAGATCTCATTAGCGGGAGGAAGGGTTCAACTATGAGGACCGGGGCTCGTGCGATCGTCGTGGGCCTGGCACTGGCACTGGCACTGGCCGCCTGCGGCGGATCATCGTCGACTGGTGCCAGCTCGTCCAACGCGTACCAGGGAAAGACCATCCAGTTGGGGGCCATCCTGTCGCTGACCGGTGCCGGCGGCGTCTACGGGCCGAGCTCGGAGAAAGGCATGCAGCTGGCCGTGAACAAGATCAACAATTCGGGTGGGGTCAATGGCGCCAAGCTGTCGCTCGACGTTCGGGATGACGGCTCAGACAAGATTCAATCCGCCCAGGTGGCGCAGACGCTCATCCAGCAGGGTCAGCTCCTTGCCCTCCTTGGCCCGACCCTGTCCAACTCGGCGGTCGCCGTCCACCCGCTGGCCGAGAGTTTCAAAATCCCGATCCTCGCGGTGAGCACCACCGGCATCCATATCGTGCCGGACTGCAACTACCCGACCGAAACCCCGTGCAGCTACGTTTTTCGCGACAGTCTGGGCGAGCAGACCGCCATTCCCACCAACATCAAGGTCTACACGGCCAGGGCGCATCCGTCGACAGGTGTATTGATGGTGGCCAATGACGACAAGTTCTCCTCCGACGGCGGAAAGATCGTCGCCGCCACCGTCGGCCAGTATGGGATCCAGCTGCTCGACACCGTGGCGTTCAGCAAGACGACCGCCGACTTCTCCACCCCGGTCACCAAGGCGGTGCAGAAGCATCCCGACGTGATCTTCATCACCAGTCTGGGCGGCATCCCGGCCAAGATCATGATCGAGGCGCGCAAGCAGGGCTTCACCGGCCAGTTTCTGGGCGGCAACGGCTTCAATACCGCGGTCGTCTCGACCCAGGCGGGCGATTCGGGCAAAGGTGCCGAGAGTGGCAGCGCCTGGTACCTCAATAACACCTTCCCCTCCAACGCCGACTTCGTCCACAACTATCGGGCGACGTACACTGCCGATCCGGACCAGTTCGCGGCGCAGGGGTATGCGGCCATCCTGATCCTGGCCGATGCTGCCAAACGAGCAAACCTGACCTTCACCGACATCCCTGGCGATCGCACCAAGCTTCGCGACGCGATGGAGTCCGTCAACATCCAGACTCCGCTCGGCCCGTTCCAATTCACGAAAGACCACGACGTCAAGCAGACGGTGTGGGTCATCGCGATGGATGGGCACGGTGGCTTCTACCTGGTGACATCGGTGAACCCTAGCTGACGGCTTGGCGCAGCAGCTCCTCAACGCGATCTTCATCGGGTCGATCTACGCGCTGTTCGCCGTCGGCTACACGCTCGTCTTCGGCGTCCTCGATGTTCTGAACCTGGCGCACAGCGCCGTCTTCATGCTGGGTGCCGTCATCACCTACTCGCTGGTCGCGCTGCACGGGATGCCCTTCCTACCGGCCGCCGTGATTGCGGTGCTCGTTTGCGGCCTGCTCGGATTGCTGATCGAATTCGTGGCGCTGCGGCCGCTGCGGCGTCGGAACGCGCCGCCGATCTCGGCCCTGATCTCGACCATCGGGCTGGCCCTGATCTTTGTCGCGATCGTCGAACAGGCGACGCCCGGCACTTTCTTCAGCTGGCTCTGGCAGGACGGCGCCAATTCCGTCCGGTTTCCCACTGGCGCCGTGCCCAACCCGACGTTTCATGTGCTCGGCCTGACGATCGAGGGCACCAAGCTCCTGATCCTGATCACCACCGTGATACTGATGCTGGTGCTGGGCTACGTCATTCGCTTCACCCAGCTCGGGCGCGCGTTGCGGGCGGTGGCCGAGAACCGGCGGGCGTCGACCCTGCTCGGCATTCAGGTCGATCGAATCTTCGCCTCCACCCTGTTCCTGTCGTCGGCGCTCGGCGGTCTGGCGGGACTGCTGTTCGGGTTGGCGATCTCCGATATCAGTCCCTACATCGGGCGTGACCAGGTCGAGCTGAAAGGACTTGCCGTCATCGTCCTCGGCGGCATGGGTAGCATTCCGGGCGCCGTCCTCGGCGGATATCTGCTCGGCCTGATCGAGGTGCTCGCCTTCGTCCGCTTTGGTAGCAATGTCGAGGCGGGGGTGGCCTTCGCTGCGCTGTTTCTCGTGCTGGTCCTGCGACCGCAAGGGCTGTTCGGCGCCCGACTGCGCGAGCGCCTCTAAGGGGCGGCGTGGACTTCTTCATCCAGCTCTTCACCGATCCAGTCGGCTTCTACAACCAGCACGAGCTGCTGGTCGCACAGATCGGCATCAACGCCATCCTGGCGATCTCGCTGTTCGTGACGTTTTACTCGGGACAGCTCACCCTGGCGAACGCGGGCTTCATGGCGATTGGCGCCTACACCACGGTGATCATGAGCCTGTACCTGCCGACGCCCCTGCCGCTCGACATGCTGGTCGGCGCCGTGCTGGCCGGGCTGGTCGGGGTCCTTGTCGGCCTTCCGGTGTTGCGGCTGCGCGGCGTCTTCCTCGCCATCGCCACCATCGGGTTCGTCGAGGCGTTACGGCTCGGCGTCATCCTCAACGTGCCGATCACCGGGGAGGGTCAGGGCCTGAAAAACCCCACGGCCGACCCGCTGGGCGGGATCGTGCCGATCCTGATCTCGCTGCCGATCCTCGCCTATCTCGTCTGGCGGCTGACCCGCACCCGATTGGGTCAGGCCTGGTCGGCAATCCGAGAAGATGAGCTGGCCGCCTCCAGCAACGGCATCAACGTTCCGCTCTACAAGATGATCGCCTTCGTCATCGGCGCCGTCATTGCCGGCTACGCGGGCGCGCTCGAGACGCACATCAACTTCTTTGTCGATCCCACGGAGTACGGCGTCGCGCGCACCATTCAGATCCTGACGTTTGCGGTGGTCGGCGGCACCACGAATGTGCTGGGGCCCATCGTCGGTGCGATGTTTCTCACGGCGCTGCCGGAGATCGTTCGCCAGTTCGCTTCGTACCGCGACGTGGTCAACGGCATCATCCTGATCCTCGTGATCATCTTCCGGCCACAGGGCATCGTTGGACGTGGCGGTCTCGCCTTGATCCGGCCGCGGTGGTTGACGGCTCGGGGGAGCGCCCGTGAGCGCCCTGCTTCAGCTCTCTGACGTCCGGCGCCACTTCGGCGGCGTGCGCGCCGTCGACGGGGTGTCCCTCGAGATCGAAGACGGCACGATCTTCGGTTTGATCGGACCCAACGGAGCCGGCAAGACGACGCTGGTCAACCTGGTCACCGGATACATCCCGTCACAGGCGGGCACGATCCGGCTGGCCAACGGTGGCATTCCAACGGAGCTGGCCCGCCGCCCACCGCACGCAATCGCTGGCCTCGGCGTCGCCCGCACCTTTCAGACCTTGCGCCTGTATCGGAATCTCACGGCCATCGAAAACGTGCTGGTGGGGATGCATACCCGGCTGCGCGACGACACTCTGTGGCAGTTGCTCCCGATCGGGCCGTTACGAAAAAGGGATCGCCAGCGGATTGACGAGGCGCGGGCGCTCCTGCAGCGCGCCGGCCTCGATCCGGACCGGCATGGCCATCGGCGGGCCTCGACGCTGTCGTACGGCGACCAACGCCGCTTGGAGGTGGCGCGGGCGCTGGCCCTGAAGCCGAGGCTGCTCATCCTCGACGAGCCTGCCGCGGGCATGAACCCCGCGGAGAAAGACCGTGTCCGGGAACTGATCCAGCAGCTCAACGCCGAGGGGCTGACCGTGCTCCTCATCGATCACGACATGCGGCTCGTGATGGGCGTCTGCCGGCAGATTGCGGTGCTCAATTTCGGTCGCAAGATTGCCGACGGTTCTCCGAAGGACGTTTCCGATGACCCGGCGGTCATCACGGCCTATCTCGGAAGCCAGGCGCAAAAGACGGCCGCCCATGTTCCGGGTTCGGAAGAGACCGATGTGCCAGATCTCTCCCACCCGCTTGCGGGAAGGGTTGGGGAGGCCGTTCAACCACCGGCCGCGGCCCTGCTGCAGGTCCGCGATCTCCAGGTCTCCTACGGCGCGATCCAGGCGGTGCGAAGCGTTTCCTTCGCGATCGGCAAGGGCGAGATCGTGGCCCTGATCGGTGCCAACGGCGCCGGGAAATCCACCATCCTCAATACCCTGTCCGGCGTCGTACGCTCACAGGCCGGCGAGGCGCGCTTCGAAGGACTCGACCTGACCACCGCGCCGCCCGAGAAAATCGTGCGCCACGGCCTGGTCCAGGTGCCGGAAGGGCGCGAGATCCTCGCCAGACTCACCGTTCGGGAGAACCTGGACCTTGGCGCGTGGGTCCGCCGTGACCGCGGCGCCGTCCAGAAAGAGATCGATGGCCTGATGCAGCAGTTCCCCATCCTGCGGGAACGGCAGCACCTGCCGGCCGGACAGCTGTCGGGCGGTGAGCAACAGATCCTGGCCATCACTCGTGGCCTGCTGGCCCACCCGCGGCTCCTCCTCCTGGACGAGCCCTCCCTTGGGCTGGCGCCGCAGATGGTCGACACGGTGTTCGAGGTCATCCAGCGTATCCACGGGGAGGGGGTGACGATCCTGCTGGTCGAACAGAATGCCTTGCGTGCGCTGGAGATCGCGGACCGTGCCTACGTCGTAGAAACGGGTCGCATTCTGCTCAGCGGGACCGGCGCCGCGCTCCGCCAAAACCCGGACGTCCAGAAGGCCTATCTCGGCGGCTGAGGAATAATTCGCCAGCTCGACTGGTAGATGCGGTCGTGCACCTCGGCGGCGGCGATGGCCCAGAGGACAGCACGGTGGTGCTCGGCGTCCTGGTGCGACGCTACCTGCATGGGCCACGCGACGAGCGACGGGGCTCGAGGATCGACCGGTCCGCCAGCGACGAGATGTGGGTGCGTAAACCCCGGCGGGAACACGGCGCTGATCGTGACCGGCTGAAGAACGCTCCCGTTTATTCGGTTGGTCGACTGCGAGAGCTCAGGCCAGGTCATGACCCATGAGCCGACGGAGCCTCCGTGGCCGTCCGGTCCCGGCGGCCACACCGACACATCGCCGGTGCCACGCAAGAGGGAGGCGTTGAGCTGCTGCAGAACATCGACCGCGATCGGTGTGAGGAGCTCGAACGCTGCCTCGTAACGCCGATCACGTTCGGGCCCTGATGCGCCCTCGTATGCGTCCTCTCTCAGATCCTCCAGGTGGCGCTGAATTCCGTCGATCCAAACCGGCGTGCGCACCGACTGCATGATCTATCTATTTCACAGCAATTCGTGTGCCAGCCGCTCTCGCTGATCTCGATCGAACCAGGAGGTAGATCTATTCGCCCGAGCCTACGGCGTTCCAGTGGGCTGCTTCAAGTTCTCGATCGCGACTGGCTCGACTGGATCCGCCAGCTCAAAGCCAAAGATTCGCGAGTAGAAGTAGAGCTCGGCCTCAAGCGTGCGCTTGATGTTCTTCGCGATCCGAAAGCCGTGCTGCTCGCCCTCGAAGGCGATGTAGGCAACCGGCAAATCCTTCTTCCGCATGGCATCCACGATCAGCTTGGCCTGGTTGGGCGGCACGACTTTGTCTTCCAACCCCTGAAACAGGATGATGGGTGCCGTGATCCGGTCGACAAAATGAATCGCGGATCGCTCGCGATATATGTGACGGTCTTCCGGCCAACGTCCAATCAGGGTCTGGTCATACATCGACTCGAACTTATGCGTGTCGTTATGAAAGACCTCGAGGTCACTGATCCCGAAGTGGCTGGCACCGGCCTTGAAGAAATCGGTCGAGGTCAGGGTACGCAGCACGGTAAAGCCACCGGCGCTTCCGCCGGTGATCGCCACGCGATCGCCATCGACCAGCCCGCGGTCGACCAGGTAGCGGGCCGCGTTGATGCAGTCATTCACGTCGACTACGCCCCACTCTCCGTTGAGTCGTTGCCGGTACTCGCGCCCATATCCCGAGCTTCCGCCGTAATTGGCGACCAGGTAGGCGAAGCCGCGCGTCGTCCAGAACTGGACAGCAAGGTCCAGCGCATTGGATACAGCGCTGGTCGGCCCGCCATGCACATAAACGATCAACGGCGGCAACTCGCCCACCGGCGCGTCATGGTCGGGGTTCTTTGGCGGATAGAAGAAGGCATGTGCTGTAACGGCGCCCTCAGTTGGAAACTCGATTGCTTCTGGAACCGAGACGTAGCTCGGATCGACGGTGAGCTCAGCCGAACGACGGAGCACGTCAACCCGGCCGCTGTCGAGCTGCACGGTGATCAGCGAGAGTGGTTCCGTGGGCGAGCCGGCAATCGTGTACGCCTGGCCGGCGCGCGCCTCGATAGATGGCGAGAACGCAGTGTAGGGCGTGTCCAGTTCCTTCAGGCGTCGGGCGTTGGGATCCAGGACCGCCAGGCGCGCGACACCCTCTGATCGAACCTGGCAGACGATGCGCCGCTCGGATTCGACCCCGTAGGTTGAAGAGCCGAACACCCATTGGGTCGTCCCCAGTTCCGCGGGCAGCTCGGCGACCGGCTCAACGGACTGCCCGTTCCAGCGATACAGGTTCCACCAGTTGGTTCGGTCCGAGGTGAAGTAGAGAACGCCATCGGGTGACCAGCTCGGCTGGAAGATCGACTCCGCTGCGCCGCCCGCAACCTTGCGGGCAGCGCGGAGGCCGCCGTCATCGGTCACCTCTGCAACCCACAGTTCGGTCCCGTCCCAGGGCATGTTGGGGTGGTTCCAGGTCAGCCAGCACAGATGCGAACCCGAAGGACTGAGCCGCGGCGACGAGTAGAAGTCGCTACCCTCGACGAGCGTCTTCTCCTTTGCTTTGCCGCTGGCGTCGAGGCTGACGATCGTGTTAACCGCCCACGTCGACCCTTCATCAGGGTCATGGGATTTCCCGCGTGAATGGTCTTCGCGGACCGCGAGCAGGCGCCCACGCCGGTCGTCGAGCACAAAGTCGGCATGCCGGATGTCCCGCTCCGGGGTGATCGGCGTGGGAGGGCTGCCGGGTCCCTGCCGGTAGAGGCGCTGGTCGGTGTAGTTCGAAAACCACACGGTGCCGTTGCGAACGAGATAGGCGCCGCCGCCGTACTCGTGGACCCGCGTCCGCGCGTTGAATCCGGCCGGCGTGATCTCGTCGACCGCCCCGTCCGGCCGGCGCCGGACGATGACGTTGCGCCCCTGCTCCGCCGGCCGCTGCTCCACCCAATAGACGTCATCGCCGTCGAGCTGGATTTGCGAGAGGCCGATCACACCGGCAACAATCGCGTCCGCCGTGACTGGCGATCGCCACGATCCGTAGCCGCGGGTCACTCGCTCAGTCCCTACGCTTCGTACCATCGGCTCAAGGCTAACTGAGTCGACGCTTTCGGTTCAACGCTCCTTGCCAAGGGCTGCCAAAATGTAACGCGTGCCGGAAGAGGTTTCGTCTTCAAATCGGTTTGAGACGCTGAACTCTTCGCCCGCCCCAATGGACGCACCCCCGCAGACCCGCTATTACGAGGACTTCCATGTCGGCGATGTGATCGACGTCGGGTCGGTTACCGTCAGCGAGTCCGAGATCATCGCATTCGCCCGCCAGTATGACCCCCAACCGATGCACACCGATCCCACCGCGGCCGGCTTCACCATCTATGGGGGCGTGATCGCGAGCGGCTGGCATACCGTCGCGCTCTTCATGCGGCTGCTCGTCGAGAACCTCGTCGCAAAAACCAGTAGCCTGGGTTCGCCTGGCGTGGAAGAGTTACGCTGGCCACTCCCCGTACGCCCTGGTGATACCCTGGCCGGCTCGATGGAGATTGTGGACACGCGCGTCTCCAACAGCCGGCCGACGATGGGCATCGTCCGCTGGCGCGGCACCGTCCGCAACCAGGACGGCAAGCTCGTCATGAGCCTGATCGGCACCAACTTCTTCGGCCGCCGCCCGGGTTAACGCGCTCGCGAGAAGAAGACATCCGTAGCGCCGTTGCGGCTTTGCGGTTTGGCTTGAACGAACACGGCAGCAAATCCATCCGGTAAGCCGACCAGGCCCATGTAGTCGCCGATGAAGGGCCCAAGGTTTCCTCTCGGCGCGGAACGAAGATCGAACGGGCCGGCGGCGTGCCGGTGAGTCCAGTGGGCGCCGCGATCGCGTGAGGTGCTGAACCAGACGTCGGTATCAAGCCGTGAGCTGCCCGAAACGTAGTGGCGAACGTCAAACCACAGCATGCCGACGGTCGCATCGCCGGCCACCGCCAGTGTTGGCAAGAACGCCTCCGGTTTCTCGCGCACCACTACCTGCGGCGCCCGCCAGCGGCGGCCCGCATCTTCGGACCGTGCCACCAGGATGGTCGAGAAATCGGCGTGGTTCTCGAACCAGGCCACGTAGACTGCGTTGCCCGCCGCCGTCGCGGCGATGTCCTGTCCGAAGAAACGGAGCGGCTCGCCGGTCCCGGGATCGACGGCATTCGTATACGTGAAATTCGCCGCGTCAATCGGCGTCGACCAGGTCTGCCCCTGGTCAGTCGAGCGCAGCACCCTGATCTTCACCGGCAGTGGCGGCGGATGAGGCGTCGCGGGGAGCGACGAACCTTCGACGAACACATCGAGCAGCACCCCGCCGGCGGTCATCAGCAGTTGATTCTGCTGCGCCTCGTCGGTGCCGTGGTAAATCGGGGCCGGCTTCGACCAGGTTCGGCCCGCGTCGGTGGTTCGTGCGAAGAACACCTGGTCCACAGACGAGACCGTGGTGGCGGTGGCGCCGTACTCGGCCCAGACGACGTAGGCCAGGCCGGGGTGGTGGGGATCAGCCAGGATCGCGTCCTTGTCGGGGAAGGTCGGTGGCGTGGTCGCACTTTCGACGACGGCAGGACGTTCCCAGCTCGAACCGTGGTCACGCGAGATGCTCACAATGATGTCCCTCGTCGTGCCGGCGGAGGTTCTCGGTCGGGTGACCAGGGCAGACGCATAAATGGTGCCGTCGCGCCCGATCGATACCCAGGGATCGCTCGCGTGGACGTACGGCCCCCCGGTGCAGGTCAGTACCGACGGCAGTGCCGCGCGAGTCCAGCTGGTTCCGCCGTCATGGCTGACCGCCACGACGTTCCCGACGTCGTCGGGTGAGCGATTCTCCTGCCAGACGGCGACCAATTCGCGCGGATCACTTGGATCGACGGCAAGCGACGGTTCACCCGGATGATCGGGCGACTCCGCCCTCGTGGTGCATGCGAGTGGCAGGTCGATCGAACCGCTGATCAGGTGCGGTGGCGGCAGGCTCGGCTCTTTCACCACCTGGCCGCTGTCGCAGCCGGCAAGCGCGAGCAGTGCGGCCAGCGCAGCGGCCCCCCGGGCGCGCATGAGGTTGCAATCTTAGGCGGTCAGGCGCCAGCTCGGCGGCAACTGTCGGCCCGTTCCCGACTGGATGCAGGAGGCGAGCAAGTCGTCCATCGCGGCGTGATCCAGGGGCTTCGACAGGTATAAGCCCTGCCCGGCGTGGCAACCCATGGCGTTCAGTGCGGCCAGTTGTTCCTGTCGCTCGATCCCCTCCCCGATCGTCATCAGCCCCAGGCTGTTCGCTAGGCCAATGAGCGCCCGCAAAATGGCGCCATCGGTCAACCCATTGCCGATCCCGGCGACGAACGACGGATCCAGCTTCAGGATGTCGACCGGAAAGTCCCGGAGGTGGCCAAGTGACGAGAAGCCGGTCCCAAAGTCGTCGAGTGCCAGGCGAATGCCCCGGCGGCGCAGCTCTTGCAAGGTTCGCGAAACCGGCTCGCCGTCCACCATCAGCACACTCTTAGTCAGCTCGAGAATCAGCGATTGCGGATCGAGGCCGGCCGCGTCGATCGCGTCCATCACCTCGCTGACCAGATCCGGGTGTTGCAGCTGACGCCCGGAGACCTTGACACTGATCTGCAGGGGAGGCGTCGACGGGTACCGAACCTGCCACCGCCGCCCATCGCGGGCGGCCTGCTGCAGCACCCAGCGCCCCAGCTCCACGATCATGCCACTCCGCTCGGCGACGTCGATGAAGTCGGGCGGAGAAAGCACACCGCGTCGCGGATGATTCCATCGGACGAGGGCCTCGATGCTATGGATGGCGCCGCTCTCCAGCATCACGACCGGCTGGTAGTGGACCACGAACTGTTTCTCGTTCAGGGCGGCATGGAGGTCGTACTCGAGCTCCATGTGGTCCAGCGCGGCCGTGGCCAGCGAGGCCTCATATTCCACGTAGCGCGCCTTGCCTCTCGACTTAGCGATATACATCGCGACGTCGGCGTTGCGAACCAGGTCGTCGGCCGCCTCCTGACCCGTTACGAGACCAGCGATCCCGATGCTGGCGTGCATCGAGATTTCCTTGCCGCCGATCGCAAACGGCGGGGTGAGCTGCCGGGTGATCCTGTCAGCGACCCGTAAGGCAATTTGTTCGTCTTCCATGTTCTTCAAGAGCACCGCGAACTCGTCGCCCCCCAGTCGCGCGACGGTGTCGCCGGGTCGAAGCGTCGATGAGATGCGGGCACCGACGGCCGCCAGCAGCTGATCGCCGATCTCATGGCCGAGGGTGTCGTTGACGGCCTTGAAGTCGTCGAGATCGAGGAAGAGCACCGCAATCCGGCGGCCGACGTCGGCATTCAGTGCATGGTCGAGGTGAATGCGGAAGGCGGCCCGGTTAGGAAGGTTGGTCAGGGAATCGTGAAACGCCTGGTGGGTAAGCTTCTCTTCCAGGCTTTTGCGCTCGCTGACATCCCGGGTGTTGAGAACAAGCCCGCGGACCGCCGGCAGTTCGAGCAGGTTGGTCATCGTTACCTCGGCCGGGCAATACGAGTCGTCCTCCCGGCGAAGGCGGCACTCGATCGCGATCGGCGGGCCGATGATGTTGATCGCCTCATCGATTTTGCGCAACACCTGGGTGCGATCCTCGGGATGAACGAGATCGCCGAACGGTTTTCCAACCAGTTGACCCTCGCGGTAGCCGAGGATCCGCTCCGCCGAGGCGCTCTGATACCGGATCAGCCCGTCGTTTCCGATCAGGGTGATCACGTCAGAGGAGTTCTGAACCAGCGACCGGAAGTGTTCCTGGCCCTTGGCGAGCGCTTCAGCATTGGCCTCCAGCTCCCGGTTGAGCGCCAGGTTGTCATTCAGCGTCAGGAACTGGCGCACGACAACCAGTCCAATCACGACCAGGAGGCTCCAGAAGATGACCGGATCGAGCGCGCGCGGGAGCAACTCTTCGATGGCGGCGACGACCGCGGCAGCACCCACCGGCAGGTACGGAAGGAGCAATCGCAGGTGCCCGGGCGGCCCGGTCGGCGCCGCCGGCAACGCGGGGATCGATGTGGAGCAGATGGCGGCAATGGCAATCAGCAGATAGCCGGCTGCCCAGCCGGCGTCGACCACACTCCCTGGCCCGTAGGTGTTGGTGGTGGTCAGGTACGCAAAGCCGCTGTCGGCGAGCAGGTTGGCAAGCAGCCCGCCAGCGAGCAGATAAAGAGGCAGGCGCGCCGTTTTCGGGGCTCGGGCCGCCAGGATGATGATCATGGTCGCGATCACGACGTCGCTGGCTGGATAGGCCAGGCTGATCAATTGGGCCAGCACGCTGTCCGACCCGCTCCGATAGACCGTGCCCAGCACGGTTGCCCAACTGATGATCAGCAGGGAGCCGGCGATCAGCAGACCGTCAAGGACGGTGCGGGCCAGGGAGGTCAGCCGCGAAGGGGCCGATGGGAAGTAGAGAACCCCGGCAATGGCGAAGGGCACCGCCAGGAGGTAGCCCACGTCCGCGAGCGAGGGGAACGGCACCTGCCGGCCGAGCACCAGCTCGTAGTACGACCAGGCGACCTCTCCGAGGCCCCAGCTGAGGGCGGACACGCCGATCAGCGCCCAGGCGATTCGGGTACGGTTGCGATGGCGGACGGCGGCATACGCGGCTCCGCCCGCTGCCATGAAGGCGATGACGAACTCACCAATGTCGTCGACCCGCTGCGTCGTCGTGATGCCGCCCCAGGAAAACGCCAGCCACGCCGCCCATAACAAGGAAACCGTTGCCCATCCGGTGAGCACGATCAAAAGGCGTCGGTTGCTTGCCATAAATCGGGCCTGAAGAGTCAACCAGCCGCTCGGGCAATCCCGAAGTAGCCGCGGCGCTCGTTAATCGAACTGCGACACCGCCGTTTCAGGCGCGATCAGTTCCCTCCTCCATGGGTGGGGGAGGGAACTGAGTGGGGGGTTAGCGGGCGGCTTCCCCCACCGTGACGGTGATCTCCTTGACTTCGCCGGCGCGAACGACCTTGACCTTTTGGGTGGCGCCGACCGTAGTCTTCCGAAGGCCGGCATATAGATCCTCCAGGCTATCCGTGACGGTGCCGTTCAGTGCCAGCAGAGTGTCGCCTTGCATCAGGCCGGCGTTGTCCGCCGGGCTCTGGGGCTCGACCGTCACGATCAGCAGCCCGCTCTCCTGGTTCACCCGAGCTTTGACGGCGTCCGGGAGCGGCACTTCCTGGGTTCCGATACCGAGGTAGGGTCGCTTGATCCGGCCATCGGACCGCAGGCTCTGCACCACGCGCTCGGCGACATCCATCGCGATCGCCCGGCCGTCGCCGCGACCGAAGACCCAGCTGTTCATCCCAACAGCCCGCCCCTCGACGTCGACCAGCGGGCCGCCGCTAAAGCCGGGATAGAGCGGGGCGTTCGTCTGGATCAGATGCTCGATCTCGCTGCCCCGCCATCCGCGCCAGGAGGATGAAACGGCGCTGATGGTGCCGAAGGTCGCCTTCAGGCTGCCCGGGCGACCGATCGCCAGCACGATCTGACCTGGCTTGAGGCCATCGACCTTGGCCCGCGGCATTGCCGGGGCCGACAATCCGTCGACCTTGAGGAGAGCCACGTCGGTGGCCGGATCGCGACCGACGAGTGTCGCCTTCGAGCTCTTGTCATCGACGACCACGGTGATGTCTTCCTCCTGCTCGACCACGTGGTTTGCGGTCAGGACGAGACCGGTGTCCCAGACGATGCCGGTGCCCGCGCGCCCTCTACGGGCGTCGACCCGGACGACGCTCTTGCTGGCCTTCTCGACCAGCGCCTCGATTTCCTGCGAGAGATCCTTGAGAGAACTCATTTCGTTTGTGTGCTCCTTGTCGAGTGTTTTATTCGGAATTCGTTAGCTTGAGAGTAGGCTCGAAGGGCCCTCGGCGCCCTCGCCCGAATGGCGGAGACGGGACCCGCACGTTCGGCTAGGGAAACCACCTCGACGAATGGCCAGGTCAGCGCTAAGGCTTCAGGCGCTCGGCGAGGTATTTGACCGCAATCGGGTAGCGATACTCGATCGCATCGTGGGTGGCATCGAAGAGTTCGAAGAAGACGTCAGTCACCCCGTTCGCCTCGAGGGCGCGCCGAAACGCCTGCGCGCCGAGGTCGAGGAAATACTGGTCGCGGGTGCCGGCATCGATATAGATGGCGCGCATCTTCCGCAACGCGTCGGCATGCCCGGGGACCATGCGGACCGGGTCCCAGCGGAGCCAGCGCTCCCAGACCTCTGGAATCACCTGACCGGTGGCGGGATCGTATGGGAGCCGGACCGTGCCATCGTTGTCGGTTGAGTAACAGGCCGCCATGCACCAATCGTTGAGCAGCTCGCCGTCGCCCTCCTTGCTGAAGGCTGGGCGGCGGCGGAAGTCTTTCCAGAATTCATCGAACGATCCGCGGTACTTGTCGCGGAGCGTTCGGACCGATTTCGGGAACGCATTCGCGTAGCACAGCTCGAAGAGCGCATCGCCGGCGTGGGTCGCGAGACCGCCGAAGAGGTCCGGCCGCAGCATCGGCGTCACCATCGCGCCGTAGCCACCGCTCGACTTGCCCATGATGCCGCGATGACCTGCGTCAGGCAGCGTTCGGTAGTGGCGGTCGACCCAGGGAACGACCTCATCGCACAGGTACGTGTGATATCGGCCGGTGCCCGGCGAGTCCACGTACTGGCTCCCGCCCAGCGAGGTCCAGCAGTCGACATAGATAAGGATGCAGGGCGGCGCGGCGCCGGCGGCGAACTGCGCGTCAGCGAGCTCGGGGAAGTTCCGCCGAAAGGCCGGCCGGTTGCGCCACATATCGACCTGACCGGTCAACCCCTGGATAACGTAGAGGCTCGGGTAGCGGCGCTGGGGCTCAGCCTCATAGCCCGGCGGCACATACACCCAGAGCGGGCGTCGGTGTGGATCGCGAAGCGGATTGGCCTTGAGGACCTCGCTCTCGAAGAGGTGCTCGTCGTAATGGCCCTTCGGCTCGAAGGACCAGGGCGGCATATCGGGCACCGTGCGACTATAAGGCGTGGCGATCACGCGATGCAGCTGGGCCGAGGGGGATCCGTTGATGCTCGAGTATCACGACCGCGAGTGGGGCGTGCCGGTCCATGACGATCACCTGTTGTTCGAGTTCCTTGTGCTGGAAGGCGCCCAGGCGGGGTTGAGCTGGATGACAATCCTTCGGAAGCGCGACGCTTACCGGCAGGCGTTTCGCAAGTTTGACCCGAAGGCCGTGGCTCGCTTCGACGAGCGGACGATCAGCCGTCTGCTCCTATCGCCAGCCATTGTTCGAAATCGCCGCAAGATCGAGAGTGCGGTGAAAAACGCCCGGGTCGTGTTGGGGATCTCGACCGAGGTCGGTTCGTTTGATCGATATGTCTGGTCATTCGTTGGCGGCCGGCCGGGTCGCAGCGCCTGGAAAACGTTGGCGGCGATCCCGGCCGAAACCCGGGAGTCGCGGGAGATGAGCAAAGACTTGCTTCGGCGCGGCGCGAGCTTTGTCGGGCCCACGATTTGCTATGCGTTCATGCAGGCGACCGGGCTGGTCAACGACCACCTGGTCTCGTGTTTCCGTTACCGGCAGATTCTCAAATCCGACTCGCGCGCAGGCTAGGCCGCGCCTCGGTCGGGATCGAGTCCAGCACCTGCTGGGTGTGACTCATCCCTAACCGCGTGGCACCCGCTTCCAACATCGCCACGGCATCCTCGTAATAGAGGATGCCGCCGCTGGCCTTGATGCCGATATTTGGCCCGACCGCCGCGCGGATCAACGCCACGTCATGAAGCGTCGCACCGTGCCCGAGGTACCCGGTTGAGGTCTTGATGAAGGCCGCCCCGGCCTCGACCGCCAGCCCGCATCCCTCTCGCTTTTCGTCGTCGGTTAGGCGAGCACATTCGAGGATCACTTTCACCGGGTGGCCGGCAGCAGCGGCCACCACGCTGGCGATGTCCGCCCTGACGGCCTCCCGTTCGCGGTCTTTCAGACGCCCGATGTCGAGCACCATGTCGATCTCCGTTGCGCCGTCGGCGACGGCCAGGGCGGCCTCGTGCGCTTTTGCGTCCACGTGGGACGCCCCGAAGGGGAAGCCGACGACGGCGGCGATCCCAACTCCACTCCCCTTCAGGACATCATTCGCCTGAGCCACCCAGTTCGAGTTCAGGCACACCGTGGCGCAATGGTTGCGCCGCGCGATCTCACAGGCCATCAGCACATCGTGATGGGTGGCCGCTGGATCAAGCAGGGTGTGATCGATGCGGGCCGCGAGCTCGGCACGGGTCCATGATCGGCTCACGGCTCCCAGCGTACGGCGCCTAGGACCAGGGCGTAACCGGGCGTGGTTGCAGCTCGCCGTCGACGTAGACGGCGTCGACTTTCTCGTCAAAGAAGCACAGCAGGTTCTCGATCTTGGGGCACTCCGGAATTGGCGCCGGGTAGCTCCAGACGATGTCCTTGAACTCCTTACCGTCGACGTTCACCGACCAGTAGGAGGCCTTGCCCTTGTAGGGGCAGCGCGTCGAGGTGTTCGTCGGGGTCAGGAGGTCGAGCCGCGCATCGACTTTGGGGATGTAATATCGGGTTGGCAGGCCCGTCTCGAACAGCAGGCGGGGCCGGGCCGTCTCCGCAACGACGACGTCGCCAACGACGATCTTGACGTGACGCGAGCTGTGCAGGACGTCGACTCGGTGGTAGGGGTCGCGAGGATGCACGAAGACTTCATCGTCCTCCTCGAACCAGGCATCCATCTTGTCCCAATAGAAGGCCACGTAATCCCTCAGCTCTGGCCATTCGGGTTCCAGGAACCGCCAGGCGGCCTTCTCGGCAAGGCGGTCTCCCACCTTGACGGAGTAGAAGCTCGCCTCGCCTTTGCCGGCATGCGAGCTCGAGTAGCTAGTGGGAACGAACAGATCGATCCGGACGTCTTTGACCGGGAAGTAGTAAACGGCCAGCCGCTTCTTCTCCAACATGAGCATCACCGCCCGGCTGTCGGCGATCGTAACGCCGCCGAACATCACGCGGACGCGCCGCCTGGTCGGCTCAAACCGAATGTCGTCGATTCCGGGGCGACTTAGTTGCTCAATGACCCGATCTTCAAGAGCCTTTGCCATAGCGATTCCTCCGATTGCCGCTTCGGTTCTGCCGGCGTACTCGACGATTTGGACTTGAGCCCGACGTGGCAGCTGGCCTCGCCACGCTTTTCGAGGTACCGCTGGTGGTACTCCTCCGCCGGATAAAAGGCGGATGCATGGGTGATCTCGGTGACGATTCGGCTGCGGTGTTCCGCCTGCTGCGCCCGCAGTGACGCGGCGGCGGCCGCTTGTTGCTGCGGATCACTGAAGAAGATGGCCGAACGGTATTGCGTCCCAATGTCCCAGCCCTGCCGGTTGCGGGTGGTGGGATCGTGGATCCGCCAGAATGTATCGAGCAGCAGCTCGTACGAGACTTTCCCGGGATCGTATTCGACCCGAACCGCCTCGGCGTGCCCGCTCCGACCGGTGCAGACCTGTTTGTAGGTCGGATTCTCGGCGGTGCCTCCCGTGTAGCCCACGGCCGTCGCCGTGACACCCGCGAGCTCGCGAAATGCGGCCTCGACGGCCCAGAAGCAGCCAGCAGCAAAGATGGCCGTATCACTCACGTCTAGTGCAATCGCGGAGGCTCGCCAGACATTCCATCGATAGCGTAACGCCGCCGGGTAGCTACCTGCGCGTCGACGGGCGGAACATCGATCGCTCCGACGCCGATCCCACGTATTCCATCACCTGCGCCGTCCCCCATGACCTGACGCCCATGCCCAGCTCCAGGCCACCAGCAGCCACGGTGTGATCGTATACGCGAACACGTCGGCACAGGTCATCGTGGGCTGCGCGAACCTCGCCGCCCTGACCTGAGTCCGGATCAGTCCAGGGCGGCGATCAACAGCCCGCCGAGGATCGCCGTGTTCTTCAGGAATTGGGTTCGCTGCTGAGCCCGCTGTACCGGATCCTGCATTTCCCAGAATCGGTGGCCGGCTAGCGTCGTCGGCACGATTGAGCCGGCAAGGGTGAGAGCCGCAAGGCGTGGCAAGATGCCGGCCGCCAGCAGGCCGCCCGCACCCACATGGACCATGGCATTGAGACTGACCGCCGCGGTGGGATCTGAAGGCGCGATGGGCACGGCTCCGGCGATTTTGTCGACCACAGGCTTGGCCACGCGTGCCCGCGGTTCCGGGTTTGCCAGGACGTCCATACCGCCCGCAATGAAGACGCCGGCCAGCATCGGTCGCGCGATGGTCCGCACGATCTTCACTCGTCAACTATACGGATAAGCCGGCGTATTCGACTCTGATCTCAAGCTGACCATACTTTCCCACATTTCCGCTATCATATTTCATGATGTTAGGGAGGACAACCTTCAGCCTGCTGACGCGCTGCTGATGCCCCGGAGGCGACGCTCTCGTTACATCTTCCACCGCCGGCTCCGGCTGCTCCGAGAGGACCAGCGCCGGTCGAAGGTTCGGCGCATCATCATTCTCAGCGCGGTGCTGACGTTCGTGCTGCCGTTGGTGGCGGTGCCGGCCATCGCGGCCGAGTCCGTCGGCAACCTACCGGCGGTCGACGGCCTCTCCTCCAGTGGTCTCAAGCAGGACATGCTGATCTTCGACCGGCACGGCACGCTGATCGACGATATCGGCGATCACGGCGACCATCGGATCGTCGTTCCCCTGAAATACATCTCGTCCTACGTTCGTGAGGCGACGATTGCGATCGAGGACAAAACCTTCTACAAGAACAACGGCGTCGATTTCGTGGGGATTGTCCGGGCGGCGGTCGCCGATTATACGCACCACCACATCGCGCAGGGCGGCAGCACGATCAGTCAGCAATTGGTGAAGCAGGTCTTCATCGGGCCGAATCCGCCGCCGACTATCCAGCGCAAGGTGCGCGAGGCGGCGCTGGCGGTCGACCTCAACGGCCGCTACTCGAAAGACCAGATCCTCGAGATGTACCTCAACACCATCTACTACGGAAGCCAGAGCTATGGCATCGAGGCGGCGGCGCGGGCCTTCTACCACACGACCTCGCACGACCTGACGCTCGGCCAGGCCGCGATGCTCGCGGGACTACCACAGGCACCGACGCAAAACAGTCCGCTCGTCAACCCCGCCCAGGCCAAGGCTCGGCAGCTCGACGTGCTGAACGCGATGGTGGCCCAAAAGCTGATCACGCCCGACCAGGCACTGGCAGCGGAGACCGAGAAGCTACAGGCCTTCTATCCGAGGAATCCGCTGCAGGCGCCGCACTTCGTCGATTACGTCCTGCAGGTGCTGAAACAGCAGTTCCACATCAGTCCCAGCGACCGAAAGGGGTACCGGGTCTTCACGACGATCGACCTCAACCTGCAGAGCCTCGCGGAGACCATGGTCCGAAACCAGATCAACAGCCAGGGTAACTACTACGACTTCCACGACGGGGCGCTGGTGGCGATGGATCCCAGGACGGGACAGGTGCTCGCCATGGTGGGTGGTGCCGACTACTACCGGCCGGGCGGCCAGATCAACATGGCCACCACGACCACCAGGCAGCCGGGCTCATCGTTCAAGATGTTCACCTACACCGCGGCGATCGAGAGCGGCAAGCTGAACATGCTGAGTCCGATCCTCGACCAGCCGATGGTCTTTCCCCTCGGCGGTGGGACGGATGGGCTCAAGCCGTGGGCTCCGCTGAACTACGACAAACGCTTCCACGGCACCCTGCCGCTCAAGCTGGCGATGGGCAACTCGCTCAACATTCCCGCCGTCAAGGTCGAGCTGTTGACCGGGATTCCCGCAGTGCTGGATGCGGCCCGACGCATGGGCGTCACCAGCCTCAACAAAGACGACAGCGCCTACGGCAAGAGCCTGACGCTCGGTGGCTACGGAGTATCGCCGCTCGACATGGTGACCGGCGCCTCGACGCTGGCGACGCTCGGCGTCCGCCATCGGCCGGCGCCCGTGCTGCACATCGAGGATGGCCTCGGCAACACGATCTTCGACTATGATCCGGCGAAAAACGAGTTCCGGGCGGTCAGCCAGCAGGTGGCCTTCATCATCGACTCGATCATGTCCGACGATCGCAACCGTTGCATGGAATTTGGTTGTGGCGGCGACCTGACCCTGCCGGGACGGCACGTGGGCGCCAAGACGGGAACGACCCAGGACTTCCGCGACAACTGGACGGTCGGCTTCACACCCAGCCTGGCGGCGGCCGTCTGGGTGGGCAACCCCGACTACCATCCGCTCGCCCATAACTCGACGGGCATTGTCGGCGCCGCCCCCATCTGGCACCAGTTCATGGTCCAGGCACTGGCGCCACACCCCGACGAGTGGTATGGAATGCCGGTGGGTGTCGACCAGGTTGGGGGTAACTACTATTTGCCCGGCACGGAGTCGCTCCCCGCCACGCTCGCCACGACCTGGCCGACGTGCCGATTCCGGTCGTTCAATCCCTACACCATCACCGACGCGCAGCTGATCGTCAACGGGCTGCCCTGCATTCTCAGCTACACGCCGCGCGGCGTGCTCGCCGGCACCAGCGGGTAGCGCAAAAGGCAAACCCGACGGCCTCCCACGACGTTGCAGGATGGCCGTCGGGTAGTAAAGGAATGGTGCTAGGGCACCCGACGGCCGCTGTAAAAGCCGAAGCCGCCGGACAGCAGGCCAAGGACGATCAGGATGATCCCGACCAGCGTCCAGCCGATAACGAGCGCAATGATCCCGAGCACGATTAGCAATCCGCCTCCGCCGTAGTACAAGCTGCACCTCCTTCCAGAAGATTCCGGTAAGGGTCGTCGCTCCATCGACCATAGGGCAGATCGGTCCCATCTGTGAATAGCGCGAATTGGAAACCAGATCGTTATGACAGGGTATCTTCGAGCCGCCGGATCTTCGTTTCCAGATGCTCGACGTATCGCTCGCGCCCGAGCAGATGAACGCTGAGCGCCGACGCCGAACGCAGGTCGCGTACTGACTGGTCGTGTGCGCGCTCCCAACGACGGATACCCCTGAGCGCGGTCGCCGCGTGCCCGGCAAAGGACACCAATTCCTCCAGGCGAGCCGGCGGCAACCCGTTCGGCGTTGCCTGGTAGACGTTGAGGACCCCATTCACCTCGTCGCTGGCTTCCCGGTCGGCGGGCGGCTGCACGAGGACGCCGTCGGTGGTTTCCAACGCCGGGGCGGCCGTGCCGAATGGCACCGAGATCAGGAGCTGAATTCCCGCCTCCTCAGCGGCTTGAGCCTGGGCCGGCCGCAGGATGTCGCGCATCGCCGTAATCCATGGCTCACCGCTGCGGACGACTTCCCTCGCGACGGGCGCGCCCCAGGTCAGCGGCCGTGACGTGAGATCATCGGGGAGCCCGCGGACTCCGGCGACATCGAGGACAAGCGTTTTCGGATGCTGCAGAGCCAGCAAGGCGGCCGTGCCGTCGCCGATCTTGCAGGCGATCTCGAGAATCACACCGACCAGCTCGCCGCTGTCGCCGGCGGTGAGCATGCGGTTCATTACCTCGACCAGGTCACCGCGAGCCTCCAAACGGTTTTTCAGCTCGTCGACCAGCCATGCGCAGGCAAGCAAACGTTCGGCGTCACGGCGAAGGTCTGTCAGAAATTCCAGCTCCTCCGGTCGAAAGGCGGCGTCGACGGAGCGGACCAGCGTAATGACGGCGGGGCCTCCCGCCTCCGGGATCAATGGCATCGCCAGGAGCGACCGGGGAACATCACCATGTGCACTCGACTTGATGAAGCGCGAATCGCTTCGACTATCGGCAACCAGGACCGAGTCGCGGTGCTTCAGAGCCTGACCGGCAATCCCTTCGCCCACGGAAAACGACATCATCTCGTCGCAGTGGACGGGACTGTTGCGGGCCGCTCGCACCCGGAGCTTCTTCCCCTCGACATCGAGCACCGACACGGTCGCCCGATCAAAGCTGACCAGGGTGGCGCTCGCGTCGATCACGCTCTCGAGGGCGCTGCGCCACTCGAGGGGTCGATCAAGGGCCCGAATCGCATGCATCTTGTCTTGCTCGAGACGGATCGCGCTTCGAGCCTGGTCGAGTTCAGCCTGTGCGTCCGCATGCGCACTCTCGAGGGTCGCGTGCGCCAGCAGCAGCCGGGCATACACCGATTCGACCTCGGTGAGCCGGCCTACCTCGCCGCTCAAGCGCGCCATCTCGCCGGTCAAGCCCACCACCTCGCTGTGCTTGTTCTGCAGCGCGGTGCCCAGCTGTTCGACTTCCGCTCGCAGCGATTCCAGGGTTGCGCGCATCTCGGCCAGCTGGCGATCCCGCGCGGCGACCGCGTCCTGGGAGGACGCCAGCTCGGCGGTACGCCGATCCCGCTCCTGCTCGACGGCCTGGAGGATGGCGCGTTCGGCGCTGAGCTCGCGCTCCAGCCGCCAGACGCCTTCCCGAAGTTTGCGCTCCAGCGGTGCCCAGGAGGCGATCCGTTGATCCCGGTTCGCCAGGGTACGCTGAACGGCGAGCAGATCCGCGTTGGCGCGCTCGAGCTGACGCTGGGCATGCCGCTGGCTCCTGGCGAGCTGTTTTCCCAGCAGGTCGCGTTCGCGGGTCAGCTCCCGATAGGTGGGTTTGAGCTCGCGATACTCGGCGACCACCGTCTCGAGCTCGCCGATCTGCGCGAGGGACTCGGCGGCTCGGGTTTCGCTTCGCAACAGGGCGGCAGCGGCTCGCTGCTCGTCCTGCCGAGCCTGGGACCGCTCCGCCATCAGCTGATTGCGGACGTCTCCCAGCTTGTCACTGATGTCAAAGATCCGACGGCGATAACGCTCCGATTGGATGGCCAGGCGTTCCTTACCGTGCTGCACCGAGGCCAGCTCGGCATGGAGCTGATCGCATGCCCGCTGCGTTTCGTGAAGCGCCTCACGAAGGCGCTGCGTTTCGGTGGCCGCCGCGGCGGCAATCCAGCGCTGCCAGACGGTGGCGAGGCGGAGGGGCCTGATCATTCGAGCAACCCAAAGACGCTCGGCGCCGACGACAAGTACTCCTCGATGACTTTTCCGTTGTTACTGGAGTACGTCACGGTGAAGGCGATCACCCTGCCGGCTCCGCTGCCTTGCGAGCCGCCGGAAAGAGTGATGTTGTCGTCTGGCGCGTAGATCAGTCCCTGCACGTCGCTCGCGCTCCCGGCGTTAAAGCTGATGACCCCAGATCCAGATCCAGGGGTTGAGGCAGTAGCCCCGTTGGCATAGGCCACCATGATGGAGATCGGGTCGCCCTGCGCCGCGCCGTTCAGGGTGCCAGACGTTCCCCAGGGTGAGGGTGCGGCCAGCGCGCAGGTTGGGGTATAGGGAGGCGTGGTGGGAGGAATCAGGGAGGTGATGCAGCCGGATCCGATGTAGCCGAAGATGTCACTGCGGCCATCGATGAAGAACCCGGCGCCGGAGTGGACGGTGAGCTGGTTGGAGTTGGCCTGATTCCCGGGTGGCATGATGTAGAGGAAGACGCCGTTGCCGACCATGACGCCGCCCTGAAGATCGATGGCGGAGGCGTTCTGCCCGGTCGAACCCAGGATGAAGAAGCCCGGCGTCTTATCGGCATTGTTGTTCGACCCCGCGGGACAGGAGCTCGATGCTGTGGGGGTAGCGTCGAGGACGACCGTCCCGGTGTAGCCGGCAGCAACCTTGATTTGCTGGTAGGCCCCCGGCGGGATGTGAAAGACGGCGATCGTCTTCGGGACCGTGAGCGTCCCGTTCTTATATCCGTTTTGGTTCCCCTGGAAGATGCAGTCCGGCGACGTCTCAGCGTTGATCACCGAGGTGGGTGCGGGATAACCGGGGTCCTGAAGGTAGGTGGAGCGACTGCGCACCGGGTTGTTCGGATTCTGGTTGAAGATTGCCGAAGCCGCCGACCATTTGTAGAGAGACTGGGTCGAGGTCAGCACACAAGCCGGATCGCCGGGATACGGTGGATTGGCACTCGGGTTGGGGGCAGGGTCGCCCCCGCCATACTGGCGCGGGTTGCAATACCACCAGTTCACAATCGCCGGCGTATTCCCGTTCGCGGTGGTGCTCAGCCCGGCATTGGTGGCGACGTCGCCGTTGATCACGTCGAGGGTGGCCGAGTTGAGCGTGACGTCACTCTGGTTGTTCGTCGAGTAATGGCGGAGCGTCATGATCGTCCAGCGTCCGCTGGTCGCGCCGGCAACGGCGCGCTGATGGACCGGTAACGCGGTGAATCCCAGCACGCGCGCGAGGGTCGTCGGCACGTTGTCGGTGACCTCGACCTCGATCGCGTACGGGTTTCCCGCATTCACGCTGTCGGCGCTGGGTGGCTGGTAAATGGCGATCTGATAGGAGCCGATGCGCACCCCGGCGCCGCCGGCGGGCGCGCAGCTACTCGCGCTGACGTCGGAACCATAGCTGGCCGGGATGCTGTTGTAGTTGGGGGTCAGCGAGGCACCACTGCAACTCGCCGCCGACAACTGATCCATGATCCCCAGGTTTCGAGCCAGAAAGACCATGGCTTCCATGCGCGCCTTGCTTGGGTTGTAGCTCGTTCCCACCGCCTGCGGCGAGTTATCGACATCCTGGGCTCCGGCAAGCGCCGCCCCATCGACCGCGTTCTGGAGCGCCCGGGCGTCGACGAACGCGCGGCCGGCGTCCACCGCCAGGCTGACGACCCCGACCAATGGAACGATGGCCAGCGCGAGGATGACGACCATCTGCCCGGCCTGGCGCTTTCTGGGGTGCCGTTCAGCCACGTGTCAGTACTCCGTGATCATGGTGGTTTGGGCCGTGAGCGTGATCCGGTTGCCCACCAGCTGGGAAATGATTGGGGTTATCGGCTGGAAATAGAAGGTCAACGTGACGGTCAGCGGGTAGTGGGTGGTCACCCCTGGAGTCGCGACGTTCGACTGCAGGGCCAGCCGCTGATCGTAGCTCGGAGAAACCTGCGTGTAGGCGAGGTTCGTCTGGGGCGACGCTGGAATAGCGCAGAGATCAGGACTGCATGAGATGGTCGTGTCGCTTGGTACCGAGAACAAATCCAAGCGCGCCTGTTGGCGAAGCGTGACGTCGGTCGATCCACCGTTCTCGCGGACGACGGCGAAACGAGCTGCCTCGCGCGCTCCATGCGCAATCCCCACGTAGAAGTAGATCGCCCGACCGAAGTCGGCCAGGGCGAACAGCAAGACGAAGAACAGAGGTGCTAGGAGGGAGAACTCGACGAGCGCCTGCGCCCGCCGCCGATCCGGAGGCGGCATCAGAACTGCTCCATGTCCTGGCTCGCCAGGCGGATGTGGATGACGCCGTTGGGCAGAAGGTTGCCGATGAACGGCGTCAGCGGCTGCCAGTAGTAATCGATTTGGACTTGAACTGGTCGGTGCCCACCCTGTCGGGCCGCGGTGCTCCAGTTCGGGGAGCCGGTCGGGACGTCCCCAGGGAAGGCCTCGTCCTCGGAAATCGCGACATAGGCCGTGTTCGGCGCCGGTGAAGCGGGTTGTGGCGAGTACGACGAGGACCAGGTGCTCCAGGCGGCCGCCGCGCACGGGTTACCGCTGGGCGGCGTGAAGTTCCAGCTGAAGTAGGGCTGCTCGCAAAAGGCGGCGCGAAGAACCTGGTCGTTCCTGCCGGAAAGGCTCGCGGTTCGGGCGGCTTCACGCGCCCCGTTGGAAAGCGCAACCGCGGTGTAAAAGACGCGTCCGAAGTCGGCGCAGCCCAGGCAGAGGAGGAGAAGGATCGGCGTGAGCAAGGCCATTTCGACGAGGGCCTGCCCACTTTTCGGGCGCCCCTCGTCCCTCCGCCGGCCGGCCCAGTTCAGCAGCCCTCCGGGGATGCCGCGTAGCAGCACGATCATCGCCACGGCCGCGCTGGCGGCCGCCGCAGTGTCGTTGAGGATCTGATGGAAAGGGTTGTGGAGGATCAGCAGGGCGAGTCCGTAGCGAAGGGTGAGATACGTCAGGACCCCGAGAGCCGGATACGTCCACCACGCCATCCCGAGCACTGGGCGAAACAGCGCCGTTCGCCGTCCTGCCCAGAGGCTGATCGCGCGCCTTCCCAGGCGCGTCAATCGCCGCTCCCAGTTTCCACCCACCGAAATGACGACCTGTGACATCGCTGCCTAGACCAGGACCCCCACGACGTTGCTGAAGACGTTGTTGACGGTGTCGCCATACAGCAGCAGCGTGGCGAAGATGATGGCGCCGATCAGCAGGATGATCAGGGCGTACTCGAAGGTAGGTGGTGGCGACAAGTTCTCTGACCACGCGCTCACGCGGTCAAACATCACACGCAATTTGCTTCCCGTCCTCTGCGAAAAAATTCCGCCCGTTAAGGGTGCGCTCAGTGTGGCTGCTCGATGGGACCTTGGCAATCGGCCGAGCGACCCTTGACAGCCGGCCGGAGTGCTGGAAAATCTAGGGTTCTGCTTGATCCGCCCCGAGGCCGCTCACGAAAACGATTCGCTGCCGGTTGAGCAAGACAAATGGCTGGCGGAACGTCGCCTGGTCATCCCCCCGTATGTGTGGCGTGATCGTGGCGTTGGTCGCCGCCAGGAACCGGATCGGGGAGTTTACGATTGCCGCCTCGAGCGTGGCGCCATCCGCGATATGGAGGTCGGCATCGACCGTAAATCCGGCAAACCGGAGGCGCGCGCGGCGCGATTGCTTGTTGACCCGCAAGTCGCGTGGACCCGGATCTTCTGCAGTGGTGTCACCCGGCCACAGCAGGTCGACGTGGTCCTTGCCCACAAGGCAGGCGGAAAGGGCGAGCGGGCGGATTGGGTCGACCGTCGGGTCCGGCAACAGCAGTCCGTCAGTCAGCGCCACGAAGGGATCGCGTTCATTCACCAGGTCGCTGAGCCGCATGGACGATGGTCCCCGCAGCACGCCCCGGATCCGGCCGCCCGCGACCATCACGGCAATCTCATGGCTTCGCTGGGCCGACGTCGGACCCCAGCCGCCGAGCTCCGGTGCGAGAGCTCTCACCGACCTGATCCTATGCAGACGGTTGGTTTTGCGCAGCGGCCAAACAGCCGTTGACACGTCCCACATCGGGTGTTATCAATCGCGCAACGAGTCGTCGACAAGGAAGATGGGCGCATGCCCGGAGGGAAGGATGGCGGATGTTGTGGTGACGCCGGACGTCCGATTGAAGAGCCTTATCCCCTATTACGAAGCCCTCGGTCCGCTTCGGGAGCTGGTGCTCGATGACACGCTCACCGAGATTATGGTCAACGCGCCGGACCGGATCTACGTCGAGCGGGACGGCGCAATCCTCCTCACGCATTGCCGCTTCGAGGATGAGGCCCACCTCGCGCGGGTCATCTCCTTTATCGCTCAGGCGGTTGGACGACGCATCGATGACGATTCTCCCCTGCTGGACGCGCGCATGCTGGATGGCTCCCGCGTGAACGCGGTAATCGGCCCCGTCGCCGTCGACGGCCCCCTCTTGACGATCCGCAAGTTCTCGCGCGAGCCCCTCCGTTCGGAGGACCTGATCCGACTGGGCGCGATTTCGGTCGAAGGGCTGAGCTTCTTGCAGGCCTGCGTCATGGCCCGCGCCAACATCGTGATTTCCGGGGGCACCGGATCCGGCAAGACGACGCTCCTCAACACCTGCTCGTCATTCATCCCGGCGACGGAGCGGATCGTGACGATCGAGGACGCGGCGGAGCTTCGACTCCTGCAGGAGCACGTGTGCCGCCTGGAGGCGCGGCCTGCCGATGCGGGCGGTCGACGCCAGGTGTCCATCCGTGACCTGACGGTGAATGCCTTGCGGATGCGGCCGGATCGGATCGTCATTGGCGAGTGCCGGGCCGGTGAGGCGCTCGACATGCTGCAGGCGATGAACACCGGGCATGACGGATCCCTCACCACGCTGCACGCGAACAGCCCGCGTGACGCGCTCGCCCGCATCGAAACCATGGTGCTGATGGCTGGGCTCGATCTTCCCAGCAAAGCGATCCGGCAGCAGGTTTCAGCCGCGATCCACCTCGTCGTGCATCTCGCGCGACTGACCGATGGGACGCGACGGGTGGTCAATATCGCCGAGATCACCGGGATGGAGGGCGAGATCATCGCGATGCAGGACATCTTCTCGTTCGAGTTTCTGGGCAGCGAGCCATCAGGTCGGCTCAAGGGGTCGCTGCGGCCGACAGGGATCCGGCCCCGGGTGATCGACCGGTTCGCCGGGCGGGGCGTGCGGCTTCCTAGTGAGCTGGCACGCCTTTTCCCGATGGCACGAGCGGACGCCGGCACAGCCTGGCAACGAACCGGAGCGCGCGCGTGATCGACGTGCCGGTCGCGGAGGCCGTCGGGGTTACCGAGGAGGGCCAGGTCGATGGCCGCGACCCGCTCGCCTCGGTCCGGGCGGCCGTCCATGATCGGGTGATCGGGGAACTGGGGGAGAAAGCCCAGGCGATGCACCACTTTGCCATCGTGCAGCGGGTGGGCGAAGTCCTCGACATCTACCTCGAGGCCGCCGGTCTTGCCATCAGCGTGAACGCACGCAATCAACTGCTGAGGACGCTGATCGCCGACGTTCTCGGTTACGGCCCCTTGCAGCCGCTCCTGGAGGACCCGGAGATCTCCGACATCGTGGTGAATGGTCCGGACAAAGTGTATGTCGAGCGATTCGGAAGACTCGAGCGCGTGCCGGTCCATTTCGACAACAACCGCCACCTCCTGGACGTCATCCAGCGGATGGTCATCGGCGCCGGGCGGCGAGTGGACGAGCACTCTCCAATGTGTGACGCGCGGCTCCCGGATGGTTCCCGCATCAATGTCATCATCCCGCCACTGGCGGTCAAAGCGCCGGCCTTGACGATCCGGAAACTCCGCCGAAAGCCGCTCTCCGTCGACGAATTGATCGCGAACGGGACACTGACCGAGGCCATGGTGGTCTTCCTCAAGGCCTGCGTCATCGCCCGAATGAATATCGTGGTGGCGGGCGGCGGTACCTCGGGGAAGACCACCATGCTCGACGTGCTTTCCAGCTTCATCCCACGAACCGACCGCATCATCACCGTGGAGGATACGGCTGAATTACGGCTTCGTCAGCGCCACGTGATCCGACTCGAATCACGCCCATCCAACGTCGAGGGACGCGGGGTCGTGAGCATCCGAGACCTGGTCGTCAACACCCTACGCATGCGACCTGACCGAATCGTGGTCGGCGAAGTCCGTGGAGGCGAAGCCCTCGACATGCTCCAGGCGATGAATACGGGCCACGACGGATCGCTGACCACGGTCCACGCCAATTCGACCCGTGATTCGATTTCCCGGTTGGAAACGCTGGTGCTGATGGCCGGCACCGAGCTGCCGTCGCGGGCGATTCGAGAGCAAATCGCGTCGGCGATCAACATCATCGTCATGCTCGACCGGCTGCGCGACGGGTCCCGCCGGGTCACGGGCGTCTCGGAGCTGACCGGCATCGATGGCAACGAAATCGAGCTGCGAGATATCTTCATCTACCAGCAGTTCGGCTTCGATGGGGGAACCGTCAGCGGGTCGCATACCGCCACCGGCGTCGTCCCTCACTGCCTCGAGGCAATCGATGCGGCCGGGGTCAGCGTTCCGCTCGACATCTTCCAGCCGCGACCGCCGGCGGTGCTGAGCGAGGGAGCCGGCTGATTGCGCGGGCGGATCGGCCAGTTGTTTCCCGGCGTGCTGCTCCCAGCGCTGGGGTTGAGCCTGGTTGGGCTGGTCGTCACTGGGCCAACCACGCTGCGGAGCGCACAGGCCGCGAGCAATCTCTGCGTCGCGCCACCCCGGGCGACCACCGGTGCGGCGAAGAGTATCGACACAGCGTCCGGCTGCAACGCGGCCGGCGGCCAGGTGTCGAATCCCGCGAGCGGGTTCATCAGCATCGCCATGCCGGCGGGCGTGGGTGCCGCCACATTCGTCGATGCCATCGAATCGCTGGGAGCCCCGCCTCACCTCTTCTACCAGGGCGCGTATGCCTTGCGATTTTCGTCTTGCTCCGGGGGTCAGATGCGGGCAGTCAGCTACACCATCGGCGCTGGTGGTGTGTATCCCAAGGCCGCGCCGGCTCACAGCGGATCGGTGAGCGTGGCGGCCGGCGCGCCGGGCGGAACGGTCAGTTGCCGCTACCTCCTGTCGTATGTCCCGGCCGGCGCGGACCAACCGCCCCACGGACCCAGCGCCCGTAACGACATCTTTGTCCGGTACGCCAACGGCCAGACCACCCAGACCGCGAGCCCATCGGTCAAGCTGTTCGGCACGATCGGCGGCCCCTCCCCCACCCCCACGCCAACTGAACCTCCGTCGACTCTGACGCCGAGTGCACCGCCAACGCCGGATGCGCTGCCGAGCCCGAGTCCGCCGTCCACGGTTCCGGTCACCGTCCTGGCGCAGACCGGAGCATCCCCTGGGCTGGTCGTGGTCGGCTGGCTACTGCTGACGCTGGGTGTGCTGATCGCCCGGTCGGCGAACGGCCGACCAGCGTAATCCCGCCAGCCTCTAGCCGCTAGCCCCAACGCGGCACGAGCAGGTCGGCGTGTATGATACTCAGTATCAAATGACGCTCACTATCAACGTGATTACGGCACAGCATGGCTAGGCTGACGATCCGACGCGGCGCCCCTCTTCTGGCAGGGCTGATGATGCTCACCATCGCGCTTGCCGGGTGCGGGACTCCGGCATCCTCCACCTCGAGCACAACCTTGCAGGTGGTCGCGGGTCAGAATTTCTGGGGCAGCATCGCCGCCCAGCTGGGCGGCACCCATGTCTCGTTGACCAGCATCGTCACCAACCCGAATGCCGACCCGCACGACTATGAGAGCAGCCCCAAAGACGCGCGGGCTTTTGCTACCGCCAACTACGTGATCCTCAACGGCGCGGGCTATGACGGCTGGGCCAGCAAGCTCCTGGCCGGGAACCCGAACCAGGGCCGCAAGGTGTTTACTGTCGCCGAGCTTCTCCACAAGACGGCAGGAGACAATCCGCATTTCTGGTACAACCCCACCTGGGTCGACCAGGTCGCTGACAGGATCACGGCCGACTACCAGGTCCTGGACTCGGGCGACTCCGGCTACTTCAGCCAGCAGCGCGCCGCCTTGCGCAGCGCGTTGCAGCCGTACCACGATCGAATCGCGAAGATCCGGTCGTCCTTCAGCGGTGTCCCCGTGGGGGCGACCGAAACCATCTTGGTCTACCTGGCCTCGGCACTCGGCTTGAACCTGATCTCACCGCCGGAATTCATGAAGGCGGTGGCCGAGGGCAATGATCCACCGGCCCAGACCGTTGCCGAGTTCCACGACCTGGTCGCCGGCAAGAGGATCGAGGTTCTGGTCTACAACGTTCAGACCTCGACGAACATCACCGAGGATTTGAAGCGGCTTGCCACGGACAACGGCATCCCGGTCGTGGGCGTCTCGGAGAGCCTGCAGCCGGTCGACGCGACCTTCCAGGAATGGCAGGATGCCCAGCTGCTGACGCTGCAGCACGCCCTGAATGCGGAAGCCCTGACACACGGAATGCCGTGATGGCGCCCCCACCTGTGACCGGCCCGGTGATCGTGGCGGATCAGCTGGCTGCCGCCTACGGCTCTCAGCTGATCTGGCAGAACGCCAGCTTCAGCATTAACGCTGGGGAATTCGTCGCCGTGCTGGGCCCGAACGGGAGCGGGAAATCGACCCTGCTGCGGTTGCTCCTCGGGCTGTTGCCTCCCGCTGCAGGCAACCTGTTGGTGCTAGGAAAGCGTCCCCATCGCGGAAACGCCGATGTGGGCTACGTGCCCCAGCGCCGCAACATCGACCGCGACCTGCCCGTGCGAGGGCGTGACTTCGTTCGCCTGGGCATCGACGGGAACCGCTGGGGGGTCGCCGTCGGCGGTGCCGCCAGCAACCGGCAGCGGGTCGATCAGGCCATCGCGTCGGTGGAGGCGCTGGCGTATGCCGACCGCCCGATCGGGCGGCTCTCGGGTGGAGAGCAGCAGCGCTTGCTGCTGGCCCAGGCGCTGGCTGGCAGGCCACAGATGTTGCTCCTCGACGAGCCACTGGCCAGTCTCGACCTCCGCAACCAGATCGTCATCGCGGAGCTGGTCGCGGACCTGGCGCGAGCCAACCGCCTCACGGTCCTGCTGATTGCCCACGACATCAATCCGCTGCTGCCCATCGTCGACCGCGTGCTCTACGTGGCCCACGGCGGCGTGGCGATCGGCAAGCCCGCCGACGTGATCACCACGGAGCAGCTCAGCCGGCTCTATGATTCGCCGGTCGAGGTGCTCCATGACACCCACGGCCATATGTTCGTGGTGGGCCTGGAGGCGGAAAGCGCGCATCACGATGCCTGACTCTTACCTTGCTGCCGCGCCGTACTTCGGCTGGGACGTGGTGCGCGACCTGCAGGAGCTCTTTCGCTACACCTTCATGCAGCATGCCTTCGAGGCCGGCACGATCGTCGCCATTTCTGCGGGCGTGATCGGCTACTTCGTGGTCTTGCGTGGGCTCTCGTTCGCCGCCCATGCGCTCTCCCACATCGGGTTCGCGGGGGCGACCGGCGCGGTGGTGCTCGGAGCGAGCGCGCTCGCCGGGTTGCTCGTCTTCACCATGTCGGCCGGCGCGGTCATGGGCACCCTCGGCCAGCGGCTCCGTGGCCGCGATGTGACGATCGGACTGGTCATGGCGTGGTCGCTCGGCCTTGGTCTCCTCTTCACCTACCTGTATCAGGGGTCTGCTCAGCTGGCGATCGGCATCCTGTTCGGTCAGATCTTCGGCATCACCACGCAGGACGTGGTCGCGACCTTTGTTGCCGGATCGGTGACCGTCCTCTTGGTGGTCGCGGTCTACCGTCCGTTGCTGTTTGCCACCCTTGACGAGGAGGTTGCCGAAGCCAAGGGCGTGCCGGTTCGGGGCCTGTCCATCGCGTTCATGGTCATCCTGGCGGTCGCCGTGTCGGAGGCGGTACAGGTTGTCGGGGTGCTCCTGATTTTTGCGCTGATCGTGGCGCCCGCCGCGATCGCCGAACGATTTACGACCCGGCCCAGCCGCGGCGTCCTGCTGTCCGCGGTCCTGGCGGTGCTCTTCACCTGGGCCGGCCTGACCGTCGCCTACTACGTCCCCTACCCGGTCGGCTTCTTCATCACGACGATTGCCTTTACGAGCTACATCCTGGCGCGGGTGGTCAGTGATGTCGTCGCCCGGCGGGCCGCCGGCCGGCCCCGTGCGTGGCGTGAGGAGCAGCTCCGGCACTCACCGTAGAAGTCGAGGGTGGCGTGAGCGACCCGGAAGCCGCGCTGGCGCGCAATGCTCTCGACCAGTGGGGCGACCGATTCCTCGCCAAGATCCTCAACCGTCCGGCAGCTGGTGCAGATCAGGTGGTGATGATGGCCGGGCTCGCACCAGACATACGCCGAGACGTGCCCCGGGCGCTCGAGTCGCTGCGCCAGCCCGGCGCTGACCAGCCGGTCCAGGGAGCGAAACACCGTGGCCCGCCCGATGTAGGCGTGCTTCTTGCGGACCCGGTCGTACAGCTCCTGGGCCGAGGTCTCCTTGCCGGTTTGGGCCAGCACCGCGGCGATCGCCAGGCGTTGGGGCGTTAGACGGACGCCGGTCTGCTGCAGGGCGGCCTGAGCCGTAGTCTCAACCATAGCCAAATGATACTAAGTCCCGTTTCCGAGGGTGGGGGCTGCGTGTGGGTTTCTCGCCCTTGTCGCGTTACTCACCCATGGCCTCGGCGGTCGTCGTACGCCCGCGCTCTTCAGCGGCGATTCCGGCCGCGGCGTTCGGCTCGCTGCTGTTTCCGCTTGGGATTTTCGCCTGGCTGCTGGCGCATCCACAGGTCGATCCGAGCCTGGTCGTCCCGCGTCAGCATTTCCTGATCGTCACCGTGGTGTCGTTGCTGGCCTTCGGTCTCGCGGTGCTGCTGGCGATCGCGTCCGTCCAGATCGCCCAGTATCGCGTCCTTTTCCTCTGCCTCGGGTTCATGGCCATGGGCGGCATCTTCGCGGTGCATGCCATCGACACCCCCGGCATCCTCGTGGATGGGGAGGCCGGCAAATACGCCGGCGCCGTGGTGGGCGTTTCCGCCTACCTCAGCTTGTTCGTGCCCACCCTCTTTTTTGCGGCGTCCTACACGCCGCTGACCGCGGCCTTCGAACGCCGTCTTCCCTACTCGCCCGCCGGCTGGCTGATCGTGTTGCTCGCCACGGCATTGCTCATCTACGGGGTGCTTGCCGTCGCCAGCACGGAGCTGCTGGCGAACCTGCCCTTTGGTGTCCGGCCCTACTCGACCGTGATGGGCTGCGCGACCATCGTGTTAATGCTGTTCTGCGCATGGCGCCAGGCGATTGCCTATGCCGCGGCGCGCCTGCCCCTGCAGGGCGTCCTCGTATTCTCCTTCATTTTGCTCGCCGAGGCCCAGGTCATCATGATGCTGGGTCACGTGTGGCGGCTGTCCTGGTGGGAGTATCACCTCCTCATGCTACTTGCCGTCGGGATAGCGCTGGGGTCGCTCGCCCTCCAGCAGTCGCGAGGTCAATCGCTCCGCTCGATCGTGGAAGCCACGCTCGAGCTCGAAGTCAGGGTTGGGGCCGAACTCGAACATGCCGAAACTATCGCCGCCCTGGCGGCGGCCGTCGAGACCCGAGACGAGAACACCAAGGGCCACAACCTGCGCGTGGCCAACCTCGCGGTCCGAATCGGTCGCGCCATGGAGCTACCCACCGATACCCTCCGCACCCTGGCGCGCGCCGGCCTGCTCCACGACGTGGGTAAGATCGGGATTCCTGATGCCATTCTCAGCAAACCCGGCCCGCTCGAACCCGACGAATGGACCGTCATCAAGCGCCATCCCTCACTCGGGCACGACATTCTGCTCCGGGTGCCGAGCTTGCGGAAGGAAGCGGATATCGTGGTCGCCCATCACGAGCGCCTCGACGGCAGCGGCTACCCGCGCGGCCTTCGCGGCGAGCAGATTCCGCTCGAATCCCGCATCCTGGCGGTCGCCGACACCTATGACGTGCTGGTTTCCGACCGGCCCTATCGCCACGCGTTTGATCGGGTGCGCGCGCTTCGCATCCTTCATGAAGAGTGTGGCACCCACCTGTGGGAACCCGCGGTCCGGGCGCTGCTCCGCAGCATCGGCGAGCGCTGGGATGATTCGATGGCGCAGCCACACGCCGCATAAATTCGGGGTCAGCGCGCGACCAGCACACCGGCGACGGCAGCGAGGACGAACCGGCTGTAAATCCAGGCCAGCGCGAGCATGATCAGCATCGCCGGCAGGATGAACGTCACCCCGGCGGTTACCAGTCCGGCTGGGCCGCCGCGCCGGTAGCCCAGCAAGATCGCGAGTTCGGTCGACGACGGGCCCGGGATCAGCTGGCAGGCGGCGAAATCATCGAGGAAGGTTTTTTCATCGAGCCAGTGACGAGACGACCGCGATCTCGAGAAGTGGTCCCGGCAACCTCGGATCGATTATCCGCGCTAGGCTGACCGCGATGGATGAATGGCTGGCCCATGACCAGCCCGCGCCGGGGCTCCTCCAACAATTTCGCCATCATCGCCCGGTCGGACCGAGCTTGTTCGCGCTCGCGCTGATCGCGCTGGCTCTCGTGGTCATTCCCTCGGGCCGGACGTCGAAGAGCCAGGGTGCGGCGACCCCGTCCGCGGGCTCGTTGACTCCTTGGCTCGGGTACGACCCGGCCACGGCTTATGACGCGACCCGCCGGCAGGTGGTCCTGCTCAACCAGGCGGGACAAACCTGGCTCTGGGCGAACCAGACCTGGACGCTGGCGCATCCCGCCGGCTCGCCTCCGACGGGCTTCGACGTGGCGGCCTGGGACCCGGGCATGGGACGGGTCCTCCTGGTCGGCGTGGTGGGCGAGGCTTCGGAATTCACGTACACCTACGCCTGGGACGGCACGACCTGGACCAAGCTCCACCCTGCCGTCGTCCCGCCGGCAGGAGCGCTTTCGATGGCGTACGACGCCACCGGCCGCCAGATGGTGCTGCTCGTGGGCTCGGGCGGCGCGTCGGGAACGATCGAGGTTGAGACCTGGGTCTTTGACGGCGATCGATGGCTGCGCCGCTCCAGTCTCGATTCCTCGAGGCTGTCCGTCAGCACGGCGATTGGATTCGACGCGTTCTCTCATACGCTGCTGGCGGTTGCCAGCAACTTCGCCGCTTCCGGGACCAGTACATGGCGCTGGGACGTCGCGGGCTGGCACCTCCTGACGCCTTCGCACAGCCCGCCACCCAGCGCCCACATGACGCTCGTCAATCAGCCCGGCTCGGGGAGATTGTTGCTCCTCACGGGGGCAGACGCCCCTTTCGGCAGTCCGACCGTCACGCAGACATGGACCTGGAACGGTCGCGACTGGGCAGAGCACGCGCCGCTGGGTGACGATCACGTGATCCCTTACGCCGTGACCGCCGCGGCGGATGGCATCCACGGCACGCTGTGGGCGTTCGAAGAGGTCCCCCCGCGCACCACCTACGCCCTGAGTTCGGTGGCGGCCTTTCGCTGGAGCGGCGCCGGCTGGGAGCACATGTCCATCACACGCGTCGCTGCGACTCGCTGAGTTACCCCGCTCGCGCTCGCGCTGGCTGCAGCTTGGAGCTGGTCGTGCAGCGACGCGGCCTGCGCGGATTGTCCCAGCCGCGGCACGCCGAGCTGGTCGCTCACGGTTGCCAGCAACGAATAGTGATCCATCGTGGTTGTGATCTCGCCTCGCAACTTCGGGGTCACGACCAGTAAGGCAACGCGGCTGTCAGCCGCGCTCGATTCGTCCCACGTAATCAGCAACACGCCGTTCTCCTGCCATGCCGTCGAGCTCGTGATCTGGGGCACCACGCCGGACAGCCAGCGATCCGCCGTTCGCACGCCGCAGTCGTGCCCGTCGTTACAGAGCCCTGGCGTGATCCAGGACAGCTGCGGCGCGTCGCCGTTGAGATCCACGGCGAGATCCGACATCGGGACGACGTTCGCCGGGCACCGGCCGCCGTAATAGGCAAATGGATTGTGTTTGAGGGCATAGCGATCCCAGCAGCGGCACGAGGCCGCGGGCGATCCGGATACTCCCGATCGTACAAATTATGGCAGGCGAATGTGAAGGCGCGCTGAAGCGACGCGAAGAAATCGGTAAGTTATTTCCCGGATCGGAGCAGCTTGATCGAGGTCAGCCCGGCCTGCATCCAGGCGGGCGAATCGAGCCAGTCCTCGACGCCCCAGAGCAAGTAGACGCTGACCCCGTGACCACGGTAGGCGAGGGCGCTCGACACCAGATCGCGCACCGTGAAGCCGGTGGTGCCGATCCAGGGCGTTGCCTGCATCTCGGTAATCCAGAGCGCCCGGCCGTGCTTGACCGCCTGCGACTGCCAGTAGTCCAGGCTCTCCTCCTTCCACGCGATCCGGGTGCTCGGGCTGATCGTCGCCAGCGGTGTGGCCTCAGTCACGACGTAGAGATCGAGGCCCAGGGTGTCTCCCATTGTCAGGGCCTGGGAGGGGTGGCCGGCCGACTTTGCGCCGGGAAGATGTGCGTACAGCCAGGCGATCGGGCTGGCTGCCCGGACGTCCAGCGCGACGTGGGAGGAATTGAACGTCGTGACGACCACCTCGTGTACCAGGTCGATCGAGCGCAGCAGGTCGACCTCCGATCGGACCATTGCAGCGGGCAGTGCCCCACTCGTGACCTGGTTAACGGTGGCGTTGTCGAGCGGCTCGTTCTCGACCTGCCAGGCCTTGAGCAACGGCAGTTGTGCGTAACGCCGGAAGGTGGTCTCCAGGTAACGGCGGTAACTCGCCGTCTTGAGCAGCGTCTCGAGCTTGTGGATCTTGCGGGTGTCGAGCCACCCAGGCAGGTGAACCTCCGGATAGACCAGGTTGCGGGCGCCAACGACCAGGACGACGTCCGTGTGGCGGGAGCCCTTTGCGGCGTTGTGCGCCTGGACGGTCTTGATCAGGCCGTCGACTTCGGTGTAATCGAGCGATGTCGCGGTGGGCGCAACCGTGCTCCAGTACACCGGGAGGCGAACCAGGTCTGGCTGGAGGGTCCGCAGCAGCCGGGCCAGCGCTTGTTCCGGATCGCTGCCGTCGGTGACGGCCGCCGGGCTGAACGAGAAGCCCACCAGCGGCGGATTGAGGGGCGGCGGAGCAGGGTCGACGGCAAGCGTCGGAAAGGCGACTGCCGGCACGAGGACAGACGAAAGCACCCCCACCATGACGATCAGCGGCTTGACCGGTGCCCGAAAGATGGCCAAGCCTCTCTGTGGCGTCCCCACCCGCCTTCCATGATGCCGCAATTCGATGAGAGCGCGCTGAGAGCTCGTACATGATTCCTAGGCTGCGAGTTCAGTGTCGGTGAGAGCTCGCTGCTTCTCGGGCCAGCCTCGAATCCAGCCGGCGACCTCCGCCACCGGCATCGGGCGGCTGAGCAAGTATCCCTGGGCCGTCGTGCAACCGAGCCGGCTCAACATCTGCCAGGTCACCGCGTCCTCTACGCCCTCCGCCACCACGTCGAGTCCCAGGCTGCCCCCCAGCTCGATAGTCGCCCGCACGATGGCCGCGCTCCCTGAGTCGGTTGCCAGCTGGTCGACAAAGGTGCGATCGATCTTGATCTCTTCGACCGGGAGTCGCTGCAGGTAGGTGAGGGACGAATATCCCGTCCCGAAATCGTCGATCGCGAAGCGGAGGCCGCCCGCGCGCAGCCGGTTCATCGTTTCCAGGACCCGCGCGGGCTCAGCCATCACCGCGCTTTCGGTGATCTCGAGCTTGAGCCGACCGGGTTCGATGCCGGTGGCGCCGATCACGTCCTCGAGCACCTCGGGAAAGCGCGGGTCGAGCAGGTTGCGCATCGAGACATTGACCGCGATCGGAATCGTGATCCCGGCTTCCTGCCAGACCAGGCTCTGCCGCACCGCCATCTCCACCACCTGAGCGGTAAGCGGCTTGATCAGGCCCATATGCTCGGCGACCGGGATGAACTCCGCCGGCGGAACCCAGCCCCGATCCGCGTGGTGCCATCGGGCTAGCGCCTCGAGGCCGATGACCTCGCCGGACGCCAGCGCCGCCTGGGGCTGGTAGTAGAGGACGATCTCCCGCCGCTCGATGGCTCGCCGAAGGTCGGCTCGCACCGTCAACCGGCGAGCATCGTAGGGGTCATCCTCCGGTCGGTACACGGCATACCCTCCGCCGGTTCGCTTGGCGAGATACATCGCCACGTCGGCTCGCTGCAGCAGGGTCTCAGCTCCGCTGCCGTGGTCGGGGCAGCTCGCAATCCCGATGCTGGCGGTGATTTCGAGAGCGTGCTCCTCGCTGAGGAAGGGACCCTCCAGCGCCTGCAGGACACCGCGCGCGACGCGAGAGGCCCGCTCGGCATCGGCTCCGGGAAGGAGGATCGCAAACTCGTCGCCTCCCAGGCGGGCTACCATGCTGGCCACATCCAGCCGTTCCCGGAGCCGCGACCCAACCTGGCGCAGCAGGATGTCACCGACCTGGTGTCCGAAGCTGTCGTTGATCTCTTTGAAATTGTCGATATCCAGGAGAAGCAGCGAGACCGTCGTCCCCCGCCCGATCGCTCGGTCCAGCTCGTCGCGGAGCATCAGCCGATTCGGCAAGTCGGTCAGGCTGTCGTGTAGCGCCTGGTGCTCGAGCGCTGCCTGGGCAAGGCCCTGGCGACGGCGAAGATCCGCCTGCTCGATGGCGTTCTTGACGGCGGTTCCCAGCCGACCGATCCGGTCCTTGAGCACGTAATCCATGGCACCCTGCCGGACCGCCGCCACCGCGAGATCGTCGCCGACCGCGCCCGAAACGATCACGAAGGGAATGTCGAGCCCGGCCTCTTTCATCAGTTTCAGCGCCCGGACGGCGTCGAACTGCGGCTGGTGATAGTCGGCCAGGATCAGGTCCAGCTCCGGGTCGAGATTCGACTTGAAACCGGCCGCGTCATCCACCCGCCGCCAGGCCGGGTCGAATCCGGCGCGGCGGAGCTCGTGGAGTGCCAGCTCGGCATCCTCCGGGCGATCCTCCAGGATCAGAACGCGCAACGGTCGCCTTATCATGGGCTCTCAGTTCAAACGATTCGCCGAGCAATTAGTTGTCGCCTGGGCAGTTTTAAACTCGGTGACGCACCTGACGGTGGTCGCGATCCTGCAGCTGGTCAGCACGCTGGCGTTCGTCGCCATCGCCGCGCTAACGATCCGCGACTGGCTCGCGACGAGGGAACGGGGTCGGATGTATCTCGCTCTCGCGGTCGGATCGCTGGCGGCCGTCTCGCTCATCGGCCAGCTCGGAAAGCTGCTCGGTCCCGGCTTTGCCGCCGCCAGCGGCTACGTAACGATCGTTATCTTCCTGGGGTCGGGGCTCGCCCTGATGCTGTTCCGAGACAGTGTGATTCCCCTCTCGCGCCGGACGCGCTGGCTGGTCATCGCCGTCGTCGGGTTGACCGCCGTCTTCCTGATCGCCGTGCAGGCTGCCTACGGTCGCGGCGCGCCGAAGCCGCTTCAATTCGCGGTACTGGCGGCCTTCATCGCCGTGTGGAGCGGCTGCGTCACCGAACCCAGCATCCGTTTGTGGCTCAACGCCCGGCGGCGCACCGCAGTTCAGCGTGCCCGGATGCGGGCGCTCAGCCTCGGCTACCTGGGAATCGTGGCCATTCTGCTGGTGGCGGTCTTCGCGCAATCGCTCGCCTCACAACCCGCGGTACAGATCGGACTGGCACTCGCCAGCCTCGCGATCGTGCCACCGCTCTACGCCGGCTTCGCCCCGCCCGCCTGGCTGCGGCGTATCTGGCGCCAGGGTGAGGAGACCAAATTCCAGCAGGCGACCCACGACATCGTGATGTTCTCGCCGGACCAGGCCACGCTGGCACACCGCGCCCTCGATTGGGCGGTGCGCCTGTCCGGAGCCGAATCCGCGTACCTCATCTCGGAGGGGGCAACCATTCTCGCGACGCACCGGATGACGGAGGCCGACGCGCAGACGGTTCAGGCGATCGTTGCCGCTGCCGGCGCTCGGTACGTCGTTCCCCTGGGCGGGACCCCGCCGCGTACCGCCCTGGTCGCCGCGGTGCCTGGCACCGCGGCGTCGATGGTCCTGGTCGGCGGTCCCTTCACCCCGCTGTTCGGGAGCGACGAGGAAGCATGGCTCCGGCAGTACGTGACGCTGGTCAGCACCGGCCTCGACCGCGTGCGCCTGGTCGAGGCGGTGAAGCAGGCTAACGAAGAGCTGCAAGCGAAGGTCCGAGAGGTGATCGACCAGACCCGCCAGCTCGAGGTCGCCAACCGGGAGCTGGAGGCGTTCTCCTATACGATCTCGCACGATCTGCGGGCGCCGTTGCGCGCCATCAACGGGTTCACCAGCATCCTATTCGAGGAGTACGCCGACAGCCTTCCCGAAGAGGCCGCCGGTTACCTCAAGCGCGTCAAGGACAACGGAGACTACATGGGCCAGCTGGTCGACGACTTGCTGGCCTTCTCGCGGTTCGGACGCCAGGCGCTTCGGACGCAAACGATCAGCATGCGCGCCATCCTCGACCGAGCGCTCGCCGTCCTTGCGCCGTCCATCGATACTCACACGGATGAGCTGGTCATCGGCGAGCTGCCGGAGTGCGATGCCGACCCGAACCTGCTCGAGCAGGTCTTCATCAACCTGCTCAGCAACGCGCTCAAGTATTCGAAGAACAAGCCGGCCAGGCGCATCGAGGTCGGTGCCCTGAGCACCCCTCCCCCAGGCGAATCCGGCGAAGGCCCCGTTTTCTTTGTCCGCGACAACGGTGCCGGTTTCGACATGCAATACGCGGACAAGCTCTTTGGCGTCTTCCAGCGGCTCCACAAGTCCCAGGATTACGAGGGAACCGGAGTCGGACTCGCCATCGTGCATCGGATCGTGGAACGCCACGGCGGCCGGATCTGGGCCGATGCAAAGGTTGACCAGGGCGCCACGTTCTATTTCACGTTGAAAGGAGCCGAGGAATGGCAGACAGCGAAGGCCGCGTAGACATCCTCATGGTCGAGGACAACTCAAACGATGAGGAGTTGACCCTCCACGAGCTGCGCAGGTACCACCTGGCAAATCGGATCCAGGTCGTGCGCGACGGCCAGGAGGCTCTCGACTACGTCTTCTGCACCGGGCGCTACGCGAACCGCCAGATCACCGAGCAGCCGAGCGTGATCCTGCTCGACATCAAATTACCGTTCGTCGACGGCCTCGAGGTGTTGCGCCGGATCAAGAAAGACGAGCGCACGCGAACCATCCCCGTCGTGATGCTCACCTCCTCGCGGGAAGAACGCGACTTGATCGAGAGCTACCGGCTCGGGGTGAACAGCTATATCGTCAAGCCGGTGGATTTCGACCAATTCAAGGAGTCGGCCCGCACGCTCGGGATGTACTGGCTGCTCCTGAACCGCCCGCCCAAAGCCGCCTAACTTCCACCGACATCGCGCCGCCGAAAGATCGCGAATGAAAGGACGCTAAACACGATCAGGTACACCAGCAGGGTGACGACCCCGTGGGTGGCGTCGACCAGCGGTGCCTGGGTATTTGGATTTCTGTACGTCAGATGAAACGCGGCGTTGACCGCGCCGGCATTGATTCCCGGAAGGAATTTCAGAACCTCCTTGATCACCGCGGCGCCGCGGAACAGTCCCCCTAAAAGCACCTCCCCGACAAACAGATAGACCAGGCCGCCGCCGATCGCGGCCGCGGTACTGCGGAAGGCGAGCCCAAGGAACGCGCCGAATGCCGCCCAGACGGCGAGCTGCAGGACCAGGGCGCCGAAACCCTTCACAACCTCGGTCGCTGCCGGCCAGCCGCTCGAGCTACCATCGATCGTGGCCACAACGTATGCCGATAGGGCGGCGACCGCCATCGCCGCGATGCTGATGAGGATGGTCGCGACGGCCAGGGCCAGCAGCTTGCCGCCAAGAACAGCCGCGCGTCCGGGCTTTTGGATCAGGATCGTCTGAATCGTCGACCAGCCGTACTCGCTCGCGGTGCTCAACGAGCCGTAGATGATCATGATCGCCGCGCCAATGGTCGCCGCGGTGCTGAGCACGGTGGGGATGAGATTCTCAGGAAAGATCTGGCGTTTGAGGACTGCCGCCGGCACCGTACTCCCGCGCAAGCTCCCCGGCGTCTTGACGAGCAAGTAAAGCAGCGCGTACATGAGCAGCACCAGCCACGCCAGCAAGATCGTGACCATGATCCAATTGGCCCATCGCTTGCGCATCTTGAGCCCGTCGGCGCGCAGGCTGGCAATCATGGCTGTTTCTCCGTCAGCTGCAGGAACACATCCTCGAGCGACTGCTCCGATGTGCGCAGCTCACTGACATCGAGGCCATCCGCCACCAGTCGCCGGTTGATGGCAGCGGCCTGAGCAGGATCGACGGTGAGCCTGAAGACGCCGTCACGAAGCTGAACCTGCTCCGGCTTGAGCAGCGACTCCAGCAGCCGTCGGGCTTCGTCGGTCGGGCTCGCCCTGACGAGCAGCGCCTGGCCTCCGCTGCGCGCGCGCAATTCCTCGACCGTTCCCTCCGCCACGAGGCTCCCTCGGGCGATCACGCCCACCCGATCACAGGTGAGCTCCACCTCGTTGAGGAGGTGGCTGGACAGCAGCACGGTGCGGCCGCCGTGACGCAGGTCCTTGATCAGCGCTCGCATCTCCACCGTGCCCTGCGGGTCGAGCCCGCTGGTCGGCTCATCCAGGATCAGCAGCTGGGGGTCCTTCAACAGTGCCGACGCGACCCCCAGACGTTGCTTCATGCCGGTTGAGTAGGTCTTGAATTTGTGCCGCGCCCGGTCCGTCATGTCCACCTGCTTCAGCACCGGCTCGATGCGCGACTTTGGGACGCCGGCGTAGCGCGCCATGACCCGCAAGTTGTCCCGCCCCGAAAGATAGGGATAGAACGCCGGCGTTTCCACCATGGCGCCCAGCTGCACCAGGCTGGCTGGACTGCCGGGCGCGCTGCCAGCGACGGTGGCGGTCCCAGACGTTGGGCGCAGCAGCCCCGACAGCATGCGCAGGGTGGTCGTCTTCCCGGCGCCGTTCGGGCCGAGGAAGCCATAAACCTCGCCGGTGCGCACCCGCAGGTCGAGGTTGTTCACCGCCAGCACCCCGGTCGCGTATCGCTTGGTCAGGCCATGGGTCTCGACGGCGTAGTTCTGTGCCAGCCCCATCCTCCTCGGTTGCCAATCTTAGTCCCGGGTCATACTCGAACCGTGCGTCAACCCTTGCGGCATAAGCTGCGCGCGACGCTTAGCGAGGTCTGGTGGGCACTGCCCCGGCTGGGTCGCGCCGGCGATGGCCGCGCAGTCGGTGTCCTGAGCATCTGGGTCTGGTGGGACCACCTGCTGGAATGGGGCTGGCGCCCGCGCCCGGCGAGGCCGGCTGGCGTTTTGCGGTATCGCCTTGCCCATCACTGGGGGCCCCGACTCGTGTTGAAGGACGGCACCGTCGTCGGGCGCGGCGATCCCGTCGTCGAGCTGCACTTCGACAACCGAGGGCTGATGCGGTCGTCCGAAGCCCGCGATTGGAATCCCTGGTCGACGCTGGACAGGATCGATGAGGACCTCGTCGAGCTGGCGAAACTCCTCGCTGCGGGCCGGCTCGGCCCGGTACGCGCCCTGCACGGGGTGACGATGTTTGCCACGCCGGGCCGCCGGCTGGGTTTCGAAGTGCGGCCCGTCCGCCACACTTGGGCCTGGTCGCTGCAGCGATATTTTCTGATCGGGTTGCTCCCGATCTATCACCGAGACGGCTGGCGAGAATTCGATCGCATGCGTCGCGACCGCTGGCCGGCGGAGCTCTGGATGAGCGTGCCCGGTCTGATCGGCCGCCGGCAACTGCCGGCTCCGGCGTGAAACGACTGTCGGTTCGCCAGCAGCTGACACTCAGCCTGCTCTGGTTTTCGCTGAATTTCCAGACGGCCGCCCTGCTCCCGATCATCATCCCGGCGCAACTGTTGCTGTTCATCACGCCGGGAGCGGTGGGGAACGCGAGCCAGGCCGTCGCCCTCGGCGCGTTATCGGCACTCGGAGCGCTGATTGCCCTCGTGGCCCAGCCATTGACCGGTGCCGCATCCGATCGGAATAGGTCGCGGTTCGGACGACGTCGCCCGTATGTCGTGGCGGCGGGCGCCATCTACCTCGTTGGCATGCTGACGCTGGCGTGGGCGCCCGGATTCGTGATTTTCGCGCTGGGGTTCGTGCTGGCGCAAATTGCCGCCAATGTCGGCACCGCCGCATACCAGGGGCTGCTGCCTGACCGGGTGCCGGTTGAGCAGCGCGGCAGCGCGTCAGGCTTCCTCGGGTTGATGACCATCCTGGGCAATGTCGGCAGCCTGGTGGCGGCCGGTTTCCTTCTTGGCAGTGTCGTGTCAGGGCCTGGACTCGCGGCGGCGGTCCGGTCAGGCGCCGCCCGCTTTTACGCGCTTGGCATCGCCGTGCTGGTCATCGGGACGTTCGTGACGGTGGTCGGCATCCGCGAGGAGCCGGTGCGGGCGCTTGAGACCCAGCCGCGCTTCCTGGAACTGTGGCTGGAACCGCTCCGGCACGCCAACTTTCGCTGGGTGTTCTTGACCCGGGTATCGGTCATGCTCGGGCTGACGCTCTTCCTGACCTTCATCGAGTACTACTTCGCGAATGTCGCGCACGTCACGAATTTCGTCCAGTCCACTGCGGCTGTCGCCCTGCTGGCGCTGGGTGGCGCGCTGATAGGCGCGCTGACGCTGGGCATGGTCTCGGACCGCATCGGGAGGGTGGGCATCGTTGCGGTGGCCACCGGGTTGATGACGCTGGCGGCTCTGGCCTTCGTGATCGCGCCGCACCTGCCGCTCTGGCCGCTCGGCCTGGTCTTCGGCGCCGGCTACGGCGCCTACACCAGCGTCGACTGGGCGCTCGCGGTGGACAGCCTACCGGTGCTGGGCGCGGCTGGAAAAGACCTCGGCGTCTGGAGCATCGCCAGCAACCTGCCCGCCGTCCTCGCTCCACTGGCGGGCAGCCTGGTCATCGGCGGCGGGAGTGCGCTCGGCATCAGCACCGAAGCCGCCTATCGTTCGGTCTTCGCCCTCGCCGGTGTCTTCCTCTTGCTGGGTGCGGTTTTCGTGCTGAAGGTTCAGGAGACGCAGCACGCGCCGGTCCCCGCGATCAGTTACAAATGACCACATGAAGTGGATCACCCGCGCGAATGCGAACGTCGATCGGATCGCCTGTCCATGGCTGATCAAGCGTTTCGTCGACCCCGAGGCGGAGTTCCTGTACGTGCCGGCTACCGAGGTGATGGCGACCGCCGCGCGCGAGCAGGCGATTCCCTATGACGTGCCGAACGTTGAGCTGGGCCACGTCGATGGCCGGTGCAGCTTCGAGTCGATCCTCCGCAAGTACGACCTCACGGACCCCGCCCTTGCGGAGATGGCGCGCATCGTCCACGGCGCCGATGTGAGCCAGGATGTCGGCATCACGCCGGAGTCGGCCGGGTTGAGCGCGATCGCCCACGGCTTCGCGCTGGTCCATGGCTCGAAGGACCACGAGAAGATCCAGCTGGAAACCCCCATGTATGACGCGCTCTACGCCTGGTGCCAGAGCCGCGTCGCGTCCCAGCGCTGATCGATCGCGACTTCGCGCTCATCATCGTCGCCCGCCTGCTGCGCGCCTTCGGCTTCGGCATGTCAGCCGTGCTGATCGGCCTGCTGCTGGAGGGGCGCGGGTTGCGTCCCGGCGCGATCGGCCTGGTCCTGACCCTCGGCCTCCTCTCCGCGGCGGTTGGCGGCGTGGTCGCGGCCGCGCTTGCCTCGCGAATCGGGCGCCGCTGGACGCTCGCGGGCGCCGGACTGTTGATGGCGATCGCGGGCGCCGACCTCACCCTCGCCACCTCGCCGGTCGTCCTCGGGCTTGCGGCGCTGACCGGGATGCTCGGCGCCGCCAACGTGGATTTCGGCGCGTACGCATCAATCGAACAGGCCGCGCTGGCCGAATCGGCCGAGCCGAGCCGGCGTAACCTGGCCTTTGCTCGCTACTCGCTGACCGGCGGGCTGGCGGCCGCTGCTGGCGCGTTGCTCGCCGGCACCGCGACGAGTCTCGATCGTGGTCGCATGCTGTTCGCCGGGTACGCGGCCATCGGTCTGATCACCGCCGCGCTCGCGCTACGGCTGTCGTCGCGTGCGGAGGCGCCGATCAGGTCGGTCGCCCTCTCCCGGGCGCAAATCCGCGCGCTGACGCCACTGTCGGCGTTGTTCGCGGTCGATGCGCTCGGCGGTGGGCTGGTCGCCACGGCCGTCATCGCGTACTGGCTCCATGTTCGCTTCGGCGCCGGCGCCAATGTCCTCGGGCCGGCCTTCGCCGGCATTGCGTTGCTGCAGGCGGCATCCTATGAACTCTCCGGCCGGCTGGCCAACCGGATCGGCTTGATCCGCACCATGGTCTTCACGCATGTGCCGAGCAATCTTTTGCTGTTGCTGGTGCCGCTGAGTCCATCGCTGCCGTGGGCGATCGGGCTGCTGCTGGCGCGCTTCAGCCTGTCGCAGATGGACGTGCCGGCGCGGCAAGCCTTCGTCGTGTCCATCGTGCCGCCGGCGGAACGCGCTGGCGCGGTTGCGTTCACCGGCCTGGTTCGGGGCGTTGGCCAGGCGGCCGGACCACTCGTGTCCGGCGCCGCCATCCAGGGCGCGGCGCTCGGCCTGCCGTTCTTTCTGGCCGGCGGGCTCAAGCTGGTCTACGATCTGAGCCTCTTTGCGGCGTTTCGCGACAGGCGAGGGGAGCACGAAAATCTCCCGGAGGATCGGAGTGGGGGCCGTTGAAGGAGGTAAGCGGGTGATCGAGAAAGTCAATGTCGCCGAAAAGTTCGGTCGGTTCAGCGAACAGTGGCAACCGAAAATCATCGGTGAGCTGAACGACAGCTACGTCAAGGCAGTCAAAGTCAGAGGCGAATTCGTCTGGCATGACCATCCGACCGAGGACGAGCTGTTCTTAGTTGTCAAAGGGCGCCTGCAAATCCGGCTCCGCGATGGCGACATCCAGCTCGAGCCCGGCGAGTTCGCAATCATCCCACATGGGGTCGAACACCTGCCGGTTGCCGATGAGGAGGCCCACGTGCTCCTGCTGGAGTCGAAGAGCACGGTCAACACCGGAACCGTCACGAACGCGCGGACGGTCACTCAGCTGGAGCGGGTCTGACGATCGCCTTAGGCCGTGGCGCCGGCTCGCGTTGTCAGGGCCTGGCGTACCGTGACGATCCGCGCGACGTCGGTCGGCGACAGAATGCCGACCAGTTTGCCGTCGTCCATCACGAGCACCCGCCGGTCGAGGTCGGAACCGACGCGCTCGAGCACCGTTTCGAGCTCTTCCTGCGGCTGGGTCATCGGCATCTGCGACATCGGCACGGCCAGATCGCGCAGGTTCCGATCGTGTCCGCCCCTGGAAGCTTCCCGCACGATGTCTTTCAAGCGAACCACCCCTATCAACTCGCCGGCAGCATCGCGCAGCGGATACGTCGTGAAGTGATGGTGCACCGCCTCCGACGCGAGGAACTGGTCGACCGTCAGCCCGTCGGCCACGGTCACGACCGGCGAGGTCATGGCGGCCGACACGGGCACCGACTCGAGGAGAGCCTTCGTCACGGTCGACGCCTCTTCAGCCCCTCCGGCCGAGAGCAGGAACCAGCCGATAAACGCCAACCAGATGCCGTTGAACCCGTCGCCCCGAAACAGCTCGAGGGCGCCGATCGCGATCATGAGAAAGGCGAAAATCCGGCCGATCTGGACCGCGGCATGGACGCCACGTTGCCGGCTCCCGTATCGCCACCAGAAGAACGAGCTCAGCAGGCGGCCGCCATCGAGCGGAAACGCCGGGATCAGGTTGAAGATGCCAAGCCCGAGGTTCAACACGGCAAGCCAGACCAGCAGGTCGGATACTAGAGCCGGAGCCCCGGCCGCCGAAACGACGAAGGCCAGTCCGAAGGCGACCACCGCGATCGCGATGCTGCTCAGCGGACCGACAACCGTGATCAGCGCCTCGACGCCCGCACTCCGCGGTTCTCCGGCCAGCTTCGAGACGCCACCAAACAGCCAGAGCGTGATCTCGGACACTTTTACCCCGTTTCGCCGGGCCACGACCGAATGCGCTAACTCGTGCGCGAGCAAGCATCCGTAGAACACCACGGCGCCGATTACCGCCGTGATCCAGTAGGCCGCGGCAGACTGATTAGGGACGTCCCGGGGGAGAACGGTGGCGGCCAGGCTCCAGGAAACCAGGGCAAAGACGAAGAGCAGGCTCCAGTTGAATCCGATCTCGATCCCGAACACCTTTCCCAAGCGAATCGTCGATCTCATCTGAACCCGCATCCACCTTACGCCTTCGGAACTTCCCTCCCTCTTTTGTGGGGGAGGCTCACGGTGGGGGCCGTCGGGTGATCGCATCACGCTTTTCAGGTCCCGGGCGATGCCAAAAATGGGCATGAATAAGAGTGATGAACACCCTTGAACGGACCCGCCCGGGAGTGACGCCCGTCCGCGTTCGTCGCATTCCAGCCAGCGGAAACGCTGCGCTCGCGGCCTCGGCCCTGATCCAGGCGGCGCTCGGAATCGAGTTTTCTCTCTCTGGCCTCAACAAGCTCGCGGATCCGGGCTTTGTCCAGCACTTCAACGCGTTTGTTCGGTCGAGCCCGGGAACCTACACGGGACTCCTGGCGGCGCTGATCCAGAAGCTGGTGTTGCCAAATATCGCACTCTTCGCCTCGATCACCAAGTACACCGAGCTCATCCTCGGCATCGTGCTACTCCTCGGTGCGATCGAGGTCGGACGCCGGCGGCTCGCCGGTCCGATCGCGGCGCAGCATGGCTACGAGGCACCCGTTGCGGCGGTCGCCGCCCTCGCCGGCCTTGCCGCCGCCGGACTCTCGCTGTCGATCGCGCTCATGATGGGTGAGCAGCTCCCGACCATTACGCCCGGCCGGGCCCTGACGACCGCGATCCCGGTCGAGCTGCTGCTCGTCCCGCTCGGCATCGCCGTCGCCTGGATGGAAGCCGGCCGCTTCCGGGTCCTTTCCCGCTAGCCTCCGCGCTATCCTCGAAGCGCCATGAGCAAGGGGCGCGTCGAGGCCTTCAGCGACGGCGTCTTCGCGGTCGCCATCACGCTGCTGATCTTCAACATCCAGATCGAGAAGGCGGCCCCCGGCGGTTTACTCCGCGCGCTGTTGGATGCCTGGCCGAAGTACGCGGCCTACGTTGCGAGCTTCCTCACCATCGGCGTGATGCTGATGAACCATCATGGGATGTTCATGCGTCTGGCGCGCCTCGATCGTCCGCTGATCTTCCTCAACCTCCTGCTGCTCATGGTGATCGTCTTCCTCCCCTTCTCGACGGCGCAGCTCGGCTCGAACATCCTGGTGGCCGATGACGCCAAGACGGCGGCCACGCTCTATGCGATCAATTCGTTCGCCATCGCTGTCGGGTTTGGTGCCGTATGGACGTATGCGGTACTGCATCAGTCGTTACTGGCGCCCGAGGTCGACCGGCAAGCCGCGATCCGGGCCTGGCCCCGCTTCTCGGTGGGGAATGTCGTGTACCTGGCCTGCGTTCCCCTGGCGCAATTCAGCCCGATCGCCGTCATCATCGTCTGCGCGTTGCTGGCGGTGTTTTACACGTTCGAGAACCTTCCCGACATCATGCGGCACCCGACCCGCGTCGTCTGACTACTGCATCGGGAAGGGCAGCTGCCACCACGAGGGTAGCTCGTCGACGGCGATCGCCGTCACCCATTTGACCCACCAGTAACCACGGCGATCCGGGGCGACCAGCCGCACCGGAAAGCCATGGCCCGGGTCGAGCGGCTGACCACCGAGCCGCGTGGCGATCAGGAGCCGCCCGGCCGATTCAATCGAGAACCGCCGGTCGTAGCCGGTGTGGGACTTGACATGAATGCTGCCTGGTGCCCCCACCCTGCCCTCCCCCGCAAGCGGGGGAGGGAGAATGGCGAGTAGCCGGCTCAGCCACACGCCCGACCAATCCTGGGTGGAGTAGAAGCCGCCGGTGCAGTCGAGCGTCGCCCGCACCCGGTCGTCGAACGCCAGCAGGTCGTCATACGTCCACTCGCGCATCGCGTTCGCCGTGCGGACGATCAGCCGCCAGCTGGTGGGGTCGATCTGGGGCATCGTGTCGAACATCCATTGCGTCGCCGGTAGCTGCGCCGGGTCGAGCGAGCCGTACTCGTACGAACCGGTGAAGCGCCGCGTCGAGCCGGGCAGGCTCAACGCTCGGACGACAACCTCGCCCGCGCCATACGCGAGACCCGAGCCGGCAAGCAAGGCGCTCGCCCGCAACAGGCTTCGACGCGAGAGATCGACCGCGCGGATGGGGACACGCCGGGCGATGGCATGCCAGATGACGAAGGGGACCGCGACCAGCGCGGCGCCGACGTGCACCTCCATTGCGGAGATGACACCAACCGAGATCAGCAGCCCAGTCGAATGGAGGATGCCCGCCAGCACCGAGACGAGGACCAGCGTGGTCAGAACCAGGGACGCCCACCATCCCGGCCGCCGGCGCCTCACGCCGTGGCTGGCGATCACGCTCTTCCAGGGCGTGAGTGCGATGATGGCATAGCCGCTGACCGCGTGCACGATCAACGACGCCCGCGACGGTGCGGTGCTGTTGTAGAAGGCCACCCAGCCCGTCACGAAGGCGAGGCCGAGCAGAACGAACAGCGCCAGGTTCGTCCAGCGTTTCATCGGGACCGCGCTGCCACAACCCGCTCGACCAGCGCCTGGAGCGACAGCGCCTCGAGCGATGTCAGCTGGAAGTCGGCTTCACTCAGGTCAAGGTCGGAGGTCAGCGGGTTTGGCACGGCGACGCAAAATAACCCGGCTGCCTTCGCGGCCCGGATGCCGTTGGCGGAGTCTTCGAACGCGATCGTCTCAGCCGCGGACACAGACAGCCGCTCGAGCGCCTTCTGATACAGCTCGGGGTCGGGCTTGGTCCGGCTCACGTCCTCCCTGCACAGGATGGCATCAAAGTGCTCGTGGATGCCAAAGCGTTCGAGATGGTCGATTACCCAGGTCGACTTCGAGCTGGAGGCGACCGCCGTCTTCAGCCCCAGGCGGCGCGCTTCGGCCAGGTAGCGCTCGACTCCCGGCAGCAGTTGCTGCATTGCCGTGGCCTCGCGGTAGTAGAGGCGCTCTAAGGCATCGAGCTCGTCCCGATCCAGCGGTTCGCCGGTGCGTTCGCGAAGATCGAGCAGCGGGTCGAAGGGTCCGGTCGACGTTCCGATGATGGTCAGCCACTGCTCACGGGGGAGCTCCTGTCCGTGCTCGTGGTAGATCCGTTGCCATGCTCTAAAGATCGGGCCCTCGGTGTCGACGATCAGACCGTCGAAGTCGAAGACCAGCGCCCGGATCCGAGGCGTCAAAGATTCCGCTGGAAGAACTCAAGGAGACGCCGTTCCATGTCCGCGCGATCGCGCTCCGAGCGCGGCATATGCCGTTCGTTCGGGTAGAGCAACGTCTCGAACGGCTTGCCGGCGTCAATCAGTGCCTGCATGAAGCGCGCCGTGTGCCGGAAATGCACGTTCTCATCGATCATGCCGTGAACCAGCAACAATTTGCCTCGCAGCTGATCGACGTAGGTCAGCGTCGAGCTCCGCCTGTATCCCTCCGGATTGTTCTGCGGCTTCCCAAGGTATTTCTCGGTATACGCCGTGTCGTAGCCTTCCCAGAACGTGACGGGCGCCCCCGCGATCCCGGCTTTGAAAACCTCGGGCTTGGTCAGCAGAGCCATCAGTGTCATGTAGCCGCCGTAGCTCCACCCGTAAATGCCCACCCTCGACAGATCGGCATGGCCGAGCCTGCTGAGCCAACCTAATCCTTCGGTCTGATCGCGCACTTCGACGTCTCCGAGCCTTTCCGCGATCGCCGCCTCGAACTGCAATCCGCGCCGCGCGGACCCACGGTTATCCACCTTCAGCACGACGAAGCCATGCTCGGCCAGCATCTGGGCGCGGAGGTCGACCGTCTCTACCCAGCTATCGTTGACCATCTGCGGCCCGGGTCCGCCATAGACCGACACGATCACCGGCGGGTTGCGGTTCGTCGGCTGGATTCTCCCTCCCCTGCTTGCGGGGGAGGGTCCGGGTGGGGGCCAGTAGACGGCGGCACGCAGCTCGACGCCGTCGCCGGTGCGAAATCGGTGCAGCTCCGGCGGCGTCAGGTCGAGGTCGACCTGGACCGGCTCGTGGATGACGTGCTGGACCTCGCCGTTCATTCCACGCACCGTCACGCCCGGCGGTCCTTCCAGGCTATCGAAGCTATCGACAAAGCTCGAGAAATCCGGAGCGATCACGGCCCCATGCATTCCGCGCTCCCCCGTCAGCCGCTTGAGTTCGCCGCCGTCGAGTGACACCCGGAACAGGTGGCGTTCTAGGGGACTTTCCTGCCAGCCGACGAAGTAGAGCTGGCGCCTCTTGGCATCGAGAGCCACCGTTGCCTCCGCCGGCCACTCACCCTGGCTCAGCTGGCGAATCAGCCGTCCGTCGGGCGCATATAGATATAGGTGTCGATAGCCGGAGCGTTCGGACGACCAGGTGAACTCGCCCGTGTCGTCGACAAAGCGCAGATCGCGGTGCAGGTTGATCCAGGGCGTTGCCTCCTCGAGCACCAGCGTTGTCGGCTTCCCGCGCATGTCGTAAGCGAGCAGCGCGAGCCGCTGCCAGTCCCGCGCCAGCCACTGCACGAAGAGGCGGCCATCGGGGTGCCAGTCCACGCGCGCGATATACCCGTCCTCGTCTGGCAGATCCAACCAGCGTTGGGCACCGTCGCGGACCGCGGCGAGCCCAAGCTTGACCCGCGCATTGTCGGCGCCGGCGAACGGATAGCGGTGCTCTTCAACCTCGACCTTCGCTTTGGCCTGGTGGACGATCGGATAGATGGGAATGGGCGACTCGTCGACCTGTTCGAAGGCGATCAGCTCACCCGACGGCGACGGCCAATAGCCGCTCAGGCGATCGAGCTCCTCCTGGGCGACGAACTCGGCGAGCCCGCTGGTCGTCCCGGGCGAATGCGATGTGAGGCGCCGCTCGCCGCCTTCGTCGATCGTCCAGACGTCGTCCTCGCGCACGAAAAATCCCCGGCGGCCGTTGGGGGTAATCTTCGGGTCGATCACGCCGCCGCCGGCGAGTCGCGTGACAGTCCCATCTGTCCACCGGTACAGCTGGCCACCCAGCGGCAGCAACAGGACATTCGCCTTCTCCGCCCAGATGTAGTCCGTGACGCCGGTCTCGCGCAAACGCAGGCGCTCGCGGCGCAGCGCTTCTTCACGTGAGACGTTCGCTTCCGTGATCCCATCCCCCGGTGCCGAAAGCCAGCGGTCGCGCGTTCCGGTGGCAAGGTCGAGCCGCCAGAGCTCTCTGACAAGATCTCCTCGCTCGCTGAAAAGATAGGTGATGAACCTCGAGTCCGGTGAGTAGTGGATGTTCCCCGGGATCGCCATTCCCGGTCGAGGGAAGTGAGCCACCAGTTCCGGCGTGAGCTGGCGGCGTTGAGCGGCTTTCATCGCGCAATCGTGAGATTAAACTTCCGGCATGTTGATCAAGGCCTGTTTGAACGGCAACCGCAGGCCGGAACATCACGAGGCGGTGCCGCTCTCTCCGACCGCGCTGGCGAACGACGCCTTGGAATGCCAGCGCGTCGGGGCGGGTGCCGTCCATATCCATCCGCGCGGCATGGGTGGCCGCGAGACGCTCGAGCCCGATGCCTGCGCGGCGGCGGTCGAGGCGATCCGCGACCTGTGCCCTGGGCTGCCCGTCGGCCTGACCACCGGCCTCTGGATCACCGGTGACAACAAACGGCGGCTCGGCTTGATCGAGGGCTGGACGGTCCTTCCCGATTTCTGCTCTGTGAATGTCTCTGAGCCAGGCACGGATGAGCTTTGCGAATTACTGCTCGCTAAAGGCATTGCCATCGAGGCAGGCCTCTCCTCGATCGCCGACGCCCGGTTCTTCGTCGACAGCCAATTCCATGAGCGGTGCATCCGCGTGCTGATCGAGGTGGAGCCGGGTGGTCCTGACGACCCACTCAAGTCGGCGGCTGCCATGCGGCGCATCCTCGACGTCGGTGGCGTCAACCTGCCGCGACTGCAACACGGCCTCGGCACGACGGCATGGCCATTGTTTGCCGACGCGCTGGCGCGTGGCTACGACGTGCGGATCGGGTTGGAAGACACGCTGGCGATGCCGGACGGTTCGCGAGCACGCAGCAATGCCGAGCTGGTGGCCGCCGCCGCCCGCCTGGCGAAGAGCGGAGCTGCGCGTTGACTGGCGCTAGTTCTCGCTCGAGGCGGCCCAGAGGTTGATACCGGCGTCGGTCGCGTGGCGATCAATCTCTTCCAGCTCACCCGCGCTGAAGCCGAGCTTGTCGACCGCGGCAACATTCTGCTCGAGCTGGGCAACGCTGCTCGCGCCGACCAGGGTCGACGTGATCCGCGGGTCGCGTAAGGTCCAGGCGAGCGCCATCTGCGCCAGCGTTTGACCGCGCCGCTGGGCCAGCTCGTTCAGCGCCCGAACCTTGGCCAGCGTTTCGTCGGTCAGCATGTCCCGCGAGAACGACCCTGGTTGGCTTGCCCGAGATCCCGGGGGAACCCCTTTCAAGTACCGGTCCGTGAGCAAGCCCTGCGCGAGCGGCGAGAACACGATGCAGCCGATGCCTTCTGTACCCAGGACGTCGAGCAGCTCCGGCTCGATCCAGCGGTTGAGCATGGAATACGACGGCTGGTGGATGAGCAGCGGCGTCCCCATCTGGCGCAGGATGGCCGCCGCCTCTTTCGTCCGGTGCGCGGAGTACGACGAGATCCCAACGTAAAGCGCCTTGCCCTGCCCCACCGCGGTGCCGAGCGCGCCCATCGTTTCTTCCACCGGGGTCTGCGGATCGAACCGGTGGGAATAGAAGATGTCGACGTAGTCCAGCCCCATCCGTTGCAGGCTCTGATCGAGGCTGGCCAGCAGGTACTTGCGCGACCCCCAGATGCCATAGGGCCCGGGCCACATGTCGTAGCCGGCCTTGCTCGAGATGACCAGCTGGTCGCGGCGCCCGGCCAGGTCGGCCTTCAGGATGCGGCCGAAGTTCTCCTCGGCGGAACCGTAGGGCGGGCCATAGTTGTTGGCCAGATCGAAGTGAGTGATGCCGAGGTCGAAGGCGCGGCGGATGATGGCCCGCTGCGTCTCGAGCGGCCGGTCATCCCCAAAGTTCTGCCAGAGCCCGAGCGATACGGCGGGCAGCAGCAGGCCGCTGCGCCCGGTGCGCCGGTATGGAATCCGGGAATAGCGCTGGCCGTCCGGCATCATGTCCATCTCGTCTTATCCCTTGGTCCCCTGGAATGCGCTCGCACCCGTCATCAGCGCGACCGCTTCGGTCATGGTATGCGACTGTGGGGTAATCGTCGCGACGCGGCGGCCGAGACGCGTGATAAGCAACCGGTCGGCGAAAGTGATCATCGTCTGCGGTGAAGCGCTGATCGACCTCGTCCCCTCGCCGACCGGTCGGCAGCGGGGGACACCGGGCGGCGGGCCCTTCACCACCGCGAGAGCGCTGGCTCGGCTGGGGATCCCAACCCAGTTTCTCGGGCGCTTGTCCACCGATGCCTTCGGTGAGCAGCTCCGCGATCTGCTGGCCGGGGACGGTGCCGACCTTGCGATGACCAGCTTCGGTCCTGAGCCCACCACCCTGGCCATCGCCGCATTCGACTCTGCGGGGCATGCCGCCTACCGCTTTGTGAGCGATGGCACCTCCGCCCCAAACCTCAATCAGGACATGGTGCCGGGGTCATTCGCCCCCGCCGTCAGGGCGCTGCACGTCGGCACCCTCGGCCTTGTGCTCGAACCAATCGCGACCACCCTCGCCGCGCTCGTCGAGCGCGAGCATACCCAAGGCTGGTGATGGTCGATCCGAATATCCGGCCATTTGCCCTGCCCCCTCGTGGGGGAGGGTCGGGGTGGGGGCATGCGTACCGAGCACGGTTGGATCGGATCATTGCCCAAAGCACGATCGTCAAGGCCAGCGACGCCGACCTGGCCTGGCTGTTCCCCGGGTTTTCAATCCAGAAAGCCGCGCACGCCCTACTAGATCGCGGGCCGCGGCTGGTCGTCGTGACCCTCGGGGCCGATGGCGCATTTGGAGTAACGACAGACACCGAGGTGGAGGTACCCGCTCCGGTGGTCGACGTCGTCGATACGATCGGCGCGGGTGACGCCTTCGGCGCTGCGCTGCTGGCCTGGCTCCACGATCGCGGCGCCCTGCGACGCGACCTCGTCATGAGCACCGACGACCTACGCTTGGCACTCGGGTTCTCCTGCCTGGTGGCTTCCCTCACCTGCACCCGAGCCGGTGCCGAGCCGCCACGCCGATCCGAGCTACCGCTGTTTCGCTCCTAGTGAACCACCGGCGGCGTCACCGCAGTCCAGTGCTTGCCGGCATCGGTGCTGCGAACTAGGCTACCGGCTCCGACCTGTGCCCAAATGACATTTGGACTGACGTAGTCCCACTGGGCCAGGCTCAGGCTCAGTCCGTCCGCGAGCAGCCGTCGCGTCGACCAGGTCTTACCTCCGTCACTCGTCTCACTCAGAAGTCCGCCGTTACCTGTGAGCCAATGTTCGAAGCTCATGAACAGAATGTCGCCGTCGCTCGGCGTGCCCGAGACCTGGGTCAGACTGCCCCAATGATCGCCGCCGTCGACAGTCTTGAGAACGAAGCTGGCGGGCGCCGATCCCGAGTTGGGGCTGTTGAAGCTATTCGGGCCGGTTGGAGTGCTGCTCAGCTGCAGCGGCAGCAAGCCGTGCTTGGCATCCAACATGATGGGCTGACCCAGTCCGGTAACGATGGTTGGTGAGCTGGCCGCGGCCGGGAGCGGAAGCACGGGTGCCTTCCACGAGGCGCCGCCATCATGGGTTACGTACAGCAGTGCCGGCGGCGGCGTGTAAGTTAGTGGCCGTCCCTGCGCATCCCAGGCGAAGCTGCGATTCGTGTTCATTGACAGCCAGCCGGTGCTGGAATCGCTAAAGCTGAGCTGACCCTCGGTTGCTGCCGCCGGAATGGTGCCGACGCGCGTCCAGGCAACTCCGCCGTCGGTGGTGTGCATGACCGGTAGGTCGGCATTCGGATTGGTGGGAACAAGGAGCTGCCAGCCCTCGACGCCATTCGGCAAATAGAACGTCTGGCCCACCGGCCAGTACGTTGGTTTTGGCGCAGTCTTGGGCGGATTCGGCACTGAGGTTTGCCTCGCCAATACCCAGTGATCGCCACCATCACGTGTCACGTAGGTGTCGCGGACGATAGCGTTCGTTGCTGGAAGTGGCTGACCCGCCGGAACCGCATTAGGTCCCTCGACCCAGGTCATCCAACCGTCCCGCCCATTGGGGGCGAACTGGATAATGTCGATGCTTCCTGATCCCTTGTAGCGGAACTGCTCGATCCAGTGCGCGCCGCCATCGCTCGTCTTCAGGAGCACGAGCGGGCCGCTCGTTACGTGCATTTGAATCAGAATCCAGCCGGTGGTAGCGGAGACGAATTGATTGTCGACGATCGAATAGCTGGCCGACGGCGGACGCAATCCGCCTGATGGTGTGGCGACATTCGAGATTGAGAACAGGTGCGCCGCGCGCGCACCCAGGACCGCCGCGGCGATCAACAGCAGTGCGGCGGTCATCGCGAGGACGGGAACCGGAGAGCGTCGTTCCGGCGAGCGCGCCGGCAGGACGGCCAGCACGCGTCGAGTCAGGTCGGGCCCGGGCTCCTCGTACGACGACAGGATGTCTTCGCGGATCCGTGAGCGAATGAGGTCGAGCATGTCAGACCATCTCCTCGGGAAGGGTTAGCCGTTCGCGAAGCCGGCCGATGGCGCGGTAGAGCCGACCTTTTGTTGCTTGTTGCGAGATGCCCAGAGCTGCGGCAATCTCGTCCAGTGGCAGATCGAGCCAGTAATAGAGATAGAGCAATACGCGATCGCCATGATTGAGCCGCTCGATGGAGCGGCGCAGGTCGGTGGTCTCGGCGATCCGCTGTTCGTTGAAGACGCGGCGAGGCCCATGGATGAGTGGCACCACCGACCACCACCGCCCGCGCCGAACGGACCGGCATTCGTTGGCGACGATCGTGAAGAACCACGGTCGCAGCGATTCGGTCTCCGGCCGGAGCTGACCGATCCCTCGCCAGGCCTTGAGGACCGCCTCCTGGACGGCATCTTCGGCAGCCTCGCGCCGCCGGAGTATGGCGTAAGCAAGCCGATACGCCGGGTGAATCAGTGGCGTGATGAGGGCCTCGAACGCGACCTGGTCGCCGCTGCGCGCTTCGGCGATCGAAACCATCATGGCTGTATGACGCGCCCCTGGCCCGATCGGTTACACGCCGATCGCCTGGCCGTAGCTGGCCGGGTCGAGCTTGCGGTCGGTAAGACGCGCATATTGACCGACCAGGTAGCTACCGATGAAGCTCGCGTAAGGATACGTGACGAGCACCCCGACCACCAGCGCCGCCAGGCCGATCACGCCGATGGACGACAGCACCACGACGAGCACCCCAACCACGACGGTCAGGCCGAGGTTCACTCGAAGCCGGCGGATGATTCCCGACACATTGAACGCCGCCCAAAAACCGCGATCGAGGTACTGGCTGAGGATGGCCGCCTCGATCAGCAGGACAAGGACGCCCCACACGCTACCCACCGCTTCAAGCACCCCAGCACCGGCCGCGATGGTGCCTCCCAGCGCCTTCGTCGACCCTTCGCTGACGGCGGCCCCAACGATAGCCGCGGGGATGGAGAGCAGGGCGCTCGGAATGGTCCAGATCAAGATCGCCAGCGCGACTTTGAAGCCATCCTGGATATTTCGCCATTGGTGATCCCATGGCGGAAGCTGGCGGCCGCCGTCGCGGACGTAACGCGCGCTCTCGATGATGTAGCCGACCAGCAACAAGTACGGGACGATCAGCCAGATGAAAAGAAGGCAGATCCCCGCCGCGAGCAGCTTGCGCGGCCAGCCCGGCGATCGGATCACGAAGGTGAACGCCTCACCGAGATCCAGACCGACCGACGCCGTCGTCGCCTGCCGCTCCGGCAGGCCTTGTGCGATGAGCAGCGCCGCAACGATCGTGATCAGCTTGTCCGGAAAATCGACGACGGCTTCGCCAATGAAAGCCGCCAGGATTCGCGGCAGATGCGCGCCGTTGAGCGCAGCGTAGATCGAGTCGCCAAAGCCGACGCCGCTTCTGCCATTGTTTCCAAGGAAATTGATCGGCGTCGACACGACAGCCGCGATCACCGCGCACACCAGCCATAGCGCGATCCAGCCACTGGCCCGTTTGTGCCAGTTGAGATACCTGCTGAGGCCGGCGGCAAACCCGACAGCGAACGAGACGACACCGTAGGGCGCGGCGATCGGATCGATCGTGTTGGAGCTGACCAGATTACTGATGAAACCGACGCTGCCACCGACCCATGGACCGGCGATAACCCCGGCCAGGACAGTACCGATCGAATCGAGAAAGAGTGGCAAATGGAACGTGACGGCGATGGTGTGGCCGGCGAAGTTGAGGCCGAGCGACGCCAGGACCAGCATCAGGCCAACCGAGCCGAGGTCGAACTTCAGCGGACCAGTCCAACCTCCGGCCTCGAGCGACGCCAGTGTCCGCCGTACCGGAGACCGGGTTAACAGGAAGCCAATTACGACCGCCAGGACCAACGCGATGGCGATCAGCACCTGGTGCTCGGCCTCGTGAATCAGGCTGAGAATCGGCCGGCCGAACGCCGCACCCAGCCCGACGAACGCGGCGATGTAAACCGCGGTCGCGGGCAGCAGGCCGGAGACAAACGTGCGGCGCGGGATCTGGCTGACCCCGGCCACCTGTGTCGTGTGGACGCGGAGGCCAGGGATGAGGCGCGCCGTGAAGACGGCGCGCCAACCACCTCGCTGCAACAAAGCCGAGGCGCGCTCGAGTGCACCGCGCGCATGCAGTGGCTCGGCAACGCGCATCAGCCGCCGCCAGCCGAGCCGTGCGAAGATCTCGCGTCCCAGGACGGCACCACCGAGAATGGTGACGGCCACGGCGCCCACGAACACCGCCGGATGCACCCGACCCCCGGCGATCGCAATGCCGCCGATCGCGAGCACCAGGTCACCAGGGGCGAACGGTAGTGGCACCCCTACCTCTTCGAGGAACATCAACCCGCAGATCACAACGATCAGGGTCGACCCGTTGAGACCCTGAACCCAGCCGATCGGATTCACCGGTCTATTCTCCGTGCTAGAGTCAAGCGCCGTGAGCCAGGAGAACGTGGCCGCGAAATCGGCGCTCAGGCGACCAGCCGCGGTCTATCGCCTGTTCTTCAGGATGCTGAGCGCTATTCACGGTTTTCTGTACCGCCGCGGCATGGCGCGGTCGATGGGCCCGATGCAGCAGATCCTCCTGACCACGACCGGCCGCAAGACCGGCCAGCCACATACCGTCCCACTGGGGGCTGTCCCTGAGGGGGATGGCTGGGTGGTGATCGCGTCGTTCAATGGACAGGATGTGCACCCGAACTGGTGGCTCAACCTGGTGGCGCATCCAGAAGCGGGCATCCAGGTCAATGATCAGGTGATGAGGGTGCGCATGCAGGAGATCACGGATGGGGCTGACCGCGAGCGGATCTGGAAGACGGTCGTTTCGCTGGTGAATCGCTATGCCAGCTATGCGCAGAAGACATCGCGCGTCATCCCGCTCGGACTACTCCGCCCGATCGCCTGAGATTATCGCCGGGACGCCGTTTTCTTTGGTGCCGTCTTGGCTGCGGCTTTGGCCGCCTTCGTACCTTGGGGCGCTTTCGCGCCCTTTGGCGGCAACGCCTTCGACCAGCGCAACGCTGTAACTATCCAGGTCCGCGTGGCGTCCGGCTTCGTCCTCCAGCTGGAGGGCACCACGACGTAGCCGGTCATGGCGCGGCCGGGCATAGGTTCGAACGCCTTGCCGCCCTGCTTGCGGATCTTCGCCTGATCCTCGTCCGAGACCCGTACGAAAAGGTCCTCACCAAAGAGGCCGCAGAACATGTTGCCGTTGACGAAGGCCGACAGGTTGCCGAACATCGGCCGCGTCGAGACCGCCGGATCGGGCGGCACCAGCTTCTGGAAGGCCGACTTTGCCTGCTCGCTCGGCTTTGGCATCGACATCGCGCTCATCCCGCCATCGTAGCCGTATTCCTCCCTGGTTGCAGTTGTCAGGGTCGCCGGAATTTCCCGCGTGTTAGGTATACAGACTTGATTTTTGTAGTCACTCGTATTTTACTGTGACTAGAAGGAGGTGACAACATGAGCGTCAACGTTCAACCGATCGAGTCCGGCGCAGTACTTCATCCCAGGGCTGGCCGCTGGTGGGCCTTGGCCGCCCTGGTCGTCAGCGGCCTGGTCATCGGCCTCGATTCCACCGTGCTGATCACGGCGCTGCCAACCCTCTCCTCGAAGCTGGGCGCCACCACCGCCGACCTGCAGTGGATCGCGGCCGCCTATACGCTGGCCCTGGGCGGGCTTCTCCTTCCCGGCGGCGTTCTCGGCGATCGCTACGGACGCAAGCGATTGCTCCTGGTTGGACTTGCCATCTTCGGCGTCGCCTCTGTGGCGGCGAGCCAGGTTACGACGGCGAGCAGCCTGATCGCGATGCGCGCTCTGATGGGCGTGGGCGCGGCGCTCATCCTGCCCCTCTCGCTGTCCATCCTTCCAAGCATGTTCACCGAGCAAGAGCGGCCGCGCGCCGTCAGCGCCGCCGCCGCGGGAGCCTTCCTCGGCCTGCCGCTCGGTCCACTGCTCGCCGGCTGGCTGCTCACCCACTATGCCTGGGGATCCGTCTTCCTGATCAATGCACCAGTCGTGGTGATCGCTCTGCTCGGCGTGTGGTTCCTGGTGCCGGAGAGCAAGGATCCGCATCCGCGGCCTTTCGATTGGGTCGGCGGGATTCTCGCTGTCGTCGGCGTCACGGCCCTCGTCTACGGCGTCATCGAGCAGCCGATCCACGGCTGGACGGATGCGAGGGTGCTCGTCGCGGTGATCGGTGGCGCGTTGATCCTGGCGGCCTTCGTCGCCTGGGATCTGCGCCATCCCTCGCCCTTCGTTGACCTCCGGAACTTCCGCAGCCGGGGCTTCACCTGGGCGACGATGGCGTTCGTGATCACCGGTTTCGCCCTGTTCGGCGTGATGTTCATCCTGACGCCGTACATCCAAATCGTCCTCGGCAACGACGCCCAGGCAACCGGCATCAAGCTCATCCCGCTGATCGGCGGCGTGCTCGTGGGCGCCATCGGCGGCAATGTCGTCTCGGCGCGGCTCGGGGCCAGGCTGAGTGTGACCGCCGGTTTGCTCATTACCGCCGCCGGCCTGCTCGCGTTCTCCCGGGCCGGCGCGGACACCGGTTACGGCCTGGTCGCGGTTTCTCTCGCGGTCTCCGGATTCGGGCTGGGTATTTCCCTTCCAACCACGCTCGACATCATTCTTGGGACGCTCCCGGCCGACCAGACTGGCGCCGGCAGCGCCCTCACCCGGGCCCTCCAGCAAATTGCGGCCTCGTTTGGGGTGGCGATTCTGGGCAGCATCCTCAGTAACGTCTACAAGAGCAACCTCGCGCCACACCTTGTCGCCTTGCCCGCCGGCCTCCGCGAAACGGCGCAGGGCAGCGTCGCCGCCGCCCACGCCATCGCCGGACACCTGCCGGCTGTCTTCGGTGGGCCCCTGATCCGGGCCGCGAACGATGCCTATACCCAGGGGCTGGCGACGGTGATGTTGGTCAGCGCCGGTTTGGTCGTCCTCGCCGCGATCTTGATTGCGATCTTCTTGCCGTCACGGATCACGAAGATCGATGCCGGAGACCGGTCCTGATGGCGTCGGGGGAACCCGCGAGACCACCATGGCCCGGTGTGCCGGCCCGTCCGGCCACCGGGCTGCGCGAGCGAAAGAAACAGAAAACGAAGGAGGCCATCCACCGCGCGGCGATGCGCCTGTTCGCCAAGCGCGGCTACGAGGAGACGACGATCGAGCAGATCGCCGCGGCTGTGGAGATCTCGCCCAGCACGTTCTTCAACTATTTCCCCAACAAAGAGGATGTGGTGATGCTCGACGTCTACGAGGCGATGGCCATCTCGATGCTCAAGGAACAGCCGAAGGACGAGCCGCTGAATGTCGCCTTCCGGCGCGTGCTCGACGGGCTGGACGCGATCTTCGAGCGCGACCGCGAGCTGGTCATGGCGAGAGGGCGGCTGATGATGGAAGTCCCGGAGCTGCGAGCTCGCCTCTGGGACGAGCTCGAGCGTACCCAGAGCTTCGTGATCGAGCTGCTGGCGGAACGAACCGGTCGTAAGCCCGACGACTTCGAGTTGCGCGTCACGGCCCGCGTCGTGATCGCGGCCCTCTACGAGGCAAGTCTGGAGTGGTTCCGTCAGAACGGGCGCAAGAGCGTCGCTGAGTTCGCCAACCGCGCCCTCGACGTGGTCGAGTCAGGCGGCCGGCTCGGCTCGTCCGCCCCGCCTAAGCCTCGACGTCGTCGCTGATCGACAGCTCCGCGGTCATCACCGGAACCACCGATCCACCGACCTCGATTCGGTTTGGATCGTCAGTTCCGTCGGGATAGGCGAGTTTGATGTGCAGGAAGCTCTGCCGGCCCATGCGGTTGCCCTGCTCGCTGACAATCGAGACCTCGGCGGCGCGCGGAATCAACCCGTAGCGAACGGCGAAGGCCCCCAGGGGACCACTGGCGGAGCCAGTCGCCGGGTCTTCCACGATCCGGGTCGCCGAATGCGGCCCGAACATGCGGCTGTAGAGGCGATTCCGGCTGATCGTCGCGAACAAGAAAACCGGTGGCAAGCCATGCGCATCGAGCACGCTGGTCAACGCTTCGCCACTCGAGACCGCCGCATCGACGGCGCGCGCATCCTTGAGGGCGACGTACACGAAGGGCACGCCGGTCGTCACGATCTGGATCGGCGCATCCCTGACCAGGTCCTGGATCGTCAGGCCAAGGGCGGTCGCGATGCCCTCGCGCTCGTGAATGACATCGCCGTACTTCACCGGCGGGTGCGTCATCCATAGCCGCTGCGTCGGTCCGGCGCGATCGACCCGAATCGGCACTGGCCCCACGCCTTCCGCGAGCACAAAGCTCGTGGCTTCTGTACTGACAAGGCCTTCGTTCAGCAAGACCCAGCCGGTCCCGATCGTCGGATGACCGGCGAAGGGCAGCTCCACGTGCGGCGTGAAGATCCGGACCCTCGCGGCATGGCCGGCGGCCTCCGGCGGTAGCACGAAGGTCGTCTCTGAGAGATTGGTCTCCCGCGCGATCGCCTGCATCCGCGTCGTCGAGAGACCGTCGGCCTGCAGCACGACCGCCAGCGGGTTGCCGGCCAAGGCGCGCTCGGTAAACACGTCGACCCAACGCAGTTGGTACAGGCGGCCCTGGCTCATTGCGCCACGCCTTCGACCGTCAGTTCGGTGAGCTGGTCGACCGACTGATCGACGGGCCCATCGAGAAACCCGCTGGAAACGCCGTCGGTAATCCGGCCGCCGATGTTGTAGATGCGCAAAATGTCGTCCGGACTCCGACCCGCAGCGGTGGCGGCGTCGTCGATTCGCCGGTTCGCGTCGTTCAGCGCATCCGGACCCATGGGACCAAGCCTGGGAAGCCAGCCATCAGCCAACCGGCCGGTGATGGCCCAGCATGAGGGAGCGCAAACAGGACCCCCCCGTCGCGAGTCATAGTCCGACCTTACTTCAGCGAGCCTCCGCGGATTCGTTTTCCATCTCGGCGAGCCCGGCCACCACCGCGTCATCGAGCGCGTGCAACCCGCGCCGAATGTCTCTGATCGGAATTGGCAATTTCTTTTCAAGCCGGATGCGCATCACTTCCCAGGCGGCATTCGTGCGACGGTGCGCCGCGGTCCCAGCCATGGTCAGCGAGAGCTGCTGCGCCCGTCCGTCTCTGGGGTGACGGTCACGGCGCAGATGGCCTCGCGCGTCCATCGCGCGGACGTAGTCGAGTACGGTCGTCAGCGGCATGCCCAAGCGGCGGGCCATCTCGGTGGCCGTCAGCGGTCCCTGTTCGAAGAGCAGGCTGTAGACGGCATATTCGTCGGCGCGAAGCTCGGCATCTTGCAGCGCGATCGCCAGCAAGCGCCGCACTCGTTGGTTGAGGGCGAAGAGATCGAAGAGATCGAAGAGGAGCGAGATCCTGCGTCCCGGTTGTTGCATCCATCCAGCATAAGCCACGAAGTCGTGCTATATAGGACGGATCCGTGTTATCTTAGCCCAGAGCGATGAAGGGCATGGCCGCCGTGCTGGCCGTGGGGATGGCTGTCGCTGGATGCTCGCCGACAGCCGCACCGACGCAAGCCACGAGCCCAACGGCCGCACCGCCTCCCGCAAATTTTGAACGGTACGTGGGTGCCTACCGAACCGCGGGCGGCGTCACGTTTGTTGTAAACGGACACGGCCAGCTGCTCAACCTCCAGGACAGTGCGTTTCGCCAGCTCTTCCCCGCCACAACGCCTGACCACTTTACGACCGGCCGCTCGTTTGCGGTTCCCACCCCCACCGATGCTGACGTGAGCTTCCGGATGGCGGCAAACCGTGCCGACCAGATGACCATCGCGCCGGTCGGCCATGCTCGCACGCTTGCGAGTCGCCTCCTCTTCAAGGAGAGCGAAGTCAAAATTCCGGTGAATGGCGCGGTGCTCGCCGGCACGGTCACCGAACCGCTGACACGTGGTCGTCACCCCGGGATTGTCATCGTGCACGGTTCGGGACCTGGCCCACGCATCGACTACGGCGTCTGGGTGGGGCTGTACGCCTCGCTCGGCCTCACGGTGCTGGCCTACGACAAGCGCGGCAACGGCGCCTCGACCGGACACTACCCTGGCGAATTTGCCAGCGACGCCAACCTTGATATCTACGCGGCCGACGCCGCGGCGGTGCTGCGGTTCTTGACCAGCTGGCCGGACGTTGAGCCGCAGCGCGTCGGTTTCCACGCCGGGAGTCAGGGTGGCTGGGTCGCGCCGCTGGCGATCGCCCGCTACCACGCTCCGGCTGCATTCGCCGTCATGATGTCGTGCCCAGCGGTAACCGTCGACCAGCAGGGAGTCTGGTCTAGTTTCAGTGAGGGCTCTACGGTCACGCCGACGGAGCCGCCGGCCGATATGGACACGCAGGTGAGGCAGACGACGAGCACCGGCTACATCCCGTCGACACTGCTGGCCCAAATCCAGCAGCCCATGCTCTGGTTCAACGGCGCCGTCGACCGCCAGGTCCCCACAACGGTGAATGCCGAGATCCTGCGCAGCCTACACCACGCGAACTGGGATATCGAGATCGCCCCTGGCGTGGATCACGGGCTGTTCGAGAACCTGAGCGGACTCGAGCCTGACGAGCCGAAGGCGACGAAGCTCGCCAGTGGGCTCTGGGACCTGATCACGGTCTGGCTGCGGCGAAACGGCGTGACCCTCTGAAGGTGGCAGTCAGCGCTGCAGCAGTGCCTGAAAGCGCGGCTCGTCTCTAAGCGGTTCCAGATCCCGATCCTTCGCCGCCGTGGCTCGCATGTCGTCACGCATCGGCATCGCCTCCTCCAATAACCGGAGTGCCTCATCATGCCGGCCCTCTGCGACTCGTGCGCAGGCAAGGTTGTAGAGGGCTGCGCCGAGCGTGTGCCCTGGAGCGTCGGCCTTCCGCAGTGCAGCGGCCGTTTCCTCGTAGAGACGGTAGCCACGCGCGGGATCGCCGCGCTCGATGAAATGCTCGCTGATGTGATTGCGCGGGTGAACGTAACTGTTGCGGACCAGCGCCTCGCCGGTGGTTCGGGCAACGTACCACGTGAACGGCCGTTCCCCGATGGTCGCCCAGAGATCGATCAGGTCCTCGAGCAGCCCTCCGGCGCTTGCCGCCGCGTCGGTGAGTGATACGCCGGCGCCTCTTGCCAGTGCCGCATCATTGAAACCATCAATGTCGTTAGGCGGGGCCGGTATGACCTCGCCTCGACTTGCCTGAATCAGACCGTCCCGCAGTTGCTCGCGCCAGCTGGCCAGGTGGAACACCAACAGGGCTGCCGGCCAGCCGCTCGGATGCGGCGCTTCACCAGCAGCCTCTAACACGAACCGACGCTCCGTTTCACGTTCTGATTCGAGCAGGTCGCGCACGTTCTGCATCACGCATAGGCTAGCTCGCGACTTGACTATCTCGACATCCGCAGGTAGAGCAAGCTGGCAGCACTGCCGCTGACCAGGATGATGGCTGCGATCCACGCTAGCGCCAGCCCGAGTTCGTTGCCCACGGGCTGACCGCCGACCAGCTGGCGCACAGCATCGACCGTGGCCGTCATCGGGGTATGCTGCGCGAACGCCCGCAGCCACCCGGGCATCGTCGAGACCGGGACGAAGGCCGAGCTGGCAAAGGTCAGCGGAAAGATCGCCATGAACCCGGCCGCCTGCACCATCTCGGGCTTACGAAAGGCCACGCCCAGCAAGGCAGCCAGCCAGGTGAAGGCGAAGCCGAAGAGGAGGACCACCCCGATGGCGGCGACTGCCGCCGGTACCGACCCGTGGAAGCGAAAGCCGATGAGGGCACCGACCACCAGCATGACGACCACGCCGACGGCCGCCAGCACGGCATCGGTAGCGATCCGTCCCAGGATGACGGCGATGCGCGCCATGGGCAGCGACCAGAAGCGGTCCATCAGGCCGTTCTTCAAGTCTTCCGTTAGCGCAATCGCGGTGTTGAGGCTGCCAAACGCCGCCGTCTGGACCAGGATGCCGGGCAGCAGGAAGTCGATGTACTTCATCCCGGGAACGTGGATCGCGCCGCCAAACACGAAGGCGAAGAGGAGCACAAAGATGATTGGCTGGATCAGCACCTCGACCAGGATGAACTGCGGCGTCCGGATAGCATGCCGAAGGTTGCGACCGGTGATCAAATAGGTATCGCGAAACGCGGTGAACATCAGGCCACCTCCTGGACGGCCTCGGCGTCCGGGACGCCCTGGCCAATGAACTTCAAGAACACTTCGTCGAGCGTCGGCCGGCGCAACGCAATCTCGTCGACCGCAATCCCGGCAGCGTCCAGCGCGTGGACCACCTCAAGCAGACTGGCACGGCCATCCTCTACTGGGACAGTGACCGTTTCGCCATTGATCTCGGGGGCTTGATAGCCGATTGCGCGCACGGTGTTGGCGGCCGCGCGGGCCATACCCTGCGAGACTCGCAATTCGACCACATCGCCGCCCACGCGATGCTTCAACTCGGCTGTTGTCCCCTCCGCGATCACGCGGCCGCGATCGACCACGGCAATCCGGGAAGCCAGCCGATCGACTTCCTCGAGGTACTGCGTCGTGAGCAGCACGGTCGTGCCTTCATGGACCAGCGCCCCGATCAACGCCCACAGGTCGAGCCGACTGCGCGGGTCGAGGCCGGTTGTCGGCTCATCCAGGAACAGCACCGAAGGGCGGCCCACGAGGCTAGCAGCGAGATCCGCCCGCCGCCGCATGCCGCCCGAGTAGGTTCGTATCGAACGGCCCGCGGCTTCGGTCAGTCCCACCATGCCAAGCAGCTCCGCTGCGCGCGCTCGCGCCGAGCCGGTCGATTGGCCGTGAAGGCGGCCGATGAGCTCGAGGTTTTCGCGTCCGCTCAGGGCCTCGTCGAGTGCCGCATACTGCCCCGTGAGGCCGATCAACTTGCGAACGGCAGCTCCCTGAGTCTGGACGTCGCGGCCGGCGATGTGGACCTGGCCCGAATCCGGCCGGAGGAGCGTCGCGAGAATCCGAACCGCCGTCGTCTTCCCCGCCCCATTCGGGCCGAGCAAGCCGTAGATGGTGCCCGCAGGGACCTCCAGGCTGATGCCGTCCAGCGCCTTCAGGCGGCCGAACGACTTTCGCAGCTCGTCAATCACAATCGCACTCGCCATCGCTCGTCCCTCCGTAGTATGATTGGGTCGTAACGGTAATAGTGTAATGCCAATCATTGTCCTATGTCAACTATGGTGTGGTGACAATAATGTTGCATCCGGCTGAGGCCGGCAGCCGAGGCGAGCTCGCCCGGCGGGCCTGGCGGCATCTTTTTCGCCTGGGCGAACAACAGATGGAGGGGCTCGGCGCCGCCATGAGCAAGCTGGGACTCACCCCCGTCATGGGCCACTTCCTCGACGAGATCACGAAGATGCCGCCGGGCCCGATGAGCCAGCTGGTCGCCCGGATGGAAGTCGACCCCGGCTGGGTGACCGACATCGTCGACAAGCTCGAGGCACGTGGCGACGTGGTGCGGCGAGCGTCGCAGGAGGACCGTCGGGTGAAAATTATCGAGCTCACCCCCAAGGGGCGCCGGACGTGGCAGCAGGTGCAGGACCTGATGTACTCTCCCCCACCTGAGGTTCTGAACCTACCCGATGAGGACCTGAAAGCCTTGCTGCGTATCGGCGAGCGGATCAGCGCGAGCGCCCACCGACAAACGCCCTGACCAACACAAGGCCGAGCAATTTGCCCACCCAGCAGACCGACGGCACCGCCGTGGGAGGCGCGAACGTTACCGCGCTCGAACTGTTTTTCGACCTGGTCTTCGTGTTCACCATCACCCAGCTGACCAGCCTGCTCGCCAGGGACGCGACCCTGACCGGATTCCTCCAGATGGTGCTGATCTTCGGCAACGTCTGGTGGATGTACGGTGGCTACGCCTGGCTGACCAACGCCGTGCCCCCACGCGAGCTCGGTGTGCGGCTACTGCTGCTCGTTGGGATGGGCGGCTTTCTTGTCGTCGCCCTTGCCATCCCCACCGCGTTCGCCGGCGGCGGGCTCGCCTTCGGCCTGGGCTACCTGGTCGTGACGCTCGTGCACACCGGCGTGTTCCTTCGCACCTCCCAGCAAAGCGTGCTCAAAGCGATGATTGGTCTGGGCCCCTTCAACCTGGTAACCGCGGGCCTCCTGGTGGCCGCAGGCTTTACCAGCGACTCCGCCCGGTGGTCGCTTTTTGGCGCCGGTTTCGTGTTGCACTGGCTCACCCCGCTGTTCACCCGGACCGGCGGCTTCCGAATCCGGTCGGCGCACTTTGTCGAGCGTCACGGCCTGATCCTGTTAATCGCGATCGGCGAATCCGTGGTGGCGGTTGGAATCGGGTTGGGAACGATCGCATTGCCGGCCGGGCGCATCGCTACGGCGCTGCTCGGACTCGCGCTGGCCGCCGGACTTTGGTGGCTCTACTTCAACGGCGAGGACGAGCGGGCCGAGCAGGCGATGGATCGTGCGCCTTATGAGCGGCGAGCCTGGCTCGCGCTGAATGCCTTTGGCTACGTCTTCCTGCTGGTCCTCGGTGGCATCGTTCTGGTCGCAGCAGGAATGAAGTTAGCAGTGGTCCGGTACGACGAACCCGCGACGCTGGCGACGGCCGTGTTCCTCGCCGCCGGCGTAGCGGCGTATGGGATCGGCCTCGCGCTCTTCCGCTGGGTGCTGCATAGCGGGCCACTCCTCGTCCGGTTCGCGATCGCAATCCTGGCCCTTCCCACCATCTGGCTCGGCATCGGGATCACTCCGGTGGCGCAGATTTCGATCCTGGTGCTGGTCCTCATCGCCGGCATCGCCGTAGACTCTCTGACGACTCCCTCCCCCCTCGTGGGGGAGGATCGGGGTGGGGGATCCTGACCCTACTCAGCCAGCGGACCCTCAACCGCGCCCTGCTCGAGCGGCAGGACTTGCTGCGGCGGCGCAAGGCATCAGCCGCGGCTGAGATCGAGCGCCTGGTCGCGATGCAGGCCCAGGTGCCCAACTCGCCATATGTCGGGCTCTGGACCCGGATCGAAGAATTCCAGCCGGATGAGCTGTCCGACCTGATCAGCCAGCGGCGCGCGGTGCGCCTCGGGATCCTGCGCAACACCCTCCACCTGATGACCGCCAGCGACTGCCTCAGCCTGCGGCCCCTGTTTCAGCCGCTCCTCGAGCGCACGCTGCGGTCGTCGCCATTCGGCCGCAACCTCGTGGGCTTCGATTCCAGCGCGTTGATTGCCGAAGCCGAGCGACTGATGAAGGCGAAGCCTCGCACGCTGGCAGAGCTGGGCGCCGCGCTCCACGAGCGCTGGCCCGATCGGGAGGCGACCTCACTTGCCTACGCGATTCGCCACCTGGTCCCGTTGATTCAAGTGCCGCCGAGGGGCCTCTGGGGCAAAAGCTCGCGGGCCACATGGACCACCGCCGAGCTTTGGCTGCGCCGACCGCTCGCAGCAAAACCCTCGCTCGAACGGTTGATCCGGCGTTATCTGGCGGCCTTCGGTCCGGCGACCGTCTCCGACATCGCCGCATGGTCCGGGTTAAGGGGGCTGCGAAGCATCGTCGAGAAGCTTCGGCCCAGGCTGCGCACCTTCCGGGACGAGCGCGGCCGCGAGCTGTTCGATGTAGTCGATGGTCCCCTCCCCGATCCCGACAGGCCTGCCCCGCCGCGATTCTTGCCGGAATACGACAACCTGGTCCTCGGCCACGACGATCGAACCCGGGTAATCGCCTTCGAGCATCGCTACATGGTTGTCAACGGCACGTTCCTGGTCGACGGGTTCGTCGCGGGCATCTGGACGATCGAGCGACAGCGGAACGCCGCGACCCTCTTCGTCTCGTCGTTCAGGCCGCTCCGCAAGGCAGATCGTGCCGGCCTGGCGGATGAAGGTGAGCGGCTGCTGACCTTCGCCGCTGGCGACGCAGCCACGCGCGACATCCACTTCGAGGTGGCACCGCCGCGTCGCGCCTGGCCCCAACGCTGAGGAGCATCGAAACCTAGAACGATGTTTAGCTTCCTACGCCGTCGCGGCCGCCACCTCGACTTCAGCGACGGCCGGTTGGCGGCGCCGTCCGGTCATGGCCATCGCTGTGATGGCGCCAAGCACTGAAAGCCCTGCGACCACGCCCAGCGCCGGGCGAAATCCGGCAGTAAAGCTCAGCGGCGTACCCAGGTGACCGTTGGCGGTGAACACGGCGGCCGCGATCGCAATCGCGAAGGCTGCCCCGAACCGTTGCAGCGTACTGTTGACGCCCGACGCCTTGCCCATGTCGGGCGGGGCCACTGCGCTCAAGACAGCGGTGGAGGTGATCGGAATCGCCATTGAGATGCCAATGCCGGCGATGATCAGGGGCACGACGAACTGTCCGTAGCTCGCCCCGGCTGTCGCAATGGCGGCGATCCAGGCCAGCCCGACGCCCTGGAGCAACATGCCGACCACCAGCACGGGCCGTCGCCCGATCCGGTCGGAGACCACGCCGGCGAGAGGCGAGACTACGAGCGGGGTGGCGGTCCAGGGCAGCAGTCGAAGGCCGGTCACGAGTGGCGAATAGCCAAGCGCGAACTGGAAGTACTGAGACATCAGGAAGGCGGCCGAGAAGATCGCCCCGGCCATCAGAAAGCCGGTCGCATTCGCGGCGGCGAAGCCTCGACTGGCGAACAGGCGCAGCGGCAGCATCGGGTCAGTGGCCCGCCGCTCCCAGAGCAGAAAGCTGGCGATGAGCGCAACCCCGAGGGTCAGTGCGGCAATCACCTGGGCGCTTCCCCAGCCGACGTCGCCGGTTCGGATCAGGCCCCAAACGATCGCGATCGCGCCGCCCGACACCAGCGCCGCTGCGGGGAGATCGAGTTTGGTGGCGGGACCGTGACTCTCGGCGAGCTGGAGCCGGGATAGCACGGCGGCCACGATCCCGATGGGGCCGTTGACCCAAAAGATCCAGTGCCAATCGAGGCCCTGCGTAACGGCCCCACCGACGAGGGGTCCGCTGGCGACCGCCAGGCCGCCGATCCCGCCCCAGATCCCGACCACAGCGCCGCGTCGCTCAGGCGGAAACGCTGATGCCAGGATGGTGAGGCTGAGGGGCATGACCATGGCCGCCCCGATCCCTTGAATCGCGCGAGCCACGATCAGGAGCGTGGCGGTCGGCGTCAGGGCGCAGGCCGCCGACGCGGCGGTGAACAAGATCAGTCCACTGACGAAGACCCGGCGCCGGCCAAGCCGGTCACCGAGCGCCGCGGCGGTAATGATGCCGGCGGCGAAGGCCAGCGTAAACGCATTGACCGTCCACTCCAGCATCGACAGGCTGGCATGCAGGTCCCGCTGGATCGCGGGGAGCGCCGTGACGACCACGAGCGCATCGAGCGCGACCATGAAGAACGCGACGGCGGTTAGCGCGAGGGTCCAGATCGGACGGGATCGACGGGCAGACGCGTGTTGGACAACCACTTGGCTCAGTTCCTCCTTCATGCCGTCGGGACCATGACTTGAAAATACTATAGTCCTAAGAAATAAAAGTCAAGCGCGTGCTACAATATGGGCGTTATGCGATCGCAAGGCGTCAAGGCGCCGCGGCGCAGCTACGACCAGTACTGTGCGGTCGCTCGGGGGCTGGACGTCATCGGCGACCGCTGGACGCTCCTTCTGGTGCGCGATCTCCTGCTGGGACCGAAGCGATACAAGGACCTCCTGAGCGGGCTTCCCGGCATTGGGACCAATCTGCTGGCCGACCGCCTCAAGGAGTTGGAAGCTGCCGGGCTAGTCGAGCGCACCGTCTTGCCGCCGCCGGCCGGCTCAGCCGTCTATCAGCTCACCGAGCCGGGGCAGGCCCTGGAATCCGTCATGACCGCGCTGGGTCATTGGGGCGCCCGTTTCCTGGGCACACCCAGAACGTCCGACATCATGGTGCCTCGCGCGTATTTCGTCGCGATGCGCGGGGTCTTGAATCCAGAGGCTGCAGCTGGAATCACCAAAACCTACGAAGTCCGCATCGGGGATCTCGTCTTCGAGGTCCGGGTTGCCGATGGACGCCTGACCACCAGGGAGGGCGCGGTCAGGAATCCTGACGTGATCTTGACCATGGAGGTCGAGACGCTCAACGCCCTCATGTTTCACACGCTGACGCCGGCCGCGGGTGTGGCGAGCGGCCGTGTGCAGATCGGTAAGGGCGACCTTAAGGCGCTGGAACGGTTCGTCGCGATCGTCGGCTTTCACCGGTCCAGTTGAGTTATTTGGCGGCATCGTAGAGAATGCCGCCATGAACCTGGTTGACCTCGGCATCATCGTCGTGATCGGGCTGGGCGTGCTGATTGGGTGGCGCAACGGGCTGGTCGCCCCGTTGCTCGCGGAAGGCACCTTCCTCATCGGCTACTGGATCGTGTCGACCCATCCCGGGCTCGCCGCCCTGGTCCCCTCCTCGATCCCGCGCCCTTATGCAGTACTGCTGCTGCCTGCCGTGGTTGGGCTCGTGGCGGGCATCATCGGTCGCGTGGCATTTGGCACGGTGTTCCGCCTGCCGTTAACGCGGCAGCTGGATAAAGTCCTCGGCGCCGTCGCGAACGGCGGCCTGGCTTTTGTTATCGTCTACGCCGTCCTGCTCGGGCTCGCTGGCGCCGGCACCGTGCTCGATCCGCTGTTGCAGGCGAGAACGGCCGTCCAGTCGAATCAAATAGCGGCGATGCAGATGCTACTGGCTGAGAATCCCCAGGTCGCCGGCTTCGTCCCGGCCGGAGAGCTCGGCCAGTTGGCGACCATCTCGTCCGTGCATCCGGTTCCAGTAACGCAGCTCGGACATTATGCGCAGGTGATCAACTATTACGAACGCACGCTTCGTCCGCAGCTCGCAACCAGCCAGCTGGCCCCGCTCGTCCTGCGACTGGGCGCCCGGCTCCCCATCATCGGCCGGCACGCGACCCTTCCCAAGGCATAGGCCCCTACTCGAGGGCGTCGTCGAGACGGACGAGCCGCTGCTGCAGTCCGAAGATGGCCGCCTGGGTCCGGTCCGCCAGGTGCAGCTTGGACAGGATGTTCGAGACATGGGTCTTCACGGTCTCCTCGCCAATCGACAGCTCTTTGGCGATCTCCTTGTTCGAGCGGCCGCGGGCCAGGGCGGTGAGCACCTCGATCTCGCGCGGCGACAGCTGGTCGACCGGGTCGCGGTCGCGTCGCCGGCGCATCTCCTGTAACACCTTCGCCGCGACGCTCGGGTCCAGCACGCTCTCCCCCCGCGCCGCCGCCCGAACCGAGTCCACCACGGAGTCCACGCCGGCGGTCTTCAACAGGTAGGAGACGGCGCCCGCCTTGATCGCCTCGAAGAGTTGATCGTCGCCCTGGTGAGATGTCAGGATGACGACCTGCGTCGCCGGACTGATGCGCTTGATCTCGCGAAGAGCGGTCAAGCCGTCCGTGTTCGGCATCAGCAGGTCGAGGAGGACGACGGCGGGAACCTGGTCGCGCACCATGGCAATCGCCTGGCCGCCATCTTCCGCCTCCCCGACGATCTCGATGTCGGGTTCCTGCTGCAGGAGGAAGCGCAACCCCTGCCGGACCACCGTGTGATCGTCGACGATCAGCACCCGTATCACGGCGGGCCATCTCCCTCCCCCCTTGTGGGGGAGGGTCGGGGCGGGGGGTTCCCTGCAGGCAGCTTCGCGGTAATCACCGTGCCTCCTTCAGGCGCGCTCCCGATCGAGAGGGTACCGCCCAACTCTTCGACACGCTCACGCATCAACCGCAGACCAAGCCCGGAGCCGCTGCCGTTGGCTGGCGCGTCGAAACCGCGGCCATCATCCATCACGCTGATTTCAGCACCAGACCCGTTGCTTTTGAGCGTGAGCCGAATGGTTTTCGCCTGGGCATGCTTGACGGCATTGGCGAGTCCCTCCTGGGCGATGCGCAGGGCGGCAAGCTCAGCGGCTGGGTCCATGCGCACCGGATGGAGCTCGGCCTCGACTCTGATGCCGAGCCGCACGCCGTAGGTCGAGACCAGCTCCTCCAGCGCGGGGACGAGCCCCTTCTCCTCGAGCGTGCTCGGCCTGAGCTCCAGAAGAAGCGCGCGCATCTCACGGTTCGCGCTCTGCGCCGTCTCGGCGAGCGTTCGTACCTCGCCGCGGACCGGCGAATCCTCCGGCAGAGCCTTCTCGAGACCGCTCGCAAGGAGGCTCAGCGAGAACAGGTCCTGAGAGATCGAGTCGTGGAGCTCGCGCGAGATTCGGCTGCGCTCGGCGAGGCGGGCGCTCTTCTCGGCCAGCATTCGCTCCTGGCTGACGGCGGCCTGCAGACGCTCAGCCATGTGATTGAAATCTCGCTCCAGGTGACCGACCTCATCAGAGTTGCCCGGCGTCACGCGCTGACTCAAATCCCCGTCCGCCAGTTTTGCCGTCGTCGAACCAAGCCGGCGCAGCCGGTGCACTACGCCGCGGGTCGTCAACACCCCAAATAGGACGCCAAATGGCAGCGTCACGAGCAGCAGGATGAGCCCGACCTGGAGGAGCGGCCCGGCGCTCGATAGGGATGCGATGGTCGCCGGCTGCACCGGTGCCTGGACGTATACGAATGCGTCAGCGGGAGACTTTTTGGTGCCTGGAGGAAACGATGGATTCGGGCGGAACACATCGAGGAGGACTGGTTCGACCGCTGAGGCGACGTTCCCGTTGTTCGCCGGCGAGACGACGCCTTTGCCTCCCTGGTCAAATCCGGCACCGTTTGGAATCACCGCAAACGCTGAGCCGCCCACCGCGTATCGTGCCGGGTACGAGCTGGCGAGAATCTTGCCGTCGGAGGAAAACACCAGCGCCAGCGTGACCGGTGCGGCTCCCGACGGGAAACTGCTGGTGATCTGTGGCACGAGTATGCCGTTGCCCGATGCCTGCGCCTTTCCTGGACTAACCGCGGAGGCCGGCTCGCCGAGGCGGTAGTTGGGCGGCAGCACGACGTGGTCGGTTGACGTGCTCACCAGCGCGACTTGGTCAGAAAGGTTTGCAGCCGTCTCGGTAACCCGGCTCGTGAGGTCCTGGTTGCTGAGCAGGCTTGGAATCAGGACGCCGATCGCGACCCCCTCGACCAGGATCACGGCGGCCGCCGTCACCAACACATAGGAGGCCGTCATCCTGGCCTGGAGGCCGAAGCGGTCTCGCAAGCGGCGGCGCCCCTGGCGCATGGTCGCCGTGATTCTAAGCGCCCGTTCCTGCCCTGTCCTCCCTCGTGAGAGGGATTGCGGACTCCCCAGATCTCGTGAGCGAAATTCCCCGGCTGCCGTGATCCAGCGAGCGCCTCGCCGGCCGTACGCTGGCCGCGCCATGAACATGAAGGTCTTCGCAATACCGCTGACCGCGATGTCGTTAGCTGCGCTGGCCGCCTGCGGGCAGCCGGCACAAACCCGCACCGAAACTCCGGCGCAGATATGGCACGAGCTGGTCGCCTGTGCGCGGGCTCACGGCATGCCGAACCTTCCCGATCCAACGATCACCAGCGACGGTAAGGCCCAGTTCCCATCGGGCGCGCCCGATCCGCCGGCGGCCACCCGGCAGGCCTGCCAATCCATCTACAACCGGCTACCGGCAGCCGTCCGAGGCAGCGCCGCACCGGACATCTCGATGGAGATCAAGTTTGCCCAGTGCATGCGCACGCATGGCTTGACGGACTGGCCGGACCCGAACGCCAATGGCGACTATCCACTACCAGCCGATTTGCGGACAAGCCTGAAGAGCGGCCCGCTGTGGAATCGAATCAAAACCGCCTGGGACGCCTGTCGCGCCTTCAATCCGTCCGGAGGGATCAGTGTCAGCCAGAACTGAATTGGGCCTGGTCGGCGGCATGCTGGCGACGGTCGCGACCCTGAGCGCATGCGGGTCGGCGGCCGCCGGAGCTGGCAGCGGGGCCGTCCCGACGGCGACGACGCCGATTGTGCGCACCGACATCGTGTCTCGCCAGCAGATTCCCGGAACGCTGACTTACGCCGGGTCCTTTACGGTCGTGAACCAGGCCGGCCCCGGCATCTTCACCAGCCTCCCGGCGCCGGCCGCTGTGGCCAGCCGGGGCCAGGAACTCTATCGAGTCAACGGCCGACCCATACCACTTTTATATGGACCTCCGGCGTGGCGGCGGCTTTCGATTGGTGTGACCGATGGATCGGATGTCCAGGTCCTGAAGGCAAACCTCGTGGCCCTGGGTGACGGATCGGTCGGGCTACGGGTCGACAACCATTTCGATTGGGCCACCGCTGCGGCCATCCGCCGCTGGCAGGCCACTCTCGGTGTCCCTCAGACCGGCGCGGTCGAGCTTGGCGATGCCGCCTGGGCGTCCGGTCCAATCCGCGTGAGCGTGGTGCATGCCTCGGTTGGGATGCCGGCCCAGCCGGGCCAGGTCTTGCTCGAAGCGACCTCACCGCAGCATGCCGTCCTGCTGCGCATCGACGTCAGCCGGCAGTCACTCATCAAGCCGGGCGAGACGGTCACGGTCGCGCTTCCCGACGGAACGACCGCGCAAGGCACCGTGTCAACCATCGGCGCCGTCGCGCTTGCACCGGAGAACAGCAACGGCGGATCCGACGGCGGTCCGCCGACCGCCACCATCACCGTCACGGTTGCCTTGAACGACCCGGCCGCGGGCGGCGCCCTCGACCAGGCGCCGGTCGAAGTCGCGATCACCCTCGACACGCATCAGAATGTGCTGGCGGCGCCGGTGACCGCTTTGCTCGCCCAGCCGGGCGGAACCTACGCCGTCGAGGTCGTCGAGGGCGGTCAGCGTCACCTCGTCGCCGTGACGACCGGCCTCTTCGACGATCGCGGCCTGGTCGAAGTCTCGAGCGCTGGCCTTCACGAGGGGGTGTCGGTCGAGGTGCCGCGGCCATGAGGCAGCCGGCGATCGAGCTTCGGGATGTCAGCCGCCGCTATCCGGGCCACCCGCCGGTCGATTCCCTGGTCGGCGTGACGCTGCGGGTCGAACCGGGCGAGCTACTCGCCGTGATGGGGCCATCCGGCTCAGGAAAGTCGACGCTGTTACACATCATGGGGACGCTGGACCAGCCGACCAGCGGAACCGTGCATATCAACGGCGTCGACACCAGCGGCATGAGCGATCGTTCGCTGTCGGGCTTCCGCGCCACGCGACTCGGGTTTGTTTTTCAGCAGTTCTATTTACTCGACGGGTTGAGCGTGCTCGACAATGTCGCGGGGGGTCTCGTTTATCGCGGGATCGATGCCCGGAGCCGGCGGCAGTTGGCCACGCTGGCGCTCGAGCGCGTGGGTCTCGGCCATCGGCTGCAGCACCGTCCCGCCCAGCTCTCCGGGGGCGAACGTCAGCGAACGGCGATCGCGAGGGCAATCGCCGGCCGCCCATCGATCGTGTTGGCCGATGAGCCAACCGGCAACCTCGACAGCGCGTCGGGCGCCGCCATTGTCGAGCTGCTCATGGATTTGAATGCCGATGGCACCACCGTGATGATCATTACCCACAGTCCGCAGGTCGCCGGCGCCATGCGGCGACGGGTCGAGCTGATGGATGGAGCCATGGTGTCCGATGTCTGACAGATCGCGGCTGAGAGCCACGGACCTGGTCAGCCTGGCGAGCATCGGGCTGCGCATGCGTCGGCTGCGCGCGGCGCTCTCGGCCCTCGGCATCTGCATCGGCATCGCCGCCATCGTCGGTGTCCTCGGGATCACCCAATCCAGCGAGAGCGACCTGTTGGCGCAGATCGACCGACTCGGCACCAACCTGCTGACGGTGCAAAACGGGCGCAGTTTTAACGGTGACGAGGGTCGACTCCCGCTGACAGCGAGCGCCATGATCGGCCACATGCCGGCGGTCCAGCACGTGTCGGCCACCGCACTTCTCACCGCAAATGTCTATCGCAGCGACCTGGTCCCAAGCTTTGAGACCGGCGGCATCGGCGTCCGGGCCGTCGACACGGCCTTGCTCGACGCGCTCGATGGCGCCGTCTTGCGTGGCGCGTTTCTCAATCCAGCCAGCTCGCGATATCCCGCGGCGGTGCTGGGCTTCGGCGCCGCGCGCTACCTGGGAATCGACCGCCTGGATCAGCCGACCCGCGTGTGGATCCGCCATCAATGGTTCACCGTCGTCGGCATCATCGACCAGCTGCCGCTCGCGCCCGAAATCGACCAGTCGGTTCTGGTCGGGTGGCCGATCGCCCAATCCGCGCTGGGCTTCGATGGCTTTCCGACGCGGATCTACGTGCGAGCGATCACCGACCAGGTTGCCGCCGTCGACACCCTGCTGGCCGCGACCGCCGATCCGCGGAACCCGGAACAGGTCGTGGTCAGCCGGCCATCCGAGGCGCTCTCGGCGCGGCTCGCCGTGCAGAGCTCCTCGACCTCACTGGTCCTGGGACTTGGCGCGATCGCGCTGCTCATCGGTGGCGTCGGCATCGCCAACGTCATGTTCGTCTCGGTACTCGAGCGGCGCTCGGAGATCGGGCTGCGGCGAGCGCTGGGTGCCACCCGCGCCCACATCACGGCGCAATTCCTGGCGGAGGCCCTGCTGCTTTCGATCGGCGGCGGGGTCATGGGCGTGCTGACAGGCGTTGTCGCCACCACGGCGTATGCCACCGCTCAGCGTTGGTCGGTATTGATTCCACCACTGAGCATCTGGCCGGCGCTGCTGGCGGCCATTTCCATCGGCGGCGTCGCCGGTCTCTATCCGGCGCTGCGCGCGGCTCGGCTGGCACCGACGCAAGCGCTGCGGTCGGCCTGAGACAGCGTCCAACCGAGCAAGCCGGCGAGGCTGAACACGAGCGCGTTGAGGTCGCCGTGAATCAGCGCCATCGCCCGCAGGTCGAGCGCTGGTATTGGGAATACGCGACTGATGGCGTAATCGACCCCGAGCAGCATAGGCAACACCACGCCCGCCGCGGAGATCCAGAGCAGCCAGCGAGCGAATGCAAGTGGCCCCCACCCTACCCTCCCCCGCAGGCGGGGGAGGGAACTTTCCGGCCGGATGCGGGGCGCGATCGCCAGGCCGGTGATCCCAGCGACACTGAGCACTCCTGCCCCGAGAAAGACCGGACCAAGCACCGTGACCAGCCCGGAGCTGGTGGCTATCCCGGCCGCGGTGATCGGCACGCCGACCACGATCAGCATCGCTGCGCCGGACGCGAACGTCGCCAAGCGACTGCGATCGCGAACGGCGCCCACCGTGAGCGCGGCCATCAGGGTGGCGGCGAAGCCCGCGTAGTGAAAGTGCACGCCGGTGAGCTCGACGATCTCGTGGCTGAAGTTCTCCGGCCGCAGCCCTGCCCGCGATAGGACCAGCCAACCGGCGCCAAAGCTCAGGTAGGCGACGGCGGCCGCGGGAACGAGGTGAAGCGGCCGGAGCGAGCGGCGCTCGATCAGCTCTATCAGTCCCGCAAGTGAGGCGATGGCGCACGTGATCAACCATCCCAACGCGACGACGCCTGCCGTCCACCCCGGAGCGAAGAGGAATGACGTGACGGCGGCCGCGGCGCCGAAAGGCTGGACCAGCCGGGCGACCCAGAGGACCTGCCGGGAGCGAGGTCCGGCGAAGGGCAACAGTCGCAGTCCCAGGGGCACGATGACGACCGTGGCGAGCAGCAAGAGCAGGTCGACCAGCGTCAGATGCCAGATCAGCGCCGGGAACACACCGCTCACGCCGGCCTGGTCCTTCTCGCCAGCAGGCCACGCGCCAGGCTGATGGCGACCAGGGTATAGCCGAAGGCAAACAGCAGCGCCGTGCCGAAAAAGAAGACCGGGTTGATTTCGCCCGAGCGCTGCGCCAGGCCGTAGAGCAGCAGGATGCCCACGAATCCGGCGACCACAGCGGCATTACCCACCCCAAGCGCAAGTCGAGCCGGCCAAATCGCACCGAGCCAGACGCCGACGACCACCGCGAACAGCAGGGGTAGCGTCGCCAAGATGGCTGCCTCGATCAGCGGATACCAGATGATGCCGCTGGCGAGCACCAGGGCAGATGCGACCAGCCCAAGTCCATTAACAATCGCCAGCGCCGGTGATCTTCCGGTCATCGATAATGCCGCTCCAGTTCGGATGCGTAGCGCCTGCCCAGTTCGTCCTGATGCTGACGCGCCCAATCGCTCAGCCGGGTCGGGCAGGTCGAGGGCTCCTGCGAGATCAGCAGCTCGGCCATGAGACCGCGCAACTCGTTGCGGGTCAGCGTGATGTCGCGAAGACCGATGCTGACCAGCTGCGCGCCGATCAGCGCCAGCCGCGATGGTAGGTGGATGAGTGCGGTGCGGCGCCCGACCGCGTCACGCAACATCCGGACCAATCCTTCAAAGGTGAAGATCTCCGGACCCGCGACGTCGATGGTGAGGTTCTCGGTCGCGCTGCCGGCGGCGGCGATGCGGTCCGCGTAGTCCTCGACAAAGACGGGCTGCAACCGATACTTCCCGTCACCAGGAATCCCGAAAACCGGCAGATGCCGCACGAACCAGGTGATGTTGTTGATCAGGACGTCGCCGTGGCCAAACAAAAGCGTCGGGCGGACGATCGCATAAGACAGCCCCGACTCCCTGACTTGCTGCTCGAGCTGGGCTTTGCCGAGGTAATAGGGAAGGTCTGACTTGTCGGGATTGGCGATGCTGACGTGCACCACTCTTCGGACCCCGGCCTCGCGGGCCGCGTCGATGAGCACTCCGGTATTGCGTACCGCCGCGGCGAAGCTGGCGGCACCGTGGTTCGAGCGGACCCAGTAGGTGTTGTAGAGCGTGTCGATGCCCCGCAAAGACTCAACCAGCCGGGCCGGCTGGTCGAAATCGAGGGGAAAGACCTCGACCTCGCCCGCCAGCGGACTCTGCGGATCCGGATGGTTGGTCAGCGTCCGCAGCTTCCGGCCTCGCGCCAGCAGGCGCGGCGCGAGGAACCGTCCGGTGTAGCTGAAGGCGCCCGTGACGGCGTCCAGCGTAGTTATGCGGATTCCCCCACCCAGGTCGCGGACTGCAGAAGGGCGTCGGCGATCGGGGCGAACCGCCGCCCCGTCTCGAAGAGCGTCTCGGCCGTGGACCGGTCGCCGCCCAGGTTGGTGATAGTTTCGATGCCGAAGTAGAGGGCGACGGCGGAGAAGGCGAGGTCGTCGATCGGCACCAGCTTCTCGACCACAGTGCCCGCCGTCACCCGGTTGATGACCTCTCGGGCGAAGACGACCCACGGTTCCATCCGGGCCAGGACTTCCTGGCGCAGGGCCGGCACCGACGAGCCGCCAGCGACCATCTCCTGCACGGCGGTGATGTGGCCGGAGAGGACATCCTCTTTATACAGGCGGGCCATCGCCTCGACCAGGTCAACGATGCGGGTGACCTCGGCGAGGCCCTCGCGATAGCGGCCGAGGCGGTCCTGACTGGTGGCGTCAAGCGCCGCCAGGAGCAACCGGTCGACGCTGCCGAAGTGATAGAAGATCAGCGCCTGATTAACCTTTCCCGTCCGGGCGATGGCCCGCGCGGTGGTCCCGAAGAAGCCTTCTTGCGTCAGCGTCTTCAGCGCCGCCCGCACCAGGCGTTCCCGGGTGCCGGCCGCCGCCCGGGTGGCGGGACGACGCCGTTTGAGCGGTCGTTTTGAGCGCACGCTTAAATTATCAGCCGGCCCCGGTTGGGACGCAAGCGAATTACCGGACTGTTACAGGACCCCTTCCCCGACCCTCCCCCCAAGGGGGAGGGAGAATCTACGCTGGGGGCGCCGTTGCCTTGGCCAGGTTCGTGTCGACCCAGTTTCGAAGCGCCGACGCCGGCAGCGCGCCGGTCACCCGCGCCAGCTCCTTCCCGTGATCGAGCAGCACCAGGGTGGGAATCCCGCGTATGCCAAAACGCTGGGAGAGGTTGGGTGCGGTATCGGTGTTGATCTTCACGAGCTTCAGCCGGCCGTGGCTCTGCTGAGCGATCTGCTCGACGATCGGCGACACGACGCGGCAGGGTCCGCACCATGGCGCCCAGAAGTCGATCAGGACGGGGAGCGCGCTTTGCTCCACGACGGCCGGATAATCGTCCTCGCCGCTTTCCGTCAGCCAGGGCAGAGTTGCGCCACAGACGCCGCAGTGCGGGATACCGCCCGCTGCCGGCCGGACCCGGTTTTGCCGGCCGCAGTTCGGGCAGCGGACCACCGGCACCTCTGGCGCCATCAGCTCATGAGCTCGTGACGCTGACCGCGCGAAGTTGATCGAGCGGCGCGGCTGTCACCAGGATCGCCGCGATCCCCTGGTAGGGAGCCAGGAGATCTTGCCGCTGCTCGACGATCATCACCTCCACACCGTGCAGACGAGCGATCTCGATCAGCTCATCGATGACGTCCTCAGCGTCGAGCAGGGCCTGGCTATCGAAGGGGCAGGACCCGGGCGTCAGCGACAGATAATGATGGTTGCGGCAGACAAACCCCGGCACGGTCAGCTCGCGGCTGACGAAAAGGCGTCGCATCAAGAAAAGGTTTGCCGCGCCGATCACGATCTCCAGCCCGGCAGCCAGGCGGTCATGTCCCAGGAAAAAACCGAGCTCGCCAAGTTCGACCTCCTCTTCCCTCTTTCGTTGCTCCGCAAGTGCGCCCTCGAGCGCCGTCCGGCGCTGATTCGGCCCGTCCTCGGGGGATAAGCTGAGGCGCGCGAAGATCCGCTGGTGGAGCGCTTTCGGCAGATAGTCTTCGAACTCCTTGACCACGATATCCTCGCCGATGAGCGCAAGCAGGTCACAGCCTCGCTCGCGGAACAGGCGGTCGCCGACCAGGGCAGCCGCCTTGAATTGCCAGATGACATGCACCTGGCGGTGACGCTCTTCCTTATCGGCACGGAAGGCGTCATCGGACTCCCGGGGCAGCCCTTCGCTGACGGACTGAAGCTTCTCTTCGTAGCCAAGCTCGTAGATCGAGAACGACGTTTTGTCCATCGCGACGTCGAGCACGAGGAGCCGGTGCTGCTCTTCCGTGATGGCCTCGAGCGGTTCGACGAAAGCATCGGCGTCGATCGTCAGCGACTCGGCGACTCTTACCGGCAGCGGCATGACCCGGTTGAGCTGGGTCCCACTCTTGAAGACCACCAGCGCCCGGGCGCCCGCAGGCTCATAACCCTCGAGGAACTCCTGCACCTCACGCAGGTCCTCGGGGATCCCGAGCCGCTGCGCATGCGGCAGCGAATCGATGTACGCCTTTTGTTCCTCGAGGGCCCGATGCCGCAGGCTGCTAAAGATGCTGAGAAAGACAGGACGGTCCGCCCGGACGAGCCGGTCGGGCGAAAAGTTCAGGTAGAGGCTGATGACCGGACGCTCGTACGATTGCCGGATGATGCCGCGTAAGTCCTCGCGGTTGATGAAGGGTCGCTGCGCGAAGGCCTCATGAAGCGATTTGCCCTCGGGCACCTGCTCCTCAGCTCGGGCCATGGCACTCGTCGTCCTGGTGCCACGCACTCGTCGCTCGCGCTCCTCAATCGTTTCCCACGTTGTGGACATAGTTGCTCCTAACCCCGCTTGATCATCTCTTCGATGATAGGACTGGAGATGGATTCGTACGGGAGGGAGACGACGACGAACGCTCGAGGGTGTTAGCACCACCGAAAACAGAAACTCTCTTCCAGACACCGGTCAGGCCCGCACCCTTCCATTCCAGCCATGAAGACGCCACAATCGTGAGGCTGTGAGCGCGTCCGTGGGAACGCGGAGAGCTGTTTGGTCGTTGGCCCTGGTGGCGTTCGCGTTGGCCGCAGTGGACATCGCTCTCCTGACAGCCGGCCACGCAGGTCTTCGTTCTCTGAACGCCGCCAATAGCCTCGACCTGGCAGGCATTCTCGGCTGGGGTGCGATGGGCGCGATTGTTGCGTCCCGTCAACCCAGAAACCCGATCGGATGGCTCTTCCTGGCTATTGCCATCGCAGCTGGCCTGGACGCGGGCTCGTACGCCTACGCGCTCGGAGGCCTTTCAGGCACGCTCTCGCTCTCGGGCATCCGGTGGGCGGCCTGGCTCCACGGCTGGGTGTCGCACGTCATCTTCCCGAGCGGCCTCCTCCTCTTCGTCTTCCTACTGTTCCCATATGGCCGCCTGCCCTCGCCCCGATGGCGGTGGCTTGCCATCACCGCCGGAGTCTGGACCGCCGTGGGGACGACGCTGAGCATGATCGATCCCGAATCAGTCGGGAACCGCGGGGTCCTTCCATCCGTGCCGAACCCCCTCGCGGTTCGCGCCCTCGGGGCAGCCTGGGAGGGCTGGCTGGGTGCGACATTCATCCTGGGCGGCATTGCGCTGCTCTTGGCTGCAGCCACCGCCTCCATCATGCGCCTCCGTCGCGCAAAGGGCGACGAACGCCAGCAGATGAAGTGGTTCGCTTTGGCGGGGGGGACCACCGTGGTCGCAGTGGCCGGGGAGCTCGTCTGGCTTGGCGTCACCAGCCACCTGTTCAACAGTGACGTGATCATCTTGACGCTCACCGCGGGCTTCGGCGTCGCGGTTCCCGTCGCGTGTGGCATCGCCGTCCTGAGGCACCGGCTCTACGACGTTGATGTGGTCATCAACAAGACCCTGGTCTATGGGCTGTTGGCCGCATTCATCACGGCTGCGTACGTGACAATCGTCGTGGGGATCGGCACGGCGATCGGCTCACGGGGCAGTGTGTTTCTGTCGATCGTGGCCACGGCGATCGTCGCCGTCTTCTTCCAGCCTGTTCGAGAGCGGGCACGGCGTCTGGCGAACCGCGTCGTGTACGGGGAGCGTGCGACGCCTTATGAAGTGCTTTCAGACTTGGCGGGACGGATGGCGGAGACGATCTCGATCGAAGACATCCTGCCGAGGATGGCGAGGATCGTGGCCGAGGGGACCGGCGCCGCCCGAGCCGACGTGTGGCTCCGGGTAGGAGGAGAGCTTCGACCCAGCGCCTCGTGGCCGGACGACGCGACCCCGCCTGTCGCGGTCCCGGTTTCCCGAGACGACTTGCCAGAGTTCGCCGGAACGAGCCGAGCCGTCGCTGTTCGCCACAACGGAGAGCTGCTCGGGGCCATCAGCGTGACCACACGAGCACCAGATCGGCTCGCCACGGCAGAGGACGAGCTCCTGGCGGGTCTCGCGAGCCAGGCCGGGCTTGTCCTTCGAAACGTGCGTCTGATCGAGGAGCTCCGTGCCTCCCGGAAGCGGCTGGTCAGGGCACAGGACGATGAGCGCAGGCGGATCGAGCGCAACATCCATGACGGCGCACAGCAGCAGCTGGTTGCGCTCGCGGTGAAGCTTCGCCTAGCGAACACCTTCGTTGGGCGGGATTCGGCAAAGGAGCACCAGCTTCTCGACGAGCTGAGCACCGAGACGGTAGACGCCCTGGACACGCTCCGCGACCTTGCGCGCGGGATCTATCCTCCCCTGCTTGCAGACCAGGGCCTGACCGCGGCACTGTCGGCGCAGGCGAGGAAGTCTCCACTCCCGGTGGAGGTGTCAGCGGACGGGCTCGGGAGGTATCCACAGGAAGCCGAAGCCGCCGTGTACTTCAGCTGTCTAGAGGGCCTGCAGAACGTGGCGAAGTACGCCAATGCATCACACGCATCGATCTGCCTCGCCCAGTCCGGCGGGGAGCTTACGTTCGAGGTCGCTGACGACGGCCATGGGTTCGACCCTGGGCAGATCTCGTACGGGACAGGGTTGCAAGGCATCGCCGACCGTCTGGCCGCCCTCAATGGGACGTTGGAGCTCCGGTCCGCACCCGGAGCCGGTACGACGCTTCGCGGCAGAGTGCCAGTGAGGCGTTGACAACGCTCTCGCTCGGGGAACCATTGCCTGAAGCAAACATCGATATCCGGCTAAGCCAGGTCACTTCAGGACGATGACCGCCGGCGGTGGGTGTGGCTCTCTGGCCGCGAATCCCACAACCGCGGCAAGGATGAGCGCGAGCACGGCCGCCACGACCAGCCCGAACTGGGCGCCGGCGGCGGAGGCGATTAGGCCGCCGATCAGCGGGCCGAAGCCGAACCCGATCGAGACCGCACTGGAACTAAAGCCGAAGATGGTCGCCTGGACGATCGGCGGCGCCTCGAGGCCGACCATCGTCCCGAATGCGGGAATCATCGACCCACTGACGAAGCTGCCCAGGACGAAGGCGATGATGATCACGGCCGGCGTTTCGCCCGCAGCCGCGACGAGGAGCATCAGCCCGAGCAAGATAGCCGCTGTGGTCGTGACCGTGCGATAGTTGCTGCGCCGCAACAGGCGCGAAAACGTGACCGCGGCCAGAGCGGTCGCGATGCCGGCCGCGGCGAAGGTGATGCCGGTGATGGACTGGGCGTCGCGGGCGTTCGGCATCAATTGCACGAAGCGCAGCACCACGAGCTGCTGAGCCGCCCCATAACTGGTTTGCTGCAGTCCCTGCGCCACCATCAAGACCACCAGCGCCTTAATGGTTGCCGGCCGCGCAGCCCGGAGAACCTGAAGCGTCGGCGGGGTCAACGCGCGGGTGACGCGGCGGGGGCTCTCCCGAACGGCCAGCAGCACCGGGATCATGGCCAGGAGAAGCAGCGCGCCGCCGCCAAGGAAGATCGCCCGCAGCCCGACGACATTCGCCGCCAGCCCACCGGCGGCCGGGCCGGCCGCGCTGCCAAGAGAGATGGCGGAATTCAGGATCCCCAGCGCCCAGGCCAGGTGCTCGGCGGGCGTCTCGGTCGCGACGAGCGCCGTCGCCGCCGCCACCGTGCCCGAACTCGCACCCTGGAGCCCGCGCAACACCGTCAGCTGCAATGCCGACTGGGCGAGCCCCATCAACCCGACCGAGATGCCGCCGCCGACCATCGCTCGGACCAGCATCGGCTTGCGGCCATAGCGATCGGCCAGCCGCCCCCAGATCGGACCGGTCAGCGCGAGCGCGAACCCCGTGACACCGGCGGAAATCCCGGTCCAGAACGCCAGCTCGGATCCGTTCGGGATATGGAGCTCGCGATGCAGGAAGAGCGGAAGGAAGGGGAAGGCGAAGGAGAAGCCCAGGATGGCGGTGAACTCGGCCAGCCAGAGCGCGGCCAGGTTGCGGCGCCAATTGACCGCAGTTGACTGTGGCGCCGGCTCGAGGGCCGGCGGATCCTGGGGCACATTAATAAGGATGTAACTTTTCGCGGCGCCGGGGTGTTGCTGAGTTAGGCGATCAACCCCGGAGGAAGGGAAGGATGAATCGGGCAGTCGTCCAGGCTGGCTTCGCCGTCGTCGTGTTCGCCATCCTGGCCGTGATCAGCGTGCTGCTGACGAACGCCATCTTCAAGCCCTAGCTTCACGCCATCGGCCTCACCAGCAGGTGGATGACGTCAGGGCGGCTGATAACCGCCAGGCCCAAAATCACGCACACGGCGCCCGCGATGCGGGACAGCATGATGCCATGTCGCCACATCTTCTCCAGGAAGAACACCACCGCAAATGCAGCCATCCAAGCCAGGTTCATCAGCCCGAGAACGGCAAGCACCGCCATGAGGGCCCAGCAGCACCCCAGGCAGTGCAGACCGTGTGAAATTCCGGCCCGGGCTGCGCCGGACCTGCCGCCACCGAAATCGTGCGTGAGGATGAAGCTGAGCGGCGACCGGCACGCTCGCAAGCACGCGTTCTTCAGCGGCGTGAGCTGGTACACGCCGGCGAGGACCACGACAGCTCCGCCGAGCCGCGGTAGCCAACCGTTGATTGGGGCGGCGATCGATGATCCAACAAACTGAACGGCGCCAAGCGGAACGAGCCCGGCCGCCGTCCAGACCACCAGGTACCCGACCACAAACGCCACCGTCGGCACGGTTCCATCACCTCGGGATCGAACCATGCCGGCGTGAGTCAGCACCATCGGTGCGATGGCCGGGAACATCATCGCCACCATCATCACGACCCACGTCACGATAAAGAGCCCTGCGCCCACCATCGCCATCCCGCCCATGCCGCCCATCGATGCCGCCTTTTGAGCGGTGACCAGCCAGGCGGCTGCGGCACAGCCGAGAAGAGCGGCGACGATTGCTGCCGCATCCGTCCGTGGCAGAGCGGATGACATCGTGCCTAACTCCTTTCTTCGTAGTCGAGCTGGGGACGCCAGTCTGTGCCTCGACCCTCGGGCGTCCGGTCGAGGACCAACCACAGCGGCCACATGAAGTCGACGTGCCGCGGGTCCTGGCCGGGCTGGCTCGGGACCAGGAACAGCTCGCTGCTCCAGAAGTGGTGGATTTTCCCGTCCCGGCGCGCGAATACCGTCGCCATCGGAAACTGGGCGCCATCGGGCGCCTCGGCCTGGAAGTCACGGTTGTACGTATTGTTCGCCGAGGAGAGCAGCCGGGCGTGGCGCCAGCCGCGCGTTTGGGCGTGCGCACGGAAACGATCGATCGGCGCCTTCGCGACGACCGCGAAATTGATCTGCTGGGTAATGTGCGGCAGCTCGCCATCGATCGCGTCGATGATCGAGGTGCACGACGGGCAGCCCTCTTCGAGCAGTAGCCCCGCCTTGCCCGGGATGAACATGTGGCTGTAGAGGAACAGGGTGTCCTTGCCTTCACTGAACAGCTCGGAGAGCCGGACCGGGCGTGCGGCGTTTGCGCCGGGGTCCCACTCCTCGAAGGTGTAATCGCGCGGCACTGGGCCGCCGAGCGGCAGCCTCCGCCGCTGCGCGGCCACGACCTCGATCTGCCGGCGCAGGTCGATCTCGGCCTTCAGGAGTTCGTCGCGCGCCCGGCGGTACTGGTCCGACTCTGCGGGAAAGCGCACGTCGTGTAGCGATTTCCTTACCTCGGTTGGCATTGTCCCTAACTCCTTTTCTTCGTGGTGAGCGCCGTGGCGCTCCAGTAGCTCACGCCGTGCTCGACATAGAACTTGAGGAGGGTCGCCGCTTCGCCCCAGCCGAGCGAATTCCCTTCGAAGGACTCCCGACCCTTCGCTGTGCGCGCGAAGCCGTGTTCCCGGAGGCGCAGCAGCGTTCCTCCGTCGCGCTCCTCGAGGTTGAACTCGACCGTGGTCATCGCGTCGGCCGTCTCGCCCCACTGAAAGACGAAGCGGCTGGGTGGAAGCACCTCGAGCAGGACGCAGTCCCGATCGGCGTTGATGTCTCTCTCGGCTCCCCAACCGCGCCACCGGAGCGTGAGCTTTCCACCTGGTCGGAGGTCAATTTCGCTACCGCGTGTCCCCCACCACGCATCCAGTGCCTGGGGGGTCGTCAACGCCGCCCACACCGTCTCGCGGGGCGCGCGAATGAATACGCTGTGGCGGATCTCGGGCTCTACTTCGCTCATGACTGCCCCTCGACGTATCGCTTGAGTCGCAGCAGACGCTGCTCCCAGCGTGCCGAGAGAGTCGTGAGCCAGGCGGTCGCCTCGCCGAGTGGCGCGCTCTCGAGACGGTAATGGACCTCACGTCCGTGGCGCTCCTTGGCGACCATCCCGGCATCCTCGAGCGTGCCAAGGTGTTTCACAAGAGCTTGGCGGGTAACGGGGAATCTGAGAGCAAGCCCCGTCGCGGTTGTCGGGCCCGTCGCCAGGCGCTCGAGCAGCTGTCGGCGCGTTGGGGCCGCGAGAGCGACGAACACCGCGTTATCCATGTGCAACTAAACAGTTGCACATGAGCACTACCCCTGTCAAACGCGGTATCTGAACCGCCGCTCGTGCAGCCGCGACCGGTCAGCGGGAGTTACCAGGCGTCGCGCAGCAGGTTGAGGATCTCCTCCTCGGACGCCGGTTTGGGGTTGGCCTTGACCGTCGGGCTGGTCGCCGCCTCAGCTGCCACCGACTTCAGGACCACAGCCTGAACACCAGCATCGCGAAGGCGCTTCGGCACCGGGAGCGAGGCCAGTAGCGTGGCCGTCGCCGTGGCGGCCTCCACCCTACCCTCCCCCGCGAGCGGGCGAGGGAAATTCCGAGCGATAGCGCCCATCGCGTCCGGGACCGCGTCGGCGTTGAAGCGCATGACGTGCGGGAGCATGATGGCATTCAGAACGCCGTGGGCAAGCCCGGTGCGACCGCCTAACACATGGCAGAGACCGTGATGGAGCGCCATCGTCGCGTTAGCGATGCTGAACGCCCCCAGGTAGGCACCGGTCAGCATCGCTTCCCGCGCCTCGATGTCGTCGCCGACGGCAACGCAAACGGGCAATGAGCGGGCGATGCGGCGGATGCCCTCCAGCGCTACCGGCGGCACCACCGGATTGACCTCCGTCGCATAACACGCCTCCACGCAGTGAGCGAGCGCATTCATCCCGGTCGAGGCTGTGATGGAGGCTGGCAAGTCCAGTGTCACCTCGGGGTCGTAAATGGCCAGCCGCGGCAGCGCAGTCGGATCGCGGTGCACTCGTTTGCGGCCTTCGGCCCGATCGGTTATCCCGACGACGGGCGTCATCTCTGAGCCGGCATACGTCGTCGGAATCGCAATCAGCGCGACGCCACTGAGCGCGACCCCCTTCCCCACCCCGATGGCGCTGCCACCTCCCATCGTGACAACGAGGTCAGCGCGCCTCTCAACGGCGAGCGCGCGCGCCGCATCGACGGCTTCCTGCGGCACATGCGGCATGACCCCGGTGAACTCGCCAACCAGGTGACCGCCGAGCGCCTCACGGACACGGTCGGCATGCGTCGACGTCTTGAGGCTTGGCGTGCAGACGAAGAGCACCCGCTGACCGAATACGTCGGCCTCAGCGCCGATGCGGCTGATGGCCCCGCGCCCAAACAGGACGCGGGGCACTTGAACAGTCCAGTCGTTACTGAGCGAGCGGGCGACCCTCCATCACCTCGAGCGGGTCGGCTTCGATCTCGAGCAATTCCCCGTCCGGGCCCTTGAAGTAGAGCGAGTTCTCCACCCGATCCGGGCCGAAGTACTCGATGGCACGGCGATCCAGCTCTCCCCGGATGCGGTCGAACTGCTCACGCGGGACCGAGATCGAGACGTGGTGCATGCCGCCGACCGACTCCCGGGTGGGCGGCATCGGGTCCTCCGGGAAATCGAAGAAGGCGAGCAGGTTGCCGTGTCCGAGGTCATGGAAGAAATGGGTCGAGCTCTTGAGGTCGCGATTCTCGAAGAGTTCGACCAGCGGGAAGCCGAGCACCTCGCTGTAGAACTTGATCGTCCGCTCGATATCCGAGGAGATCAGCGCCAGGTGGTGGATGCCGCGGGCGCTGGTTGCCGGCCGTTTGGACTTCGGCTTGAGGTACCCCTTCTTGAGCGCCTCCCGCTTCGCTTCGTAGTCGACCTTGACAGTGGCCATCGCTCCTCCTGATTGTTCGGGGGTCGCGGGGTTCACCCCGCGTGTCAGATCTTGAAGAACAGGCGCCGGATCCGATAGGCGAGGGCACGATCGCCGATGGCCGCCCCGCCCGGGAAGCGCTGGTAGGCGGTCAGCACCCAATCGTTGGGGTCGAAATTGAAGACGACCGGGCAACCGGCAACGCTCGCCTCTTCGTAAGACAGCTTCCCGTCTTTGAGCTGCAGCTTCCAGGTACCGCCCTGGTCGCCACTGACTCGGACGCCCCAGGTCGCATCGAATCCCTTGGCTTGTTCCGCGTCAACCGTATTCTGCAGCACGATGAACATGATCGGGATCAGGGTGGTCGCCGCATCGTCGCTCAGAGGCTGCATCTCACCGAGTCCGGCTCGAATATCCCAGCCATGCACCGAGTAATCGACGAGTTGCCACACCGGATAGAAAAATGCCGGAAGTGGGCCCATATACACGTGGGGCACGAGTTCGCCAGTCCACTGTTCCGGCGTCAGAGCGTCGAAAAGATCGAAGAGCTTGGCCGAGGACGCCTTGAGCCGGGCGATCACCTCGGTGCGGGGCGTGTTGCGAAAGCGCTTGGCGGCGTCGTCCAGCATTCGAGCCATCCCTGTGACCCCAAGGGCGTCGGGAAACGGCTCTCCAGCTCTGGCCAGCCGGAAGCGCTCCAGGTATCCCTCGGTTACATCGATGAGATGCCCCACCTGATCGCGGATCTCCCATTCGGTACAGGCGGTCGGCGTCTTCCAAGTCTCGTCGTCTGTACGGTCGATCAGGTCGTAGAACGTCGCGCGCTCGCGGCGAACCGCCCGAAGCAGGTGGTCCTTTCCCTCGGGAACCATTACGTTGACGCGTGCCGCTCGAACCTCCACGCTCATGCAGCTTCCTCCTTGACAGAACCCTCTCCTCGATCCGGTTCCTGGAACGTCCCTAGGATGCGCCGGTAGGGACGAAATTTCAAGCTAGCATGCTGTCGGCTGTTGCAAAGAACGCCACAATACGGACCAGAAGCCAGGTCAGTGAGGTAAGAGGGTGAGGACAGCGCAAACAGGCCGACCACGGCCTTACGGTTGGTTCTGGTTGGTGCAGGTGGCAGCGGTCATCGAAACCAGCCTGCTGTTCGCGGCCGGCGCCTACCTTCGCGACGCCGAGGCCCTGACACTCGCGTTCGTCGTCTTGCTGACCCTGGGTTGGATTCTCTTCCGGCCAGGACGGATCATTCCGGTCGTCGTCCGCAGCCTGGTCTTTGCTGACGTCGCGTTCTGGATGGTTCCGGCCGCGTTCAGCAACGCGGTCAACCATGGCTCGTTCGGATCGATCCTGCTGCCGGGCACCCTGGGCACCACCGCGATCGTCGGGTTGCTGGCCGCGGCGGGCTTCCTGGTCGCTCGGGGTAACCAGGCGGCGGGGCGACGTGCGGCCCGCGGCGTTGCCGCGCTCGCCCTGGTCGTGATCCTCCTGCTAGCCGGGATCGCCGGGGCGACGGCCTCGAGCAGCACCCTATCCGGCAATGCGATCGTCATCTCCGCGACGAACGCCCGCTTCTCGGCGACCACGCTCATGGCGGATCACGGCACCGTCACGGTCGACTTCACGAACAATGACCTCTTCTGGCATACCTTCACCGTGCCGGCGTTGGGCGTTGATGTCCGGACACCGGTGAAGGGGCACCGTCAGGTGAGCTTCAACGCACCGCCGGGAACCTACGAGTTCTTCTGCGCGATCCCGGGCCACAAGCAGATCGGCATGCGAGGCACGCTCATCATCCACTGAAGTTGCGCGGGTGGCGAGGTGGGGGCGCTTTGCATCGAAAGACCAAGCTGCATGGGCTCTCCCTCGGCGATCGCGCTTGCCTTAGCCTGGCGCTTCGCTTTCGGCTTCCGGCGGTAACTGCGGACCGCACCTGGTCACGAATGCGAGTCGGCGTGAAAGTTCAGACGATTCGCTGAGCGAGACGAGCCTCGCCCGCCGGAGGTACGGCCGTTAAACCGTCGACCTCGACAATTTTCGTGCGGCGTCGTTGGCCAGCGACCAGTCGCACGGCCGAATGCGGAACCCGAAGCCACTCCGAGATGGCTCGAATGACCGCCGCGTTGGCGGCGCCTTCCGTCGGTGGTGCTGTCACCCAGACCTCTAACGTCTTGCCATCCCACTGACGACGCGCGCGCCTCGATCGCGGGTGTGCCCGAACCGTCAGCTTGACCACCGCGTTTCCTCTACAGCTCAGCCTAACCGAGGTGCTCGAGGATCTGGTCGGTCACCGTCTCGGCCTGCTCGACGCTGGCCAGGTGCGAGGCCGCCGGGATCATCGCGTACCGGGCATGTGGGATACGCTCCGCCATCTCGCGAGACTGTCCTGGCGGGGTCGATTGGTCGTGTTCCGCCGCGATCACGAGCGTAGCTGCCTCGATGCGGTGCAAATCCTCGCGCTGGTCCATCTCAGCCAAAGCCTCACAGGTTGCGGCGTAGCCTTCCGCCGGTGTCGACACGAGCAGCGTGCGGATCGACTCGACTTTGTCCGGCTGGCTGCCCGCGAAGGTCGGTGTGAACCAGCGAGCAAGCACGGCTTCGGCGACCGACGTCATTCCATCGCGGCGCACGAGTCCAGCTCGGACGGCGTAGTCCTCCGGATGCAGCATTCGTGGCGCCGCGCAACAGACGACGAGCCGGTCGAGGCGAGCCGGCTCGTGGGCGGCAAGCCAGAGCCCGACCATCCCGCCGAGCGAGATACCGCAGAAGGAAACGCGATCGAGTTCCAGCCGGTCGAGCAGGCGCAGCAGATCACGGCCGAGGTCGCGAAGCTGGTAGGGACCCGGAGGGACTGGCGAGCGGCCGTGGCCGCGATGGTCGTAGCGGACCACGCGAAAGTCATGCGAGAGCCGCGGCATCTGCGGTTCCCACATGGCCAGCGAGAGGCCCATCGCGTGCGACAGCACGAGCACGGGCGCGGCCGGCGGCCCATCCACGCGGTAGCTGACCTCAATCGGGGTCGACGCGGCCATATTCCTTGCGCAGGCGGTCCTTCGCCACGCGATGCGTGGGGGTCGTCGGCAGCGAATCCCGAAAATGGATGCGATTCGGCACTTTGTAGGCGGCGAGCCGGGTCGCCGCCCAGGCTTTGAGCGCCGTCTCGTCGGATGCGACCCCGTCCCGAAGAACCACGACGGCAACGACTTCATCCTCCAGCAATCCGGCAGGCACGCCGAAGACCGCGGCGGCACGAACGGTCGGGTGTGCGAGCAGGGCATCCTCCACTTCCGCCGGCGCGATATTCTCGCCGCGCCGCCGGATCATCTCTTTGAACCGCCCGGTGAGGAACACGTCGCCGTCCTGGTCGCGGTAGCCGGCATCGCCGGTGTGCAGCCAGCCGCCCTGGATGGCGGCCGCGGTGACCTCCGTCGCCTTCCAGTACCCCGGCGTCATCACCGGGTTGCGGAAGCAGAGCTCGCCGACCTCGCCAGGTTCCGCATCGCCGCCTTCCCGCCGCATGATGCGCAGCTCATTTTCGAAGGCGCGTGACGCGGGCTGTCGTGGACGCCCGACACTGCCGGCCTTCACGCGTGAGCTCGCGCTCTCCGCACAGCCGAATGGGTTCTCACTCATCCCGTAGCCGGTCAGGATGCGGACCTGGAAGCGCGCTTCGAGCCGATCGCGCTGCAGTGGCGACGGTCCGGGCGCGGCGTAGATCGTGCGCAGCGGCGATTCGACCCACGCGCTCTCCGGCTGGGCCGCCAGAAACTCCAGCATCGCGCCCACCACGTTGACCGACGTCACGGCGAGCGCCTGGGAGTCGTGCCAGAAGGTCGTGGCGTGGAACTTCGGGCTGAGCGCCATAGCGAACCCGTGCGCGAGCGCGGTCATCAGCGAGTACGCCTGGGCGTTGATGTGAAAAAGCGGCAGGCAAGCCCAGAGCCGTTGAGGGGGTTTGATTCCGATCCATCCCGGAAAAGACGCGCCCGTCTCCGTGTAGGCAGCGTGCCTCACCATGACTCCTTTGGGCCGGCTCGTCGTGCCGGAGGTATAGACGATGGCGGCGACCTCGAGCGATTGGACAGCGACGGCCCGCGTGTCCGCCTCGATCACCCTTGCATCGAGCGCGGCGACCTCCTCATGGAGCAGCGTGACCGTGGGCTGCAGGTCGTCGCGGACATAGTCGATCTCGGCCCCGGTGAGCTCGGGATTGACGGCCGCCGGAATCCCGCCCGCCCAAATCGCGCCCAGCCACGCATGCACCAGCGACGGCGAGTTGGGTGCCGACATCAGCACCCGACCGCCCGGGTTGAGACCACGCCGGCGCAGCGCCTCAGCCGCCGAGCGAGTAAACCGCGCGAGTTCGCGGAAGGACTCGGATCGGTCCGCCGCGACAATTGCCGGTGCGTCGCCAAAGCGGTGCTCCGCCGAGACCAGGAGCTCCGGCACAGTGGCGAAGCTCAATCAGCGTCCGAGCCCAGAACCTCTTGGGCGACCCTGAACGCCGTATGCGCCGCCGGGATGCCGCAATAGACGACCGTTTGCAGCAAGACCTCTCGCAACTCCGCGACCGTCACCCCGTTGCGGAGCGCGCCGCGCAGGTGCAGTGCGAGCTCGTCCGGCCGATTCAGGGCCACGGTGATGGCGACGGTGATGCAACTGCGCGTGCGGCGGTCGAGACCGGGGCGCGACCAGATCTCGCCCCAGGCGTAGCGCGTGACCAGGTCCTGAAAGTCTTTGGTCAGCGGCGTGGCGGTCGACTGTTCCCGATCGACATAGGCATCCCCAAGCACCTCGCGCCGAAGTTTCATGCCCTGCTTACGCCGCTCGTCGTCGTTCATCCTTCTCCCTTCTTTGCACGATACGCGGCCAGCGCGCGATCGATCAGTGGGCCTGCGAGGCCGAGATATCCAGCCGGCTCGAGCGCGGCGGCCAGCTCGTCCGGGTTGAGATGCGTGCTGATCGCCGGGTCCTCCGAAAGCACCTCCTTGAAGGGCCGGCCGGTTGCGGTCGCGGTGGAAACGGCGGTGTCCACCAGTGCCCGCGCCATGACCCGGTCGACGCGCTCCCCAAGCAGGATCACCACGTGCTCCGCCATGATGCGGCCGCCCGACAGCTCGAGGTTCCGTCGCATCCGCTCGGGGTCGACCTGTAGCGTGGCCAGCAGCGACGCCATCCTGAATATGGCGCCGCCGGCAAGCCGCAGCGTCTCGGCGAGCGCCGGCCATTCCGCCTGCCAGGCGCCGGCAGCCCTCTCGTGTTCCTGCACCATCCCCGCTTGCAGGACCGCGACCTGGGCGTTGATGCCTCGCACCCCGGCCAGGATCTCGATCGCATCGACCGGGTTGTGCTTGTGCGGCAGGGCCGACGACCCACCGCGTCCCGCGACCGTGCGCTCCGAGACCTCGCCCACTTCAGTCTGCGCGAGGAGGACGACATCCACCGCAACCTTCCCGGCAACGCCGGCGGCGACCCCCAGCGCCGCCGCCACCTCGACGACCCGCGCTCGCGCCGTGTGCCACGGCAGCGTTGGTTCCGCAAGCTCGAGCTCCGCCGCTAGTTCGTGCGCAACGTCGAGCCCGCGGTCTGACACGGCAGCCATGGTGCCCGCCGCCCCACCGAACTGCACCGACAGCCGGGTGCGCGCAACCCGGGCCAGCTCCGATCGCGCCTCGACGATGGCGATGAGCCAGCCGGCGGCTTTGAGCCCGAAGGTAGTGGGAAGCGCCTGCTGCAGGAGCGTGCGCGCCGCCATGACGGTCGCCCGATGTCGATCGGCGAGCGCCGCAGCTGCGGCGGCCCCCTGCTCCAGGTCCGCGAGGACGATGTCGAGACCGCGCCGCGCGATCAGCATCATGGCTGTGTCGAGCACGTCCTGGCTGGTCGCGCCGTGGTGCACATACGGGGCCGCATCCTTCGGGACCGCAGCCCGCAGCGCGTTGACGAGAGGAACGACTGGATTGGCGCTCCGGACGGCGGCCCGGCCGAGCTGAGCCACGTCGAACTCGTCAACCCGGCAACGACTCGCGATGCCGTCAGCCGCGGCCGCCGGGATCACGCCGATGCGTGACTCCGCTCGTGCCAGTGCCGCCTCGACGTCGAGCATCGCCTGCACCCAGGCGCGGTCAGACACGGTTGCCAGCATCAAATCCGTACTGAGGCTTGGCCCGAAGAGCGCGTCAGATGGCAAAGAACACTGTCTCCCCTTCGCCCTGCAGCCTGACGTCGAAGTGCAGCAGGCCACCGCAAGCTTTGGCGATGAGCGTGTGCCGACGTGATGGCTCGACGAGGTTCAGAACCGGATCGGTTGCGTTGGCCTCCCTCTCGTCGGGAAAATACATCCGCGTCACCAGGTGACGGAGCAAGCCTCGGGCGAAAACCGTGACGTTGAGGTGGGGCGCCTGCATGCGTCCGTCGGGCGACGACGTTGCGCCGGGCTTGACGGTCATGAAGCTGAATGCGCCTTCCGCGTCGGTACGGCAGCGTCCAAATCCGGTGGAAGGGTCGCGGGATTTCCCGCGTGTTGCGTCGCTGTCGGTCACGCGGCGATAGCGGCCTCGGTCGTCGGGCTGCCAGATCTCGATCAGGGCATCGGGCACGGGATCGCCGTTGCCGTCGAGCACCTGCCCCTCGAGCCGGATTGCGCCGGGGGTCCCGGGTGGGACGACCTGCTCGCCACCCTCGTACGGCAACCCGACGCCGAAAAACGGACCGACCGTCTGCGACGGCGTGAGCGGCGCCCTCAATCCGTGTCCTCGAACGGCGTCGCCTGGGAGCCTCGCAGCACGATGTCCCATCGATAGCCAAGCGCCCATTCGGGCTCCGTGGTCTGTGGGTCGAACACGCTGACGAGGCGCTCGCGCCCGCGCGGATCGGGAATCGATTGAAGGATCGGGTCGCGCGGCATCAGGGGATCACCGGGAAAGTACATCTGGGTGACGAGCCGGCTTCGGAAGTGATTGCCAAAAAAGGAAAAGTGAATGTGGGCCGGCCGCCAGGCGTTGCGATGGTTCTTCCAGGGATAGGCGCCGGGCTTGATGGTGATGAAACGGTACCGGCCCTGCCCATCGGTCAGGCAACGACCCGCGCCGCTGAAGTTCGGATCGAGCGGCGCCGGATGCTTGTCGTCCTGGTCCAGGTACCGGCCGGCGGCGTTCGCCTGCCAGATCTCGACGATTGCGTTTGGCACGGGCCGGTCGTCGCTGTCGAGCACCCGGCCGGTCACGATGATGCGCTCACCAATCGGCTTTGCGGCGTGTTGCCGCGTCAGATCACGCTCACGCTCATGGATGGTCCGGGGAAACAGCGGCGCCGGGAAGTCATGAAATCCATCGGGAAGGCGAATGAGCGGCTTCGCGGGCGCCCGCAGCCGGGTCCCCACGTAATCCGGATAGAGATACGGCGGCTCGAGCGCTTCTTCCTTCACTTCTTGACACCGTCCGGATGTAGCCAGTACCCCACCGGAAAAATTTGCAGATGCAGGCGGCTGCTGACCAGGCCCCAGATCCCCTTCGGCAGATACATCGCGACCACCACGGCCAGCAATCCGAGCAGGATCAAGTACCAGGCGCCCAGCTGCGCGAGCGTTTGCTGGATGGCGAAGTAGATCGCGGTTCCAAGAATCGGGCCCTCGATCGTGCCGAGTCCTCCAATCAATGAAATGAAAATCATCTTGGCAGACCATGACACGCTGAAGATGGCGCTGGCCAGGACATTGAGCTGGCTGATGATGAGCAGCGCGCCGCCGGCGCCGCCGCCCGCCGCCGACACGACGTACACGATCCGCTGGGCGGTGCTGACCCGCACGCCGACGCTGCGCGCCGCCTGCTCGTTATCGCGGATCGCGGTTAGATCCAGCCCCATTCGGCTGCGCAACAACAGGTACGTTGTCAGCAAGGCCAGCGCGGCGACGGTAAGCGCGCTCCAGTAGGTGAGCGCCTCGCGGAACGCGGGATCCATCAGCCCCAGCCCCGGCAGCGCGGTCCCGGTGCCACCGCCGAGCGAGCGGACGCGGACCGCGACGAGGTAGAACACCTCGGCCACGACCCACGTCCCGATCGCGAAGTACTCGGCTCTTAGCCGGAACACGAGGAAGGAGACCGGAATCGCGACCAGGCCGCACACGAGAATGGCGGCTGGAACGGCGAGGTAGGCGTTGATGCCGTTCTGGGCCAGCAGGAGGACGGCGTACGCGCCCACGCCCACGAACGCTTGCTGCCCCACCGAGATCAACCCGCAGTAGCCGGCCAGCAGGTTCCACATGCTGGCGAGCACGAGAAGGATGAAGACATTTACGAGCAGGTCGGTGACGTCGGCGTAGACGACAAATGGTAGCGTCGCCAGCGCGGCGATGACGATGACCGCGCCGAACACGCCCCACCACGCGGGTCGGCGTGAGCGCGTGACTCGTATCGGGGTCGCGGCCACGGTCGCGGGAGCGGAGGCGCCCGCGTTCATACGGCCAGACGCGCGCGGATCAGGCCTTGCGGCCGCAACGCGAGCACGGCAAGGAAGACCAGGTGGCCGGCGAGGACGCCCCCGCTGGGATCGATCTGCGCGCCAATCGTCTGGGCGACTCCCAGGATGATGCCGCCGAGCAACGTGCCCCAGATGGATCCGACGCCGCCGATGATCACCGCCTCGAATCCGTAGATCAAGCGCGGCGGTCCGGCGGTGGGGTCGAAGGAGGAGTAGATCCCGAGCGCGATGCCCGCGATCGCCACCGTGCCAAACGCAATCGCGGCGGCGATCCCGAAGACGTGGTGCGTGTTCACGCCGGCGATCCTGGCGGCCTCCTGGTCATCCGCCGCGGCCCGAATCTGCCGGCCGATCGCCGTGTATGACAGGAGCAACTGCAGCCCGATCAACAGCACGAGCGCCGTGACGAAGATGATTGCCGATACGTAGCCAACCGAGACCTCGGGCGTGATCCGCACCGATGCCGAAATCAGCTGACCAACGTCGAACGAGTGACTGTCGGCCGAGAAGAAAACCAGCAGCGCGTTCTGGATGACGACCGCGAGCCCGAAACTGACGAGCAGGGTCGTCAATGGCGAGACATCCAGGCTTTTCTGGATGACGAGGCGCTGGCCGAAATAGCCGAGGAGCGCAAAGAGCGGCGCCACGAGCAGGACGGTCAGAAAGACCGGCAGGCCGGTTGTGGTGACGACGACGAGCGTGAGATAGGCGGCCAGCACCGCGAAGTCGCCGTGCGCGAGGTTGACCACCCGAACGACCCCGAACAGGATCGAGAGCCCGCAGGCAAAGAGGGCGTAGAGGCCTCCGAGCAGGACCCCCTGGACGATGGCGTTGACCCAGCTCATGCCGCGCTGCCGCTGCGCCCGGCGAACCCAAAGTAGGCCGCCTCGATCTTCCGCGGCGTGACGTCGGCCGGCTTGCCCTCGAGGGTCGTGCGTCCCTCGAGCAAGCATTGGAAGCGATTCGCCACACGCAGCGCCTGCGCCACGTCCTGTTCAACCAGCAACACGGCAATCCCCGCACCGATCAGCTGCGGCAGGACGCCGTAAATCCGGCGTACGACGGTTGGTGCGAGCCCCAGGGAGAGCTCATCGAGAAGGAGGACGCGCGGATTCGCCATCAACGCCCGACCGAGCGCGACCGCCTGCTGCTCGCCACCGGAGAGGTGAACCGTCGGTTCGCGGCGACGCTCCGCCATCCAGGGGAAGAGCTCGATGACCCGCTCGACCTGCCACGTGCCCGGCCGGCCGGCCGAGGTCCCGACGAGCAGGTTCTCCTCGAGGCTCAGGGAGGGAAACAGCCGCCGGCCCTCGGGCACGAGGACGACACCCTCGTGCACGCGGGCATACGCGGGCAGTCCCGCGATCGGCCGGCCGTCCAGGAGAATGTCGCCGCTGGCCGGATGATGCAGCCCCGCGATCGATCGCAGCAACGTCGACTTCCCGGCGCCGTTCGCCCCGATGATCGCGACCGTCTCGCCGGAATCGACCGAGAGACTGACGTCGGTGACCGCCTGGAGGTAGCCGTGCCGGACGGTGAGGTTGCGAACCTCGAGCATCATGGATCCTTTTCCATCCGGAAATCCGCCCCCAGGTAGACCTCCTTTACCTCGGGATCGTCGAGGACTTCCTGCGGATTGCCCTCGGCAATGATGCGACCGCCCGCCAGGCAGATGATCCGGTTGACCGCGCGCGTCAGGGCATGCACGACGTGCTCCACCCAGACGACCGCGATGCCTCGCTGCTGAACCTCATTGACAATGCCGACCAGCTCGGCGACTTCCGGATCAGTCAGACCGCCGGCCACCTCGTCGAGCAACAGGATGCGTGGCTGGGTGGCAAGGCTGCGGGCCAGCTCGAGGCGCTTGCGCTGGAGCAAGCCGAGCCGCCCGGCGGGCACGTTGGCCTGCCGGTTGAGCCCGGTTTGATCGAGGATCTCGGCGGCCACCACATATCCGGCGGCGCGCGACAATCGCCCACCGCGGTAGGCGGCGACCAGTAGGTTTTCGAAGACCGTCATGTTGTCGAAGGGGCGCGGAATCTGGTAGGTGCGCGCGATTCCGAGCTTGCACCGTGTGGCCGGATCCAGCCGGACGATCGACGTGCCGTCGAGCGCGACCTCACCGGCATCAGGCGCGACGTCGCCGGCGATCATGGCGAAGAGCGTGCTCTTTCCCGCGCCGTTCGGCCCGACGATGCCAACGAGCTCGCCGGCCCCGAAGCGCAGCGTCAGCTGATCGGCGACCGTGATCCGGCCGAACCGCTTGCTGACTCCGGTCAGCTCGAGGAGGGCCGGGTCACCGCTCATGGATTGGTTGCGACGAGGTCTCCGTTCAAGGGAACGTTCTTGTTCGCGCTGTTGTCGACGACTTTCATGCTATAGGGGTATTTCGTTCCCTTCTGCCACTGCACGCCGACCGGCTCCTGGATGGCGACACCCGGAACTGGTCCGGTGGTGAAATCGAGCGGACCGCTGATGCCCGTGTAATTCATGTTCTTCAGCTGGGTCGCGACCGCCGTGCGGTTGTGTGGATCGTCGACCGCCGTCATCGCCTTGTACGCGATCTCGAACAGGGAGTGGACCGATCCAATGCTCTGCACCCACTGCTTGCCGGTTGCGGACTCGAACGCGTCGGCGAACTGCTTGCAGCTCTGCCCCGTCAACGTGGAATGGTATGGGTGGTACGGAGTCCACCAGGCATCGGTCGCCACATTGTTGACGAGGTCGCCGAGCGCCTCGGTATCCGCCGGGAACAGCAGGACTTTGGCCACGGTGGCAAGCTTGGGTTTGAAGCCCTGCGAGGCCGCTTGCTTCCACATGGTGTTGAAGTCCGGTGGAATCGGCGCATTCGTGAACAGCGTCGCGCCGGCGCTCTTGAACTTCCCGATCATGCTCGTGTAGTCCGTCGTCGCGTCCGGGTACGCGCCGCCATCAACGTTGCTGAACCCCGCCTGGGCGGAGTAGTACTCCAGGCCGGTCTTGTTGTCACGGAAGGCGTTGCCGTCGGCGTCGTTGGGATAGGCGAAGGCGACGACCTTGTTGGTGTTCATCCGATTCCACATGGGGATGAAGCACTGACCAAATTGCTGCATGCCGAAGAAGAACATCGTCGTGAAGTTGAACGATGTTCCCGGTTTCCCGCCCCGAGCGAAAAACCACGCCTCCCACGGCACGATGGTCGAGACGCAGGGCACGCCGTTCGCCTCGCAGGCGTCCGCGACGGGATTGGTCGTCTCCGGCGTCGAGGACGTCAGGATCAGGTCGGCCTTGCTGGTCAGGATCAGCTCGCGCGCCACCTGCGACGCCCGGTCCGGACTGGATTGCGTGTCCTTGACGATGATGTTGACGTCGTAGGTCTTGCTGCCCAGCTTGAAGCCGTTCTTGTACGGATCGGTCTGCTTGATGCCGTTGATTACCCAGTTGTCACCGGTCGCGAAGCCGGCGAGCGGGCCTGTCTGCGGGCTGACGTAGCCGATCGTGATCGTGCCGCTGCTGGCACCGCTCGAGCCCTTGACCCCGCAGGCGGCCAGCAGGTCGGCCGAGCCGAGCATCAGGGCGCCCCCTCCGATCGTCTTTAGGACCTCCCGACGGCTGACTCGCCTCTCGAACGACAACCCTTGGTCGGCCATGTCCGCTTCTCCTCCCTTTAAGGGGTCCAAATTCGTCAGTACACGGACTATAGTTTCAGAACCGGCCCATGTCAACCTCGCATGAAGACCTGCGCCGCCATCCCGGCCACCTGATCCGACGCGTTCAGCAAATCCACGAATGGCTCTGGACCACGCAGGTCTCCGCCGAGGTGACCTCTCCGCAATTCGCCGTCCTCTACGCGCTTCGCGCCGAGCAGGACATCGACCAGAAAACGCTGGGTGAGCGGGTCTCACTGGATCGGTCCACCACCGCCGAGGTCGTCAAGCGCCTCCTGCGCCGCGGCCTGGTTCGGAGCATCCGGGACGCGAGTGACGGCCGCCGTAATCGTCTCCACCTGACACCAATCGGACTGCGGACGGCAACCCGGCTCACCCCGAGGGCCCTGCGAATGAACCGAACGCTGATCTCGGTGCTGAACGAGTGCGAGCAGACCGAACTGCTCCGCATGCTGAACCTCGTCGTCGACGCCGACGAGCGCCTGCGCAATGACCGATGAAACCCAGGTGGGCATCATCGGCGCCGGCCCGGCGGGGCTCATGCTATCCCACCTCCTACACCGGCAGGGCATCGCGTCGATTGTTCTGGAGCGGCGCAGCCGCGACTACGTCGAGAAGCGGGTGCGCGCCGGCGTCCTGGAGCAGGGGTCGTCAGACCTGCTCCTCACAACCGGCGTCGGCCACCGCATGCGGCGTGAGGGCCTCATCCACGATGGCATCAAGCTTCGCTTTGCCGGGGAAGAGCACCGCATCGACTTCCGCCGGCTGACAGGTCGGGGCATCACGGTCTATGGCCAGCAGGAAGTGGTAAGAGACCTGATCAAGCAACGCCTGGCGGACGGCGGCGAGCTCTGGTTCGAGGCCGAGGCCACCGCCGTCGAGGGCATCGAGGATGACCACCCACGCATCGCATACCGCCGCACCCCAGAAGATGCCAGCTTCAGCTGCGAGTTCGTCGCCGGCTGCGACGGCTCGCACGGCATCGCCCGCGTCGGTTTCCCTCCCCTTCTGGCGGGGGAGGGTCGGGGTAAGGGCCCGCGCGTTTACGAACGCGCCTATCCCTTCGCCTGGCTTGGCATCCTGGCGAAGACGCCGCCGGCATCGGATGAGCTCATCTACGCCTACCACGAGCGCGGCTTCGCCCTGCATAGCATGCGATCGCCCGAGATCAGCCGGCTCTACCTCCAGGTCGATGCCGACGAGACCCTGGACGCATGGCCGGAGGACCGAATCTGGGACGAGCTCCGCCTGCGCCTTGCCGAGCCAGCGCTCCGGCCCGGCGAGATCCTGGAGGACGGCATCACGCCCATGCGCAGCATGGTCATCGAGCCGATGCAGCGCGGTCGTCTATTCCTCGCGGGTGACGCGGCCCATATCGTGCCCGCGACCGGGGCCAAGGGCATGAACCTGGCGCTCGCCGACGTCAAGGTGCTCGCCGAGGCACTCGCGGCGTGGTATCGCTCGAAATCGCGCGATCTGCTCGACCGCTACTCGGATCGCTGCCTGCGGCGCGTCTGGCGCGCCGAGCAGTTCTCGGCGTGGATGACGGGGTTGCTCCACCGCGACCCGGCCGATGATGCGTTCGCGCACAAGCTCCGGCTCTCGTACCTGCGCTACATCACGAGCTCGACGGCGGCGGCGACCACGTTGGCGGAAAACTACGTCGGTTTCGAAGGCGCGTAGCCGGTGCTACGCTGATCCAGAAGTTAGAGGAGGAAGCCCGATGAGCACAGTCGTTTCCGACGAGAAGGCGACCGCGAAGACAGCTCCGAAGGAATACCAGCAGTTCATCGACGGCAAGTGGGTACCGGCGGCGAACGGCGCCACGTATGCCGACCACGATCCTTTCACCGGCCAGACGATGGCGACCATCCCGGCCTCGACCCGCGAGGACGCGAAGCGCGCGGTCGAGGCCGCGGCGAAGGCCTTCCCTGCCTGGTGGAAGACGCCGCCCGGCGAAAAACAGCGCCTGTTTCTCAAAGCGGCCGATATCCTCGAGCGCCGCCAGATGGAGATCGTCGGCCTGCTGGCGTCGGAGACAGGCTGCACATTCGGTTTCGGGATGTTCCAGACGATTTTCACGCCTAACCTGCTGCGCCAGGTTGCCGGACTCGTTTATCAGCCAGTCGGCGAGATCCTCCCCGCCGACCTGCCGGGCGCGTTCTACATGGGGATCCGCCAGCCGGTCGGCGTCGTGGCCGGCCTCGCGCCCTGGAACGCACCGCTGATTCTGTCACTCCGGTCGATCGCAACGCCACTCGCGTTCGGAAACACGGTGGTGCTGAAACCGTCGGAAGAGTCGCCGATCACCGGAGGCGTCATCTACGCGGAGATCTTTGAAGAGGCTGGCTTCCCGCCCGGGGTCGTCAATGTGGTCACCCACGCGCCCGGTCAGGCGGAGCCGGTCGTCGACGAATTCATGGAAAACCCCAGGGTGCGCCGGATCAGCTTTACCGGCTCGACCAGGACCGGCCGAATCCTGGCCGAGAAGGCGGCCCGCCACCTCAAGCGGATGGTGCTGGAGCTGGGTGGGCAGAACCCCCTGATCGTGCTGGCCGACGCCGACCTCGACTACGCCGTCAACGCCACGGCCTTCGGCAGCTTCCTGCACCAGGGTCAGATCTGCATGTCCGCCCGAAAGATCATCGTCGAGCGTCCGGTGGCAAAGGAGTTCACCGAGAAGCTGATCGCCAAGACGAAGAGTCTCAAGGTGGGCAGTCCAACGGAGATGGACACGATCATCGGCCCACTGATCAACAAGCAGGCGCTGGACCAGGTCCGCTCGCGCGTCGACGAGGCGGTGAGCCATGGCGCCAGGGTCCTGATCGGCGGCAAAGTCCAGGGTGCGTGCTACGAACCAACCCTCCTCACCGACGTTCCCAGCGATGTGGCGATGAGCAAGGAGGAGACGTTCGGCCCCGTGGCGACCATCACGGTGGTCAACGATGCGGACGAGGCGGTCAGGGTCGCGAACCAGACTACCTACGGCCTGTCGGCCGGCATCCTGACGCGTGACGCGGATCGCGGGCTGGCCTTAGCCGAACGAATCGAGGCCGGGATCGTGCACATCAACGACCAGCCGGTCAACGACGAGCCGCAGGTCCCCTTTGGCGGCGTGAAGGACAGTGGCTATGGCCGCTTCGGCGCTGGCGAGGCGATGCACGAGTTCACCGAGATGCGCTGGGTGACGGTGCAGAGCCAGGGACGGCCCTTCCCCTTCTAGCGATGACCGGCGAAGCCATTCGGAGTGAGGTCGTCGGCAGTCTGCTGCGCCCGGCCTACCTGAAGGCGGCGCGTGCGCAGCGCGACACCCGCACCATTTCCGACGTCGAGTTCAAACGGATCGAGGATAGGGCGGTCGACGAGGCGATCGCCCTACAAGAAACGGCCGAGATCGATGTGATCACTGATGGGGAGCAGCGTCGCTATGCCTTCTACGGACACCTGGTCGACGCCGTGGACGGGTTCGACAAGGAAGGTGGCTGGGCGATTCCGTTCCGGGATGATTCGGGCGATCAACTGGTCCTCAAGCGCCCGGTCGTCGTCGAGCGCCTTCGCTGGCGGCGGAGCATGTGCGGCGAAGAATGGGTCTATCTCCGAGCCAGGACGTCGCACCGGGCAAAAGTCACGCTGATCAGCGCCCAGCAGGCGGCGGCCTACTACGATCCGGAAAAATCCAGCGCCGCCTACCCGACGCGGGATGCCTACCTGGCGGACATCGTCGACCTCAGCCGGCGCGAGGTGACCGAGCTCGGCCGCCTCGGCTGTACCTACGTCCAGATCGATGCGCCCCAGTACGCCGCGCTTCTCGATCCCGAGCTGCGCGAGGGATACCGCAAGCGCGGGAGCGACCCCGACAAACTGATCGACACCTGCATCGAGCTCGACAACGCGATCATCAGCGACCACCCCGGGATCACGTTCGGTATGCACATCTGCCGCGGCAACAACCAGAGTCGCTACTACGCGCAGGGCGGATATGAACCGATCGCCAGGATCTTCCAACGGACGAAGTTCAACCGCTTCCTCCTGGAGTACGACGACCAGCGATCCGGCGGATTCGAGCCCCTCCGCCACGTGCCACACGATCGGTTCGTCGTGCTCGGGCTGGTCACCACCAAGAAGCCGCAGCTGGAACGTCGCGATGAGCTGGAAGCGAGGATCGACGAGGCATCCCGGTTCTTCCCGCGCGAGCGTCTCGCGCTCAGTCCCCAGTGCGGCTTCGCCTCGACGATGGCCGGCAACCGGATAGCCGAAGACGATCAGCGGAAGAAGCTCGAGCTCGTAGCCGCCACGGCCCGCCGAGCCTGGGGATCACCCGCCGCGACGGCGACCCGCTAGCCCGCTGCCCTCCCCCGCTCGTGGGGGAGGGTCCGGGCCTGCCGGCCCACGCGAGCCGCGCTGTATTGCGATGCGAGCGTTTGAGGCGTCAGGGTGGGGGCGCTCTGCAGCGCCCGAGCGACCTCGTGCGCGGTGATGACCCAGCCGAAGAACGTCGTCACGTTGTAGACCGTCGCCCGCTGAATTTCGGCCGAGCCGGCCGGCATCGTAGCATCCTCGACCATCACCGGCCAGTACTCGAGGAAGTAGGCGTCGCGCAGTGTCGACTCGACGCAGACGTTCGATGCGATGCCCGCCGTCAGCAAATAGCGAATCCCACCCTCCCGAAGCACGGCGTCGAGGTTGGTCCCGGCAAAGCCGCTGTACCGCGGCTTCGTGATGACCTGCTCACCGGTAGCCGGCCTCAGCTCGTCGACGATCTGAAAGTCCCAGGTGCCATAGGTCAAGAGCTTGCCCCGCAGCTCCGGACGCTCACGCATGAGACACAGCGCAAGCTCCTTGCGCGGGTTGGGTGAGTCCTCACCACCGGCGTTTGCCTGATCCGGCGCATAGCCCATGACCAGGTAAATGACAGGAATGTCTGCGGCACGGGCGGCCTCGGTAAGCAGGCGCGCATTCGCGATTGCGTTGCGCGACGGTCCGACGTCGATGCCGGCCAGGTCGAGCATCCCGCCTTTGCTGGCAAACGCGTTCTGCATGTCGATAAGAAGCACCGCGGTTCGTTCGCGCGTGATCGAGAGCGGTTCGGGCCGGGTTGGCAGGACAATCTCCACGCTGGCAGGATAATCTCACGTCGATGGCCGCCGACCCCCGCACGTCGCAGCTCGAGCGGTTGCGGGCCGGCCTCGACGTGATCCTCGAGGGGAATCGCTTCTACCAGGAGCGCCTTCATCCAGTCCGGAGCTGGCAGGATTTCCAGCGACTGCCGCTGACGACCAAAGACGAGATCACTGCCGACCAGCAGGCCAATCCGCCGTTTGGCACCAACCTGACCTTCCCGGTCGCGCGATATAACCGGCTGCACCAAACATCGGGAACCAGCGGCACGCGACCGTTGCGCTGGCTCGACACGCCGGAGTCCTGGGACTGGTGGACCCGAATTTGGGCTGAGCACATCTACCGATCGGCCGGCGTGCAGCCGGGCGACCGCGTCTTCTTCGCGTTTTCTTTCGGTCCATTCATCGGCTTCTGGACCGCGTTCAGCGGCGCCGAGCGGCTGGGTGCGCTCGTCATCCCCGGCGGTGCGATGACGACCGAGCAGCGATTGCGGACCATGCTCGAGCTGCATGCCACCGTCCTCTGCTCGACGCCGACCTATGCGATCCGTCTGGCCGAGGTGGCGCAGGCCGCCGGCATCGACTTGCCGGGAAGCAACATTAGGATCACGCTCCACGCCGGCGAGCCCGGCGCCAGCGTCCCTGCCACGCGTGACCTGATCGAGCGATCATTCGGTGCGCGATGCTTCGACCACACCGGGATGACCGAGCTCGGACCGACCGGTGTCTCCTGCGACGAGCGTGACGGCGTCCACCTGATCGAGTCCGAATTCATCTTTGAGATTCGAGACGACGCGGGCGTCGTCCATCCGCTGCCGGAAACTGGGACGATCGGTGGCGAGCTGGTCGCTACCAACCTCGGCCGTTGGGGATCGCCCCTGATCCGCTATCGGACGGGGGACCGGGTGGTGGTCACGCGAGCACCGTGCAGCTGTGGCAGCCCATTCGCCAAGCTCCTCGGCGGAATACGCGGACGGGTCGACGACATGTTCACCGTGCGGGGCGTGAACCTCTATCCGTCTCAAGTCGAGGACCTCGTCCGGCGTCATCCGGCCATCGGAGAGTTCTGCATCGAAGTCCGGCAGGTGCGTGGCATGGAGGAGGTCACCGTCCTGTGCGAAATCCAGGGCGGCGATGGCGATGATGTCGTGGCTCGTCTGGCGGGCGACCTGCGACTGGCTCTGGCGGCTCGCATCGAGTGCCGCGAGGTCGCGAACGGAACGCTGCCGCGCTCAGAGCTCAAGTCGCGCCGCCTGATCCGCACCTAGCGCCTCCCTCCCCCGCTTGCGGGGACGGGCCCGTTATCTCCCTCCCTCGGATCCGGGGGAGGGTCGGGGTGTGGGCCGTTGGTGGGAATGGCAGGAGGGAACGCTGCCATTCCCGGTGGTGGCGGGGTCTACATGTTCGGACAGCTGTGCGTCGAGCCAGACGAGCTCCCCGGGCTCGTTGAGGTCGATGGTGACGCGCTCGTGCCGGGAGACGCGCTGGCTGATGGCGACGCGGTCGCCGCATGTGCGATCGCGAAGGTACCAAGACCGCTGCCAAGCGCCAGGCCGAACGCGATCATTCCTTTCGCCATCGGGCCTCGGGCCCATGCAAGGTTTCTCATCGTTTTTTCACCTCCTGGCGGTGATTGAGATGGCGGATCACCAGCTTGGTTTCAGGATGTCGCAGCCTTCCTTTCAAAATGGTGACGGTCGTTCCGAAAGCGGCTAGCATCAGGACGATGTCCCCCCGGATTGCCGCCGCAGTCCTGGTTGGCCTCGTGCTCAGCAGCTGCACGCTTGGGGGTTTATCGACCACGTCGTCGCCCCACCCATCGGCGACGACGACTGCCACCACACTCACATCGCCACAACCGCTCAATTTCACCGTCAAAACGGTGGCCGAAGGGCTGATTGCGCCGTGGGCGTTGGCGTTCGCGGCCGACGGCACGATCTGGCTCACGGAGCGGCCCGGTCGGGTTCGCGTCATTCGCAAAGGCCAGTTGCTTCCGACGCCGGCGCTCACGCTGAGCGTCGTGACCGCTAACGGTTGCGAGAGCGGGCTGCTCGGCATCGCCATCAAGACGCCGTACGTCTTTCTGTACTACACCTACAGAGGATCAGCCGGAAACACGAATCGCATCTCACGGTTCACGATCCAGGGGGATTCGCTTTCCGGCGAGCTGGTGTTGCTCGACGGCATCCCCGGTGGGAGCTGCTACCACTTCGGCGGGCGCCTGAAGCTCGGTCCGGATGGATGGCTTTACGCCACCACCGGTGAAGGCTACGTCCCGTCGCGCGCGGCCACCTCGAGCGGCCTGAGTGGGAAGATCTTGCGACTGCATCCGGACGGCAGCGGCGCCGAGGTGTTCGCCTGGGGGTTTCGCAACCCGCAGGGGATCGCGGTCGACGCCAGCGGCCGGCTATATGCCAGCAACAACGGACCGACCGGTGACCTGGGGATGTGCTGTCACGACGAGATCGACTACGTTCAGCAAGGCGGCTTTTACGGCTGGCCCGAGTTTGCCGCCACGGTGCGGACCCTCTTCGGTCAGGACGGAATGCCCGCGACGCGAAGCGGGCCGATCGCCAACAGCGGCGACTCGACCTGGGCGCCGAGCGGCATCACCTTCTACACCCCAAAGAGCACCGAGCAGGCGACGCTGCTCGTGGCTGAACTCCGCGGCCAGGCGCTCCAACGCTTCATCATCGATGCGGTGGACCCGAGCCAGGTGCTCGGCCAGGAGGTCGTCCTCCAGGGCAAGGGACGGCTGCGCGACATCGTCGCCGGGCCGGATCACTGCGCCTATCTGCTCACGAACAATCGCGACACGCGCGGGACGCCGATGCCGGGTGACGATCACCTCTTCCAGCTTCGCCCTGAGAGCTGGCGATTACGAAGGTCGGCGAGTCGCCTGGCCGACCTCGATCAGGTGGCCGTCCGGGTCCCGGATGTATGCCCGGATTTCGGCGCTATGGACCTTTGGCTCGGTCAGGAAGGTCGCCCCTCTGGCCGACCACTCCTTGTAGAGCTTCCGAATGTCGCCGACACGGATGTTGAGGAACGCGCTGGTGCGATTCGGGTCGGGCGGTGTCGTCAACGTCACTGTGGGTTTGTCGTCCGTGGGCCCGCCACCGACATTGAGGATCAGCCACGAGTTCGCCAGCTTCATGATCACTGGGTCGCGTTCGACGAGGACCTCAGCGCCGAAGACCCGCTGATAGAAGTCGCGGGATCGATCCTGGTCCGCGACGACCAGGAAATGCGTGAGCACGAAACCATCGCCCTTTGGCGCCGGGAAGTCATCGGGGTTCATGTTCGACCTCCTTGGAATGGGGCGAGGCAGCGTTATGCCGCCTCTCCGACAGTTGCCATTGTGGTCCTCTGCCGGCGGCCGCTGATCGCCGCAATTGCAATCACCAGCCAGGATCATTAGCGGGTTATTCTTTGTGACCGTGGCGGAGAGCTCCTTCGCAGGATCCCCTCCCCCCTTGCAGGGAAGGGTCGGGGTGGGGTGTAGGACGACGTCCTGGAGATAATCCGGTGAGGTTCGACGCCGCCAGCTGGCACGACTACTTCCTCATGGTTGGAGGTGGCGCAGCAGCGTTGACTGGGCTGGTGTTCGTAGCGATGTCACTGCACCTGGACCAGATCGCGCTCAACGCCGCCCACCGGCACAGGGCACGCACCGTCCTCACCGGGCTCACGGCCGTCTTCATTCGCTGCGCGTTGGTCCTGATGGCGGGACAGAGTGCGCAGGCCGTCGCCCTCGAGCTGATCCTGGTGCTCGTCGGCGTTGAGGCCATCCTGTTTCTCAGCATCCGGCAAGCGCTGCGCTCGTCCGAGGTTGCGGATCCAGCCCTACTCTGGCGGACAATCGGCAGTTTTGCGTGCCTGGTCCTGGAGCAAGCCGGTGCCGTCGTCCTGTTTACGGGGGATGCCCGCGGACTCTACGCCGTCGGCGTCGGCATGATGGCGTCGTTCGTCTTCATGGTGTCGGGTGCTTGGCTGCTCATCGTTGGCGTCAGGCGGGAAGATGCAGCTGCCCAAGCCACCGCCTGACGTCACGCGGGTAAACTGAGGGCTTCCATGAGTGCGATTCGACCAAGCACGCCGCCGCCGGCGTCGCTGCCGCAACCGACTTTCACCAACCAGATCCCAGCCGACCGACGCTACTGGGTGCTCAGCGCGGTGATGCTGGTCATGTTCACCTCGATCCTGACCAGCACGATCATCTCGACCGCGGCCCCCACGATCGTCGACGAGCTGCACGGCCTCAACCTCTATGCCTGGTTGTTCTCTTCCTACTTATTGGCCTCTTCGGTGACAGTGCCCGTCGTCGGCAAACTTTCCGACCTGTTCGGTCGCCGGCCCTTCTACATCGGCGGGCTCCTCCTCTTCCTGGTCGGATCGGCGATCTCTGGCTTCTCGCAGAACATGGGGGAGCTGATTGGGGCGCGCGCCCTCACCGGCATCGGCGGCGGAGCCATGATGGCGCTCGGCGCCACCACCATTGGCGACATCTTCTCGCCCCGCGAGCGCGGTCGTTGGATGGGCTTGATCATGAGCGTCTTCGGGCTAGGTAGCATCGTCGGTCCCCTGGTGGGTGGATTCATCACCGACCATTTCGGCTGGCGGTGGGTCTTTTACGTTAACCTGCCGCTGGGTCTGATCGCGCTCGCGCTGCTCGGAACCCTCCTGCCCCGCATTCACGGTCGGGGTCGAGTGCGGATCGACTGGGTTGGGATCGGCCTGCTGATCGGTGGCGTGCTGCCCATCCTTATCGGGCTGACCTGGGCGGGGATCACCTATCCGTGGAATTCGGTCCAAGTCATCGTCGCGCTGGCCGGCGGCGCCGCGCTGCTTCTGTTATTCGCCATCTGGGAGAACCATGCCACCGAGCCGGTGCTGACACTGCATCTCTTCGAGAGCCGGGCCTTCACCGTCGCGGTCGTCCTCAGCTTTCTTGTCGGCATCTCGCTGTTTGGCGCGCTGACCTTTCTCCCGCTGTACGCCCAGGGCGTCCTCGGCTACAGTGCGCAGGACGCGGGCCTGGTGCTGGCGCCGCTCATGCTCGGCTTCGTGCTCGGCAGCCTCGTCGGCGGTCAGCTGACGACCCGGACCGGTCGTTACAAGATGCAGACCGTGATTGGCATGGGCATCGGATGCGTCGGCATGTTCTTACTCTCCCGGCTCTCGGCGGATTCGTCGTTTGGCGAGTCGGTACCCGGCATGGTGATCACCGGCGTCGGCGTGGGTGCCGTCTTTCCGACGTTGTCGGTCGTGGTGCAGAGCGCCTTCCCTTACCGCATGCTCGGTACGGCCAATGCGGCCCGCCAGTTCTTCAATAATCTCGGCGCCGTGATGGGGGTGCCGGTGATGGCCACCATCGTGATCGAGACGCTCAAGAACGAACTGCCCAGGCACCTGCCTGCTGGCAGCGAATCACGGCTCGTCAGCGCCGCCGCCAATGGGGCCCAGGGATTGATCGCCGGACAGAGCCAGGGGCTGACCAGCGCGTTTGGTAGCCTGCCGCCGGCCGTAGCGCATCAGGTCCTTACCGCGGTTCGCGTGAGCCTGGCCACCGGTGTGCAGCGCGCGTTTCTGCTGGCTACCGTGCTGGCAGCGCTGGGCCTTGTGACAACCTTCTTTCTGCCCGAGATCCCGCTGCGCGGCACGATTCAGGACCACCCCACCGGGTGACCTCTCCCACCTTCAACGACGTCCTCGCCGCACGCGAGCGGATCTCGCCTTACCTGAAGCCGACGGCTCTCCACCATTATCCAGCGTTGGATGAGCTGGTCGGCACCGAAACCTGGGTCAAGCACGAAAACCACCAGCCAATCTGTGCCTTCAAGATCCGCGGCGGGATCAATCTCATGGCCCAGCTTTCCGACGATGAACGCCGTCGCGGTGTCATCACAGCGTCGACCGGGAACCACGGGCAATCGATCGCGTATGCAGCCCGGCTGTTCGGCGTCAGGGCGGTTATTTGCGTGCCGGAGGGCGCGAATCCGGTCAAGGTCAAATCGATCCGCGGCCTTGGGGCGGAGATCGTCACCCACGGCAAAGACTTCGACGAGGCCCGCGAGCACTGCGAGCAACTGGCCGCTGCGCATGGGTACCGGTACATCCACTCGGGGAATGAGCCGCATCTGATCGCGGGCGTCGCGACCGAGGCGCTGGAGATCTTGGAGGCGCAACCGGACATCGACGTCATCATCGTGCCGGTCGGCGGCGGCAGTGGCGCCTCCGGCACCTGCATCGTGGCGAAGGCGATCAATCCGAAGGTCCGCGTGATCGCGGTGCAATCGGCCGCGGCGCCGGCGGCCTACCGCTCGTGGAAGGAACGTCGCCTCGTCACGGACCAGATGGCTACCATCGCCGAAGGCATGGCGACCCGCACAGCCTTTGAGCTACCGCAGCGCATCCTCTGGGAGAAGCTCGACGATTTCGTGCTGGTCCCCGATGCTGAGATTCGCTCCGCCGTGCGGCTGATGATCGAGACCACTCGCAACCTGGTGGAGCCGGCCGGCGCCGCGCCGCTGGCGGCGGCGTTGCGACTCAAGGACGAGCTTCGAGGAAAGCGGGTCGCCTTGGTCCTCAGCGGCGCCAATATCACGCCGACGCAACTCCGCGACCTGCTCAACTAGGCGATCGCGGTCCGCTCATCGAGCCAGGCCGTGAAACGGAGCACGACGCGCACGCGCGCCACCAGCTCAGCCGGGGGCAACCAGGCATCCAGGTAATAGTCGGCGCCGGCGTTGAGGAGCCGAATGCACTCCTTGCTGCTTGGTGATCCGCTGACCGCGATCACCGAGCGGTGACCCTGCCGGTGCAGGGTCCAGCAGGTGGCCACCGCCTCCCGATCTGGGATCTGGAGCAGGAGGACATCGGACGGCGCGGCGTCGGCCAGCTCGGCACTCGAGATCGTCCGAACGTTCATGCCGGCGTCGCGCAAAACCTGAGTGATCCAGGGAGCCGCGCCCTCCAACCCATCGCGGACGAGCAACGCTCGCGCGCTCACACGTTCGACCCTCCTTCGAGCGATGACAGCACCTGCTTTACCTGGTTGATCGGGATGGCGAACCCAACCCCGACATTTGCATCAACCGGACTCTCGATCGCGTTGGTGATGCCGATCACCTGACCCGCTGTATTGACCAGCGCGCCGCCCGAGTTGCCGGGGTTGATCGCGGCGTCGGTCTGGATGAGCCCCGTCAGATTGCTGCCGTTCGACGCTGACCCGCTCTGATTGAGGTTCGAGACAATTCCTTCGGTCAGCGAGCCAGACAATCCGAACGGCGAACCGATCGCATAGACCGTGTCGCCGACCTGGACACTGCTGGAATTGCCCAGCGTGACAGGGTGCAGGGTCGAGGCGGCCACCGAGACGCGGATCACCGCCAGGTCCGCTTCGGAGTTCGACCCGACCAGCGTCGCGCCGACGGTGCGGCCGTCACTGAAGGTCACCTCGATCTGGCGGGCGCCCGAGATGACGTGCGCATTGGTAAGGATGTCACCCCTGGTATCGAGGACGATCCCCGAACCAGACGCCTGACCGGCAGCGCCAAACCCGTTGCTGACGATCGCGGTGATGGTGACGACCCCCGGGGACACCTCCTTGTACACCGTCTCCGCGGTGGTCGATGAGAGTGTCGACGTCGACGTCGTTGACGTCGTGGAGCTGATCGTGCTCGATGTGCTGGACGCACTCTGGGTGCCGTGTTCGATCAGCGTCGCCGCCAGCGCACCCGAGCCCGTGCCTCCAATGACGGCAAGGGCGGCAACCGCGGCGAGTAGTCGGCCCCGAAACCGTTTTGGCGGGGGTGAGGCCGGCGGCGCGGCAGGCGCTGGGGATTGGGAGCGATCGTCGAAAAATTCTGGCGCGACCATGTTGGCTACCTCTTTGTTGAATGCTCGAGTGACATGACCTCATGGTCGTGGGCGATACCTTGCGAAACCGTGACGCTCGTCGTCAGGTTTCTGAAAGACCACCGTGAGACCATGCGATCCGCGGTTGCGACGAGGCGGCAGTTTCTGGCGGTGGGCGGGGTCGCGCTCGCCGGCGCGGTGCTAAGCGGCAGCGTCGCCTCCATTGCCTCTGGCACATTTCGCTCCGTCACATCCCCTTCCTACCCTTCCCCCTCTCTCATATCCCCTTCCCCCCTTGTGGGGGAGGGTCGGGGTGGGGGGTCTTCTCCCACACCGACTCCGACACCAACAGCCGCAACCGTCACGATGCCCGTGCCAGTGATCGGTGCGAAGCATACGGTGCTGCGCTGGGGCAACCCGTACAGGAATTTCGACGGTTTATGCGCGCTGGCCGCCGGCCAGCCGGTGCAGGTCTGGATCGAGACTCGATTCGCGCGCGTGCCATTGGCCACCTGGACGGCATGGGACGGCACCGAGGTCCGATATTCCTATGCGGAGCACTCCGTGACCCTGAGCGGCGTCTCCCCCACCCAGGTCAGGGTCAACGAGGTGCTCAACGCGAGTCAGTACTGGGTCAGCAGGTCACTCTTTGAAACAAACTTCGCCGACTTCAACAATATGGCCGTAATCTTCCGCTAGGACGATGCGCGCCCTCATCATTGCGATCGCCGGCCCAGCTGCAGACTCAGGTCCCGCAACGCCACGACCCTCGCCGTAGCAACGCGACAGTCGATCGAGCTGCAGTCCGGGGCGTTCAAGGCGACCGCCGCAGTCGCGGTACGATGCGGGCGAGCAACAAGGCGATCCCGAGCAGAGCCAGCCCGGAAATCACGAGGCTGACAGCGAAGCCCAGGCTGCTCTGAAAGTAGCGGAACTCGATGTCGAGCACGAAGGCGAACAGTCCGATGCCGCCCGCCAGGGCATATCCGGCGCTGCTGCGATAGACAGCGGCCGCGAACGCCGCAAGGGCGAGGAGCCCACCGAACACCTGGACGCTCAGGTCCTGGTCGGTGGCAGCGATCAGCGCTGGAAGGATTGCCGCCGACGCGCCGATGAACGCCAGCACCTCGGTCGCCCACACGACCCGCAACCGCCGCCCGAACTCGGCTGCGGCCAAAATGGGAAGAGCCGCCCCCAGGAACAGACCTTCGATCGGCCAGCCCTGCGGCACATTGAACCAGTCGACGCCGTAGCCCGCCGCGATCAGGAGCGACAGGCCGAACTCGGCTGCCAATAAGCCGGCGCGTAGACGCACGAGGAAGGCCGCTGCCAGCATGGCCGAAACCACGGCGGAAATCGCTGCGATCCGTGGCCCACTCTGGGACCCTAACCCTGTTGGCGGACCCCCAGCGATTTCCACCTGGAGCTGGCCGACGAAGACGGCGATGGCCGCCACCGATAGGGTGACGAGGCTGGTCTGGGCTCGTCGTCCGCGCGGTCGTCCGGAACGCAGCAGCGCTGCGCCGACCACCCCGGCAATCGCCACGAGCCCGGGGATCGCGAGCCGGCCGATGATCCCCAGTTGTACGTATTGGGTGCCGAGCAGCGTCGCCAGCCCGGCAAGTGTGACCAGCGCACCGGCGTAGGTGATCACCTCCGTCGCGGTGATCGACCCGTCGCTCGCTCCTGCAGGGCCGGCTCTCGCCTCGAAGTCCGCGATTGCCTCCGCCTGCCTGGCGTCGATCAGGCCCGCGAACTGCCAGCGCGTCAGCTTGCTCTTGAGGTCGGTCGACACGCTAACGTCGAACTCTGGGCGGTGGTGCTGGGCTAACCGGCGACCGGTTCGAACACCACGATCGGAATCTCACCACTGGTCTTTTTCTGCTCGCTCTCGACGTAGGGAACGAAGGCGGTCAATCTTTCCCGCTCGTCCCTGCGAGCGGTTCGGGCCCGCATCTTGACTTTCTCCGGGCCAAGCTCGACCGTGACTATTGGATTCGCCTGCAGGTTGACGTACCACGCTGGATGCATGGGCGCCCCATTGCCCGAGGCTACGACGACATATTGGTCTCCGTCTTTCCCAAAGCCCAGCACCGTCGTCCGCGGTTGACCCGACTTAACCCCAGTCGTGGTGAGTAGCAGGAGGTTGCGGCCGGCCATCGGCCCGGTGAGCTGTCCGCGGTTGGCTCGAAACTCCCCGATGAGCTGGCGATTGAACGCCTTTATGTCGGACGGGATTGGTGCCGGTGGTCGCCGCTGACCGGATGGCTCCGTACTCATGGTGCTGAACTCGCTTTCGCTGGGATATCGCCTTCCAGCGATTGGGCCACCGACCGGATGTAGGCGGCCTCGCCGATCGGCGAGGTTGCGCGAACCTGGCGCTGGCGCTCGACAGCGATCCCCGCCATGAAGCAGGCCAGTGGCGCGAAGCGACGCTCCTTGCTGTGGGCGGCCACCCGAGCCAGCTCGAGGACCTCGTCGGCGACCTGCGGATCGAGCTCCGGCGCCGCGATCTCAGTGCCCTGTTCCCTAGCCGCGTCGGCGAATCGGCGGCTCAGCGCGTCAAACCAAGCGTTCACTGGAGACCAAGCTATCACGGATGCTGTTGACACGCTGTAACCGACTGCGTAGATTACATAAGAGTCGGCAAGCCTGACCCTCGCGGAGGAATTGGGTGCCACAGGTTACTCGTCGGGGCTTCCTCAAGCTCAGCGCAGCCGGGGGTGGAGCAGCCGGCCTCACCGTCCTCGGCTTCGACCTTGCCCATGCGGCTCAGATCACCCAGAGTTTCCGGGTCGCGGACGCGCGGGAGTCCAATTCGGTCTGCCCTTACTGCGCGGTTGGTTGCGCACTCGTCGCTTTCACCCGCGAGAACGGAAATGGCACTCGCACCCTGCTGCAGATCGAGGGCGACCCGGACAGCCCGGTAAACGAGGGGCGGCTGTGCCCCAAAGGCGCAACCGCGATGCAGCTGGCGACCAGTGCCCGCCGGGTCGAGAACCCGATGTATCGGGCTCCTGGGTCGGATCACTGGCAGCAGATCAGCTGGGACGACATGCTCAACAAGCTCGCCCAAAGGATGAAGGCCGCCCGAGACGCCACCTTCGTCGCGCAGGACGCATCCGGAAATATCGTCAACCGCACGGAGGGGATTGCCTTCGCCGGCGGCGCCGCCTTCAGCAGCGAAGAAGGGTACTTCGCGACCAAGGTGATGCGCGGCCTCGGCCTGGTGCATCTGGAACAGCAGGCAAGGGTTTGACACGGCCCCACGGTGGTCAGTTTGGCCGCCACATTCGGGAGAGGGGCCATGACGAACCACTGGCGCGACATCAAGAACACCGACCTCATGTTGATCAACGGCGCCAACCCGGCCGAGGCCCATCCCGTCGGTTTCCAGTGGTTCCTCGCCGCTAAGAACGACCCCCAGCGGGGGCCCGGCTCCGGCGGCGGAGCCAAAATCGTCCACGCCGATCCGCGATTCACCCGCACCTCGGCGATGGCGGACATCTACGCCCGGATCCGCACCGGCACCGATGTTGCCTATTTCGGCGGGCTCATCAACTATGTGCTGCAGAACAACCTCTTCCACGACGAGTACGTCCGCAACTATACGAACGCCTCCTTCCTCGTCAAGAAGGAGTACGGCTTCACCGATGGGCTTTTCAGCGGCTACAGCCCGGCGACGCGGAAGTACGACATCTCGAGCTGGAGCTACCAGACCGACCCGGCGGCGACCGCGGCGGTCCAGCAGCAGCTACCAGCCGGGAGCGCCCCGGCGCTGATCGCGAAGCGCGATATGACGCTGCAGGACCCACAAACGGTCTTCCAGCTCATGAAGCAGCACTACTCGCGGTACACGCCCGAGATGGTGTCGCGGATCACCGGCATTCCGCAGGACCAGTTCATGCGGATCGCGCAGCTGGTGGGCGAGATGGGCAAGCCGGACAAGGTGATGACGATCGTCTACGCCGTCGGCCTGACGCATCACACGACCGGCGGTGAGCTGATCCGGTCGGGTGCCGTGCTGCAGCTTCTCCTCGGCAACATGGGGCGGCCCGGTGGTGGGATGAACGCGGAGCGCGGTCACGCCAACATCCAGGGCAACACCGACCACGCGATTTCCTGGGAGATCCTTCCCGGGTACATGCAGATCCCGGCACCGCAACGAAAGACCATCGACGAGTATGTCGCGGCGCAGGCGCCCAAGAAGTCCGATCCGCACTCCTGGAACTTCTTCGGCACCAACTACCGGAAATTCACGGTCAGCCTCTTGAAGGGGTGGTACGGCGACGCCGCGACGAAGGCCAACGACTTCGCCTTCAACTTCATCCCGAAACCGGCCCAGAACTCATCGTGGATGTCGATCTATGACCAGTCGCTGAAGGGCAAGATGCAGGGGCTCATCCTCTCTGGGATGACCGCCACCAGCATCGGCCCGGATTCGAATCGGGTGATGCAGGCGCTCGCCAACTTGAAGTGGCTGGTCGTGATGGATGCGCTGCCCACCACCAGCTCCGAGTTCTGGCGCCGGCCTGGCGCCGACCCCAAGTCGATCCAGACGGAAGTCTTCATGGTCCCAACCACCCACTGGATCGAGAAGGATGGTTCCTTCGTCAACAGCGGCCGCTGGTCGCAATGGAAAGAGCAGGTCCTGCCGCCGCAGGGCAACGCACGTCATGACCACTGGGTCCTTGCCGACCTATTCCAGCGGATCAAAACCCTCTACCAGCAGCAGGGCGGCAAGTTCCCGGACCCCATCATGGCCCTGACCTTTGATAAGTACGCCGACCCGTCGAAGCCCACCCTCGATGAGCTCGCCCAGGAGGTCAACGGCTTTGACCTGACCACCGGAAAGCGGATGAGCACCTTCGCCAACCTGAAGGACGACGGCACGACCACCGCGGGCGACTGGATCTACACCGGTAGTTATCCCGATGGCGGGAACCTGATGAAACGCCGGCAGGGTGTCCAGAATGTCAAAGCGAACGACCCGACCGGTGTGGGGTTCTTCCCGAACTGGGCGTGGTCCTGGCCACTCAACCGGCGCGTCATGTATAACCGCGCCTCGGCCGATCTTGCCGGCAATCCGTGGGATCCCATGCGGGCCGCGATCAAGTGGGATGCGACGCAGGGCAAATGGGTGGGCGACGTACCGGACTATCCGGCGACCATGAAGCCCTACACCCAGGACCCCACCGCGTGGCTGCCGTTCATCATGACCGGCGAGGGCGTCGGCCGCCTCTTCTCGAACTCGATGGTCGACGGACCCTTTCCCGAGCACTACGAGCCGATGGAGAGTCCGGTCAAGAATCCGCTCCATCCGACGCAGTCGGAATCGCCCGTCGCTTTCATCTACACCGGCGGGAGTGGCAACTTCGCCAACGTCAAAGACAGCTTTGGGACGGTCGCCGACTATCCCTACGTGGCAACCTCGTACCGCCTTACGGAGCACGAGCATTACGTCACGCAGCACGTGCCGCTGCTGGCCGGGTTGCAGCCGTCCCCATTTGTCGAGATTCCCGAAGAGCTCGCCAACCAGAAAGGCATCAAGAGCGGTGATCGGGTGCGGGTTCGCTCGAAGCGGGGAAAGATCGAGGTCCTGGCGCTCGTGACCAAGCGCCTGGCCGCCAGCACGATCGACGGCCAGAAAGTCTTCCAGATCGGCATACCGATTCACTGGGGTTTCGTGGGGGTGTCTGCCGATGCGGATCCAAGCAAGGGCGCCAACTGGCTGGCCAACGCGCTGACCCCATTCGTCGGCGACGCGAACGCGTACACGCCGGAGTTCAAGGCGTTTCTCGTGAACCTGGAGAAGATCTGATGCAGGCGCTGGAAGCATCGATCGGCGACTGCGCCAACCCCTGGACGCTTCGGCACGAACGAGCGGCCGAGCTGGCTGAGCGCTATCCACACGCGGCCGAGATGCTGCGCCTGTATCAACGGCTAGTCCCGGTCCAGCAACTCGCCTATCGAGAGTTTTCCTCCCCCGCTCGCGGAGGGCAGGTTGGGGGCCTGCAGTCCGAGGAGATCGTGAATTTCGCCGCGGACAACGTGCTGCCTGCGGTGGTCGACGCGACGGTCTCGGCCGGCCCGGCGCGATTGCGCGACGGCGTGATCAGCGTCTTCTGCAGCGCTGACCTCCCGGGATTGATCCGGCGCTGGCTCGACAACGAACCCCTGACGCCCTTCGAAACCTATCTCGCTCGCGCCTCAGCGTCACCAATCCTCGAAGCCACCTCCCTCCCCCTTGTGGACAGGGCCAGGGAAGGGGTCTCAGATCGCCTCTGCCCTTCCTGTGGCGGCCTGCCCCAGCTGTCCTACTTTGCAGTCTCGGGCGAGCCTCTCGTCACGGGGCCGCGGTATCTGCTGTGTTCCCGCTGCGCCACCAGCTGGGTCTTTTCGCGGATGACCTGCGCCAGCTGCGGCGAATCAACCGGCACGCGATTGCCGATCTACCAGGAGCAAGAGAAATTCCCGCACATCCGGGTCGATGGCTGCCGAACCTGCCGTCGATATCTGCTGACCTTCGACCTTCGACGCGACACCAGGGCGATTCCGATTGTCGACGAGCTCGCCGCGTTGCCGCTCGACCTGTACGCGACCGATCAGGGGTTGACGAAAATCACGCCGAATTTGCTGGGGAACTGAAGGATGGCGCAGGCGGTTGGCTTCTTCACTGACACAACGCTCTGTATCGGTTGCAAGGCCTGCGAGGTGGCCTGCAAAGAGTGGAACCAGCTGCCGAACAATCCGCTCGAGTTTCGAGGCAGCTACGACAACACCGGCCAGCTCGATCACGCCAACTGGCGGCACGTTCGCTTCGTCGAGAGCAGCACCACCAACCCGGACAAACCTATCGCGTGGTCGATGATGTCCGACGTTTGCAAGCACTGCGCCAACGCCAGCTGCCTGGAAGTCTGCCCCACCGATGCCATCGTCCGCACCGAGTTCGACACCGTTTTCATTCAGCAGGACGTCTGCAACGGCTGCCGCGACTGCATTTCGGCATGTCCCTACGGGGTGATCGGCTTCAACAGCAACACCGGAACGGCACAGAAATGCACCTTCTGCTACGACCGACTCCAGAACAACTTGAAGCCCGCCTGCGCCACCGCCTGCCCGACGCAATCGATCAAGTTCGGGCCGCTCGATGAGCTGCGTCAGACGGCGGCCACCCGACTCGCGACCCTGCAGGCGCAGGGCGTGAGCCAGGCGCAGATCTACGGCGATAAGGAATACGGCGGCCTGCACGCGTTCTTCCTGATCACGGAGAAGCCGGAGGCGTACGCGTTGCCGAGCGCGGAGAGCGCGGTGCTGCCCAGCAGAAACAACTTCCCCGGCTACCTGACGGCTGCGATCACCGCCGTGCTCGCCGGCCTGGCCGGCCTGATCGCCTTCCGCCGCCGCGGCGAGGCTCCAACCGCGTCATCGCCCTCCCCCACTGGCGGTGGAGGTCAGGGTGGGGGCAGCTGATGCCGGGCGAACATTTCGTTGTCCCGCCGCATTGGGAGTGGTACATCCTCGGCTACTTTTTCTTTGCCGGCATTACCGGCGGCAGCTTCGTCCTGGGAACGATGCTGCGCCTCTGGGGCGATGACCGCGATGCCGCGACCTCCCGAGCCGCGTTCCTGATCAGCTTTCCGACTCTGCTGATCTGCCCCATCTTGCTCACCCTCGACCTCGGTCAACCGCTCCGCTTCTGGCACTTTCTGATCAACGACAGCGGCGGCGGCCTCGCCTTCAACTCCTGGTCGCCGATGTCACTTGGCGCCTGGGCGCTCCTCATCTTCGGTGTCTTCAGCTTCGTCATGTTTCTCGTTGCCCTGGCAGAGCGTGACACTGCCCGTTTCCGCGCTTTGCAACCGGCCGCCAGCTTCGTTGGCGGCATGGCTGGCCGGGTCTTCATGGTCGTGGGCGCGTTGGTTGGCCTGTTCGTTTCCGCGTATACCGGTGTTCTGCTGGCGGTCAGCAACCAGCCGGTCTGGAGTGATACCTGGGCGCTGGGCGGACTATTCCTGGCGTCGGCATTGAGCGGCTCGGCGGCGAGCGTGCTGCTGGCGACGCGCAACCGGCGTGATGCGATGGCGACCGACCGGAAATTGATCGACGCCGATCGCTACTTCATCCTGCTCGAGCTCGCGCTGATCGTGCTCTTTCTGGCCACCCTTGGCGGGGTGTTGTCGAGAGTGCTGTCCGGCAGGTGGATCCTCCTCTGGGTGATCGTCCTGGCCGGGACCCTGATCCCGCTCGGACTTCACTGGCGAGCGACCCGGATGAAGGCCACCGTCCCCGCGGTCGGAAGCGCGGCAGCGGGCATTTCGTTGCTCGCCCCGGTCCTGGTCTTGCTCGGCGTGCTCGCGCTCCGCGCGGTGATCATCTTCAGCGCCCAGGCGTAGATGAAGGTCGGCGTCCTCTTCCCGTCCCGGTTCGAGGACCCGGGCGAGTTCCTCGCGGATGCCCGAGCGATGGAAGCTGCCGGCGCTGATAGCGTCTGGCTGGAGGAAAGCAGCGACGGCCTCGATCTATGGCTCGCACTCGCGGCGATCGCCGCCGTGACCAGCCGGCTCCGCCTCGGACTTTTCCGAGACGGCTCTCCCTTCCCCTATCAGGGACGGATTCCCTCCCCCCTTGTGGGGGAGGGTCAGGATGGGGGGTTCGATCGACGAGAGAGCACATTGCAGCTCCTATCGCGACAGCGATTCATTTCAGGTCCCGAACGCTGGCGACGCGTCGAGGTCCCATCCGATCGGGAGGCCTGGGCCAAGACCCTGGCGCGAGCCAACAATGACGGCGACGGCGTGATCGTTCCTATGAACGCGCGCCTGCTGGACATCCTGCGACACCCGAACGAGGCGATCGATCGCTCCGACCTGCAGTTAGCGCAGGGTTAAGCGGTCGGTTCGAGCGAGATCCGACCCTAGACCAACGCCAGCGGGAGAATAGGCCGAGATAGTCTGCGGAGGTGGGTCCTCCGACGCGTCTCCGGCGTGTGCGCCCCTTCGCGACGCGCTACATCAACCCTGTCACGCGACTATTCGCCGGCTGGATCCCAGGATTCGCGCTCCTGACCTACACAGGCCGGAAGACAGGGCGCACCTATCACACCCCAATCAACGGGCTCCGTCGAGGCAATCACTATGTGTTCGCCTTGACGTACGGTGCCGAGGAATCGCAGTGGGTGAAGAACGTCCTCGCGGCAGGCGGCTGCGAGATGCGCCGGATGGGTCGCGATATCCGCCTCGTCGAGCCAGAGCTCCTGGTCGATCCTGACCCACGACTGATACCGCTACCGCTCCGGATCTTTGGGCGGCTGGCTCGCGTTACCGAGTTCGTACGGATGCGGGCGGCATAGCCGAGTGAGCCATTAGCGCCGTGGAATTCGGCTAGGCAGGCGGCCGCGGCGCGACGACCTCGACCTTGATGCGGTCGGGATCTTCGAAGAAGACGGCGTAGGTGGTGCGGCCCGACCGGGGCCCCCCGTAAAGCAGCGCGATGCCCCGTTCGCGCAGGTGGTCGGCCATTGCATCGACCTGCCGGATTTCCGATACGGCGAACGCCAGGTGATTCATTCCCACGCGCTTCCGGTGATAGGGCGGATCGAGATACTCGGGCTCCGCCTGGAGGAGGAAGACGGTGCTTTCGCCGTTGGTCCAGCTCCACCCGGTCGCCGACTTCGCGAAATCGGTGTAGCCGAGTACCTTCAGGAACGAGCCCCAGAACTCGCCGCTCCGCCCGAGGTCGGAGACATAAATGTCCAGGTGCTCGACACTTCCGTCTTTCATCCCATCGCCCTCCTCTCCACCTGGGCCGCCAGCCAGCGGTGCCGCCAGCTCGCCTGACGCTCTTCGTAGAACGTGAGCGCGGCCGCCAAGGCCTCCTTTGCCGGCGCGGTCCCCGTCTTCGCGCGCTGCCATGCGAGTTCGTGGCCGAGCAGCAGCCAGCCATGCTCGAGGTAGCTGGTGGCCGCGAGCGCAAAGGCGGCGTCGGCGGCCGCGGCATCGCCATCGAGCAGAGCCACGATCGCTCGCGCCTGGTCGACCGCCGCCCGGTAGAGCGCTCCACCCGCGGCGACTGCGGGGTCACCGGTCCACAGTGCGAGTGGCCCACGATCAGCCGCAAGCAGGGCGGCGGGCAAGACCACTCGGCTTGTCAGCGCGAACGACTCGACGTCGAGCATGGCGGGTGGCCGCTTCATCAGGATCGGCATCGCGCTCGCTAGCACCTTGTCCGGCTGGTTCTCGGCGAGCGAGAGGTTCGATTCATGCGCCGCCGCCGAGAGGAGTCCCCGCCAGGTCTCACTCTTCCGCATCGGGTCGGTCGCCCGGGCCAACGGAAGGCGCCCTGCCTCGGGTCCACCGATCTCGATGTCGATCGCGGCGGCAACCGGGCCGGCATCGGGATAGATGTCGGGGGCGTCCTCGGACCAGCGAGAGCGCACCTCGTTCCAGAGCGCTTGCGCTTCCTGCCAGTTCCCGGTCAGCCAGTTGACCCAGACGACACCGTAGCGAAATGCCATCCCCTGCGGGATGGCGAGGCGGTCCGCGTAGGCGCGACCGGCTTGAAGGATCTGGGCGCGCGCCGCAGCATCTGAGTCGCGACTGCTCCGGACGAGCACGTCGGTATACGCTTCGAGCACGCCGTCATCCTGGGCCAGCGCGCGCTCCAGCTGCTCCCGGGCGTAGCGTTCTACCACTTCCTGCCAGCCCGACTGGTGCTGGTATTGGGCCTGCTGTCGCAGGACGCGCATTTCGGTTTCCCGTGCGCCAGCCTTGCGGGCCTCGCGCAGGGCGCGATCGAGCCAGGCCGCGGCCCGATCATCTTCGAAGTACAGATGCGCGCGCCGGGCAAGGCCGGCTGCCAGCCTAGCGAGCGCGGCCGGCTCGTTGAGTGGTTCGGCGGCGTCCCAGGCCGATTGCCAGGCCGCATACTCGTCGCGACCCCACGGCATGGCGAAGGTGAGACGCAAGGAGATTCGAGCGACATCGTCTTGCGTGCCGACCGAGCGGGCCAGCTCGAGCGCGTCGCGGTAGGTTGCCACCGCCTTGCGGACCAGCAGCAGCCGCGCGTAGGCGCGTCCCAGTCCTTCCAGCGCGAGCATCCGATCCTGACTTTCCGCGGCCGACCACTCCACGGCGTGCTCGTAGGCGCGGGCGGCCTCCTCTGGCGCGTGCAATCGGAGACCCCGCTCTCCGGCTCGCAGGGCAAACGGCAAGGCTCGCTCGTGGAGCCCTGCTGCCGCCAGGTGCTCCGCGATTTCTCCGGCCTGTTCGGACGCCGTCCCATACAAGCGTTCCATCGCCTCGCCGACGGCGCGGTGCAACGCCCGACGTTCCCTGGCCATCAGGTCGCTCAAAATCGCCTCGCGGGTCAGTGCGTGCCGGAACGCCAGACCGTCGCCCTCCTCGATCAGCAGGTGCTGTTCGACAGCCGATCGGGCACCCTCGAGGAGCGCTGCCTCATCACCCATCAGCGGCTCGAGGATGTCGTAGTTTGCCCGAACCCCGGTCACCGCGACATAGCCCAGCAGCCGCGCGGCATTCGTTCCGGCGCGCGACATCCGCTCCAGCACCGTCTCGGCCAAAGAGGCCGGCACGACGCCCGCCTGACCAGGCTGGTGCGTTTGGGCGAGCTCCTCGAGAAAGAGCGGGTTCCCCTCCGCCCGCTGACTGATCGCCGCGAGATCACCGGTGGCTGCGTCCTTGAGCGCGGGGAGCGTCTGGAGCAACCGGAGCGCCGCGTCGGTCGCCAAGGGCGCCAGGGAAATCGTAAGAACCTCGGACCGGCGCCCGAGCGTTGCTAGGAAAGGCCGCAGCCGATGACGGCGATGCAGCTCATCGGTTCGATAAGTGCCCACGACCAGGTACGGCGTCGGCTCCGCCTCGGCGATGACGAACTGGAGCATGGCGAGCGTGGCCTCGTCCGCCCAGTGCAGGTCTTCGATCACCAGGACCGTTGGCACGGCGCGGGCATACTGGCGCAATGCGCGGAGGAACGCACCGAACAAGCGGTCGCGGTCCGGTCGTTGTTGCCGGGAGGCGACGGCCTCCGGAACCAGTGCCAGCAACTCGGGCGCAACCCGCTGCAGCGCCGCCTCCCCGTCGGCCTCTCGGACGATGCTGCGGATGATGGCGACGAATGGCTCATAAGGTGGCGGTACCTCCGACAGCCCGCACGCGCCGTAGAGGAGCACCCGGGGCGATGCTGGTTCCACAATCGCCTCGCGCAGCAAGCGCGATTTGCCGATGCCCGCATCGCCGGCGATCAACACCGTCGCGCCGGAGCGCTCGGTGAGTGCGGCCAACCGAGCACGTAGGAGCTCGAGCTCCGGTGCGCGCCCGACGTGTGGTGACGCCGACACCGCGAAATGCGGAGGCTGGGGAGCCGGAAGCAGAGTGCCCTCCATCGGTGCCTGGCTACCGTCCTGCGGTTCCCCGCCCCAGGCGACTTCGTACAGATGGATCGGCTCGGAAAGGCCCTTCAGCATCACCGGTCCCCGATCCTGGAGCGGGAACGGAAGCCCGGTGCGGACCAGGCTCCGCACCACGTCGGAGATCAGGAGCTGGCCCGCGCTTGCAGCCGCGCCGATGCGCGCGGCAACGTTGACGGCCGCACCGATGTAATCGCCGTCCTGCGGGACCGGCTCACCGGCATGGACACCGATCCCAATGCGAAGCGGGAGATCGGCATGCGCGTTGGTGTGCGCGCTAGCGTCCTTCAGGATGGCGGCGCCGCAGGCGATCGCCTGCCGGGCTGAGGGAAAGGCGACAAAAATGGCATCCCCCTCCACCTTGATCTCGGCGCCGGCGGATTCCTGGACCCGCTGGCGGATCAGCTTTCGATATGCGGCAACCAGTGCGGCCGCGGCTTGATCGCCACGCCGCTCAACGAAGCCGGTGTAGTCGCGGAGGTCCGCGAAGAGGAAGCTTCGGGTACCTTCGGTTTGCGGGCGCACTGGAGTGGACATTGCCGGTCCCAATCATGCCCCAACGCAAGTTGCAAGACCGTACGTCTTAGGCCATAACTGCGTTATCACTATTGATGAGCTTCCGGTTGTTGTACAAACTGGCGGCCGTCGTCGCCATCCTCGCTCTGGCTGCATCGGCGGCGGAGTACGGACTACGGACGAACTCGGTCATTGCGAAGCCGGCTATGGCTTTGCCCTTGGTCCCGCCGCACCGACCACCGCGCCCGGCCACCGCCCCCTGGCCGGCGCCCGTCCCGTCGAGCCAACCGGCGATCGCCGTCGCCCAACCCGCTGCTCCGGCGGCGCCGCGGATCGCCGTCGGTTCGGGTCAGTGGGGCCTGATCAACCAGGATCGAGCGGCGGCCGGCTTGGCGCCACTGCGCTGGAGCGGGTGCCTGGCGGCCGTGGCGCTGCAGAATGCGACCCGTATGGCCGCCCAAGGATTCATCTCGCATACGAATGGGCCGACGCTGGATCTTGGATGCCACCTCGGGATGCAGGCCGGTGAGAACGTTGGCTACCTGTCGAACGGGATCAACGACGCGCAGATGAACGCGATGTTCATGGCGAGTCCGGAGCATCGCGCCAACATCCTGGGGCCCTACCATTACGTGGGCGTCTCCTGGGTGGTCGCTCCAAACGGCTTCGCCTATATCGCCGTCGAGTTCGGTTAGCAACAGAGGAGGGGAATGATGGAGACGTTTCGGGCAGTCGCAGATGTGCCGCCGGCGCGGATCTGGGATGGGGTGCTGGCTCGGCCGCTCAACGGGGAGCGCGTCACCGTGGGCTTCGTCGACATCGATCCGAACGTCCTGGTCCCAGAACATCGTCACGAGAACGAGCAGGTCGGGTTCGTTCAACGCGGGTCGGTGACGATGACCATCGCCGGTGAGTCACGCGAGCTCTCGGTCGGCGGCACCTACACGATTCCCAGCAATGTTCCGCATTCGGCGAAGGCCGGAGCCAGCGGGGCGAGCGTCGTCGATGTCTTTGCGCCGGTTCGTGCCGACTGGGACAAGGCACCGCGGCTGAAGCCGACTCCGGGACGCTGGCCAGGGTAACCGGGTGTCTTAGAAACGGAGAAGGCTCAGGCGAGCCGTTCGACGATCATCGCCATCCCCTGCCCGCCACCCACGCACATCGTTTCCAGGCCGATCGTCTTGCCGGCCGATGCCAACCCATTCAACAGGGTGCAGAGGATGCGCGCTCCCGTCATGCCGAACGGATGACCGAGCGCGATCGCGCCCCCGTGAGGGTTAAGTTTGTCGCCAAGGGGATCGACGCCAAGCGCGCGGGCACAGGGGATGACCTGTGCCGCAAAGGCTTCATTGATTTCGAGAATGTCGACGTCATCCATCGTCATCCGCGCCCGCGCCAGTGCTCGGCGGGACGCCTCGATCGGCCCGAGCCCCATGACTTCCGGCTCGAGCGCGCTGACCGCCGTCGCAACGATCCGCGCCAGCGGCTGCAGGCCGAGCTGTTTTGCCTTTCGTGCCGAGACGATCACGATGGCGGCCGCGCCGTCGTTCAACGGGCAGGCATTGCCGGCCGTGACCCGGCCGTTCTCGCGAAAGGCCGGCTTCAGGGTCGCCAGCACCTCCATCGTCGTGTTGGGGCGGGGACCGTCGTCGCGCGCCATCGTGCCCCCATCCGGTAGCGGGACCGGGATGATCTCGCGATCAAAAAATCCGTCGTCACGAGCCTTGACGGCGAGCGTCTGGCTCTTGACGGCGTAGCGGTCCATCTCTTCCCTGCCGATCCCTTCCCGGTCGGCCACGTTTTCCGCCGTCTGACCCATCGCGATGTAGATGTCGGGATACTCTTCGGCGTTGCCGGGTAGCAGGCGCGGATTCTGCGCATCCGGCTGATCGGCGTAGCCATGCACGTAGCGCGACACGCACTCGACGCCGACCGAAACGAAAGCGTCGCCCTCGCCGGCCTTGATCGCGTGATAGGCCATCCGGCTGGTCTGCAGCGAGGAGGAGCAATAGCGATTCACGGTCGTTCCGGGAACGTCGAGCCGCGCCATGATGCTCACCACCCGGCCGATGTTGAAGCCCTGCTCGCCGGCCGGCAGCCCGCAGCCGCAGATCACGTCGTCGATTGTGGTGCGGTCGAGCTGCGGCACCTTCTGCAGGACCTTGTCGGTGACATGGGCGGCGAGATCATCGGGGCGGACGTTGACCAGCGAGCCCTTACCGGCGCGCCCGATCGGCGAGCGGCCGTACGCGACCACCACCGCGTCAGAGTCGGCCAGGCTATTGTCGTGCGCCATCATCGGATTCCCTCCCAGAGTTGACGGGTTGAACCGCCGGGATCGTTGACAACTGCTCCGCCCGGCACATCGAAGTGCATCACCAGACGGCCTGACAGGTCGTAGCGCGGCCACCCGGGGTCGCCGGTGCTCGCGAAATTCACCCAGGCCTGGTGCATCTCGTCGGCCAGCGGTTGGGGTGGCTGGTCGCCCACGAATGGACCGGCGTGCTCCAGGTTGTCGAACACGAAGCCGATCTCGAGGGCGTGGCAGGCGCCCAGCCGGCCGTCGTACATCGCCGATCGCCAGGCGAACTCATAGACATGGACATCGCCGCCGTTGCGAAGCCGCGCTTCGGCCAGGCGAATCGCTGGGATGCGAAAGGAGAAATCGCTGATGAGGGCCGCGTAGATATCGCCCGCCGTCAGCGGCGAGGACGTCTCGCGGTAGCGGGAGACGGCGTTCTCGGGGTCGAGACCCAGCCGTTTCGCCAGACGCCTGGCGCGTTCTTCGTCGATGTAGTCGATGACGCCGGTCGGCACCACGAAGAGGCGCCACTCTTCCGTCGTCGTGCCGACCATGAGGTCGAGGCCGGCGCCGCCTCCGCGAGTCATGGCGTCGATCGGCCGCTCCCGGAGGATCGCACCGTCGATCACCGGCTCGAACATCATCCCGTTGGTGGCGACCTCGCGCCAAATCTGCGGGTCCGGATTGGCGACACGCTCGAGGTCGAGCGCTCCCTGCGCCTCCACGAACCTGTCTACTGGGACCGCGGCGAGCGCCTCATAGGTGTGCGGCAGGCCGATCCGGTCGCACAGCATGGCGCCAACCAGCTGGGCGGTCGCCGTCGATATGACGTGATGCCCGGCGCCGCTCTGCAAAATGGCGCGCCGAAAGAGGCCGGCCGACTCGCGGATGGCGATCAGCGACGCAAGGCTGAAGGCGCCGGCGGACTCGCCGAAAACGGTGACCTTGTCCGGATCGCCGCCAAAGGCGCGGATGTTTTCCTGGACCCAGCGCAGCGCAGCGAGTTGATCGAGCAGTCCAAAGTTGGCGGACCGGTCCCCGAGCCAGAGAAAGCCGTCCGCCCCCAGCCGGTAATTGATGGTCACGCAGACGACGCCGTCGCGAGCAAAGTGGCTGCCGTCGTAGACCGGGATCACACCCGAGCCACGGAGAAACGCTCCGCCGGGAATCCACACCATCACCGGCAGGTCACGCGCGCCGGCGTCGGGCGTCCAGACGTTGAGATTCAGGCAGTCCTCGCCACTGGTTCCCGAATCGCCCAGCATGTGCCGGAACGGTTCGGGATGCGGCGGCTGCGGCGGAACGGCCCCGTACTCGTGCGCCGCTCGCACCTCCGTCCACGGCTGCGGCGGCTGCGGCGGCCGAAAGCGGTTGGCGCCGAACGGCGGGGCGGCGAAGGGAATTCCCTTGAAACTCGCGATGCCGTCGGTGACGCGTCCGTCGACGAGCCCGGCGGTCGTCTTCACGACGACGCCAGCCAGGTCAGGGCGAACCGGTGGCATAGAGCGTCTGACCGGTCACGAAGCTCGACTCCTCGCTGCACAGGAACGTGATCACGCTGGCGATGTCCTCCGGCCGGCCGGTGCGCCGGAGCGCGGCACGTTCCGCGGCGGCCTTCTTGAGCGCATCGTAGTCGATGCCGGTGCGCTCGGCCACCGCCCGGGTCATGCGGGTTTCGACGAAGCCGGGCGCCACCGCATTGACGTTGATGTTGAAGGGGCCGAGCTCGATCGCGAGCGTGCGCGCCATACCCTGGAGGCCTGCCTTGGCCGCCGAGTAGTTGGCCTGCCCGCGATTGCCGAGCGCCGAATTGGACGAGAGAAAGACCATCTTGCCGAAGCGCCGCGGTACCATCAGCCGCTGCGCCGCCTGGGCGCAGAGAAACGTGCCGCGTAGGTGGGTGTCGATGACCAGGCCCCAATCGTCGTCCGACATCTTGTGCACCAGGTTGTCGCGGATGATCCCCGCGCAGGTCACCAGCATGTCGACGGCGTCGAACTCGCCGCTCGCGGCGCTGAAGAGCACCTCGACCGCGGAGCGATCCGTCACATCGCAGGCGACCGCCAGCGCGCGGCCGCCGCCGCTGCGGATTTGTTGCGCGACGGCTTCCGCCGGCTCGCGATCCAGGTCGGAGACGACGACCGCGGCTCCCTCGGCGGCGAAGCGGCTGGCGGTGGCGGCGCCGATGCCGCGGCCGCCGCCGGTCACTAGCGCGATGCGGCCCTCGAAGCGCCTGCCCATCAGATGACGACCTCCGCGTCGCCCATGGTGACCCGCTCAGCCTTTTGGTTTTCCGCCCACAGCTCCAGCGCCATCCGCTGTCCGCCGGGTTCTCGCTCCAGGGCCTTGACGCGGCCACGGCAGGTGAGCACGTCACCTGGGCGGACCATCTCGACGAAGCGGACGCTGAGGCGGCTGATCGATTCGGGACCGGTGAGCCAGCAGAGGTATTGGCCGAGGAATGCCATGCTCAGCATCCCATGGGCGATGACGCCGTCGAGGCCGACCCGCCGCGCGGTCTCATCGTCGGTGTGGATCAGGTTGTAATCACCCGACGCGCCGGCATATTTCACCAGCTGCTGCTTGGTGATCGCCTCCTTACGCAGGTCCGGGAGCGTGCTGCCGACCGAGAGTTCGCGGGTGCTCAGCCGGGTCGTGACTGTGTCGGTCATCGGACAATCACGGTGCTGCGACCCGTGAACACCGGCTCGCCGTTCTCCCCGCGGCCCTCGAGCTCGATGATCAGGAAGGTCATCGCCCCCAGCCGGCCCTCGCGCTGGTAGACGTCTTGCAACCGCGCCCGACATCGCAGTCGATCGCCGGCGCGGATCGGCCGCTGGAAGCGGTACTCCTGGCCACCGTGGAGGATCCGGGCCAGATCGTAAGTCAGGCCGGGAATCGGAATCCGAATCGTCGTCGGGAAGGTCGGCGGCGCCAGCTCACCGCGCAGGCAGGCCTCGGTGGTGTCGCCCACCGCCTCGGCAAATTTGCGAATGGCTCCACGTTCGATCTCGACCAGGACCTCGTCGGACTGCTGCCCGATCAGCTGGCTGGATACGAGCGGGTCGGTCACGCGTTCCTCGACGCGGCCGGTTCGCCGACACGAATCTCGCGCAGCAGGCCGAGCAACGTGCTCATCAATTGGTAGCTGCGACGGATGAGGGAGGCGTCGCCGAAGAAGGTGACATTCCAGAGGACGACGTGCCGCAATCCGACGCGCGCATAGGCGGCCAGCTGCTCGGCGACCTCCTCCGGCGTCCCGTGCAGCACGCCGGCCTCGACCACCGGCGGCGGGACGCCATCGATCAATTCGAGCACCTGCTCGCGGCTGAAGCGGACCGGGACGAAATCGCGGACGCCGAAGGCCTGCTCGCCCAGCGGATGCTTGACGCCGTGACGCGCGAAGGCCTCGGCGGGCTGGGTGAGCGCCAGGATGCGCAGCAGCGGCGCCGCCATCACGGCGTGCGCCTGCTCGTGCTGATCGGTGAGGACGAGCTTGGCGTACATCCCCGGGGTGAAGGGCTCGGCGGCTCGCCCCGCTGCCTCGCGCGCCCGCTGGATGCGCTGCAGCCGCCCGCGATAGTCGTCCAGCGGCAGGAACTCGGGCAGCCAGCCGTCGGCGTAGCGGCCGGTGATCTCGAGCATGCGTGGCCCGTGCGCCGCCAGCCAGATCTCGGGAGGTCCCTCGGGCGTCGGCTTTAGTCCGAGCACCGCCTGCTGCAGCCGAAAATGCTCGCCCTCGAAATCGACCGGCCCGTCGCTGGACCAGAGCAGGCGAATGATGCGGACGGCTTCTTCCAGGCGGCCGACCGGATGGTCGAACGGAATCCCATACGGCAGCAGATTGAGCGCCTCACCGGATCCGAGGCCGCAGATGATCCGGCCGGGAGCCAGATGGTCGAGCGTGAGGAACGCCTGCGCCAGCTCCACCGGATGACGGCGCAAGGCCTCGGTCACCGCCGTGCCGAGCCGGATCCGGCCGGTGGCGCCGGCCGCGGCGGCGATCGCGATCAAGGGATCGAAGAAGATGTCGGGGTTCGGCTGGAAGGCGGCCAGCGCGGTGATGTCGGGCGTCCAGAGACTCTGCGGGAACCAGCCCATGTAGTGATCGGGCCACCACAAGGCGGCGTATCCCTGCTCCTCGTTGCGCCGCGCGTTCTTCCCTAGGTTGGCCGCGGGCGGCAGCAACGTGCCGAGGGTGCCGACGCTGAGTCGATCGGGAGCGTTAATCAGCGAGAGCCCCCACCCTGCCCTCCCCTGCCAGCGGGGGAGGGAAAACCGCTCGGACCCCCACCCTACCCTCCCCCGCCAGCGGGAGAGGGAAAAGCCGAGCGTTCGCGCTCGATCAACGTCCGCCGCAGGATCTTGCCCGCCGGACTCTTGGGAATCTGGTCGACCACCTCGAGCAGCCGGATCTTCTTGAAGGGGGCGACCTGGCCGTTCACGAAGGCCATCAGTTCCTCCGGTGACGCCTGACCTTTCATCACCACGAACGCCTTCGGCACTTCGCCGGCTTCGGAGTCGGGATGCGGGATCACCGCCGCATCCGCCACCGCCGGATGCTTGAGGAGCAGGCTCTCGAGCTCGGCGGGCGCCACCTGGAACGCCTTGTACTTGATCAGCTCCTTGAGGCGGTCGACGATGAACAGGTAGCCGTCCTGGTCCACCTTCCCGATGTCGCCGGTGTGCAGCCAGCCATCCGGCTCGAGCATGGCCGCGGTCGCCGCCGGCTGGTTGAGATAGCCCTTCATCACCTGTGGGCCCCTGACCCAGACCTCGCCCTGCTGGTTGGCCTCGAGCTCGGCGCCGCTGGCCGGGTCGACCACCTTGCACTCGGTGTTCGGGATCAGCAGCCCCGCGGACCCCGCCCGACGCATGGCGGGGTCGATCGGGGTGGTCGAGACCACCGGGCTGGTCTCGGTCAGTCCATAGCCCTGGGCGACGAAGGAGTGAAGCCGGTTCTCGCACGCCTGCTCGATGCTTTCACCGAGCGGCGCCGCGCCGGAATTGATCGACCGCAGGGAGCTCAGGTTGTATTTCTCGACCAGCGGATGCTTGGCCAGCGCCAGCACGATCGGCGGAACGAGGTAGGCGCGGGTCACCTCGTATTGCTGCATCAGCTGCAGGAATTGCTCCAGGTCGAAGCGCGGCATCGTGACCACGGTGTCGCCACGGTGCAGGCTGATGTTGAGCAGGACGGTCAACCCGTAGATGTGATAGAAGGGCAGCACCGCGATCACGCGCTCCGTTTCGACCGGGAAGAGCGCTTCGGATTGCAGGATGTTCGCCACCAGGTTGTAGTGGGTGAGCATCACGCCCTTGGGCAGGCCGGTGGTCCCGCTCGAGTAGGGCATCACGACCACGTCTGTTCTTGGCGCGATCGACACGTGCGGCACGCTGCCGTCGCTCTGCAGCAGGCTGGCGAAGCTGGTCGCGCCCGCCGCCTCGCCGAACACGAAGACCTCATCGATCCCGGACTTATGGCTCGCCTCGAGTGCGCGCTCGAGCAACGGCGGCACGGTGGTCAGGATGCTCGCGCCGGCATCGCTCAGCTGCTCGCTGAGCTCTCGCGCCGTGTACAGCGGATTGACGGTGGTGGTGATCCCGCCCAGCATGGCGACCGCGTGCAGCACCGCGGCGTACTCCGGCAGGTTGGGGCTGTAGACGGCGAGGACGTCTCCCTTGCCAAAGCCCCGCTTCGCCAGGCCGGCCGCGAGGCTGCGAACGGACTGGGCCAGCGCTGCATAGGTCACGGTGCGTCCCGACGGTCCGTCGATCAGCGCCGGACGCTCGCCAAACCGGGCCGCGTGGCCGATCACGAACTCGGCCAGGCTGACCTCCGGGATCTCGACGTCGGGGAAGCGGCTGCGGAAGATCATGCCCAGGACCCGATGGGCGCGTTACGCTCCAGCAGATTGCGGGCAATCGAGCGGCGCTGGATCTCGTCGGTGCCCTCGTAGATGCGGTAGACGCGCACGTCTCGCAGCACCCGCTCGATCGGCATCTCCTTCGTGTACCCGGTGCCGCCGTGGATCTGCAAGACGCGATCGGCGACCCGCCATATCATTTCGGCACCGGCGAGCTTTGCCATCGAGATGACGTGACGCGCATCGCCGGATTGGTCGGCCCGCCAGGCAGCGCTCAGGACCAGCCAGCCAACCTGCTCGATTTCCACCGCACTGTCAGCCAGCATCCACTGGATCGCCTGGTAGTCGGCGATCGGGTGGCCGAACGCGATCCGCTGGCGAGCGTACTCGCGTCCCATCTCCAGCAGCCGCTGCGCCTGGCCGACGGCACGGGCCGGGATCAGCAAGCGGCCGTGGCCGATCCACGCCATCGCCAGCTTGAAACCGCTACCCTCCTCACCCAGAACGTTCTCGGCCGGTACCCGGACATTGTCGAACTGCAGCTCGGCCGGCCCCCAGGAACCCATGGTTTCGATCCGCCGGCTGGTCCAGCCCATCTCCCGATCGACGAGGAAGGCGGTGACGCCGCCCTTGTAGCCTTTGCTCTTGTCGGTGACGGCAAAGACGATCGCGAAGTCGGCCTCGCAGCCGTTGGTGATGAAGACCTTCTGCCCGTTGAGAACCCAATGGGTCCCATCGCGGACCGCCGGCATCTTGATGTTGGTGGCGTCCGAGCCGGTGTCCGGCTCGGTGAGCGCGAAGCAGCTCTGCCGCTCGCCCTCGATCGTGGGGACGAGGTAGCGCTCGCGTTGGGCAGGACTGCACTGATAAAGGATGTTGTCGGCGCTCCCGCCGTAGACGAACGGCACCAGCGCCTGGGCGGTCTCCATGGTGATCAGGGCCGTCATCAGGTAGCCGAGGTTGGCGCCGCCGTATTCCTCTGGCGTCAGCAGGCCCCAGAGGCCGGCCTTGCGGGCCGCCGCCTGCAGCTTCCTAATGGTCGGCCGATCGGGAGAATTCCGTCCCTCGAGCTCGGCGCGCTGGATCTCCGCTTCCAGCGGCACGAGCTCCTTCTGGACGAACGCGCGCACGGTTCCGAGAATCATTCGCTGTTCGTCGCTGAGTGAGAAGTCCATCCGGCTCCCTAACGATCGTTCGCTCGAATTCCCATTATTATGGCAAGTGGGGCATCACCATGGAGAAGGCCGAGCAGGTGGCGGCGGCCACCGCCAACGTCAGGGTCGACCAGGTGCTGGTGACGGCGACCCGACTTTTTACCGAGCGTGGCTACGACGCCGCCAGCATCCGCGATCTCGCCGCCGCGCTGGCGATGCGGCCCTCGTCGCTCTACCATCATTTCCCCGGCAAGCAGCACATCCTCTTTGCCATCTGCTTCGGTCTGCAAAGCGATTTCAATGCCGCCGTCATGCCGCTCTTCCGCCAGGACAAGGGGCCGGTCGAGACAATCGAGGACGTGCTCGGTGAACACATTCGCTTCAGCCTCGCCCGGCGGGGAGAGGTGCTGGTCAACACCCGCGAGCGGCGGAGCCTACCGCCCGACCTGCGCGCGCAGGTCGACCAGCTTCGCCGGGATTATCGCGATGCCTTGATCGGGGTGATCGTCGAGGGCCGGCGCCGCCGCCTCTTCAACGTGCCCGATCCCAAGCTCGCCGCCATGGCGGTTTTCGACATGGTCAACGGCATGTTCCAGTGGTTCCATCCGCGCGACGAGGCGGACCGAGAGCGGATCACGCGCGCCTACGTGAAGGCGGCGGTCGCGCTGTTGCGAGGCTGGGAAGGCGGATATACTCTGACGAACGCTCGTTAGGGAGCTGAGGGCAAGGGTTGGAGCAGCCGACGCTTGACGTCGCGGACCTCACCGTGCGCTTCGGCGGCGTGCTGGCGCTGGACCACGTCTCGCTGCGGGTCGAGGCGAACGAGATTCACGGCATCATCGGCCCCAACGGCGCCGGCAAGACCACCCTCTTCAACGCGATCTGCGGATTCGTTCGCCCGCAAACGGGCACCGTCCGCTACCATGGCGAGCCGCTGCTCGGTACCGCGCCCCACCAGCTGGCGAAGCTGGGGATCGCCCGCACCCTCCAGGGCCTGGGCCTCTGGCCGGGCTTGACCGTCCTCGAGAATGTCATGGTCGGCGCGCGGCTTCGTCCCCACTTCGTTGCCTCGTTGCTCGCGATGCCTCGGGCGGACCGGCAAGAGCGACAGGTTCGCGACCAGGCGGTCCAGGTGCTCGACGAACTCGGAATTGCCTCCGTCGCCGATATGCGCCCGGCCGCGCTCCCATACGGCGTGCAGAAACGCGTGATCATCGCCCGCGCGCTGATGGCCGCTCCCGAGCTGCTTCTGCTCGACGAGCCCGCCAGCGGGCTGTCGGCCGGCGAGATCGAGCGGCTCGCCGAGCTGGTCGGACGGCTACGACGGCGGATGAGCGTGGTCATCGTCGAGCACCACGTCGACCTGGTGATGGCGATCTCGCAACGGATCACGGTACTCAACTTCGGACAGGTGATCGCCTCTGGCACGCCCGTTGACATCAGGGGCAACCGCGCGGTGAGCCTCGCCTACCTGGGCGAGGACGTGAAAACCGCGGAGGGCGGCCTCGGTGCTTGAGATCGTCGACCTGACCGTCGCCTACGGACCGGTGCTCGCGCTCGAGCGCGTCTCCTTCACCGTCCCCGAGGGATCGATCACCGCCGTGCTCGGCGCCAACGGCGCCGGGAAGACGACCCTGGTCCGCACCATCTCGGGCCTGGTGCGGCCGCGCTCTGGTTCTGTCCGCTTCAACCAGAAAGAAATCTCGCGGCTCGCGCCCGAGGTAATCGCCCGCCTGGGCATCGGTCATGTGCCCGAGGGCCGGGGCGTGCTGGCCGAGATGACGGTCGAGGAAAACTTGCGGCTCGGCGGCCTGTGGCGCGACCAGAACGATCGCCGCGCGTCACTGGCCGAAGCCTACGAGCTATTTCGGCCGCTCGCCGAGCGCCGGCATTTGCCCGCCTTCACGCTCTCGGGTGGCGAGCGCCAGATGCTGTCCATCGCGCGCGCGCTTTCGGCGCGGCCGCGGGTCTTGCTGCTCGACGAGCCGTCGCTGGGGCTGGCGAGCCTGGTGCTCACCCGGATCATGGCCCGCATCAAGGAATTGGTCCGGGAGCGGAAGCTCACGGTGATGCTGATCGAGCAGAACGCTCGCAGCGCGCTGTCGGTCGCCGACGATGCGGTGGTGCTCTCGCTCGGACGGGTGGTCGCGCACGATCAGGCGCGCCGGCTCGCCTCCGAGGAGGGCCTGCGCCATGCCTACCTCGGGTTCTGACCAGGGTCGTCGAGCATGCAACGCTTCGTCGTTCTGACGCTCAACGGCCTCACCGAGGGATCGATCTATGCCGCCATGGCGCTGGCGCTGGTGATGATCTGGCGCGCGACCCAGGTGGTGAATTTCGCGCAGGGCGCGATGGCGATGTTCACGACGTATCTCGCGCTGTTCGCCCTGGAACAGGGCGCGCCTTACTGGCTGGCCTTCGTGATCGCCCTGGGTTGCGGCTTCGTGCTGGGCGCCGTCGTCGAGCGCGTGCTGGTCCGCCCGGTGGAAAGCAAACCGCCGCTGAACGTCGTCATCCTGACCCTGGGCGTGCTCCTCATGCTCGAGGCGCTGGCGCCGATGCTGTTCGGTGGGCAGATCCGCTCCTTCCCGGCGGCCTTTTCCATCGTGGGCCTTCGGCTGGGCTCGCTCCAGGTGCCTTTTTCCCGCTTCGACATCTTCACCCTCGTCAGCGTGCTGGTGGTGATGGGACTGCTGCTGCTGTTGTTTCAACGCACCAACCTCGGCTTGCGGATGCGCGCCGCCGCCTTCAATCCCGAAGTGTCCCGGCTGCTCGGGATTCGGGTGGGCCGCATGCTGACCCTCGGCTGGGCACTCGCGTCGGCGGTGGGTGCGCTGGCCGGCGTGCTGATCGCGCCCTCGCTGCTGCTCTACCCCACCTACATGGACCAGATCCTCGTCTTTGGCTTCACCGGGGCGATCCTCGGCGGCCTCGACAGCCCGCCCGGGGCGGTCGTTGGTGGTCTCGTCATGGGCTTCGCCCTCAGCTACGTCGGCGGCTATTTTGGCTCCGACCTGGAGACGGTCGGCGCCCTGGTCATCCTGATCGCGGTGCTGATGGTTCGACCGCGCGGGCTGCTCGCCTGGCGCACGCAGCGGGTGGTCTAGCGATGCCGGCTTCGGTCCGCTGGCGGTCGCTATTCACCCCGACGCTGAACCGCCATCTCGGCCTCGCGCTCGGCGCCTTCATCGTGCTGCTGGTGTTGAGCTCGCAGATCGGCGCCTACGACGACTACAACCTGGCGGCCGTGGCCATCTTCGTCATCGCCACCGCGGGGCTCAACCTCTTGACCGGTGTCAACGGCCAGCTGTCGCTGGGCCACGGCGCGTTGATGGCGGTGGGCGCCTACTCGACCTCCTTGCTGCTTCGCGGCCATGACCTGCCGCTGATCCTGGTGCTGCCGGCGTCGCTCACCACGGCAGCCCTGGTCGGCGCCGTCTTCGGGGTCGCGGCCGCGCGGCTCCGCGGCCCGTACCTCGCGGGGGCCACACTGGCACTGGCGGTCGGGCTGCCCCAGATCGCCACCCGGTATTCCCACGTTTTCGGTGGCGAAGAAGGGCTCACCGTCGCGCCGCCGCTCGCCCCTGCCTGGCTCGGCGCGGACTTTCCGCCGGAACGGTGGATCGCGTGGATCGCCATCGCCGCCGCGCTGGTCACCATGGTGCTGCTCGGCAACCTGCTGCAGAGCTCGGTGGGTCGCCGCTTCAAGGCAGTTCGTGATCACGAGGCCGCTGCGGCGCTCGCTGGCATCAACGTCGCGCGCACCCAGGTGGTCGCGTTCGTGGTCAGCGCCGCCTGCGCAGGGCTGGCCGGCTCGCTCTTCGCCTACTGGGCAGGGCTCACCGCGCCGGCCGGCTTCGGGGTTGCCCTCTCGCTGCAGCTGGTGAGCGCGATCGTCATCGGTGGGCTCGGCAGCCTGAGCGGAGCCGTCTGGGGCTCGATCGTGCTGGTATTCGTGCCCACCCTCACCGGTGGCATGGCCAGCAGCCTCAACCTGCCCAGCGCCGTGGGCAACAACCTGCCGCTCTTGATCTATGGCGCCGTCCTCGTGGTCGCCATGCTGGTCGTTCCCTACGGCATCGACGGCGGTCTTCGCCGCCTTCTCGCCCTGGCCCGCACGCGCTGGGCCGGGGCGGCGAGCAATCACAAGGGGGTGGTCGATTGGGACGATCCCGCGGGGGGCTAGCGCCATACAAATGAAAGGAAGGAGGTCCGCTTGAACATTCAGATCCACCAGACGACAACGGCGATGACCCGGATCGCCATCGGCTGCGCCGTGGCGGTCCTACTGGCGGCGTGCGGCCAGAGCACCAGTCAAACGAATACCGCGTCGGCGCCGGGCATCTCGGCGAGCGAGATCAAAATCGGTAGTACCCAGCCGCTCACCGGTAAGGCTGCCCCTGGATATTCCGAAATCGCTCCCGCGGCGAATGCCTATTTCCAATACGTCAATGCGCATGGCGGTGTCTTCGGACGCAAGATCACCTACGACTACGAGGACGACGGCTACAACCCGACCAACACTTCCAGCGTCACCCGCAAGCTGGTGTTGGAGGACAAGGTGTTCGCTGTCTTCAACGCGCTCGGGACGCCGACCCACCTGGCCGTGGTCGATTATCTCAACACGGAAAAGGTTCCGGACCTCTTCGTCGCCAGCGGCTGCAACTGCTGGAACGATCCGTCGACACATCCTTATACCTTCGGCTGGCAGACCGACTACACCATCGAAGGCAAGATCCTCGGCCAGTACATCAACCAGTCTCTCAGCGGCAAGAAGGTCGGCTACTTTTATCAGAACGACGAATTCGGGCTAGATGGCGTGAAGGGCCTCGACCAGCAGCTTTCCTCGGTGGCCAGTCGCCAGAGCTACGTCACGGCCAACACCGATCTCGCGTCGCAGATCTCGGCGTTGCAGGCGTCCGGGGCGCAGGTCGTGGCTTCGTTCAGCATCCCGGCGTTCACCGCGCTGGCGCTGCTGAAGGCGGCCCAGCTCGGCTACCACCCGGTCTGGGTGGTGAGCAACGTCGGGTCCGATGTCCCGACGCTGACCGGCTTGTTGACCTTCTTCTCCAAAGGTGCGGTCGGCGGCCAGCTGCTGACCGGGATGGTCACCGATACCTACGCGCCGCTGGTGACGGACTCCTCGAATCCCTGGATCACGCTGTTCAAGGGTATCCACGACCAGTACATCTCGAGCCTACCGTGGGACGGTAACGTCCTGTACGGGATGGAGGTCGCTTACACCTTCGTCCAGGCGATGAAGGCGGCCGGCCGGAATCCCACCCGCAGCGGCATCGTCCACACGATCGAGACCACGAAGCTGACCGGAGGCCCGGGCCTGGTGCCCTTCGGCTACGCATCGGGCAACCATCTGGGGTACCTCGGCGTCCAGGTGGCGACCATCGGGGCGGGCGGCAGCGCCACGACGGTGGGACCAATCTACACATCGACCGACTCGGGTTCGATCAACCAGTACAACGGAACACCGGCAACGCCGCCGAGCAGCGGCATTCCCTCGTAAGCACACAGGCCGGGCCGCGCGGCGGTCCCGGCCTGTTCCCGCTACCATCGGCACAGCCGCTGAGGAGGGGTAAGGACGATGGACTTCGACTATTCACCGAAGGTCAACGCGCTGCGGCAGAAGCTGGGCGCCTTCATGGACGAGTTCGTCTACCCAAGCCAGCGCCGCTACCGCGAGGCGGCCTCCGCGGTCGACCGGTGGCGACCGAACCCGGTGGTCGAGGAGCTCAAGCCGAAAGCCCGCGCTGCCGGGTTGTGGAACCTGTTCCTGCCGGAGTCGAGCGAAGGCGCCGGGCTCAGCAACCTGGAGTACGCGCCGCTGTGCGAGATCATGGGCCGCGTCGAGTGGGCGCCCGAAGTCTTCAACTGCTCGGCGCCCGACACCGGCAACATGGAGATCCTCGAGCGCTTTGGAAGCGAGGAGCAAAAGACGCAATGGCTGAGGCCGCTGCTCAACGGTGAGATCCGCTCGGGGTTCGCCATGACCGAGCCGGCGGTCGCCTCGTCGGACGCGACCAACATCGAGAGTCAGATCCGGCGCGAGGCGGATACCTACATCATCAATGGCCGCAAGTGGTGGACCTCGGGCGCCATGGATCCGCGCTGCGCGGTCTTGATCTTCATGGGCAAGACCGATCCCGCCAACCCGGACCGCTACCGCCAGCAATCGATGGTGCTGGTGCCGCGCGACACGCCCGGGGTGCACATCCTTCGCGCCCTCACCGTCTTCGGCTACGACGACGCCCCCCACGGCCACGCCGAAGTCGACTTCGCTGACGTCCGGGTGCCGATCGCCAGCATCCTGCTGGGCGAGGGCCGCGGCTTCGAGATCGCCCAGGCGCGGCTGGGGCCGGGCCGGATCCATCACTGCATGCGGCTGATCGGCGTGGCGGAGGTCGCACTCGAGCTGATGTGCCGAAGGCTGAGCCGGCGCGTCGCGTTCGGCCATCCCCTCGCCGAGCAATCGGTCTGGCTGGAACGGATCGCCCAGTCCCGCATCCTGATCGACCAGGCGCGGCTGCTCACCCTCAACGCCGCGCATCGGATGGACACGGTCGGCAACAAGGCGGCGCGCGCTGAGATCGCGATGATCAAAGTTGCCGCCCCCGAGATGCTCTGCCGGGTGCTCGACTGGGCGATCCAGGCGCACGGCGCGGCCGGCGTCTCCGCGGACGTGCCGCTGGCGCAGGCTTATGCTTACGCGCGCAGCGTGCGGATCGTGGACGGGCCCGACGAAGTCCACCTGAATCAGATCGGCCGGCTGGAGCTGCACAAGTACGAGCCGCGTGAATCAACCACCCGCTGACTCGGCCGACGAGGTCATCCGCGCGATGCGCTCGCTGGAGCATCAGTATCTGATCGGGGTCGAGGGCGTGACCGACGTCTGGCTGGTGCGCCACGCCGACGTCTACGACGGCCTCGATGACGTCCACGATCCACCATTGAGTGAGCGGGGCAGGGAACAGGCCAAGCGCCTGGCGCAGCGAGTACGCCGGCTGCCGGTGACGGCGGTCTATGCCAGCCCGGCTCGCCGCGCCCAGGAAACCGCGCGGGGGCTGACTGCTGACGTCCACCTCGATGCCAGGCTGGGAGAGGCTACCGCACGATTCACCGGCGGCCGGCTCGCCGTCGAGGAACCGGCGCTCGACATCGTGGCGCGGATGCGGGCAGCCGTGGACGACGCCGTCGCGGCGCACCCGGGTGCTCGGGTTGTGATGATCGGCCACGGGATCGCGATCCTGAACTACGTGGCCGACGTGCTGCGCCTTAGCCCCGGGACGCTCCGGCTTTATCCGCCCTTTACCGGCATCAGCATCATCCGTGCCCGGGGTGACCGCCGGGCGGTTGGCACGCTGTTCGACGTGTCGCACCTGGAGGCCCCGTCCCCCTCCGCCAGCGGGGGAGGGTCGGGGTGGGGGCGGTGACCACGGCCGAGGCGGTGATTCGCGCCGACCTGGCCGGGACGATCGGCGAGCCTGTGCTCGACGTGCAACCGATTCCGGAAGGGCACTCCGGATTCACCTACTGGGTCGAGCTCACCGGCCGGCGCGCCGTCCTTCGCCTGCCGCCGCCCGGGGCCAGGATCGCGGGCCCGGCCGACATCCCGCGCCAGGGCCGCATCATGCAGGCGCTGCACGCGCGCGGCCTTCCCGTGCCCGGCATCATCGCGATGTCGAACGAACCGCTGGTTGACGGTCGTCCCTATGTGCTGATGGAGGCGCTGGCGGGGGAGCGCATCGAGGCCGCCGCGGCCCGCGGGGCGGATCCGCTCGAGCTGGCGCGCGCCGCGATCGAGGTGCTGCACCAGCTGCAGACGACACCGCGGGCAGGGAGCGGCATCGGTGATGAGGCGCCGGTTTCCCTGCAGGGTGAGCTGGACCGATGGGCCTGGCTGATGGAGCGCGCGCCGGCTGAGCTTACCGCTGACGCGCCCCGGCTGGCCCGGCGCCTCGCCACCGATATGCCGCACGATACGAGTTCGGTCGTGGTGCACGGCGACTATCACTTCGGCAACATGCTGTTTGCAGGGCGGCGGGTCAGCGCGGTGCTCGATTGGGAGATTGCCGAGCTGGGTCATCCGTTGCTCGACCTGTGCTGCCTCTGCGTCGTATTCCAGGGCGGCAGCGAGGAGGGAGCGCGCGGTTGGGGCGCCTCGCGCGGACTGGAACCAGAGGTGGTCCGCGACATCTTCGGCGCCGACCCGGCGGATTTTCGCTGGACTTTGGGCCTGACCTATTACAAGTACGCGGCCATCCTCGGCTACAACTTGATGCTGCATCGTCGCGGCAAGCGACCGGACCCCAGCTACGAGGGCCGCACCGGGACGATCGTGGGCTTCATCCAGGCCGGGCTGCGGTTGCTGGCCTAGCGTGGAGCTTCAAGGCGCGATCACCATCGTTACGGGTGGGGGCGGCGGCATTGGTCGCGCCCTCAGCCGGCGTTTCAAGGAGGAAGGCGCGGCCGCCGTGGTGGTCGCCGACATCGATCGCGACGCGGCGGAGGCGGTGGCGGCGGAGCTGGGCGGCATGGCGGTCGTGACCGATGTCAGGGCTGAGCTCGCTGTGCGCGAGCTGGTGGAGCGAACCATCGCCACCTACGGGCGGATCGACGTCTATTGCTCGAACGCCGGCGTCGCCTTCGGCGGCGGGCCGAAGGCTCCGGATGACGCGTGGCAGCAGAGCTGGGAGGTGCACGTCATGGCGCACGTCTATGCCGCGCGAGCGGTCCTGCCGGGGATGCTGGCGCGAGGCGCCGGATATTTCGTGGGCACAATCTCGGCCGCCGCGCTCCTCAACCACGTGCTGGCGTCGCCGTATGCCACCACCAAGGCAGCCGCCCTGTCGTTTTTCGAGTGGATGTCGATCGCCTACGGCGATCGCGGCATCGGCGTCTCTGCCATCTGCCCGATGGGCGTGCGCACCGCGATGCTGGCGCGGGAGGGCGAGCGGGGCTTCCTCTGGGAAGGGGCGATCGAACCGGACGCGGTAGCGGCGGCCCTCATCGACGCCATGCGCGACAGCCGGTTCCTGGTGTTGCCCCACCCAGAGGTGGCCGAGTACGTTCGGCGCAAGGCCGATGACTACGACCGCTGGCTGCGCGGCATGCGCCGCTTGCGGAGCCAGGTCCTGGGCATTTAGAACAGCCCGGGGTACTCTCCGCCGTCCACCGCCAGGGTGGCGCCGGTTATGAAGCTCGCGGCATCGCCGGCGAGGAACACGACCGCCGCCGCCAGCTCATCCGGCCGGCCATACCGGCGCAGAGGAATCTGCCGGTAGCTCCTGGAGCGAATCTCTTCGACGTCGACCCCCAGCTTTGATGCTTGGTGCCGGTTTTCGTTGATGATCCGGTCGGTCTCGAAACGTCCGGTGAGGATAGAGTTGACCCTGACCCCGGGCGCCGCCTCCTTCGCCAGCGTCTTGCCCATCCCCACCACCGCGGGCCGGAGTGCGTTCGAGAGCACCAGGTTGTCGACCGGCTGGTGGGCCGCGATCGAGGTCAGGTTGACAATGGCGCCGCCTCCGTCGCGTCGGAGGGTGGGCAATGCCGCACGGGTTAGCCGAACCGCGCTCATCAAGACAAGGTTGAACGCCTCGCCCCACGCCGCATCGTCCAGCCCCTCGACGGTTCCGAAGGTCGGTCCGCCGCAATTGTTCACCAGGACATCGAGGCCGCCCAGCCCCGCGACAGCCCATTCGACCAGGGCGTCGCAGTCATCCGCCTTCCGGAGATCGGCGACTCTGGCCGCGACGTCGTGCCCTTCCCGGTGCAATTCCTGCGCAGCGGCCTCGAGGTGCCCGGCGCTGTTCGATGAAATCGCGACCCGGCAACCTTCAGCCGCCAGCGCGCGTGCCGACGCGAGGCCGAGCCCCTTGCTGGCCGCCGTGACCAGCGCGCGTCGTCCGCGAAGGCCGGTCTCCAAGCTGGGCGGCTAGGCTGGCAAACCGGCGAGGTTGTGGCGCTTGACGAATGCGCCGATCCGGCTGGCTGCGTGGACCAGCCGCTCTTCCGACTCGTTGGTAAAGATGAACCGGACGTGATGGTCGCCAAAATCATCCGCGCCCCAGGCATTCATGGGCGTGATCGCGACGTTTTCCTCCTGGAGGAGGCTGCGGCAGAACTCTCCGGCGGGAACGCCGAGCTCGCTGATGTTGGCGATGAAGAAGTAGCCGCCGTCCGGAACGACGAACTGAATCCCAGGGATCTTGTTGAGCTCCGCGGCCAGGACGTCGCGGCGACGCTGGAAGGCTTTCACCGTCTGATCGATGTAGCCCTGGTCGCCGGCAAGCGCCGCCGTGGCTCCGGCCTCGGCGAATCCGCTGGCCATGATGCCGTTGAAGATGTGCACGTCGTGGACCGGCTTCATCAGCGCGCGCGGCCCCACCGCCCAGCCGATCCGCCAGCCGATCATGTTGTAGTTCTTCGTCACGCTGCCGCAAATGATGGTCCGATCTCGCATGCCCGGCAGCGTGGCCGGGTTCACCACCTGCTTACCGTCGAAGACGAGCTTGTCGACCGCGCCGTTGAAAATCACCAGCGCGTCGTTCTCGATGGCCACCTCCCCGATCAACTTCGTCTCCTTAGTGTCGAACACCACCCCGGTCGGCATCGACGGTGAACCGTAGAAGATCACCCGGCAGCCTCGGGCCGCCTTGCGGAAATCTGATTCGTCGACGTGCCAGCCCTTCGCCTCCACCTGATTGGTGAACACCTGGACGCCGCCGGCCAATCGCACCCGCTGCGCCATTCCGTTGTACGTCGGGTTGGTCATCAGGACCCGGTCGCCCTCGTTGACGTAGCTAAGCAGGACGTCGAGCATGGCTTCGCCGGTGGCGGCCGTGACGACGACCTCGCCGTCGGGGTCGTAGCGAAGCCCGAGGTCTGCCTGGTAACGACCGGCGATGGCCTTCCGCAATTCGGGAAGACCATGCAGCGGCAGGTAGCTGTTGAACCGGTCCATGCCCACCGCATCCCTGGTCGCCTTGACCGCCGCCGCCGGTGGCGGCCAATTCGAGTCGGCGTTTTCGAGGCGGTAGCTGCCCGGCCGGGCGTCAGCGAGCTCGGCCATGTCGGCCATGGTCATCCGGACCATCGACCGGGCCCGCTTCGAAATTGGCGGAGGCACTAGCGGTTGGCTGTGGACATCAGGTGCGCGGTTTGCGGCCGGCCATGACGGCTTTGCCACGGTCGCGCATCTTCTGGTGGACGCCGTTCATCCAGGGGAGGTCCGACGGCAGGAAGCGCTTGGGCACCTTCGCCACTATCGTGTAGTTGGCGTCGCAGACGTTGGCGATCCGCGAGCGCGCCGCCTGCGATACCAGTTGATAGGTATCCATGACCGAGAGCCCGGTGTCCTTGGCGATCCACTGCACCATCTGGGTATGGGCGATCCGGAAGGCGTCTTCGAGCGGACGGTAGGAGCCAGCCACCATGATTGCGTCGTCCGACTCGAGCCGCGGCCATTCCGCGAACACGCCCTTGACCACCTCGACCGTCAACACGGTATTCATCGCCCCCTCGACCGCGACGCCACAGGTCTCCCCTTCTCCCATCGTGTAATGACCGTCGCCCAGCGAGAACAATCCGCCCGGGACATTGACCCCCAGGTAGATGGTAGCTCCGGCCCTCGCCTCGGGCGTGTCCATGTTGCCACCGAACGCCTCCGGCACCAGCACGTTGCGCGCCTCGAACGCGGCGGGCGCGACGCCGATCGTGCCGTGGAATGGCTCCAGCGGAAAGCTGGTCCCGTAATCCGAGTCGAGCGCCTGGAACCGCACGCTCCGCGACGCCTGGTCAACCTTATAGATCCAGGTTTTCTCGGGCAGCGGGTCCTGGAGCGTCTGGGTGTAGTGCGTGCCGGTGAGGGCGCCGAACAGCGGCACGGTTACGCTCGCTGCCCAATCACGCGCCGGCTGCACGTCGATCAGGTGAATCGCAAGCGTGTCGCCCACCTCGGCGCCTTCAACATAGAACGGTCCCGTTTGCGGATTGACGTAGGGGTACTCGCAGACCTTGCTGAACAGGTCCTTCTCCGACCGGACCCGGCCACCGAAGCAGTCCTCCGTGTAGAGGTCCAGGACCTCACCCGGCTTGATGTGAGCAATCGGATCGACGCCGCCGAAGGTCCAGGCATATTGCTTCTCGGTCGGGACGATCCGCTTGACCTCGACGGTCTCGATCATTTGCCTTTCTTGGCGGAGGCGCGCTTGGCTGCGAGGACCGAACGAGCCTTCGCGAGGGCCGCCCGACGCCGCTCGAGCGCGACCGGATCCGTGATGCGGCGCCGAGTCCGGCTGCGACCTGCGGTCCGGCGAATGGACGCTGACGCTACTCGGCGAGTCGATCGCCCGACCGCGGAGCCAACTCTCTGGACTGACTGTGTAATTGTGTCGAGGACGGAATGTAACTCCTTGTTCTCTCGAGCTAGCTTCAGGTTCTCTGTGACAAGCGCACTGACCTGGGACAGCAACCCGGCTGCAGATCCGTTAGTCGCCGAAGTCGCGCTGCGGCGGCCTCTCTTCAGTCGGGGGCGTCCTATCTTGCGTCGGGCCATGGATGGTCCCTCCTTGATTTCACTGTAGCCCCCGTCGACAGTCTACTGGTAAATCCCTTTTCCGCCACTGACCTGCAGCGCCAGCAGTAGCTCGACCAGCAGCATCTTCATCCCCTCCGGCCAATCGTTCGTCGTGTACTCAGTCGATCGCGAGCTCGTCATTTTCACGCCCGGGATCAGACCGCAGGTTTGCGCCGTGGTGGTCGAGTTCCATTCGATGCCGATCGTGATCGGCGGCTTGACGACGTAGGGCTTGAACCCCTTGCTCTTCAACGCCCGAGCTGTTGCCTCACGGATCTCTGCCGCGGCGACCTCCGGATGCTTGCAGACCGCGGCGTACTTGTCGATCCCGTCTTTGACCGCTACCGTCTCGACCCAGGGCAGCACTCGCTTGGCCTCGTCGCAGACAGCAGTGTCACCCGCAACCAGCGCTACCGGAACGCCGTACGATCCCGCCAGCCCGGCGTTCAGCCGCGTCTCGCCGGTCGCTTCGCCGTTCAGGAAGATGTTCTGGACTTCCTTGCCCAGCATCGTGTGGTTCAAGACGCCGCCTTCCGTTCCGGCGCAGGAGTGGTAACCGACAAAAACGGCAGCCCCGAAGCTGCTGTCGAGTCCCTGGAGCATGCAGAGCGGTTTGTGGAAGCCCTTGATCACTTTGGCCCGCTTGTCCAGGTCGTGAAGCAGCAGGTTGCGCATGATCCAGTGGGAGTCGTTGACCAGGACGGCTTCGGCGCCGGCGTCGTATGCCCCGCCGATCGCCCCGTTGGCGTCCCCGGTCATATACCGGCGGCAGGTCTGGTATTCGGAGCCGTTCGGCAGGACGTCCTCCGGATCCGTGACTCCCGATACCCCCTCCATGTCTACAGAGACGAAGACCTTCACGCACTCCCCTCCTCTTCACTTCCACTAGCCCTCCCCCTCTGCGATCCCAACTTTCCCTCCCCCGCTTGCGTGGGAGGGTCGGGGTGGGGGCATGTCAACTCCCAGTTGACGGCTGGCCCTTAAGTCGCTACAAATACTACAGCCGCCCTGGGGCAAGCGGCAAAACTTGTTAGGGAGGGAACGTCTATGGCCGAACCGGCGCCGAAATCGTCCGTCGAGGGGGCCGCACTACTCCAGTCCCTGGGCTACAACCAGGAGCTCAAGCGAGCGATCAACACGCTCGGGAACGTCGCCCTGGTCCTGTCCGACATCACGCCGACCGCGTCGCTCCTCATCATCGGAACGGTCGTCATCGCCACCGCGGGGACAGGTTCGCTCGCGGCCTACCTGATCGGCGGCTTTCTCGCCATCAATGTCGCGCTCTGCATGGGCGAGCTCGGCTCGATGTTCCCAGTGGCGGGCGGCCTGTTCAGCATCGTCACCCGAGTGCTGGGCAAGCCTATCGGTTTCCTCGGCATGCTCGACTACATGGGCCAGGCTGTCTTCTTACCGGCCAGCGTCGCGATCGGCATCGGCGTCTACATCTCGGTCTTTAACTCGAACATTCCGAGCAACGTCGCCGCCGCCATCGTGATGATTCTGGTAACCGGCGTTGCCCTGCTGGCCATCCGATTCAACGCCGTCCTGACTGGCTTCTTCCTGGCGCTAGAGTCGGCCGTCGTCCTCGCCCTCGCGGTGTCGGGCCTGGTGCACCTGCAGCAGCCGCTGTCGATTGTCACGCACCCCGTGATGACCAATGGCAAGGGCGGGCTGACCGACGTCGGCCTCAGCCTTGTCGTCGCAGCCATCGCGGTCGCCATGTTCTCTGTCAACGGCTACGACAGCGCCATCAACTTCTCCGAGGAGACGCAGGGCGAGGCCAAGCACATCGGCCGGGCGGTCGTTGTGGCTGCCTCGATCGGGGTGGCCCTTGAGGTCGGCACTTTCATCCTCGTGTTCTTCGGCGTCCCGGACGTCGCCAAGTTCGTCAGCTCGTCCACGCCGCTCCTGGATGCAGCGAAGAATTCGTTCGGCTCAACCTTCTATTACATCGTTGCCATCGGGGCGATCATCGCCATTCTGAACGCTGCCCTGGCTATCACGCTACAGTTCGCCCGCATCGTCTGGGCCGCTGGCCGCGACCGCGCGTGGCCGAGCGTGATCAGCGACTGGATCGGCAAGGTAGAGCCAAACCGTGGTGCGCCCTGGGTTGCGACGCTGATCGTCGGCGTGCTTGCCACCATCCTGTCCTTCCAGGGCAGCCTGATCGCCGTGGTCACGTTCACCGCCGTGTTGCTGATCGTTCTCTATGGCTTGATCTGCATCTCGGCACTGGTGAGCCGCTTCACCCAGAAGGATTTGCCTCGGCCATGGAAGATGCCGTTCTGGCCGGCCCCGCCCATCATCGGTCTGGTCGGCGTCGTGGTCGCGCTCACCCAGCAGAAGATCGGCGACTTGGTGCTCGTGGCCGGGATCTTCGCCGCCGGGCTTATCTACTACTACCTCTTCATCCGACCGCGCGGCGATCGATACTGGAACGTCCAGGTCAACCCGCAGCTCGAGCTGGAAAAGCTCGCTCATCACGACACTGGCCAGCCCCCCACGCGCTAGAGGCCGAGCTCGCGACTTTGGGATCCCGGTGGGATTTCTTCCCACCGGGCCCCACAACGCCATTACCGACGTACCCGGCGTCCGCGTCGGCCACCAAACCGTCTGGAAAGGAGACTATTCACCCTCCTCCTCCTCCTCGCGTTCTTTCCCTCCCCCGCTTGCGGGGGAGGGTCAGGGTGGGGGCATCGACTCACCCTCCCCCGCTCGCGGGGGAGGGCAGGGTGGGGGCCATCCCTCAACTTTTCCCTCCCCCTCTGGGGGAGGGCAGGGTGGGGGCCCCGTTATCCGCAGCGGCGTCACTGCAATCTGGCCCCACTCCGGCAATCTGTTTCGCGAGCGTCTCTACGCCGCGATCTCGGTTTTCAACGGCTATGGGGAGATGACGAGCCGAAGCGTGATCGACGAATGGGGACTGCTCGGGTCCCCGATCGTGTTGACCGACACCGTCCATATCGGCCTCGCCTATGACTCGGTCGTCCGTTATCTGACCGAGCGCGAACCGGAGATCGCTGACAAGGACGTCGTAATTCCGGTGGTGGCCGAAACCGATGACAGCTTCTTGAGCGACGGTCGCGCATTTGGCATTAGCCGTGAGGACGTCTACGCCGCCCTTGACTCGGCTAAAGACGGCGCCGTCGCGGAGGGCTGCGTCGGCGCTGGAACTGGCACGCAATTCTTCGACTTCAAAGGTGGGATCGGTACGGCGTCACGGGTCATCGAGTTATCCGGCGAACCCTTCACCATTGGAGTTCTCCTCCAAACGAATTACGGGAGCCGTCATCAGCTCCTGATCGCCGGCGTGCCGATTGGTCGGCAGATCACTGACCTGATGCCGCGCCGCCATCAAGAAGGATCGTGCATCGCGGTCGTAGCAACCGACATCCCGATGTACCCGGGCCAGCTTCGCCGGCTCGCACGCCGGGTCGATATCGGCCTCGGCCGCACCGGCTCGGTCGGCAACGACGGAAGCGGCGAGATCTTCATCGCCTTCTCGACCGCCAACCGCATTCCCAGATCGACGGAACAAGCCGCCTTTCCGGTTAACGTACTGGTGGAGGGCCAGTTCTGGACCGAGGGATCGCCGTTCGATCTCATCTTTGACGCCTTAGTCGAGACGACGGAGGAGGCTGCGTTCAACGCGATGGTTGCGGCAGACACGGTCGAGGGAAGGGACGGCAACGTCCTTTACGGCTTCCCACTCGACCGGGGCCTTGCTCACCTGACGAAGCGGTAGCGAATGGACGTCGAGCGCATCCTCGCGGCGACCCAAGACATCATCACGCCCGTGGCCGTGGTCGACAAAGAGATCGTCGAGCGCAACCTCGCACGGATGGCCAAGCTCGCCGCCGACAACAACGTCAAGCTGCGTCCGCACGCGAAGACTCACAAAAGCGCTTACATGGCGCAGCGTCAGATGGCCCACGGCGCTGTCGGCCTGACATGCGCGACGTTCACCGAGGCCGAAGTCTTCGCGGACGCCGGCGTCGATGACCTCCTGATTGCCCACCCGCCGGTTGGCAGGCCTAAGCTCGAGCGCCTCGCAGCCCTCGCGTCCCGCATCAAAAGGCTGGCCGTGTCGCTCGACGACGTCGGAGTCGCGCGATCCCTGCCAGAACGTGTCGAGGTGCTCTGGGAGGTCGACACGGGCCAGCACCGGATCGGGACGTTGCCAGGCGAGCCGACAGCCGAAGGCGTGCGCGAACTGGTCAAGGCCATTGGCGCCGGCCGCTTCCGCGGCCTGATCACCCACGCGGGCTTTGTCTACGCCGCCACCAATCGGGAGGAGCGACAACGCGCCGCCGACCAGGAGAGCGACGGGCTACTCATGACCGCCGAGCTGCTCCGGCGCGACGGCATCGCGGTGCGTGAACTGAGCGTCGGCTCGACTCCAACTGCAGGCCTCGCCCTTCGCGGCGGCATCACCGAGATGCGCCCCGGTACCTATACCTATGGCGACGCGAACCAGGTCACCCTGGGCAGCCAGGCGCTCGAGGATTGCGCTCTCGCCGTAGTCGCCACCGTGGTAGCTACGCCCGCGCCCGATCGTGCGGTCGCCGATGCGGGTTCAAAGGCAATCTCCGCCGATTTGCGAGTCGCCGGACTCGACGGTTACGGCATGGTGCTGGGCCGCAGCGAGTTGACGGTCGCCCGCCTGAGCGAGGAGCACGCTGTCCTCACCGCCTCCGTGCGAACAGGCCTCAGCATCGACGACCGGCTTGCGATCGTTCCCTCGCACGCTTGCACCGTCGTCAATCTTCACCCGCAGATCCTTCTGATGGGCACAAGCGCAGCGAGGTGGTTGAAGGTCGACGCCCGCGGGTGGCACCCAGTTGCGAAAACAGAAACCAGTTGAACCCGAGCGCCACGCCTTAGTCCACGCCCGAAGCCGGCGGCGCGGCCGGCTCACCATCTTCCGGCGTCTGGGACCTGGCTTGATCACGGGTGCCGCCGACGACGATCCATCGGGGATTGGCACCTACTCCCAGCTTGGCGCCCGGTTCGGACTGACGATGCTCTGGACGGTCCCGATTTCCCTCCCGCTGGCGGCCGCGGTCGAGGAGCTTGCCGGCCGGCTCGGGATGGCGGGCAAGGAGGGCCTTGCCACACTGATCAAAGAACACTTCCCGCGCCCGATCCTCTACGGAGCGGCAGCGCTGGTGGCGGCGGCCAACACTTTCAACGTCGGTGCCGATCTAGGGGCGATGGTCGCGTCACTGCGTCTGGTGATCCCCATCCCGTTTGTCCCGCTCCTGATCACAATCACGGCGGTGCTCCTGGTGTTGGAAGTATTCGTCGAATACCATCAGTACGCCCGTCTGCTCAGGCTGCTGACCATCTCGTTGTTCGCCTACATCGGGGTTCTCGCGGTCGTGCATGTTGACTGGCCGGCCGTCCTGGCCAACCTCGCCATCCCGCACATTAGTCGCAGCAAGGACTACGTCGGCGGCCTGGTCGCCATCTTCGGAACGACGATCTCGCCCTACCTGATGTTCTGGCAGTGCTCGGAAGAGGTCGAAGAGGCACACGATCGAAAGGCACCGGTCAAGCGAGTGACCTCAAAAGCGATGCGAGCGATGAGAATCGACATCGTTAGTGGAATGGCAACCGCCGTTCTGATCATGTTTTCCATTCTGGTCGTAACCGCGTCAACCCTACACGCCGGTGGGATCACAGATATCGGTACGGCGGACCAGGCGGCGCAAGCGTTGCGGCCGTTCGCGGGACATTTCGCGGGACTGCTGTTTGCACTCGGGATCGTCGGTACCGGCGCTCTCGCCGTCCCGGTCCTGGCCGGGGCGACCGGCTATGCGCTGGCCGAGGTGTTCGCCTGGAGAGAGGGCCTGTCAAAGACCTTCCTCCAGGCCCGCGGCTTTTACGTTGTGATCATTGGGTCGATGTGCGTCGGCCTGGCGATGAATGTCGGCGGCATCAATCCCATCAAGGCCCTGATTTACTCGGCGGTGCTCAACGGACTTGCTGCGCCGCCGTTAATCCTGCTGATGATCCTGCTGGGGAATGACAAGCGGCTCGTTCGCCAGTACCGAAGCGGCTGGGTTTCGAATGTGCTGGTTGGGCTTGCTTGCCTCTTGATGGCCGCCTTGCCGCTTGCCTACCTGCTAATTAAGTAGGTCAAAGCTCCCGCGCTGCGTCCTGGGGCGTGCTACCATGCGCCAAACGCCCGAGCTGGTCTTCGCCACATTTCTCGCCCCAGCCATCCGGCCGGCCTATCAATTCGTCGCCTCCCGGGTCGGCGACGCGCTCCGGCAGCCTGTCCGGCTAGTGACCGGCGAGTCGTTGGACCAGTTGCGCTGCGGCGAGGTGGACTTCGCCTTCATGTGCGGACTCCCATACGTGCGATTGCGGCGAGAGGCCGACCCGCCGGTTACTTTGGTGGCCGCTCCAGTTCTCGACGGAGCCCGCTACGAGGGCCGGCCGATCTATTTCTCCGATGTCATCGTGCCGGCCGACAGCCCGGTGACCGAGTTCGAGGAGCTGCGTGGTCGGTCCTGGGCCTGCAACGGCTTCGACTCACATTCCGGCGCGCTCGTCGTGCTCCACCATCTGCTTCAGATTGGCGAAAACGGAAGCTTCTTCGGCCGGGTCGAGGTCAGCGGCTCCCACCAGCATTCGATTCGCCGCGTGGCCGCGGGCGAGGTGGACGGCTCGGCCATCGACTCCCAGGTGCTGGCGGTCGAGCTGCGCAACAACCCCGAGCTGGCTGACCGCGTCCGGGTAGTCGCCTCGCTGGGTCCCTCGACGAACATGCCCCTCGTTGCCTGTGCCACCACCTCCGAGTGGCTGTACAGGCAAGTGTGCGAGGTGGTCAGGTGCCTGGGGACCGATCAGCGGGATGCCGAGGGCCTCGAGCCCGGGCTGTTCCGCGGCTTTGTGAAAATCGACGACTCGGCTTACGACGATATCCGCGGTATGCTCGACGCGGTCAAGGCCGCCGAGCTGCGGTTTTGACGGATCGATAGCGCTTCGACCAATTTTTGGGTCGATGGCCACAAACTTATTGCAAAGCCACCTGGCCTTTGCAATAATCCGCCAAACACTTCATCGGAGGACACGCTCAACATCGAAGGCCGCGTCATCGCAAACCCGCTCTTCGGAGAACGGATCAGGTTCCTGAAGACCGCCCCAGAAACCAACGGCGAGTTCGTCCGGTACGAGTCATGGATGGCGCCAGGCGGCACCGTCGGCCCTCCGCACGTTCACCCAGTCCAGGAATCCCATTTCCTCGTCATTTCCGGTCGAGCCTCTTTTCGCGTAGCCGGAAATGATCTCGAGCTGGGCGCCGACGAGCAGCTCACCGTGCCGCCGAGGACGCCGCACTATCTCTGGAACTCTGGTGACGTTGAGACGCATCTCATCGTCGAGTTCCGGCCGGGACTGCTGAAGCAAGAATTCTTCGAGACGACGTTCGGCCTGGCGCGCGACGGCATGAGCTATCCGCACGGGATGGGCAACATTTTCCAGCGCGCTGTCCTCACGGTGGCCTACGGCAAGGAGACGCGGCCACTGGGCCAGAGTCAGGTCAGCCGGCTGGGGTTGATGGTCCTAGCCCCGCTCGCCTGGCTGCTCGGCTACCGAGCTCACTACCCGCGCTACTGCACCCGACTCGACAGGGGCTCCCTCATCGCGCAGGCCGAGCAACAGGTCAGCTAAAGGGCGCGCACCAGCTCGACCACCGGCTCGAGGTCCACGGGAAAGTCCTCGGCCCAGTGAAAGTGCGGAATGCTCTCGCGTAAGCGCTGGACGAGGTGACGAGTGCCCTGGCCAAGGGGGACGGGGCCGAGAAGCTCCGCCGCCTGCGCCGCGACAAGCAGCTCGATGGCGATGACTCGCTCACCCAGGCCAACCATTTCGCGAAGGCGCCGCGCAGCGAGCGGTGCCATCGTCATTCGGTCTTCAACCCCATCAGCGATCGAAGTGGTCGACAATTCGAACGACACCGGCTGCGCCAGCAGGCGGGCTTCGGCCGCCAGCGCGGCAGCAGCCACGTCGAGCTCGCTGAGCCCCGGCTCCGGGGTCTTCTGTGGCGTCAGCCCTGTGTACCTGCCCGACCAGGCCGACTCGAGCAGCTTGGTCGTTCGCTCGGCCGACGACGTTAATACGGGCGCCAGCGCGATCCGCAGGAAATCGACCGCGGCCGCCATCGGCAGGACGTCGAAATTCGCCGCCGAGACGATCCGATCCTCATCGGCGACGACGAGCGGGTTGCCCTGGGAGGCGTTCAGCTCGATGCCCAGCTGCGTTCGCGCGTAGGCGAGCGCATCGCGCAGAGCCCCGTGAACCTGCGGGATATCGCGAAAGGTGAGTGGGTCCTGTAAGTTTCTCGCCGCGCCGGGCCCCCATAGATAACTGCCGTCCAGCAAGGACCGCAGCCGCTCGAGGCTTCGGCTCAACCCTGGATATGGACGTGTCTTTCCTACGGCGGCGTGCAGGATCGATAGGTTCGCGCCAAACCCCTCGAGGCTGAGCGCCGCCACGGCATCGGCTACGTCCAGCAGGTGTCCCAGATCGACGGCGGCAAGCGCAGCCAATGCTGTAGTAACCGCGCTGTGATTGAGCAGCGCCAACCCTTCGCCGCCCTCCAGCCGAAGGTCTTCAAATAGTGCAGCTGCCAAGTCGGCGTTGGGTCCCAGGTCGCTCATTCCGACGGAGCCGAGGAGCCGTATTCCCGGAATCGTGCCTTCGTTGAGACAGGCCACAAGCCGCTCAGCAATAAGCGGACGGACTCCGGGAACACTGCTGGCGAACTGATTCGCGAGAAGGAGCATCGCGGCTCGCGCCACATCAGGCGAAGCTGTCGCTCCCTGGGCAACGCGGTGCTCGCGCACGAGCGTTTGATTGAAGCGGTCCACTGCGGACTTGTCAACCTGAATGCGTTTGAGCGAAGCAACTCCGGTAGTAAGGCCATAGATCGGCGCCCCGGCTGCACAGGCGCGCTCGACGACGGCGCGCGATCGTTTCATTTGCTCGGCGACGGCAGCATCAAGTTGCACTGGCGCGCTCTTCCGGGCGACCGCGACGAGCTCCTCCAGCGACAGCGACGAACCCGTCAACGTGATCATGAGCGCCAATCAGGTTACGCTAGGCGATCTGGTCGGCCGGCCGAAGCTCATGCCCCCCCGCAGCTCTCGCGGAGCGAGCCAAGCAGCTGGCTGTATTGCTCGACGAGGTCGGCATCGGCAGGTCGCTACCGGCGAGCATCGAGGTGCTATGGGAAGTCGACACTGGTTAGCACATGATTGGTACGGCGCCGGGTCGGGATCCGCGTCCGGCAACTGAGCGTTGACTCGACCGACAGCCGGGCTAGTGCTCGGAGGTGGTATCAGCGAGATGCCACCCGGCACCTACATCCAGGGCGATGCCAACCAGGTCACGCTCGGCAGTCAGCGTCTCGAGAACTGCGCGCTTGCCGTGGTCTCTACTGCGGCACCCGACCGAACCGTCGCCGACGGCGGCTCAAAGGCTCGGCCGATCTTCGGGTTGTCGGACTGGACGGATGCGACATTCAGGCGGGCGAAGCCGACGTCACGGTCGCTCGCCTGAGCCAGGATTACAGGTGCTGACGTACCCACAGCAATCTAGCCTCGGGATCGGGGAGCGCCTGGCCATCATCCCGGCGCACATCTGCACCACCCTCCGCGTTTGATGCTGCCCCAGCGAAACATGGGCCTACGATGGCTCCCGGTCGAGGCCCGCGGCTGGTAGCAACAGGTTACGTTGACTGGGAGTCGAAGTTGGCCCGGCCGACTGACGTCCGGTCGAGCCGCTAAACTGGCTCCATCGATCGATTCACTTCGTCCGGGGGTCTGCGATCAGTAACTATTTCCTGTTCACACAATCTTCAGATACGGAGTATCGCGACCAAGAAGGCTCGGCTTATCACTTCCCATTGGGCATTCCGAATGCCCGCAAAGTTCAAGCCGGAGATCGGTTCGTGTACTACCGTCCGGGCAGCAGCGACCAGGGCCGCTACTTTTTCGGGCATGGCGAAATCGATCAGGTGGTTCCAGGCTCATCAGACGACGCGACAGCAATTATTCGGAACTACGTCCCATTCAGATCGCCCGTTCCACGGCTCGCGCTCGGCTCGGAACTAAGGCGAAGCACTCAGCACTCAATTTCCCCAATCGACAAGCAGACCTACGACGAGCTAATCCGATTTGGCATGACCGAAAGAGCACCGGTAGATAACTGGTTGTACGTTCTCACCGCCTCTGGTCCAGCGGCTCGCGCCCACTACGGTGAGACGATAGCCAAACCGATCCGCAGAGATCGCTTTCTTCAGTTTGTTTCGAACATGGACTTGCCGCCCGACCTGAACGAATTTCGCGCTTGGGGCGCTCTCCCTGGACCACGAAATACAGTTGTTTGGCAGCACATGAAGCCGGGCGACTGGGTGCTTACGTATTGGAACCGCAAATACCACGAAGCCATGCAAGTCTTGGCGAAGTTTGATAACGAGGAGCTGGCTGCGTCTCTCTGGGGCCGCGATACAAGTTCAGGGGAGACTTGGCGATACATGTACCTGCTGGGGGCTCCGCATGCGGTCGACGTCGACGCTGAACGGGCAACTGACTGGCTGCCGTCCTCCTACCAGGGCTTCACGCGAATCTCCGAAGCGCGAGTTCAACGAATCGTCGAGCGGTTCGGAGGTATGCGATCGTTTGTTGAGTCCCACCTGGGGACGGATTTTCTTGCGGAGGCAAAACCAAAGCCATATTTGACCTTCCAAGAACAAGTCGAACGCGTGCACCAGTTTCTGGGCAGCAGAGGCTATGTAATTGCCGTCGAGGATCTCGCCAATTTTGTCACGTGCCTGCGGGTGAAGCCGTTCGTAATTCTTGCTGGGGTGTCGGGCATCGGCAAGAGCCGACTTGTGCGACTATTCGGGGACGCGATTGGTGGACGAACTGAAGTCATCCCGGTGCAGCCAAATTGGACAGATAATGCAGACTTATTTGGTTACGTTGATCCAGCAAGGCAAGTCTTTGTTCCGGGTCGATGCACGATCGCGCTACGCGAAGCAGAAAGCTTAGGCACACGCCCATTCCTACTTTGCCTCGACGAAATGAACCTTGCCCACGTCGAATACTATTTCGCGGATTTCCTAAGCGTTCTCGAGAGTAGGCGTGTCGACGACCTGGATCGCGTGGTAACGGATGATCTCCTCGGCAACTTACGAGCCCAGCTCGCGGCCGAACGAAGGGATCAGAAGGACGCCTGGCCCCCGCTTCCATTCCCAAATAACGCCTTTGTGATCGGAACCGTCAATATGGATGAGACTACTCACCCCTTCAGCAGAAAGGTTCTCGACCGCGCGAACACGATTGAGCTTACTAACATGTCTTTGGCAACCGTACTGGCGGCCAAGCAAGCGGCTGTTAATACCTACTTCGACTGGGAATTCTTGCTTCCCGGCGCAGTCTCGTTGAGCGACGTGTACGAGAGCGATAGGGAATTCTTCGACAAGCTGATCGCAGAGCTCTCGATTATCAACTCGATTCTGAAGCCGCTCAATCAGCACTTCGCTTACCGCGTGCGCGATGAAGTATGCCTGTACTGCTACTACGCACAAGAGCTCCCAACCTTCCTACCTCCATCCAAAGCCTTCGATTATCAGATACTCCAGAAGATCCTTCCAAGGTTGCACGGCTCCACGGAAGCTACTCGTCGCGCCCTTACCTTGCTGTTCGAACGCCTTACGCCAGGAACAAATGCCATCAGCGTGGATCGATTTGACCTCCCAATGGCCCTCGACGAAGTAGACGCGGCTCGTTACCCGAAGAGTGCCCGCAAAGCTGCCTTAATGCTTGACCGGTTTCAGAGCGACGGCTTCACATCTTTCTGGCTCTAATTGCGCGTCTTTATAGACTGGACGACTTCGCGGTTCCGCTGTCAGATTGCAGGAGAATTGCCGGAAATTCCTCCCTTCGTCAAACTTCCTCTGGCAACCCTTGGCATAACGTCCGGAAAGCTGGTCCTTAATGAACGAGAGGAGGTTCTGCCTGGATCCGCAGTAAACGGCCCGCCCCTCTTTGTCGAGCAACAGCTGTACGCCATTGCAGTTGATTGGCAGGGAACAAAAGGCCAGGTCCTTCTTACGGGAAAACACTTACTGGAGGCAGTCGAGTTCCACGGGGCTCAGCGTTCAGTATTTCAGGTGAACTTCGGCTCTAGCGTGGGACTCGCCTCACTTAAGGTGGGAGAAGCCCAAGACGTCTTGACCTTTGAGGTACTCCCGCGAAAGATCGAATATCGGACGGATTATCGGCTAATGAAAAGAGAAATCGTGAATGAGGCACACAGCTTGGCCTTTAACGTTCTTGGTCGGACGGAGGAGCAAGCGAAGCAGTTTCGTCTGGCATTTCCCACTGAGGCTGAGTCGTACGTTATCGCCAAGTCTTTAGTGGCCGATCTCCTGAAGCTCCTTGGCCTCTTGGACAGACAACCCCACACTCAGTTGGCGACAACTTCGCGGATTGAGCGGCTTTCGCCCGAAACCCGAATCAGCGTGAATGACTGGCGCAGCCTTGTCCGAAAACGACCCTATAGGCAAGGGGACAGCATCCGCCTGGAACGTAACGAGGCCACAGTGCAAACGCCTGAAAATGAGTTCATTAAATGGACGCTCCTGACGACCATCCGTAGGTTATCGACGCTGACCGAACAATTAACGCGGCGCGCCGACCAGCAAGACCAACCAAGCACCCGTGGGTTCGTGGACGAGGTTCGAGGCGTCGAGAAAGCTCTGCGAAATCGTACGAAGCACGGGTTCTTGAGTGACGTCGGCGCAAAAGTCCCAGCGCTAGGCCGGCTGTCGCTGGTCTTTCAGCTCCATCCGATTTATCGACGTGTCTACCACAACTGCCACCTTCTGTTATCTGGATTGGAGCTGGAAGGTTACCTCCTTCAAATGGGTACCAAGGACGTCGCGATCCTCTACGAGTATTGGAGCTTCTTGGCAGTCGTATCCATAATCCAAAGGTATGCCCGACTCGAGAGTACAAGCCTTATCAAGGTAAAGATGCGCGGGGCTACCCTTCAGTTAGTGAAAGGCCGAGAGTCGCGAGTTCGCTTTCGTCGGTCCGATGGCTCCATTATTGACGTGAGCTACAACCCGCTCATGGACCCTATTTACACAACACCTCAGCGCCCGGATGCCGTCATCGAAGTAAGAGCGGTAGACGTCCGTATCATCTTGGATGCAAAGTATCGGCTCCAGTTTGATGCCGACTATGTCCGCTCTTACGGCGGACCTGGCCCAACTGAAGATGACATTAACAAGATGCATCGATACCGGGACGCTGTCCTCTTCCAGCTAGGCACGGAGGTGAGGAAGGCCGGAGAGGCGGTAGCTCTGTTCCCTCTACCTGCTTCGGTGGCCTATTCCGGGCAGCATCGATTCCACAGAAGTCTAGAGCTCGTGGGTATTGGTGGAATCCCCTGTTATCCCAACGCACTAGATGCACTTGACACCTATCTCCGAAACCGCCTCAATTTGTAGGTCCATTCACATCGCTCTAGGCGAGGCCCAGGCGCCCTCGGAGGTTGGAACCGAGCTGGCGGATTGCGATAACCTAAGGCGCTTAGCTAAATCAGCGGTCGCGGTTGGGGGCGACAACGTTGCCGCACTTGCTTGCCATCTCAATAAGGCGGCACAGTGCGCTTGCGAGACGCATCTGATCAGGAGTCCGGCACCGGGCCTTTAGCAGCTCAGGGCTGCACACAACCATTACCAAGCCCTGTGCCCTTGAAGCCGCGACGTTAAGCCGATTTAGGCTGAAGAGGAAGTCCATGCCGCGCGGCGCATCGTCTACTGATGATGTCGCCATTGAGTAGATGACGACCGGCGCCTCTTGGCCCTGAAATTTGTCGACGGTGCCGGCCCTCGCGCCGTCTGGCAGCGTTTCGATTAGCCGGCGGACCTGCGCGTTGTAGGGCGCGACGACCAGGACGTCCTGTACGGAAAGCGGGCGAGTATTAGTATCGCGATCGGTCCAAGGCAATCCGACCAATCCTCGAAAAGCCTGGTCGACGCGGTTCACTTCCTCGGTTGATAGAGTGCGGTTCCCGCTGTGTTCGACGGGAATGTATCGGAGCCCAACGCCGCCGCTACCGTTGCTGACAGCCAGGGCCTGGACGCTCGTCGACTTATCCGGCTCGAGCTTGCCGTTGTAGAAAGCTTCGGATACGAAGGAGCACACCGCAGGGTGCAAGCGGTAGGTCGTCTCAAGGAAAAGCCCATACGCCGCCGGCATAATCGACTGGTCCTGGATGACATGATCCAGAACCGATTGGTCGACGCCCTCGGGATGGATCCCATGGGACGGCTGTCTGAGCTGATTCGGATCGCCCAGCAATATAAGGTTGTTCGCCACGCCAGCAGTTGCGAGCACGTTTGCGAGCGCCATCTGCCCGGCCTCGTCGACCACCAGGTAATCGAGCTTGGCTGGGAAGCTGGCGCGAGCAAAGAGCCATGGGGTACCAGCGACGACCTCGACCTCGTCCCCGGCTAATGCTCCTTCGACGGTCGATGAGTTGTTGGTGCACAGAACCTCTTGTGAAGCGCATCGCTCACGCTCATCCGCCTTCTGGATAGCACCGACGGTTTGCCCTCGACGTCTGGCCTCCCCCATCGTCTTGTCCAGCAAGTTACTGATGACCTTGTGGCTGTTGGCCGTTACCCCAACTCGCTTGCCATGCCGAACCAGGTCCAGAATCATCTCGGCCCCGATCGTCGTCTTGCCAGAACCGGGCGGCCCCTGTATGGCCAGGTAGCTGTGATTTAGCCGAGGCGCCAAAAGAAGGGCCACGTCCTTGGCTCGCTCGCCAGCCTGAACCAGCGGCGCTCCATCGATCACCCCATCGATCCGCGGCGGCTCGAGAAGGAGTAGATCGCGAGCTGCCTGGTAGGGACCGATCCCGGCGAAGCCATGGTCGGCGACGCGCTGACCCAATCGCATAAGAGCATCTCTCTGCTCTTTAGTCGGAATCGGGCTCGCCGGGATGAGCGACGTCGGATGCGGTGACTCCGATTTCACACCACGACTAAGCTCGATCCACCCCGCGATGGGATCAATTGCCACCACTTCGCCGGCGCCTGATTCGGTCCGCGGGTCGTGCGGCTGGTCGCCAACCCCGATCTTGTATTCCTGGTTTGGGTCGAACCAGTAGCGAAAGACGTTGGACCGATTCTCCTGTCGCACCTCGCCGCGGAATTCGATCGCGCCAATCGCTTCGCGATCCTCGACCAGCTGCTCATCGGTCAAGGAGCACTTGCCGTAGTACTCCCACCACTCTGACTTGCCCTCGCGACGATGCCAGTTGAGGCTGTGCGCGAGCAGATATCGCGCCTGCTGCTCATTCGACCGATCGTCCTCCTCCTCGGGAACGCCTTCGAGCAGGCGATCGACAAGGGCAGCGGTCCGCTCGTCGATGTCGCGTAGCGTTTCGCTAAGTTCAGCTTCCTCCGGCCCAGGCCTCGGTATCTCCCCATACTGGGCGATCGCCTCCAGCCTCCGCGCCTCAAGCCAGTCGCGGAGTTGCGCCGTTGAGAGGCAGTCGTCCTCGTTGTAGCGGGCGATCTCGTCGAGCAGCCTCTGGTCACGCGACTCGAGCCAGTCCTCGTAGGCGACGATGCTGCCGGCGGCATCGACGATCTCGGTCGATCGCTTGCCACGGTAGAGCGACTCGAGTTGCTTCAACGAATACGACTCGGTCCCGATCCGAACCGACTGTCGGACTATCCGATATAGGTCGACGAGCACCCGGCCGCGCAGCAGCCGGTCGACCTCGGCCTCACGGGTTGCGTAGGTGCTGGCCAGCCACTTGAGCGCGTTCGGCTCGTAGGCGCCGTAGTGATAGACATGGAGATCGGGGTCGCGGTTGAGCCGCTCGATCAGGAAGTCCACGACCTGCTCGAAAGCTAGTTTCTCTTCGTCCGAATCGTGGCCCCAGAAGGTGTGGTGGCGCGGCCTCCCCTCGACCATCTCGAGGATCCCGAAGAGGTACTCGAGTCCGTTGTCGCCCACGAAGGGATCGCCCTCCATATCGAAGAAGAGGTCATTTGGAGTATGCGCGGAGAGTGCCTGGAACCCGAGATGCTCGCCAAGTGGCGGCAGCACCTCAAAGGGAAGGCTTTCGGCATGCCGCTGCTGCACCTGCAGCCGAGCCTGCTGCCGCAGCCTCGCGAGGGCCATCTCGTTGACCCCCTGGACCTGTTGGTCGACCGGACTGGCGCCCAGCTCGGCGACCGTCTTGATGCCAGCCAGGTTCAGCCGGCGCGTCTGGTCGCGGCGCATCCCGGCAACCAGACAGAGATGGTCGTCCGCGCGGCGGCGGGCCTCGCACACCTCGAGCCAGCGGCAAATCCGGCAGTGGTCCACCGGATCCGGGTACGTCGCCATGGCCGGCGCCAGCACTGTCTCTTCGAATTGGCGCTTCACGCTCCGGTAGTAGGCGCCGTAGTCCTTCAGCCTCAGCTCCTCCTCGGAGCCATCGCCAAGGAACAGGCGGATGTACTCGGAATCGGCGCCCTGACTCGCCGCCAGTTGCTCGGCGTAGACGCAACATTGGAGAACGGCGGCTGCCTTGGCCTTGCGAGCGAGTTTGGCGTCGGCTACCTCGTAGCTGTAGTCACCGAGCTTGCTCGGCTTGTCGACCTTCAATAGAAAGTCGGGATGGCAGCGCCAGCGGCCGTCAAACAAGGTGCCCTGATAGATGACGTCCACGCCGTCGCGCATGGCTGCAACAGTCTTCTCGTGGGCCTCGGTCAGGCCGGCGATGCTTCCATCCGGGAAGGGAAACTCGACGACTCTCTGGTGGCTGGTTCGCAGCTCGACCAGGTGGCGAGCTTCGTGCTCGAGGCCTCGCTTGGTCAGCACCTCGAGTTCCGGATCCTTGCGCTCGGGGCGCTCGAACTCGCCGCGCGCGGCCGCCAGCTCCTGCTGGGTGAGGTGTTCACACTCGAGGAAGCCCGTCAAATCGGATGGGCTCACGATCAGCGTGCCATCGAGAAACTGCATCTTGCCCCTTCTACTCCAGAGTCACTCTAATGGGGGCTCGCGACAGCTGTATGTCGTGATGGCCCGCCAAAGGGAAGCATCGCTGCCAGCGTTTTGATCTGGTGAGCCGTCGTCGACAGGGCCCAGTCGAAGAGCTGTTCGGTTATTTCGTCAAGCTGCCGTTTTGGGTTGCCATACTGGGCGCTTGCTTCTTCTATCTCTTCCTGCGCTCTGTTCCACCTCTTCTCGCCGGGACGTCCCTATCCGCTAAAGCCTTAACGCCGGTGGGTCCAATGATCGCGCCCTGGGTGGCAACGGCCATCCTCGCTGCAGGCCTACTCGGAGTAGGCAAGTGCCTATGGAGGCGATTCCTCCTATCCCGCGCCGTCGGCGTGCAAGCGGTGCGGCAAATGAGCTGGCCCGATTTTGAGCTCCTGGTTGGGGGGCGTTCCGACGTCAAGGCTATTTCGTGACGGAGCGTGGCGGACGTCAAGCCGACGGCGGCATCGACCTCGAGCTCGTCCGCGGCAGCGAACGCGTGATCGTCCAGTGCGAGCACTGGTTCAATCGGCAGGTTCCCGTCCAGCGGGTCCGAGAGCTCCTCGGGTCGTTACGGCCGAAGGTGCGGATCGGGGCATCCTGGCGGCCACGGGCCGGCTTCACCAGGGACGCATTGGAGTTTGCAGCTGGAAAGCCAATTCAACTCGTTGATGGCGAGGCACTGGTAAAGCTCAGACGTCCGACGACAGCCCCTATTCCCGCTGAAAGCCCGGGGGTTCATGCCGAGCCGCCGCCTTCTTGCCCGACGTGTGGAAAGCCGATGGTTTTGCGGACCGCTCGGCGCGGCAGTAGTGCCGGCTCACGGTTTTGGGGATGCCCGGCCTATCCGGGCTGCCGCGGGACTCGTGCAGCCTGACCAAATCTGCCGGCTCGCGTTTAGGCCGCGCGGGCGAGACGGTTGCGCTTCGGCCTAACCGAGGGGCGCCTGGCGCGCCCAAGCAATACAGAACCTGAAGGCAACTTCGCGGTTCGGCTCGTCGCGGTCAGCCGCGTCTCATCGATGATTTGGAGTAAGCGCTTCCCGAGCTTGCCGGAGGCGACTCGATATGGAGTCCACTCATCACGAGATTCAGGGGCGAGGTTGGCGATTATTCGAAACCACAGGAGCCCTCCTCTGACTCCTGCCCGTCCAAGCTTGTGAAAGACTGCGGCGGGTACCAGGAAGACCGGCTCATCGAATCTAAGCTGTAGGGAATCGTAGACAGCGAAGAAGTACCACAGGCGCGGATCGTTCTGAATACTTCGTTTGGCCAGCTGAAAGCGGATCCCTAAGTAGTTTTTTCGACCCCGGCCGTCCCTGATCCTCGACAAGGTGACCTTGACCTGAATGCCAATCGCGGAGGTTGGTTTCAGATGCCGGCGAATCTCAGCATCGCGACCCTCATTGTCGGCAGCAGGCGTATATACCTCTACCTGGCCTCGGCCTGTCACCAAAGCCGTCGCCAGAAAGGCGAATTGACCGATGGCGCCCTTCTGGACGTTAGACAGCGGCATGGATCTGTAACTTAGCGATCTTGAGTTCATTTCTCGCTCGGTTGATCTCAGCCGGATCCCCATGTAGTCTTCGAAGGTGGCTGTGGACGGAGGGTGCCCGAACTGCTCGGCGGCGGTACCGGCGGGTGCACGGTTTTGCCCCGCTTGCGGCGCCGCGATTGGCGACCGGGCCATCGAGGAGCGCAAGCTCGTCACCGTCCTCTTCGCCGACATCACGGGGTCGACGACGCTTGGCGAGCGCTTCGACCCGGAGCGCTGGCGGGTCCTCCTGCAGCGGTTCTTTTCGGTCATGACCTCGACCATCGAGGCCTGGGGCGGGACCGTCCAGAAGTTCATGGGCGACTCGGTAATGGCTACTTTTGGCGTCCCAATCGTGCGGGAGGATGACGCCGAGCGGGCGCTCCGGGCCGCGTTCCAGATGCTGGAGCGGCTGACGGAGCTGAATACCGAGTTCAAAGCGCAGCACGGGGTCAGCCTCGCGATCCGGGTCGGCGTCAACACCGGCGAGGTGATGGCGGCGTCCGACCAGAACGTGGTGACCGGCGACGCGGTCAACGTTGCCTCTCGCCTGGAGCACATGGCCGAGCCGGGAACGATCCTCGCTGGCGAGCGGACCTACGCGGCTACCCGCGATGCTTTCGTCTTTGGCGAGCCGCAGACGCGCGAAATCCGCGGCAAAGCTATCCCGGTCGCGGTCCGCCAGGTGCTGCGCCCGCTGGGTGACTCGCTCGACCGCCGCAAAGGAATGCAGGTCGCCATGGTCGGCCGCGAACAGGAGGTCGAGTCGCTCGCCAGCCTCTTCCATGAGGCGATGGATGCGAACAGCCCGCGCCTGGCGCTGATCTCCGGGCCGGCGGGCATCGGCAAGAGTCGCCTGGTGCGCGAGTTCCTCAACCTGGCGTCGGCTCGCCATCCGAAAACGACGTTCCTGCAGGGACGCTGCCCCTCCACCGGGGAGGGCCTGACCTACTGGGCGCTCGGCGAGCTACTTCGGCGCGAAAGCCAGATCTCGCTCGATGACCCCGCGGCTGAGGCGACCGAGCGGCTCCGCCAGAAGGTACAGGGAGTCTTGCAGCGAGTGTCGGCGGACCAGGCAACCATCGACCACACGGTCTTTGCGCTGGCATTCACCGCCGGGATCACCATCCCTGGCAACCCGCTGGACAACATCCGACCTTCGGCCGTGCAGCTCGAGCTGTCGATGGCGTGGCCGCGCTTCGTCAGCGCCTACGCAGCCTCAGGCCCGGTGATCATCGTGGTGGAGGACCTGCACTGGGCCGGCGACCGCATGGTGGAAATGATCGAACGCCTCCTCGCGCGGTCGACCGGGCCCATTCTGGTTGTTACCACGGCCCGACCCGAACTTCGCACTGCCCATCCCGAATTTGGTGAGGGAAGCGAGGGCGCCGCCGTACTCTCCCTTCGGGCGCTGACTGCGCAGCAAAGCACGACATTACTGAACGAGATCCTTGAAGGGAGCGCTATCCCGGAAGAGCTGCGCCGCGATCTCATCGCCACCGCCGATGGCAATCCACTGTTCCTCGAAGAAATCATCAACCGACTGGTGGACGGCGGAGTATTAGTCCGCGAGGACGCGGGTTGGCGAGTCACCGGCCGATTGCCCACGGCACTGCCCGACACGGTCCTGGCCGTGCTCGGCGCGCGCATCGATTCCCTCCCGCATAAGCACAAACTCGCTCTGCAGGAGGCGGCCGTCATTGGACGGGTGTTCTGGGAAGAGCCGGTGCGGCGAGCGGCCGCCGACGCCGGCGTAACCTCGAGCCTGCTCGCGCTCGAGGCCAAAGGCCTGGTCTCGGTGCGACCGACATCGGCCATCGCGGGCCAGCTCGAGTTCATCTTCAAACACGCTCTCGTGCGGGATGTCGCGTATGCCAGTCTGCCGAGAATTCGGCGGGCACGCGCCCATGCTGAGGCGGCTCGCTGGCTGGAAGAGATCGCCGGGGAGGGCTCCGAGGAACTCGCCGAGCTGGTCGCCCACCACTACCAGAAAGCGCTACTGGGCGAGGATGCCGACCTGGCGTGGGCGGACGATCCGGCCGCTCTGGCCGAGCTGCGGACCAGAGCCTTTGCCGCCTTGTTGACCGCAGGGGCCGTCGCCCGCAAGCGCTTTGCCGTGGCGAGAGCGCTTGAGCTGCATCAGGACGCCCTCCGCTTGAGCGTTGACGACTCGGAGCGCGCCCGAGTGCTCGAGGCGATCGGCGACGATCACGAGGGTGCGTTCCACGGCGACGACGCTATCCCCGCGTGGGAAGGGGCACTGGCCGCGTTGGAGCACGACCCGGATGCGCGGCAGGACCGGATCCGCCTGTTGGTCAAGTGCGCCAAGATGACTGGCATCCGTTGGGGCGGCTTCAAGGTCGTGCCGCCGCCGCGGCAGGTGGACGGGTACGTCAGCGCCGGGCTCGACCTTGGGCCAGAGCCTCGCGACCGCGGCTGGCTGCTCGCCTTGCGCGCGTACGGCAACACCCGAAAGGGCGATTCGCGCGAGATCGACCTGATCCCGCGTGCTGAACGAACGAAGGCCGGCGAAGAGGCAGCGCGAATCGGCCAGGAGCTGGGTGACGTTGACCTGCAGGTGCTTGCGATCCGAGCGCTCAGCGGACTTGCCATCACCCAGGGCGAGTACCGGCGGGCAATGGAATTCACCCGCCAGGAGGAGGCGCTCGTCGACCGCATCGCCGCCAGCCGCGACCGGGCGCTGGGGTTCTTCTGGATCGCGCTTCGCGACATGGATATCGAGGGCCGCTACCGGGAGGGACTCGAGTACGCGCAGCGCAGTTACGAACTGGCCAAGCAGCTGGCCCCCCATGACGTCTTGCACGCCACCTATGAGCTGCTCTACGGGAATGCCAGCCTGGGACGCTGGCAAATAATCGATGCGTTGCACGAGGAGCATCTCAAGGGCTTTCGGGAAGAGACCGATATGTCCTGCCCATTCGTGCGCGGTGGACTCCTCGTCTCCGCCACGGTCCTGGCTCATCGCGGCGACCTGGTGCGCGCGAGAGAGACGGTGGGTCTCGTCCCGATGAACTGGACTGAGCCTGCCTTACCGGAAGTGCTCCACGGGTTCGCGCTCCTGGCCCTTGGTGACGCAGCCGCAGCCCGCGAAGACGCTGAGCGGATCCTGGCCGTAAGGCGGCGGCTGACTTACGAAGAAGCGCCGCTTGAACTGGTGCTCATGGTTGACGCCTTGGCGGCTTTGCGCGATGCCGATGGGTTGCGCGCATTCCTTCCCCAGGCTGAGCGCAGCCGCGAGGCCGTCGCGCTCTTCGCGCCGGCGACCGACCGTGCCGCCGGACTCTTGCACCTCTGGGACGGCGATGCCGCAGGAGCCCGGCCCCTGTTCGAACGCGCGTTGACCGAATACGAGCGGCTTGGGAATCCGTTCGAGGCAGCTCGAACACGCGAATACCTTGCCGAGGCGTTGCCCGCCGATGCGCGCGCGCCCGTGCTCGACGCCGCACTGCGGCAGTATGAGCAACTCGGAGCGACACCGAGCGCTGAACGAGTGCGCGCCGCCGGTGCGGCAAGCAGCATCTAAACAGGTCGTATCGCCGGGCTGCGTGTCCGGGCCTCGGCGGCAGGCTGGGAGCGGGTCCTAACCCGCTCCCAACCTTTGGGTTACGGTCGAGCGGCGTAGATGTTCTGGTCGAGGCCGCCCTGGGAATTGCACGAGGCGAGGGTCGAGGCGTTGCACTGCAAGACATCGAAGCCGTCGACGGCAGTCGGATCCCGGGGATCGACGCCGGGCACCAGGTCTCGGGAGTCGGTCCAAGCGACGTTCACGGCGCCGTGTACGGCCGATACATAGATGTAGTCGCCCCAGAACGGGACCATGCGGGCGCCATGGGTCTCCCAGTTGAGGTTGCTGGAGAAGTTGCTGACTCGCGTCTCGGCCCAGGTGTTGCCCCCATCGCTCGATCGCCCGATGAAGGCGTCCTCTGCTCCGCCTGAGTTTCGTCCGCCGGCCGTATTTCCCGGCGGAAGGTTCGGCGCGTAAGCCGCATCGTTTCGCGAATCCATGAAGACGACCGTTATCACACCGTCTGCCGAAGCGATGTCAGGCAAGTACTGGTGACCGCGAGCGACAGTGTCGAGAGTTGTTGCCGGTGACCAGCTAACGCCATCCTTTGAGTTGCGCACAAAGACTTTGGACTGGCCGCTCGGAAGCTCGGCATTCCAGACCACATGCGCCCCGCTCGCATCGGCGGCAACGGCCGAAAAGCTGCTGAACCTCTTAAAGGTGAGGCCCGTGGGGCAGGCAAAGGCCCCGTCACCGCAGCTATCGCTGCCGTTGCCGCTGAACTGCGTGGATTCAAATGGCGTTATCTGAGCCAGGATTTGCGGCTCGCTGAAGGACTGGCCGCCGTCGGCCGAGCGTTCGACTGAGACGGTGTTTGCTGTCGGGCCCTGCGCCGCGAAGTCTCGGTAGGTCAGGTAGACGGTCCCGTCCGGGCCTACGGCGAGGTCCGTGAACGACTCCGAACCGATGCCGGGCGAAACTCTAATCGGCTGGGAGAAGGTGGCGCCGTGGTCGGTCGAGCGGGAGAACAGAACGACGTTGTTTGCGGCCTTCCCCGAGTAGCGGGACCAGGCAACGTAGACGCTCCCGGAATTCGGTCCCCCGGTCTGGTCGACGGCCAGGTTGATCTTGTCCTGGAAGAGCCCCGAGCCCACGAATTGGGCGGACGGGCTGCCGGCATCGACGAGGGCGGTCCGCACGTAATGTGCGCCGTCCTGGTCATAGGTGGCAACGAAAGTGGATCCGTTCACAGGCTTCGATCGGTTGAAGCAGATGAACCCGTAAAAGAGTCGCCCATCCCGATCAAAGGATTGAGTCGGGTCGCCAGCGGCGCCACAGGTCCCATGCGCCGGCGAGGCAAGGCCACCCGCGGATGAGTCGGTCGGATAGCCGGGCACGAGGCTGTCATGCCAGTTCGCACCGCCGTCGGTCGAGCGGTAGAATCCTGACCAGACGTCTCCGTTCACTGTCGCCGCACAGTAGTCGTTGGACCCCGCGATGACGACGTTTGTATTGTGCGGATCGACGGCAATCGTGGGCTCATCCTGCGCTCGCTTGTTGATGCTGCAGTCGGTCATCGTGGCGTCCGTGGCGCCGTCGTATCGGGTGTAGCTGCCCGCGTGATTGTCCTGCGTCACCCGGCTGTTGGCCGGTGTTCCGCTGGCCCCCACCCCGGCCGGCACCAGGCTCACCAGACAGGCAACAATGGCCACGCTGTATCTCAGGAAACGTACGCTCATGCTGGGACCCTCCTGTTGCTCTTCACCTTCCCCAAGGACGCCTTTACAGGATAATCCCCTCTCCAGCCGTCCCCGCAAGGGACGAGGGACTATCGACGTTAGTTCACGGAATTGGCTTCAGCGGGGCAGCCGAGCTCCATCATTACCTCCTGACGTAGCCGCTATAGCTGGACAGGACAGCGGAAGTCCTGGTCGGCCGCTCGAGCCACCGTGACCTCGCCCGCGGCGGTTGCCGTCTGGACCGCCTGCGCGCTGGTGAGCAGGTGAGGCGTGACACCGGATTTGAAGGTGACGAGGCTCACGGCCCAGGCTCCGCCATGATAGTTGCCACTCCCCGGCGCGGCGCCGGCGATCCCGAGCTGTCCGACGGCTCCGTTAGTCACTTTGAAGAACGGATCCGTGCCGCTGTTTGGGAAGGCCGCCGGCGGGACCACGGTGCGGACCGTGCCCCCGTTGAAGAAGAGCGTGCCGAACCCGACGGCGGCGTTCGAGCTGTCGGCGAAGGCCGAGAGCGCGGTCCCAAGCAGGAGCGCGCCCGCGAGCATCGAGCCAGCAATCAGTCGTTTCATCTGGTTGACCTCCTTATCGGAATGGCCGCTATGCTGGCAGGGCTCGATGACGCGGGGATAACGGACCTTCATGCGCGCTTCATAAACCGCTCGATTTCCCTTTCGGCCTGCCGAAAGCGGTCGTGCCTGAGCGCACCTGGAAGGAATTCGCCCTGGCTTTCAACGGTCGGTACCCATCGGCCGAGGCGTTCAGGGCAGGTTGCCGAGGGCTGTCCGAACGGGAGCTCCGGCGCGCCACCGATTTCGAGGCGGACACCCCCTGGTCGGCCTGGAACTGGCGACTCAATAACTACGGAATTGGCGGGGTGCTCGCGCCGCTGGTAAGTGAAGGGCGGGTTCGGGTCCTGCCGATGGAAGCCCCTGACAACCTGTTAACGACGGCCGACGCCAACGGTCGGCTCGAGGGGCGCGTCTACTTCTAGCGCCCGATAACGGCTTGTCGAATTTTCATGGCACCGCGCACGCTTTTGCGTTTTGACCTTTTGATCTATTGACAGCCATCAACAAGCGACTAATGTTTTCCATCTACCCCAGGGAAGGACGGTGGACCCCTTTTACCGCGCGATTGCCCGGTCGAAGGTCCGCGCCGAGATGTCGTTGGCGCGTCGCTCCCATCGAGCGCGATGGCCCCGTCGAGCCAGGCGCGATCTTCGACGCTTCGCGATCGCCATCCTCGTCGTTTTCGTCTTGGTAGCGACCATCACGGCACCGGTCGTCGCCGCCGACATCATCAATCCGCTACCGCCGGTCACCAACATTGCACCGACAGGCCTGCCGCAGGATCTCCAGCTCTACGACCGGCATGGAAACCTGCTGGCCGACGTCGCCAAGCATGGCGATCACCGAATCGTCGTCCGGCTCGGCGCCATTTCTCCACTCATGGTCGAGGCGACGATCGCGATTGAGGACCGAACCTTCTACAACAACAGCGGCATCGACCTCGTTGCGATCGGTCGGGCCGCCCTCGACGACCTGAGTCACCACCAGGTTGTCCAGGGCGGCAGCACGATCACCCAGCAGCTGGCCAAGCAGCTCTTTCTCGGGCCGAAGGCCCCGGCAACGCTTCAGCGAAAGCTGCGGGAAGCCATCCTCGCCATCCGGCTGACGCAGCGCTACTCGAAGAACCAGATCCTGGAGTCGTATCTCAACACCATCTATTACGGCAACCAGGCCTATGGCGTGGAGGCAGCGGCGCAGACCTACTTCCATACGAGCGCCCGCAAACTGACGCTGGCCCAGGCGTCACTACTGGCTGGCATCCCGCGGTCGCCGAGTGCGTACAACCCGATAACGCATCGGTCGGCGGCGCGCCAGCGGCAGGTCGAGGTGCTCGCGGCGATGGTCCGCCAGAGCGACCTCAGTCCGGCCGATGCCGCCAAAGCGGCCGCGGTGCCGCTGCAGGTGTTCCCGCTGACCAACACGGTCACCGCCCCGCACTTCGTCGATTACGTGCTGACCACGCTGAGGCGCCTCGCCCCCACCCTGCCCTCCCCCAGAGGGGGAGGGGGAGTGTCGCTCGTTAAGGTGGTCACAAGCCTCGACCTTACCCTTCAGCAGGACGCCGAGCGCGCGGTGCAAGCCCAGGTCAATGGTCCGGGACGGTACTACAACTTCCACGACGCGGCGCTGGTCAGCATGGACCCGAACACCGGGGAGATCCTCGCCATGGTCGGCGGCGCAGCGAGCAACCAGGCAAGCGGAAAGATCAACATGGCGGTCTCCCCCACCCGCCAGGTTGGGTCCGCCTTCAAGATCTTCACTTATACGGCCGCCATCGAGAGCCGGAAGCTGAACATGGTGAGCCCAATCCTGGATGCTCCCCTGGATTTCCCGATCGGTGGCCCGAACAACTCGCCCTACGCGCCGACCAACTACGACGGCCGCTGGCACGGCATTCTGCCGCTGAAGATGGCGCTGGGCAACTCCCTCAACATTCCCGGCATCAAGACTGAGCTCTGGACCGGGATCCCGGCAGTGGTGGACATGGCGCGCCGAATGGGCGTGACCACGCTGACGCAGCCAGATGCGAACTACGGGCCGAGCCTGACGCTGGGCGCCTACCCCGTCCCGGTTCTGGACATGGCCGTTGGTGCGTCGACGCTGGCCGACATGGGCGTGCGGCACACCCCGGCAGCAATCTTGAGCATCACCGACGCGCTCGGGCGCACCGCCTACCTCTACGATCCGAGTAAGAATGCCTTCCAAGCGGTTAGCCCGCAGGTCGCCTTCATCATGGCCGCCATCCTCTCGGATGACCGCAATCGCTGCATGGAGTTCGGCTGTGGCGGCGACCTGACGCTGCCCGGCCGGCAGGTGGCGGCCAAAACCGGCACCTCGCAACAGTTTCGGGACAACTGGACGCTCGGCTTCACCCCCGGCCTGACCACGGCGGTCTGGGTAGGGAATCCCGACAACACGCCGCTCAGTCATAGCTCGACAGGAATCGTCGGGGCTGCGCCAATCTGGCACCAGTTCATGAAGACGGCGCTTCAAGCGGTGCCGAACGAGTGGTACCCGATGCCGTCCGGCCTCGACCAGATTGGCAACAACTATTTTCTACCCGGCACCGAGAGCCTGCGGGCTGCGCTGGCGGCACCATGGCCGGTCTGTCCGTTCCAGAGATACGATCCCACGACGCTGACCTGGAACGACATCCTGGTCAATGGCGTGCCGTGCACACTGGGCACACCGGGGTTCGGCCTGTTCGGGATGCCACGGTTCAACGGCTCCGACGAGCAATAGGCTTCATGCCAGTCAGCGGAGGCCGGCTCCACGGGCCGGCCTCGCTGCTTCGCTTACGAACGACTAGCGGACGGCGGCGACCGCCGGAATCTCGTGCGCGACGACCTCGAAAATCTTCGGATGCGCTTCGCCCGTCGAGATCTCCTTCAATTTGCCTAGCGCGTCCTTGAGGTAACGGCTCTCGCTCGTCTTCATGGCCTCCGCTGAATCCCAGAAGCTGATGGCGGCCGTCTTGCTGTCCTCAGTCACGGCTCCGTACCAGGCAACGAAGCCCGGCTCATTGCGGGCTGCGCGCGCCACGTCCTGTGCCAATCGGGTGGCCTGCGGCTCGGCATCTTTGCGAATCCCTGAGATGGTCAGGCGAGCTGCCTTCGGAGTCTTGTTCGTCTCCTCATGCGCCTTCACCTCACCCACGTGCCGGGTTGTCGGCTTGGTCAGGACATCCTTCAGCTTCGCGACCTGCTCCTGGTAATAGCCGCTTGCCTCGTTCGCCTGCATCGCCTCCTTCGTCTCCCAAAGGCTCAGGAAGACGGCCTCTCCCTTGGGGTCGAGGCAGAAACTCACGCCCTTGAATCCCTTCTGCTTTCTCGCGGCGGCGAAGATCGACTCGGCGATTGTCTCGGCCTGCGCTCGTTTCTTCGGGTCGATCGTCCCTTCGGTGAATCGTGCGTACATCAGTTGCACCTCCACACAGGTCCAAGCATGACGATCAGCTCGGATCACATGACGGATGACTTTCCGCCAGGTTTGCGGGATGGACCTCGCCGAGCCTGCCCGACCGGCATTCCTTGGCTCGCAAGGCTGGCTGGTTGGAAAACCGACGGTTCAGGAACATCCATCCCATGTAGGGCCCTGGTTTACCAGGAGGCCCCTGGGCCGTCGGTTTCTGACCCCAGTATGCGCCTCTTAGAGCCCGAGCGCGCATCTGTTAAATATTGCATCTCAAAGTGAAAGCCCGGCCATTGCTTGCCGTACCGTGAGATGAGAGTGATCCCCGAGGACGTTCGCCAGCGGCTCAAAGATCGGTTCGAGATCGCGCTCAGTGGCCCTGTCCGTCTCACCCTGTACACCCGGCCGGGCTCATCGCGTCTGATCCTCCCGGCCGGACTCGGCTGTCCGACCTGCGAGGAGGCCCGAGAGATGGCGGAGCTGCTGCGCGATGCCGCTCCCGACAAGGTAACCCTGGAGGAGATCGACGTCAGTCGCGCCCCGGAACGGGCAACCACCGATGCCATTGACGACGTGCCCACGATCGCCATCGCCTCGAATTCCTACCCCCTCCCCGACCCTCCCCACAAGGGGGAGGGAGGAGCGGCGCGCATCCGATTCCAGGGCCTTCCCACTGGGACCGAGTTCCCCGCGCTGATCGATGCTGTCGAGCGGGTCTCGCGGGCGGAACATGGGCTGAGCGTTGAAAGCCTGGCCGGGCTCGCCAAGCTGACGGAGCCTGCCGAGGTGATGGTCTTTGCCACACCGACTTGACCGTACTGTCCCCGGGCCGTGAGCCTGGCCAACCGGATGGCGCTGGCGTCGCCACAGATCCGGGCCGTCTGCATCGAGGCCAACGAGTTCCCTCGACTCTCCAATCAGTTTCGCGTTCGCGGCGTCCCGCACACCGTCATCAATCGCCGAGCCACGGTTGTGGGCGCACTCCCGGAACGTGAGTTCGTCGCCGCCGTCCTCGAGGGTGCCGGCGTGGCCGTTGACGAGCCGCCCGAGCCCTCGAGCGGTCCGACCACCGACATCAGCGGGTAATCGGCTCGACGGTTAGCCACGCCTCGCGTGCAACCGTAGGCGACACACGGGTCGGGGTCATAGCGGACTGTAACGCTGGAGTGTCATGAAAGACAGCACTCTTGGACGACGGCATTGAGTACCCAAAGACCCGCGCCTGGCGACGACGTCATCGACTTCGAATTATCGGACCACAATGGCAACTGCCGGCGGCTCTCCGAGCTGGTGGGTGGAGATCCGGCCGTCCTCCACTTCTATCGCGGCTTCTGGTGTCCGAAGGACCAGGCCTACTTCCGCGGGCTGGTTCAGCTCCAGGACCAGGTCGAGGTCGCGTACACCCGGATGATCTCGGTAAGCGTCGACCCACCCGAGGTCGAGGCCGCCTTCCGAGCCGGTATCGGTGCACGATGGACATTCCTCTCCGACGAATCGAGGGAGCTGCAAGCGCAACTCGGGTTGCTCGAGACCACGGACACAGTCCATCGTCCGTACGTCCCAACCGTATTCACCCTTTTTCCCGATCTGAGAATCCACACCGCCTACAACGGCTACTGGTTTTGGGGTCGCCCCACCAACGCCGAGTTGGCGGCTGATCTGCGAGCCATCACGCGGGCCATCCGGATGGATTGGGAAGCGCCGACGCCCGCGGCAGTGCTGCGATCATGATCCGTCCGTGGCACTGGTTTGCCTTTCGGCCCGAGAAACCGAGTGATGCCCTCGTAAGCACCGCGGCCTTCCGAGCCGATGGCGCTCAACTGGGTTTCCTGGCGATTTGGAAGGTCGGAGCCGGGCGCAAGCCCGTCGGCGCGCTGGGCATTGATGCCCGTGCCATCGATCCTCGCGGCGAGCCGGCGTGGATCTCGCTCGCGCTCGCACCCGAGCGGCTGCGGATCCTTTTCGATGATCCAGCCGTCTGCCACGCGATGCGGGCGGTGCTGGCCGGCTCACCGGTCGATGTGATGTCGACCCTGGTTGGCGATCCGTCGACCATCGGCGGGGCCTTCACGGCAAGTCATGCCTCGACACCAGACGGCCTGGCCGACGATCCCTTTGCACGGATCTTTCCCCGAACGCTTTTGCGAGTCGACGGCGGCTTCGTAGGGACCATGCCAGCTCCAGTTGGACCAGGTGTTCAGCGGTATGCCGGCGCTCCCTGGCCGTGGGACCACTTCTGATACGAATTTGCCCGCACGCCGACCACCAACCTAGGCTGGTTGTAGGGATGAGCAGCCGGACGCTGGTCCGCGATTCTGACGCGGAACTGATCGACCGGTTGCGTACCGGCGACGAGGAGGCGTTTGCGCGCTTGATCGACAGCTATAGTGCGCCGCTGCTCCGGTTGGCGGTCGCGTTCGTCCAGAGCCCAGCCATTGCCGAAGAGGTCGTGCAGGAGACCTGGATGGCGGTCGTGACCGGCATCGGTCGCTTCGAGGGTCGCTCATCGGTCAAGACCTGGCTCTTCAAGATCCTGACGAACCTCGCGAAGACCCGCGCACTGCGTGAGCGGCGGACCATTCCGTTTTCCGAATTCGATATCGACTACGGTGACGAGCCGGCCGTCGACCCGAACAGGTTCTTACCGGCAAGCCATCCGCGGTGGCCGCACAACTGGGCGAGTCCGCCGCAGCCATGGTCGATGGGACCCGAAGGCACTGCGCTCGACCGCGAGACGCTTGCGGTCCTCCGGCGGGCCCTCGAGGACTTGCCGCGAGCCCAGCAGCTGGTGGTGGCGCTGCGTGATGTCCACGGATGGCCCCCGGCGGAGGTCTGCGCGGCGCTCGAGGTCAGCGAAGCGAACCAGCGAGTGCTGTTGCATCGCGGCCGAAGCCGCTTGCGGGCCGTGCTCGAACGCTACTTCAGCGACGCCGATCCAGAAAGCGCCGTCGGGTGTAACGCCCGGTCCATATCCGATACTAAGCAGGAAGCCCAATGATGGATGACATCGCGACCGACCTCGCCTGCAAGGAGTTGGTGGAAATCGTCACCGACTACCTGGAGGGAACGCTTTCCGAACGCGAACGAGCGCGCTTCGACGCGCACATGCTGACCTGTGGGCCCTGCCGCGAGTATGTCGAGGAGATGCGGTCGACTCTTCGGCTCACCGGCCGCTTGACGGTTGAGTCGATTTCGACCGACTCTCGGGACCAATTGCTGCTCGCGCTTCGTCGCATGAAGGCTTCCGAGACCGGCCTGTAACGGCTGCTCGCCCGCTGCGACGAAGTCTTATGAGAGAGAAGCTGACGCTCAGCGAGCTGTTTGCCCTTTTCGGGCATGAACCTAAAGAAGCTCGCGCTATCGGTGCTGCCGACGCCGCGGAGTACCTCGCGCTCGTGACGTACCTGGCCGGGCAATCAATTTAGCGGTAGTCCGCAGACGGGACTGTAACGCCTGGTCGTCGGGCGCGACTACACCTCCATCCGACACCGTCGCCGACGGGGTCAAGAAAGGAGAGTGTGCGTATGGAGAGTGGAATCATCAAGTACGTTCGCGGACACCGGGGCCGGGTCCTCGCTGCATTGGTGGCGGCGCTGGCCCTGCTGCTCGGAGTCGCGGTGCGCGGCATGGGGCCGGCGTCAGCCGCCAACCCAGCCGACAACGCCAACCGGCCCGGTGCGGCAATCGGACTCGGACAACTGACCGGGCTGCTGCCCCGGGAAAACCTGGTCCTGGAGAGCGCGCTCCAGGTCGACCTCAACGCCGAGACCGTGCGCCTGCCCCTTTACAAGGGGACAGCGAATGGTCACACCGTCTGGTTCATCCTGACCGAGGCATCGGACCTCGGGCTGGCGAAGAACAGCGGACTCAACTACGCACCCAAGCTGGCCAACATCGCGAACGGTTGTCCGGACTGCGTGCAAACGGTTACCCAAGAGCAGCCCACGCCGGACCAGAACAAGTTCGGGCAAGCGGTGATCCACTTCCAGGGAGAGCCCGATTTCAGCCCGACCCGCACCCTGGTACCCGGACCCAACGGCTTCCCGCCGGCGTCGTTTTCTGTTGGCGCGGTGGCGGGCAAGGGTTACAGCCCGTTCATCCGGATCGAGGGCACCTCGGTCGTGTACAACGCGCCGATCGTCGCGACCGGTGACGGCCCCTTCGACGTCGTGCATCACACGAACACCGGCGATCGGGTGCTCGGCATCCACATTGCTCCGCCGGCGCCGCCCGGCCAATACTTCGATTCCTGGGTGGACCTACTGCTGGTCAAAGGCTTCGATGCCGGCCAGCCGATCCTCTATCTCAGCACCGAGACGGATGACCCGTTAGCCGCCGTGCTGGAGCGCTCCACCTACGTTCCAGCGCTCACCCGGGCCTCGTATACCGGTGGCGACGACTTCCTCGGGTCAGCGCGCGAACGGCTCTTCGGGTTCATCAACGGGCAGACCGGGCCCAACAACCGCAATGCCCAGGGCTTCGTCAACATCGTCGAGGATGGCCATGCCTCGGAGGACGCCTCGGCGGGCAACACGGCGTTGATCAACGCCCTGCGGAATGGCGGCGACCTGCTGAACGTGTTCGGTGATTTCCCGACCCTGAAGGATCCGCGGCATGCGGATGCGTACAGCCCGCTCTGGGACGCGCAGCTCGGCCAGTGGACCCAGAAGGCGATCGACCAGGGGCTTAACAAGCGCCAGATCGATGAGAACGTCGTCTTCAACCTGGCCGCGACTCGTCCCGACCTGCTGACGGGTCCTGGCGGAGCTCCATACGGGACGGTTGGCATCAACATCGACTGCGCCGTCATCGGCTTTACCGATGAAACGCCGACTGCCAATCTCGTGACGCCCGCACCGAACTCGCAGTTCCCGCCCCGGTAGGCAGCGATCGCTCGCATCGACTAACACCGATCCGCGGACCCTCCTCCCCCCAGGGTCCGCGGGTCCATTTTGTTCGGGGTCTTAGCCCGCCCCCACCCTACCCTCCCCCGCGAGCGGGGGAGGGAAATGCGCCCGCCTGAGCCTCCCGCCGAGCCAGCCACTCACGAACCTGTTCGGGAATTCCGACGAGGCCGCGCCTGGTGAAGAGTGTGATCAGCAGCATCAACAACGCGATGACGATCAAGCGCGCTGGTCCGGCCTGAAGAAAGTACTCGCTGATAAACAGCAGGACGGCGGTCCCCAGCAGAACCCCCCGGCGCGAGCCCAGACCGCCGACCACGATCATCGCGAAGAGCAGTAGCAGTGTCCCAAAGTCGAAAATCGCCGGCGAGATGCCGCGGTAGAAACAGACATAGAACGCCCCGACCAGACCGAGCACCGCCGACGAGATCGCAAGTACCGCCAGACGTGCTCGAACGATGTCGATCCCCAGCGCGCGAGCAAACGGCTCGCTCTCGCGGGCCGTCCGCAACAGCAGGCCGAGCCGGCCGTCATCAACCCAGCGGTGGACGATGAGGGCAACGACGAGCAGCAACAGACCTGCATAGCTCGCGATCAGCGCGCCGCCTCGGGTGCCGACGTCACCTTGCGGGACGAAGCTGTCCGCACCGTAGAGCCCCTGCGCGCCACCGAGGGCATCGGTGACGTTCGCGTATGAGCTGAAGAGCGAGGCGAGGCCGAACGTCAGCAAGGCGAAATAGACACCGCGCAAGCGAACGGCCGGAATCGTGACGAGGAGGCCGAGTGCCAATCCAGCTACGGCGCCGGCGACCAGCATCGCCGGCCAGGGCCACCCGTGCCCCACCGAGAGGTAGGCCGCGAGATAACCGGACGCACCGACGATCGCGAAGGTGGCGAAGGAATAGATGCCAGCCGTGCCCAACACAAGGCTCCACATCAAGTTGGCCGACGCGTAGACGGTAAAGAGGCCGAGGTCTGAAAGAAATCCGAGCCCCCCAAAGGTCAATGGCAGGAACAGACCGACGATGAACAAACCCGTCCAGAAGATCGTCCCGCGCGGCAGAATTCCCTTAGGCACGGGCCGCCTCCAGCAGACCTCCGAGACCGCGAGGTCGGACGAGGAGGACGATCGCGATCAGGAAGAAGAGCGTGATCAGGACATACTGGCCGCCGAGGTAGGTCGCCGTCAGCGCCTCGGTGGCAGCGACCAGAAGTGCGGCGAGGATCGTTCCCGGGATGCTCCCCAGCCCACCGAGCAAGGCCACAATGAGTCCCTTGATCAGTGGGTCGTAGCCCGCCTCCGGCGACACATAGAAGACCTGCGCGAGCAAGACGCTGGCCAACCCGGTCATCGCGCCGCTCACGGCGAGGATCGCGAGGGCAAGCCGCCGGCGATCGATCCCGACGAGGGCGGCGGCTTCCGGATTTTGAGTCAGGATCCGGACGCCCAGGCCGATCCGCGAGCGCAACAGCAGAACCACGACGAGCGCCAGCAAGATGGTCGCCGTCACGATCGCGCCGCTCTTGTCGGCGGTAACGACCGTGCCGCCGACGGTGAACTTGCCATGGCCGAAGATCGCGGGAAGCGCCTTCGACTCGGGCCCGAATACCGCCTGGAGAACGTTCGTCCCGAGAAAGCTCAACGCCAGCGTTCCGATCAACGTCCGCAGTTCGGCGTTCGGTTTTCCATCGAGCCGCAAGAACACCACCAGGCAGATGAGCAGGCCGGCCGCGGCGCCGGCTGTCATCCCGGCGAGCACGATCGCCACTGGATTCGACGAGACATGTTCAGCGGTCCACCACGCGCCGTAGCCCGCCACGGCGAAGACCGCGCCGTCCGCCAGGTTGAGAAAGCCCAATCCGGCCCAGGTCAGCGAGATTCCGATCGCGACCAGGGCATAGATCGCCGCCAGGTCAAGGGTCGTGACCAGGACAGACACGCCGGCTACCCCTCGGCGGCGATGCGTCCGCCGTGGATGCGGACCACTCGGTCGACCCGGCCCTCGATCAATGCCCGGTTCTGCTCGGCGAGCAGCATGGCGCCGCCATCGAGCTCGATCGAGAGTAGAGCGTCGATCATCTTCGCCGCAAGGCCGGGGGCGAGTCCGAGCGACGGCTCATCGACGAGATACACGTCCGCATCCGCCATGAGGCCACGCCCAATGGCGACCATTCGCCGCTCACCGCCGCTGAGCGTTCCGGCCAGTTGGTCGAGGCGACTGGAGATTTGGGGAAAGAGCTCGAGCACCTGGCTGCGCCGCTGGGCGCGCCGCCCCCATGACTTCGACAAGAACGCACCCGAGTCCAGGTTGTCGCGCACGGGCAATCCGGGAAAGAGCGAGTCCCCCTGAGGAATAAGGACAACGCCCTTGCGGGCGACTTCGTAGGGTGCTAGTCCTCCGATCGCCGTTCCGCGAAGTTCGACGCGGCCGCGCTTCCAATCCACCAGGCCCACCACCGAGCGCAAGAGCGTGGTCTTCCCGTGGCCGTTGAGGCCCACCACGCCGACCCGCGTTCCGGGAGCAATGGCCAGATTCACATCGTGGACGACCTGCATCGGCCCGTAACCCGCCGAGAGATCGGAGAGCTCGAGGACCGCGGTCATGTCTGGGTGGGCGGGATCGCGAAGTAGGCGCGCTGCACTGCGGGATCGGCGAACGCCTCGGCCGCCGAACCCTCGACGATGACGCGTCCCTGGTCCATCACGATGACCCGATCGCTAATGGCCGTCAGCAGCTCGAGGCGGTGCTCGACCACCACGATCGCCACTCTAGTCTCGTCTCGAATGCGCCGGATGATGGCATCGATCGCCTGGATCTCGTCCGCCAGCAGGCCACTGCACGGCTCGTCGAGCAGGAGCAGCTGAGGGCGACGCAGTAACAGACAGGCGAGCAGCAGCTTGCGGCGGTCCAGCGTTCCGAGGAACCCTGCGACCCGGCTTTTGTCGATGTCGAGGCCGAGGAGATCGCGAACCCCGTTCAGCTCGACCACGGTGACCTTTGCCGGCCAAGCCTCCTGCGCGGCGGTCAGGACTTCGCCAACGGTTAGTTGATTCGGAACGATGGGCGTCTGGAACGTCCGCCCAAGCCCGAGCCGCGCCCGCCGGTAGGCCGGCAGCCGGGTGACGTCCTGCCCGTTGAGCTGGACCGTGCCGTCGTCCGCCGGCGCATGTCCGGAGATGACGTCGAACAGCGTGGACTTACCCGCTCCGTTGGGCCCGGCGATGCCGACGATCTGTGCGTCGTCGACGGCGAGCGATACTCCATCGAGCGCGGCTAACTGCCCGAAGCGTTTTCGGACGTCAGTCGCGACGAGTCGCACCGGGTTTAGGAGACGGCGTTATTTGAACCAGGGTGGCGTCTGAAATTCGGTCTCGGCATAGGGTGGGGGCCAGATGATCTTGTGCTGGCCATTCTGGACCTGAAGGTACAGGTGGGGCATCGACAGCGATGGATCGTCACTCGCATCGGGATACGCGGATGTGTACTGTCCCGGCTGGTTCATGTTGATCGTTCCGCAGACGCCCCGGGTCCGTGTCGTCCGCAGTACGTCGGAAACAGCGGTGAAATTGCGTGAATCGCCCACCCTCCCCCACGCGGCCGCGAGGTGATAGATCGTGTCGTAGCCCTGTGGGGCATTTGCCAGTCCGGGCGCCTTCCCGAACTTCGAGGTGTACTTGGAGGTGAACGCCTTACCCAGGGTATCGCCGAGGTTTCCTATGACGGTTGACCAGATGGCCCCGTTCGCGGCCGGCCCGGCGAGCTGCAGGAATACCGGGATCGACGGTCCGTATTGGAGATAGACCAGTGAGTTCGTAGGCGAAGCCACGAATTGCTTCATGAAGGCCGCCTGATCCGCGGGTGCCGGGTGGGCGTTGTAGGCGATCGCCGGCTTTTGGGATGCGAGATGCCCGATGACGGGAGTCCAATCGCTGACCGGCGTCGTCACTTTCTCGAGACCGCTGATCGTCCAGCCCACGCCCTGCATGGCTTGCGTGGTGGCCGAGGCAATCGTCTGGCTGTACACAATGTCGCCCTGGATGGCGGTGAGCGTCTTCGCCGCCGGCTTCCACTTTCCGCTGGCGACCAGCGCGTCGATGAACTTTGGAAAGCCCTTTCCGTACCACACCTCGGTCGAATCGACGTTGAAGAACATGTGGTACTTCTGGGGATCGGCCACGACTTTGTCCACGCCCTCTTGCAGCGTGTTGCCGTGCAGGTACGGGCAGCCGTACGCAGGAACGATGTTGTAGGTGGGCGCGTCAACCTGGACGTAACCACCCACGATCGCGTCGACCTTCTGGTCGATCAGCTTGTTGAAGGCCGCAGTGACGCCCTCCGGCGAATTGACCACGGTGTCGACGACGATCCGCTTGATCTGGCGTCCCGCGATCCCGCCGGATGCATTGATCTCGTCGATGGCGAGCTGAGTGCCGTTCGTCATCTCGACGCCGTCGGCCGCATAGGGGCCGGTGGTCGGATATGGCGAGCCGATGAGGTACGGCGCAGTGGTACCCCCCGACGAACCGGTCGTCGTCGAAGTCGGGGCGGTGTTGCGCCCGATCAGGCCACCGGCCACGCCGCCAACGACCAATCCCCCTGCTCCGGCGGCGCCGGCCCCAACCAGGAACTGCCGACGTGATACCCCAGTTTCGTCAGACACGGCTTCTCCCTCCTGTCCAACCCGTCCTACCTACCGGTGCCACGCCGGGACGCTCTGAGGTCAAAACCGCGCCCGGCGGTGAGCGTGCTGTCAAGCATTAGAGGACGATTCGGGCGTTTTGTCAAGCAGTACACCCCCTCCCTACCCTCCCCCAAGGGGAGGGACCGATTAAACGGGCGGGATGTTCTGGTTGTAGCGGAAGACGTTCTGCGGGTCGTATTTCGCCTTCAGCGTCCGAAGACGCCGGTACTTCTCTCCCCCGTAGGCACCCTCGACCTCGGTCTCGGTGGCGTCGTCATTGAGGTAGTTGACATAGGCCGCGCCTCCACCCGAGAGCGGCTCGATCCGTTGCGCCAGATCGCGCGCCCACTGGCTGTGTCGTTGCGGATTGTTGTCCTTCTCCCAGATTGCCAGCGCGCTGATGTTGTAGCGCTTGTCCCGCTGGCTGTAGGCGGTGGCCGCGTCCGCCACCCGGCTCGCGATGCCGTGGGGAGCCTCGATCAGGACGGCCGAGTGTTCGGACGTCATGGCATCGGCCGCGTCCATCACCGCATCGATGGCCGCATCGGGCATCTCGCGAGTAAAGTGCCCCTTCCAATAATTCTGGAGCCCGAATGGGATCTCCGCGAACAGGCGCTGCACCTCGAGGTAGCTGATCGGCCGAATGCCGTCGACCAGTGGCCTGCCAACCGTTTGGAGCGGACGGATCATTGGCTCGCCCTTGCTGGCAGGCCCGTTGTAGCAGGCGGCCACCAGGGCGACCTTGCCCATCTCGGGAAGAACCACGACCGCATAAGCGCAACTCAGCTCGTCGGGTCCGGTCATCGTCACCTCACGGAAGACCTTCAGGGCGTCGCGACCGTCCGTGATCGGCCAGATCACCATCCCGCCCAGCAGCGGTCCGACGGGGTGAAGGTCAAACTCGAACGAGGTCACCACCCCGAAATTCCCACCGCCACCGCGCACCGCCCAGTACAGGTCCGGGTTCTCGTCGGCGCTTGCCCGGGTAAAGCGCCCATCGGCCAGCACCATGTCCACCGAGCGCACGTTGTCGCACGCCAGGCCGTAGCTCCCCATCAAAAACCCCAGTCCGCCGCCGAGCGTGAGCCCTGCGATCCCCGTGCTCGCGACGGTGCCTCCGGTCGTGGCCAGACCATGCGCCTGGCACTCGAGGTCAAAGTCCGTGTAGTTGCATCCGGGGTCGGCCTGTGCCGTCCGGTGCTTGGGATCGACCCGCACCGAGCGCAGGTGGGAGAGGTCGATCATCATCCCGTCATCGCACAGCGCGTACCCAGCGACGTTGTGCCCTCCACCACGGACCGAAATCAGCAAGTCGTTGTCCCGGGCGAAGCGCACCGCCTGCATCACGTCGCCGGCGCCCAATGCCTGCACGATGACCCGCGGCCGCTTATCGATCATGCCGTTGAAGATGCGGCGGGCCGCATCGTAGGCCTGGTCCCCTGGCCGAAGCACGCTCCCGTGCACGCTGGCAGCCAGAGAGCCGAGCGCGTGCTCACTCGTTGCGGTTGCCATGCCCACCCTCCCCTAAACCAGTGGTGGTTGACGTCTGGGGCAGAGTGTACTATGCAACTTGACACGCGGGAAGTCCCGCGACCCTAATGACGGTGGGTTCGGAGGGAAGCATGGTCATCAACTTCCATGTCCACATGATGCGGTACCAGGTCGACTGGCCCCGCGAGCTGGGCGAGTTCTACATCAAGGAGATGTTCCACGGTGACTGCTGGCATACCGGCAAGCCCTGGCGGCCGGAGGACTTCTGCGTACCGGTCGAGCGGCTGATCCAGGACATGGACGCGGGCAAGATCGACAAGTCGGTCGTCCTTGGGGTCGGCTACATGCCCTGGAACGCCTACGATCCGAACTCAGCGGAATACGTCAAGGGCATGGTCGACAAGTATCCCGATCGGCTGGTCGGTTTCTACACCGCCAACCCGACCGGCGGTTACGACGAGGCCAAGCGCTTCGAGTTGGCGGTCACGAAGTATGGCCTGCGTGGGCTGAAGATGCTCCCTTCCTATAACTATGTGGCGTTGAATGACCGCCGGATCTGGCCGCTCTACGAGGCCGCGCAGGCACTCGGGGTTCCGGTCATGGTGCACACCGGCTGGAGCGCCATGCCCAAAGGCAAGATGCTTGCCTACGACCATCCCCTCTACCTCGAGGACGTCATGGTCGACTTCCCCGAGCTCACGGTTGTCATCGGCCACACCGGCTTCATGTGGGCCGAGGAGGTGATCTTTTTCATGGGCAAGTTCCGCAATGTGTGGGGCGACTTCGCCTACTGGGCGGAGGGCATCCCGCTCTGGAAGGTCGCCCAGGTCTGGAGCTTCGCCAAGAAGATGGGCGTCATCAATCGCTTCATCTGGGGCACCGACTACCCCTATGTGCCGTTCACCAACGGTCTGGATCTCTTTTCGAAGGTCGCGGCCTATACGCGAAAGCACGAGCTCGAGCCCCATATCACGGGGGAGGATCAGGCCGGCTTCTTCGGAGAGAACGCGGCGCGGTTGCTGGGGCTCAGAGAATCGGTCGGAGTTTCGAATGGACCCGTTGCAGGCTGTCCGTGACGAGATCGCGGACCTGAGCCGCGGCGACCTAGAGGCCGTTCTCAGCTACTACACCGACGACGTCTACTTTGAAGACACGTCGGTGCCGACACCGTGCCGAACCAAGGCAGAGATGCGCGACTTCATGAAGGTCTTCTACGACGCCTTCCCCGACCTGCGGATCGAGATCCGCAACGTCTTTCAATCCTCTCCCTCCCCCTCTGAGGGAGGGCAGGGTGGGGGCTACGTCACCGCCGAGTACGACCTGCTGGGCACCATGCGGGGCGAATTCCTGAGCCACCCGCCCACCGGCAAAGCCTTCCGCATCAAGGCGGTGTCGATCTACGAGCACGATGGGACCCTCTTCACCAAGGAGACGGTTTACTACGACTCAGCGAGTTTGTTCGCGCAGATCGGGATCGACTCTAACTGAAGAGTCTCAGGCGCGCAGGCGCAAATCGGATGCCCCTGGCAAGTGGGCTGGGTGGTAAGGGCGACCGGCGTAGAGCGTCCATCCGGCGGCCGGGCCGAAGTAACCGCCACACCGGGCGCACCGCTTTGCCTCCCGAAGCGACTCGCCTGGATGGAGTTGGGCCCACCATTGGCGAGCCGCAGCGAGGCTGTCAAAGGTGGCAATCGAACCCGTTGAGGGATCCCGGACGAGATTGAGCGAAGGCCCGACGTAAATGCGCCAGCGGCCCGCCTTGAGTTGTCGTGCTTCTGCCATCCACTAACTAAGACGAACGTCGGCAGCGAAGTTGACAACCAATCGCGAGAGCCCTATCGTGCGCGTAGGCGCTCCACGGAAATGTCCCCTGTTAACCGATAACCACGTCCCGCCGGTGACTCCTAACCTGACCGATACCAGGCGTCGATGGCTCTCGGAGCTGTACGAGGCAAATTCCACTGCCGTCTTCAACCTCTGCCGGCGGTTGCTGAACAGCCGGGAAGATGCCGCCGACGCCACCCACGAGGTCTTTCTGCGGGCGGCCGGCTCGCTATCCGAGTCTCCGAGCAGCCCGCAGGCCCGCGCCTGGCTGATGACCGTCGCTCGCAACCATTCCATCGATTTGCTACGACGGCGCGAGCGATTCGGATCAGCCTTGACGACGCTCGCCGCCACGGCGGACGCCGACGGCGAATCGGTCCGGGCTGTTGAGGATCGCCAACTCCTCGTGGCGGTGCTTCGGGAGCTCGGCGTTCGGGACCGGGAGGCGCTCTGGCAGTCCGCGGTCGAGCGCCGTCCCCTGGCCGACATCGCACGCTCTTTTGGTCTGAGCTATATGGCGGCCGCCAAGCTCCTATCTCGCGCCCGCCAGCGAGCGTTAGTGCTTGCAACTCGGCTGGCAGTCATCCTCGGCCTTGCTCAACTCGGCCAGGCGGTACGGCGATCGAACCGGACCCAGTTGGGCCAGCAGGTGGCGGCGTTCGTGGTGGTGCCCGTGATGATCGCGGCCGTCGTGGGATCGAGCGCTCCTCTTCCGGCGAATCACGCTGTGGCGGGATCGCGAGGGACCAACGTCGTCGGGCCCGTGGTCGGAGATCCTTCGACACGTGTTGGTGGCCAGCTACCCGGAACGGCCACCTCACCGCTGCTCGCCGGGATCGGCGCCGTGGCGACGGTGCTGACAGCGCAGACCGCTGCGGTCCCGTCTGCGACCGCCAACCCATCCCCGCCTGTTCCTCCCGACATCGATGTCGACCACGGAAAAGGGCCTGATTGGGACGATATGATCCGCAATCACCCCGGCCGTGGAAAGGCGCTCGGTCACGCCAAGTGAGGCCCACTTCCCGCCCTCCCCGGAGAGGGAGCAACTCTAGAACTTAGCTAGTTGGTCGCGCGTTCGGGCCCAGCGACCTCCGCCAGGGCGAATTCCTTCTCCAGCTCGGCGTTGCTCCTCTGGACGGTGGCCAGCTCGGCGGTCCGATCGACGCCCCGCGCCAGCACGTAGTAGAGGATGGCGGCGATCGGCAGGCCGACGAGGACTGAGACGTCGGCGCCACTGAGCGCATTCGCGATCGGACCAGTGAAGATGGGCGTACTGAAGAACGGGATCATGATGGCCACGGTAACGAAGTAGGCGGTCAGGCCGCGCCATCCCCATCGGCCATACATGCCCCTGGGATTGAAGATCTCCCGGATTGCGTACTGCCCACGGCGGATGATGAAGAAGTCGACCAGGTTGACGGCGGACCACGGAATCAGGAAGTAGAAGATCAGGAGCAAGAAGTTGCTCCAGGCCGTCAGGAAGTTTGCGGGCACGAGCACGGCAAAGATGATCGATACCACCGCAATCAGCCCGATCGCGGCGAGTCGCAAGCGAATGCTGGTGCGGATCTTCCGGATGGAGTCGACCACGCTGATCGTGGTCAACGCCCCGCTGTAGAGTGTGATCGCAGCTGCGCCGACCATGCCAACGACGCCAACCAGCAGGCTGAACCGCCCAAAACCGTGGAAAATCGCGTCGCCGCCCAGCCGCACGACGTCGATGGTCTGTCCCTTCGGGTAGGCGGCCGACAAGAAAGCGCCTAGCACGATCATCCAGAGCGCACTGATGCCGGCGCCTCCAAAGGTCCACCAGAAGCAGCTGCGAGCGGTTACCGACTTCTTCAAATAGCGCGAATAGTCTGAGACGAACACCGCTCCGGTGACCTGGTAGCTGGCCGCGACCCCAAAGGTGAGAAGGAAGGGGGCCAGCATGAACGTGCCCCTACCCGATTGGCTCGCGGGCAGATGAACCGCGAAAGCGGCCGCGATCGTGAAGAAGCCGAAGACGACCAGGAAGAGGTAGGTGCCCCAGCGAGCCAGGAAGTGAATGGCATCGTAGCCGACGATCGCGAAAACCAGGGCGAGGGCAAAGACGACCAGCAGCGACACGGTGGAGTTGAGGCCGGTGGCCGCGGCCAGCGCCTGCCCGCCGATGATCGCATTGAAGACGGTAAAGCCAATGAACTCGAGCACGGAAACGAACTGCGGCCAGACCGCCCCGTAATAACCGAACTGCGGCCGCGACTGGATCATTTGCGGAATGCCCAACCGCGGCCCCTGGACCGAGTGCGTCGCCTGGAAGAGCGTGCCGAAGACAACTCCTGTCAGCGTTGCGACGCCCGCCCAGAAGAGGCTGAGGCCGGCGCTGATCCCGATGAGTCCGATCGCCAGGGTGGCCAGCTCGGCGTTCGCCAGGAACCAGAGCGTCGCCTGGTTCCAGACGTTGCCATGGCGCTCGCGCTCCGGGATGTAGTCAATCGAATGAACTTCGACGGCAGCCTGAGCCGGCGTCATGGTTGGAAGATCAACGGTTGTCGTGCTCATGTCTTCCCTCCGGGTCCTACGACGAATTCCCCCTGTCAAGTCTTATACGACGCTTAGGGACGCCTGTCAATGCTTACAGGACAAAAACCGGGCCCCCGGCGGCCGGCGAGTTATGGAAGCTCCGCCTCAGCGAGTTCCTATCCGAGACGGATCGCTCGGCTCCCTGTCGGAGATGATGCCGAGCGATCCGTGCCGATCGTTCTGTTAGTGGCGGTGGAGGATGCGGCGGGTTGCGGCTACTAGCACACCCAGCAGGACCAGGCTCAGTCCGACGAAGAGCCCGACCGGTGGCTCCCCGGTACCAGGGAGATGAGGGGGCGTGGCAGGTGACGTCGGGGCCACCGTGGCTGTCGGGGCCACTGTGGCCGTCGGGGTCGGGGTCGGAGTCGGAGTCGGAGTTGGCGTAGGCGTAGGTGTCGGGGTTGGCGTTGGCGTAGGCGTCGGAGTCGGAGTTGGCGTCGGGGTAGGTGTAGGCGTTGGGGTAGGTGTAGGCGTGGGGGTTGGCGTCGGCGTCGGCGTCGGAGTTGGCGTCGGCGTCGGCGTCGGCGTCGGCGTAGGCGTCGGGGTAGGTGTAGGCGTGGGGGTAGGCGTCGGCGTCGGGGTAGGTGTAGGTGTAGGCGTCGGGGTCGGGGTAGGCGTCGGAGTCGGAGTCGGTGTGGGCGTGGTCCCGAAAAGTTTGACCGACGCACTTGCGGTCTGTGTCATCTGTCCGTTGGAGAAGGTCACCCAGATGTCATTCTTTGCGCTTACCCCGCTCGGCGGTGTGCCCGTGAACGAGATGGAATAGGCGCAGCTCACCGTTCCTCCGGCGGCGCTGGCCGTGACCGGGATCGTGGCGCTATGGGTGGGGGGGGTCTGTGGGAAACTGCCTCCGGAGCCGATCGTGTACGTGGTGTTGGTCATGCTGCCGCCCGAGCACATCGAAAAGGTGATCGAGTAGCTCCCCTGGTAAAAGACGTGGTCGGGCAGCGACTCGAAGGCATCAACGAAGGAAGCGGAACTGATGCCGGCCGGCATGCCGATCGTGATAAAGCCGCTCGCCGGATTGGACGCCTGGCCGGACGGGACGTTGCACCCATCGGTCGTGTCGATGTTCTTCGCAGCGGCACCTGAGGAGGCACTTGGAGCGACGCAGGCAGTCGAGGCAGCGTTTACGTTCGCCCTGGTCGCTAAGCCCATCACCGTGATCGCCGTCACCGCCAGCCCCACCGCCAGGAGGCCGGCACCGACACCCAGGCGTCGGCGAACACGAGTCATCACAATGCTTCCCTTCCCCAATTAATTTACCTTCTAGTGAAGTGTTTGTCGCAACGTATCACCTCTAGTCCAAGCCGTCAACGGTCGAACTGCCCAAGCGACAGCGTCGGCCTAAAAGCTGGGCGGCGTGATCGCCGAGACGACCTCGGCCTCCTCTTCGCCGATCACGCGGGCCCGATGCGGCAGCCCGGCGTTGTAGTAGATCGAATCGCCTTCATCCAGCACGTAATCGATGCCCCCGATCGTGAGCACCACCTGCCCCTTGAGGACGAGCGCGCATTCCTCGCCCTCGTGCGACCGCGGAGGCGGGTCGGCGCCCGGGCGCAGCCGCATGATGATCATCTCCATCCGGTGTTGCACGTCGGGCGAGACCAGCTCGTAGGAGTAGGGAGCGTTGGGGTGGCGAATCATCTTTCGCTGCTTCTTGCGGACGACGATCCCATTCGACTCTCGCCCAGTGAAGAGCAGGAAAACCGGGATCTCCAGAGCAGCGGCGATGGAGCGGAGCACCATGATCGATGGGTAGGCGATCCCTCGCTCGACGCTGCTGAGAAAGCTGCGGGTGACCCCAACCCGGGCCGCGAGCCCCGCCAGGGTGAGCCCGCGTTCTGACCGAAACTCGTGGATACGGCGGCCCAGCACGGCATCGCGCTCGACCGCTACGGTCTCCATCTGCCGAAGGTCTTTTTTCGACGCCATTCCGCCCCCGTTCCTAAGGGAATATTAGACCGCCGACCATTCCGACCCTAGGCGTTCGCGCCGCCCTTTCGGATCACCTGGCCGGGCAACGTCTTCGAATCGTAGCGACCATGGTCGACCACCAGCTGGCCATTGATCATGACGTAGTCGATCCCGGCTGGCCCCTGGGTCGGGTCGGTATAGGTGGTTCGATCGTCGATGGTCACGGCGTCGAAGACCACGAGATCGGCAAAGGCACCCTCCCGGATCATCCCCCGCTTCTTGAGCCCAAACCGCCGGGCAGGGAGCGACGTGATGCGCCGGACCGCATCCTCGAGCGGGAACAGCTTGCGATTGCGAACGAAGTGGCCGAGCACGCGGGGCATCGCGCCGTAGCCGGCCGGATGCGGTACGCCCTTGCCGGTGATGATCGCGTCCGTCTCGAACGCCGCATAGGGATGGGCCATCAGCTTCTCCAGCCAGCCTTCGTCATGGAGCTCCCCTGACACGCCGAAGTAGAGGCACATCGCGTGCCCGTTTTCCTCCAGGGTCAGGTCGGCGGCCACCTCGAACGGATCCTTGCCCCGCTGGTCAGCGATCGCCTGCAGGCTCTTGCCCTCGAGCGGCTTGTTCCGATCGCTCTCCACCCACATCACCCACACGTTCTTCCAGCCGGTGGCCTCGACCAGGTTGTGCGGCCATCCGCCCGGGGTCCAGCAGGGCCAGCCGGGAACGTCCTCCTCAATCGATCGGCCGACCTTCTTGCGTGACTGAGGATCCCGTAACCGCTCCAGCAGTGCCTCGACGCCGCCCGCCAGCGCCCAGGGTGGATAGATCGCGAGCAAGGTCGTATTGGCGGCGATGTACGGGATGACGTCGAAGCCGGTGTCGACGCCGCGCGCCCGCGCCTGCTCGTGGAGCTCGATCACCTGGTCGAGCCTCGGCCAGTTCGGCCGACCGAAGGCCTCGATGTGCGAGTGCTGGCAGGCGATCCCGTTCTCCTCCCCCACCCGGATCACCTCGCGCGTCGCCGGAATCAGGGTTTCACTCGAGCCGCGCACGTGGGAGGTATAGATCGCGTCCTTGGGTAGGGCCGAGGCCAGCTCGACAATCTCTTCCGGCGGCGCGAAGATGCCGGGCGCGTAGAGCAGTCCGGTCGAAAAGCCAAAGGCGCCTTCCTCGACCGAGCGCCGGATCAGGTCCTTCATCCGCCTGAACTCGTCGGCGGTCAGCTCGCGCCCCTCGAACCCCACCTCGTGGATGCGGACCGGGCCGTGGGCCACCATCGGGACGACGTTCATCGAGACGCCATTCTTGTCGAGATAGTCGAGGAACTCTCCGAAGCTTCGCCACTGCCAGGGCAGCTCTTCGCCTTTGAGGAAGGTCGTATAGCTCTTCATTTGGTCGAGCGTCGTCGGGTTGATGGGCGCCGGCGCGTAGCCGCAGTTGCCGGTCACGATGGTGGTGATGCCCTGCTTGACGAACGGGGCCAGCACGTCGGCGTGGCCTTTCACCGGCAACAGGAACTCTGAGTGGGAGTGAATGTCGATGAAACCCGGCGCGACAATGTGCCCCCGGGCATCGATCACCTGGCGAGCCTGCGTCCTGCCATCGAGCTTCCCGATGGCGTCGATCCGGTCGCCGGTGATGCCAATTTCACCCGGGAACCAGGGGTTGCCCGTCCCATCAGCGATTCGCGCGTTCCGGACCAGGGTGTCGAACATCACGCCCGCTTCGCCCGAGGCCGGCGCGCCACCTCTTCCCACAGGTCCAGGAATTCGTGGGGGGCGACGCCGGTGTCGTCGGCAAGAAACTGGCTCTCTTCGGCGGTCAGTGGCTTGTCGGGCCGGGTGTCGGCGATCCGGCCCAGGTACGAACGGCGCAGTCCATTCAGATCGATTTCAGCGGCGTGGACCTGATCGATGTCTTCTGGGATCACGATCAACTTGCCAGGTCGATTCTCCTTCGGGTCACCCAACCGAACGTCGATCCCCATCTTGCGCGCCATGGTGAGCTGCGCGGTCGGGTGCTTGCCGGCGCCGGTGTACTCCGTTTCCTGGACGACCACCAGCCCATCGCTGGGAAGTTCGCGCGCCACCGACAGGGCGGCAGCCAGCGACGTGTTTCCCGCGGGACCGCGCTCGAGTCCTTCCAACTCCGCGAGCAGCTGGGTGGCAAAAAAAACCTCGCCCTGGGTGATCGTGACATAGCGGTCCAGGTAGCGCAGGCCGCGCGCCGCATTGCGTGGCACGTCGACCCGATCCGGGTTCACCGTAAAGGGAAAGCCGAAGCCGGTGTGACCCGTGGTAAACGATTTGCGATTGAAGTCGTGATCCGATGCCATGTGGAGGCCCGTGAGATCGACGCTCACGCCAATGATCTCCGGGTGGGCGCCGGCACGTGCCAGTCCTCGCGCCGTTCCGGTGACATTGCCGCCACCCGAATGGGTGATCATGATCACGTCGGGGTCGCGCCCGTATTGCTTCCGGCATTGTTGGGCGATCTCGTAGCCGAGTGTTTCGATCCCAAGGATGCCGTACGGTGTATAGAGGCTGGCATTGAAGAACCGCGTTTCCTCGAGCGTGATCAGGTGCCAGTAGAACAGCTCCGGGCCGACGGTCAGCTGCCATACCTCGGCGCCGTAGGATTCACACGCACGCGTCTTCTCCAGGATTTCAGGCTGTCCACGCCAGCGCGAGTCGAAGACCTCCTGCAGGATGATCGCCTTGATGCCGCGCATGGCCGCCTGCGAGGCGACCGCGGCCCCGTAGTTTCCTGAGGTGGCGGCGACCACGCCCTCGTAACCGAGGTCGGCGGCATGCGCGACCGCAAGGGACGCGCGGCGTGCCTTGAAGCTGCCCGCCGCGTTGGCGGCCTCATCTTTGATGACGATCCGGGCTCCATGCCCGCGTCGCGCCGTTTGACGCACGAGCTGGCTGATTCGTGGGAGCTCCCACATCGGGGTATCCCCGACCTTGAAGCGCGACTGAATGCGCTGCACGGCCTCGAGATCGTAGGGTGGGCTGCCGGCAAGACCCTCGTAGTCGAAGGCGATGCCGCCCTCCCGCTCGAATCGCGCGTAGTCAAGGCCGAGGGCGTGCTGCATGATCGCGGCCCGACGGGCCATGACTTCCGCGTACGTTCGGTGGCTGACCGCCATCAGCCCGGTCGCTCCCTCTCTAAGCGCGCCTTCATCCCTTTGGCCGCGAGCAGCAGCTCAGGTGACGGATCACCAAAATCGGCAGGATTCCGCGGCAGCACGGCGCGCAGCCGGCCGCTCACGATGCGCCCGGCCTGGGTTCGGACTTCGACCGTTTGCCCTTTGCGCGCCTCAGCGATCAGGAACCCTCGGACCCGGCCGGCGAAGGGAACGGCAGCCGTGTCCGCCGGGATTGCCGGCGCGCGATCACCCGGCTTGAGAATCACCCGCTCCACTTCGACCCAGGCGCCCTCCGGCACCCGGCCCGCACGGTACCGGTTCGGAGCCGCGGTCATGCAGGTTGACGAATACGGGTCCCGTACTTTGCTTTCATGTACGGAAGCACCTCCTCGGCGCAAACCTTCGCGACCAGGGACGGGTCTGGACTCATGTCAGCCCAGAGAATGTGATTGCAGCCCGCCTCGATGAATGCTTCGAAGCGTTCGATGATCTGCTCCCCGCTGGACGCTACACAGAAGGCCTGCCGCAATGCCTCATCCTTGACCAGCAGCGCCCGCTGTTCGATCACCCGCGGATCCTGAATGTAGCTGTACGCCTCGGGGATGAGCAATCCACCGTACACGCGAGCGCCATCGAGCGCCTTTTCCGCGTTCGGGTGGTACGAGCTCGAGACCCAGGCGCACTTCATCATCGTGCTGGGGTCCTTGCTGGCCTCGCGCGCGCCGGCTTCGAACGCTGGGATAAGGACGTCGCGGTGATGGGCGGGCGGCACACCGACGGCGACGTACCCCTCCGTGTAGCGTCCGGCGTTGCGCGCCATGATCGGCCCTTGCGACGCACAGAGCAGCGGGATCGGCTCGACCGGCTTTGTATAGAGGTAGAAGAAGCTCTTGTAGTGTTTGCCATTGTGCTCGAAGTAGTCGGTTGAGCTCCAGGCCTTCTTGATGAGCTCGATCCCCTCCACCGTCCGCTCGATGCGCTCTCGGAGAGCCGGCCACACCCCGGTGGTGGTCTTCTCGTTCATCGCCTCTCCGGTTCCGACGCAGAGCGCCACCCGTCCTGGGTACAGCAGCGCCTGGGTGGCGACTTCAATGGCCACGTCGATGGGGTGGTGGCGGATCCCCAGCGCAGGGATCACCATGCCGCCGACAGTCGCGTGATCGGTGTTGGCCAGGAACGCGGCCAGAGTCGTGAAGATGCCCGAGCTGTGCCCTGAGGAGTGCTGCCAGGGAAGCGTGTGGTCGCCCTCCCAGATGTAATCGAACCCGGCCTGCTCGAGATCCCGAACCCGCCGCACGTTGTCCCGGACGTCGTGACACAGACATTCGGGGGAAATGCCGAAGGTTACTCCAGCCAAATCGATGCTCCCTTCCCCCCGCACGCGCCTGCCGCTGTCAAGCCTTATACGACGGATAGCCAGATTTGTCAAACAGGCCGCGCACGCCGTGGACGTGCAAGACTAGCGAACGTGCGCTCCCAGGAGGTCGCGCCTGGCGTCAGGCCCGCGAGCGGAGTGGCTCGTCACCGTTCGCTCTGGCTTCAGGAAGCACTTGGTGATACGCCGCCCGCGCCGCCCCTGACCGGAACAACGGCGGCTGACGTCTGCATCATCGGCGGCGGCTACGTCGGGCTCTGGACCGCCTACTGGCTGAAGCATTGGCAGCCATCCACTGACGTCGTCGTCCTCGAACAGGATGTCTGCGGCGGCGGGGCCAGCGGCCGCAACGGCGGATTCGTTCTGTCCTGGTGGGCGAAGTATCCGTCGCTGCGGCGCCTGCTCGGTGCCGAGCGAGCGCTCGCCGTCTGCCGGGAGTCCGAAGCGACCGTCGCCGAAATCGGTGCCTTCTGCCTGGCTCATCGCATCGATGCGGACTTCACACAGAACGGCTGGCTGTGGACGGCCCGCACCCGAACGCAGCTGGGGGCCTGGGAGGACACGGTGCGAGCGGTCGAACACGATGCGCCGGACGTGTACGTTCGACTGGCTCCGTCGGAAGTGGCTCGCCGCGCGGGGTCGCCGCAGCACCTTGCGGGTGTCCTCGAGCAATGTGGCGCGACCGTGCAGCCAGCCCAACTGGTCCGAGGCTTGCGCCGGGTCTGTGTCGAAAGTGGAGTGCGAATCTACGAAAGCACGCGGGTCAGACGCTTCAGCCGCGATGCGCCGTCCCGTGTCGAGGCGGCGAAAGGCACGGTCCGCGCCCAACGTGTCGTCATCGCCTGCAACGCGTGGGCGGCCGGGATCCGCGAGCTGCATCGCCGGCTGGTGGTGATCTCGAGCGACATCGTTGCCACGGCACGAATCCCCGATCGGCTGGCGGCGATCGGCTGGACCGGCGGCGAGTGCATCACCGACTCGCAGCTCATGATTGACTATTACCGCACCACCAGAGACGGGCGCATCGCCTTCGGTAAGGGCGGTTGGGGGATCGCGCTCGGCGGATGGGTGCCTCGCAGCTTCGACCGGAGTCCACGCCGCGCCGTCGGGGTCACGCGGGACCTGCACCACGCCTATCCCCAGCTGAAGGACGTCGCCATCGAATACGACTGGTCCGGTCCCATCGACCGCTCCGCCGACGGACTTCCCCTCCTCGGCTACCTGGGTGGACGAAAGCACATCGTTTATGGCGTTGGCTGGAGCGGCAACGGCGTCGGACCGTCGCTGATGGGTGGAAAGGTGCTGGCCGCCCGCCTGCTGGACCGCGATGATCAATATGGCAACTTCCCGTTATGGGATCGGCCGTCGGGCTCTTTCCCGCCGGATCCAATCCGCTATCTCGGGGCACACGTTGTGCGCGAGGCTGTTCGTCGCAAGGAAGCCGCGGAGCGAGACGAGCGCCAGCCGAATCCGCTCTACCGCTGGCTCTCCCGGTTCGTGCCGGCGGGGCTCGAAGACCACTGATGCCTCGCGATCCTCGCCACGACATCCTCTTCGAGCCGGTCCGGATCGGGCCGAAGCTGCTCCGCAGCCGCTTCTACCAGGTGCCTCACTGCACCGGCTTTGGGACCGACCGCCCAGCTACGCAGGCGCGCTTCCGCGCCACCAAGGCCGAAGGCGGCTGGGCGGCGGTCTGCACCGAGCTCTGTTCGATCCACCCCGAGACCGATCGCGCCCCTCGCCCGGTGGCCCGGCTGTGGGATGACGATGATGCTCGCAACCTGGCGCTGATGTGCGAGGAGGCGCACGCCAATGGTGCGCTGGCCGGCATCGAACTCTGGCACGGCGGCCCGAGCTCGGAGGGCTCCGGCAGCCGCGAAGTGCCCGGCGGCCCAAGCCAGATCCCCTCGGACTACAACCAGCTGTCCTATCCGCGCGAGATGGATCAGCTCGAAATCCGTGAGGTGCAAGGCTTCTACGCGGCTGCCGCGAGGCGAGCGCTCGAAGCCGGGTTCGACATCATCTATATATACGGCGCGCACAGCTTCCTGCCGCTGCAGTTCCTGTCGGCCTACTACAACAAGCGGTCCGACCGCTACGGGGGCCGCCTCGAAAACCGGGCACGATTCTGGATCGAGACCCTCGAAGCGGTCCGCGCGGTCGTTGGCACCGACTGCGCGGTCGCGGCGCGGCTGGCGGTCGACGCGCTGGGTCCAAACGGCATCCTGCTCGATGAGGCGATCGCCTTCGTCCGGCTGGCTGACCACCTGGTCGACCTGTGGGACGTGAACATCGGCTCGATGGCGGACCTCTCCGCCGATCTCGCCACGTCTCGACTTCGCGAGGAGGGATGGCAGCTGCCCTGGACTGGGCGCATCCGAGAGGCAACCTCAAAGCCGATCGTCGGCGTGGGCCGCCTCACCAACCCCGACCAGATGGCGGAGATCATTCGGAGCGGGGTCTGGGATCTGGTGGGCGCCGCCCGGCCCTCGATCGCCGACCCGTTTCTCCCGAAGAAGATCGAGGAAGGTCGTTACGACGACATCCGCGAATGCATCGGGTGCAACATCTGCCTCGCCCGCGCATTGAACAACTTCCAGATCGCCTGCACGCAGAATGCGACCGCCGGCGAAGAGTTTCGCCGCGGCTGGCACCCGGAGCACTTTTCGCGGGCCACCAACCACGACCGCGACCTGCTGGTGGTGGGCGCCGGGGCGGCCGGCATGGAGTGCGCGATGGTCCTGGGCAAGCGCGGCATGCGCCGGGTGCATCTCGTGGATGCGGAGACAGAGATCGGCGGCTATGTGGGCCGAGTCTCCCGCTTGCCGGGTCTCTCGTCGTGGGAGCGAGTCGTCGATTACCGCCGCCGCCAGTTCGACAAGCTGCCCAACGTGGAGGTGATCACCGGCCTCCGGCTCGATGCGGAGGCGGCCCGACGTTACGGCGCCCAGATCGTGATCATCGCGACCGGAGCGCGCTGGGCTACGGACGGCCTCAACCACCTGACGCACGGGCCCATCCCCGGCGCCGAGTTGCCGCACGTGCTCACGCCCGAGCGCGTCATGGCCGGCGAGCCCACGACCGATTTCGCGGGAGCGCGCGTGCTCGTCTACGACTGCGAGGGCTATTTCATGGGCGTCGGGATGGCCGAACTGCTCGCATCGCGAGGGTCGCGAGTCAGCCTGGTGACGCCGCTGCCGGTGGCGGCTCCGTTCCTCGATCAAACGGACGAAGGACCGCCAGTGCGCCGGCAACTGATCGATATGGGTGTCGAGCTGCTCCCTGAGACCGAGCTGGTTTCCATTGGGACGGGCGCGTGCATCCTGCGCCGGTACGGGCGCGAGCACGAGGTTGCGGTGGATCGCGTCGTCCTGGTCACGGCGCGGGTCTCCAACGATGGGTTGTACCGAGCCCTCGCCGCCGATCAGGCGGCGCTCCAGAGCGAAGGCGTTGAAGCGGTCTACCGCATCGGCGATTGTGTCGCCCCTCGACTGATCGCCGACTGCGTCTTCGACGGTCACCGTCTGGCGCGCGAGATCGACTCGCCGAATCCTCGCCGCCCGCTGCCCTTCCTGCGCGAACGCCGCCTCCTGGCGCCCATCGAAGGACGCTCGGTTGCCGCCAGCCGGCGGTAGGTCTCCGACCCCCCACCCCGACCCTCCCCCACAAGGGGGGAGGGAGATTGTCCCGCCTGGCCCTCCCCCACAAGGGGGGAGGGAGATTGTCCCGCCTGGCCCTCCCCCACAAGGGGGGAGGGAGATTGTCGTCGTGGGCGCCGGGATCGCCGGCCTCGCCGCAGCCTGGCAACTCCGCGACCGTGACGTCCTCGTCCTGGAAGCGTCCGATCGGGTCGGCGGCCGGATCAAGTCCGAAGCGCGGGGTCAGTACTGGCTGAACTTGGGCGCGCACGTCTTCGGCGGCGTCGATTCCGCAACGGGGAAGCTGCTCGCAGAGACCGGCGTCGAGGCGAGGACCGTTCCCGGAATCCTGACCGCCGTGGCGCTGAACGGTCGCGTGCTGGCAAGCTCCCGGATCGAGACCTACCCGTTCCGCCTGCCGCTCAGGCCTGGCGAACGGTTGGCGCTGATCCGTCTCGGCCTCCGGTTGCGGCTCGCCGTCATCCGCTACGGCCGCATTGCCCGACCCCGTCCGGGTGAACCCTGGCCGATCCGCCAGGCGCGTATGCTCGCCTACCTCGGCGACCGGTCATTCGCCGACTACATCGGTCCCCTACCAATGGACGTCGATGCCATCGTGCGGCCGACGATCGAGCGTTCCTCGGGCGAGCCGGAAGAGGTCGCGGCAGGCTACGGCGTCGGCTATTTCCACCTCGTCTGGAACCGGGGCGAGGGCCTCTCTCGGAACCTCATCGGCGGATCCAGCACGCTCACCGAGCGGATCGCCGTAGCCCTTGGTGACCGCGTCCTCACCGGGACCCGGGTCGATGAGGTTACGTCGCAGGACAGCGGTGTCAGGGTCCGGTTCGTCCGCCACGGGGTCTCAGGCGAAGTGCAGGCCCGCTTCGTCATCGTTGCCACGCCCGCCTACGCGACCCGGGCGATCGTCGGCAACCTGCCGGAAGAGACCGAGCAGGCGCTCGGCGAGATCGCGTACGGCCCCTATGTGGTCGCGGCCTTCCTCACCGGCGAAACCGGCCCGATGGCGTACGACGGCGTCTACGCGGTGGCCGTCGCGAAGAAGTCGTTCAACATGCTCTTCAACATGGCGAACGTCCTCCGGACGCGCGAGTCACCACGCGAGCCCGGCGGCAGCCTGATGGTCTACTCGGGGGCGAGCCTTGGTCGGCGGATGCTCGAGCTCAGCGATGAGCAGATTACAAGCCGCTACCTGGACGACCTCCAGGACGTCTACCCGGAGGCGCGCCGCGCCGTCCGCGAGATCGTCCTGCAGCGATGGGAGCGGGGTCTGCCGTATCCACGCGCCGGCCGCTATCGCCTACAGCCCGCACTCGAGCGTCCGCTGGGCAACGTCTTCCTCGCCGGCGACTACCTGGGAAGCTGGTATACGGAAACGGCGATTCAGACCGGCACCGCCGCGGCCGCGACGATCCGCTCGAAACTCGAGCGCTGAGCGAGTTACAATGCGGGCGTCCGCGCGAAATCGGGGAGGGCGGCAACAACGGAGGTAGGTGGCATGCGGGGAAGAAGCATCCGAACGTTGATCGCGTTCGTAGCCCTGTCGGTTTTGGTCTCATCGTGTGGAGCGTCGACCGGCGCGAGCCAGCAGACGTTCAAGCTCGGGATCGGGGGACCGTATACCGGGCCGGTCGCCAAGACCGGCACGGAGTTCAAGAACGCCGCGACCCTGGCCCTCGAGAAGGTGAATTACACGGTCGGCAACTACAAGATCACGCCGGTCTGGGTCGACGAGGCCTCGGACCCGGCGAAAGCGTCCTCGGCTCTGGAAGACGCCATCGTCGGCAAGAACATCCAGATGGGCTGCCTCAACTGGCACAGCTCGGACGCGGTCGCAATGATGCCGGTGGCGAACCGGCACAAGATCCCGTACTTCTTCGGGATGGGTGCGACCAGCGTCGTCAATGACAACTTCAACCAGGAGAAGCCCAACGTCTACTGGATGGCCAAGGGCTGGCCGGTGCCGCAACACCTGGCGACCCCCTACGGCGACGCGATTGAGGCCTTTGTCGACAGCGGCACGTATACACCAAAACATGGCAAGACGGTCGCGTTGTGGGGCGAGGACACCGACTGGGGCCACAGTCTGACGGGCGCGATGAAGGACAAGTTCACACAGCTGGGATGGACCATCGTCGACCAGCAGTTCTTCAAGATCGACGCCACCGACCACCACGCGATCCTCAACAAGTTCAAGAGCGAGAATCCCTCGATCGTCGCCGGCACCAGCACGGCGCCCGAGACGATGAGCGCCTTCATCAAGCAGGCGCGGGAGGTCGGGCTCGATAGCGTGCTGATCGCGGATGGCCTGGGCTACGTGGGTTCGTTCTATTCACTCGTTGGCGCGGCATCCAACGGCGTGCTCGACATGCAACCCCTGTTCGCCTCGAATGCCGCTCAGCAATTCGTGAGCACCTACAAGACCCGTTTCAATTCGGATCCCAGTCCGAGCGCGGCCGGGCTCGCCTATGACTGGACGGGGTTCTGCATCAAGATCCTCCAGCGCACGCTCCAGAAGTACGGCTCGCTGACCAGCGCCAACATTTACAACATCGGCAAGGACGAGCTGTGGACCGGCCAGTTGACCTACACGGGCGGGATCATCATGAACGAATACAAGTTCACGCCCGACAGCATCCCTGACCCGGTGATCGGCAAGGGTGATTACATCTTCCCGGTGATCCAGTACGCGGACGGCGTCGGTAAGGTTGTCTTCCCGCCGGACGTTAAGCAGGCGAACTTCACGCCACCGGCCTAGACGGTAGATGGCAGAGTTCAGGGGCAGCCCTCGGGTTGCCCCTGAGCCCCCACCCTGCCCTCCCCCAGAGGGGGAGGGAGATACTGGAGACTACTTGAGTGGCACTGCTTGAGACGCACGGCCTGACCAAACGATTTGGCGGCCTGGTCGCCGTCAACCGGGTTTCGCTGAGCCTCGAGGCGGGTGAGATCCTCGGATTGGTCGGACCGAACGGCGCCGGAAAGACGGTGTTTCTCAATTGCGTCGCCGGCCACTTCAGACCCGACGAGGGTCGAGTCGTCTTCCGGGGGATCGACACCACGGGCTCACCCGCGGAGCGCTTGTGCCATGTGGGTCTGGCGCGCACCTTTCAAATGCCCCAGCCGTTCCCGCGAATGACGGCGCTCGAGACCGTGCTGGTGGCCGCCCAGTTCGGCGCTCCCCGCAACGGAGTGGCGGCGCGTGAGCTGGCTCGGCAGTGTCTCGACCAGGTTGCGTTTCCGCATCCGGAGACGACACCCGTGAGCGGCTTGAACACGGTCGAGCTCAAGCGCCTGGATCTCGCGCGTGCCCTGGCGTCGCGACCGAAGGTCTTGCTGCTGGACGAGCTCGCCGCCGGACTGATGACCGGTCAGCTCAGACCCCTGATGGAGATCATTCGCCGGATCCGTGAGAACGGAGTGAGCATCATCATGGTCGAGCACGTGATGCCCACGATCATGGGACTGTCTGACCGCCTTGCGGTTCTGCGGCAGGGGGAGAAGATCGCGGATGGGCCGACGCGGGAGGTCGCGCGCGACCCCGTCGTGATCGAAGCCTACCTTGGAGAGAAACACTCGACCGATGCTGCAGGTCACTGACCTCGACGCCGGCTACGGGTTCCTGAAGGTCATCCACGGCATCAGCCTGGAGGTCAACGAAGGCGAGCTCGTGGCCCTGCTCGGGCCGAACGGCGCCGGCAAGTCGACGACCCTGAAGTGCATCGCCGGGCTGCTTCGACCGTCGCGAGGCCACATCGCCTTCCGCGGTCGACCGACCACTGGGATGCGTGCCGATCGTGTCAATCGGCTCGGCATCGGCCTGGTCTCCGAGACGCTCAACCTCTTTACCGGCATGACCGTCTACGAGAACCTGCTGATGGGGGCCTACGCGACGGGCGCCCCCGAGAAGCGGCGGCAACGCCTGGACGTTGTCTTTACCCTCTTTCCGCGGCTCGCGGAGCGCCGACCCCAGCTCGCCGGCACGCTGAGTGGCGGTGAACGCAAGATGCTCGCGATCGGCCGCGCTCTGATGGGTGGGCCAAGCCTGCTGCTGGTCGACGAGCCGTCGCTCGGGCTCGCGCCAAAGCTGACTCAGCAAGTCTTCGACGCCCTGCGGCGACTGCGAGATGAAGGGTTGACCATCCTGCTCGTCGAACAGAATGTGCCGGCGACGCTGGACATGGTCGATCGCGCCTATGTGCTCGAGCAGGGCGAGATCGTGTTGGAAGGATCGGCCAAACAGCTGGCGACCAGCGATCACGTGAAGGACGTCTACCTGGGAGTGATGGCGTGAGCGTGGCCGTGAATCGGCTCGCTCGGGAAGTCCGCTCGCCGGTTACCACCAGCTTGATCGTCGGCGTCCTGGCCCTGGCGATCTTTGGCGTGGTGCGGGGCGGCACGTTCATCCTGGTCGACAGCCTGGTTACGGGCGCGATCTGGGCCCTGGTCGCCGCCGGATTGGCCCTGACCTTCGGCGTGATGGGCATTCCCAATTTTGCCCAGGGCGAATTCTTCATGGTCGGCACGCTCTCCGGTTACCTCGTGTACACCGCCTTCCACGGAACGCAGGGCCAGGCCTGGGTGCCCTTCGTGACGATTCTGCTGGCGATGATCGTCGGCTTTCTGATCGGGGTGGTTGTCGATCTCGCCATCTTCTCGCAGATGCGGCGGCGTACCCGAGAGGGGTGGGTGATCAACACGTTTGTCGTCACTGTCGGCCTGTCCGTCATCATGATCAACGTGCACCAGCTCATCTGGGGCACCGACTACAAAGGTATCGTCGCCTACTTCAACGGGCCGCCCATCCAGCTGCTCGGCGTCTCGATCGCGCTCGACCGGGTCTTCGCGATCAGTGTCGCGGCCGTGGCCATCATCGCGCTCTGGTTGCTGCTGTCCTACTCCAACGTCGGCCGTGCCATCCGCGCGGTCTCGCAAGATGAGCCAGGGGCCCTGATGGTCGGCATCAACGTCGGCCGGATGCGGACGCTGACCTTCGCGATCAGCAGCGGGCTGGCGGCCCTGGCGGGCGCAACCCTGCTCTTCCAGTTCCCCTCCTTCCCCTTCGTCGGCGTCAAGCCGCTTTACGTGGCGTGGACGGTGGTCATCCTGGCCGGGCTCGGCAACGTCGGCGGCGCGGTAGTGGCCGGGTTCATCATCGCCCTGCTGGAAGCGACCACCGGCTTCTTCATCGGATCGGCCTGGGATGACGTTGTCCCGTTCGCGTTGATCGTGCTCATCCTGGCGATTCGGCCAACAGGCTTATTCGGGCGGGCGGTGCGGTCGGTGTGGGAACAGTAGGGGCCTTTCTCTGGCGCAGGCGCGGGCTTGCCATCGCCGCGGTGGCGATGCTCCTGTTGCCCCTGATCCCACCTTTCGACGGCGAGAACCTCCGGCGTTGGCTCGTCATCGGCGCGCTGCTTGCCGGCTGGGCCATCGCCTTTGACTTCACCGCCGGCTACATCAACGTGGTGAACTTCGGGTTCGCCGCGTTTGCCGGCGCCGGCGGCTACACCTCGGCGCTGGTGACGATCCATTACGGGCTCCCGATCTGGATCAGCATGCTGGCGGGCGCCGTGCTGGCCGGGATCCTGGGATTCCTCACCGGCGCGCTCACCCTGCGGTTCCGTGGCATTTACGCGGCGGTCGCCGCCTGGTTCCTGGGCCTTGCGCTGCTCGGGATCACCCGCAACCTGTCACCGATCACCCGTGGGCCGCTGGGCCTGATCGTTCCGACCTTCTTCACGAGCGATTCGAACCTGCCGTACTACTACGTCGTCCTCGGCATGGTGTTCTTTACCTACGCGGTCTTGAAAGGCGTCACCGAGTCGCGCGCCGGCCTCGCCTTCCGGGCTATCGGGCAGAACATGGAGGCGGCGCGGGCTTCGGGCGTTAACCCGACTCGGTACCGAATCCTCAACTTCACGCTGTCCTGCATGTTCGCCGGCTGGCTGGGCGCGTTCTATGCGCATTACTTCGCGATCCTCACGCCCGACGTGATGGCAACCTCGCAAACCGTGCAGGTGCTGGTGGCCGCCTACCTGGGCGGCCGCGGCAGCCTCTGGGGACCCGCCGCCGCCGCCTTCCCGCTGGTGTTTGCCACCGAGTGGATGCGCTCGAACCTTGACAACTTTCCCGGCCTCGACCTGGTCATTTATGGACTGATCCTGATCCTGGTGATGGTCTACTACCCGGGCGGCTTCGCCGAGTTGATCCAGACCGTCCGGACCAGGGGGCTCCGGTTGCTCGCACCGTCGCGCGCAGCGCGGCCGAGTCCGCAAACCGAGCAGGCAGGGGTCGTCCTCTCGGACATTCCTGAGTAACGCGAGATCCGCGCTGTAACGCCCGAAGGTAGAGAAGTTCTGACGACGCCGCGCTTTATCGAACTGAGCCACGAGATCGTGCCCGGCATGAAGACCTATCCCGGTCTGCCCGAGCCAACGGTCGACGTGCTGGTCGATTACGAAGCCTCACAACAGCGCTATCAGTACCAGGCCGAGTTCTACATCGCCAACCTTCATCTGTGTGGCAACACTGGAACCTATGTCGATTCGCCGCGGCATCGATATCGCGACGGTGTGGATCTTGCCGGCCTTCCCCTCGAGCGGCTCGCCAACCTGCCGACGGTGATCATCGACGCCACGCATGATGGGCGCGCGATCGATAGCGACAGCTTCCGCGGCCTCGACCTTACCGGATGGGCGATCCTCTTCAGAACCGATTTCTCGAAATACTGGGGCACCGATGCCTATTTCACCGACAACCCCTTCCTGACGGCGGACGCTTGCGAACTTCTCGTCTCGAAGCGGCCCGCCTTCGTTGGCATCGACTCGCTCAATATCGACGACATCGGTGACCCATCTCGACCGGCACACACCCGGCTGCTGGGGGCCGGCATCCCGATCTGCGAGCACATGACGAACCTGAAGGCCGTCCCAGCGAGCGGTGCACGCCTGCATGCGGTCCCCATTGCCTGGGTCGGCGGCGCCACCTTCCCGGTGCGGGCCTACGCGATCGTCGACGCCTAGTTCCTTCGGATTGATCGAACTGTCGCTGTCATTTCCTTCCCGTGGTTATGGCTCTTGTGTGATGGTGCGATGGGGGGCACGGATGTTCCCGGGTTGACGCCCGGTCCAATCGTCATCATGATCCGCACAAGGCCGTTGACGCGGCCGGTTGTTCGGCGAGGAGGAGGGGATCCATTCTCGGGGGGCATAGCCACCGTCGCCTGACGATCGCCAGCATCCTGGCGATTACCGGCCTGCTGCTGTTGCAGACCGTCGATCAGGCGCTCGCGGGCGTCGTCCTTCCGTCGGGTGCCGGTACCCTGACGATCGGCCCGCAGGCCATGGAGGGCAACCTCCAGATCCGTCCCGGCGACACGATCAAGGCCGGCTACGACTTCACGATGCCGGGTGCGCACGCGGCGGCGCAGGTCACCATCGACAACGCCTCGATCACGATGGCCGTCACCTGCTCCGATGGAACCACTCCGCCTGCCATCACTTTCCCGCTTCCGATTCAGACGTACAGCGACCCAGCCGGAAGCCCGAGCTGGTACCCCTCAGGCGATCAGTCGAGTATTGCGGTCTACCAGGGGACCGTAACGGCGCCGGATTTGTGCTCGGGCGGAATCATGTCCGATGCGAACGGTGCCACCTTCAAGGCAACTATCTTCTCCACCGACACCGCCGACAAGGTCAACTTCCGCTTCCACTACAGCGACAACACCGCCGGCTCGTGGAGCGCCACGATCACGGCATCACCGACGCCGACTGCAAAGACGGTGCTGAGCTCAACGCTGACCCCAGCCCTCGGGCTCACGCTCGCGGTTGATCACAGCAGCGCCATTCCAGGCGACACGCTGACCTACAGCGGGACGGTGACCAACACCGGGGCGACGCTGACGCTGACCGGTGACTTCACCGCGAGCGCCAGCGGCAGCTCGACGGCAACCGTGAACTCCTACTGGGACGACATTGCTACGAGCCTGGATTCGACGAACTGGACGCCACTGGCGGGCGCGGCGGCCCAGTCGGGATCCACGCCGGCCGTCGCGCCGCCAATCTCCTCGGGCATGACGCTGACCTCGACGCCGGTAGCGGCCGCCGGGATTACGTACCCGACGAGCGGCGATCCTTTGCTGGGCACAACCATGGCCTCGGGTTCATCGGCACTCTGGCATTACATGGCCACCGTGCCGCTGACGCCATCGCAGGTGACCACGCTCCTCGACCCAACGAAGGTCAAGGCCGTCCGCAATAGCTTCCACCTCGAAGTGTCCCCAGCCAATCCGAACATCACCCAGCCGAGTGTGAGCAATGTCGACTTCAGCGGCATCTTCTTCGGTAGCACTCCGGTGCCGTCCGGCGCGGTCACCAATATCACGATCGCCCTCCAACCGCCAAGCGGCTCCGCGATCCAGATCACGTCCGTCCAGGTGAGCGGCCTGGCTTCGCTGGCGCCCAGCGCCTCGGCCAATTACTCAGCCACCTATCAGGTCCCAGCCGTTGCTTCGAAGGGCACCACGGAAACCGATGACGCCTATACCTCGCGCCTGAAGGCGATCGAAGGGTCGACGCTCACTGCGAGCGCGTCCGCCAGCGGCGCATCAACGAGCGGCAACGTGACGACCAGCGCCCCTGCGGTCAGCACGACCGAACACCTGCCGATCATGACGATCACCAAGATGGGGCCACCTACGATTCCCGCTGGTACGACCGGGACATTTCCCCTCACGCTGCAGAACACCGGACGCGCGACAGCGAGCGGCATGGCAATCACCGACAGCGTGCCCAGCGGGGCTACCGGGACCGTCAGCGGAATCCCGACAACACTCGCTCCGGGCGACGTGTCGAGTGGGACCCAGGCGACCTTCCTGGTTCCCGTGAACCAGAGCGCCGGCAGCCTGACCGACACGGCCAGCCTGACCTGGAAAGACGCGAATCGCAATGCGTACGGCCCGGTCTCGGGCATGTTTACCACGCAGGTTCAGGCCGCCAACAAGCTCAGCATCACCGGAGGCGCCGGCCCGAATCCGACCGGAGCGACCGAGGCCATCAAAGCGACGCTTGTCGACCTGAACGGCCAGCCGGTCGCCGACCAGAGCGTCTTCCTCAATGTGACCGGCGCGAACACCCAGCAGTCGACCGTGCAAACCGACGCCTCGGGCGTCGCCACCTTCAGCTACCTCGGGGCCAATGCCGGCACTGACACGCTGCAGGCATCGAGCAGCAATGGTGTTCAGTCGAACACCCTCACCATCATTTGGTTCACGCCAATTCAGAAGGTCTCGAGCACCGCGGTGCAGGGCAACTTCTACGCGGAGCCATCGAACCCGCAAAGCTTTGTGGCGACGCCGCAGTCGGTCCCGGACTTTGGCCAGAGTTTCCCAACCATCGATTTCAACCCTCCTGCAGGAACCATTCCACACACCCCCGCCGGCGCCCCGACGGATCAGACCCGGCCCTTCACCGACGTGACTACCGACGTCAACGGCAATTACAACGGCACGATTGTCGCCCAGGGTACCAACGTACAGGCGGGTCTGGGTAACTTGCTGAACTTCGACGCGGTATTCACCGCCAATCTGATCGTGGCCCAGCCCGGCGACGTCACGTTCAACTTCTACGCCGATGACGGTTTCCTGTTCGGTGTCGGCAACGGCGCCACTCGAGTCAGCGGCGCCTACGAGAACCCGCCAGCTTCGAACGCTTCGGCGATTCAGGCGTATCCGCTGATGGGGGCATTCAATCAACCGGGCGCCGGCACGAGACCCGTCACGGTGCACTTCCCAACTGCCGGAACCTACCCATACGAGCTCGATTATTTTGAGGCGAATGCCGGTGCGCTCAGTCTGACGATGAGCGTGGCAACCTTCACGGCCCAGACCAATCCGCTCTCTATCTACGTTGGCTACGCCGACGGCCTTCGGTCGGCGGGCAGCATCTTCCCATTTCCGTGGCTGGGTTCGCCAAATGTGACCTTCATCGGTTGCTGCCCGGCATTCGATGCGGGCGCCATCCGGTTTGACAACAGCTCGAGCAACCCCATCACGCTCGACTCGGTCACGGTGGACATCGGTTCGAACCACTTCGATCTCTGGGGTCGGAACCTGACCGTGCCGGCCAACCAGATCCTGATCCTGTCCCAAACCAGTCAGTTCAACTTCGACACGTCCGACTTCTCAAACGCCGGCTGTGGTGGCAACAACGGTGTGATTCCGAAGGTCAACGTGACCCAGGCTGGCGTCACGACCAGCTTCAGCGACACGAATCAGATCCTCAATACGTTCGGGTTTGACCTCGCGTGCCAGGGGAACGAGTCGCAGTCCTGGCAGCGGATCGGCGGCGGAGGTTCGACCATCAACGTTCCGCTGCCACCGGCCACAGTGCTGGCGCTTACGCCAGCCACCGTGGCTGGGGACACGGTCGGTCAGACGCAGACCTTTACGGTCTCGGCGATGGACGCCACCGGGCAACCGGTAATCAACCTTCCGGTGACGCTGGCGATCGCCGGCGCCAATGGCAGCGGCGTCCTCGGCGGAACGGCGCAGGTCAAAGGCACGACGGACAGCGCAGGCCTAGCCAGATTGAGTTACGTCGGGATAAACCCTGGAACGGACACGGTGCAGGTCACCGCGTTCGAGATGGGCTTGCAGGCGCTCTCCAATGCCGTCAGCGTCCCGTGGACCCTCTCGACGACGCCGGGCGGCGGCACGGCGCCGGCCCCAGCCATCACCAGTCCCTCACCTCCCGATGGTTCGACCGTGACGAAGCCAGTACCGATCAGCGCGACCTTCGCTCCCCCAGCCGGACAGAGCATCACCTCCTGGAGCGTGACGTACCAAGATCTGTCGGGCGGATCGCCGGTAACGTTGGCGAGCGGCGCCGGAACCCCGCCCGCCACTCTGGCCACCTTCGATCCGACCCAGCTCCTAAACGGCGGCTACGCGATCACAATCTCGGCAACAGCGAGCGGAGGCGCCACCCAGGTGCTGACAGCGGGCGTGATCGTCTCGGGCAATTTGAAGCTTGGTCGGTACGTCACGACCTCCCAGGATCTGGCCGTTCCGGTGAACGGTTTCCAGATGCAGGTACGCCGGGTATACGACAGCACTGACAAGCACGTCGGGGACTTCGGGGCCGGCTGGCACGTTGAGTTGGCGAATTTCCGGATTACAACAAACCGCCAGCTCGGCGCCGGTGGATGGACCCAGTACAACAGCTTCTGCAGTCTGGGGCTCTGCCTGACGGGGTTCAAGACCGCCACGCCACATTTCGTCACGGTGATCTTCCCTGACGGCCACAGTGAGGTCTTCGACTTCACACCAACCGGCGGCACGAATGTCTTCCTCGGTGGGGGCGCCGCGTTCACCGCGCGACAAGGAACATTCTCAACTCTGCAAGCTGATGGCGATCCATCGCTGAGCTACAACTTCGACGGAAATCTTTATGGAGCCAACGGCCTGCCCTACGACCCGCAGCGTTTCAAGCTGACCACTCGCGATGGCCGCGTGCTTCTTCTTGATCGGACGACCGGCCTCGTCTCGGAGACCGATCGGAATGGCAATTCGCTGACCGTCGACGCGACCGGCGTACATGCCTCATCCGGCGCAAGCCTGAACTTCACTCGCGACCCCGCCAACGGAAACCGCATCACGACAATCTCTGGTCCGATTGGCGAAAAACTGGTCTACGGTTATTCGGGCAGCGATCTCACCAGTTACACGGACGCGGTCGGGAATCTGACGACGTACACCTATGACGGCAATCACGACCTGTTGTCAGCGACGGGCCCCAGCGGGCCCTTCCAAACTCTCCAGTACGACGCGAACAACCGGCTCGTTGCGGTTACGGATGCAAATGGCAAAACCACCACGTTGAGCAACAATGTGAGCGCTCAGCAGCAGGTTGTCGCCGATCCGAACGGTCAACTGAGCACCATCTACGTGTACGACGACCTGGGAGATCTGTTGACGCGCCAGCAGGTCTATGCCGGAATAACGGCTACGACGAGCTGGACCTACGACAGCCTCGGACGGCCGACCAGCACGACTGACCCGCTCAACCGGACCCAGCATATCGTTTACGACGCGGCCGGCAACATGGTTGAGACGGACGACGAAGCGGGCCATCCCATGAAGTTCACCTACAACGCACAGGGTCAGCCGCTCACCCAGGTCGATCCGTTCGGGACGGTTATCGCTCAACTGACCTACGACGCCCAGGGCCGGGTCACTCTAGAACAGCATGGAAGTTCCAGCCGAACCTACACCTACGATGCCGCAGGTCACCTGATGTCGGCAACAAATGTAGCGGGGGGCGCCGTCGAGAGCTTTGGCTACGATTCCGCCGGTCACATCTCTGGCTACACCGATGGCTCAGGCGCCGCGGTTGGCATCGTTTCCGACGCCGAAGGGCGTATTACGAGCGTGTCAACAGCCAACGGTGCTGCGGCCAAATTTAGCTACGACGCAGCCGGAAATGTGCTATCCGCGACTGATCCAGGCGGTCATCCGCAAAGCTTTACCTACGACGCCTTCGGCAACGTCAAGGTCGCGACCGACTTGAACGGACGGACCACGACGCTCAGCTACGACCCGGCGGGCCGGTTACTGTCGAAGCAGAATCGCGACGGTTCGAGCATCACCTATCAGCGCGATGTTGCTGGGCGCGTTACGCGGAAGACACTATCGGATGGCACCGTTACGACCTACGCATACGACGCGCTTGGTCGAATCGTCTCGGCCGCGAACCCGGATGCGGTCCTTACATACGCATACGACGTCGCCAACCAGGTCACATCCGTATCGACCGCCGGAACGGCCACCTCGCCGCAGCCGGCGGTAACACTGACCTACGGCTACGACCTGACCGGCAACATCTCCTCGATGAGCGGACCTGATGGGACCACGAAGTATGTCTACGACGCCAACCATCAGCTCACAAATTTGACAGACCCTGCCGGGGGACTCTTCGTCATGACCTACGACAGCTTCGGTCATGTCACGTCGCTGGGCCGCCCCAATGGCATCGTCGATTCGTTTAGCTACGACGCGCTCGGCGAGCTCACCGGGCGTGATTCGAAGCTCGGGTCGAGTGTGGTGGGCAAGGCCGACTACACCTATGGACCAACGGGCACGCGCTCTTCACTGACGGATTTGAGCGGCACGACGAGCTACTCGCACGACGTGGTCGGCCAGCTTACGGGAGCGACACATCCGGCTGGCAGCGGTGTACCGAACGAAGCCTACACATATGACCTCGCGGGGAACCGCACATCCTCAGCCGGAGCCAATGGCTCGGCAACCTATGACTCGGGCGATCACCTCACGCAGGATGCCCTGTACACCTACGCATACGATCTCAACGGCAACCTGCTCTCGAAAACCAATCGGAGTACGGGGGCGGTTACCAGCTTTGCCTGGAGCGCCGAGAACCAATTACGAGCCATCCATTTCGCGGATGGCAGCGTGACGCAGTACCGCTACGATCCTGCCGGCCGCCGGATTGAGGTCAACGCGAGCGGATCGATTTCGCGGTTCGTTTACGACCGCACCAACGCTCACCTGCAATACGACGGCTCGAACCAGCAGGTGCTGGCCCACGTGACCAGCCAATACGCCGACGATATCTTTGAAACAACGCAGTCGGGCACGCGGATGTTTTATCTCCGTGATGCGCTCGGGAGTACCACGGCGCTGACCAACAGCACCGGGGCCCTCATTGGCGCGAACGCGTTCGACAGTTATGGGAACCCAACCAATCCCGGACTCGCGCCCTGGAGTTCATATGCAGGGCGTGAGTATGACAGCAAGAGCGGACTCTACTTCAATCGGCTTCGGACGTATGACCCGGGGACTGGTCGATTCCTGAGCGAAGACCCGGTTGGGGCCGCGAACCCATACCCCTATGCGGGAAGCGATCCCGTGGACCATAGGGATCCGTCCGGTGGCACGTTCATCGAGACCGCCCTCCAGAATGCGTTCTCGGGCGCGATTGTGGGGGCACTCTCCAACCTCCTCGTTCAGATCTTTTTCTCGGCGCTGCTATGTCAGGGGCACATCGTGATTCACTGGGGCGATGTCGCGCTGGCAGCTGGCTGGGGGGCCATCGCAGGAGTCGCCTTCTCACCCTGGGCGCTGGCCGCCAGCGTGTGGACACGCGCCTTCGCGGGTGGAGTAATTGGAGGGGCGGTCGGCGCCGGTAATTATCTGAATCAGTCCTACGCGAAGTGGGGTGACTTCAACCATATCAACGGTACCGATCTCGAGCGCAGCATTGCCGGCGGGTTCGCGTTCGGCGTGATCGGTGGAGTCTACTCGGGACCCGGGACCATTGCGGTATCGGGCTCCGGAGTCGTTCAGCAGATTTCAGACGGCGCCGTTCAGGCTGCCGTTTCGGGAGTTCCCGGGTCGGCAGGCACCGTCGGGTTACCTTATAACTGCAACGCTAACAACGCCTTCAGTTAATTCCAACGAGTTCTCCTTAAGGCCGCGCGCGGGATTCCTGCTCTCACAAACGGGGCAGCGGCTGTTCGTCGCCGGCGTCTTCGCCATCGGCGCCATCCTGGTCTATCCGGCCCACGGCGGCGGTTGGGTCTTCTTCGGCCCGTTCGCTGTGTTTGCGGTCCTGGCGGGTTTATACGGTTTGGCAGTTGCCGTCATGGCGCGCCGGATGCGACTCAGCTTTGCGAATGGCGATATTTCGTACGTCGAATATTTCAAACCGCGCAGCGTTCCCCTTGACCAGACACGCGCTTTCCAGCTGGTCCAGCGGCGCGGCCGATACGGCCCTGGCGTTTTAGAGGGCCGCGTGCTGGGAGCGAGTGGCGCGTCGATTCTCCATGGCATGGCGATGGGCGCGTTCGATCCGATTGGATTAATCCGGCTGGCCTCATCGATTCACAAACCGATCGAGGGAGATCCTCAGGTGGTCGTCGAAAATTGGCTAAGGCCACGCCTCCGGCGGCTGCTAGGCAACCCGGAGCCGGAGCAACAGTTTGGCTCTGACGAAGTGCCTCAGCGTGTCGACGCCTTGCGCTCGCAGCGGGCCAGCGGCCGGTTGCAGATCAAGTGTCCGGCACGAACGATCAAAATCGACTTCATCAACGGTCGCGCCCTTCGCACGCGCGCTTACGACGATTCCATACGCGACTGTTCACATGGGACCTATCGCTTTACGCCTCTGGAGTTGCAGTTGGACGTCCTGAATGCCCTCGCCGAAACGCTTACCGACCCGTCCTACTACACGGATCTATAGAACTCGAAGGCCAGGCACAAATATCGAGCTTCACGCGAGCGTCATACTTGCCGCTTAGGCTTCTCCCAGAATGACGCCGAAATGACCGGCGCCCCGGTCCTTGTCGTAGATGACGATCCGAAGATCGTGACTCTGGTCCGGACGTACCTGGAACGGGAGGGATTCCCAGTCGTAACGGCCGGCGACGGCAAGTCGGCGCTGGCTGCCGTCGCGGCGTCGTCGCCCCGGCTGATCGTCCTCGACATCATGCTGCCGGAGCTCGATGGGCTGGCCCTGATGCGAATCCTGCGGGAGCGCTCGGAGGTCCCCATCGTCCTGCTCTCCGCGAGGGGATCGACGGCCGACCGCGTGTTCGGCATCCACGAGGGTGCCGACGACTACGTGGTCAAGCCCTTCTCCCCCGCCGAGCTCGTTGTCCGGATAAAGGCGGTGCTGCGGCGGACCGAACGTGGCGCAGGAGCGCCCAAAGAGCGCGGGGCAATCATGCACGCGGACCTGTCCATCGATCTCGATCGCTTTGAGGTCCGTCGCGGGGCGACGTCGATTGCCCTCACAGCTGCAGAGTTCCGGCTACTGACCGCGCTGGTGCAAGCGGAAGGCCGAGTCCTCACAAGGCAAGCGCTACTCGACGCGCTCTACGGCCCGGTGCAGGGCGACGCGCTCGAGCGCACCATCGATGTCCACGTTGGACGGCTGCGCGAGAAGCTCGGCGATCTAGCGGACCGCCCGCGCTATATCGCGACGGTCCGCGGGGCCGGATATCGGACGGTCGATGGAGAGCTTGCATGAGGGTCAGGCTGGGGGGCATCGCCACCAGAGTTGCGCTGCTATCCTTGCTGGTCACCGCGGTCGCTGTGGTGGTCATCGCGATCGGGGTCCTGGTCGTGGCCCAGTCGGCATTCAGCCGGCTCATGGTTCAGGCGGGCCAATCTGCGGCGACCGCTCACGACATGTTTGATCACAGCGTCGTGGCGGTCTTCACGGTGGCCGCCCTGATCGCGGTCGCGGTTAGTGTCGTGCTCGCCTCCCTTCTCGCGCTGCGGCTGGCGCGCCCGCTGCAAGAAATCGCCGCGGCAGCCAGGCGGGTCGCGCAGGGCGAATTTTCGGCGCGGGTGCACCGGTCCGGACCGGAGGAGGTGGCGTCGCTTGCCGACTCCTTCAATCAAATGGCCGAGACGCTTGAGGAGCAGGAGCGCATCCGACGCGAGTTCATCGTCAACGCAGCGCACGAGCTGGGCACGCCGCTCACGAACCTGCAGGGCTACTTGGAGGCGATGCGGGACGGGGTGATCGCGCCCAGCTCGGATCAGTTCCAATCCCTCCACGAGGAGGTCGACCGGCTGGTGCGCCTGTCCAAATCGCTGCAGACGCTCGCACAGGACCAGTCCGGCGGAAGCGACGCAGCACGGCAGACGATTGACCTGGTGCCCGCCGTTCGCTCGGCGGTGGAGCTCGCTCGGCCGTCGTTCGAGACCAAGGCCATTAAGGTTCAGCTGCACTTGCCCGATCGTCTGCTCGCTCGCGCGCAGCCGGATCAACTGGCGCAAGTGCTGGCCAACCTCCTGCAAAACGCGTCGCGCTACACGCCGGCCGGCGGCACGGTGGCCGTATCGGCGCAGCCGCGCCCGAGTGACGCACTGGTGTCCATCACCAATAGCGGTGATGGCATCCCCCAACGGGACCTTCCGCATGTCTTCGAACGGTTCTATCGGGTGGAGAAGTCGCGCGACCGCGCCCGGGGCGGAGCCGGAATCGGATTGGCCATCGTGAAGCAACTGGTCGAGGCGACCGGCGGTCGCGTCGGGGCCGAATCGCAGGCGGGTCTGACTCGGTTCTGGTTCAGTCTCCCGGCCTGACCCCTCGATTTTTAGCCTGGGCCTAATTGACTATTAGCGCCTGCTCGGCCACAATGAGTGCCGAATAGCGGGGGATTTGCGCCGTGCGCCACTAACGAGGAGGGGATTCTATGCGACTTGCCCGTTTGCCCGCGATTGCTACCGGGGCGGCGTTGCTCGTCAGCGTTCAGCTGTCGGTTCCGGCGGCAGCCGATACCTCACCGCTCGTCATCGGCGTCGACCACGCGGACTTTGCCAACCAGCAGCCGTTCCCGCCTTTCAACCGGCTGTTCGAATACACCGATTTCTTCAGCCGGCAGGTCACGGTGCACACCGGCGACACGATCGACCTCCGTTCGGCGCCGGGGTCTTTCCACATCGTCGCCCTCGCGCGCACCGAGCTCTGGGCCCGGAGTACCTACCCGGTCGCCCTCGCCGACAACGACGGCGGCGGCGCGACAGACATCGCGACGGGCAGTGGCACCAACAAGGTCGTATTCGGTCCGTCGAATTTCCCGATTACGGGTGGAAGCCATCATGGTGGCGGATCCATCGACTTCAGCCGCGGCTTTGGACCACCCGCATGCGGCGTGGCGCTGCTCGGTGAAGGGCCATGTACCTTCAGCGGTGGCCAGGACGTCGAAGTCCTCGGGCCCGAGATTGGCGTCGACTTCGCGACGGGCAACCTCAGCTTCGCCGACCAGCTGGTGACGATCAACGCGCTCCCGGGGCGTTACCACTACTTCTGCTACATCCATCCGGGAATGCGCGGGGTGCTCGATGTCGTCGGCGCAGGCGCCGGCACGAGCACGCAGGCTGACATCGACGCGGCCTCGAATGCCCAGTTCGCGAGCGACCAGGCGCAGGCGCTCGCGGTCGAACAGCAGACCAACCAGATCCAATTTACGGGCGGCGCGCCCGGGACCCGGACCTACACCGTGCATGTGGGAATCGGGGCGGCCGACAGCCACGTCGCGATCGACGAGATGTTCCCCAGCCAACCGCTCAACCTCGCTCCGGGTGACGCCGTGCAATACCTTTGGATGGACCCGCACAACGTCCACAGCGTTGCGTTCCCGACGGGAAGCGCCAACCTGCCACAGCCGTTCGGCTTTGACTGCGGGACGACCTACAACGGCATCCCAATGAGTGGCCCGCCACCGATCTGTGTCGAGCCGGGCGACACGACGTTCGAAGTCATCGGCGATCCTGGCAACGCCGGACCAGGGACGGTGTTATCGGATCCATCGGTGATCGTCGACGCCGGCGTCCTCATCGGAACCGGATACGGCACTGCGCCCTCGGCCCAGTCCTGGTCGCTCGCGACGAACGGCACCAGCAAGCCGGGCGCGTACCACTTCCAGTGCACCGTCCACGATTGGATGCAGGGCACCCTCAATCTCGGCGGCTAAGGAGACGGCGAAAGACTCGCAGCAAGGGCCGGGCAATCGCCCGGCCCTTCCAGTATTCGCGACCCGGGTCAGGTAAACCTACACTTTGTTGACCGCGAACAACCGCCATTCGCCGGGAATGCCCTTGAGCGTATTCACGCCAGCTGATGCTAACCAACGTCGATTGCTAAGGTTGCCATGATGGAACAGCCCGTTAGTCGGCTCAGGCAGGCTGGAGACTGGTACCTCCAAGCGGTCGATGCGATCCCAGCCGATGGGTGGACCAAACCCACGTTGTGCGAGGGCTGGACGGCCGCTCACGTGGTCGCCCACGTGACGACCGGCGACCAGCTCTTCCGGGGCCTCTTGTTCGATGCCACCGGCAAGGATCGAGCCGGGCTCGATTTGCCGATCGACTTCGCCGATCGCCAGCGGAGGTTTCAGCTGCTGTCCACCTGGGAACCGGCGAAGCTCAAGGAGGCCGCCCATGCCGAATCGGAGCAGACAGTCGCCGCGATCACCGACGCGGTCCAGCAGCACCCCGAGGCGATCGTCAAAGTCCCCTATGGCAATTCACCCATGCCCGTTGTCCGTAGCCTGCGGCTCAACGAGTACATCATTCACGGACACGACCTGATGCCCGCGATCGGGCGCTCGATCCCAATCCCGGACTGGTTCATCGATCGAGGGCTCGGCGACAGCATCACCATGCTGATGCGGCTGCATCAGCGGTCGCCGTACAAGGGCAAGTCGGCGAGCTTCCACTTCCACCGCACCGACGGCGAGGGTGAATGGATCGTGCGGGCGGAGGGCGGGCAGGCGGTGGTGGAATCGGGCCATGGCAAGGCCGATGTCGCAATGCGGGGACCGGCCGAAGGCCTCTACTGGGTGCTCATGGGTCGGGGCAAGCCCGAGGACTACGGGGTCGAGGCGCTTGGCGATGCGGCGCTCGCCGCTTCCTTCAAGGAGTGGTTCCCCGGCCCGTAGGCCGTGACTTGACGCGCGACCGTATTTCAGCGAGGTCGATGGTGGTTCGGCTCACGCAGTACCACCCCGACCCTCGCCGCCGGCAAAGCGCCGGGCGCCGGCCAGCGCCTCGCCACTCTCCATCGTCTGCAGTCCCCATCGGAGCTCGTTTGCCAGGGCCTGGTCAAGCGGCAGTCCCCACTGCTCGAGCAGCGAGAGTCGGTCGTTCCGGAGTCCCGCCTGCGGAAAGCCGGCGATCTGTTGCGCTAGTGCGATTGCCTCGTCAAGCGCCCGACCAGGCTCGACCACCCGGTTGAGCAGGCCGTGCCGCTCGGCCTCCTCAGCGCCGATCGGCCGCCCGGTGAGGATCAGGTCCATCGCCAGTCCCTGGCCCGCGATTCGAGCGAGGCGGACGGTACCGCCGTCGACCAGAGGCACACCGAACCGGCGGTTGAAGATGCCGAGCACGGCGTTGGCCGCGGCGACCCGCAGATCGCACCAGAGCGCCAGCTCCATCCCACCGGCCACGCAGTAGCCCTCGATCGCCGCGATCACCGGTTTGCTGAGTCGGAGGTAGGTCGGACCCATCGGGCCATCGCCTTCGGCGACCTCGGGCCCGGTGCCTTGCGCGAGCGCCTTCAGGTCAAAGCCGGCGCAGAAGTTGCCGCCCGCTCCGGTCAGGACGGCGACGCTCAGTCCCGGATCGACGTCGAAGCTCCGGAAGGCTGCCGAAAGCTCCCGCGCAGTGCTGTCGTCGACCGCATTTCGCCGATCGGGCCGGTCGAGGGTGACGACCATGACCGCGCCGTTGCGATCGATGTTCACCGCCACGTGGACAGCTTACCGAGCGCAGTTTGTTCCTTGACACCTGCGCCAAATCGGTGATGCATCTGGCGGAACGACTCGCTTCCCAACGTGTCATAGTGCTGGAAAGGAAGGAGGGACAGCATGGCCGGGTTGATTTCGCGTGGATTTCTCGGACGTCGGCGGCCGCCAGAGGTGGAGAAGCGCCTCCCTCCGGGACAGTACCTCGTCACCGATTTTCCGGTGCTCTCTGCGGGGCCAACGCCGCACACGCCCCTCGATGGCTGGTCATTTCGAATCGAGGGCCTGGTCAAGTCGCCGGTCTCGTGGAGCTGGTCGGAGTTCCAGAAGCTGCCCACCGAGACAGTGACCGTCGATATCAGTTGCGTAACGAAGTGGACCAAGCTCGACACCAAGTGGCGCGGCGTTACCGTCGACGCCCTGCTGCAGGGCGTCCAGGTCGACCCCGCGGGGCAATACGTGATGGCCTTCAGCGACGGCGGCTACACGACGAACGTGCCGCTCAGCGAGATGATCAACGGCCAGGCCTTTGTCGCCTACGAGTTCGACGACAAGCCGCTGGCTCCCGAGCACGGCGGTCCGGCCCGGTTGGTGGTGCCGCATCTCTACTTCTGGAAGAGCGCCAAGTGGATCCGTGGACTGCGGTTCATGGATCGGAATCTGCCGGGCTTCTGGGAGTCGTTGGGCTATCACATCCATGGCGACCCCTGGAAGGAGGAGCGCTACAGCGGGGACTGACGGTGGCAGTACTCGAATGGCAGGTCGGGATCGTCACGGCGACCCGGCCGGAGACGCCGAAGACCAAGAGCCTCTTCGTTTCGCTTCCCGAGTGGATGGGGCATCGGCCGGGTCAACACATCGATCTCCGCCTGACCGCCCCCGACGGGTACCAGACGCAGCGTAGCTATTCGATCGCCTCCCCTCCTGAGCTGGCAAAGCAGCTCGAGCTGACCGTTGATCTGATTCCCGATGGCGAGGTCTCGCCCTACCTTCACGACGTGGTGATGCAAGGCGACCAGCTCGAGCTCCGCGGCCCGGTGGGCGGCTACTTCGTCTGGGACGTCGCGATGGGCGGCCCGCTCCTGCTGGTCGGCGGCGGCTCTGGCGTCGTGCCACTGATGGCGATGCTCCGTCATCGCGCCGCGAAACAGTCGACGATTCCGGCCCGGCTCCTCTACAGCGCCCGAACCCAGGACGACGTGATCTACCGAGACGAGCTCGACCAGCTGGCCGGCGCCGGCGGAAGGTTGGAGGTGGTGTTCACCTTCACCCGGCAGGCGCCGGCGGGTTGGACGGGCTATCAGCGGCGCATCGATGCGGCGATGTTGGACGAGGTCATCAAGCCGTTTGGCAAAGCCGCTCGGACCTACGTGTGCGGGCCGACCTTGCTGGTCGAGTCCGTCGCGAACTTGCTGGTTGGGATGGGCCTGCCGGCGGAGCGGGTCCACACCGAGCGCTTTGGCCCGACGGGAAGTTAAGGAGGCACAGCGATGGATGACGACCGCGCGGACATGAATACGGCGTTGATGGTCGATGGCAACGCGATCGCCGGCGACCTCCAGCAGATTTTTGGCCACGACATGACGACGGCGGTCGCGCGATGTGCCGGCTGCGCCGCCGACTCGATGATGGCGACCTTGATGGCGTTCGTCCGGGGTCCCGGCGTGGTGCTCCGCTGCCCCTCGTGCGAGTCGGTGATCGCGCGGATCGTGGAGACACCCACCGCCACGTACCTCGACGCGCGCGGCGCGGTCTATCTGCGGATGGCGCAGGTCGGCTAGATTACGATTGCCTGCCCAGGCGTAAGACTGGACGATCCTCGGCGAGACGCGTCAGATCACCGCCAGGTGATGCTGACGAGCTGCATCGGCTCCGCGACACCTTTCAGGGTGACGGTTCGAGGCTCAGAAGCCGCGTACTTGCCCGCTTGCGCGGTCTGCAAGCTGGCCAGGACCTCTCCACCGTTGGCCGCCGCCGCGATACGGGCGGCGTGATGTACGCCCTTGCCGTGATAGTCGAACCCGACGCGCGTCGCCGTTGTCTGGTGGACGCCGATCCGGACCTGCGGTGCATACCCATGGTTTCGGCGATGGTCGGCGAGCGCTCGCTGGATCTGGACGGCGCACTCGATGGCCTGTTCGGGGCGGGCAAAACCTGCAAAGACCCCGTCCCCGATGTGCCTGATCTGCTCCCCACCGTGATCCGCGATGAGTTTGTTCAGCGTCTGGTCATGCCAGCGCAGCACCTCAATCCAGGCCTCATCCCCGATCGCTTCGACCAGCTCAGTCGACTTGACGATATCGGTGAACATGAACGTATGCGACGTGGCGTCGGTCGCCGGCTGAGGACCACCCTCTCCCGCCTCGACGAGAAGCTGCGCCACGTGGCGCTCATCGATCACCGCCCCGAGTCGGGTAAAGGCTGCCCGCGCGGCCTTCAGCTCGAGCACCGCTCCATCTCGGTCACCGGCGGCCAGGTACGCAGAGCCCAACAGGACACGCGTTTTCGCCTCTTCGTAGGGGACTCCGACGTCGCGCCAGAGTCGCACGGCCTCGCGTAGGCTCCGAAGAGACTCCGGGATCTGACCGTCGGACAGAGCAAGCGCACCCTCGGCAGCGAGGGCTTGCGCTTTGAAGGCCGGCGTCGCGTAGATATCAGCGGTCGCTCGCAATTCCTGCGCGGCCGAGCCCGCCGTCGCTCGATCTCCCGCCGCCAACGCAATCGTCACCTGCGCCGGCAGTAGACGGATACGCTCCAGTGGAGAGAGCTCGCCGTCGAGACTCCTCCGAATGGCCGCCGTGGCCGCCTCGATTCTTCCGTCGGCAAGGTGGAGCAGCGCAAGGCCTGGATTGGGGTCTTTACCCATCTCGTGGGCCTGGCGAAAGGCTTCCGCGGCTTCAACGAGCTCGCCTCGGCTCAGCAGGCTTTCCCCGATTTCGTAGAGGGCAGCTGCCGCGTAGCCGGCGTGAAAATCGCGAAGCTCGTCATAGGCGTTGCGTGCCTCCTGTTCCGCCTCGACCCATGCGCCCCGGAGTCGAATCACTTCTGCCCGATGGACGCGGCACATGCCGGGGAAGCCGGCGATGGTCTGACGCTCGCACCACCGCCGTGCAGCTTCCGTCCACTCACCGGCGCGCTTGTAATCGGCCGTTTCCTCGCAGGTGCCGATCACGTTGCAATAGATGATGCCGGTAGTAATCGGCCGGAGCTCGCCCGACAGCGCCGCCACCGTCGCCTCGTCGCACAGGGCCCTCCCTTTGTCAACCTGACCCAGGGCGATCAAGGTCCCGCCTTCGTCCTGAAGGCCAAGCGCCATCAGGTCGCGGTTTCCGAAGCGGCTTCCGATCTCGAAGGTTTGGCGGGCGAGCTCGAGCGCCCGATCGTAGTCTCGCTCGTTATGGGCGCGCATCGCCTTGAGGCGGGTCAGGTAACCGTGCTCGATGCCGATGGGCTCATCCTTCAGCAGGCGTTCTGCCGTGTTAAACCAGGCCATGGCCATGTCACGGGCACGCCGGGCGAAGTGGTTGGCCGCCAGTTCCACGGCGTCGAGCGCGGCCTTCCTTGGTTCCCCTGCCGCGAGGCGCAGGGCGTAGGCACGCTCGCGGGCGCTGATGCACAGATCCGCTCGACCGTTCCACCAGGCTGCCTGGGCGAGCCCCTCGAGGTCGTCGGCGCCAAGCGGCCCGGCCTGGTCTGCTGCCGTCAAGAGTTTGAATCCCTCGCGCCAGGCATTCCGCCGGACGGCCTCACGCCCGGCATCGAGGGCGTTGTCGAGATTGACCTGGGCCATATTCGGAGGGTGGCTGCCATTTTCCCACAGCCGCCGGCGCGCCACAACCGGCTTCAGGCGGCTTGAAGCCACCGGCAGCCTGGTGTATGTTTCGCTCGTGCCGGATCCCAAAGTCGATCGGCTCGGGCGAGTGCCCCTCTTCAAGGCTCTGTCCAAGCGAGATCTCCAGTTCCTGGCGAGTCGGGTCGATGAGGTGAGTCTGAAGCCGGGTCAGACGGTGATCCGGGAGGGCCAGCCGACCGAATCTTTCTTCATCGTGGTGAACGGCAGCGTCAACGTGACCCGGGCCGGAAAGCCGGCCGCCCGGCTGGGGCCAGGTGATTTCTTCGGCGAGATCGGGATGCTCGACCAGGGCCCGGCGACCGCGACCGTGGTGGCGGACGGACCGGTCGACGCCATGGTGCTCAGCCACGCGCAGTTCCGGGATGCAATCAAAGGCAATGACGTCCTGGCGCTGCAGGTCATCGCGGCAATGGCCAAGCGGCTGCGCGCCAACGCGCTTGGCTAGCTGGCTACGGCGAGCGCGTCCGTGAACTGGCTGTTGTAGAGCGTGTAGTAGAACCCATGGCGGCGGAGGAGCTCGTCGTGCGTGCCTTGCTCGACGATGCGACCCTGATCCATCACCACGATGCTGTCAGCGTTCCGAATCGTCGACAACCGGTGAGCAATCACGAAGCTCGTCCGTCCCTGGCGCAGGCGGGCCATGGCTTGCTGGATCAGGACTTCGGTCCGGGTGTCGACGTTGCTGGTGGCCTCGTCCAGGATCAGGATCGTCGGATCGGCCAGAAACGCGCGCGCGATCGTCAGCAGCTGCTTCTGCCCGGCCGAGATGTTCGAGGCATCGTCGTTGAGGACGGTGTCGTAGCCCTCCGGTAGGGTGCGGACGAACTGGTCCACGTGGGCCGCCTGGGCGGCGGCCACGATTTCCTCGTTGGTGGCGCCGACCTTTCCATAGGCGATGTTGTCCCGGATCGTTCCGCTGAACAGCCAGGTATCCTGCAGGACCATGCCGAAGACCCGACGGACATCGTCGCGGCGCAGGTCGGCCGCGTTGATGCCGTCGAGGCAGATGCGACCAGCGTCGATCTCGTAGAAGCGCATCAGCAGGTTGACGATCGTCGTCTTCCCGGCGCCGGTTGGTCCAACGATCGCAATGGTTTGACCGGGCCGGGCCTCCAGGTTGAAGTCGGTGATGAGCGGCTTCTCCGGTTCGTAGCGGAAGGAGACGTGTTCGAGCGCGACCGACCCCCCACCCTGACCCTCCGCCGCAAGGGTGGAGGGAACCGTTGAGGAATCTGGCACCTCTTCTTCCGCGTCGAGGAACTCGAAGACCCGTTCAGCGGACGCGAGGCCCGACTGCAGGAGATTCAACTGGCTCGCGAGCTGCGTGATCGGCATCGTGAATTGGCGCGAGTACTGGATGAAGGCCTGCACGTCGCCGAGCGTCATGGTGCCCGTTGCAACCCGGAAGCCACCGACGGCCGCGATCACGACATAGTTGACGTTGCCCAGGAAGGCCATGGCCGGAAAGATGATGCCGGACAGGAATTGGGCGCGAAAGCTGGCCTCGTAGAGCGCTTGGTTTTGTTGATTGAAGTCGTCGATCGCCTTCTTCCGCTGGCCGAAGACCTGCACCAGGGCATGCCCTGTGTGCATCTGCTCTACATGACCGTTGAGCGTGCCGGTGCGCGCCCACTGCGCCGCAAACTGCGTCTGCGACCGCCGGGCAATCAAGAAGGTGACGACAATCGACAGCGGAACCGTGACCAGGGCGACGACGGCGAGCAGCGGGCTGATCCAGACCATGATCGCCAGCACGCCGGCAATCGTCAGGATCGAGGTGAGCAGCTGGCTCAAGCCCTGCTGGAGAGTGGTCGTGATGTTGTCAATATCGTTGGTGACCCGGCTGAGCAGGTCGCCATGTGCGTGGCTGTCGAAGTATTTCAGCGGCAGGCGCGCGAGCTTGTCCTCGACGTCGCGCCGCAGGCCGAACACGGTGCGTTGCGCCACTCCGGCCATGATGTAGGCGAGCAGCCAGCTGAACAGCGAGGCGAAGATGTAGACCAGCGCGGCCAGGGCCAGGATCTGCCCGAGCATCGTGAAATCGATGCCATGACCGGGGACGACGTTCGCGCCGGTGACCAGGTCCGCAATTTGCCCATGCCCGTGGGCCCGAAGCTGGGCGACCGCCTGCTGCTTGGTGAGGCCCGCCGGCAGTGACTTGCCGATCACGCCATCGAAGATCACGTTGGTCGCGTTGCCAATGAGCTTGGGCCCGATCACCGACAGGGCGACATACGCCAGGGCCAGCACGATGGACACGGCAATCCACATTCGCTCGGGCCGGAGCCGGCCAACCAGCAGCCGAAGCGTTTTGTTGAGATCCTTGGACTTCTGCGGCGGCAGTTGCATGCCGCCGAACCCGCCCCCACCGAAGCCGCGACCCGCCGGCGGCCGGCCGGGGCCGCCTGCTCCGCGGGCCATCATGCCACCGCCCCCTCGCCGAGCTGGGACTCCACGATTTCCCGGTAGGCATCGGTGCTCGAAAGCAGGTCGCGATGGGTTCCCATCCCAACGATCCGGCCTGCATCGAGCACGATGATCCGGTCGGCGTGCAGGATGGTGCTGACCCGTTGAGCAACGATCACCACCGTCGCGTCGCGCGCCTCTAGTTTGAGCGCCGCGCGCAGCCGCGCGTCGGTTCCAGCATCGAGCGCCGAGAAGCAGTCATCGAGCAGATACAAGCGCGGCTGCTTCACCACGGCGCGAGCGATCGCCAGGCGCTGGCGCTGCCCGCCGGAGAGGTTGGTGCCTCCCTGGTCGACCGGCGCCTCGAGCTTCTCAGGCAGCGCCGCCACGAAGTCGCGCGCCTGGGCCACCTCGAGCGCCTGCCACAGCTCCTCGTCGGTCGCGTCCGTGTTGCCGAAGCGGAGGTTCTCAGCGATGGTGCCCCGGAACAGATAGGCCTGCTGGGGCACCAGCCCAATCGTGCTCCAGAGCCGCTCGAGCCCTTGTTCCCGGACATCGACGTCGTTGACCAGCACGGCGCCGGCGGTGACGTCGAAGAACCGCGGAATCAGGTTCACGAGGGTCGTCTTGCCCGAACCGGTGCCGCCGATGATCGCGGTGGTCTCGCCCGGCCGCAGTTCGAACGAGAGTTCGTGCAGCACCGGCGCTTCGCCACCCGGGTAGCCAAAAGTCACTTTGCGGAATTCAGCCGTCCCGGTCACCGCGGCCGGCTCGACCGGCGTGGCCGGCTCCGCGATCGAGGGCTCGGTGTTGAGCACCTCCTCGAGCCGGGTGGCGCTGGCGGCGGCCCGAGGAATGAAGATCGCCATCATGACCGCCATCATCACGGCGAAGAGGATCTGCAGGATATAGGCGAGGAAGGCGATCAGGTTTCCCACCGGCATCTGGCCGCTGTTGATCAGGTGACCGCCGAACCAGACGACCGCCACACTCGACAGATTCATGATCAGCAGCAGCGAGGGCAGCGCCAGGGCGAAGATGCGGTTGACCCGCAGGGCAGTGCCGGTCAGGTCCGCATTGGCGGCCCCGAAGCGATCTTGCTCGTAGGGGGTGCGATTGAAGGCACGGATGACGCGCACCCCGGTGATCTGCTCGCGGAGCACCAGGTTGATGCGGTCGATCTTCACCTGCAACGATTGGAAGAGCGGGATGGCGAAATACATCAGGGTACCGATGACCGCCACCATCAGCGGCAGGATCACGATCAGGACACCCGAGAGCGTGACGTCCTCCCGGACCGCCAGGATGATACCGCCTACCAGCATGATGGGCGCGGTCACCAGGATGCTCAGCGCCAGCTGGACGAAGAGCTGTACCTGCTGGACGTCATTGGTATTGCGGGTGATCAAGGAGGGGGTCCCAAACCGATTCATCTCCCGCGCGGAAAACCCCTGCACGCGCTCGAAGATCGCCCGCCGAACGTCGCGACCCAGACCCATGGAGGCTCGTGACGAGAACCACACGGCGACGATGGCGAGCACGCCGACCCCCACCGCCAGCGCGAGCATCAGGCCGCCGGTGCGCCAAATGTATCCGATGTCGCCTTTGGAGACGCCGTTATTGATGATGTCGGCGTTCAGGTTGGGCAGGTAGAGGTTGGCGATCGACTGCGCCAGCACCAGGACGACCACCAGCGCGACCGGGCCCCGGTAGGGACGGAGAAAGGTCAGCAACAACCGGAGCAGGCCGCGCATGCCGTTCGATCATATCAAATGATTGATCGAAGTCAAGTGATTGACATAAGTCAAGTCATTCGATAAACTCCAAGCAGAACCGAAATGGTGACGTCGAGATCGCGGCTCGGGCTGCGCGGCCGGCCGCACCGACCCAACCGGCAGGATTGGCCGGAGCATCCGGTCGACCCCGAGCTGCGCTCGATCATGGAGGCCATTCATCGGCAGCAATCCGCGATGGCGGCCGATACCTCGGGCTTCTTCATGGACCTGGATCTGACCATGGCGCAGTTCCGGGCGCTGGTCACCATCCGTAAATGCGGCCGGATGACCGGACGCGAGCTCGCCGGCCGGCTCGGGGTGACGCCGGGAACCCTGGTTCCGCTCCTCGACCGGCTCGAGGAAGCTGGTTACCTGAAGCGCGTGCCGGACACGGAGGACCGCCGACTGACCTGGCTGGAACTCACGTCCAGGGGCGAGCGCCTCTTTGTTCGATTGTTCGGGCTCGGCGCCAGGAGAATTATGACGGCGATAGCCCGACTCTCCGCCACCGACCGCGAGCTCTTCAAGCGCCTGGTCAACCAGATCACCGATCACCTGGAAGCCGGATAGCTCCCTCCCCCCAATCGGACCTTTTCCTCCCCCGCTCGCGGGGGACGGTCAGGGTGGCAATCGGACTTATCCCTCCCCCGCTTGCGGGGACGGTCAGGGTGGCAATCGGACTTATCCCTCCCCCGCTTGCGGGGGAGGGTCAGGGTGGGGGCGTCGGCGATTCATTCACAGGCCCTTCACAAGTGTTGGGAATGATGAATCGCAGAGAACCAAGGAGGTTGGAAAGATGAATCGACGTTTTGCGTGGATCTGGGGGCTGGTGACGGTCGGCATCGCGACCATCGTGGGATTAGTGGCGTACCACGCTGGCCAGACGGCACAGATCGTGACGACGACAGGCGGCGACGGCCGGGTCATCTATCCCGGTTATTACGGGTTTGGATTCTTCCCGTTCTTCGGCCTGTTCTGGTTGTTGCTGATCGGCTTCCTGCTGTTCGGCTTCGTGTTCTGGCGCCCATGGGGTCGCGGTCCCGGTGGATACGGCGGCGGCTACTGGCACCAGCACCCGCACGAGCACGGTGCCGCGCCGACGGCGCCGACGACCGGGAAGTCTGACACGCCAGCCAGCGCCTAGAGCGCGGCCCGCGTGGGCCGGCGAGCCCGGACCCTCCCCCGTCAACGGGGGAGGGAAGTCTTCTTAGACTCGGGCAGGAAACGCTTCTTAGACTCGGCGCTTATGCTGTTGATTGATCTCCCCGTGGCCGGCACCATCATCTTTTTGCTCCTGCTCGGCGGCGGCATCGGTCTGCTGCTCTGGTGGGGCGGCCGGTTGCCCCCGACGCGGCCGCGACCCGGCAGCCGGAATCGCGGTGAGACGCTCATGAGCGTCCACGAACGACTCCGGCGGAAATCGCGCTCCCGTTAGGCAGATTCCTGCGGCGTTTCACATGGCCGTGACGACTTCGGCAGCGGATTGCGGCGGCTTGCTTAGCGAATCCGGCTAGACCCGTGGCTGACTTGCGGCAACGCGTGAAATCTTGCCGACGGTGGAACTGGAGCGCCCAAAGGGCCATATAGTCGATGCACTCGGTGACCGACTTAGGCCCCCGAGAATGAACTCATTCGGCAGGAGGAATCGATGAGCAAGCGCGAGAAGCGGCACGGCGAGCAGGGCGGGCAACCGCAACCCCAGCAATGGCCCCAGAAGCAGGGCAGCCAACCCGGCCAGGAGTGGCCCGGCAAGCAGGGCGGTGCGCAGCCCGAGCACAAGCCGACCACCTGGCCCACGCAGCCAGGCCAGAGCCGCTAAGTTCGACCTTCGAGAGTCGGCGCCCCTCAGCCGTAGATGGGGCGCCGACTTTTTCCGTCAATCCGCATAGAACGCCGCCAGGCGCCGGGCCTCTTCGTCAACCTCGGTCCGCGCCCGTCGCGGCAGGGAGTCGAACGGCTCGATCTTGATGCCGCCATCTTCGTAGCGCCAGGATCCGGCGACCGCGCCATCGACCAGGAACGTGGGTTTCGAGTGCGGGGTCTTCGTGTTGAAAACGAGCCGGCGGTACCGCTCGGGAAGAATCTGGGTGCGCCGGGCGTGCACCAGCAGGGTTGCGTCCCAGGTCGGTAAGAAGCGAACCGGCGCCGGCGTGGCCGTATCGGGCAGCGGTGCCCGCGGAAGATCGAGCAGCTCGCCTCCCTTCTCGCTGCGAAACCGGCGCAGTGATAACCGAGTCAACACTGGAGCAAGCCGGCTGTGTGGGATGCCGGCCCAATCGGCGATCTCGCGGACTGATGCGGGCCCGAACCCGCCGAGGTAGCGGCGAACCACGTGCTCGAGTCCGGCCAGCTCCGTTACCTTCGGAACGCCTACCCAGGTCTCGGCCAGGCCGTAGAGATCGGCGCGCCGCTGGTCCCACGTGCCAGAGGGCGGAACGCGAACCATGTCGACCCACTGCGCAACGCCATTCCAGGCCATCGCCGGGTAGCCTCGTCCCGCGAGCAGGTCCCTCAGTTCGGTGGCGCGGCGCGGCCCGCCGCTGAGATGCTCTCGAAAGGCTGTGACAGCGGCCTCCATGTCGATCGCGCCAAACTCCTTACGCGTTCTTCGCCACCATTCCTGGCGAGCCTGCTTTACTGCAGCCAGGAAGAGCGGATAGTCCCCAGCCGAGACCATGTGAATCGTGCTACGGAGCAGCGTGCCCTGGATGACCTGCCGCCGCTCGAGCGCGGTCCTCAGCGCGTCACGCCGGAAGTTCTGTAGGCGGGACCACAGACCGATATATCCCGACGGCGCGTATTGGGTTTGCAGCCCCCCGAGACGTTCCAGTGTCGCGACCAGCGGCAAGGATGAGCGTTCGAGCAGGAACTGCCGGGCAAGCAGCGCGCGGTTGAGCTCGCTTTGGCTGAGAACGCGTGTTGCTGGCATTGACAGAAAGGTGCGGCAAATCTTACGGTTTTCGTATTGCGCCCGAGGGGCGCCCAGCAGGCAGGAGGGAATGCCATGCGCGGTTTGGGGATCACTATGGGTCCACGATCACGGCACGCACGTTTCGTCACGGTCAGCCTGGCGTTTGGTGTGCTCCTGGTCGGCCAGGCGATGCCGGCCGCCGCTCGGGGCGCCACGTCCCCGGCGGCTTCGACGGCACCCAGGATCGCGTACACCCTCAACCTGCCCGCTGGCCAGACCGCCACCGTTTTTGCCAACGGCGTCGCGGCGGTCTTCAGCAAGGATCGGAAGAAGGTCGAATTTCGGACCTATCCAGTGACCCCGCGCCACGACGAGATCGCGTCCTCGACCGGACTCCCCGACAAGGCCCACCTGATCGCCGACCTGGCCGCCGGCGCCGCGGCGCCCTACGCCGACGCGCGGGTTCTCGTGGTCTTCGGCAGCGGCGTGACGGCGAGCAGCGACGTGGTCTCCGGTAGGGGTGCGGCCTTCACGAACGACCCGACGACGAACGCCATCATGGCCAGCCTCGGCGTCGACCGAAGCGAGCGCCTCTTCCGGAACTTCAGTCGCGACACGCTGGCCCAGATGCGCGGGAATGCGCAGGCCGCGCTCGGCACGCCGTTGGTCGATTTCTCGAACGCCTACCGGTTGCACCTGACCGGCGCGTCGGTGCGGCAGGCCGTCAGCGCGCTACTCCAGTCGCCGGCAGTGGTCTATGCATCGCCCGATTTTCGCGTCGCCAGCACCGAATCCTCCCCCATCCCGATCCCCGCTGGAACCGTTCCGCCCGTCGCGCCGGGGGCCGGCCAGCCACCATCCAGCACGAGCATCCCGCAGAACTATGCCGTCTCTTCGAGCGCCCAGAGCCTGCTGAACGCGCCCAGCACCGACGCGGCCGCCGCCTTCGATGAGATTGACCGCCAGTTCCGTCAGCTGCCAGGCCAGGGCGAGATCGTCACCAACGTCTCGTTGGGAGACCTGGACGATGCCAGCGCGGCGAGCAATCCGAAGGATCCCTGCAACTTCTTTGCCTCGGTCTTCGGCCCCACCAGCGTGGTCATCGGTGGGCAGCGTTACCTCAACTGGCCCTCCATGCCGCTGATCCCGAGCTACACCTCAGACCCAAGTGGCAACCTCAACGGCAGTGGCGAAGTCTGTGGCGTCGATCCGTTCCTCGGTGAGGTCGGCCTCGATTTCTCGATGATGGCCCCGCTGCCGCACGGGCAGCAGCGCGCCGGCGAGCTGGGCTCGGGCCTTACCGACTTGTTGGGAATGGCGCCCGGCGCTCGCTACCGGTTGGTCGTGCCGTCGCCGGCCGGCCCCTTCGTGACCGTCAGCGACCTGGACGGGTCGTTCCTCGGCGCCGGCGCGCAGTCGCCATCACCGAATGTCATCACCGCCAGCCTGGGATTCGCCGCCGACCAGTTCGGTTTCTCCGGTCGTTACCTCGAGGATGATCCGCTGACCGAGGCGATCATCGCGGCGTTGGTCGAGCAGAACATCGTGGTGACGATCTCATCCGGCGACGGGCTGCGGACCTTTACCAATGCGGCGGTGGCTCCATCGGGCGGGACCACGCCGACGCTCGCCATCTCCCCCGGCGGGACGCCGAGCAACCTCAACGACGTCGCCTTCTCAGGAGCGCCGTCACGCGACTTCGACAGCGGCTCGATCGACGTGGGTGGCACCACGCTGGACGACATCAACTCAGCGCCGCCGCAGGACCCTGCAAATGCGGCCCTGGCATCCCAGCATGCCTTCGCCGAGACGCGCTGGAATGGTTTCACGCTCTTTAGCAGCGGCTACGGATCCCGCGTCAACGTCGCCGCCCCATCCGACAACGTGCTCGGCTTCTCGCATTCGTTCGGTGGCGCCGCGGACGCCGTCGATGTCAACCTCAGCGGAGGAACCTCGGCATCCGCGCCGGAGACAGCCGCGGCGGCGGCCGTCGTGTTGCAAGTCGCCAGATTGACCGGCCACCCGTTTCCGAGCCCGATTCATGTGAGGCAATTCCTCGCGCAGAATGGGACCTCGGTCCCGGCCGTCCCGCAGTCCGACGTCAACAACGCCATCGGCCCGCAAATCGATATGCGCGGTGCGGTGGAGAAGCTGCTCCAGCAGGCGGGCCTCACGGTGACCCCGTCGGTGGCGCGGATCGCCGTGGAGCAGCGGCGCAACTTCAGTCTGTTTGACGCCGCGTTCCTGACAGCGACCGATCCAACGAATATCAACCTCCAGGGACCGGTGTCCGGGGTTGACGGCACCAACACCGACCGGAACGCCAAGGCCTGGATCACGATCGCGCCGGATTGGGAGGGCATGCCGCCGGACACGCAATACGCTCTATCGGTCGGCGGCACGATGCTGGCATCGGCGCGGTGGGCCCGACTCCTCCCCGAGCAGATCCTCGGGGCGGCTGGACTGCCGCTGGCCTCCACCTCGTCCCGAACCGTCAACCTCACGTATCAGGCGAGTGAGAACGGGGTGCGGCTCGCACAATCGAGCTTCTCGCTCACGTTTGGACCGGCCGATGCGACCACCCGCGCTCTGCATGCGCCGATCGTCCCGGCGGTGGTCAACGGGTCGACGATCCCGGTGAGTTATGACCTGACCGGGGTGCGCAACGTCTCGAATCCGACCCTCCAGGTGTCCGAACCGGGTCGGGTGAACCCGGCGACCGGCTTCCTCTACCGGGCTGTCTATAGCACGCCGCTGATTGGCCTGACGGGGACGGTCCAGGTTCCGGTGAGCGCGCTGCAGGGCGGCGGCATCTACGGGATCGGTATCCAGTTCGGCATCGTCAGGGGGATTCCGCTGAACAGCGACTTCGCCTATACGCGGGTGGCGCCAACCGGCTCGGCGCGACCCGACGCGCCGCTGCTCTCCCGGAACGGTTCGCCAGCGGGCCACTTCCTCGAGGTCCCGTTCGGCGGTTCGTTCCAGCTGTCATGGGACGTCTCCGGCACCCCGAACACCGACGGCGCAACTCTCGAGGTCAGCGCCGCCGGTCCGGGCACCTTCAATGACGAGAACCCCTTCAACAATCCGAACGGAACCGAAAAAGACCACAACGGGGTCGACACCGGGTCGGTGGCCTTCGCCGCCCTGCCAGGGCTGAAGGGCACGATCACGCTCAATGCGCGAACGCTCGGGCTGATTCCAACGATGCAGCACGTGGTGCGCGTCCTTCCGACTCGATCGGGCGCGGTCGCCGCCGAAGCCGGCGAGGTGAGCAGCATCACGATGGACGGCGTGCTCGCCGCGGACGGGGGCTTCGTCAACAACGGCTGGGGCATCGACCAGCAGGCGAACGACGCGTTCCTGACGTCCGGCCAGCAACTGGCGAACGGCCAGATCACGACCTCGCTCGAGACCTTCGACCAGTCGACCAACGCGATTACGAAGACGGTCGCCTCCCAGAGCAACGCCCTGTACTTCACCAATGGGTGGGGCATCTGGGGCGGCGACGTCGGGTTGTTCGGATTGTTCGATCTCAACACGTTCGCCAACACCTATAACCTGCTGAACCCGAAGACTGGAGTGGTCGGCGCCGCGTGGACGCCGCCGGCGCCAGCGACGCTTCAAATCGGTGAGGGCGCCGCGAATCAGGTGGACGATCATGCCGCCTTCCTCGCCTTCGATTTCACGGCCCCCAACCAGAACTCGGCGTGGAGGTTGCTGACCTCGCACATCACGGCGAACACTTTTGGTCCCCTGATCGATCTCAGCCCGGCGACCGTGGGGATGGGCTTCCCAGTGTTCAGTGGGATCGGCCAGAACACCAGTACGAACCAGGCGGCCACCGCCGTCACCGACTTCTTCAACTTCTGCGGGTCGCCGACCATCGTGACAGCGGATCTGGGGACCGGCAATCTCTCGACGTTCCCGGGAGTGACCAGCGGCTTCTCGTTCGGCATGGCCGTGGACTCGAGCACGAACAAGGCGATCGTGCCTACCGTTTGCGATGGGCTGGCCGGCATCTACGACCTCGGCAAGAAGACGGGCGTGGCGGTCAACCCCCAGGGGTCCGTCAACATCTACCCCGCCATCGACCAGACCCGCGGGACGATCGTCATGGACCAGGTCGTGCCCGGCGACTTCGGAGTCAACAACAACGCGACTAGCAGCGCGGTCGTCATGGACGAGAGTGGGAAGGTGCTGGCGATTCGCGAGCAGTTCTTCTTCTTCAACACGTTCCTGTCGATCTCAGCCAACAACGTGCAGTTGAACCCGACCACCCGCTCCGCGTATACGTTCGGGCCGGGGCAGCTCGAACTCGAACCGTTTAGCTATTGAGGACGGCTGAGGCCTGGACGGATCGTCTGTCCAGGCCCCTGCCGGGCGATTTTCGGCGGCTGACGGCGCAAAAATCGCACAAATGGCGAATTCGTAACTCCGGATTATCGGGAAACGTTACAACGTCGTGGTTCGAATTAAGCGGACACTAGACGAATGCTGTCTGAATACGTCACCATATGGGTAGTAAATTCGGGTGACCAAGGTTAAAGCGCGGGTCCAGGTCGACCCGCTGGTACTGAGCGCGGAAGCGCTAATCCTTAAGGGGAAGGATCAAGGCTACCTGTCCCCTGACGACGTGATCAAGGCCTTCCCCTCGATCGAGGGCAATGCCGATGGCTTCGTCCGCGTCGCCGCCGCCTTCCAGGAGATGGGCATCTCGGTGACGGCCGACGCCGAGGCGGACCAGGACGACGACGAGGAGGAGATCCTGACCGAGGTTGAAGTGGTCAGCTCGGTGGCCCTCGACGACCCGGTCCGGATGTACCTGAAAGAGATCGGCCGCGTCAACCTGCTGACCGCCAAGGAAGAGGTTGAGCTGGCGAAGGAGATGGAGGCCGGCTCGGAAGAGGCGCGCCATCACCTGACCGAGGCGAACCTGCGCCTGGTGGTGTCGGTTGCCAAGAAGTACCTGAACCGCGGGCTCTCCTTCCTCGATTTGATCCAGGAAGGCAACCTTGGGTTGATGCGCGCGGTCGAGAAGTTCGACTACAAGCGAGGCTTCAAGTTCTCGACCTACGCGACCTGGTGGATTCGCCAGGCGATCACCCGCGCCATCGCGGACCAGGCCCGGACGATCCGTATCCCGGTCCACATGGTCGACACCCTCAATCAGCTGGCGCGCGTCTCGCGGGCGCTGCTCGAGCAGCTCGGTCGCGAGCCGACTGAGGAGGAGCTCGCCTACGGGATGGGCATCACGGTCGACAAGGTGCAGGAGCTGAAGAAGATCTCGCAGCAGCCGGTGTCCCTCGAGTCGCCGATCGGCGAGGAAGAGGATTCTCACCTGGGCGATTTCGTCGAGGACAAGCAGGCGGTCGCGCCGCTCGAGGCGGCCTCTGAGGCGATGTTCCGCAACGAGGTCGAGGACATCCTGGCGACGCTACGCCCGCGCGAGCGGCGGGTGGTTCAGCTGCGCTTCGGCCTGGTCGATGACGAGCCGCGCACGCTCGAGGAAGTCGGCCGCCGCATGGGACTCACCCGCGAGCGGATCCGGCAGATCGAGGCAACGGCATTGCGCAAGCTGCGGCACCCGAGCCGGTCGAAGGTTCTGCGCGACTACACCGAAGACCGCGAGCGGACCCGGGAAGAAGAAGCCGTCTCCTAAAGCGCCCGTTTGGGCGCGCTTTTCCTCGCTTACATAGCCGCCAGGGCAAGGCTGCTGCGCGATTTCAGTTGAAGTGATGGTTGCGATCGGGTAGGCTTGCGTCGACGGTGCGATCTTTCCGCCGCCATTCGGCGGCAGTTCTGGCTATGGCCGTCGGGATGACTGCCCTACTCCTCTATTCCCTTCCCTCCTATGCCGCTCTATCGAACTGGCTTGCCATCGACGGCAACATGCGGCTGGCGGCTGGATCCGGAGCAGCCTTTGACTGGGCCAACTCAGGCGCCGGCTCGCCCCTGCCGGTTTGCCCGCCCGGCGACGTGAATGTGACGGGGACTGGCGGGCTCTTCAATTGCGGTGCCCCCGTCGTTGGGTCATCTCCGCCGGGGCCGCCTTCACTCACGCCGGCGGCGTTGGCCGACTCGACGCGAATCTCATCAACCTTCATCGTGGATCCAATCTCCTCCGATACCACGGCCTGCGGTCGTGGCGACCCGACGACGTTTGCGACCTCCACCAAGAACGGCGACCCGATCAGCGGCATGACCTTCGGTACCGGGAGCGTGCCCAACAAGGATGACCTCGGTAACGTGTACGCCGCCAGCCATGCCACCGCAGCACGGCCTGAAGTATTCTTTGGGGCTGAACGGCTGACCGACAGCGGCGACAGCCACATCGACTTCGAGTTCCTCCAATCGATCGTGGGCATCACCGCAGGATGCTCAGGCAGCTTCACCGGCCACCGAACTGAGGGCGACCTCCTGGTCGCGGTCGACTTCACGGGCGGCGGCGCGATCCCGACCAACGCGCTCTATCAATGGCACTGCAACGCCGAACCCGGCCCGCAGCCGCCAGACGGAACGGTCTGTGACCCCGGCACAACCGCCCATTACCAGCAGATCACGATCCCTGGCTCAGTCAACTTCACCGTCAACATGGCGACCATTCCATGCGGGGGCTGGATCTGTCGCAATACCGGAGGCGTGACCACGCAAGTCGCGCCCAATGACTTCATGGAAGGCGGCATAGATTTGACCCTCCTCAACTTCACCGGGTGTTTCAACACCTTCTTGCCGCACACGAGGACGGCCCAGTCCTTCACCGCCCAGCTCACCGATTTCGCCGGGCCGGCCCCCTTCACGACCTGCCGGACCCCAGCGATGTCGACCACGTCGAGGCCAACCGGGTACAACCTCGCCCCAGGGGTCACGACCAGCGATCGTGTGATCGTGCAGGACCCCGCGGCAATGTCGGCCCCGCAGGGCTCGGTCGCATTTTTCCTCTGCAATCCCAGCCAGGTCACGGCCGGCGGATGTCCCGGCGGGACCCAGGTCGGGACGATGAAGACCCTCGTCGGTGGTGTCGCAACGTCCGACACCACCACCGCGACGACCGCGCTGGGCACCTACTGCTGGCGAGCGGTCTACACACCAACGGGCAGCAGCACGGGGATCTTCGCCGGCGCCGTCCATACCGACGCAACGAGCGAGTGCTTCACGGTCGGCGTTAACGGACCGCCCCCCGCCGGCCGCGGCCTGGACTTGCCGATGCCCCCGCCGGCATTTGTCTCCGGTAACGCCTTATCAGACAACACCCCCATTCGCATTCAGATCCCGAGCATCGACCTCGATGCAGATGTCGAGAGCGTGGGCATCCTCGGCAATGGGCTGATGGATGTTCCGCGATCTCTCGCGGACGCGGGTTGGCTCGGTACCGGTGCGGCGCCGGGTTCGCTCGGAAATGCGGTCATCACCGGACACCTGGATGGCAGCGATGGCCAACCGGCGGCGTTCTGGTCGCTGCGGCGTGTCCGGGTCGGTGACGCCATCATGGTGACAAACGCGCTTGGCGTGGAGCTTCACTTCGTGGTGGTGAGGGTCGCCCGATACGACAGAGTGAATATTCCGCTCGTCAGCGTGTTCGGTCCCTCGCACGAGGCCGATCTGAATTTGATTACCTGTGCCGGCCCCTATGTCCGCAGTGATGGTGGCTACCGTGACCGGCTGGTCGTGTACGCCAGGCTGTCTAGTGCGGCGTAGCCAATAAGTCTGCGCGTCCCGCTGGCTGGTTCCAGCACTCTTGCTGGACGCGGCCGACTTGACCACAATCGACGTATGAAACCAGAAGGGCGCCGCCTTGTCTGGGGGGTCACTCTCCTGATGCTCGTCGTTGTCGCTGGTGACCTCGTCCTGTTTGCCACCAACGTGACGGTCCCCAGGAGTGGCTTGTTTGGCACCGACGGCATCCTCCGGATTGAGATCCCGCTATTTGCCGTGACCTTCACCCTGGTCGGGGCACTAGTGGTATCGCGGCTGCCCAGGAATCCGGTCGGATGGATCTTTTGGGGTGGGGGCATTGAAGCGAGGATCCAGTCGCTGATGACGGAGTACAGCTGGACGGCTTTGCGAGTCGGCCCGCTGCCCGGCGCGGCGGCGGCCGGCTGCTGTCCTTTCCGGCATTGTCTTGGGTTTGGCGGCACTGGTTTCGCTCCTTGCAACCGGGCAGCGGGTGGCGGCCGCAGGCGGGCTGGGGCTTCTGCCAGTTCTCATTGCGGTTGTCGGGCTGGTGGTCAAATACCGACGGTCTGGCAAGGTGCGGCGGCAGCAGATCAAATGGCTGGCCTACGCCGCCGGCATCGTCGCGGTCAGCAATCTAGGGATTCCACCTCTTTACTCGTCGCTCATACCGGCGACGCTGCAGACGGGTCCGTGGGCCACGGTGATTTTCGCATTATCGATCGGGACGATCGTTCTCCTGCCGATTGCGATGGCGATCGCCATCCTGCGTTATCGGTTGTACGACATCGACCTGGTCATCAACCGAACGGTGACCTACGGTGCACTGGCTGCGGCAATCACGCTAATCTACATCGCGATCGTGATCGGCGTCGGCGGAGTCATCGGTCGCGGCGGCCGGGCGAACTTCCTGCTCTCACTCGCCGCTACGGCCCTGGTCGCCGTGGCTTTTCAACCGATCCGTCAGCGGGCACAACACATCGCCAATCGCCTGGTCTATGGCGACCGGGCGATCGCCCTACGAGGTGCTATCCCGGTTTTCGCAGCGGATCGCCGAGTCAGTCGCCAGTGACGAGGCGTTGCGGGAGATGGCGGAGGTTCTGGCGCATGGAACGGGCGCGAGCCGAGCCGAAGCGTGGTTACGGATCGGCGCCTCGTTGCAGTGTGCTGCGCGATATCCCGATACGGCCACCCGTCCGGACCCTGTGCCACTCGATGGAGAAAGCCTCCCGGAAATCCTTGGCGTCGATGCGTTGGTGCCGGTGCGTTACCAGGGCGAGCTTCTTGGAGCGCTCGCCATAGGTAAACCAAGGGGCGAATCCCTGATGCCCATAGAGGAAAAGCTGCTCGCTGATCTTGCCAGGCAGGCGGGTCTGGTGCTGAAGAACGTCCGTCTGGCCGCCGATCTTCGACTTCGACTCGAGGAGCTTCGCGCATCACGCGAGCGGTTGGTCTCAGCGCAAGACGCCGAACGCCGGCGGCTGGAACGGAATATTCACGATGGTGCCCAGCAAAACCTCGTGGCGTTGAAAGTCAAGCTCGCACTGGCGCGGGGTGTCTGGAAGAAAGATCCGCAGCGAATGGGCCCACTGATTGAGGAGCTCGTGGGAGAGGCGGATGAATCCCTGAATACCCTCCGCGAGCTGGCACGTGGGATCTATCCCCCACTCCTTGCGGACCAGGGTCTGGCTGCAGCTCTCCAGGCCCAAGTCCGGCGCTCGCCTCTGGCTGTCGAGCTCGACGCCGATGGCGCCGGTCGATACCGACCGGATATGGAAGCAGCCGTGTACTTCTGTTGCCTGGAGGCGCTGCAGAATGCCGCCAAGTATTCCGGTGCCAACCGCGTTGATCTCCGACTCTAGCAGGAGAAGGGCGACCTTGTCTTCGCCGTCGAAGATGACGGCCGCGGCTTCGATACTCGTCGGGTCAAGCCGGGATCGGGTTTGCAAAACATGGCCGACCGGGTGGAAGCATTTGGCGGCCGGTTGGAAATCACGTCTGCCCCTGGTGGAGGCACGCGGATATCGGGACGGCTCCCGGTCACGTCGATCCCCTGAAATCGTTTATGTGATCTTGAGGCCAGCGTAACGGCTGGCGCCCGATTCCGTTACCCCTAGCGAAGGGTATGAGGCTATTGCAATTCGGCCGCGAGAAAGGGCTCCAGATCTGGGCTTCCTGGGGGTCGCTGGCGGTCACGCTCACGCGACTGACTGTCTAGCCGCCCAGTTCCGCCGAACGCCTTCTGCTGCAACGAATTCCGGGTTGCCCGCGTATATAGAGCGGAGGCATGAAGCCGGCCCCGGATCCGGACCTGGTCCGGACGGCGAAAGCGGGTGACGAGGCGGCCTTCGAGCGCCGCCGGCCTACGACTTCCTGCCGATACCAGATTAGTCTCACGCCCTAACATTCGGACATGGCCGGAGCGCCCCGGGTGCGAAGCGCCCTGTTCACGCCGGGGACCGAGGCTTCACGACTCCGCAAGGCCGTCACGTCCGGTTCGGACGTTTGCATCTTCGACCTGGAAGACTCGGTGCCCGCCGGGCGCGAGGCAGACGCCCGCCAGACCGTCCGCGAAGCGCTCGAGGAACTCCATGGACGCGCCCGCATCTGGGTCCGGGTGCATACGGCGTCGAGCCCGCAGATGCTGGAGGACCTTGCGGCGATCCCGCTCGAGAACGCTGAGGCGGTGGTGCTGCCCAAGGTGCGAAGCCGACAGGATGTCGTCAGCTGCCGGGCCGCCATCCTGGCCGCGAAGGGTCCGTCCGACCTGCCCCTCGTCGCCATGGTCGAAACAGCGACCGGCGTCCTCAATGCCGTCGAAATCGCCCGGGCTCCGGAGGTGCTCTGCCTGGCGTTTGGCCGCTTCGACCTCTCGGCAGACCTCGGCGTCGACCCGGACGGCGGCAGCCCAGCCCTGGCCGCGGCGCGAGCGGCCGTCGTCCTCGCCTCAACGGCGGCGGACCTTCATCCTCCGATCGACTCACCCTGGCTCAAGATCCACGACCTCGACGGACTCCGCGCTGCCGCGCAGCGGTCCCGGGCGGATGGCTTCGGCGGCATGCAAGTCATCCATCCATCGCACGTTGACTCCGTGAACGAGCTCTTCTCCCCCACTTCCGAAGAACTCGCCTGGGCCCAAGGCATTCTCGCGTCAGCCGGCGAAGCGGCATCCAGTGGACGCGGCGCCTATACCCACGATGGCCAGATGGTGGATGAGGCGATCGTCAAGAGGGCGCGAGCCATCATTCGCGACGCACCGCGCTGATGGACTTCAGTCTCACCGCCGAGCAGAAGGGATATCGCGAGGGCGTGCGCGCGCTCTGCACGAAGTTTCCCGACTCCTACTGGCGCGAACTCGATGCACGCAAACGCTATCCGGAAGAATTCGTTCGCACGCTGACCGATGGTGGCTGGCTGTCCGTGATGATCCCTGCGGAATACGGCGGCGGCGGTCTCGGGATCGTCGAAGCCTGCATCGTTCTCGAAGAGGTACACGCCTCCGGGGGCAACGCCGCCGCCTGCCACGCGCAGATCTACACCATGGGCGCGCTGCTCCGACACGGCAGCGAGGCGCAGAAGCACCGCTACCTGCCGGACATCGCGGCCGGGCGGCTGCGCCTGCAGTCGATGGCGATCACCGAACCCGAGGCCGGCAGCGACACCTCGCGAATCACGACCTTCGCCCGCAAGGTTGATGACGGATACCTGGTGAATGGGCAGAAGGTCTTCACCTCACGGGTCCAGCACTCCGATCTGCTCCTCCTGCTGGCGCGGACCACCCGCATCGAGGAGGTCCCCCGCAAGACGGACGGCATGAGCCTCTTCCTGGTCGACCTGCGTCAAGCCGGCTCGGCGATCGAGGTTCGGCCGATCGAGACGATGGTCAACCACGAGACCAACGCCCTATTCATCACCGACCTGCACCTGCCGCCCGACGCACTCGTCGGCGAAGAGGGCGGCGGCTTCCGACATGTCCTCGATGGCTTGAACGCCGAGCGGATCCTGATTGCGTCGGAAAGCATTGGCGATGCCCGCTGGTTCGTTGACCGGTCGATTGCCTACGCCTGCGACCGCGTCATCTTCGGACGGCCGATCGGCTCCAACCAGGGCGTCCAGTTTCCGATTGCCCGAGCCTTCATGCATGCGCAGGCCGCCTCGCTGATGCGCTGGCAGGCGGCCACTCTGTTCGATGCCGGGCAACGGTGCGGCGCCGAGGCGAACATGGCGAAATTGCTGGCGTCCGAGGCCGCATGGGAGGCGGCGCAGATGGCAATGACCACATTCGGAGGAAGCGGGATGGCGGTTGAGGTCGGCATCGAGAGGAAGTTCCGCGAAGCACGGCTCTACCTGGTCGCGCCGGTCACGAACAACCTGGTGACGGCGTACGTGGCCGAACACGTGCTCGGGCTCCCCCGTTCCTACGGGCCCAGCCCTGGATAGGCGCTGAGACCGGACCACCGCGACTGGCCGAGGGCCGGGTGCTAGATTACGGGTATGGGAGGGTTTCGGCTGGCTCCTATCCTTGCGGCCACGGCCGTGCTCGCTGCGGCCTGCGGCACCAGTACCAGCAACCAGCCGACCACCGGGTCGACGCTCGTTTTCGGGGCCGCGGTGTCGCTCACCGGCGCGCAGTCCAAGGAAGGCGGCCTCACCAAGCAGGGCTACGATGTCTGGCTCGACTGGATCAACGCGCGCGGTGGGATCGTCGTCAACAACGTCAAGCACCCGGTCCAGATCAAGTACGAGGACGACCAGAGCGATCCCAACCTCTCAGCAACCCTGGTCCAGAAGCTGATCACCGACGAGAAGTCCCAGTTCATCCTGGGGCCCTACGGCAGCGCCGCCACCGCCACCGATGCCATCATCGCTGAGAAGAACGGCATCCCGATGGTGGAAGCGAACGGCGCGGCGCAGGCGATCTTCAACAAGGGCTACAAGTTCACCTTTGGGGTCCTCTCCCCCGCCAACAAGTACCTGACTGGCGTGCTCGATATGGCGGCCACGCTCAGCCCGAAGCCCACCACGATCGCCATGCTGACGGCCAATGACAACTTCTCGGTCGAGGTGGCGAAGGCGGTCGAGGACTACGCCCCCACCGTAGGCATGCAGGTAGTCTTCAGCAAGAAGTATCCGGCGGCGGCCCCGGACGTCAGCGGACTGATCAGCCAGGCCAAGGCCGCCAACCCAGACATCCTGATGAACTCCGGCCACCTGGCGGAGGCGATCAACATCAACAAGGCGGCCAAGCAGCTGGGGCTGGACGCCAAGATCTTCGCCTATTCGGTCGGCCCGTCGACGCCGGACTTCATCAACGCGCTGGGCCCAGACGCCAACTTCGTCTTCGACGGCTCGCAGTGGACCCCGCAGGTCAAATACAAACCATCCTTCTATCTCTCGGTCAGCGATTACGTCAAGGCATACGAGCGGAAGTACAGCGTCAGCCAGCCGCCGGACTACCACGTCGCCGAGTCGACCGCTGCGTGCCTGGCCTTCCAGAAGGCGATGGAGAATGCCGGTTCGCTGGATCCGGCCAAGGTGCGCGACGCGCTGGCCGGCCTCGACGTGATGACGTTCTTCGGCGAGATCAAATTCGATAGCCGTGGCATCAACACCTTCAAGCCGATGGTCGTCGAGCAAATCCAGAACGGCACCCACTACACCGTCTTCCCCGCCGACGTCGCGAACGGCAGGCCGCAGTATCCGACGCCGCCCTGGAGCTCCCGCTAGGACAGAGGTCCAGACCGCCGAGCGGCACTCGTGAGCCAATTCATCCAGCAGGTCATCCTCGGCCTTCTGCTGGGCGGAGTCTATGTCGCGGTCGCGCTCGGCTTCAGCCTGGTCTGGGGCATTCTCAACATCGTGAACCTGGCGCACGGCGCGCTGGTGATCGTGGGTGCGTACATCACCTGGATCCTCTTCGCCCGGCTGCACCTCGACCCGTTTCTGAGCCTGCCCGTGGACGCGCTCGCACTCTTCGTGCTGGGGTATGCGCTCCAGCGAGGAGTCATCAATCGCGTGATTCGGGCGCCGCTCCTCTTCACCTTCCTGCTGACCTTCGGGATCAATCTCGTCATCGTCAGCCTCGTCCTGCTGATCTTTACGGCCGATTTTCGCTCGGTGACGCCCTCCTATTCCGGGAATGGCCTCCACCTGGGCAGCGTGACGATTCCGTACATCCGGCTGGGCGGCCTGGCCGTCGCGCTCGTCCTCGCGGGCATTCTCTGGGCGATCCTCAACCGCACCCGGATCGGCGCCGCCATCCTGGCCGTCGGCGCGGACCGCGACGCCGCCCAACTGGTGGGCGTCGACCTCCGTCATATCTACGCGCTGACCTTTGCGATCGGCGCCGCGTTTGCCGGGGTTGCGGGCGGGATCATCAGTACGTTCCAGTCGATTACCCCCACGGCCGGTGACCCCTACACGCTGCAGGCGTTTGCCGTCGTGATCCTGGGCGGACTGGGTCGGGTCAGCGCTACGGTAGTGGGTGGCCTCGCCTTCGGATTGATCGAGATCCTCGGGCAGAGCGCCCCCGGGCTCGGGTCCGGTTATGCCAACGCAATCGCGTTCGTGGTATTGGTGATCGTACTGGTCGTCCGTCCGCGAGGACTCCTCGGCCGGCTGGCGTGATCGCTCGCGAGCGGCGGCTGCCGCGCTGGCTGCGACGGGGCGGCCTCCCCATCGCCGCGCTCGCCCTCGCCTACATCATCGTGGCGCCTCTCACATCGGTCGATGCCGCCCAGCAGGCAGGCCTACCCCTCCTCACCGACAAGCTGTGGTTTCGAATTGCCACCACCGTGGCGATGTTCGTGGTGATGGCGTCCGCCTGGAACATCATCGGCGGCCTCACCGGGTACGCCAGCTTCGGGAACGTTGCGTTCTTCGGTCTGGGCGCCTACACGGTCGGGGTGCTGGTCAGCAACCGGAACTGGCCGTTTGCGCTGGCCCTGCTCGTGGCCCCACTCGTGGCCGCCCTGTTCGCCGTGCTCGTCGGTCTCCCGTTGCTGCGCCTGCGCGGCCATTATTTTGCGGTCGCCACCCTCGGGGTCGGGGTGGCCGTGGGTGAGGTGGTCAACAACGTCGGGCCGCTGGGCGCGTCAACCGGTCTCTTCCTGCCGATCGTCCGCTCGGACCTGATCTTCTTTTACCTGATGCTGGGCGCCGCCATCCTGGCGGTGGTCACCACCTGGATCATCCTCCGGACCCGATTCGGCTATGGGCTGCTGGCCATCCGCGAGAGCGAGGAGGCCGCGGCCGTGATCGGCGTCAACACCACCTTATATAAGGTTGCGGCCTTTTGCATCGCCGCTGCGCTGACCGGCCTTGCCGGGGGCATCTTCGCCCAGTGGAACAGCTTCATCAACCAGGAAAACGTCTTCGCGATCACGACCAACGTCCAGATGATCCTGATGGCGGTCGTTGGCGGGGCGGGCACGGTGCTCGGACCGGTCGCGGGAGCGGTCGTCCTGGAGTTGATCATCCAGACGCTCGCTGGCGGTGGCTCCGCAGCGGTCTATTCGCAGATCGGTCTCGGCGTGCTGCTGGCGATCTGTGTGATCTTCATTCCCCGCGGTGTCATCGACTTCTTCGGCGGCCAGACCCGGCTTTCCCTGCGGTATCTTCGCCAGACCTTACGCGAGACCAGCGCGTGAGCCTGCTCGCCGTCCGCGACCTCAGCAAGCGGTTCGGCGGCGTGGATGCGCTGGCCGGCGTCACCTTCGCGGTGGAGCCGGGCGAGGTGCTCGGCATCATCGGGCCGAACGGGGCCGGCAAGACCACGCTCCTCAACTGCGTCAGCGGCATGGTCCATCCCGATACGGGCGACATCCGCTGGGAGGAGGAGTCGATCAGCCGGGTGCCACCGTACCGGCGCGCTCGTTTGGGCATCGGTCGCACCTTCCAGATCGTTCGGCCTTTCCCCTCCATGACGGTCCGTGAGAATACCGCGATGGGCGCGCTGTTCGGCCAGCCGTCCGGTCGCCTGCAACCCACGGCCGCAATGGCGCAAGCGGACGAGGTGCTCGAGCTGGTTGGACTCGGGGAGAAGCGAGATTACCCGGTCCTGCGACTCACCGTTCCCGACCGCAAGCGCCTCGAGGTCGCCCGGGCGCTCGCGATGCGACCTCGCTTGCTGCTCCTCGACGAGGTGATGGCGGGACTCAATTCCGTCGAGGTGGAGCAGGCCCTCGAGATGATCCGGCGGGTGCGGGAGGGTGGGATCACGATCGTGCTCATCGAGCACGTGATGAAGGTGATCGTCGGTGTCTGCACCCGCGCCCTGGTTTTCAATTTCGGACGGATACTGGTCCAGGGTCCGCCGGCCGAGGTGCTTCGCGACCGGCGAGTAATCGAGGCATACCTCGGTGAACGGTATGCCCGGGAGCATGGAGCGTGACGGTGAGCTCGCTCCTCCAGGTCGACAAGCTCACCGCCGGCTTCGGCTTGACGCCGGTGCTGTTCGAGGTTGATCTCGAGCTGCGGCCCGGCGAGCTGGTTGCGGTGATTGGCGCCAATGGCGCCGGAAAGTCGACGCTGCTCGGCGCGCTTTCCGGCCTGGTCCGTCTGGTCAGCGGTAGCGTGCGCTTCGGGGACCGGCAAATCACCGGTCTGCGCCCGGAGCGCATCGTAGCCAGCGGCCTGGTCCACGTTCCTCAGGGTCGGCGGCTGTTCGGCACCATGACGGTCGCGCGGAACCTGGTGCTCGGCGCTTACCGCCGGCACGACGGCCAGGTGCAGGAGGACCTGCAGCGGATCCTCAAGTACTTTCCGGCGCTCGCCGACAAGCTCGATCGGGAGGCCGGCACCCTGTCCGGGGGCGAGCAGCAGATGGTGGCCATCGGCCGCGGCCTGATGGCGCGGCCCAGACTGTTGATGATCGATGAGCCGTCGCTCGGGCTCGCGCCGAACATTGTCGACCGGGTGATGGAGATCGTCAAGACCATCAATCAGGACGGCACGGCGGTGCTGCTGGTCGAGCAGGACGTGGTGCTCGCCCTCGAGATCGCGGACCGCGGCTATGTGCTCGAGAACGGGCGGATCGTGATGAGTGGCGGCGCAGCTGATCTGCGCCGGGACCCTGCGGTTCGCAAGGCCTATCTTGGCGTGTGACGAGATGGGCAGCTTTTCGCTTTTCGACCTCCGGGTCACCGTGGAGCGGATCGAGGGACGCTCATCCTGCGGGCTGGCCGTGGGCGACTATTTCGAGGTGACCGAAAGCAGTCACCTTCGAATCCCGCCCGACCGCCATTTCTGCATCTACGCGCTGTCCGCCATTCTCCCGCTGCTGCCGGCGAAGCAGCGGCGGCTGGCGGCGGATGACTGGCTGGAGCAGGAGACCCTGGTGGCCTGCCCGGACCCGGACGAGCGGGTGATCATGCGCATCGAGCGGGTCGGCGAGCGGACGCTTCGGACCGAAGACGTGACGTGATCGAGGTCGGTCTCGGGCTTCAGGGCAACAAAAAGCCGGCGGAATACGCGAAGCTCACCCGGTTGGCGGAGCACTTCGGCTTCGATGTGCTGACCGTTTTTTCCGACCTGATGTATCAGCCCGCGATCGCACCCCTCCTCATCGCCGCGCAACACAGCTCCAGGCTGCGGCTCGGCCCCGCCTGCTTGAACCCGTTTACGCTGCACCCCTACGAGATCGCTGGTCAGATTGCCACGCTCGATCTCGTCTCCGATGGACGCGCGTACCTTGGTCTGGCCCGCGGCACGTGGCTCGCGTCTGCCGGGATCAAGCAGCCGCGGGCGGTGAAGGCCATCCACGAGGCGGCCGACATCATCCGCCTGCTCCTCGCCCGCGATCGCAACGGCTACCAGGGCGAGGTATTTTCCCTCGCGCCTGGGACGGCGCTTCAATACGAAGGTCGTCGGACAGAGGTACCGCTGCTGATCGGTACCTGGTCGCCGAAGACGGCCGCGCTCGCCGGGGAGATCGCGGATGAGGTCAAGATCGGCGGCAGCGCCAACCCGGCAATGGTCACTCGCATGCGCGAGCTGGTCCAGGTCGGAACCAGCCGGGCCGGACGGTCGATCTCAGAGATTGGGATCGTGACGGGGGCGGTGACGGTTGTGGCGGAGGACGGTCGGGCTGCTCGAGAACTGGCGCGCTCCGAAGTTGGGATGTATCTCGACGTTGTCGGCCGGTTCGATCCGACAGGGCCGGTCCCGATCGGGGCCGACATTCCCGACGACGTCCTCGACCGGTTCGCGATGGCGGGCACCCCCGAGCAGGTGACGGAGCAAGTACGCGCCCTCTTTGCGGCCGGGGCGCGTCGCGTCGAGTTCGGATCACCTCACGGAATCACCGAGGAGGACGGCATCCGGTTACTCGGCGAGCGGGTCCTGCCGCGACTGCGATCGGCCGCTAGTCGTTGATCACCAACGCTGCCGAATAGGTGGTCAGCTTGCGCGCGCCCGATGGCTCGCAGACGACGACGTCTTCAATGCGCGCGCCCACGTGGCCGGGCCAGAAGATCGACGGCTCGATCGTGAACGTCATGCCGGGCTGAAGGGGCGTCTGATCCTCTTCAGAGATGAACGGATATTCATGGACGTCTAGCCCGATCGAATGCCCGGTCCGATGCCGGAACCATTTGCCATAACCGGCCGCCTCGATGACCTGGCGACTCGCGCGATCGACTGCGGCAGCCGTCACGCCCGGACGGGCGGCCGTGATCCCAGCGGATTGCGACTCGATGACAAACTGGTAGACGCGGCTGAACTCGGCATCCGGTTCACCGACGAAGATCGTGCGGCCGAAGTCAGAGCAATAGCCGTCGACAACGGCGCCGAAATCGAACGAGACCGACGTGCCCGCGCGGATGGGTTGGTTGGTGAGCCTGGTCCCGGCATCGCGCTGATCGAGCCGCCCGGTCGAGATGATGCCGGTATCGAACGACTCCACTCGCGAGCCGCGCCGTGACATTTCGAGACCGACCTGCGCCGCGAGCTCCGCCTCGGTCACGCCCGGACGGACCTGCGGGCCGACGACGGCCATCGCCTGATCGACGATGCGCGCCGCCGCGGTCATCCGCTCCATCTCGTCGGGCGCCTTGATCTGGCGAAGCGGGCCGATCAAGTCATCGGCGTTCGAGAGCAATGGGTCATGAAGCGCCTCACGCAGGTGGATCAGGGTTTCGGCCCAGGTCCGGGCGCCAACCGCCAGCGACTTCACCGGGCCAATCGCTTTTGCGGTTTGAGTGAGGATGGCGTCGCCATCATCGGTCTCATTGACGATGACAACGTCACCCGAGGCGCCAGCTGGGAGCTCAAACTCGGTGATCATTCGAGGGAGCACGACAATGGGGTCCCTTCCCAGCCGCAGGAAGGCTCCGGCCAGCCAGCCGTGGCGGTAACTCACGTTGCCGAAGGATGGTTCCCGTCGTGGGATGCCGGTCAGGTACTCGAGGTCGCCGGAAATCGGTAGGAACAACAGGTCGATGCTGGCGCGCGCCATGTCTTCGGCAACCCGGGCTCGGCGCTGTGCGTAGTCGAACAGGCTAGAAAAGGGCGGGCGCCCCGGCGTCGGCAGCGGCTGCCCCGAGGAAGCGGTACGCCCAATCCTCCGCGAATTTTCGCGACCCGGCAAAGACGATCGGCACTTCCGGGTAGCGCACCGCCAATCGGCCGAGCATGTCGGCCAACCAGGATCCCCGGCCAGGCTGCGTCCGGAAGAGGTTCGGATAGTCACCTTCGACGACGATGGCGCAGCGTCCGACCTCAGCCAGGCGCGGCATCTGGAATGCCAGGGTTCCATCCGAGAGAGAGGTCGCGAGGTTGGCCAGCGTTTTCCGCTCGACGACCGCGACGACGGTGTCGTCGACAACGGCACCGTAGTCGCCGCCCGCCAGGGTGCGCCGCTCGATCGTCACCGGCCGGCCGGTAAACCGCCAGCCATATTTCTCGCGGGTGTCGACTGCGACAGCCAGGGTGCCCGCCGCGCGACCGCGGGGAATTCGTGCTCCCGGATTGGCCAGTTGAACCGTCGTCTGAGTTTGCCACCAGACAGCTGGCCGTCCACGCGCGTTCGTGAAGACAAACTGCGACCGAGCCAGCTTTGGACGGTCAAGGAGCAGGTCGATGGCGGCCCCGCGACGCCTGCAGGCGACAACCGCTGCCTCGTCGACCAGCCCGCCGCTCTCATCCCAGGGTGTGGCGACCTGCGTGCAGTAAACTCGCGCCGCACGGGGCCACGGATCGCGCGCCTTAAGAACAACGCCACCGTCGACCGGGAGATACACGAGGTACGGCAGCCGACTCTCCGGATCCGGGTTACGAGCCACGCGAAACCGGACGCCCACGGTGCTATTTTCCACTACATGTCCGCCTCAACGCCTAAACAGGCCCTCGTCATCAGCCCCGGTGCCGGTGAACTCGTTGACCTGGGTGGGATCGGGGTGCACTTCAAACTATCGGGCCGTGATACTGGCGGCGCCTTTTCCGTGGTCGAGCATCCGGTCGAGCCGCGGGTACTGATCCCCAGCCACGTTCATCACCGGGAGGATGAGTTCTCCTACGTGGTCGAGGGACGGATTGGCGCCCGAATCGGCGATGACATCCTGGATGTGCCGGCGGGCAGCTACCTCATCAAGCCTCGCGAGATTCCCCACACATTCTGGAATCCGACCGACGAGCCGGCCCGGCTGATCGAGATCATTTCGCCGGCCGGTTTCGAAATCCAGTTCGCCGAAATGGGCCATCAGTTAGGAAAGCGAGAAGGTTTGACGGCGGAGTTCGCTCGATACCTGAGCCAGAAATATCGGATCTCGAACGCCCCGCCCGAGTGGGACGACTGGCTGGACGAGCTGATCGCGACGTACCGCCTGAAGGGAAGGCGCAGCCCGACCGCTGCCGACAATCCGTGAGCAAGCCGCGCCGGGTCAATCCACCGCCGGGTAAGCCGCGCGGAAAGCAGGCATCGTCTTTTTGGCGCGGGCCCTGGCCGATCGCCGGCGTGTTGGCCGGCATCGTGTTGCTCGTCGTCGTGTTCATTCTGATCAGCCGGTCCCAGAATCCTTCGTCGCCTACCGCCAACCCCAACCCAACGGCGGACCCAACCGTGGTGGCCGAGCTCACCCACGTCAGCAGCGCCGTCACGGACGCCGTTGGAACCGGACGGGCAGCCAATCCACTTACTCGAACGGTGACGACAACACTGCTGAGCGGGCCAGATGGCAAGCCCCAGTTCCTTTACATCGGCGCCGAGTGGTGCCCATACTGTGCGGCCGAACGCTGGAGCATGGTCGTCGCGCTCAGCCGGTTCGGAACGTTTCAGGGTCTTCACTTCACCACCTCGTCGAGTAGCGATACATACCCGAACACGCCGACGCTCTCGTTCACCGGCAGCACCTACAAGGGCGCCTACCTCGACTTCGACCCCGCCGATCTCGAAAACCGCGACCGCAAACCGCTGCGCGCGCTCACCCCCCAAGAAACCCAGCTCTGGCAGACGTACGATGCCGCCGGCGATATTCCGTTCCTCGACATTGCCAACCGGTATGCCGCGATCGGGCAGGGAGTCCCGGCTAGTCTCTTGCAGGGAATGACCTGGCAGCAGATCGCTGGCGCCCTATCCGACGCGAATTCGCCAGTGACGCGCGCCATCGTCGGAAATGCGAATTATCTGACGGCCGCGATCTGCAACATTCCCGAGCTGGCCGCCGCTCCCGTCTGCGGCTCAGCAACCATCAAGCAAATCGCCGCTCAGCTCCCCGGCTAAATGGACCAGCGGAGCCAAACCGTCTGGGAGCCCTTGGCCCTGGTGGGCATCGCGGTTGCCGGCGTTGCGATCGCCGGCTATCTCACCGCGACCCATTCGAACGCGCTGCCGCTCATCTGCTCGATCAACTCCGTGGTCAACTGTGCCTCCGTTACGCACAGCGCCTATTCCGTCATCCCCGGGACATCGATACCGATCTCGATTCTGGGGGTGGCCTGGTTCGTGGTCAGTGGCTTGATGTCACTGACCGCGTTGCGAGCCGCGAGCTCCCGCACCCCCGAACCGGCCTGGCTTCGCCCAGTCCACCTGTTGTGGGCAACCCTTGCCCTGATCTTCGTCCTCTACCTCGTGTACATCGAGATCGTTGTCCTGCATCAGATCTGCGAGTGGTGCACCGTCGTGCACCTGCTGGTGGTGGTGACCTTCGTGCTCGCGCTCCTCCGTCTTCAACGAGCCTAGAGACTCACGCCTGAACCGCTTCCTGGACCGGGTTTAAGCTCACTTCTGCAATGGCAGCCGTGCTAAGGCGACGCGCGAACCGGTTGGCCGGGGCCAGCGTCATCGCCACGTTGGCGTTGTTCATCGCCGGCAATGCCTTCCGCGGCGCGACACCAACCCGGCTCATTTCGCCAGACCATCTCCAGGTCGTCGATGGTTGGTGGATTCGCCTCAGCCCGCTGTATGCCCTGGCCTTCGCGTTCGTCGGTGCGCTGATTGTCGCCCGCCGGCCCGGAAACCGCATTGGTTGGGTGGCGTGCGGGATCGGGCTGCTGACCGCGGTCTACGAGTTCGGCCTTGGGTACGAGACCTTCGGAACCTACGTCAACCGATCACTCCCGGCGCTTGGCTTCGTTCGGTGGCTGGAGGCCTGGGAATGGGCGCTGCCCGTCATTCTGATGCTGTTTTTCCTGCCCCTGCTCTTTCCCGATGGAAAACCGATTTCACCGCGCTGGTGGCTGCTCGCCCCGCTGGTCATCGTGGGTTTCGGGCTCGCTATGTTCGGGATCTATATCGGCCAGCTGATCGGCCTGGTCGGTTCGGTCCTCGCAAACGTCAGCCTGTTCATCCGGTACCGCCGTGCCGGTGCGGATGAGCGGCAGCAGATTCGCTGGTTCGCCTTAGCCGGACTGTTGCTGGTCCTCGTTGCCCTCTCTGGGGTCGTGGTCGGTTCGCTCGTTTATCACAACAACACGGTCGTCTTCAATCCCATCTTCGACGTGCTGACGCCGCTCGCGTTCACGGCGCTCGCGGCCTCGCTCGGAATCGCCGTTCTGAAGTACCGGCTCTACGACATCGACGTCTTCCTCCGGCAGACCTTCGTCTATGGCACGCTCGTCGTCCTGATCAGCGTCGTCTATTTCGTGACCGTCGTCACGGTTGGCAGCCGGGTCGGACAACTGCCGCGAAACGACCCTGCGGCGGGGGTGGCCGTTGGTGCCATCGTCGCCCTCGCTTTTCAACCGGTCCGCCGCCGGCTCCAGCGCCTCGCCAACCGCCTGGTCTACGGGAAACGCGCCACTCCCTACGAGGTGTTGTCCGAATTTGGACGCCGGATCTCGACCATGTATGCCAGCGAGGACCTGCCGGTACGGATGGCGCAGGTGCTCGCCGAAGGCGTAGCCGCAGACCGCGCCACCGTCTGGCTCCGGGTGGGCAATGATTTGCGGCAGGCCGCTTCCTGGCCGACCGGCGGCGACGGGCCGCGCGCGCTGCCGCTGCGGGATGGCGAGCTGCCGGCGATCAGCGGCGTCGCCGATGCGGTGCCGGTGCGCTACCAGGGCGAGCTCCTCGGCGCGCTGGCGGTCGCCAAACGCGAGCCAATGACCGCCACGGAACACCGACTATTGAGCGATCTAGGGCAGGAGACCGGACTGGTGCTGAAGAATGCCCGGCTCACGGCGGAGCTGGTGGAACGGCTTGAGGAGCTTCAGGCATCGCGGCAGCGGCTCGTCACGGCACAGGACGCCGAGCGGCGCCGCTTGGAGCGCAACCTGCACGACGGCGCCCAGCAGAACCTGGTCGCCCTGAAGCTCAAGATCGCCCTGGCAAAAAACCTCGCGGCGACCGACCCGCACAGGGCGCAGGCTGCGCTGGACGAATTAACCGGCGAGGCGAACGAAGCCATCGAGACGCTCCGGGAATTGGCTCGGGGCCTCTATCCACCTATCCTCGCGCAGGATGGACTCGTCGCGGCAATCGAGGCGCAGGCACGGCGCACGCCGGTGCCGGTCGAGGTCGTCGGCGGACCGCTGCCCCGCTATGCGCAGCAGACGGAGGCAAGTGTCTATTTCTGCGTTCTGGAAGCGCTGCAAAACGTCGTGAAGCACGCCGAGGCGACGAAGGCGACTGTTTGCTTCGAATCGCAGCCTGGTCAGCTTGTGTTTTCGGTGAGCGATAACGGCCGCGGGCTGAATCCGGACAGGGTCCGCTCCGGGTCTGGCATGCAGAACATGCGCGACCGGATCGAGGTGCTGGGGGGGAACCTCCAGGTGGAAAGCTCGCCGAACGCCGGCACCCGGGTGATCGGCTCGATCCCAGTGGCTTAGACAACCTTCCCTCCCTCGCCTGCGTGGGAGGATCAGCGGATCATCCCTCCCTCGCCTGCGTGGGAGGATCAGCGGATCATCCCTCCCTCGCCTGCGGGGGAGGATCAGCGGATCATCCCTCCCCCGCTTGCGGGGGAGGGTCAGGGTGGGGGCTTGGCCTCGGCCTGGATCGCCCCGCAGTTGCGCCCACGGGATTTGCGGGCGCGTGAGTCTGCGCTGGTCGAGGTAGTGCTTCGCCGTGCGCCGTTTTGAGATGGCAAAACGAATCATTCCAGGCAGGCCGCCAACCCCGATGCCGGGGACAAAACGCCCGGGTCGGAACAGCCACGATCCATTGACCAGTTCGATCGTGCCGCGCACCAGGAAGCTGTGCAGCTTCCAGAGGAACACGTTATGGCTGTGGCAGAGGATGCTGGCTGGTCCGTTGACGAGTTCCGCCGTGCGCGGTAGTCGAACGCGCAAGACCCGTGCTTCCTCATCAAGCTCCGGTTGGCACCGGACGCTGAAAGGTCGGCCGACCAAATCCAGGCCGCTGAGGACAGCGGATGGGTATCGGCGAAGATACTGCCGGATCTCAGCCCACATCGGGGAGCTCAAGGAGCCTGGGGGTCATCGAGAAATCTCCGCGTTCCCACCACAGAATCCGCCTCGGGAAGATCGTGATCTCGAGGCGCATGAAATACCAGTCGACGTACCAGCGCAGCAAAGGGTTGCTGCTCCAGATCGCGCCCGATGGCTGACGTCGGTAGACGAGCTTGACCTCCTTCTCGAAGGCGCCGATGGATGTGTTGACCAAGTCCGGGGCGACGGCCTGACCCTGGACCAGAACGGTCGGCGGATGGTGCAGGCCGCTTCCGGTGGAATCCGAAAACAGGAGCGAGACCCGAGGGTCGCGGCGGATGTTGAAGGCTTTGTCTGGCAGGCCGATCGAGGTGGTGGTCATGAACTGGCCGGTGTCAGGCCGCCAGAACGGCAGCATCGGCCAGGTGATGGGCGTGCCGTCCCGGGCGAGGGTCGTGAACTCGCAAGTTCGGAACTCCCGGAAGACCGCTTCAACCTCGGTCGGTACCGAGATCGCCCTCGATCCCATTGGAACCTCCGCGATGATGTGCCTAAGGTAGCTCGGTCTGGCTGAGCCCATAAGCATGCAGCCTCCCCACCTTGTGGGAGGCTAGCCACATTTGCAGCGTGGTAACTCCCCCCTAGACGGGTAGCTGAATCTAGGTCACGATCGAGACATGCCGGGCAGACTGCGATGGATCGCCTGGTCCTTTGCTATCCTCGCCGTTTCACTTTCTCTAGTCAGCGAGCTCGCTGGGTTCCTATGGCAACCGACGGCACTGCCGAACGGAATCTGGCCGCCCCTTTACGACGTCGTCCTGCCTTTATTTACGTCGTCGTTCGCACTGGTTGGCAGCCTTATCGTGTCGCGCCACGCCAAAAATGTGATCGGCTGGATTTGCTTGACGATCGCCCTCGTAGCAGGTGCCTACGCCTTAACCGTCCGGTACAGCCTGTTTGCCGAATTCGATACCTCCGCGTCGCTACCGGGCGGGCTATGGACAACATGGGTAGTGCAATGGGGGTGGATACCCCTGGACAGCATGCTCTTTGTTTTTCTTCCGGCGCTGTTCCCGACAGGCCGGCTACCGTCTCAGCGGTGGCGCGTCATTTTCTGGCTCGCCATCCCGGCAGCATTGGTGACGATGGCAGCGGCCGCTCTTTACCCCGTCATGAGTTTGTGGACGGCAGGCCCGTCCTGCGTTTGGAGCGCGGCAATCCCGGGCCCCTGCTACCGATTTAACAACCCGTTTCCTCTCACCCTGTCTACCTCACTGCTTGACGTTGTCTTTAGGGTCTCGGGCGGCCTACAAAGCTGTGCGATATTCCTCGCCATGTTGTCGTTAGTCGCGCGATACCGGCAGGCCTCTCTGGAAATTCGCGCGCAGCTCAAGTGGCTCACCAGCGCCATTGCCCTGCTGGCCCTTTCCTCAGCAAGCCTATTCGTGCTCGGGACGCTGCTTCATTTCACGGTACCGGCCGCGTGGTTAATTGCCATCGTTGGGATCATCCTCCTGCCGTTTGCGATCGCCTTCGCCATCCTGAAGCACCGCCTTTACGACATCGATATCGTCCTCAATAAGTCGCTGGTCTATGGCACACTCGCCGTCTTTATCAGCGCTGTCTACGTCACCATCGTCGTCGGTCTTGGGTCGCTCATCGGAACGGGTGGACAACCGAACCTCGCCCTGTCCATCATCGCGACCGCCATCGTCGCCGTCGCGTTCCAGCCGATCCGGGAACGGCTGCAACGAGTCGCGAACCGCCTGGTGTACGGCAAGCGCGCAACCCCCTACGAGGTGCTGTCGCGTTTCTCCGAGCGGGTAGCTGGGACCTATTCCGGCGAAGAGATCCTGCCTAGGATGGCCCAGGTGCTGGCGGAAGGCACCTCGGCTGCCCGCGCTGATGTCTGGCTCCGGCTTGGGAACCACATCGCGCCCGCGGCCTCCTGGCCTTCGGGCGATGTGCCGGCGCCGGCGAGGATTGCACTCACAGCTCAGCAGCTGCCGCTGATGCCCGACGTCACTCGCGTGGTGCCCGTGGGTCACCAGGGCGAGTTACTGGGCGCGCTGAGCATCAACAAACGTGCCCGCGACAGCCTGACTCCTGTCGAAGACGATCTGCTCAAGAATCTTGCGGCGCAGGCGGGACTCGTGCTTCGAAACGTTCGTCTCACCGCTCAGCTTCGGGGGCGGCTCGACGAGATTTCCAGCCAGGCCGCAGAACTTCGCGCTTCGCGGCAGCGGATCGTCGCCGCACAGGACGCCGAGCGGCGCCGTCTGGAGCGCAACATTCACGACGGCGCCCAGCAAAACCTGGTCGCCCTGGCGGTCAGGCTTCGGCTGGCTGCGACGCAAGCAAAGAAGAATCCCGCTCGAGCCGCCGAGTCGGTGCGGACGCTTCGAACTGAGACCGATGAAGCGCTGCAGACCCTGCGCGACCTGGCGCGCGGCATCTATCCCCCGCTGCTTCGCGAACAGGGCCTGATGGCGGCGCTGGGGGCCCAACTTGAGAAGATGCCGACCCGCGTCGAAATCTCGGCGGCCAGCGTGCCGCGGCAGGCACCTGATGTCGAGGCGGCCATCTACTTCTGCTGCCTCGAAGCATTGCAAAACGCGAGCAAGCATGCGCGGGCTTCGACAGTCCAGCTAAGCGTCGAGCAGGACAACGGCGAGCTGCGCTTTTCCGTAGTCGACGATGGCGTTGGCTTTGACCATCGAACGGTGGCCCTGGGCACAGGGCTGCAGAACATGAAGGACCGCGTTGAAGCACTCGGCGGCTACCTCGAGATCAGTGCCGCGCCAAAGTCAGGGACGCGCGTGACAGGACGGATTCCTGCGCTCGCTCACTCACTGACATGAACGCTCGGACAGCGGCCCGACTGGCATGGTCCGCCTTTCTGATTTCGGCAGTGGTCGGCGTCGTAGCTGTGGCTATCGGGCTCGCGGCGAGGACCTCGGACGTGCGGACGTTATTTCAGCCCGTTCTTTTCCTGCTCTTCTCGTTGGTTGGCGCGGCCATCGCTGCGCGGGATCGTCGCAATCCAATCGGATGGATCTTTGTCGTGTTGGGTTTTGCCTTCATGGTTCTGGTCGCCAAAACCAGATATGCCGGTTTCGCTGCACCGATCCATGCTCCTGGGATCGCTTTCGTAAACTGGCTCGACTGGGCCTGGCCCCCGGTCAGTGGCCTGGCCATCTTCCTCGTCCCACTTCTTTTCCCAACCGGGCGGCTGCTGTCGCCCCGCTGGCGCATTTTCGTGGGTTCCGCAGTCCTGTTTGCAGTACTCAGCGGCACGGCGGGGGTGCTGGCGCCCGGCAATCCCATGGGCCTCCACGTCGATGAGGCGCAACGGGTCAAGCTCAGCGATCTCTCCGTTATTCCGGGCGCGATCGCTCTGGCCGGAACGTTGGCATCCCTCGTCGTACGTTATCGGCGGGCGGCAGCCGTGGAGCGTCAGCAGCTGAAATGGTTCCTGGTGGCTTCGGTGCCCTTCATCCTCGGTTTCGCGCTGCGTGGTGCCATCAACCCGGACGTCCAGAGCGCCATCGTCACAGTCGGCCTCATTGCCCTGCCGCTGAGTGTTGGACTTGCGATTCTCAGGTATCGCCTCTACGAGATCGACGTCGTCATCAACAAGTCGCTCGTCTACGGCGCGCTGGCCGCATTCATCACGGCCGTGTATGTCGGCATCGTTGTCGGGATCGGCTCCCTCTTCGGCAACGGTGGCAGACCGAACCTCGCCCTTTCCATCGTCGCCACTGCGATCGTCGCGGTGGCGTTCCAGCCGGTACGTGAACGGCTTGAGCGGCTAGCCAATCGACTGATCTATGGCGAGCGGGCCACACCATATGAGGTGATGGCGAATTTCGCGGACCGGATGTCCGGCGCGCTTTCGGTGGACGAGGTTCTGCCCCGGATCGCGGAGGCGGCCGCCCAGGCTGTCGGCGCCCCCATGGCTCGAATCACCTTATGGCTTCCAGATGCCGGACGGCGGACCGTGAGCTGGCCAAAGGACGCCACGATCGGGGACGGTCGCATCCTCCCGGTCTCATATCGCGGCGAGCCTATCGGTGAGCTTTCGGTCGCAGAGAGCGCCGGCCAACCAATCAGGCCATCCGAGGCCAAGCTCCTCGCCGATGTCGCAAGCCAGGCCGGATTGGTCCTCCACAACGCTCGTCTGACCCTCGAGCTGCAGGTTCGGTTGGCAGAAATCTCGAGTCAGGCGGCCGAGCTGCGCGCCTCACGGCAGCGCCTGGTCTCGGCTCAGGATGCGGAGCGGGAGCGGCTCGAGCGCACCATTAGGGATGGAGCCGAGCGCGAGCTGGCCGATATCGCATCAGCGCTCAAGTCGGTGCCTGAGGCCCTGGCCCAGCGTCCTGAGGAGGCGGTCGCGACCCTCGAGCGACTCACCCGACAGGCCAGCGCCACGCTTGAAGAGTTGCGCGATCTCGCTCGGGGCATTTACCCGCCGCTCCTGCGCGAGCATGGCCTGCGGGCCGCTCTCGAGGCGCAGACCACAAAGATCGGCAAGCCGATCACGATTGACAGCGACGGCATCGGCAGATATCCGTCCGAGGTGGAGGCGGCCGTTTACTTCTGCTGCGTCGAGGCGATGCATCGCGCGACTGGGCCTGCCGAGATTCGGCTGAGGACGACAGACGGTCGACTCGATTTCTCGATTGCCGGGACGCAGTTGCACGACGACGATGTCATACAGCAGCTTGAAGATCGGGTCCAGGCGCTTGGCGGACAGTTAACCGCTGAAGGCGAAACGCTGGCTGGATCGATTCCCGTGGATCAGTTCTTTTTCGCGGCTTCCCAGGCAGCGGTCAGTCGATCCGGTTCGAATTTCGCCTTCGAGATATAGGTAGACGCGCCGCATTCCGCCGCTCGCGGGGCATATTCCGCTTCCTCATAAGTCGACAGCAGAAGCACGACCACCGTGCCGTTCGAGTTTTTCAGGATTTGCCGGGTCGCTTCCAGGCCATTGATCCCCGGCAGGTTGACGTCCATCAACACCAGGTCGGGGTTCAACTGCTGACTGGCCACGACGGACGCTTCGCCCGTCTCTGATTCGCCAATCACGTCGAAGCCGTCCGTGGCCTCGACCACGGCTCGGGCCGCTTCGCGAAACGGCGCCTGGTCATCCACGATCAAGACTCGCACTGCCATGTGTCCGAATACAGAATGACAGGTTTTCAGGCCGGCAAAAATAGTGCCAGCACTACCGGGATTGTTCGGCTAACTCGACCTGCTGGACCGAGCGTGAAGCCCTATTCTGTTGCGGTGACGATCCGGCTGGTGCTCGCCGAGGACAACTACCTGGTTCGCGAGGGGATCCGGCAGCTCATCGAAACCCAGCCGGACCTGGAGCTGGTAGCGGTCTGCACCGACTTTGATTCCTTGCTCGCTGCGGTTGAGACCCACCACCCCGACGTCGTCCTCACCGATATCCGGATGCCCCCCACCGGGACCGACGAGGGCGTGCGCGCCGCTGAACGGCTGCGGCAGCAGCACCCGAAGACCGGCGTCGTGATCTTGAGCCAGTACAGCGACCCGGACTATGCGCTCGCGCTGCTGGAGAAGGGTGCGACCGGCCGCGCGTACCTGCTCAAGGAGCGGATCTCCGACATTGAGCAGCTGACGAATGCCATCCGTGAGGTCGCCAATGGCGGATCGGTGATCGACCCGAAAGTCGTCGAGGCCCTCGTCGCGGCCAAGGTGCGCAAGCCGCAGTCACCGCTGGCCGAGCTCACGCCGCGCGAGCGCGAAGTCCTGGGCCTGATGGCGGAGGGCAAGAACAACGCCGCCATCGCCGCCCGGCTGTTCCTCACCGAGCGCGCCGTCGAAAAGCACATCAACTCGATCTTCTCGAAGCTCGCACTGACCGAGGAGAAGGACACCCACCGCCGGGTGCGCGCCGCCCTCCTCTTCCTTTCCGAAGAGCAACACCGATGACCGGCGCTAAGCCGAGAACCCGGACCTGCAACGTGCTGGTCATCGGCTCGGGCGCCGCCGGGTTGCGCGCCGCGATCGCGGCCACCCAGGCAGGGGCCGACGTCCTTGTCATCGGCAAACGGCGCCGGCTGGACGCACACACCGTGCTCGCCGCCGGCGGGATCAACGCCGCGCTCGGTACGCGTGACCCGCAGGACAGCTGGGAGCAGCACTTCGCCGACACGCTGCGCGAAGGCTACGTCCTGGGCGACCCGCGGATGATCGAGCTGCTTGCCCGGGAGGCGCCGCGCGCGATCCAGGAACTCGCCGAATGGGGCTGTCCATTCGCCCGCACCGAAGACGGTCGCCTCGACCAGCGCTTCTTCGGTGCGCATACCTACCGGCGAACCTGCTACGCCGGCGATTACACCGGGCGGGCGGTGCTCTATACTCTCGCCGACAAAGCGCAACAAATCGGCGTCCCAGTCGTCGAGGACCAGTACGTCTCGAGTCTGCTCATCGGCGACGGCGCCTGCTTCGGCGCCTTAGCCTTCAACCTCGTCTCCGGTGAGCGGACGGTCTTCGAGGCTGATGCGGTGATCCTCTGCACCGGAGGACACACCCGTCTCTGGCGTCGCAGTTCCTCGCGCCGCGACGAAAACTACGGCGAGGGCATGTTCCTTGCGCACGAGGCCGGTTGCCGCCTGAAGGACATGGAGCTCGTCCAATTCCATCCCACCGGGATGGTAGTGCCGGAAGAAGCCGCCGGTACACTCGTCACCGAGGCGGTCCGCGGCGAAGGCGGCCGGCTCTACAACGCGAGGGGCGAGCGGTTCATGGAGCGCTACGATCCGCAGCGGCTGGAGCTCAGCGCGCGTGACCGCGTGGCGCTGGCCGTGTACACGGAGATCATGGAAGGCCGCGGCGGCCCGCATGGTGGCGTCTTCCTCGACATCACGCATCGTGACAAGGCCTACATCCTGGAGAAGCTTCCCCGAATGTACCGGCAATTCATCGAATACCAGATGCTCGACATCTCGAAACAGCCGATGGAGGTGGCGCCGACCGCGCATTACTCGATGGGCGGCATCGTGGTCGAGCCAGCTACCGCAGCGACGGAGGTCACCGGCCTGTATGCGGCGGGCGAATGCACGTCGGGGCTGCACGGCGCCAACCGGCTGGGCGGGAACTCTTTGGCCGAAACCGTGGTTTTTGGCCGCCGCGCCGGCGAGGCGGCTGCGGCGTTCTCCGAGAACAGCGAGGTGCAGCGTCGCTCACGCCGCGCGACCGATGCGGCCGGACGGGACCTCGATCAGTTCATCAAGCCCGGCGAGGAGCTGGCCCGTCTCCTCCAGCGAACTCTTCGGGACCTGATGTGGGAGTCCTGCGGTGTGGTGAGGGACGAAGCCAAATTACTGGATGGCCTGAAGAAGCTCGAAGATTTGAAGCAGGCTGCCAGCGCGGTCGACGTCCGCCCGGGTCAGGAAGGCTGGGCGGAACTCGCCCACGTCCTTGACTTGCGCGCGGGCCTGCTGGCGGCTGAGGCGACGATCCAGGGCGCACTGCACCGGCGCGAGAGTCGGGGAGCCCACCAGCGGTCAGACTTCCCTCACCTCGACCCGCAGCTCCAGGTGAACTTCAACGTCCGGTACGGTCGGGCCTCGGGTCGGCTGGAGATCACCAGTGAGCCGGTCCCACCGGTGGCGAGCGACCTCGCTGGCTGGTTGGGCGAAGCGGGCGAGCTCGAGGTGGCCGCCGACCGCCTTTTGGAATAGGTTTCCCCTGGGGGATTTGGTTTCCGTCCGCCGGCAGCAGGCTCAGCAGTCCGGGGCCACGTAGGTGGCGAAGACGAACGGTCGGTCCGTCCGGACCTTAGATCGAGGGCCCCGACCGGGGCTGCACCGCTCCTCACGGGAAGCCCGTGAAAAGCAGTGCAGCAGCAGCACTACGCTCGGCTAGCGGAAGACGCCGTTTCGCTCGCGACCGACGACAGCAAAGTTCCTCGTCGAAGAATCCGCAGGAGCGGACTTGAACGCGAACCCCGCTTCGGTCGCGGACCATTCAACGGTGGCCCCAGTGCTCTGGCCAGTGATCGTAAACAGGCTCGAAGATGCACTGAACGCGCCCGTTCCCCCCGTCCACGTCACGGCGAATGACGCTTCAGCCGGAACACTCGGCCCGTCGCTCAAGGCGTTGCCGATGTTTCCATAATCCGGCAGTTTCACGTCTTTAGCGATCGCCGACGCCCTACCCGTATCGGGGTTCGCGGAAACGGTCTCTTCCGGGAACCGCCGTGTCCAGAACAGGCCGTGCGGGAAGGGGTTGATGTCGAGGTTGAAATCGTGAATCTGGCCCACGCCAACCTGGCTGGGAAACAGATCCAGTCAGACAAAAACGAAGGTTCCCTCGTGGTTCTGGCCGCCCATTCCGATGTATTGGCCCTGCATGAACCGCATGTCAGCGTCGAATACCAGGGGGGTCGAGGCACCGGTGTTGGTGTTGGTTCCGGTTCCTGTCCCACTGACGGCGGCCACGCCAAGCACGCCGTTGAAATCGCTGATCGCGGACAGTTCAGTGTCAGGCCCCGGAAGCTGGATATGGAATGGAGTCGCGGCCCCGAACAAGGTCTCGGGGATCGGTTTTGGATCGACGCTGGAGAACTCAGCCGCTTCGGCGAGCGCGGGCATCCAGAGCGGCGCCGCAACGGCGACTCCGGTTGCGGCAGCCGTCGTACTGAGGAACTGCCTCCGCGACACTGCCCGACTCCAAAAGTGGCGATGGCCTGATCGCCCATCTGCCAGCATGACGCGCGAAAGCGTTTGATCAGGTATTCGCATCCCTCCTCCTTCCCCGCCACGGGAACAGACAAGCCGGCCCCCCGCTCACAGACACTACTCCTACATCACTCTCTGTCAATCGCACACTTGTTCGGAGTGAGCGAGATTTAGGCGAGTGGCATCCGTGCCGCGAGCTTGTAGACCACCACCGGCGTCTGGCGGCCCTTGACGCTGGTCGGCGGCATTGGGCTTGCGTCGACGGTCTGATGCAACGCGACGAAGGTCGCTTCGCTCATCGCCGTCTCTCCGCCTCGGGCCAGCTGCTGGATGCGCTGGGCGAGATTGACGCTGTCACCGACACAGGAGTACTCGACGCGTTCTTCGGACCCGAGGAGCGCTGCCGCGACCTGGCCGGTCGAGAGGCCAATGCCGAGCTCGAAAGCGGGGAGGCTCTTTGAAGCCCAACGCGCGTTGATCGCGAGCTGGCGGGTGTGCATGTCCCCCGCGGCGGCCAGCGCCCGGTCGGCGTGGTCTTCCTGCGGGAGCGGGGCGCCGAACACGGCCATGACCGAGTCGCCGACGAACTGCATCACCGTGCCCCCCTGGGCCAGGATCGCATGGTTCATTTCCGCGCGATGCTCGTTCAACTGACCGGCGAGGATGCTGGGATTGGCGGCTTCGGCGATGGTCGAGTAGCCGCGGACGTCCGACATGAGCACCGTCACGGTCAGGAGCTCCGTCTCGCCGATCCGGCGCCCCTCGCGGCGAAGTTTGTCGGCCAGGCCTGTGGGGAGCAGGCGGCTCAAGCTTTCGCCCTGTTCCTCGCGGTCGACGATGGCCTGGTGAAGCATCTTCAGCCGCCGCAGCGAGCTGTTGACGCCCCCGCTCGCCTGCTGGGCAAGCTTGAGAAAGAGCTGTTCGATGGCATCGGAGACGGCGGCCGGCGTGGTCCGTTGCGAGACCGCGATCGACTGGATCGATCGGCCCTCGGCCACCAGCTGGAGCAGCTCCTCGTCCGATTCGGCCAGATCACGGCCGGCCGTCACCGGTTGGACGAGGGCCTGGACAATTTTGGGATCGAGCATGGAGCCTCCGGTCGAGACCTCGCGGATCGCGCGCGCGAGCTGATCGCCCTCGGCCACGCGGTCTTTCAAGAGATAGGCGTAGCCGGACGCGCCTTCACCCAGCAGCGCGATCGCGTAGTCCGGGTCGTCGTACTGGGACAGGACGACGACGCCGGTTCCCGGGTTGCGTTTGCGGATCAGCTTGGCGGCCTCGATCCCTTCCCGCTCGAAGTTCGGCGGCATCCGGATGTCGGTGACCAGCACCTGGGGGGCGCTCTTCTCGGTGCCGTCGACCAATTCCTGGTAACTGCCGGCCACCCCGATCACCTCGATGTCCGCGGCCGTGCTCAGCAGCGCCCGCACGCCCTCGCGGACGATCAGGTTGTCGTCTGCCAGAAACACCTTGATCCTGTGGTCGTTTGCCACCGGACTAAGTTACCGTCATGGAAGGCATAGCGGTCAAGGGAGGCGAGCATGCGAAACCTGGTGGGTGTTACCCGCCAGCGGGTAGCCTGCTCCCACGATCGACGGGCTGTCGTCTCTCGCCTAAGCTTGCCGCAGACCCCCGCCCTGACCCTCCCCTAAAAGGGGGGAGGGAGAAACAGCTAGAGGAGGCTGGCCATGCGCTACGAATCCGCGATCACGTCCGTCTCCTGGATTCCGTCGGAGGCGATTCCCGGTATGATGCGGCTCCCCTTCGACCTGGGTCCTGTGCACTACGACGATCCGCCGGGGGACCGGCTCGGCGACATCCCGACGCTGGCACGCTCCGGCACGGTCCGCTTCATCAATGAGTTGCGCGCCTGGGTCGAGGTCGAGGACGGCTGGATCGTTCGCCACGGTCATGCGGGCCGGGGCTGGATGGGGAAGACAAAACTCGGATTCGGCTCGCGCAAAATCCTTTATCCGACCATCCCTATGCGGGACATTCGTCCAGAACCGGAAGCCAGCAAGCTCTCGGTTCGCTTTGTCCAGACGACTGGCGGTCGCGTAGCCATGCCGCTCCCGCGCAAGCTCAATCGAGCCCCGTTCGTTCAGATCATGCCGCCTCTCGTCTGGACGACGCTGGCCCTCGTAATCAATCCGGACGGCTCCGCAACACACGATGTCATTGGGGCCAGTCCCTTCCCCCGACACTGGATCTATGACGCGTCCGGCAAGCTGATCCAGAAAGTCGCCGTGACCGACTTCAAGTCCTGGTCGGGTGACATCTTCGGGGAGCGCACCCCCTGGGGTAACGAGGACTCGCCGGCATTCGTCACGGAAGTCGAGACCGCCCTGGAGCGGGAGCTCTCGCAAACCATCATGCGCGGTGGCACCAAGCCGCAGTTCCGCAAGCTGACCGCAGGACAGGCACTGGTAGAGCAGGGCCAGCCTGGTGATGAGCTTTTCCTCCTGCTCGACGGCGTTCTTTCCGTCGAGGTCGATGGCAAGGCGCTCGCCGAAGTCGGCCCCGGCGCCATCCTCGGCGAACGCGCCTTGCTCGAGGGCGGCACCCGAACGGCGACGCTGCGGGCGCTGACCCCGGTCCGTGTCGCCGTGGCGACGGCTGATCAAATCTCCGCAGAAGCCTTGGCCGAGGTGGCCAGCGGTCACCGGCGTGAGGGGAAGCCTTAGGGGCGAACCACTAAATTCACGCTGTGCGCATCTACGTTTGCGGCGTCCGGGGCTCTACCCCATCCCCTGGGCCGGCGTTCGTTCGATACGGCGGCAATACCTCGTGCATCGCGCTGGCACTCGATGCAGGGCCGCCGACGCTGGTGCTGGATGCCGGCACCGGCCTCCAGCGCCTGAGCCCGCTACTCGACGGCCGTCCATTTCGCGGATCGATCCTGCTGAGCCATTTGCACTGGGACCACACGCATGGCCTGCCGTTTTTCGGTGCGGGCGACCGGCCCGATGCGCAGGTCACGCTGCTGATGCCGGCGCAGGGTGACCCGACCAATGTGCTGGCGCGTGCCATGTCGCCGCCCCACTTCCCCATCAAGCCGTCGGAGCTGCGCGGCAAATGGCGATTCCTCGGCATCCAGGAGGGTCCGCGATCGGTCGAGGGCTTCGACGTGCTGGCCCGCGAGATTCCGCACAAGGGCGGCCTGACCTACGGCTACCGGGTCACCGGCGGCGGAGCCACGATCGCCTATCTTTCGGACCACAGCCCGATCGTTCTGGGCCCGGGCCCGGCCGGACTGGGCGTCTATCACCCGGCGGCCCTCCAACTCGCCCGCTCGGCCGACCTGCTGATCCACGACGGACAGCTCATCCAGTCGCAGTTTGCCAAGTGGGCGCCCTTCGGCCATTCGGCGGTCGAATACGCGATCGGGCTCGCCGAGACCGCCGGGGCGCGCCGCCTGCTGCTCTTTCACCACGACCTGGCACGCACCGACGACGAGATCGATGCGATCGTCGCGGCACATCGCGGTCGTGGCGTCCCGGTGGAAGCGGCAGCGGAGGGCGCGGTCATCGACCTTGGCTGAAGGGCGGGTCGATGCCGTGGTGGTCGGCTCGGGGCCCAATGGGCTGGCGGCGGCGATCCGGCTCGCCCAGACCGGCAAATCGGTCACCGTCCTGGAGGCGGAGGACACGATTGGCGGCGGCGCCCGCTCGGCGCAGCTGACGCTCCCCGGATTCATTCATGACGTCTGTTCCGCCGTCCATCCCCTGGCCGTTGGTTCGTCGTTCTTTCGCACGCTACTGCTGGACCGCTATGGCCTGGAGTACGTTCAACCGGAGATTCCCCTCGCCCATCCACTCGATGAGACGACCGCCACGCTGATGCGTTCGATTGACGAAACGAGCGCGGGCCTGGGAGCCGATGGCGCCGCCTACGCGCTCTTGATGGGTCCACTGGTCCGCCATGCGGATTTCCTGATGGCGCAGTTCTTCGCCCCAATCCGCGTCTCGCCCAGCGCCGCCACCCATCCGCTGCTGCTGGCGCGCTTCGGCAGCCTCGCGATCCGCTCCGCGGTAGGCCTGGCCAAGAGCGCGTTCAAGCAGGCGCCCGCGCGGGCCCTGTTTGCCGGCCTGGGCGCCCACTCGATCCAGCCGCTCGAGAATCTCTCGACAGCCGGCTACTCGTTGATGCTGGGGGTGAGTGGGCACGCGTATGGCTGGCCGGTGGCGCGGGGCGGGTCGCAGAAGATCGCGGATGCGCTGGCCGCGCACCTGCGGACAATGGGGGGCAGCGTCGTCACCGGACGCCGAGTGGGGTCGATGGGCGATCTCCCTCCGGCTCGTGCCTACCTCTTCGACGTCACCCCACGGCAGCTGCTGGCCATCGCCGGCGAGGCGCTGCCGCCCGGCTATCGCCAGGAACTCGGTCGGTTTCGCTATGGCGCGGGTGTCTTCAAAGTCGACTGGGCGCTGGCTGCCCCGATTCCCTGGCGAGATCCTCGATGCCTGCGCGCCGGCACGGTTCACCTCGGTGGCACGCTGGAAGAGATCGCCGCCTACGAGGCGGCGGTTGGAAAGGGACGGATCGAAGGAGCCCCGTTTGTGCTCCTCTCTCAGCCGAGCCTGTTCGACCCCACTCGCGCCCCGGCGGGCAAGCACACGGTTTGGGCATACTGTCATGTCCCCAATGGCTCGACCGCGGACATGACCGACCGAATCGAGGCACAAATCGAACGCTTCGCCCCGGGCTTCACGAACCGCATTCTCGCCCGCAGCGTGATGGCGCCCGCCGATATCGAACGGCATAATGCCAACTGCATCGGCGGCGACATCAACGGCGGCAGTGCGGATCTACGCCAGTGGTTCCTGCGGCCGACCCGCCGGCTCTATGCCACGCCGAATCGGCAGATCTATATCTGCTCGTCCTCGACGCCCCCGACGGGCGGTGTCCATGGCTTGTGCGGCTACTTCGGCGCGCAGACCGCGCTCCGGCGGGCCTTCCGATGACCGGCGATCTCCCTCCCCCGCTCGGGGGGGAGGGTCGGGGTGGGGGCCCGCGCCAGGTCGTCATCCTCGGCGGCGGCCACGCCGGAGTCCGCTGCGCGCAGGAGCTCGCTCGGCGGCGCCGTCCGTCCGACAACCTCGAGATCGTGCTGGTCAGCCGCGAGAACGTCGAAGTCTGGCACGGCCTGATGCCGCAGATCCTCTCTGGCGTCCTGCAACCGCAACATGTGCTCGTTCCGCTGCGCGAGTTCCTTGCCGACGTCCGCGTCTATACCTACGGCATCGAGGAGGTCGACCTCAAGGGTCAACGGGTGACGCTCAGCCGCGGTGATGAGAGCCGGCAGATCACCCTCGACTATGACTACCTGGTGCTGGCGCTGGGGTCGATCACCGACCTCTCGCGGTTCCGCGGGCTGCAGGAGCACGGCCTGCAGACCAAAACCATCGGCGACTTCATCTATCTCCGCAACCACCTGATCGACATGCTCGAGACCGCCGCCGTCGAGACCGATCCGGACGAGCGCCGCCGCCTGCTCACTTTCGTGATCGCCGGAGCCGGTTTCGCCGGCATCGAGATCGCCTCCGAAGCCAACGAGTTCATCCGTTCATCGCTGCGGTTCTATCCGTCGATCGATCCGCAAGAGATTCGGGTGATCGAGGTCGACATCCTGACCCGCATCCTGCCGGCCTTCGACGAACGGCTGGCGGATCGGGCGATGCGCCGGATGCGACGGCGCGGCATCGAATTGCGGCTGGGGGTCGGGCTCTCCGACGCCACCGCCGGCTCGGTGACGCTCGCGAATGGGGAACGGATCTTGACCCGAAGCATCATCGTCACGGTCGGGGTTGGCACCAATCCGCTGCTGACGAAGCTGCCCCTGCAGATCGTCCGGGGTCGGGTGAAGTGTGACGAATTTTGCCGCGTCGACGGGTGGCCCAATGTCTACGCCGTCGGTGACAACGCCGCCGTCCCGTCCCCTTCCGGGGATCCCTACCCCGCCATGCTGCTGGTGGCCTTCACCGAGGGTCGCCAGGTGGCGGCGAACATCATGGCCGCCGTCCGCGGCCAATCGCCGCAGCCATTCCACTTCAAGCGCTTCGGCGACGTGGCGCTGCTGAGCCGCGGCTACGGTCTCGCCCAGGTGAGGGGGCTCAAGCTGCATGGCTGGCCGGCGGCCGTCCTCGCCCGCGGCCTCTTCCTGACGTATATGCCAACCTGGCGCCGCCGTATCGCCCTGCTGCTGCACTGGTGGTCGAGCGCCATCTTCCGCCGAGACATCAGCCAACTGCGCATGGGCCGCAGTGACGCGGTAGTGCCGATGCGCTTTAGCGCCGGCGAGACGATCGTGCGCGAAGGCGACATCGCAAGTCGCTTCTACGTCATCACCTCGGGTGAGGTCGAGGTCCTCCAACAGATTGATGGCGTCGAGCAGCCGCTGCGCCGGCTGGGTCCCGGGCGGCATTTCGGTGAGCTGGCCCTCCTCCACAACAGCAAGCGGACGGCCAGCGTCCGTGCCGTCACCGAGACGACGGTGCTCGCGATCGCGCGCCAGGATTTCGCGAGCCTCGTGGGGAACATGCCAGAACTCCAGGAGGCCGTGCAGAAGGGACCTGCTTCCGATTAAGCAAGCTCAACCATTATCCGTTCGCCAGCCCATGCTCAGCCGAAGTATTCCAATACGAGCGATTGACACACAGGCTGCCATCGTGGTTCGAATGAAGGGATGGCGATGCTCCCCGACGATGCCTGCCCATATCCGCGCCCCTTTCCAAAAGGCTTTGACGAATGCGCAGCCTTCGAACGGCACGCGGGATCATGCAGAAATCTCACGATCGGTACGTACTCGGACGGCGTCAACCATCACTACGGGCGCTGCCGGCTAGGCGACGGGGCCGCCAGGATGGCGTTGCTCAAGCATCACATCGTGCAGCGCGATACCTACATCAGTAGGTACGCCGATCCAGAAGGGCTGGATCAGCCGACGCCGTCGATCCCTCCCCGCTAGACTCAGCGGCCCCCTAAGATTCTTCTGAGCGCATGCCGGTCACGCACGGCGTCCCGACCATCACCATCAATCACGACCACCAGTTCCTGGTTTGCGATCCCAACGCCACCATCGTGCCGAGCGGCGCGGTCGGCTTCTTCGCTCGGGACACGCGCTTCGTCTCCAGCTACTCCGTCACCATCAACGGCCGGGTCCCCCTCCTGCTCGACGCGAGCACGATCGATCACTTCTCGGCACGTTGGGAATTTACCAGTCCCGAGTTACCGCTGGCGGGCACCCGTGACGGCGCTGAGCACGATGTCATCCTGGAGGAACGTTCTGTCGGCTTCCGCCTCGACCGCACCATTTTCGAGGGTATCCACGAGGACTACGACCTGGTTAGCTACGCGCCCGACCCGATCCGGCTGATTCTCGAAGTTGCGATCGAATCCGACTTCGCCGATATCTTCGATGTCCGCCGCCGGCGCCTGGTCCGGCGTGGCGACCTGCAGAGCTCGTGGCACGAAAAAGCCGGCGAGCTTCGCACCACCTACGTGAACGGCAGCTTCAAACGCGAGCTGGTCATTATGGTCGAGCGCGCCGACGCTCATCCAGAATTCGCCAACGGCCGGCTGCAGTTCGTCATCAACCTCGCGCCGAAACAGACCTGGCACACCTGTGTCCAATGGCTCCCGATAATCGAAGGCCATCGCGCTCGGGTGCTGCCGTGCAGCGCGATCCAGAATCGGCACGCCGAGATGGCGACTGGCGTTCTGCCGCCCGTCGACATCGAAACCAGCCACCCGACGCTACCCGTAATCTGGCGCCAGGCGGTCGCGGACATGGAGGCCCTCCGGATGTCGGATTTCGCGGTTCGGCGCAGCGTCTTCATCCCGGCCGCCGGCATTCCGTGGTACGTCACCCTCTTCGGTCGCGACACCCTGGTGGTCGCAATGGAGAGCATCAGCGGATTCCCCGAGTTCGCCTTCGGCGCCCTCGATCGACTCTCGCGCGTGCAGGCGACCGATGACAACGCCGAGCAGGACAAGGAGCCCGGGAAAATCCCACACGAGCTGCGCTTTGGGGAGCTGGCCAGCCTTGGGTTGCTGCCCTTCGCACCCTACTTCGGCACGGCGGACGCGACCTTGCTCTATCTGATCGTCCTCTCGTACGCGTTTCAGTGGTCAGGCGATCACGAAATTCTCAATCGCTACCGGAAGAATGGCGAGGCGGCGCTCAACTGGATGCTGACCTATGGCGACCGGGATCAGGACGGCTTCCAGGAGTACAAGACGCGCTCACCGCGCGGCTTCTATTGCCAGGGTTGGAAGGACTCGCACGACGCGATTCGCCACGAGGATGGGACGATTGCCCCACTGCCGCACGCGCTCTGCGAATTACAGGGGTATGCCTTCGATGCGCTGCTCCGAATGTCCGAAGCCTTTCACATCTGGGGCGACGATGCCCGCTCTGAGGAGCTCCGCCAGCGAGCCATCCGCCTCTACGAAGAGTTCAACGACAAGTTCTGGTGGGAAGAGGAGGGGACGTATTACCTTGGGCTGGACGGTCACAAGCGGCCGATCCGGTCGGTGGCGTCCAATGCCGGGCACTGCCTGGCCAATGGAATCGTGCCACCGGATCGCGCCACTCGCGTCGTCGATCGGCTGATGCAGCCTGACATGTGGAGTGGCTGGGGCGTCCGCACTCTGTCCACCAAGCACCCTTCGTATAATCCGAACTCCTACCATCTCGGATCAGTCTGGCCGCATGACAACGCCACCATCGCCGGTGGGTTTCGTCGGGCCGGCCGCCACACCGAGGCGCAGCAGATCGCCGAGGGCATCTTCGCCGCCGCCGAGCGCTTTGAAGGGTACCGTGTTCCTGAGCTATGGGCGGGCGTCGCGCGCGAGCCGGGGGCGTATCCGGTCCCCTACCTCGGCACCAACGTCCCCCAGGCCTGGTCCGCGGCCGCCATCTTCCGGCTGATCGCCATCCTCTGCGGCATCCACACCGCAGGCGAGACCAGGACGATCTATGTCAATCCGGACCTGCCAGACTGGTTGCCCGATCTAACCCTGAAGAACCTCCGCGCCGGAAAGGGCGCAACCGAGTTGCGCCTGAAACGCGACCAGGTCGAAGTGGTGTCCAACACTACCGGATTCGAGATCGTCCACGGCCGCATCCCGCGACCGCCGATCAAGGAGACTCCGCTCGCTCGGACGTAAATGACCACGCGGCAGAGGAAGACTCCCCCGGACGTTCCCGATAAGGGCGACGGAAAACGGCTGGCCGCGTTGAACGATGCCGCGCTGGCGATCGCCGGGGACCTCGACCTCGATCGGGTGCTCGAGAAGATTCTCAAGACGGCGGCCCGCCTGGTGGGCGCCCGATATGGCGCTCTCGGCGTCCCGGACGGCCACGGTGGCTTCGGCCGATTCCTCACCGTTGGCATCTCGGAACGGCGCGCCGCCAAAATCGGCGCGCTACCGCGGGTCCACGGGGTGCTGGGCTCGCTCGTTACCGACGGCAAGCCGATCCGCTCGCGCGACATCCGCCGCCATCCGCAATTCTCGTGGTATCCCGCGCATCATCCGGAGCTCGTCGAATTTCTCGGCGTCCCCATCCGGCACCGTGGCGAGGTGCTCGGCAATCTCTTCTTCTCCGGTACGCGCCGCGGTGCCTTCACGGCGGCAGACCAAAAGCTGGTCGAAATGCTGGCCGCCCATGCCGGCGTCGCGATCGCGAGTGCCCAGCTCTACGCCGAGACCCAGCAGCTGGCGATGCTGCAGGAACGCAGCCGGGTCGCGCGCGAGCTTCACGATGCCGTGTCGCAGACCCTCTTCAGCCTGCTGTATGAGGCGCGCGCCGCGGCTGACCGCGTTCAGACGGACCCAGCGGCGGCCGCCGCGCACCTGTCGCTGGTTCAACAGCAGGCGGCTGTGGCGCTGGAGGAGATGCGCAATCTGGTGCTGGCCCTGCGGCCGAAGAGCCTCGAGCGGGATGGGCTGGCCTCCGCGTTACGCGACCACGTCGATGGGCTGCGCCGGATCCACCAGGCGGCGATCGAGGCCCGGATCGATGAAGGCGACCGGCTGGCGCCCGACGAGCAGCTAGCGGTGCTCCGCATCGCCCAGGAGGCGCTGCACAATGCGCTCAAACACGCCGGGCCGGTGGCGATTCGCCTTGACCTCCGCCATACCGCGGACGCCACCCGGATGGTGGTCAGTGACGAGGGTCGCGGGTTTGACGTCAAGGCGATGTCGCAAACTCGGCGCACGGTCGGGTTGCATGCGATGCGCGAGCGCGCGCACGCGATCGGAGCCAAGCTGACGATCGAGAGCCGGCTGGGAGGGGGTTCGGTCGTCCGGCTCACGTTGCCGAAGAGCGGCCGGCCGTCGGGGTGACGGCACGTACGCGCGTGCTGATCGTCGACGATCACGCGGTGGTGCGGCGCGGGCTGCGCGCCTTCCTCGAGCTTCAACCCGATATCGATGTGGTCGGCGAAGCCGCCAACGGCGCGACGGCTGAGCAGATTTCGGCGATCCTCCGGCCGGATCTGGTGTTGATGGACCTGGTGATGCCGGGGAGCGATGGCATCGCGACCATCCGCCGGCTGCGGGCGGCGCATCCGGAGACAGCCATCCTGGTGCTCACGAGTTACGTCGATGATGTCCACATCTTCGCGGCGCTCGAGGCAGGAGCATCCGGATACCTCCTGAAGGATGTCCAGCCGGATGACCTGGTTCGTGCCATCCGGCAGGTCCGCAAGGGCGAGCCGGCGTTACATCCGAAGGTGGCGTCGCGCCTCGTCCAACACACGGCCCAACCCTCGAGCTTTGCGGATTTCACGCCGCGCCAACGCGATGTGCTGCGGTTGCTGGCCGAGGGCTTCGCCAACAAAGAGATCGCCCGCCGGCTCTCGGTGTCGGAGAAGACCGTGAAGACCCACGTGAGCAACATCCTGCAGAAGCTGGGTGTGGCCGACCGCACCCAGGCCGCACTGCTGGCGGTCCGGCGCGGTCTCGTCCAGTAGGCAACTCCCTCCCCCTTGTGGGGGGAGGGTCGGGGTGGGGGTTCGGTCTAACGACGGAGGCCGACTTCGGTCGGCCGTCGGATGGCGGGGACGGCTGGTCGCCTCAGGATGGAGGCATGGGGTCGCTTGACGACAGAGTCGCGCTCATCACCGGGGCCTCCCGCGGGCTCGGCCGGGCGATCGCGCTGGCATTCGCTGGCGAGGGCGCCGCGCTGGCGCTCTGTGCCCGCGGTAGGGAGGCGCTCGCGCGCGTCGCCGACGAGATTGCCGCCTCGGGCAGCGAGGTGCTGGCGATCCCGGCGGACATGCGCTCGGAACGCGACATGGACCGTCTAGTTGGCCTGACGCTCGACCGGTTCCAGCGCATCGACATTCTGATCAATAACGCGTCGGAGCTCGGCCCAACGCCTCTCCCCTACCTTGCCGACTATCCGCCGGCCGCGTTCAACGATGTGCTCCAGGTGAATGTGGCGGCCCCATTCCGGCTCACTCAGGCCGTGATCGGTGGCATGTTGTTGCGGGGCCGGGGCGTGATCATCAACGTCACCTCGGACGCGGCGATTACCGGCTACCCCGGGTGGGGCGCCTACGCGGTCTCGAAGGCGGCGCTGGAAGGGCTCACCCGTACGTGGGCGGCCGAGCTGGTTGAGACCGGAGTCCGGATCTACGCGGTCGATCCGGGCGACATGGACACCGACATGCATCGGGCGGCGATCCCCGATGCGGATCCGGCGGAGCTGGCCCAGCCCGACAAGGTCGCGCGCGCATTCGTGAGACTGACCACATCTGCCGCACCGGCCGCTACCGGCCGGCGCCTGGAGGCGGCCCCCCTTGGTGCGTAGTCCGGTGCAGCCGCTGCCAGCGCTGCCCGCCGAGCTCCGCGCCAGCCTCCCCGCGGAGTTACGCGGGCTACGCCGCGACGGCGTTCGTCTGATGGTGATCGATCGGGCCGCGGAATCGATCCGGCACTCGGTCTTCACCGACGTGGGCAGTGCTCTCCGCGCTCACGATCTCCTGGTCGTCAACCGTAGCCGGACGATTCCGGCGGCCATTCCGGCACGGCGCGACGGCGGCCAGCCGGTGCAGCTGCGACTCTGCGTCCGGCATGCCGACGAGTGGCATGTCCTTTGCGTGCAGCCCGAACCGCCCCACGGGAACGTCGAGCTTCGCGTTGGCGAGCGGTTGCAGCTCGACGGCGTCGAGACCATCGTCCGCGGCCGGCGGGTCGATCTGCCGCTGCTCTGGCGGATCGCCGCGGTGCCGAACGGCCTCGAACGCCTCCTCGCCAGCGGCGAACCCATCCGCTACTCGTACGTCCCGAGGCCAGTGCCGATGGCGCATTACCAGACCGTCTACGCGGTCGAGCCAGGTTCGGCGGAGACGCCCTCGGCCGGACGCGCCCTCAGTTGGGAGCTCCTACTCGCCCTTCGCCGCCGCCAGGTTGCGCTGACAGACATCCTGCTCCATACCGGCTTGAGCTCCCTGCAGGACGATGCCGTCGATGCCGAGCATCCGCTGTTCGAAGAATGGTTCTCGGTCGAGTCACACGCGGTTGAGGCCATCAAGCGGGCACCGCGCGTGATTGCGGTCGGGACCACCGTGGTTCGGGCGCTGGAGACCGCGGCTGGCCCCGACGGCTCGGTAACTGCTACGAAGGGATGGACGACGCTGCGCCTGGGCCCCGGCTCGGCGCTGCGTGTTGTCGATGGGCTGCTAACCGGGTTCCACGAACCTCAGGCGAGTCACTTCGATCTGCTCCGGGCCTTCGTCGACGGGCCGCTCCTCGAGCGCGCCTACCGGGAGGCGATCGAGGCCCGATACCTGTGGCACGAGTTCGGCGACCTCTGTCTCATCCTCTGAATCCCAAGGCGCCAGGATCCATCACGCCGCTCGCGACAGCAGCGCGCGGCGCGCCATCAGCACCCGGGCACCGACGATCAGGCTGCGAACGACGACCATCAGCACGGCCTGAAAGATGAAGAACGCCGCCCACGCCGCCGCTCCGGTGATCTGGTGCTGGTACGAGAAGAGGCCAAGCTGCCGGTCGAACTCATGGCTGTTGGTGGCGGCGAAGGCGAAGGCCAGGCGCGCGCCGAAGACCACAATCCAGAAGCCGGCGTAGAGGACGCCAGCCGTCAGGATCGCGTCGCCCTTCGCATCCCGGCGAACGCCCATGAGCAGCGCGGCCACCACGCCGGTCACGATTCCGATCGCCGCACCCGCAATTTCGAAGAGCAGATCGTTGCCCTGCGTCGGGATGCCACTCAAATACCGGGTGGCAAAATACGCCACGATCGCCAGCGGAGCGAGCAGCCGCCAGGCTTGATATCGGTGCTCGCCGAACTGCAGGAGAACACTGCCCACGATCAGTACGGCGATCAGGATTTCGGTCGACAGATCCATCGGTGATTCCTCCTTGATTCGAGTGACGCCAGCGTACGGCCGAATCGTCGGCGGCACGTCGGAGCACAGGTAGAACTTCGCGACAGCGCGTCTCCACCCGTGGATGGAGATGAGGCCCACCGAACTCCACCGGCGGACCGATGGCTGGGGGGACGAGGCTGACTATGATGGCCGCCATGATCACCGGCGTGTGGGGGCCGCGACCCTGGTCCCGGAGCCTGAGCTACGGCGGCATCGCGATCCTGATCCTCGTCGAGTTCGGCGCCGTGCGGCGCCATCCCGGTACCGCTGTTCTCACGACGGTCGCGACGGCCGCCGCTTGCACCGCGTGGTTGCTGATGACGCGCCTCTCCGAGAATGAGCAGTCGCGGGTACGGCTGGCGCTCCTGGTCGTAATCGGTGCGGCCGCCATCGCACTGGCCCTGATCTCTCCCGAGGGCGCCCCGATCATCCCGGCAATCGTCGCGGTGGTGGCCGCAAGCCGGATCGACTGGCGGCGCGGCGTCGTATTTGCGGCGGCGCTGACGCTGGGCTACCTGGTGGCGACTGCATGGGCCATCGGTCTCCAGCCGATCCCGCTGATTTCTTACGGACTTGGTTTGACCTTTGCCTACCTCGCATCTCGCTCGACGACGCAGTTGCGCGACGAGCAGGCTAGGACGAAAGCGCTCCTGGTGGAGGTGCAGCAAAACCGCGACGCGCAGATCCAGGCGGCCGCCCTCGACGAACGCGCCCGCATCGCGCGGGAGATCCATGATGTGCTGGCCCATACCCTGGCGGCGCTGGCGGTCCAGCTCGAGGGCGCCCGCATGATGCTCGAACAGCGACACGCGGACCCGGAGGCGGTGGCCTCGGTTGATCGCGCCCACCGGTTGGCGAAAGAGGGCCTGGATGAAACGCGCCGGGCGGTGTCCGCGCTGCGCGGCGACCAGATTCCGGGACCGGCGCAGCTCGCCCGACTCGTCGACGACTTCCGGCGGGATACCGGCACCGAGGCGCGGTTGGACGTGGAGGGCACCGCTCGATCGTTATCGTCGGAGGCGCAGCTCACTGTCTATCGGACGGCGCAGGAGGCGCTCACCAACATTCGAAAACACGCGAAGCCCCGACAGGTCGAAGTGCGCATGCGCTACGGGCCGACCTCGATGGCCCTGATCGTCGAAGACCATGGAGCCCCAGCAGCGGGTGGGGCGTCGCAGGTCAACGGTTACGGCCTGATCGGGATGCGCGAACGGGCGGAGCTGCTCGGCGGAACGCTGGAGGCCCATCCCACCGCGGATGGCTTCCTGGTCTCGCTCCAGCTTCCGGCGTGAGCCCGCCGCCGATTCGGCTGGTGGTCGTCGACGATCAGACGCTCGTCCGCGAGGGCCTGGTCACGCTTCTCCGCTGGACGCCCGGCGTCGACGTCGTTGGAACCGCCGGGGACGGAGCCGAGGCCGTCCGCGTCGCGGAATCGACCCGACCGGATATCGTCCTGATGGACCTCCGCATGCCGCGGACCGATGGGATCGAGGCGACCCGGCGGATCGCTGCGTCGTTGCCGGAGACTCGGGTCATCGTGCTGACCACCTACGCGGATGACGCGTCAGTCTTCGCGGCGCTCGAGGCAGGCGCCCGCGGCTATCTGACCAAAGATGCCGACGCCGCCGAGATTGCTCGGGCGATTCGCACGGTTCACGCCGGCGAAGCCTTACTCGATCCCTCCGTGCAGCGGCGCCTGCTCGACAGCCTGACGGCCCGAGCACCAGCCACGATGCCGGCGGCGCCGCCGGCTTACCCCGACGGACTCACGCAGCGAGAGGTTGACGTCCTGCAAAGCATCGCAGAAGGATTGAGCAACCAGGAGATCGCCGCCAAGCTGTCTATCAGCGAGGCGACGGTCAAGACCCACATCAACAACATCTTCAGCAAGGCCGAGTTGCGTGACCGCGGCCAGGCGGTCGTTTACGCGTTTCGGCACGGACTCGCGTCTCGATGAAGAATCAGGCAGGCATCGGGTGCAGATCAGGCTCGACCCACCGACGCTTGGCTGAATCGCTCGCCATCGTCTCGCGCGACCAGTGCTTGAAAGGCAAGCCCTTGCCGAGGAGGTGCGGCTCGGCGGCCAGCAATCCGTCGAACCTCAGGTCGGGATGCCGGCTGATGCCGATGCCGACGGCACGAAGCCAGAACCTGGTCATGGTGTCGTGGTAGTGGTCGGGGCTGCCGTGCCGGGTCGCGAAGTCCCGGATTCCGCTCGTGACCTCGTCGGATGCCCGCTCGAGACCGAGACGGCGGATCTGCACCCAGGCGAGCCGGAGGTGGTCGCGGTGATGAAAATGCTGGTTGGCAATCCGGCCCGAATAAAAGGCGGCGACGAACGCATCGTCATCCGGCGTCACGGTGGGTCGCTGATCTGAACACATCAGACAGTTATACGGCGACCCGGCCGCCCTGGGCGGTCCTTGGCCTGCTGGTTGCCGCCAAGCTTGCGGTCACGATGGCGGTTGCCGACCGGTACGGCTGGCATCGCGACGAGTTGTACTACCTGGCGTCCAGCCGTCATCTCTCGCTTGGCTATGTCGACTATCCACCGATCACGCCGCTCCTCGCCCGCCTCGACCAGGCGATCTTCCCCGGATCACTGCCCGGGTTGCGCCTGCTGACGGTGCTCGCCGGAGCGGCCGTGATCGTGATCGCGGCGCTCATCGCTCGCGAGCTGGGCGGGGATCGCGCCGCGCAAGCACTCGCCGGCCTTGCCGTAGTGATCTCGCCGCTGTTCGTCGGCGCCAACATCCTGTTTCAGACGGTCAGCTTCGACCAGCTGATGTGGGCGGCGGCCTGCCTCATCTTCGTTCGCCTGTTGCGGGGCGCCGATCCGCGCGAGTGGCTGCTGCTCGGTCTCATCTTCGGCATCGGTCTGGAGACCAAGTACACCATCGTCGGCCTGGGGGTGGCGATGCTCGTGGGACTCATCGCGACACCCGCGCGTCGCTACCTGCGTACCCGCTGGCCCTGGCTCGGTTTCGGCCTGGCGTTGCTGCTCTTGTTACCGAACCTCACCTGGCAGGCTGGTCACGGTTGGGACAGCATCGCCTACACCCTCAACCACCGCGGCAATACCGACGGCCCGGTTTTCTACTGGGTGCAGCAGCTCCTTCTCGCCGGTCCGCAGCTGCTGCCGATCGTCGTCATGGGCGTGGTCTGGCTCTGGCGTCGGGAGCGCTTCCGAGCCGCGGCCGTCACCATCATCGCCGTCGAGCTCCTGTTCTTTGCCGTCGGCGGAAAAGCGTACTATCCGGCGCCGATCTATCCGCTCGCCTATGCCGCCGGCAGCATCTGGTTCGTCGAGGCGATCCGCCAACGATGGGTCGAGCGGCTCGCGGTGACCGGCGCGGTCGCGGTGACGCTCGTACTGCTCCCGATCGGGCTCCCCATCCTCCCCGCTCAGGCGATGGCGGACTCCGGGATCTGGAAGGCGCGCAAGGACTTCGCCGACATGTACGGCTGGCCCGACCTGGTGCAACAGGTCACCACGGTCTACGGACGGCTGCCAATGTCGGAGCGCGACTCGGTGATGATTGTCGCGGGCAACTATGGAGAGGCGGGCGCCCTCGATTTCTACGGCGGCGGCCTCCCACCCGTCGTGTCAGCACACCTTACTTACTATTACTGGGCGCCGGCGCGCATGGCGCCCTCGACGGTGATCGTGATCGGCTATCCGCGGGAATACCTGGCCACCTTCTTCGGCAATATCGAGCTGGCTGACACGATCACGAACTCCTATGGCATGCACAACGAGGAGTACGGCCGGCCGATCTGGATCTGTCGCGATCCCCTCATCCCGCTCGATCAGGCGTGGCCGAAGCTTAAGTCGCTCGACTAGGGTCGAACGATACATCCGTTCGTAGGCATTGGAGTAGGGTGGTCAAGCCTGCCCGGTTTGTTCCCGGGAGGTGCGTTCGTGCAATAAGGAGGTGGCTAGCATGTTCAGCCGCGTATTGCGATTGAAAGGCGACGCCAACAGGACCGACGAGGCGCTCAAGCTCTGGACAGAATCCATTCTGCCCTTGATCAAAAAGCAGAAGGGATATGCGGGCGTCTCGATGCTGACGAACCGAAAGACGGGTGACGGCCTGTCGGTCTCCTACTGGGAGACGGAGCCGGCGATGAAAGAGTCCCGCGGCAACATTCGGCCAGAGGCGCAACAAACGATGGCCTCGGTCGGCGGCGCGATCGTCGACGAAAACGATTGCGAGGTCGCGGTCATGGAGCGCTTCCAGCCGCCGAAAGCCAACGTCTGGGTACGCCTCACGACCGTCGAGGCTGACCCATCGAAAGTCGACCAAGGTATCGCCGAGTACAAGTCGTTGGTCGTGCCGGCCGTCCGCAAACAACCCGGCGCTCGGGCGGCGATTCTGCTCGTGGATCGGAAGGCCGGGAAGAGTTTCTCCGGCACCCTCTGGGATACCGAGAAGGACCTGCAGAACAGCGAGGCCGCCGTCGGCGGCATGCGGAAGGAGATTGCCGACAAGATCGGCGCCAAAGGCCCTAAGGTCGAAGTCTTCGAGATTGCGTTCACCGAGATCCTGACGCCGGCCGCGGCTCGCCCCTGACTGACGCGACGAAGGGGCGGACGTCCGCCCCTTCGCCTCCCCACTCAGCCAACCGAGTGGAGCAGATCGCCACCGAACACCAGTGGCCCTTCGGGTTGGAATTCGTCGGCCAGCCGATCGAACTCCTGGAAGTCGGGGTCCTGATCGTGCTCGTGGTGCTCCGCCATGCTCGGCACCTCGACGACGATGACGTACTTGACGACCGCACGCCGCTCATCAGAACCGAACTGCGAGCGAAAGAACCGGGCGCTGATGAACTTGCCCCGCGCATGGTAGTCGCGCCATCGGGGTAGTTGCCGCTCGGTAAACAACTTCTCGTACGCCGCCGCCTGCTCGGCTCGCACGTGGATGACGATGACGTTGAGCTGGCTCATCCCAACAGGCTAGTAGAGTGGCGGGCATCGTCAGCGAGATCACGATCGGCTATCAGGGGGAACCGGGCGCCTACTCTGAAGAGGCGTTGCACGCCACCTTTCCGGCGGCGACACCCCGGGCCTTTCGCACCCTGCGCCACGCCTTCCATCGGGTCGCCGACCAGACGGTCGACTTCGCCCTCGTGCCGGTGGAAAACTCACAGGCCGGCAGCGTGCTCGAGACCTATGACCTGCTGCTCGAGTATCGGGCACTGGTGGTGGCGGAGGTGGCGCTGCAGGTCGATCATTGCCTGCTGGTTCTGCCCGGTGCCAGGCGCGGGCAGCTGAAGCGCGTCCTGTCGCATCCGCAGGCGCTGGCGCAATGCGAGGCGTTCATCGTTCGTGAAGGCCTCGAGCCAATCCCGGTCTACGACACGGCAGGCGGAGCCCGCCAGGTGCAACAGGAAGCCCGACCTGACCAGGCCGCCATCGCCGGCCGCCGGGCGGCCGAGCTATACGGGCTGGTGATCGAGGCGGAGCGGATCCAGACGGTCCAGGAGAACATTACGCGCTTCTTCTTGATCAGCCGTCGAGGTCCCAGGCGGCCGCGCCCTCCGCGGATCAGGCGACCGCGTTACGGTAAGAAGACCTCACTGGTGTGCGCCGTCCCCAACGAGCCGGGCGCGCTCTATCGACTCCTGGCTTGCTTCAACGAGTTCGGCGTGAATCTCAGCAAGCTGGAGTCCCGGCCGCGGCGTGACCCGCCCTGGGAGTACCTGTTCTACCTTGACCTCGATGGCGGCCGCTCCGATAAGCCGGTCGCCGCATCGTTGCGCGCCGCCCGACGGGCGACCAGTTTTCTCCAGGTGCTCGGCACCTATACGCGGGCGCTTCCGCTGGCCGCTCCGCCGAAACGCCGTCGCCGGCGGGGACGTTCGCCAGCCGAGCCGTAGCGCAAGCGCCGGAGAGCATCGCCGTTGCTTCGGTACCGTGGTCAACCCGCAGGCCGCAGCCGTTCCGCCGCCACCACAAGCGCTCAGCCTGGGGCAGTTGCTCGACCGAACGTTTTCGACCTATCGCCGGAACTTCACGTTCTTCGCTTTGATCGCGCTCGTTGTCAGCCTGCCCGATATCGTGCTCGCCATCCTCGGACTCTCGAGGTTGAGCTCCGTGATTCGCATTCTCTATGCACCGTTCATCCTTGCATTGCTTTATCTCGGGGCATCCGCGGTCATCCTTCGTGGGCAGTCGCAGTTCGGCCCGGTTCTTCGGGCCGCCGTGGGTCGCTTCGCCAACTTCGCCGGCATCTATGCCGGGTACATCCTGGCGGTGATTGCCCTGCTGATTCCGCCGCTGGGCCTGTGGTTGATCGTTCGCTGGGCCCCGGCAGCCTGCGTACTCGCCGCCGAGCCGGTCAAGCCGCGTCAGGCGTTCGGGCGCAGCGTCCAGCTCGTTCATGGTCAGTGGTGGCACAGCTTCTTTGTGATGGCGACGGTCCTCATCCTCCAACTCGTGGTTGAAGCCATCCTGGCGTTCTCTGTCGGCCTCATCGTGGGGCTCCTGCCGGGAATCGACGCGGCCATGAGCCTGCGCCTGGCCCGCGTCGCCGGAAGCGTGGTCGGCACGTTCGCCGTTCCGCTGATCCCGATCGGCTATACCCTGCTGTACGTGGACCTCCGCGTCCGCAGGGAGGGCTTCGACCTCGACCAGCTGGCGAAATCGGCGGCCGACGCCGCCTGAGCCGTCAGCCGGTGTTCTGCAGGCCGGCCGCGATGCCGTTGATCGTCCGCAAGACCGCCTGCAGGTGCGCGGGCCGGCGAGGATCGTCCGCCGGAAGGCGCCGCAGCTCACGCAGCAGGCGGACCTGGAAGTAGCTCATCGGATCGAGATACGGATCGCGCAGATGCAGGCTGGCCAGCAAGCCCGGCTGTCGCTCCAGCACGGATTGCTGTTCGGTGATCTCGAGGATGGCGTCGCGCGTCCGCTGAAACTCGGCCTCGATGGTGGTGAACACCCTGTCACGCTCCCGCTCGTCGGCGACCAGCGTCGCGTACTGGCGCGCGATTCGCAGGTCCGCCTTGACCAGCACCATCTCCAGGTTGTCGACGAGCGAGCGGAAGAACAGCCAGTTGCGGTACATGTCGCGCAGGCACTCGAGACCACCGGATCGATCCGTGAAGTGTTGGAAGGCCGTCCCGACGCCGTACCAGGCCGGCAGCAGGTGGCGGTTCTGCATCCAGGCGAACACCCAGGGAATGGCGCGCAGATCCTCGACCGCGAGGGTGCCGCCGCGACTGACCGGGCGAGAGCCGGTGTTGAGCTGAGCGACCTCCTCGATGGGCGTCGCCTGCTCGAAATAGGCTTGGAACCCGGGGTCTTCGTAGACGAGCGCGCGATAGCGACGGCGGCTTTCCTCCGCCATGGTGTCCATCGCCTCGCGCCATAGCGGGCTGGGCCGCCGCGCCTCCGCCGGGAGCAGGGCGTGCTCGAACATTGCGCCCAGCACCAGGGCGAGGTTGTGTCTTGCGGTCTCGGGCCGCGCGTATTTGCGATGGATCACTTCGCCCTGTTCGGTGATCTTGATCTTCGGATCGACCGCGCCGGCGGGCTGCGCGAGGATCGCCTCGTGGGTGGGTCCACCGCCCCTGCCGACCGTCCCACCTCGCCCATGAAAAATCCGCAGCGTGCGTCCGCGACTCGCCACCACCGACGCGATCGATTCGTGCGCCCGATCGAGCGCCCACGCGGCGCAGAGGTAGCCGACCTCTTTGTTGCTGTCGGAATAGCCGAGCATCACCTCCTGGGTCCCGCCGCGAGCATCGAGATGACGCCGGTAGATCGGATCGTCGAGGAGCGCCGTCATCGTCGCCGGCGCCTGTTCCAGGGCGCCGAGGCGCTCGAACAGCGGCACGAGGTCCACATCGCTGCGAGCCAGGTCCGCGCGAAGATCGTGCAGGCCGGCGAGTCCCGCCAGAAACAGGGCCGCCAGGATGTCATCCGCGGTCTCCGTCATGCTGACGATGAAGGTCTGTGCCGAACCCGGTGCCACCCGCTGCGCGTCCGCCATCGCGGCAAGCGTCGCGAGCAGGTTGCCGGTGTCGGCCGACCAGCGCGCCGCGACCAGCGAGATCGGTGGCGGGTTGATCGTCGCCGACGGACGCTGACCGGGACCGCCACCCAATCGTTCGAGGACTTCCACCGCCGCGGCCTGCACGACCGCGCGATGCTGGCGGACGTCGAGGCGAGCGCCGATGAAGCCGAACGCCTGGACCTGTCGGCGCAGCCGCAAGAGATCGCCGTCGGCAACCGCGGTCTCTTGATGGTCGCGAAGACTGGCGTCGACCAGATCGAGGTCAGCGGCCAGCTGCTCGGCCGAGCGATAGGCCGTGGCCTCGTCGTCGAGCGTCGCTCCCAGACGGCGCCAGATGAAGGACAGCTTGCGCCGATACGGCTCATCCAGCGTGCCGGGGTTGAGTGATGCCGCATACTCCGCGAGCTCGGCCTCATCCCGCTCGGTCGAAGCGGTCAACTTTGGGCTGACCGCCGCCAACCGGCTGGACTGGCTGAGGTCACGCGCCAGCGCCCGGACTCGCTCGCGGTAGAGCGTTAGCAGGGAGCGGCGCTGGAGATGCAGCGTTTGAGTCAGCATGGCGGCGTCGGCGTTGGGATTGCCATCCTGGTCGCTTCCCACCCACGACCCGAGACGAATGAGCGCATCCGGCACCCTGACGTCCGGGTACCAGCGGGCGAGGGCCTCGGCCACCTGTTGCTGGACTTCAGGAATCGTGTCAAAGAAGGTTCGCTCGAGGTAGAAGAGCGCGTTGCCAACCTCGTCGAGCACCCGCGGCCGGAACGATCTGAGCTCGTCCGTATGCCAGAGGACATCGACCTGGGTCGCGATCCGTTGCCGCACCCGCTCCCCCTCACGGGTGGAGAGCGGGGCGCGCAACCGCGCGAGCTCTTGGCCGATGCGGTCTTGATGATCCAGGATGCTGCGGCGAACCGCCTCAGTCGGATGGGCGGTCAATACCGGCCGGACCTCGAACTGCGCGAGGATGGCCGCGACCTGCTCGGCCGGCACGCCGTGCTCGACACAGCGCGCCACAGACTGGTCCAACTGGGTGCTCTTATCGCCGTTCGCGAGGACCGACCGAGCCTGGCGTTCGAGCTCCGCGAGGTTGACCAGCTGGAAGTAGGTGGCGAAGGCGCGGATCAGCCGGGCGGCGTCCTCCACCGGGATCCGATCGAGCTCGCGAACGAAGGCCGCTTCTTCCGCCGGAACGTAATCCTGGCGAAGGGCTTTGGTTCGCATCCGAATCGATTCCTCGAGCTCGTAGAGGGCGAGTCCCTCATGGGCGCGAAGCGTTTCACCCAGGAGTTGACCGAGCAGGCGGATCTCGGCGCGAAGCCCGGCTTCGACCAGGGTCGTCTCGATCGTGCTAGCGCTCATCGAATGACGGCCTTCCCTCCTGTGCGTCGCATCGTATCCGACACGGCTACAATCGGGCCTCGAGGAGGACAGAAGCATGCCGGATCCAGACGGCGCGTCGCCGCTGAAGCGTCAGAGCACGCGATTGACCGAAGGCGATGATCGGGCGCCCGCGCGCGCGATGCTGCGAGCCATCGGCTTCAGCCGCGAGGACCTGGCCCGGCCGCTGATCGGCGTCGGGCACAGCTGGATCGAGACGATGCCGTGCAACTGGAATCATCGCCGCCTGACCGAATGGGTCAAGGCCGGCATCCGCGCCGCGGGCGGCACGCCCATGGAGTTCAACACCATCGCGGTCTCGGACGGCGTGTCGATGGGCACGGAAGGCATGAAAGCCTCACTGGTCAGCCGGGAGGTGATCGCCGATTCGATCGAGCTGGTCGCGCGCGGGCACCTGCTCGACGGCCTGGTCCTGATCGTGGGCTGCGACAAGACCATTCCGGCCGCCGTGATGGCGCTGGTGCGCCTCAACCTCCCGGGCCTCGCCCTCTACAGCGGCACGATTGGCCCGGGTCGCTTCCGCGGGCATGACATCACGCTGCAGGACGTGTTCGAAGCCGTTGGCGCGGTATCCGCCGGCACGATGACCGCGGCCGACCTGCGCGAGGTGGAAGAGAACGCTTGTCCCGGCGCCGGCGCCTGCGGTGGGCAATTCACCGCCAACACCATGTCGACGGCGATCGAGTTCCTCGGCATCAGCCCGGCGGGAGCCAACGACGTCCCGGCCCTGGACCCCCACAAAGATGATGTCGCTGAGCAGGCGGGACGGCTGGTAATGGATCTGCTGGCGAAGGACATCCGGCCACGCCAGATCATCACCCGCGCCGCGCTGGAAAACGCGATCGCCTCGGTGGCGGCGACCGGCGGCTCGACCAACGGGGTGTTGCATCTGCTGGCGATCGCTCGCGAAGCCGGCGTGCCCTTGACCATCGACGACTTCGACCGGGTGGCCTCGCGCACCCCGGTCGTCGCCAGCCTCAAGCCCGGCGGCGAATTCGTGGCCAAGGATCTGCACGATGCCGGCGGCATCTCCCTGGTGGCCCAGCGCCTGAACGAAGGCGGCCTGATCAACGGCGACGCTCGAACCGTCGATGGCCGGACGCTGGCGCAAATCGCGGAAGCGGCCGTCGAGACGCCCGGGCAGCGCGTCGTGACGCTGCTCTCGAAACCGCTGAAGCCGACCGGCGGCCTGGCGATCCTCCGGGGCAACCTGGCCCCCGAGGGTTGTGTCGTCAAGCTTGCCGGTCACGAGCGCCTGCTGCATCGCGGTCCGGCCCGCGTCTTCGATAGCGAGGAGGCTGCGTTTGCCTCGGTTCGCGCCCGACAGATCAAGGCCGGCGATGTGGTCGTGATTCGCTATGAAGGGCCGGTCGGCGGACCGGGGATGCGCGAGATGCTCGGGGTGACCGGTGCGCTCGTCGGCGAAGGCCTCGGCGACTCGGTCGCCCTGATCACGGACGGCCGGTTTTCCGGCGCCACCCACGGCCTGATGGCCGGCCATGTCGCACCCGAGGCGGCCCGCGGTGGACCAATCGCCGCCCTCCGCGACGGCGACACCGTCGTGGTCGACGTCAATGCCCGACAGCTCAACATTGAGCTGCCGGAGAGTGAGATCAACCGACGGCTGAAGGATTGGCGTCCACCAGCGCCGCGATATACCAGCGGCGTGTTCGCCAAATACGCCGCCCTGGTTTCCTCAGCGAGCGAGGGCGCCGTTACCCGCGCCCAATAGTGAGGGCTCCGCCGCTCGCCTTCGGGGTGCTGCCCTTTCAGGCCATGGCCTATCGCGAGTTGCGGGACGACGCGAAATTGGAGGGGCTCGTCGCCGACGTCCTGCCGCCGTTCCGCAACTAGGCGGCCAGGGAGTCGACGTCGCTAAGGGCGGCGATGACTTCGCCCGCCAGGTGGTCGCCGGAAGACTCTCGCATGATCGCGAGTGCCTGCTCGTCGCTCATCGGCGGCCGATATGGGCGCTCGGCGGTCATGGCTTCGAAGACGTCGGCCACGGCGACGATCCGAGCACTCAAGCCGAGTGACTCGGCCGACAGCCCTCTGAAATAGCCACTGCCATCGAGGCGCTCGTGATGGCAGGCGGCGATCTCCGCGACGGCGGCGAACAGCTCGATCTGCTTCAGGATCTCGCGGCTCAGCTGCGGATGTCGCTTCATGACCGCCCATTCCTCCGGGCCGAGCGATGCGGGCTTGTCGAGAATGGTATTCGGCACACCGAGCTTGCCCAGGTCGTGAAGCAACGCACCGATGCGGACATCGCGGAGCCGGTCGCCGGCGATGCCGAATCGACGGGCGAGCCGCGCGCCGATGCTAGCGACCCGCTGCGAATGCCGGCCGGTCCAGGGACTCTTCGCGTCGACGATATCGGCAAAGGCCGAAGCAATCCGGTCGACGTCGGCGTCGCTCGCGAACGCAATCGCCTGGTCGGGGTCCGCCGAGAAGACCTGCTCCTTGAGGGACGGCGCTTTGAGCTCATCGAGCAGCCCCCGGTCGCTTAGCTCGAGCAAGTGCCCGCTGAGGTCGGGGTCGTACCAGCTTCCGCGGCGTTGACGGATGACCTCTCGCGCCGCGGCCGGCCCGCGAACGCTGAAAAAGATGTCGAGACCGGCGCACAGCGCGACGATCCGGCTCAAGAGCGGAATGGCGTCTTTGCGCAGCCCGCGCGGCAAGCCGTGGCCATCCCAGTGCTCATGCAGGTCCATGATCGCCACTGCCACCTCATCGGAGCAGCCGATCTTCCGCGCGATGTCGGCGCCGCGCTCGCAGCGCAGCTCTTCGACGGCCCGACGTTCCCGCGTGCCAGAGAGCGCCAGCGAGATCAGCCGGCGGACCTGGAGCGGCAGCGGCTCGTTTGGAAGACTCCGAATGGACAGGTAGGCCATGGCCAGCACCGATCGTCCGGCCACAGCCTGCCGGGCTTTGAGCTCATGGTCGTCGATGCCGAAGATCCGCGTCACCGCGGCGGCATTGCTGGAGCAGCCGGCGTCCTTCAGCAACGCGGTATAGAGAAGGGTGCGACGAGTCTCTCGGGGAAGATCGATCCGATCCGCCAGGCGCAGGGACAGGTAGGCGGTCCGCAACGCGTGTCCGGCGCGTTGTCCTTCGGTCAGGTCGAGCGCGACGGACAGGGCAGCGAGCAGTTCCGACGTCCGTAGCTGCCCCATATGGATAAAACGCGCACGCCCGCCGAAACTTCGACTCGACGCCTGTCGATCTGGCGCTACGCGACGGCGATTTCCGCGGGAGCCACCTGTTGCTCCGGCACGCGCCGCCGGTTGAGGACGAAGAGGCAGCTGAGTGAGGCCACGAACAGCACGCCGACCGCGACGGCCACCGTCGGCCGGAGTGCCAGAACGAACGCGTTGACGAAGACGTCGTGGATCAGCTGGTCGATGCGCCCGGCAACCTGCGCCGGCAAACCGGTTGGCAGCGACGCGCCGGTCTGACCCCGGCCAACCTGCAAGCCTGATTTCGCCGCCTGGCTGAAGCCGTTGATAAAACGGCCCTGGAATGCGGGCGGTAGCTGGGATGCCGAGGCGACCGCTTGATCGTGCAAGGCCGCGGCCAGCCGGTTCTGCAAGACGGCACCGACCGCGGCGGCACCGATGGCGGCGCCCAACTGTCGAGTGGTGTTGAGGACGCCCGAGGCCGCCCCCGCCATCGCCGGCTTGATGTCCTGCATCGCCACGGTTGTCATGGGCGCGAAGACCAGCCCCAGTCCCAGCCCGGTGAGGATGAACGGCAGGATGAAGGTCGACTGAGTGGAATTCACGGTCGCGAGCAAGGTCACGATGCCGGCGCCGGCGCCGAAGATCGCCAGGCCTGCCATCAGCAGATATTTGCCACCGAAGCGATCCGCCAGCCGGCCGGCGAACGGTGCCACGATGCCGGCCACGAGTGACATCGGGGCGACGGTCAAGCCGGACTGCAGCGGCGTCATGCCGAGCACGCTCTGGGTGTAGATCGTGATCGGGATGAAGATGCCCTGCATCCCGAAGGCCATGGCGGTACCGGTCCAGTTCATCAACGAGAAGTTGCGATCGCGAAACAGGTTCAGTGGAACCAGCGGCTCCGCCTGCCGCCATTCCCAGGCGATGAACCCGAGGAAGAGCACCACGCCGGCGCCCAACACCATCGGGATCGTGAGCCAGCCGGTGATCGTGCCCCAGTCGTAGCGCTGGCCCTCGATCAGGCTGTAGACGAGCGCGAAGAGCGCCGCACTCGACAGCAGCACCCCCACCAGGTCCAGGCGGTGACGCCGTCCGGGCCGCACATCGGGGATGACAACGAAGGTGCCGAGCAGCGCCAGGATGCCCACCGGGACGTTGAGGAAAAAGATCCAGCGCCAATCCCAGTTGGTCACGATCAGGCCACCGACGGTTGGACCCGCCACGGTTGACACACCGATGACCGCGCCCATGATGCCGAAGGCCGCACCCCGGCGCTCCGGCGGAAAGATCGCCATCAGGATGGCGAGCGTCTGGGGCGCCATCAAGGCACCGCCGACGCCCTGGACGACGCGAGCGGCGATCAATTGGTTCGCATCGTTCGAGAGCCCGCACAATGCCGAGGCGCTGGTGAAAACGATCAACCCCAGGGCAAACAACTGCCGGGGGCCGAACAGGTCGCCCAGCCGGCCGGCGGTAATCAGGAGGACGGCATAGGTCAGCAAATACCCGTTGAAGACCCAGAGCACCTGGTCGAACGAGGCGTGCAGGCTCGACAGGATGCTGGGGGTCGCCACGTAGACGATCGTGGTGTCGAGCATGATCATGAAAAACCCGAGCACGGTCACCAGCAGCACCGGGATTGGATTGCGGTTTTCTGCCATCATTGACGTCCCTCCTCGTGACTGATTACTCACTAAATCTCGTGGCCAAAATTTTTATTTCACGCGAAGCCGAGCACCTCGTGCCCCCAACGGTCCGCGGCCTTCTGCGGAACCAGCCCGATCGACGCGGCGACGTTCATCAGCATGCCGCGGGCGAAGAACAACGTCAGCTCGGCTTTTGACGCGCCACTGAGCTCGGCTGTCAGCTTCATCAGCCGATCCCAGCGCTGCTTGACCGTGCGGCGGACTTCCTCGTCGGAGCAGGCTGCGTAGGCCTGCATCTGGAACAGGACCAGTTCGCGGCGGGCCAACAGCTGGACGTAGGCGTGTCCCATGGCATGGAGACGATCGTTCATGCTTGCGGCCCCGATATGTTCGCTCCGGTGAGCGGCCGGCAGCGGATCACGGACCGCGGCGGTAAAGGCGGCCTCGACCCGGTCGAAGCACCGTTCCACTGCGGCGAGGAAGAGGTCTTTCTTCGAGGGAAACAGACGGAAGATGTAGGGCTGCGAGATGCCGATCCGGCGGGCGATCATCTCGGTCGAGGTCCCGTGCAGGCCGTTGATCGCAAACTCCGTAACGGCGGCCTGGATCACCTCGTCCCGCCGCTCCTCGGCCGTGTGTCGAAGCTCGCCCTGCTTACGGATGCGCACCGCCCTAACCATGGTAGTGATTATTCACTAACTAAGCACGAATGTCAAATTGAAGCTGAGCTTCACCTACTCGCCGAAATCCGGCCCGAATTCGTTCGGCTGGCCGGGGTTGGCGGCCCGGCCGACACGGATCGCCCAGGCGGGATGAATTTCAGCCCAGTTCTCGGCCGCCTGGCCTTGATAGAGGATCCGATGCAGGCTGTTGGTATCGATCACGTAAGGCCCGGTGACGGTGATGTATTCTCCCGGCCTCGGGACAGTGGGATCGATGAAGCCACCGGCATCGGCGTTGTTGCTCCTGAACAGGACGCCTTGCGGATGCTGTGGAATGACTTCCACCACCAGGTGAGGGCCGGGCTGGCCGCTACAGGTTTGCAGCCGGTTCGCCGGTCTCAGCAGCGCCGCGTACTGGGTGTCGACCCGGAGGCGAACATGGTAGTCACCATCCGGCTCGAGCTTGATGCAGCCGACCGTGCCGCTTACCGTTCGGCAGCGATCAAGCTGGCGGAGCCGGCCGGACAAATAGACGCCGGCCAGGGGCGGACCCCACTTACACTCGCCCGCCTGAAGCGTGAATTTCAGCAGGGGAATCTGCACCCAGAAATAGCTGGTGACCGTGAGCGCGGCGACCACCACGATTAGGCCGATCACCACCAGGCTCAACAGCCGCAGCCGTGTCAACCCAGTCATCGATGCTCATGTCCCGGAGCGGGGCGGCATCGGCTCAGGTTCGTTGCCGGCGCTGAGGCTGTCCGACAGTGACATCGTGCGCCGGTACGCGGCCCACACGGCGTCCGCCAGGACGGTGCGCAGGCGGCCGCGCTCGAGTTCGTGTAACGCGGCGGCCGATGTCCCGCCAGGTGAGGTCACCATGTCGCGGAGCTGGGCCGGATGTTTCTGCGTTCGCTCGGCGAACGCGACGGACCCCTTCAACGTCTCCAACACGAGGTCATGCGCCAGGTGGCGCGGGAATCCGAGGTGCACCGCGCTGTCGATCAGCGCCTCCATCACCAGGAAGACATAGGTCGGCCCTGTGCCGCTGACCGCGGTCGCCATGGCGACGAAGCGCTCGTCGCTGACTTCCAGCTCGTGACCGAGCGCGCCCAGCAGTGCCCGCGCCTGCTCGCGATGCGCCTCAGTTGTCTCAGGCGTCGCGTACCAGATGTTCACGCCCTCGCCGATTTGGGCGGGAGTATTGGGCATCACCCGGACCAACGCGGCATGGTCGAGGCCTTGCCGAAGGGTTTGCGTGGTTGCGCCCGCGATGATCGAGACGACGAGCTTGTCCGGGGCGAGACTGCCTCGCAGTTCTGCCAGCACCCCCGGCATCACCTGCGGTTTGATCCCCAGCACGACGACGTCACCCCGTCGGGCGGCATCGGTGTTGTCGGCCGTCACCTGGATCCCGTGTTTTTCACCCAACGCGTGACGGCGATCCGCGCGTGGATGACTGGCGATGATCGACCCCGCCGGAACCAGGTTGCGCGCCAGCACGCCGGAGATGATCGCCTCAGCCATGACGCCGGCGCCGACCACACTCAGCGTCGATGCGCGGAGGGGACTCATCTGCGGATTGTAATGATGGTCGGCCGGCGAGTTGCGAATTGACGCGTCACCTTCGATTCCGCTATTGTCGTGCCTCAGCCTCGATTCCTGATTTTGTCGATCCCGTTAGTCAACTATCCATCACTGGTCGGCTCGATAGAGGGCCGGAAGGAGAAGGGACCAGATGGCAACGTTGCTCAGGGCGGATCCGACGTTTTATGCCTCCCCTCGATTGGCGATGCAGGCTCCACCGGAAACGGTCGCGTACGTGATCGTCGTCAATCCGGGCCAGGGACCCGATGGCCTCGCGGTTCTGGACGCCGACCGGAACTCCAAGACCTACGGCACCCTCGTCAACAGCCTGACCACCACCCACAGCGGTGACGAGCTCCACCACTTCGGCTGGAACGCCTGCAGCTCGTCGCTCTGCCCCTACGCCGCGCATCCGCATGTCGAGCGCCGCTACCTGCTGGCGCCCGGTATCCGCTCCTCGCGGATCTACGTCATCGACACCAAGCCCGACGTGCGCGCGCCGCGCATCGTCAAAACGATCGAGCCCGAGGAAGTGGCGAACCGGGCCGGCTACAGTCGCCCGCATACCAGCCATTGCGGACCTGACGGCATCTACGTCAGCGCGCTCGGCTCCCCCACCGGCGACGGCCCGGGCGGCATCTTCATCATCGACCACGACAGCTTCGAAGTCCGCGGAAAGTGGGAGCTCGACCGCGGCCCGCAGTACCTCGCCTATGACTTCTGGTGGCACCTCGGCTACGACACGATGATCACCAGCGAGTGGGGCACGCCGAAGATGATCGAAGATGGCGTCAACCCGGAGATCTTGCTCAAGGGCGGCTACGGCCATCAGCTGCACATCTGGGATCTGCCCAAGCGTCGACACCGCCAGGTGATCGACCTCGGCGCCGAGCAGCAGATGGTGCTCGAGCTGCGCCCGGCGCACGACCCGAGCAAGGCCTATGGCTTCGTCGGCGTGGTCACGAGCTTGAAAGATCTGAGCGCGTCGGTCTGGGCCTGGCACCTGGACGGCAACACATGGAAGGCGCGCAAGGTCATCGAGATCCCGGCGGAGCCGGCAGATCCAGACGACCTGCCGCCGCTGCTCAAGGGGTTCAAGGCGGTCCCGCCGTTGGTTAGCGATATCAACCTCTCACTCGACGATAAAGTCCTTTACGTCTCGTGCTGGGGCACCGGCGAATTCCTGCAGTACGACGTGTCCGATCCGTTGAGTCCGAAAAAGACCGGTTCGGTCCACCTTGGCGGGATCGTGCGGCGAGCCGCGCATCCGAACTCCGGCCCGCTCAACGGCGGTCCGCAGATGGTGGAAGTCAGCCGAGACGGCAAGCGGGTGTACGTGTCGAACGGGCTGTACAAGGCCTGGGATGATCAGTTCTATCCCGATGGCTTGAAGGGTTGGGTGGCAAAGCTCGATGCTGGTGACAATGGCGGGATCGAGTTCGACCGCAAGTTCTTTGTCCAATCCGATCAGCGCTTTCACCAGGTGCACCTGGAAGGTGGTGACGCGTCGTCCGACTCCTATTGCTTCGCCTGAGGTAGCGGCATGAGCGCCTGGTGGCCCTGGGATGTGCTGATCGTTCTCGGGGCCTACCATGGCTTGAACCCGGGCATGGGCTGGCTGTTCGCGGTCGCCCGCGGGCTGCAGGAAGGCCGACGCTCGGCGGTCTGGGAATCGTTCCTGCCGATCGCGATCGGGCACGAGGCGGCGATTGGCGTGGTCGTGGTGCTGGTCGCGGTCGCCCAGTTCTTGATCGCGCCCGCCGCCCTGCGAATTGTCGGGGCCGCCGTGCTCTTCAGCTTCGCCCTCTACCGGCTCTGGCGGCGCACCGCGCACCCACGCGGCTTTGGCATGCGGATCGGGCCGCGCGGGCTGTTCGGCTGGTCGTTCTTGATGTCGTCGGCGCACGGCGCCGGCTTGATGCTCGTGCCCATCCTGCTGAAGCTGTCGTCGGCCGGGGCGGGACAGCAGGACATGAACCTGATCGCGTACACCTCCTCCTTCTCACCGTGGCGAGGCCTGGCGGCCGCGACGCTCCACACCGCCGCCCTGCTGATCGTGATGGCGCTGGTGGCGATCGTCGTCTATGAGCGCTTCGGGGTCGCCTTCCTGCGCCGGGCCTGGTTCAATGTCGACCTCCTGTGGACCGTGACGCTGCTCGCCGCTGCGGTGATCACCCTCTTCAGCTAGACGTTTTCATCCCCGTTCGACCCTTCATTTGGAGGGGATCCCCCAACTGCCCTGGTCGGATAGGATCAAGGCGATCCACGATGGCGCGGATGCAGGCGATCACGCTCCTCTCCTCTGGTGGTGGCGCCATCAGCTGGCAACTGGCGCGACCCCTGGCGCTGCCCGCCTATGTGGAAACGCTCGTGCTCTGGCTCAGCCACTGGTCCGAGCTGACCGGGGCGACGCCCGAGATCAGTTCGCGGATAAAACTGAGCCTGGTCAGCTAGCCTCAGCGACGGCGGCTGACATCCGATCGACGATCTCGCGCAGGATGTCCGCACTCGTGGCCATGGTGATCCGCACGTGACCCACGCCCTGCGAGCCGTAATTCGGCCCCGGACCCAGCGCGACACGACCGCGAGCCAGGAATGCGTCCACCGGTTCCTCGCCGAGGCCCAGCCCCCGACAATCGAGCCACGCGAGGTAGCCACCCTGCGGCGGTTGGTAGCGCACTCGAGGCATCCGCGCTGCGAGGAGATCGCCCATCAGCTGCCGATTGCGATCCAGCACCCGCAGGAGTTCATCCAGCCATCCGCCGCCGTCCCCATAGGCCGCGGTGCTGGCGATGATCCCAAGGTTGCCAACCCGGAAGACCAGGTCCTTCGGAAGCCGCCCGACCAGGGCCCGCATCGCCTCCGACGCTACGACGAGCTGCGCGCACTTCAACCCGGGGATGTTCCAGGCCTTCGACGCGGACACAAGAGCGATCCCATGTGCGGTCGCCGGCTGCCCGAGAGTTAGAAACGGCGTGTGGGCGGCGCCCGGAAGAACGAGTGGTGCATGAATCTCATCGGCAAGAACGAGAACGTTGTACTGCTCGGCCAACTCGGCGACCCGCGCCAGCTCGGCCCGCGAGAAGACCCGGCCGGTTGGATTGTGTGGATTGCACAGGAGATACATTCGGGCGCCGGACATAAACGACCGCTGGACCGCTTCGAGATCGAGCTCGTAGCCACGGCTGCCGTACGCCAGCGGCGCCTCGACCACGCGACAGCCGGCCTCAGCGATGTGCGTGAAGAACGGTGGGTACACCGGCGTGTTGATGACGACTGCATCTCCCGCGCTCGCGGCTACCCGTAAGAGTTCGGTGATCCCCACCATGACGTCCGGTACCAGGAAGACCCCGGAGGGGTCGAGGTCCCAGCTAAACCGCGCGCGAACAAAGCCGGCCAGCGCCTGGGCGAGGTCGTCAGATGGCCAGGCATAGCCACAGTCACCCTGACCAACAGCATCGACGATCGCCTCCACCACCGGCGGCGCCAGGGGAAAGTCCATCTCGGCCACGAAGGAGGGCAAGACGTCGCTCGGAAACGCGCGCCATTTGTAGCTCCGGCGCCGGCGGAGGTCTTCGAGGGAAGCGCCGAACGCGACATTCGTGCGGGTAAGCCCCGCGGTATCAGCCACTGCCGCGATCGTATCAGCGGGCAGTGGCTTTGCAACCGCCAGGTCTCTTAGGCGGCTGGAATGCACCTGCCCAACCAGCGTGAGGTCCCTCGTCGGTGCACTGAAGTCCACCAGCCCGGTCACTTGGCCCTCACCGGGGAGTTCCGAACACGACCGGCAAATACGGCGCCGAACGCGTCAAAGGGGCCGCCCGGATTGACCGTAAACGAGCCCGAGTCAGTGATCCCTCGCGTGGGCGACCGCGGAAATAGCTCGACAAGGAGGCAATCGCTGCAATCGAGATACCCCCAACCTGAGCTTGCCTGTCGGCGGCGTTGTGGACGCTCGTGGTGGCAGACTGTCCAGCATGAGCCGGAGGGATGCCAAGCCGGAGCTTCACCGTTATTTGCAAGATGCCCGCGAGAGCCTGCTCTGGAAGCTTGAGGGCCTTTCGGAGTATGACATTCGCCGCCCGCTGGTGCCCACCGGCACGAACCTGCTGGGGCTGATCAAGCATGTGGCCAGCGTGGAACTGGGATACTTCAGTGACACCTTCGGCCGACCATCGGCCGAACCGCTGCCGTGGTTCGAGAACGACGCCGAGCCCAACGCGGACATGTGGGCCACCGCGCAGGAGTCGCGAGAGCAGATCGTGGGGCTGTACCGGCGGGCATGGGCCCACTCGGATGCCACCATCGATACGCTCGCGCTTGACGCCGTCGGCCATGTGCCGTGGTGGCCGCAAGAGCGGAGCGAGGTGACGCTCCACAGGGTTCTGGTGCACATGATCGCCGAGACCAACCGCCACGCGGGGCACGCGGACATAGTCCGTGAGCTCATCGACGGGGCTGTCGGGTTGCGGGCCAACAATGACAATCTGCCTGCGGTCGACAGGGCGTGGTGGGAGAGCTACCGCAGCCGGCTGGAGCAAGTCGCGCGGGAGTCTGGCCAGGACTGAGAGCGTATCTGCAGGCTGTACGAGCCGACACCCGGCTAAGGAACCTTCCCTTGGCTTGTCTATTTCAAAAACGTTCCACTAGGCGCGGGCCGCCATCGTGCCTTCGTGCTGATTCTCGATCCGCGCCACGTCGGCCTTTGGGGCGACGCGCCAGAACCGATGCAGCGCCTGGTGCCAGTCCTCGAGAATGGCGCGGGCCGCTCTTGATCCGGTATACGTCGCGTGCCGCTCCACCAGCTCTCGTAGCCGAAGTCCCTGCTCCGTCAGCAACTGATGCTCGCCGCTCAGCCGATGCGCGTCGACCAGCTCGGCATTGACCATCGCCGGCACGCCGATGCCGGCGTCATAGACAAAGACCTCACCGCCCGTCATACCGGCGCCCAGGTTGTGGCCAACTGGGCCCAGGATCACCAGAGTTCCACCGGTCATGTATTCGGCGCCGTGCTCCCCAACCCCCTCCGCCACGGCCGATGCGCCACTGTTCCGGACCGCGAAGCGCTCACCGGCTTTCCCGGCACAAAACAGCTCGCCGCCGGTGGCACCGTAGAGCACGGTGTTTCCCAGCAGGTACGGGTCGCCGGCGTCGTGAGCCGGCGGTCGCACGATGATGCGGCCGCCGCCCATACCCTTGCCGACGTAGTCGTTGGCCTCACCAATGAGCACGAACTCGATGCCATCGGTCAGGAATGCGCCAAAGCTCTGGCCGGCCGCCCCCGTGAAGGTGATCGTCGCCGAGCCAGGCGGGCTTTCGGCACCGAACTCCCTGGCGAGCGTGCCGCCCAACCGCGCCCCGACCGTGCGATCCACGTTCTCGATCGGATAGCTGAGTCGCGCGTGCTCACCGCTTCGGACCGGACCCAGGGCATCGAGGCAGACCCGATCTCCCAACGCCGACGCCGGTCGCTGAATCGGCAGCGCCCGGCGGAAACGGCGCGGCTCCGGGCCATCGTCCACCACTAACCGCGACAGGTCGACCCGGTCGGCACGGCGATCGCCGCTCCGGCGCTGGCGAAGGAGGTCGCTCCGCCCGATGGCATCCTCCAGGCTGCGAAGCCCGAGGCCCGCCAGGATGAAACGAATCTCCTGGGCGACGTGCAGGAGATAGGCCTCCAGCATGTCGGGCGTGCCCGCAAACTTCGCCCGCAGCTCGGGTCGCTGGGTGGCGATCCCCGCCGGACAGGTATCCAGGTGGCAGGTGCGCACCATGATGCACCCTTCCGCCAGCAACGCCGCGGTGCCGAAGCTGTATTCGTCCGCGCCGAGCAGCGCCGCGATGACGACATCGCGACCCGACTTGATGCCACCGTCGACGCGCAGGCGCACCCGACCGCGGAGCCCGCTCCAACGGAGCGTTTGCTGGGTCTCGGCCAGACCAATCTCCCAGGGCATCCCGGCATTCTTGATCGACGACAGCGGACTGGCCCCAGTGCCGCCGTCGGCGCCGGCGATATGCACGACATCGGCCAGCCCTTTGACCACCCCGGCGGCGATGGTTCCCACGCCGGCCTCGGCCACCAGCTTGACGGAGACCGCCGCCAGTGGATTGACCTGTTTGAGGTCGTAGATCAGCTGCGCCAGGTCTTCGATGGAATAGATGTCGTGATGCGGCGGCGGCGAGATCAACGCGATCCCCGCCTGGGTGTGGCGAAGGCGGGCGATCTCGTCGGTCGCCTTGTGGCCGGGCAGCTGGCCGCCCTCGCCCGGCTTCGATCCCTGCGCCATCTTGATCTGCAGCTCGTCGGCGAAGACGCAGTACTCCGGGGTGACGCCGAAACGCCCGGAGGCCACCTGCTTGATCCGCGAATTCCGGTCGATGGACGACCCTTTGGTTCGAAATCGCGCCGGGTCCTCCCCACCTTCGCCGGTGTTGCTCTTGCCGCCGAGCCGGTTCATCGCGATCGCGATCGTCTCGTGCGCTTCGGCGGCAATGGAGCCGTGCGACATCGCGCCGGTCGAAAACCGCCGGACGATCCCCTCGACGGGTTCGACCTCCGCCAGCGAGACCGGTGGGCCAGCCGCGCGGATCGCAAGCAGGTCGCGGGGATGGGTCGGCGGCCGGTCGTTGACCAGACGGGTGAACCGCTCGTACGACGCGTAGCCGCTCCCATCGGGTCCGCCGGCAACCGCGCGTTGCAGCGCGTGCGCAGCCTGCAACGCCGTCATAGAGGCGTCGTGGAGCGCGTCGACGACATCAGGGTTTGTTGCGTGGTATTCGGTCCCCTGCTTGTGATGCTTGAAGAAGCCCGGACTCGATAACGACGGCGCGGCTTCCGTGAAGCCGGCGGCATGACGCGCCAGCACCTCCTCGCCAAGGTCAGCGAACGTCGCGCCGCCGACCGGCGACGGCGTGCCCGTGAAGCAGGTATCGACCACCACGTCGTCGAGCCCGATGCTTTCGAAGATCTGCGCGCCCTGATAACTGTCGATCGTCGAGATGCCCATCTTTGCGAGCACTTTCAAGGTCCCGTCCTCGAGCGCATAGATGAAGCGCGCCTGGGCTAACCCCGCGTTGGCGCCCTCGCCTTTGAGATGTCCCGCCGACGCAATGGCGCTCATCGACTGCAGCGCCAGGCGCGGACAGACCGCCTGGGCGCCGTAGCCGAGGAGGCAGACGACGTGGTGGACTTCTCGCGCTTCGTCGGTTTCCACGACCAGGCTGACGCGACTACGCAGGCCGGCCCGCATCAGCTGGTGGTGGACGCTTCCCACCGCCAGCAAGGCCGGGATGGGCGCCCGATCGGCGGTGATGCCGCCATCCGAGACGACCAGGATCGCGGCGCCCGCGCGGACCGCGGCCTCCGCCTCCTGGCCAAGCCGATCGCAGGCGCTTCGCAAGCCCGACGATCCATCGACGATCGGAAAGGTGGCGTCGAGCGCCGTCGTCTCAACGGGCGTGCCAGGGACACGAAGGGACTCGAGGCCTGAGGGATAAAGAAGGAATGAATCGAGCTCCAGCTGCCGGGCCGCGGTCGGCTCCCCGCTCAATAACGGCGGACCTGGACCAAGTATCGTTCGGAGCGACATCACCAGCCGCTCGCGCAGATGGTCGATCGGTGGGTTCGTCACCTGAGCGAACCGCTGCTTGAAGTAGCTGTAAAGCATCCGAGACTGTCGGGCGAGCACCGAGGGTGCGGTGTCATCGCCCATGGAGAGGACCGGTTCGTGACCCTGGGTCGCCATCGGGCGGAGCACGAAGGTGAACTCCTCCTTGGTGTAACCAAACGCCACCTGCCGAAGCGTGAGATCGGACGGGACCGCGTCACTGGGCTCACCGGTGCTCACCGATTGCAGCCGGTCGTCGAGCCAGGCGGCGTAGGGTCGCTGGGCGGCGAGCCACGACTTGATCGCACCGTCTTCCTCCAGTCCGCCGCGCTCGGGATCGACGCACAGCATCTGGCCCGGCCCGAGCTTTCCGCGCCGCACCAATCCGTGTCCACTCAGGTCCACCGCCCCGGCTTCGGAGGCGCACGCGATGAGGCCGTCCTCACAGACCGCGTAGCGCAGCGGCCGCAGACCGTTGCGGTCGAGCGCGGCGCCGACCCGGACGCCGTCGGTGAAGATCAAGCCGGCCGGACCATCCCAGGGCTCCATGAGGCTGGCGTGGAAGCGATAGAAGTCGCGGACGGTCTCATCGACATCAAAGCCCTCCCAGGCTGCGGGGACCAGCATCGCCAACGCGTGACGCAGGTCGCGCCCACCTCGGACGAGCAGCTCGAGCGCGTTGTCCAGCATGGCCGAGTCGGACCCCTGGTCGTCGATCACGGGCGACAAGAGCGATTCCGGCGCAAGCTGGCCAGAGCCCAGCTGCCCTTCGCGAGCCCGCATCCGGTTGACGTTCCCCTGGATGGTGTTGATCTCGCCGTTATGGCAGAGGAAGCGAAAGGGCTGGGCGCGTTCCCACGAGGGCGCCGTGTTGGTGCTGTAGCGCTGGTGGAAGATCGCGAATGGGGCAGCGAAGGCGGGGTTACGCAGGTCGGGATAGAACGGCGCCAGCTGGTCGGCGGCGCACATTGCCTTGTAGGTCACGGTTCGAAACGACATCGACGCCAGATAGCCGCCCAACTGCGCCGCCTTAAGGGTCCGCTCGGCCCGCTTGCGCACCCGATAACATCGGACCTCCGCGTCGGACTCCGAAACCGATGCATCGACGGCGATCAGGGCCTGCTCGATCCGGGGAGCGTTGCGGCGGGCTGCGTCGCCCAGCGCATCCGGCTCAACCGGGACCCGGCGCCAACCGATCAAATCGAGCTGCTCGGCCCGGCACGCCTCGTCCGCGATCCGCCGGACCATGTCGCGCTGTCGCTCGCCGTCGGCGCCGCGGTCGCTCGAGAGGAACATCATGGCCACGCCGATCCGCCCTGGCCGGTTCGCGCGCGGCGCGGCGCGCTGCGCCTGCTCGAGAAAGAACGATTGCGACAATGGCAACAGGATTCCAGCTCCGTCTCCCGAGCGGAGATCGGCCGCCACCGCGCCACGATGGCGCACTCGATTGAGTGCGGCCAGGGCTGCGTCGACGATCTCCCGGTTAGCTCGCCCTCCGGCGTCGGCGACGAAGCCGATTCCGCACGCGTCGTGCTCGAATCGGGGGTCGTAAAGGCCCGCGCGTCGCAAAGTCTCCGCTACCGTATCGGGGACGGCGAGCGAATACCACAGACGATTGCGACAAAAGCACGGGTGGCACTCGGCTCCTCGATACAACGAGCCGTGCCGATGATCTCGACTGCAACCAGGTGGAGCGGCGTTGCCACGCGCCGTCTGCGCCGACGCCCAGCAAAACCGCCCCCCTCCCCACCGTGGCTCGCGCGCGATCGACTAACTGATCGTAAACTGGCCACCGCAGCGTGTCAAACGTTTGCCTAGGCGAATCCCACGAAGGGGCTAACGTTGCTACGGGCGGAGGGCGATGAAAGGGAAGCGCCGGAAGACGGGGGCGCGCAGCGAGTTGCGCCAGCCACGAGCCATCGTGACGCTGGAAGATGTCGCTCGGACCGCCGGCGTCCACTACTCGACGGTGTCGAGGTCGCTCGATCCGAACAAGGTCTGGCGCGTCAACGAGGCCACCCGAAAACACGTGCAGGCGGTGGCCCGGCGAATGGGCTACCAGCGCGACATGGTGGCCAGCGCCCTGAAGCGGGGGCGGACGCAGACGGTCGCCGTGATCGTCGGCGACCTGGGGAATCCCAGCATCGCCCGAGTCGTCCGTGGAATCGCCAACCGGCTCGAGCCGGCTGGATTGATGCCGTTGATCAGTGAAACGCAGGATGATTCGGATCGGCTGGACCGGATCCTCGATCACCTGCTCAGCCGGCGCGTCGACGCCATCATCCTGACTGCCGCCCGACTCGCCGATGCCCCGAAGCTCCGCCGGATCAACCGGCACGGCATCCCGGTGGTCCTGGCGCTCCAAAACCTTCCCGGCATCCGTTTGCCCGCCTGCACGAACGACGACCTGCTCGGCGGCACACTGGCGGCTCAACATCTGCTCTCGCTTGGCCATCGGCGGGTCGCCCAACTGCGGGGGCCGCCCGACATCTATTCCTGCTTCGAGCGCGCGCAGGGGTTCAGCGCGGCTATCGCCGCGGCTGACGCGGTGGAGGTCAGGGTCCGCGCCACCGCCCAAACGGGGTCACTCGACGACGGCCGCCGCCTGATGCGCCAGCTGCTCGACAGCGGGCGAGAGCTGCCAACCGGCATCTTCGCCCACCACGATTTCATGGCGTTCGGGGCTCTGACCGTGGCAGAGGAGCGCGGTTTGATGTCTCCCAGAGACCTGTCGATCATCGGCTACCACGATTTGCCGCTCGTGGAGCGAACGGCGCCGCCGCTCACCTCGATCCGCGTGCTCCATGAGGAACTGGGGCGTAATGCGGCGGAAATGGCCGTCCAGTTGCTCACCTCTTCTGACCGCGTGCCGGCCTCGCGGCGGCTCGCACCCACCCTCGTCGTCCGCGAATCAACCGCGCCACTCCGTCTTCCGCAGGCCATCTCCGATGGGCGTTCGGAGGCGTGAGAGAATCATGGTGATGACACCCGTCAGCGAACTGATCTCCGTGCGTCATACCGATCTGTACATCGATGGCGCCTGGCGCGCCGCCTCAGATGGTCAGCGGATCGACGTGACAGACCCGGCGACCGGGGAGGCGATCGCCACGGTTGCGAGCGCCTCAGTGCAGGACGGGTTGGCTGGCGTGGAGGCCGCCTCCAACGCGTTCGGGCCTTGGGCGGCCCGCCCGCCGCGCGAAAGGGCCGAGCTCCTTCGCAAGACGTTCGAGCTGATGATCCGCGACCGGGAGAAGCTCGCCGAACTCATGGTGCGCGAGAACGGCAAGACGCTGGTCGAGGCCCGTGGCGAGGTGAGCTACGCGGCCGAGTTCTTCCGTTGGTTTTCTGAAGAGGCGGTGCGCAACATTGGTTCGGTCTCGATCGCGCCGAGCGGCACGAATCGGATCCTGGTCGAGCATCAACCGATCGGCGTCTCCGTGCTGGTGACCCCCTGGAATTTTCCGGCGGCGATGGCGACGCGCAAGATCGGGCCGGCATTGGCCGCCGGGTGCACGGTCGTCTTGAAGCCGGCGTCAGAAACGCCCCTGTCGGCACTGGCCGTGGCCGATCTGCTGGAACAGGCCGGCGTCCCCAAGGGCGTCGTGAACGTCATTCCGTCCAAACGCTCCTCCGAAGTCGTCAAGGCGATGCTCAAAGACCCGCGGGTGCGCAAGCTCTCCTTCACCGGTTCGACCGAGGTCGGCCGCCTCCTGCTGGGACTGGCGGCGGAACGTGTGATCAGCTGCTCGATGGAACTCGGCGGTAACGCGCCGTTCATCGTGCTGGCGGACGCGGATCTCGCCGATGCCCTCGAAGGAGCGCTGGTGGCGAAGATGCGGAACACCGGGCAATCCTGCATCGCCGCGAACCGGTTCTACGTCGACAAGCAGGTGGCGGAGAAGTTCTCCAGCATGCTTGCCCAGGCGATGGGCGCGCTGCCGGTCGGGTCAGGCCTGGATCCGAATGTCAAGGTCGGCCCGGTCATCAACGACCCGGCGCGCCAGAAGATGCTTGGCCTGGTTGAGGAAGCGGCGGGCCACGGCGCTCGGGTGCTGACCGGCGGCAAAGCACCAAGCCGGCCCGGCTATTTCGTCCCCCCGACCGTGCTGAGCGAGGTGCCCGTCGATGAGCACATCCTGAAGGAGGAGATCTTCGGCCCGATCGCGCCGGTCGTCACCTTCCGCGATGTCAATGAAGCGATCGAGCTGGCGAACCGGACCGACCGTGGGCTGGCTTCCTACGTCTACACGCGCGACCTCGCCAAAGGGCTCGCGGTCGCCGAGGCGATCGAGTCGGGCATGGTCGGCTTGAACCGCGGCTTTATCTCTGACCCCGCCGCGCCCTTTGGTGGCGTGAAGCAGAGTGGCATCGGCCGCGAGGGTTCCCACGAGGGGCTGATGGAGTTCCTCGAAACCAAGTACATCGCGACCAACTGGTAACTGTTCGAAGTGAACCTATCGCTCCCCGTAAACAGTCTCAGGGTCTCCGCCCCCGGCGACCTGAGCCGCATCGCGTCCTGACTTAACCGATTCGGAGCGCCACCGTTTCTTCGAATGGAGGCGGTCCGGCTGATCGCTAGGGTCCGCAAGTCTTTGGCGCCCTGCCGGTCATGGCTCTTGACTGCGGTGACTCTGAGATTGGCTTCGTGACGGATCTGGTGTGCCGTCAGTGCTGGACCTGGTACAGCACCGGGGAGACCCGTTGTCCCCGATGTGGAGTCCGACTGACCGCCGGCGAGGAGGTCACCGACCAGCGAGCAGCCCGAGTCCACGGGTCGACTCACGTTGTGAGCGCACCAGGCGGAATTCGCCATCCCCGGCATCGCCTTCTGATTCCTCTCGCGGCCGTGGCGGCGGTGGCTATGGGCATCCTTCTCGTAGTCGGATTGTCGGCGCAAGTAGGCTGCGGTAATCCTGGGGACTCTGCGCCGTGCACCCGTGTCCTCTTTATCGGCAACAGCTACACGTCGGTCAATGACCTCCCTACCACATTCGCGAAGCTCGCACGCTCCGGTGGTCATCGGGTCGAGACGGGCATGGCCACGGCCGACGGCGCGAGCCTTGCTGACCACGCCGCGTCCTCCGCGACCGCCGCTGCCCTAACCTCGGCAAAGTGGAACGTCGTCGTCCTCCAGGAGCAGAGCCAGATTCCGGCGGTCGACCAGCTCCGTCAGGCGCAGATGTATCCGGCCGCGCGCACCCTCGCTGCGATGGTGCGCAATGCTGGGGCGCAGCCGATGTTCTTTATAACCTGGGCGCACCGCGCCGGCTGGCCGCAGAACGGTCTCATCGACTACAACAGCATGCAGTCTGCGATCGACCAGGGATATCTGACCATCGCCGAGGAGCAGCACGCCGCCGTTGTGCCGGTCGGATACGCATGGCAAGCAGTTCTCGGGCAAGAAGCGCGTCCGGGACTCTGGCTGGACGACGGTAGTCACCCCACCGAGAAAGGAACCTACCTGGCTGCGTGCGTCTTTTATGCGGCCATCTTCCGAAAGAACCCCAAGGGCGTGACTTACCACAGCGACCTGTCGGACGCCGAGGCGTCGAAACTGCAAGAGGTCGCAGCCGCCATCGTTCTCGGCGATCCGGCGAAGTGGGGACTGCCCTAACCGCTCGCGGTATCGCACGGCAGTCGCGCCTAGAGCATCGCCGTGAAGCAGATCGTTGACTGGCTTGCCGGCCAACAACTCGGTCCAGATGCGTTTCTCAACATGGGACCGCTTGATGAAGGCGATGGCTGGGGCAATTGGTCAGGATTGGCAACTCCGGGGGCCGCCGGATCGACAGTGGCTGGCCCGTTGCATGAAGGTGGGCGGTGCCGGCCGGCGTTTGATTGTGCTCGCGGTGCTCGCCGCGGTTCTGGAGACCTTCGCCGCGGCCAACCTGGCGCTGGCCTACTTCCTGGTTATCGTCGAGCAACCTGGGAGCAACCTTGCCGGCTTCGTGCCGACCATGGCGATCGGCCCCGTTCCCTTCCTGGTGACGGCCGGCCTACTCGCCTCGATTATCAGACGTCGCCTCACGGAGCCAGGCCCGCTGCCGCGCCATACCGTTGTCGAGCTGCGCGTGGTCAGCGGTTTTGGATTGCCCATCATGATTGTCGGCGGGTACTGGTCAGGACTGTTGGCTGCCTTGCTCGGATTCAACCAAGGGTCAGGCGTGAGCGTGCCATTGACGATCTACCTGTTCACCTTTCTGGGCGCGATCATCGTCGATGGGGTCACCCTCGTCGTCGCCCTCGCGACTCGCACCCGCTCTTCCGAAACCTGCTGAGGGTATGGCCGTTGGCCCGGCACCACCGGGCGATGGCGTCGTACGCCCCTCTGGACATCCACCACCGGCAGAGTCGGCGTCGAGGACACGCTGACGCGCACGAAGAGCTGTTCGAGGCACTCCCGGCGGACCGCCGCGCGCTCATTTCCATCCAGTCTTGGAGGTAGCTACGCTAGGCACTAAGAAGTCAGCTGTCAGCTAGAAGCGAATCTCCCGTTCTTCCCTCAGGCGTGATGCAAAAGTTCTTGACTTGGCTCGAGCCTGCATTCGCTGTAGCAGGGTTGCTGGCGGCAGCTGGCAGTGGTCTCTCGTACATCGCCGACTACGGCCACCACGACTACGCCTGTTGGGGCCAACTTCTCCCTTGCATCATTAACACGAAGTCGGATATCTCGGCTGGGATACCTGGCGTCTGGCTGAGCCTCGGCCTCCTTGCAGGATTCACCACGGTGGCCGTCCTTGATGCACTCCACCAGCGCCGGCTTTTCCTCTACGCCTTGCTCGTTATCGGCGCTGCGTACTTGGTGGCCTTCATCGTGGTCGAAGGCGGATTTTTCGTTGACGCCTATCAGATCTCCGCAGTCTGCGTTATGGTTGCCTGTCTGGCGGCCATCACGAGACAACTCGGCGCCAGGCGCCTAAGGATCAAGCCAGCAGTGTTGGCGGTCAGTTCTTTGGTTGTGCTCTGGTTTTTCAGTGGCCTTGGGGCCTTCGCCCTGGCTCCCCGCGATCTTTTCTGGCCTCTGATTCCATCCGAGCCGCCGGATGCCCAGGACAGCCTCACATTCGCCGTCCCTAATGGATGGAACACCTCAGGCACCTTCATCGGTTTTGATCGCTTCACAGCTGACGAACTCAACCGGATCCACCAGGGCAGTAAGCTTCGGCCGCTGCGCTTTGTGACTGCCGATACGCCGTCCACCCGTCTCGACATCGTCTCAGTGAACCCGATCGACCGCTTCACCTGGGGCGCGGTGGCGCTGTCCTCCAGCGGTCGGTGCGACGCAATTCTGATCGTCTACGACCCGGCGATCGCAAGGTTTCATGTTCCCCAGAACTTCTCCTCGGTGTTGCCTGCTGGTTCCGCCTGCGTCGGGTCGGCTGCGACCCCGGCAACCGTGACTGGGAGGCCGTCGTCGGCCCGCTAGTTACTGGCTAACGCCTGGTCCCATGTTTGTGGCAACACAGGCGCTCAGGGAGGTCTCATGTTTTGGCGACATAGGCGACAAAATGGTCCTTGTTAGTGGCGAGCGATAAGACTCCCTGTCGGGACCGCGGGGCTGAAGGCGATGGCGGTGCAAGCCCGAGTCCGACTAACCTGGCCCCAGCTGCTGACGGAACGAAGTACAGCTTTCCGCCGATACGAAGCTCTCGGAGATAGCCGGCTTCCGTCATCCGTCGAAGACAGCGGCCCGCCATGCCGGTGGAAGTCTTGAAGAACAGGCCTGCTGCTTGGTCCCAGGTCACGGGTCCGTACTTCGTGATCTGGCCCAGAACGGCTAGATCGCGATCCGTTATGGCCCCCAGTCTCTTGCCAGGCACTGCCTCGTGGTCGAATGGATCTTCAAGGCCAGGATTGCACTTGCTCGCTGCGCGAGGCTACCGCGTCACGGACTTGTCAAAGGCGACCGCGTTGCGCTCTGGTGCCATCGGCACTCCGCGCCATGTCGCCCCAGTTCCTTAGCTCGCTGCCTTCTTGACAAGCTGGCCAATCCTTTTCTCGACGGCTGCCGTCAACCTTTTCAGGGCAAAGGAGGTTGGCCAAATATCACCCTCATCGAGTTTTGCATCCTGTTGAAAACCGAACGTGGCGTACCTCGACTTGAATTTCTGGCCGCTCTGGAAGAAGCAAATAACCTTGCCGTCCTTCGCATAAGCGGGCATCCCGTACCAGGTTCTCGGAGTAAGAGTCGGAGCCTTGGCTTTGACGATAGCGTGGATCCGCTGGGCAATAACCCGATCCTCTTCTGACATTTCGGCGATCTTCGCGAGTACGTCGGTTTCCCCGTCAACCTGACCCGAGCGAGCGCGTCTCCGCTCATTGAGGGTCTCCCGCATTGCGGCTCGTTCCTCGGCTGACAACAACGAAGACGCCTTGCCACTGGTGCGGCCGACCGATGTCTCCACGGCTTTTCGTGGGCTCATGATGTCTATCCTCCGGTTGGATTATGCCAAGACTAGTGACACTTTCGGCAGCTATCACGTCCCAGCGGGAGCGCATCGAATTGCCACCAGCGCACACGACAACGCTGATGGAAGCTGAAGGTCTTCACCATACGAGCTCCTTGCGGAAGCGGACAAGGCGAAGACAAGAGATCAGTGGACCTGGACGCTATACTGCGGCAGCGGGAGGCCGAACCGGCTGCGCGCGTTCAGCGAGTCGAAGCCAGTGATTCTGATCCAAAGGTTCGTAAGTTCGCGCGAGTAACTCTCGAAGGCCTCCAGAAAGCCTGGAAGGAGCAGTCGACACAATTCAATACTGGATCATAAAGCTGGGTCGGCTGAATTCGAACCAAAATGTTAGCTGGTTATCGGTAGCCGGGAAGGCCGCGCGGCCTCATAACGGGTGATCTCGGGCTGCCGGCGCAGGGTGAGCGCGACCTCGTCCCAGCCATTCAGGAGGCACTCGCGGAAGAATGGATCTAGCGCGAAGGGAGCCCGCCAGCCTGACCCCATCGCGCCACCGTGGGAGCTGGCAGCCTGGGGGATCGAAACAACTTGATCTTCGAGGTCCACAGTGACTGCGGTGCCCGGCTCGTTGAGCGCGACGTCGATGAGGTGACGGACCGACGGTTCGGGCAGCTCAACCGGGAGGAGTCCGCAGCGGAAGCTGTTGCTTTTGAAAATATCGGCGAACGAAGGCGCGATTACCGCGCGGAACCCGGCATCGAGCAGCGACCAGGGCGCGTGCTCGCGGGATGAGCCGCAGCCAAAGTTTGATCCCGTCACCAGCACCGTGGCGCCGCGATACGCCGGTTGGTCGAGGATGAAGTCTCCATTACGGCGCCAGTCATAGAAGAGGAACGGACCGAAACCAGATCGCTCGATCCGTTTTAGGAATTGCTTGGGGATGATCTGATCGGTGTCGACGTTGGCGCGGTCGAGCGGAGCCAGCACGCCGCTCGTCCGCGTGAACGGCTCCATCAGTTGAACTCCCGGACATCGATGAGGTGGCCGGCGATCGCTGCAGCGGCGGCCATCGGTGGACTGACCAGGTGAGTGCGGCCTCCGCTCCCCTGCCGGCCCTCGAAGTTGCGGTTGCTGGTCGAGGCGCAGCGTTCGCCCGGGCCGAGGATGTCGGGATTCATCCCGAGACACATGGAACAACCGGCGTCGCGCCACTCGAAGCCGGCTGCTCGGAAGATCGAGTCCAGGCCTTCGGACTCGGCCTGGCGCTTCACGCTCGCCGATCCGGGCACCACCATGGCGCGAACCTTTGGATGGACGCGGTGCCCGCGCACCACCGATGCGGCGATCCGCAGATCCTCGAGGCGCGCGTTCGTGCACGAGCCAATGAAGACGCGGTCGATGGGGATCGCCTCGATCGCCGTGCCGGGCTCGAGCGCCATGTAGCGCAGGGCGCGCTCGTCGGTCTCGCTCGAGGGGGACGGCACGCTTCCCGTGACCGGCACCGATTGTCCCGGGTTCGTGCCCCAGGTGACATACGGTTCGAGCCGGCCCGCGTCGATCACCACCTCCTGCTCGAAGGTGGCGTCCGCGTCGGTCGCCAGGGAGCGCCAGTTTGTCACCGCCGCATTCCACTGATCGGCGCGCGGCGCGTACTCGCGTCCTTTCATGTAAGCGAAGGTCGTCTCGTCGGGCGCGATCATGCCGGCCCGGGCGCCGCCCTCGATCGTCATGTTGCAGACCGTCATCCGGCCTTCCATGGATAGGCCACGAATCGTTGAGCCGCGGTACTCGATGACGCGGCCGCGGCCACCATCGACCCCGATCCTCGCGATGATGCCGAGGGCCACGTCCTTGGCCGTGACGCCCAGCGGCAGTGTGCCATCGACGGTCACCGCCATGGCCTGCGGCCGCCGCTGGCGCAGGCATTGGGTGGCCAGCACGTGCTCGACCTCTGACGTCCCGATGCCGAACGCGAGCGCGCCGAAGGCGCCATGGGTCGAGGTGTGCGAGTCGCCACACACGATCAGCATGCCGGGCTGGGTCAGCCCCAGCTCCGGCCCGATCACGTGAACGATTCCCTGCCGGGTGCTCCCCATGCCGAACAGCCGGATGCCAGCACGCCGGCAGTTTTCTTCGAGGGCTGACATCTGTCGCTCGGCAATCTCGTCCGCAGCAGCCCGACCGCCGCGCGTCGGGACGTCGTGGTCCATGGTGGCCAGCGTCAGGTCCGGCCGGCGCACCCGCCGCTGGTTGAGGCGCAGACTCTCAAAGGCCTGCGGGGAGGTCACCTCGTGGACGAGATGGAGGTCGACGTAGAGGAGATCGGGCTCGCCCTCACGGGCGGCGACCAGATGGTCGTCCCAGATCTTCGCCGCCATGGTCTTCGGTGGGGACCCCCCACCCCGACCCTCCCCCGCAAGGGGGGAGGGACCTGTGCTTGCCATTACAGGCGCTCCGCGAGCGCGCGAACCCGTAAGGCCAGCAGGAGGTCGAGCCGAGCATCGGCGTCCTTCAGGTCGGCGCCGGTCAACTCGCTGATCCGGCGCAGCCGGTAATGCAGCGTGTTGAGATGGATGTGCAGGTCGCGGGCCGACTGCCGAAGGTTGCCGTGGCATTGAAGGTAGATCTCCAGGGTCCGCAGTAGCGGCGTGCCGCGCGCCCGGTCGTAGTCGATCAGCGGCGCGAGCATGCGACCGGCAAAGGCATCGAGACCGGCGCGATCCTCGACCTGAGCCAGCAGCCGGTAGACGCCGAGCCGGTCATAGTTGATCACCTGCTCTCGCTTTCCGAAGCGCACCATCAGGTCCAGCGCGCGTTGGGCCTCGATAAAGGCTGGCTTGAAGTCGTCCGGTTTCAGGCAGAGCCGGCCGATCGCGACCGACACCGTGATCCCCAGGTCGGAGTCCGCCACCGCCTCACGGATTCGTCCCGCCAGCGCCTCACCCTCCGGGTCCTTGCCGTCGGGCGGCTGTGGAACCAGCACGATCACGCTATCGCTGTGGGCGGTGACCAGGTGGCGCGGATGCTGCCGGCGAACCGCGCCCGTCACCACCTGAAAGAGCTGATGCTTGACAGTAATGACCCGACCCTCTTCATAGCGGCGCTCTTTGATGAACTGGCGGAAGTGGTCTGCGTCGACCACCAGCAGCCGGTGCGGCTGGGACAGGTCGTAGCGAAGGTGACGGGCCCGGCGCTGCACGTTGGCCTCATCACCGAAGGTGCCGTTCAGCAGATCGTCGACCAGCTCGCCGCGCACCCGGTCCTCCGCTTCGGCGACTTCGCGCTGCTTGATCATCTCCAGCGCGATCACGGTGGCTGCGTGCTCGATGGCCATCATTGCGAGCTCTTCGTGGTGCTGGGGGTGATCGATGATCGAAAGGTAGCCGAGGCATTCTCGGCCGGCCAGCACCGGGGTGATGATCCGGTGGGCGGTGAGCCCGAGCTCGGGAAACGGCGGCACCTTGTGCGGCACTCGACCCACGACCACCTCGTGCAGCATGGCCTTGATGGCGGCCGATTGCTGGACTTTGGGCGGTGTGCCGTGATGGGCGAGGGTCTGCTGCCGGTGTTTGTCCGTGACGCCAGGGACGACATGGCTCGCCAGCAGGTGGAAGTTGATGTCTTCCAGCGCGATCGAGCTCTCGACCAGCTCGCCCAGCGTCTTCACGATCGCCTGGAGGCCCTGGCCATCGAGGGCGAGGTGGGTGAACTGACGGTGAATTTCGATCGAGCGCCGCAGCTGGGCGTTCTGGGCGTTGATGATCCGCTCGAGGATGGGGTTCATGATCTCGAGGTAGGAAACGTCGGGCGGAATCCGGATCAGCGGAATGCCGAACTCGTTGGCCTGGCCGATCATGTCGGCGGGGATCTGGCGCAGGTACCGCTCCGGCTTGATTACCAGGCCTGAGGACTTGACCGCGGCGAGGTTGCGCATCAGGTCCCGCTGAGCCGCTTCGTCGTCCTTGATGGCGAACGCCACCGTCAGCAACAGCTCGCCCTCGGCGAGCCAGCTGATCGTCTCGGGGGACTCCAGCACCTTGACCCAGGTGATGGTTCGGTCGAGGCCGCCGGCCCCGGCCAGCACCTCTCCCCTCCGTAATCCCCCCAGCGCCATCGCTTCCCGAACGGTCAGCGCCATGGGAGTGACTAGTATGCCTTACTCGGCGGCTCGCGTGAAGGACCAAAGGATCCAAGAACTTTTGGTTCCTTTACACAATGAACGCTTCCGGCTGAGGCTGCTAGCGTTTCCAGTTGAGTCAACTAGCGTTGATGGGGCTTACTCACCCCCGGAGCTCGCTGGCTCGACAAGAGAGGCGGCCTGGTGGCCGCAAGTAGGGTGGTACCACGGGAAGCCAGGCTTCTCGTCCCTGCAGGACGAGGGCCTTTTTTGTTTGTTTTCGGACTGGGGCAAGGAGGACGGCTATGGCAAGCTACACGATCGAAATTCCCGACCGGTTGCATTATGAGATCCAGGAACGGCGGCACCAGATCGACGTCGCCGGCATCGTGACCCAGGCGCTGACCGCCGCGGTTTCCAAGGGCCATCCGATGGGGAATCCTGGGCCCGACGCGACCGAGGCCATCAACCAGATGTTCAGTGGTTGAGCCGGGCCGTGAGTACGGAAATGATTGACCGGGTAGAGCAGGAGCTGACGCCCTTTGCGCCGCTGGAGCAAACCAGCGGCAACTTCTGGCTGATCGAGACCCTTCGACGCTGGGGGATCACCACGTACGCCGGCGTCAACGGCGGCGGGCTGATCCATGTCACGAAGCACATCGAGCCGCTCGCTGATCCAGCGGAACTTGCAGATCAGGCGCCGCGGCTGCTGACGATGAGCGAATACGTCGCCGGCTTCGTCCCGCTGGGGTATTACCTGGCCTCCGGGCGCATCGCCGGCTGCATCACGACCACGGGCGCCGCCACCAAGCTGGGCGGCAGCGGCCTCACGGATGCCAAGCTGCACAACATCCCCGCCGTCTATCTGGTGGCCCTGAATTCCACCATGTCGATTGGCCTGGCTCCCCTGCAGGACGTCTCCATCCACGGCATGAACATCCTTCCTCAGCTCCAGGCGGAGCTCGGCGAGGGCTGCATCGTGATCGACGACATCGACACCATGGAGGAGCAGCTCGAGCGGGCGCAGTCCATCTTGCTCGAGTCCAAGCCCGTCGCGATTGCGTTCTATCCCGATATCCTTTCGAAACCGGCGGTGATCGATGTCCCGTCGCGCGCCCGACCTCGCGGTCTGCGGCAGCAGGATGTCGATCGCTTCGTCGAGGAGTTCCCCGGCATTGCCGACGGCCGCCGCGTGGTCATCTACGTCGGCAGTGAGGCGGCCCGCTGGCCGGGGATGCCTGCGCTCACCACCCAGCTGTCCGACTCGCTCCAGGCGCCGACGGTCTGGTCAGTGAACGGCGCCAACGCCGTGTCGCCCGACAACCGATATGGTTTCGGCTACATCTCCTTCGGCGGCAACGACGAAGCCATGAAGCTCTGGCGCAGTCTCGGCCCAGATGACTGCGTCATCACGCTGGGCTTCGATCCAGGCGAGTACTCGCTGAATCTCGGCAGCATCCCCGCCGGCGATGTCTGGCACTTCACCAGCTGGACGGAACCCTACGGCCACATCGCGGGCGAATTCCGGCATCGGGTTCGCGGCAGCTACACCGTGGTGCGGGGCGACATCGACGCCACCCTGGCCGAGATCATTCCGCGGCTGGCTCGCCGTGGCGTTGGCCGCCGGCCCCCGGAGGATGTCCCGGCGCGGCTGAACACGCGGCAGATTTCGCGAGACGTCCGAGAGGGCGCCGTCGACTTCATCGCCTTCTACGAAGCGCTTCACGAGTCGTGGCGGCCGCACAGCATCGGCTTCGACGACGTCTGCATCGCATACAAGGACCGCCAGTGGGTCACCCAGCGGCCGCATCCTTACATCCCCTTCCACACCATGCACGACGGGTCGGCAATGGGCGGAGCCTTCGGGCTCGGCGTCGGGGCGAAGCTCGCCGATCCGAACCTTCACACCTTCGTCTTCTCCGGCGACGGCTGCTGGCGGCTCTTTGGCGGGGCACTGGCGGATGCGGCCAACCTCGACCTCCGCCTGTTCATCATCAACAACGGCGTCTATGGAATCGTCGACAAGGGGCTCGAGGTGGTGATCCCCGATGTCGAGCGACGTCGCTACCATGCCTCGCTGCCGTCGATCGACTTCGTCGGGGCGGCGCGCGCCCACGGCTGGGACGGGTTCCGGGTCAAGCCGGATCTGAGCAACCTCGGCGAGATCATGGACGCGTGTTACGAGCGAAGCGGGCAGTCGATCCTGGTCGACGTGCCGGTCGATGCGGACCAGGTGATCGGTCTCAACCCGCGGCTCGGCAACCTGACGACCAAGACCTACCTCTAATGGCAAGGGTGTACTACGACGACGACGCAGACCTATCGGCGCTCGCCGGCCAACGGGTCGCGGTGATCGGCTACGGCAGCCAGGGCCACGCGCATGCGCTCAACCTGCAGGACAGCGGGGTCGACGTCGTCGTCGGCCTCTACAAGGGCAGCAAGTCCTGGGAGGCGGCCGAGCAGGAAGACCTGCGCGTGGAGACGGTCGAAAAAGCCGTCGAGCTGGGCAACCTGGTGATGATGCTGGTCCCCGACCAGACGCAGAAGCGGCTCTATGACGAGGCGGTCAAGACGAACCTGCGGCCGGGCAGTGCGCTGATGTTCGCGCACGGTTTCAACATCCACTTCAGCCAGATCCTGCCGCCCGCCGACGTCGACGTCGCCATGGTCGCGCCCAAGGGCCCCGGCCACATTGTTCGCCGCTTGTTCAAGGAACGGGTCGGCGTGCCGGCCCTCTTTGCCGTCCACCAGGACACGACCGGCATGGCGCGCGCCCGCACGCTGGCCTATGCCCGCGGGATCGGCTCGACGATGGCCGGGGTGCTGGAGACGACCTTCAAGGAGGAGACGGAGACCGACCTCTTCGGCGAGCAGGCCGTCCTCTGCGGCGGGCTGACCTCGCTGGTCAAGAGCGGCTTCGACACGCTCGTCGAGGCGGGCTACCAACCGGAGCTGGCCTACTTCGAGTGCCTGCACGAGATGAAGCTAATCGTCGACCTGATGTACCAGGGCGGGATGAGCTACATGCGCTACAGCATCAGCGACACCGCCGAGTTCGGCGACTATGTCAGCGGACCTCGCGTGATCAGCCCCACCGTCCGTGAGGAGATGCGGCAGATCCTGCGCGAGATCCAGGACGGCACCTTCGCTCGCACCTGGATCCTGGAAAACCAGGCCGGGCGGCCCGCCTTCAACGCCTCCCGGCAACGCGCGAAGACGGAGCTGATCGAGACGGTGGGGGCACAGCTGCGGGCCATGATGCCCTGGCTCAAGCCTGACGGGAAGGCAAAAAACTGATGGACGACCGGGTCTACATCTTCGACACGACGCTGCGCGACGGCGAGCAATCCCCGGGCGCGTCGCTCAACTCCGATCAAAAGTTCGAGATCGCATGCCAGCTGGCGCGGCTCGGGGTTGACGTCGTCGAGGCCGGCTTCCCGCTTTCATCGCCCGGCGACTTCGAGGCGGTGCAGCGGATCGCTCGCCAGGTCGAGGGGCCGATGATCACCGCGCTCGCGCGGGCTGCGCGGCCCGACATCGATGCCGTCTGGCGGGCCGTCCAGGATGCGGAGCGCAACCAGATCCATATGGTGCTCTCCGTCTCCGACATTCATATCGAGCGCAAGCTCCGCTCGAACCGGCGCGACGTGCTCCGCCGCGGCGTGGAGGCGGTGGCCTATGCGCGATCGCTGTGCGACCAGGTCGAGTATTCGCCCGAAGACGCGGGCCGGGCGGATCCGGAGTATCTCTACGAGACCCTGGAAGCCGTCATCGACGCCGGGGCGACGGTCGTCAACATCCCCGACACGACCGGGTACACGCTGCCGAACGAGTTTGGCGCCCTGATCGCGTCGATCCGCGCCAACGTCCGCGCCATCGATCGGGCTTTGATCAGTGTCCACTGCCACAACGACCTGGGCCTCTCCACGGCGAACAGTGTCGCGGCAGTGCTGAATGGCGCCCGGCGGGTTGAGTGCACCATCAACGGCATCGGCGAGCGGGCTGGCAACGCCTCGCTGGAAGAGGTCGCCATGATCCTGCGCACCCGGGAGAAGTCGCTCGGACTGCGCACCAACATCGACACCACCCGCCTGGCCCACGTCAGCGCACTGGTGGCGCGACAGACCGGCATCCCGGTGCAGCCGAACAAGGCTGTCATCGGCGCCAACGCCTTCGCCCATGCCTCCGGCATCCACCAGGACGGCGTACTCAAGGACAAGCTGACCTACGAGATCATGCGGCCGGAAGACGTTGGGATGGGAGAGAGCCGGATCGTGCTCTCGCCTCGTTCGGGGCGGCATGCGTTCCAGTTCCGGCTGGCGGAGCTCGGCTATCACCTGCCGGAGGCAGCATTCGCCCGCGCCTGGGAGCGGTTCCTCGACCTCGCCGACCGAAAGAAGGACATCCTCGACCGCGACCTCGAAGAGATCGTTCGCAGCACGCAGTCATCCGTCCCTCCCCCTCGGGGGGAGGGCAGGGTGGGGGTCGTCGCCTGATGGCCGTCGAGTCGATTGCTCCGCACGAGACACCGGGGACCTATGGCGGGTTCGCCTATTTCCAGGGCGAGATCGTCCCGTTCGGCGAGGCGAAGGTGAGCGTCGGCACACATGCCCTCAACTACGGGACCGCGTGCTTCGAGGGCATCCGCGGTTACTGGAATGCCGAGTACAAGGAGATCTACCTGCTCAAGCTGGCCGAGCACTACGAGCGCTTTGCCCGGTCGACCGCGCTCCTGAAGATCAAGCGCGACGAGTCGGTCGAACGGCTTTGCGAGATCACGAGCGAGATTCTCCGGCGGAGCGGCTACCGGACCGACGTGTACGTAAGGCCGCTGGCGTACAAGGCGTCACCGATCATCAAGGTCGACCTGCACTCGTCGGAGGACGCGGTGGCGATCCTGGTCATGCCGATGGGTCTCTACTCCCCGATCGATGGGCTGCGCGTCACCATCTCCTCCTGGCGCCGGATCAGCGACAACAGCATCCCGGCGCGCGGGAAGATCACCGGCGCCTACATCAACACCGCGCTGGCGACGGAGGACGCCAATGCGGCCGGCTTCGACGATTGCCTGTTGCTGACCGAAGACGGCCACATCGCGGAGGGCAGCGCCGCCAACTTCTTCATGCTCCAGGGCCGGACGCTCGTCACGCCACCCGTCACCGACGACATCCTGGTGGGCATCACCCGCGCGGCCGTGATGCGCCTGGCTCTCGATTTCGACCTCGACGTGGTCGAGCGCAGTGTCGACCGAACCGAGGTCTACCAGGCCGACGAGGCCTTCCTCTGCGGGACCGGGGTCCAGGTGGCGCCGATCGTCGAGGTGGACGGTCGGCCGGTCGGCACGGGCAAGCCCGGGTCGATCACGCTCGGCCTGCAGGATGCCTACTTCCGGGCGGTACGCGGCAACGATCCACGCTACCGGCAGTGGTGCACCCCGGTGTATGGGGGGATGCCCCGAATTACCGAGTCGCGTTGACGAGCACGCTGAGGGGCTGGTAGTCTTTTCGGAACAACTGAATAGCGGCGGTTATCAAGAGTGGCAGAGGGGCCGGCCCTGTGAAGCCTGCCAACCTACCGAATCTTCGGCAAGGTGGAAAGTCCGTCAGACGAAAGTCTGAAAGATGACGTGATCACGGACATCCGGCCCCTCTTACGGGGCCTTTTTGTTTGTGATCACTCGTCGAGGAGGAATTCGGTGAAGAGGTTGCGATGTCGAGAGTGCGGCCGACTGCGGGACTTCGAGCCGGCCTATGTCTGCGAGCACTGCTTTGGGCCGCTCGAGGTCGTCTACGACCTCGATGCCGTGCGCGATCGGGTCAGCCGTGACGCCATCTCGCGCGGACCGGCCAGCATCTGGCGCTACCGCGAGCTGCTGCCGGCGCCCGCGGGTGAACCCGTTGACCTCGGCACCGGGCTCACGCCCCTGGTCGAGGCGCGCAACCTGGGGAGGGCGCTCGGCCTCGACCACCTCTACGTCAAGAACGACACGCTGAACCCGACCGGCTCGTTCAAGGATCGCAACGTCGCGGTGGCGACCAACTTCGCGCTCTCCTACGGGTTCGATACCCTGTCGTGCTCATCCACCGGGAATCTCGCCGGCTCGGTGGCGGCCTATGCGGCGCGGGCCGGGCTGCGCGCGCTGGTCTTCATTCCTGCCGACCTGGAGCCCGGTAAGGTCGGCGCCGCCAGCGCCTACGGCGCGACCATCGTCGAGGTCGACGGGACATACGACGACGTCAACCGGCTGTGTGCGGAGCTGGCCGACTTGTATCAGTGGGCGATCGTCAACGTGAACCTCCGCCCCTTCTACTCGGAAGGGAGCAAGACGCTGGCATTCGAGGTCGTGGAACAGCTCGGCTGGCGGGCACCCGACCATATCGTGGTGCCGGTGGCCGCCGGTTCGTTGCTGGCGAAGACGGCGAAGGCGTTTTCTGAGCTGGTCGGCGCTGGCCTCCTGGATCACATTCCGACCCGGATCCATGCGGCACAGGCGCAAGGCTGTGCGCCGGTCAGCCGCGCGATCCAGCAAGGCCTCGACACCATCACCCCGGTCAAAGCGCACAGCATTGCCAAGTCGCTGGCCATCGGCAACCCGGCCGACGGCCGGTATGCGGCACGCGCCGTTCGGGCTTCGGCGGGTTGGGGCACGATCTGCCAGGAGGACGCCGTGCAGGAGGCGATGGCCCTGCTCGCGGAGACCGAAGGCATTCTGAGCGAACCCGCGGGCGGCGTCGTGGTGGCCGGCCTCCGGCAGTTGGTCGAGGAAGGCCGGGTGCGCCGGCACGAAACCGTCGTCATCTGCATCACGGGCAATGGCTTGAAGACGACCGAGCTCTTCCAGCCTGGCGAGGGCCGGCGCCTGCATTTGACAAAGGCCCGAGCTTCCGAGTTCGAACGGGCCCTCGCGGGCGTTGAGAAGACGCCGGCCGCCGTGGGGTGACTGCGACCCTGCGCGTCGGCGTTCTTGGAGCCACCGGGCTCGCCGGCCAGCAGGTGCTGGCGGCGCTGCAGCGACACCCGTGGTTCACGGTCGCCGCGGTTGGCGCCTCGCAGAACTCCGCCGGAAAATCGCTCGCTGACGCGCTGCGCGACCCATCTGGCAGCAGTCGCTGGTTTGCCGAGGGCCGTCCCGACCCATCGCTGCTCTCGCTCCCCTGCCTGAGCGATGAACAACTGCTGGCGCAGCCGCTTGACCTGGTCTTCAGTGCGGTCTCGAAAGAGGTCGCCGAAGTCTGGGAGCCGCGCTTCGCGGAACGACTACCCGTGGTCAGCACCGCGTCCGCCTTCCGCTACGAGCCGGACGTCCCGATCCTGATCCCGGGCATCAACGATGCGCACGCCGAGGCGCTGCACGACCAGCGCCGCCGGCGCGGCTGGCGCGGCTTCATCGCGCCGATCCCCAACTGCACGACCACCGGGCTCGCTGTTTCGCTCAAACCACTGCACGATACCTTCGGCGTTCGCACCGTCATGATGACCTCGCTGCAGGCCGTCTCCGGTGCCGGCCGTCAGGGCGGCGTGCTCGCGCTCGACGTCATCGACAACGTCATCCCCTTCATTCCCGGTGAGGAGGAAAAAGTGGAGCGCGAAACCAAGAAGATCCTCGGTCACTGGGATGAGCCTGCGCCGTTCGCGGTGTCCTGCACCTGCACCCGGGTAAACGTCAAGGACGGGCACCTCGAGACCGTCTTCGTCGGCACCGAGCGTCCCGCCAATGCCGCGTCGGCGACCGCGGCGATGGAAGCGTTCGGGATCGACGGCTTCAAGGGACTCCCCTCGGCCCCCGATCGCTTGCTGCGCGTGGATCATGATCCGTTCCGACCGCAGCCGCGCCGGGACCGCGACGCCGGCGACGGCATGACCGTCACGGTCGGGCGGATCCGCGATGAGCCGGCGTTGAATGGCGTGAAGTACGTGGTGCTCTCGCACAACACGAAGCTCGGGGCCGGGAAAGGCGCGGTCCTCCTTGCGGAATGGCTGACGCGGGAAGGCTATGTTGTCAGCGCTTCTTGAACCGGTGACCAGGTCAGTTCTCGTCCAGAAATTCGGCGGGACCTCGCTCGGCACCCCGGGACGCATCACGCGCGCGGCAAGACGAATCGCGGCCAGCCAGCGCGCCGGCTATGACGTCGTCGCCGTGGTCAGCGCCATGGGGGACTCGACGGACCGGCTCCTCACGCTGGCGTCGCGGGTCGCGAAGGAACCGACGGCCCGCGAGCTCGACCTGCTGCTATCTACCGGTGAAGGCGTCTCCGCCCCGCTGATGTCCATGGCGCTCAACGAGCTGGGGGTGCCGGCTGTCTCATTGCTCGGTTTCCAGGCCGGGATCCAGACCGACCGGCGTCATGCGAAGGCCCGGGTGGTCGGCGTCACGCCGGCACGGATCGAGCGCGAGCTGGCGGCCGGTCGCGTCGTCGTCGTCGCCGGCTTCCAGGGCATCGGTGACGAGATGGAGGTCACCACGCTGGGCCGCGGTGGATCGGACACGACCGCGGTGGCGCTCGCCGTCGCCTTGAAAGCGCGGGCCTGCGAGATCTTCACCGATGTTCGGGGCATCTACACCGCCGATCCACACTTCGTGCCATCGGCGCGACTGTTGCGCCGGATCGCCTATCCGGAAATGCTCGAGCTGGCCAGCGCCGGTGCCCGGGTGATGCACCCGCGGGCGATCGAGATCGCCGAGGCGTTTTCGATGGAGCTGCACGTCCGCTCGAGCTTCCATGCCGGCCCCGGTACCATCATCTGTTCGGAGGAGGCGATCATGGAGGATCGAAATCGGGTGCGCGGGATTGCGCACGAAGAGCACGTGGCCCGCCTCTCGGTGGTGGGCGTGCCCGATCGTCCCGGCATCGCGGCGGCCATCTTCGCGCCGCTGGCCGAGGCCGACATCGCCGCCGACGTCATCGTGCAGACCGCCAGCCACGAGGGCGTGACCGACATGTCCTTCACCGTTTCCTCGGCGGATGGGCGGCAGGCGCAGGGCATCGTCGAGGGACTCGCACGCGAAATCGGCGCCCGGACGGTGCTGGCCCAGAATGGACTCGCCAAGGTCGCCGTGGTCGGCACCGGCATCCGCGGCCAGCCCGGAGTGGCCGCGACCATGTTCCGCGCGCTCTCCGACCGAGGCATCAACATCGAGATGATCTCCACCTCGGAAGTCCGGATCACCTGCATCATCCAGGCGGATCGCGTCAAAGAGGCGGTCGCCGCTCTGCACGAGGCGTTCAAGCTGTAGTGTTGCGAACCGCCTCGGTCCGGGTGCCGGCGTCGTCGGCCAACCTCGGACCGGGCTTCGACGTCCTTGCCCTGGCGCTCGACCTGCACCTCGAGGCAACAGCGCGGGAAGCCAAAACGACGACGATCGAGTGGAAGGGCGAGGGCGCCGGCGAGGTGCCGCTCAGCCGCCGCAACCTGCTGGTGCGCGCGGCCCAGGAGCCGTTCGACGGCTGGAGCCGACCGCTCGAGGGGCTCGAGATTCGGGTCCACAACCGGGTGCCGATCGGCCGCGGGCTCGGGAGCAGCGCCGCCGCCATCGTCGCCGGCATCATCCTCGGCGGGAGGCTGCGCGGGCTTCGCATGTCGCAGCAGCGGGTTCTCGAACTCGCCCTTCCCCTCGAAGGGCATGGCGACAACCTCGCGGCCGCCCTCTACGGCGGCTTCTGCGTCGCCGCCATCGAAGACGGTGGGGCGCGGGTGCACCGCCTCGACTGGCCGGCGCGCTGGCGGGCGGTGATCCTCGTGCCGGCGGCCCTCTCCCCCACGCACGAGGCGCGCCGGTTGGTGCCGCGCCGGCCGGCGCGTCAGGATGCCGTCTTCAACCTGTCGCGGGTCGCCGAGTGGGTGCTTGCGGTCATAGAGCGGGATCGTTCCTTACTGTCGAGTGCGATGGACGACCGGCTGCATCAGCCGGGCCGGCTGCGCGCCTATCCGTACCTCGATGATGTGATCGCGGCCGCGGAGCAGGCGGGCGCCCTGGGCGCCGCCTTGAGCGGCGCGGGTGGGAGCGTCATCGCGATTGCCGACCGGAACCTCGAACAGGTCGGCCGAGCGATGCGCACCGTCGCCCGCGCTCACCGCCTCGACCATCGGGTGCTGACGCTGTCGGTCATTCGCCGCGGCGCCCTGCTCAGTTAGCCGCGCCCACGTTGTATCTCGTCAAGCTGCACTTGCGGCTGTAATCCTTTTGAAAGGTTGAGGGCTCCAGACTGCAATCAGTCGCGGAGTATGCCTCCATGCCCGCCAGTGACATGAGAAGGAGGTGAGAAAATCTTGACTCCAACCCAACGCATCCTGATCGTCGCTGGACTCGCCGGATCGGTCATCGCGGGCGGCGTCATCGGCGCCACCCTGGCCGGCCCGCTCGCCGCCACCGCCACGAACATACCAACCACCATCCAGCTGACGGCCGCCTCCGCCAGCCCGAGCGCGAGCGCCGGGACCTTCAAGTCCAATGAGAACGCCACGCATGAGGCCGGTGAAAGCGCCACCGTCGAAGCCCAGGAGAATTCCGGTCAGCGGCCCGGAGGCGGATCCGGGAGGTTCACGCCGAACGAGAACGCGACCCACGAGCAGGGCGAAAGCGCCGCTCGGGAAGCGCAGGAGAACGCGGGCCAGCGCCCGACCGTTCCGTAATCAATCGGGGCTGGCGGGCCGGCGTCGTCCCGCCAGCTCTCCGAGCACGGCATCGACGCCCAGGTCCCGGTCACCCAGCAGGACGAGCGAATGAAACCAGAGGTCGGCGACCTCGTGGACGAGGGCGTCATCGGGCTCGTGGTCGGCGGCGACCAGCACTTCGATCGCCTCTTCACCCAGCTTGCGCAGGATAGCCGGGCGGCCGCCGTCGAAGAGCTGCGCCGTGTACGAGCCGGCCGGACGGGTCGCTCTCCGGTCACGAATCGCCGCCTCGAGCTGATCGAGGAGAATCGCCGGTTCCGCAAAGCACGAGCGGTGGCCTGTATGGCACGCCGGGCCCGTCGGCCGAACGTTGAGCAGCAAGGCATCGCCGTCACAGTCCGCCTGGATCGATTCGACGTGGAGCAGGCTGCCCGAGGTCTCACCTTTTTTCCATCGCGCCTGGCGGCTTCGACTCCAGAAGTGCGCCTCCCCGGTCTCGACCGTGCGGGCGAGCGCCTCGCGATCCATGTAGGCGACCATCAGCACCGTCCCCGTCGCGGCGTCCTGGGCGATGGCAACGATCAACCCGCTGCTGTCAAAGGTGAGCGTTGCCGGATCCGGGCTTTTCATCGAACCGGAACCCCATGCTCGCGCAGGTATCGCTTCGTGTCGGGGATAGGAAAGGCGCCTTCGTGGAAGATCGACGCGGCCAGGGCCGCGTCCGCTCGGCCTTCGGTGAGGACGGCGGCGAGGTCTCTGGGGTGCCCGGCGCCGCCTGAGGCAATGACCGGGATCTGGACGGCGTCGGCGACGGCCTGCGTCAGCGCGAGGTCATAGCCGCCTTGCGTCCCATCCGCGTCGATGCTGGTCAAGAGGATCTCGCCCGCCCCGCGGCGCTCCGCCTCCTTCGCCCAACCAATCGCGTCGAGCCCGGTCACCTGCCGGCCGCCATGGGTGTAGACCCGCCACAACGCCTCGGCCTCGTGTTTGGCATCGATGGCGACGACGATGCATTGTGATCCATAGAGCCGGGCCGCTTCCGTGATCAACTCCGGCCGCCGCACCGCCGCGGTCTGGATGGAGACCTTGTCCGCGCCGGCGCGTAAGAGCGTCCGGATCTCATCGACCTCGCGGATCCCTCCGCCGACCGTGAATGGTATGAAGACCTCGCGAGCCGTCCGGTCGACGAGCTCGACCAGGGTGGCTCGCTGCTGCGGAGCCGCGTCGATGTCGAGGAAGACGAGTTCGTCGGCGCCCTGCTCCGAATAGGCGCGCGCCATCACGACCGGATCACCCTGGTCGCGCAGCTGCTCAAAATGCGTGCCTTTGACGACCCGGCCGCCGGCGACGTCAAGACAGGGAATGATCCGCTTACGCAACATGCGCCGCCTCTATCTCCCCTCCCCCAGTGTGGGGGAGGGTCGGGGTGGGGGGTTGCACCTGAGCGAACTGGAGGAAGTTCTGAAGGAGTTGCAGGCCAGCGGGTCCGCTGCGCTCGGGATGGAACTGCACGCCGATCACCCGGCCGGTTGCGACGGCACTGACAAACGGGACGCCATGGATGGTTTTGGCGGCGATGACGCTGCGGTCTTGCGGAACTACGACGTAGGAATGGACGAAGTACATCGCTTCGCCGTCGAGCCCTTCCAGCACCGGGTGCGAGCGGACCTCTTCGAGCGTGTTCCAACCGACATGCGGTAGCTTCTCGGACGTCGCCAGGCGGTCGACCGTTCCCGAAAGGACGCCAAGGCAGATGGCGCCATCTTCGGCGCTGCGCTCGAACAGGAGCTGCAGCCCAAGGCAGATTCCGAGGAAGGGCGTTCCCCGCCGAATGGTGCCGATGATCGCCTCATCAAGCCCGCGCTCACGCAGGGCGGTCATGGAGGGATCGGCGGCGCCAACACCGGGAAAGATGACGGCATCGGCACGCATGAGATCCTCCGGGGTCGCGGCGTGGGCCGACTCGGCTTCGAGCGCGTCGAGCGCATTCTCAACACTGCGCAGGTTGCCCGCGCCGTAGTCGACGAGCGCGATCATTTCGTGCTCGCGATCCGACCGGCGAGGACCGGGTCGACGGCGCAACCCTGGCGCAACGCGCGGGCCAGGGCTTTGAAGGCGGCTTCTGCGACGTGGTGATCGTCCCGGCCGGAGCCGACCAGGTGGAGGGTCAGGCCGGCACGAGCCGCAAAGGTCTCGAGGAAGTGCGGCACCAGCGTCGACGGAAGTGAGCCGATGACCGGGCCCTGGAGTGGCAGGTCGACCATCGCGTAGGCGCGGCCGCCGCAGTCGAGGGCCACCAGCACCCGCGCTTCGTCGAGCGGCACGGTCGCATCGCCGTAGCGGGCAATGCCGCTTCGGTCACCGAGGGCTTCCGTCACCGCCTCGCCGAGCACCAGGGCCACATCTTCCACGGTGTGGTGGGCATCGACCTCGAGGTCGCCGGATGCCTTGACCTCGAGATCGATACGGGCGTGCACAGCGAGGGCGCGCAGCAGGTGGTCGAGGAAGGGCAGCCCGGTGGTCACCTCGGCGGCGCCGCTCCCGTCCAGAGCCAGTCGGACGGCGATATTCGTCTCCTTCGTCCGTCGCTGCCGGATGGCCGACCGGGTGGTGGCCGTCATGGAATCAGCTTCTCGATGGGCATCACCAGGATCGAGGTCGCGCCCACCGCCTTGAGCGGTCCGAGCAACGCCCAGACGGCGTCGGCGTCCACCACCGCGTGGACGGCGATCATCGCCGGATCGGCCAGCGGCATCACCGTCGGCGACTGCATTCCGGGGATGACGCCTTTGATCAGGTGGAGCGCCTCGGCGGGTGCGTTCATCATCACGTACTTCTTGCGGCGCGCAGCAATCACGCTGGCCAGCATGGTTTGCAAATGCTGGCGACGGCGTGCCTTCTCATCGTTGAGGCCCGGATGGCTGATCAGCTGCGCTTCCGAGGCCAGGATGGTATCGATAGCTCGAAGGCCGTTGACTGCCAACGTACTACCGGTGGAGACCAGATCGACGATCGCGTCCGCCACGCCGAGGAGCGGCGTGATCTCGACCGCGCCGCTGATCTCGATCAGTTCGACGGCAACCTTGCGCGTCTCGAAGAAACGCGCCGTCGTCCTGGGGTGGGAGGTAGCGACCGGCCGGCCGCTGAGGTCCTCGATCCGGGTGAGCGGCCGATCGTCGGGAACCGCGACCTGGAGCGAGCAGTGGCCGAAGGCGAGCGGCATGCAGGTCTCGACCTTGCTGGCCTTCTCCTCGACCAGGTTCGAACCGGTGATGCCAACGTCGACGACGCCGTCAGCCGTGTATTCCGGGACGTCCTCGGCGCGCACGAACAACAGGTCGAGTGGAAAGTTCTCGCAGTGGGCGAAGAGACGCCGGTCGTCCGACTCGAATCGATAACCGGCCTCGCGAAGGAGCGTAATCGACGGCTCTGCCAACCGGCCCTTATTCGGCACCGCCAGCCGCAGCCGGCCGTCCGTCAAGCCGCGCCCGACGCTCACCGCGACCTCGCCTTGCGCCGGTCCAGCTGCATCCGGTAGCCACCGGTCCCGTAGCGACGCCAGGTGTTGATGCGAGTGATGGTGGCCGTGCTCGCCCCGGTCCGCTCCGCGATCTCCGCGTAGGGCACCCCCTGATCGAGCAACTTGACCACTTCCCAACGGGCTGCCAGGGTATGCAGTTCCGGGATGGTGCACAGGTCGCGGAAGAACCGCTCGGCGTCGGCCACCGACTTGAGGTCGACGATCGTCTCCAGCAGGTCGTCGATCTGGGGCGTCACCCAGTCGGGTGCCGCGCTCCGCCGTCGCTTTAGCATGCTAGCATGCTAACACGATGAAAGTCCTGCCCGCCATCGACCTGCTCGACGGCCGCCCGGTGCGGTTGCGGCAGGGGGATTTCGACCAGGTCACTCGGTTCGACGATGATCCGCTGACGCTCGCCCGCCGGTTCGAGGCAGGCGGCGCCGAATGGCTGCATGTTGTGGACCTCGACGGCGCCCGCGATGGGCGATGGCGCAACCTGGAGATCATCGCCCGGGTCGTGGCGGCCATATCGCTCCCGGTCCAGGCCGGCGGCGGCGCTCGCGAGATGCGCGACGTCGAGGCGGCCCTCGAGGTGGGCGTCGCCCGGGTGGTCGTGGGCACGGCCGCCATCCTCTCCCCATCCACCTTCGAACGCTGGGCCGCCCGCTATGGAGATCGGATTGCGGTGAGCCTCGACGTCCGGGGCGATCGCCTGACGGTGCAGGGCTGGACCGCCGAAACCGCGGACAGCCTGTTGACGCTCGCACACGCGCTCAAGGCCGCGGGTGCCCGACGATTCATCCACACCAGTGTCCACCGTGACGGAACCCTCGCCGGCGTCGACCTCGCCGGGCTGCAGTACCTCGAGCCGCTGGGTCTTCCCGTCATCGTCGCCGGCGGGATCGCTACCGCGAATGACGTGCGCGCCATACGCGACGCCGGCGCCGAAGGCGCCATCATCGGTCGCGCGTTGCTCGACGGCACCCTGGACCTTAGCGACGCCATGCGCGTGGCAGCCGGGCTCTCTGCGAGCCAGCCCGCCGGTTAGCTGGCGGCCCGCAGACTCTCGAGCAGTGGCGAGCTGATCAGGACGTCGGCCGTCGCGATGTTGGTCGCCAGCGGAACGTTTCTAACATTGCAGATCCGCAGCAGCGTTTGGATGTCGGGATCGTGCGGGTGTTTGTCGAGCGGGTCGACCAGGAAGATGACCGCATCCACCTCGCCTTCCACCACCCGGCTGGCAATCTGCACGTCGCCACCGTGGGGACCCGGAGTGACGCTCTCGACCTCCAGGCCAACCTTGTCGCGAAGCAGGTCGCCCGTCGCACCGGTGGCAACCAGCTCGTATTCGGCGAGGCGCGAGCGGTTGAACGTCGCAAATGCGACGAGGTCGGCCTTCTTGCCGTCGTGGGCGATGATTGCCAGGCGGGCGCGATCGCGGTTCGTCGTCAACATTACGTTTGAAAGCATAGCGGTCCGGAATTGCGGCAGCATCGGATCGTCGCTACGAAAACGTGACGACAGCTTTGAACAATGCGCACATCACTGTCCAACACGCTGGTGTCGGGGTGTATTCCGCCAGGCGCGAGCGTCATCGAGGAAATTCGCCAGCAGCTGGTGGCCGTGTTCGGTGAGAATGGCCTCCGGGTGAAACTGCACGCCGGCGAGCGGGTATTGCCGGTGACGCAGTCCCATCACCGTTCCATCATCGGTCCAGGCGGTGACCTCCAGCTCGCCGGGTAGACCTTCGGGCTCGACCACCAGCGAGTGATAGCGAGTGGCCGCGAACGGACTGGGGAGCCCACGGAAGACCGACTGCTGCCGGTGGATAACGCGAGAAACTTTCCCGTGCATCACGCGCGGCGCTCGCCGCACGGTACCGCCGAAGGCTTCGCCCAGGCATTGATGGCCGAGGCACACGCCCATCGTTGGACACGTAGGCCCTAGCTCGAGCAGTAGCGCCTTGCAGATGCCCGCATCCGCCGGTGTTCCGGGTCCCGGCGAGAGAACGACCGCGAGTGGGTCCAACTGCGTGATGGCAGGCAAGCTGATCTCGTCGTTGCGCCGAACGATCACCCGCACGCCGAGCTCGCCGAGATACTGGACCAGGTTGTAGGTAAAGGAGTCGTAGTTGTCGATCACCAGCACGGCATCGTTGGGTTCCACCTCAGCCGGCGCCGGCGAGCGCCTGCAGCAGCGCTGACGCCTTGTTCCGGGTCTCGAGGAACTCTTCGGCCGGCAGCGAATCCGCCACGATGCCCGCCGCCGCCTGGATGGTCGCCAGTCCGTCCTTCACCACCATGGTTCGAATCGCGATGCAGGTATCGAGGTCACCCGTGAAGCTGAAATAGCCGATCGCGCCGGCGTAGACCCCACGTCGCTCGCGCTCCAGCTCGGCGATGATCTCCATGGCGCGGATCTTCGGCGCCCCGGTAACGGTGCCGGCCGGGAAGCACGCGCGCAGCGCGTCCATCGGGGTACACTCGGCCCGCAGCGTGCCGGTGATGTTGGAGACGAGGTGCATGACGTGTGAGTAGCGCTCCACCGTCATCAGCTCGGTGACCTTGACGCTGCCGATCTCGCAGACCCGACCCAGGTCGTTTCGGCCGAGGTCCACCAGCATCACGTGCTCGGCGCGTTCTTTCTCGCTGGACCGCAGCTCCTCCTCCATGCGCTTATCGGCGGCCTCGTCGCGCCCTCGCCGCCGGGTGCCCGCAATCGGCCGGTATCGCACTTTGCGACCCTGCACCGTCACCAGGATTTCCGGCGATGTGCCGAGGATCGTCGTCGCGGGCAGCTTCAGGAAATACATGTAGGGCGAGGGATTGAGTGCTCGGAGCAGCCGGTAGACATCGAATGGATCTGCCGTGACCGGCACCGTGAATCGTTGCGCGATCTGCACCTGGTAGATATCGCCGGCCATGATGTGCGACTTGGCGCGCTCGACTGCCTCGAAAAATTCGGGCTTCGAGATCCGTCCCTCCGGCTCGCTCAGCAACGGCCGGTCCGCCGGTTCGAGCGCCCGCAGTCGAACCGTCCGGCTCAGGCGGCGGGCCAGGTCGTCGATCCGGGCCACGGCCTCCGCGTAGCGTGATTCGATCGGTGCCCGCTGCGTGCGGACGTGGGTCACGAGCTTTAACCGGTGTCGCACGTGGTCGAAGCAAGCTAGCGTGTCGCTGATAACAAAAATGCCGTCGGCCACCTGCAATGGGTCCGCCTCGGGCAGCGGGAGGCGCTCGAGATAACCCGCCGCTTCGTAGCCCAGGTATCCGACTGCGCCGCCGCAAAAGCCTTCAGGAAGACCCTCGGCCGGTTCAGCGGCGAATGTCTGCAGGTACGCTTCCAGCGCGCGCACGGGATCGGCGCCCTCGAGGTCGCGCCGCCCGTTGGCATCCTGCACCGTCGCGCGACCGCCTGCGATTGACACGATCGCCATCGGATCTGCCGCCACAAAGGAGTACCGGCCAAGCTGTTCCCCTTGCTCGACACTTTCGAGGAGGTAAGCGGGACCGTCGCTCGCCAGCGCCGCGTATGCCGTTACGGGGGTCAGCGCGTCAGAGAGCATGTCGCGGAAGATGGGGACCATCGGCGCCCGTCGGGCCCGCTCCTTGACCTGGTCGAGCGTCAGCGATATCGACATCTGCCCGCTACTTTCATGACACGGCCGCCGGATATGGCGTTTGCGATCCCAGTGGCTCGATATTCGCCGCCGGCTCGTCGGCCAGGCTGGCCAGTAGCGCCCCGGCTGAGGCTGGGACGTCGCGAGCCGCACGGATGATATCGGCCAGTACCGCGCTGGCGGCGGCATCCCGGCCCGCGCCTGGCCCTTCCAACCGTAGTGGTCCGGCGTGCTCGGCTTCGACGGCGATCCCATTCATGGCGCCGCTCACCCGCGCCAGCGGCGCCTCGGCGGGGATCAGCCGCGGGCGCACATCGGCGCCGATCGCGCGCCCATCGTGGGTGGCGGCCGCGATCAGCTTGACGACCAATCCGCGGCGAGTGGCTTCCACCAATTGCGCCTGCGCCAAGTTCCGGATCCCGACCCGCTCGATGCGTGAGGGATCGATGCGACGCCGGAAGGCCAGCATGCTCAGGATGGCGAGCTTCGCCGCCGGGTCGTGCGCATCGACGTCGGCGCTGGGATCGGCCTCGGCCAGCCCATGCTTCTGGGCGTCGGCCAGCGCGTCGGCGTACCCGGCCCCGGCCGCCATCGCCTCGAGCATCGAGTTCGTCGTGCCATTGAGGATCCCGATCACGGACTGGATCCGATCCGCGGCCAGGGTCTCGGCGAGCATTTCCACGATCGGAATGGCGCTCGCCACCGACGCCTCGAAGCGAAGCGGCGCCAGTCGAGCCAGCGCCGGCCCATCGGCCGCGATTACCTGCTTGTTGGCGGTGATCACCTGACGGCCCGCCGCAAGCGCCGTATTTATATAGGTATGGGCCGGCTCGACGCCGCCGATCAGCTCGACGATGGCGTCGAGGTCGGACCGTTCCAGGAGCTGCTCCGCACGTTCCAATGGCGCGGGTGCGAGGCGGCCCTCGCAGTGCATCACAGCGATCGCCTCGAGCCGGATCGGGCGGCCGGCGGCAACAGCAATTCGGTCCGAGTCCTCGGTCAGGCGGCGGGCCAGCGCGCCGCCGACGTTCCCCAACCCGAGGAGACCAAGACGATAGGGGGCGCGCATCCACGGAACGCTAGCATGGCGGCGATGACCGCCGGCATCATCGAGCGCTATGCTGCGTACCTCCCGGTGAGCGCGGCGACGCCGAGGGTGACGCTCGGCGAGGGGTCGACCCCGCTCATTCGGTCATCGCGAATCGGTCCGTCCCTCGGACTGGAGCGGCTGTACTTCAAGTACGAAGGCCTGAATCCGAGCGGCTCCTTCAAGGATCGCGGCATGGCCTTGGCGACCGCGAAAGCGATGGAGGCTGGCGCTCGGACGCTCCTGTGCGCGTCGACCGGCAATACTAGCGCGTCGGCCGCGGCATACGCGGCCCGCTGTGCTCTGCGCGCGGTGGTCGTCGTCCCAGCGGGCGGCGTCGCCGCCGGCAAGCTGGCGCAGGCGCTGGCCTATGGCGCCAGCATCTTGACGGTGAACGGGTCGTTCGATATCGCCCTCCGACTGGTGCGGCAGCTTGCCGGCGAGCCGGGCGTCGCGCTGGTGAACTCGGTCAACCCATTTCGGATCGACGGGCAGAAAACCGCCGCATTCGAGATTGTCGAGCAGCTGGGCGATGCACCGGTACGCCTCTTCATCCCGGTTGGTAACGGTGGCAACATCACCGCCTACTGGCGTGGCTTTACCGAGCTGCAGCACCGCGATCGGCTCTCGCCGCCGGCGATGCATGGGGCTCAGGCCGAGGGCGCGGCCCCCCTGGTCCGCGGGCGGCCGGTCTCAAGGCCGCGCACGATCGCCTCGGCGATCCGAATTGGCAATCCGGCCTCCTGGAAGGGCGCGATCGCGGCGAAAGACGAGTCCGGCGGAGCGATCGAGACGGTGAGCGATGCCGAGATCACGGCCGCCCATCGCCGCCTTGCCCGCGAGGAGGGCTTGCTGGTCGAGCCTGCCTCAGCCGCGGGGGTGGCGCTGCTGATCAAGAACGTGCTTGCGGCGCGACTGCGCGGCGATGACGCCATCGTCTGCGTGCTCACCGGCCACGGACTGAAAGACCCCCAGGCGTTGACCCGCGGACTCCGGCTTCCCCGTCCGGTACGGCCGACCCTCTCGACCCTGCTCCGAGCGATCGGCTAAGAAGGACTGAGCCGGTTCATCCAGATCGATCGGCTGGTGACAGTGCTGACCGGCGCCGGCACGCAGACGACGGCTGCCTTCTAACTGCCGCATGCCCGCTACACCTCGGCCTGGTTCTAGTCCAGCGCGTCCACAATGGCCGTCGCCATCGCCGTCGTGCTTGCCGCGGCTTGCCCGTCGAGAGCGATGTCCGCGGTGCGCAACCCCGAGGCCAGGGCGCGAGAGACGGCCCGCTCGATCGCCTGTGCCGCATCCTCGCGGTTCAGCGACCAGCGAAGCAACAGGGCCGCGCTGAGAATGGCGCCGATCGGATTCGCGATCCCCTTCCCCGCGATGTCGGGCGCCGACCCATGAATGGGCTCATACAAGCCGAGCGTCCCCCCGCCGAGACTCGCCGAGGGTAGCATGCCGAGCGCCCCGGCCAGCATCGATGCTTCATCGGTCAGGATGTCGCCGAAAAGGTTTTCCGTCACCACGACGTCGAACGCCTGCGGGCGGCGGAGCAGCTCCATCGCGAAGGCGTCGACCAGCATGTGAGTGGTCGCAACGTCCCGGTAGCGCGCACCAACCGCGGTCACCACGGTGCGCCAGAGCCGTGAAGTTTCGAGCACGTTCGCCTTGTCGACGGAGCACAGGCGGCGGCGGCGCTGGCGCGCCAGCTCGAACGCCCGGACTGCCACCCGCTCGATCTCGGGTGTGCTGTACCGCATGGTGTCGACCGCGGCCTGGCCGCGCGGCGTCTCGTAGCGACGCTTCGGCTTACTGAAATAGAGGCCGCCGGTCAGCTCGCGGACGACCAGGAGATCGACGTCGCGGACCCGCTCCGGTCGTAGCGCCGAGCTGGCGACCATGGCGGGATCGACGCGAACCGGGCGCAAATTCGCGAAGAGCTCCAGTCCCTTGCGGAGGCCCAGCAGCGCCGAGCCCGGTCGCACGGCGCTCTGCGGCGCTGCGTCATCCCATTTCGGGCCGCCCACCGCACCGAAGAGAATCGCGTCGGCCGTCTTACACAGCCGCAGCGTCTGCGGACGAAGTGCCACGCCGTAGGCGTCGACCGACGCGCCGCCGACGAGATCCACCACATAGTCAAGCTGGAGACCAGCTTGGGCCGCCGCCGCATCCAGGACACGGCGCGCGGCGTCGGTCACTTCCGGGCCGATCCCGTCACCGGGGAGCACGACGATGCGAGCGGCAGACGTCATACGATGTCCCGCAAAGCCAGCGAGTCGCTACAGCCGGAACGCCGGGACGATCGCTCCCAGCGCCAGCCCGGCAATGTAGGCGCAGCCGAACCGACCGGCGCGCGCCGAGTACAGGAAACGGGCGACCGGGTCCAGGTCGAGTTGCGACGCCGGTTGCGGGCGGTAGAAGCCGACGAACGCTCGCAGCCACGATCGCGGCTGCAGCGGCGCCCGCGCCGGATGCGAGTCGTCTGCGGCCATCTTTGGAAGAGCCTAGCAGGGCCCTAGTGCGCAATCGGCAGCGTAAATCGGACCTCGGTCCCCTTCCCCACCTCGCTGTTCAGGTCGATCGTCCCGCCGTGCGCGACGATGATGTCTTTGGCAATGGCGAGCCCGAGGCCGGCGCCGGGCGAGCCGGGGGCTTTGACGAATCGCTCGAAGACTCGCGGACGCACGTCGTCCGGAATCCCCTGCCCGGTGTCGCTCACCCCGATCGTGACCGTGTCGCCCGAGCGGCGGGCGCTGACGGTGATCGTGCCGCCGGCCAGCGTGTGGCGGATCGCATTCGAAAGCAGGTTCGCGAGCACGCCCCGAATCCGTGCGGGCTCGGCGTCGATCGCCGGCGTGTCCGCAACAACGTCGGCAACCAGCTGCACGTGGGCGGTATCCGCCATCGATTGAAAGGCGGACAGGCTGCTGTTCACCAGCACCGCGACGTCGACCGCTTCTCGATTCAACCGGAGGCTGCCGACGTCCGTGAGCGTCATCGTCCCCAGCGCCTCGACCAACGCCTCCAGGGATTCCGTAGCGTCCAGGATGGGGGCGAGATGCGGAGGGTCGGCGGGATAGACGCCATCGCCGATTCCCTCGGCCTGACCGCGGATAATGGCGAGCGGCGTTCGGAATTCGTGCGCGAGATCGGCGACGAACGCCCGTCGATCGCGCTCGGTTGCCGCAAGCCGCGCGCTCATGGCATTGAACGCCCGAGCGAACGTCCGCACCTCGCGCGGTCCGCGCTCCGCGACCTGGACGCCGTACTCACCGGCCTCGATCCGGCCGGCGGCATCGACCAGCTCAGAGACATTGAGCGCGATTCGACGAAATCGACGGCCGCCGCGAGCGACCAGGAGGACAAACAGGATCAGTGCGGCAATCGCGAGGATCCGGAGGATAGGCGGGGCGGCGATCAGGCCGACCGCGGTGCCGACCAGGACCACGCCGATCGTCAGCACCACGGCGATCAACAGGAAGGCCGCCGTCATGAACCCGGCGATGCGCCACATGAATCGACGCCCCGGGCGACCCCAGGGCGGCCGCCTGGCCGGCGGCCACCCCTCGCCCTCCGGCCACCAGGGCGGCGGTCCCGGACCGCGCCATCCAGCCCCGGACCAGCGCCGTCCGCCCCAGCCTCTCCTGCTCATCGTCGCGCATCCGCGAAACGGTATCCCACGCCGAAGACGGTCAGCAGGTACCGAGGATTGTGGGGCTCCGGCTCGATCTTCCGGCGAAGGTTCTTGATGTGCGCGTCGATGGCGCGCTCATAGGACTCGACCGCCACGCCGTGGACGGCGTTGAGCAGCTGAGCACGACTGAACACTCGCCCTGGTTGGCGGGCCATGGCCGAGAGCAGTTGGAACTCGGTTTGGGTCAGCTCGACGGGGCGGCCGGCGATCGTCAACTGCATGCTCGGCAGGTTGAGCTCGATGTCGCCAACCCGGATCAAGTCGCGCGGCGACTGGGCCGCTTCACTACGCCGCAGCACCGACCGGACCCGGGCGACCAGCTCTTTGGGACTGAACGGTTTGGTGAGGTAGTCATCGGCACCTAGCTCCAGGCCGACAAGCTTGTCCGATTCGTCGGCGCGCGCGGTCAGCATGATGATCGGCAGCGCACCGTTGCGCCGCAGCGATCGCGTCACATCGAGACCGTCCATCCCCGGCAGCCCCAGGTCGAGCACGACGAGATCCGGATGGAGGGTCGACGCGATCCGAAGCGCGCTCGATCCGTCCGCGGCGACCAATACCTTGAAGCCACCGTGCTCGAGATAATCGCGCACCAGCTGGACGATCTGCGGCTCATCGTCCACCACGAGGATCGTCTTCATTCAGGGCCATCCTATGACGGGAGGTGAGGCGGAGTGGGAGCTCCGCCTCGTCGGGAGGGAGGGATCGATCAGACTTGCGCGGTCGGCGGCTCGGCGCTCGTCGCTGCCGGCGGCACCGTGCCGTGCGCCCGGTCATGCCAGGCTTTGAGGGTCGCTTCGATGAAAGGCGGAAGGGTGACCGGCTGCTGCGGGCCAGCGTACCCGCCGTGCCCATAGCCGCCGAAGCGGCCCCAACGCCCGCCGCCGAATCCACCGCCCATCATCTGGGCCATCGCGTACCGGCGCCAGCGACGTTTGCGTCCCAGAATCGCCAGGCCCAGACCAAGCCCACCCAGCATCGCCAATTTCCGATTCCTGTCTTTCGTGTCGTTCATCTCGTTCTCCTTCTTCGGGGTTGAACTGTTGCCGTTATTCATCCTGCCCCCTGCCTGTGAACGACCTGTGAACGAGTCCGGACCCCGGTGCGGAGGGCGTAGCGGCACGACAGACAGCTGTCACGCTGGGGAGGGACGATGCGATCACGCGTTCGGAGCCGGCGGCAGTGGGGCCCGGAGACCATTGACCGCCGGCACCGGCGCCTTAGGGCAGTCCGCTGGCAATGCGCATCGCGTCGGCCTTCGACAGGCCCGACTCGATCCGGTAGGTGACGCTGCCGTGCGCCCAGACCAGGGTGTTTGCCGCCAGACGTAGGCTCTCGAACTGGTCGTTGTCCGGACCGACGTGGATCACGATGCTGTGCGGCGTGCCGGCGATCCACCAGCCCGAATCGCCATTGACCGACACTTCCTCGACCGTCGTTCCCGGGCCGACCTCTTTCGAGATGAATCCCGGGATCAGGTCGCCGCGGAATTCCGTGATCAGCAGGCCTAAACCGGTTTGACGGACGAGCGGGATGCCTGGCCTGGGCGTGTAGGCGAGCGCAACTTCACCGCCCGGTGGACCGCTCGCCACATAGACGCCGTCTGGCGCCCCAAGCTGCGCAGGGACCGCAATCGTGAAGCGCACCGTGGCCTGCGCCTCCGCCATAGTCGTGAGGCGCCCGAGGTCGAGGAACGTCGGCGGCGAGAGCGATGGGGCCGGCGACCGCACCCGGTTGACGATCACGCCTTGCACGTGAAAGAAATGCGCGATCGCGTCGCGGGTGACCGGATTGACGAACGCGGCCGCACCCAGCAGGACGAGCAGCAGCGCGGCGACGAGCGCCAGCCGGCGTGGATCACGCAGAGCACGAGCCGGCGCATGGGAGCGGCCCGCCGGGCGACGATGCGGCTGCGGACCGGCATCGCCAGGTCTGGTGTCGGAGGGTATGGATAACGCGGACCGAGCGCGGTCAGCGCCCGCTCCAGGTCCAGATCACGAAGCCGGCGCGGATCAGCCATTCGACTCTCCCGCGGACGATGGGAGGCGGATGTCGTCTGGTAACGCGGCGCGCAGCCGGGCCAGCGCTCGGGACAGGCGAGACTTCACGGTCCCCCGCGGACAGTTGAGCGCCACCGCCATCTCCGCCTCGGAGAGGTCGAAGAACAGGCGGTAGGCGAGCACCAGCCGATCGTCGGCGCGCAGGTCCCGCAGGGTGGCGATCAGGATCGCGCGAAACTCATCGGCCTCGGCCGCCTCCTCCGGCGAAGGGGCCGCTTCGCCGGAGGACTGGGCGGCCAGGGCACGCTCCGCGAGTGCGGTTCGCCGGTGCGCCGATGTCCGGCGGTTCCGCGCCTCGTTGGCGACGATCCGGAGCAGCCAGGGACGGAACGGCGCACCCGCGCGGAAGCGGCTGAGCGCGTAATAGGCATTCACGAACGCCTCCTGCGCGGCATCCTCGGCATCCGCGGCGTCACCGGTGACCTGGTAGGCAACCCGGAACGCCAGCTCCTGGTACTGCTGGACGAGTGATTCATAGGCATTGACATCGCCAGTTCTGGCGCGTTCGACGAGCGCGGTGTCGTCCAGTGGCCGGCCCTCCACCGATCGATTGCTATCCCTTCATACCAGTTGAATCGCCGGCCGGTTCCCCAGGTAAACGAAGCCCGCCCGACCGTTAATCATTCGCGCACAGACCCGTTGCATCGACGAACCCCCCGCGGACGCAACCTAGGTACCCCGCGGCTCGTTGTCCATCACAGACGCGATCGCGATCCAGGATCATTCCCATTTCCATTTCCATTTCCCTGCCCCGCTCGCTCGAGGTCGCCGCAACGTGATGGCGCTCAGCCGGCTTCGCCGGCGGCCGCTGGTGACGCTCTTCCTGCTCGTCAGCCTGATGCCGCTGCTCGCGCTCAGCGTCCTCGCCATCGCGATTTCGAGCAACGCCGTCACCCGCCGGGCTGACCAGAGCCTGAGCCTGTCCGCATCCTTGAGCAGCCGCTATGTAGGGGAGCAGATCTTTGGCCTCCAGGACATCGTGAATTCCTTTGCGCACCAGCCTGGCTTCGTCGCAGCGCTGGCGGACGGTGATCCCACCCACTACGACCATGGCGCCATCGACGCGACGCTGACCCAGTTGATCAACGTCCGGACAGGCATCGCGAGTGCCCGGTTGCTGACTGCAGATGGAGCGCTGAGTGACATCTTTCCGGCGCAGGCCGCCGCACCGGGTAAGGCTGGCGGGCCGGTCCGCAACTGGTTCGCGGCGGTGAGCGGCTCGAAAAGCCCTTATGTGTCGCCGGTCTATACGTCGGACGCCTATGGAAGCCCACTCGTGACCGCCATTGCCGCCCCAGTCACCGAAGTGGGGGGCGATGGCACCACCGGGCCCCTGCTCGGCGTCCTCGGCGTGGAGTTCAGCGTGATCAATGTCGAGCAATTCGTCCGACAGTTCACCACGGCCGAGGGCGTGCTCGTGACAGTCGTTGACCAGCAGGGCACGCGGGTGGCCGAGCCGGCAAGCGGCGAAGGAACCCAGCTGCAAGAGGTCCTGACGCAGGGGCGCCTCGGGAAGACCGGCCTGGTGCAAACCCAGGGGTCGCATGCGGAGCTCATCGCCTACGCGCCAGTCCCGCGGGTCGGATGGACGGTGGCCGCCGAGATCACCGCCGATGATGCGTTTGCGGAGATCGACCACCTTCGCATCACCGTCATCGCTTTCGCGATTCCCCTCGCGCTGGTTCTTCTCGGGGCAGCCTGGCTCCTGAACCTGACGCTCGGCCACTGGGAGCGGGCCGAGGCTGAGGTCCGGCGGCTCGCGGCGGTCGATTCCCTGACCGGCCTCTATAACCGGCGCAGCTGGGACGAACACCTGGCCCGTGAGCTGGCGCGAGCCCGCCGGGAGCGGCGCCCGCTGAGCGTGGTGATGATCGACCTCGACCACTTCAAGCGGTTCAACGACGAACGCGGCCACCCGGCCGGCGATGAACTGCTGGCCGAGGCTGCGGCTGGCTGGCGGACGGCGATCCGGGCGACCGACATCCTGGCGCGCTATGGCGGAGAGGAATTTACCCTCGCGCTGCCCGACTGCTCGGCAGACGATGCGGTCACGCTGGTCGACCGCTTGCGGACGGCGATTCCGATGGGTCAGACCTGCTCGGCCGGTGTGGCGTGCTGGGATGGCAAGGAGTCAGTCAGCAACCTGGTCGCGCGGGCAGACCGGGCCCTGTATCAGGCGAAGACGCAGGGTCGGAACCGGGTAGTGGTTGCTGACGATCTGGCCGCCGCGGCGTAGCGGCCGCGCACTCGTCCAGCCCCGGGTTAACCCTGAGACGGCTCGAGCGTAAACGACGATTCCACGGGCACACCGTGACGCAGGGTGTTGAGCACGACGCAATACTTCTCGGCGCTGCGCAGGAGCCGGTCCGCACGCTCGCCGCGCACGTCACCGGGAACACGGACCGCCGTCTTGGACCGGATCGCGGTGAGACCGATCGGGTAAGCTCCCATCGCCAGCGTTCCACGCGCGTCCCAATCGGCCTCGATTTCAACCTCCAGCGACTCGAGCTCGATTCCCATGTTCGCCGCCACCATCCGGATCGTCGTTTCCTGGCAGGCGGCAAGCGCGCCGAGCAGCAGGTCGCCGGAGCAGGGAACGTCGCCGTCTCCGCCGACGGCGGGGTGCGCGCCCGAACTCCACGAGATCGACGGCACCGATACCGGGACGGCGCCGCAGTGTATGGGGTCGCGCAGGTCACTCCGATCGCTGCGCACCTTCAACACGATGTGCGCCGCCTCCGGCTCCGCCTTGTACCGCTCCCGAATGGGTGCTTGCCGCTCGCGGACATTGATTTTGGCCATGTCAGTACTCTAGGTCGATGGCCAACGGCCTGACGGTCCTCGATGGGAACACCTTCTTCGTCTCCGACGCCGCCGGCGACGTTGGGCCTGGGGTGGACGCGAACGGCTTCTTCCATGCCGATATGAGGCACCTTTCGACCTGGCGGCTGCTCGTCAACGGCCGGCCGATGCACGTCCTCACCAGCCGCACGGTTGATTACTACTCGGCCTCGGTCTTCGGCACTCTGGCCACCGTCAGCGTCGGTGAGAATCCGCCCATCTCGATCCGTCGCGACCGCTTCATCGCCCGCGGCGTCCATGAGGACCTGTTGGTCGAGAACCAAAGCGACCGGGCGCAGACGGTGACGATTGCGATCGAGTACGGCTCCGACTTCTCGGACCTGTTCGAGGTAAAGGACCGCATCCCCAAGCGCGGCCAGCTCCGTACCGAGTTGGGTCCGAGTCGGGTCACCCTGATCTACACCCGAGACCAGTACCGGCGCGACACCGTCATCGAGTTCAGCGAGGTGTTCTCGGTCGGCCCGACTCGCGCTGTCCTCGAGGTGCACCTCGAGCCGCGCGGCCGATGGCAAACCTGCATCGATGTCGACCCGGTGAGTGACGGAGAGCTCAACAGGCTGGAGCACGGCGACCGGACCTTCGGCAATCCCAAGCCGGACATGCCAACCAGCTACGAGCAATGGATGGCGCAAGCGCCGACGCTGATCACCGACAACGATGTCCTGCGCCACACCTACCGCCAGACCATGATCGACCTGGCCGCCCTGCGATTCCGTCCGCTGAAGTCGCTCTCCTACTCGCTGCCGGCCGCCGGCCTGCCCTGGTTCATGGCCCTGTTCGGGCGCGACAGCCTGATCACCGCGTACCAGGCCCTCCCCTTCCAACCGCACCTGGCCCGCACCACGCTCGAGGCACTGACGGCCTGGCAGGCGCACGAGGTTGACGACTTCCGCGACGCCGAGCCGGGGAAGATCCTGCACGAGCTGCGGCTGGGCGAGCTGACCGTGCTGGGCGAACGCCCGCACAGTCCCTACTACGGCACACACGACGCGACGGCGCTGTTCCTGATCCTGCTCGACGAGTACGAGCGCTGGGCCGGCGATCGCGTCTTCGTTCGAAGCCTGCAGCCGGCCGCGATGAAAGCGCTCGAGTGGATCGAGCGCTATGGCGATCTCGATGGCGACGGTTACCTCGAATACCGAACCCGCTCGACCGAAGGCCTGATCAACCAGTGCTGGAAGGACTCTTGGAATTCCATCCTGTTCCGCGACGGCACCGTGGCAACCGGGCCGATCGCCACCTGCGAGATCCAGGGCTATGCTTACGACGCGCGCGTCCGCCTGGCTCGCCTGGCGCACGAGATCTGGGGCGACGACGTCCTCGCCGGCCGGCTCGAGCGCGATGCGGCGGCCTTGCGCGACCGATTCAATCGCGACTTCTGGGTCGAGGCCCGCGGCCAGTATGCGCTCGCGCTCGATGGCGAAAAGCGGCAGGTCGACGCCCTGACCTCCAACGTCGGACACCTGCTCTGGTCGGGCATCGTTCCGGAGGAACGCGCCTCCATGCTGGTCGAGCGGCTGATGTCGCCCGAGATGTTCACCGGCTGGGGGATCCGGACAATGTCGGCGACCGACTCCGGCTACAACCCCATCGAGTATCACAACGGCACGATCTGGCCGCACGACACGGCCTTCGTCGCCGAGGGGATGCGGCGCTACGGTCATCGCGAGGCGGCCTCCCACCTCGCCCTGATGCTGATCCAGGCGGCCGACGCGTTCGGGTACCGGCTCCCGGAGGTGTTTGCCGGGTTCTCAAGGGATGAGACCGGTGCGCCCGTCGAGTATCCGACTGCCTCGCGGCCACAGGCCTGGGCGGCGGGTGCGCCGTTGCTGGCGCTGCGGACCGCCCTTGGCCTCGACGTCGTCGATGGAGCCCTGCGGATCGATCCGCATCTCAGCGAGGGATGGGGCCAGGTCCGGCTCGAGAAGATGCCGGTCGGCGAGCGCGAACCGACGGGTTCCCCACACTGATCCCTCCCTCTCGCGACTGATGCCCGCCGTCTCCTTCGTCAATCTGCTGGCCGTGGCCGCGATCGCCTTCGTCGCCCCATTGCTGCTCGGCCTGTTTCCGCGCCTGCGGCTTCCGGGGGTTGTCGTCGAGATCGTCGCCGGCATCTTGGTCGGACCGGCCGTGCTGGGCTGGGTACGGGTGGATCTGCCGGTGCAGATTCTCGCGATCCTTGGGCTTGCCTTCCTGCTCTTCCTCGCCGGGATGGAGATCGACCTGGAGCGATTGCGGGGACGGGCGCTGCGGCTTGCTGGGTTGGGCTTCGCGGTCTCGGCGCTGCTCGCCCTGCTGATCGGCTATGCCACGTTTGCCCTCGGGCTGGTGCGCAGTCCGCTGCTGATCGGGATCATCCTGCTTGCCACCTCGCTCGGGCTGGTCGTCCCGGTCCTGAAGGATGCCGGGGAAGCGGCCACGCCGTTCGGTCAGCTGGTGATCGCCGCCGCCAGCGTGGCGGACTTCGGCGCCGTGATTCTCCTTTCGCTTTTCTTCTCACGCGAGGCGAGCTCCCCGATCGCCAAATTGATCCTGCTGGCGGGCTTCGTCCTCGTCATCGCGCTCGTCGTGCTCGGCGTGCGGCGGCTGGAACGGCTGACGCGTTTGTCGACGCTGCTCGTCCGGCTCCAGGACACCACCGCCGAGATCCGGGTGCGAGCCTCGATCCTGCTGCTGATCGCCTTCACCGCCCTGGCGCAGCAACTCGGCCTGGAGACCATCCTCGCCGCTTTCCTGGCCGGAGCCGCGCTCCGCCTGATCGACCAGGACCAGTTGCGCACCCATCCAAATTTTTCCGTGAAACTCGAGGCGATCGGTTTCGGCTTCCTGATCCCGGTGTTCTTCGTCAGTAGCGGGCTCCAGTTCGACCTGCGGGCCCTCGTGAACAACTCGTCGAGCCTGCTGCGCTTGCCCCTCTTCTTGATCGCCCTGCTCGCGGTTCGAGGGCTCCCCGCACTCCTCTACCGAGGCGTGGTCGGGGGTCGGCACCTGCTGGCGGCAGGCCTTTTGCAGGCGACCTCCCTGCCGTTCATCGTCGCCGCGACCGCCATCGGCCTCGAGCTGCGCCTGATCAGTCCGGCGACCGGCGCGGCACTGGTCGGCGCCGGACTCGTTTCGGTGGTCGCGTTTCCGACGCTCGCCCTGACGCTGCTGCGTCGTCCTCAAGCGACACCCCGGCCTCTACAATCTGCCCAGAGCTTGCCGCGAGGAGGGAGTGATGGCTGACCGGCGCCGCTGGATCTTGATCGCCGCCGTGCTCGGGTCCGGCATCGTCTTCCTCGACTCGACAGTCGTCAATGTTGCCCTGCCCCGCATCGGCCGCGACCTGCCTCGAGTCTGGCTGGGGGTGCTGGAGGGCCAGTCCTACGTTTACAACGCCTACCTGCTCACGCTCAGCGCGCTGCTGATCCTGGCCGGCGCCCTGACGGACTTCTACGGCCGCAAGCGAATGTTCATTTTGGGCCTCGTTGGGTTCGGCGTGACGTCTGTGCTGTGCGGCCTTGCCCCGAACATGGAGCTGCTCGTGGTTTTTCGGATCCTTCAGGGCGCGGCCGGCGCCCTGCTGGTGCCCGGGTCGCTGGCGCTGCTGACCGCTAATTTCAGCGGCGAGGAACAGGGGCGCGCATTCGGCATCTGGGCAGGCGCCTCGGGAGCCACGACGATCCTCGGCCCGGTCGTTGGTGGCTTTCTGGTCGACTCGATCTCCTGGCGCGCTGCCTTCCTGGTCAACGTCCCCCTGATCCTGATCGCGCTCTGGGCCACCTCCGTGCACGTCCCCGAAAGCCGGGACGAAGAGGCGACCGGACAGTTTGACTGGATCGGATCGGTCATCGTGGCGCTCGCCGTTGGCGGTCTCGCCTTCGGCGTGATCTACGGGCAGCAGCGGGACTGGCGAGACCCGGTCGGCTACATCGCGCTGGCCATCGGCATCATCTTCACCGCCGTGCTGCCGCTGTGGATGGCCCGCGCGCCGCACCCGCTGATTCCGCTGCGCCTCTTCAAATCGCGCAACTTCACCGTAACCAACATCTCCACCATGCTCATCTATGGCGCGCTCTACGTAACCTTCTATTATCTGGCGATCTTCCAGCAGGGGACCCTCGGCTACACCGCGGCCGGGGCCGGGCTTGCCGGGATTCCCGGGACGGTCTTCCTGATTTTTGGCTCCTCGCGCTTCGGGAGTCTGGCCAGCCGCTACGGGCCGCGATGGTTCATGGCAATCGGCCCCGCGATCATGGCGCTCGGCGTGTTGTGGTTCGCGCGCATCCCGGCGACCAGCGCGGCCTGGCACTTCCAGCCGGGCAACCCGGCGACCTACCTGCCACCGCTGGCGTACGTCACGGATCTACTGCCCGGCGGGATCCTGTTCGGGATCGGCATCATGATGACCGTGGCGCCGCTCACGACGGCGCTGATGCGCTCCGTTCCGAGCCACAACTCGGGCCTGGCGTCGGCGATCAACAACGCGATCTCCCGGGTAGGACCACAGCTGGCCGGCGCAGCGATCTTCATCTTCATTACCGTCAGCTTCTATAACGGACTGGCCGCGCAGCGACCGGGCCTCGACGTCTCGTCGACAAGGTTCCGCCAGCTGGTCAGTCCGCTGAATCCTTCCGGAGAGCCTTCGCTGGCGATCCTGGTACGAAACGCCTCGACCGACGCGTTCCACCTGGCCATGTTGGTCGGCACCGCGCTGCTGCTGGCCGGTGCGCTCGTGAACGCGGTCGGCATCCGCAATCCGCAGACGGCGGCCACGGAGGCACCCATCCGGCCCAGCAGCGTGCGGCCCGCCGAGGAGTCGGCCTGATGGCGGTTCGAGACGACGTCGTCAACACGATCGCAGGGTTCACCCTCTTCGCCGATCTCACCGGTCCCCAGCTCGAGGAAGTCGTCCACATCTTCGATGAGGCGTGGTTCGGTCAGGGGGAACGAGTCCTCCGCCAGGGTGTCAGCGGTTCAGGCTTTTACATCATCCTCGAGGGAACCGCCACCATCCGGGTCAACGACGTGGAGCGCAGCGCGCTCAAGCCGGGCGACTACTTCGGCGAGATTTCCTGCCTCCTCGGCGAGGTTCCGGTCGCCGACATCGTGGCGGTCACGCCCTTACGCTGCCTCGTCCTGCCCGGCGGTCAGTTGGAGGGGTTCCTGACGGCGCATCCACGAGTCACGTATCGCCTGCTGCAGGGGGAGGCACGCAAGCTCAAGAACACAACCAAGTGGCTGAGTTAGCGCAGAAGCCTTTTCCCCCCGGTCGCTATCAACTCGTCGTCGTCGGCAGCGGGCCCGGCGGTCTGCAGTTGAGCTACTCGCTGAACCGATTGGGGATCGACCACGCGGTGATCTCCGACGACCCGGCACCGGGAGGGATGTTTCGCCGCTGGCCCGTTTTCCACCGGATGCTGAGCTGGACCAAGCCCTTTACGGGAATCGAGCGGACCTCGCGCGCCTATGAACGCTTCGACTGGAACAGCCTGCTGGCCGACGAGGAGTCATGCCGAGCCGTCATGCCGTCGCTGATGGACGGGAGCTCGTACTTTCCCTCGCGCCCGGAGATGCAGCGCGGACTCGAGACCTTCGCCGAGCGCACCGGTGTCAAGGTTCGTTTCGATTGTCGCTGGGAAGCGACGCGGAGAGAGCAGGAGGAATTCGTCGTCAGTACCTCAGACGGCGAGTATCGAGCGCCCTTGGTGGTCTTCGCCGTCGGCGTCGCGCAACCATACCGGCCGCCCATCCCAGGGCTGGACCGGGTCCCGCATTATGGCGACTTTCGTCCGGTCGAGACCTATAAAGACCGGCGCGTCTTCATCATCGGGAAGCAGAATTCCGGATTCGAGATCGCCACCGGCCTGCTCCCCTGGGCCCGCCAGCTGGTACTGGCCTCACCCAGCCCGACGAAACTCTCCGTCAACACCCGCACGCTGGTCGGCGTCCGCGCCCGCTACGTCCAACCCTATGAAGACGCCGCCCTGGCCGGCGGGGTCATCATCCTCGATACCACGATCGAGGAAGTGAAGTCAGAGGGCGCCACCTACCGGGTCCGGACCAAAAACGCGGCCGAGGGCCGCGAGCTGACGCTCGAGGCCGACGACGTGATCGCGGCGACCGGCTTTGTCACGCCGCTGCGCGACCTGCCCGAGCTGGGGGTCGCGACATTCGGCCAGAGCCGGCTCCCTGCCCAGACCCCATTCTGGCGGAGCGCCACCGTGCCGGGCATCTTCTTCGCCGGCACCATCACGCAAGGATCAGCCGGCCTCAAGAAGCACGGCGTGCCGAGCAACTCGGGCGCGGTCCAGGGCCATCGCTACAACGCGCGGGTGCTCGCCCGACACCTGGCCGAGCACACGTTCGGCCGGCCCCTACCACGCCCGAGCCTCGAGGCGCGGGACGTCGTCCGCTACCTGCTCAGCGAGCTCAGCCGGGGGCCCGAGCTGTGGCACCAGCGCTCTTACCTGGCGCGGGTAATCAACCTGGACCACGATCAGGGCATCACCGATGATGGCATCCTGCCCCTGGCTCACTTTCTCGATGCGGGCGGCGTCGATGCCGTCGCCGTCACCCTGGAGTCGAACGGCCGCGACGATCCGTATCCGGCGGTCTACCTGAGGAGGGACGGATCGATCATCGAAAACACGATGCCCCCAGATCCGCTCCTCAACTTTGAGGGGCCTGAGCACGAGCGCCAGCTTCGATCCATCCTCGACCCGATTCTCACCCGCTCCGGGGCTGCCGCATGAGCGAGCTACCGACCGGCACCGTCACCTTCTACTTCAGCGACATCGAGGGCTCGACCCGGTTGATCCAGCAGCTGGGCGATCGCTATCCCGAGGTTCTCCTGGCGCATCACACCATCCAGCGCGAGGCGCTGCGCGCGAACGGCGGTCACGAGCTCCGCACGGAAGGCGACTCCTTCTTCATCGTCTTTGACAGCGCGCTTCATGCCTGCGCCGGGGCGGCGGCGGTGCAGAAGGCGCTGTCCGAGTACGCGTGGCCCGACGGCGGGCAGGTGCGGGTGCGGATCGGCCTGCACACCGGCGAGGCAACCCTGGTCGGCAACGAATACCTCGGGATAGACGTCCATCGGGCGGCCCGCGTCGCCGGCGCCGCCCACGGCGGGCAGGTGCTTCTGTCGGAAACCACGCACGCGCTGGTCGATCACGCCCTGCCGTCGGCGATCAGCCTCAAAGACCTGGGGATTCACCGTCTCAAAGATCTGGCTCGCCCCGAGCGCCTCTTCCAGCTCGTGGTCGACGGCTTGCCCGGAGAGTTTCCGAAGCTGCGGACGCTGGAGGCGACCCCCAACAACCTGCCAACGCAGTTGACGAGCTTCATCGGGCGCGACGATCAGGTGCGCGACGCGAAGCAGCTCCTCGCCCGAGCTCGATTGCTTACCTTGACCGGCCCCGGCGGGACCGGCAAGACCCGGCTGAGCCTGCAGATCGCGGCCGACGTGATGGATCAGTTCCCTGACGGTGTCTACTTCGTGCCGCTGTCCGCGGTCCACGATCCGGAGCTGGTGCCGTCGGCGATCGCGCAGGCGCTGTCGGTGCAGAGCACCAGCAGCCGCCGGCCGATCGAGGTGCTGATCGACTATCTCCACGACAAACGGATGCTGCTCGTGCTGGACAACTTCGAGCAGCTCCTCCCCGCCGCGCCGGTCACCACGACGCTGCTCGAAGGCAGCCTCGGATTACGGGTGCTCGTCAGCAGCCGCGCCGTCTTGCACGTCTACGGCGAGCAGGAGTTCCCGGTGCCGCCCCTGGCGCTGCCCAACCTCAAAGCGCTGCCCAGCCTGTCGGCACTTTCGCAGTTCGAGGCGGTCCGGCTCTTCATCGAGCGTGCCGTCGCGGCCAAGCCGGATTTCGAGGCCACCAATGAGAATGCGCCAGCGATCGCGGGCATCTGCGAGCGGGTCGACGGGCTCCCATTGGCGATCGAGCTCGCCGCGGCGCGCATCAAGCTGTTCAAGCCACACGCCTTGCTGAGCCGGCTCGAAAAGTCGCTGAGCGCCGCCCTGGGCACCGGGGCTCGCGATTTGCCAGGCCGGCAGCAAACGCTGCGCGGCGCCATCCAGTGGAGCTACGAATTGCTGGATGCCGGCGAGCGCCGCCTGCTGGCTCGCTTCTCAGTATTCGCCCGAGGCGGCAGCCTCGAAGAGTTGGAAGCCGTTTGCGGGCCGGCGGAGGATCTCGGCGGTCGAGAGGTCGTCGATGTTCTCGACCAGCTCGCGGATCAAAGTCTGCTGCGCCGGGTCCCCGAGTTCGATGAGCCGCGATTCTTGATGCTGCAGACGATTCGCGAATTCGCCGCGGAGCGGCTGGCGGAAAGCGACGAGGCCGATCGCATTCGCGACCGTCACCTGGAGGCCTTCATCTCGCTGGCCCAGCACGCGCAATCACAGCTCTTCGGTCCGCAGCGAAAGGAATGGTTGGACCGGCTGGAAGTCGACCACGACAATTTTCGAGGCGCTCTCGAATGGGCGATCGCCAGCGGGAGCACCCGACAGGCCCTGTGCCTGGGTGGGTCGTTCTGGCGTTACTGGCAGATGCGTGGCCACCTTCACGAGGGCCGGGCGCGGATGCAGCAGGTACTCGCCATGCCCGGGAGCGATGCGTTTCCCAACGAACGCCTGCTGGCGCTGGAGGCGGCAGGCGGCCTGGCGTACTGGCAAGCGGATATGGAAGCTGCGCAGGGTTTTTACGACGCCTCGCTGGAGCTGACCCGACGGGTGGGCGACACGCGGGCGATCGCGAACGCTATCTACAACGACGCCTTTCCCATGCTGGTGCGCCGGGCCGAACTGGACCGGGCGCGCGCGCTGCTGCGCGAGGCCCTGCCGCTGTTCGAGGAACTGAATGACGAAGCCGGCGTCGGTCGGACTTATTGGGGTGTCGGCAACGCCGACTATTTCCAGGAACACTTCGAAGCGGCCCGCCAACAGCTGCAGGCCGCGGAAGCGATTTTCCGCCGGCTCGACGCGCGGTTCGACCTCGCCTGGTCCCTTCATACCCTGGGACTGGTGACGTTGAAAATGGGACGCGTCGATGCCGCACGTCCGTACTTCAACGAGGCCCTCACCTTGTTCGCCGAGGCGAAGGACGTGTCGGGGATCGTGCTGCAGCTCGACAACCTGGCGGCGGTGGCCCGGGCTGAGGGTGATCCGATGAAGGCGACCCGCCTGTTCGCGGCAGCCGCGACATACCAGCTGACGAGCGGCACCGGGCTGGCCCATTTGTTGCGCGAACAGGAGGGGCGGCTCCACCCACGGGAGGGGCTGGACGATCGGGAGGCGGACACCGCATGGTCCGAGGGGCAGGCGATGTCCCTCGAGCAAGCCGTGGCCTATGCGCTCAAAGGATCCGGGGCAGAGGCGACGACCACCGGTGGCTGAGCGGGTCGACGTCGTCGTGCTCGGGTTGGGCGTGGGCGGCGAGGAGGTTGCGGGCTGCCTGGCGGAAAGCGGGCTCAACGTTGTCGGCATCGAGAGCAACCTGGTGGGTGGCGAATGCCCCTACTACGGCTGTGTCCCCACCAAGATGATGATCCGCGCCGACGACCTGCTCGCTGAGGGTCGTCGCATTCCCGGATTCGCCGGCAACGCTACGGTCGCGCCAGACTGGGGACCCGTCGCGCGCCGGATCCGCAACGAGGCCACCGATAACTGGGATGACCGGGTCGCGGTCGAGCGCTTCGAGAAAAAGGGTGGGCATTTCGTGCGCGGCGCCGGCAAGCTGGCCGGACCGGGAACGGTCGCGGTTAGCGGCACGATTTACGAAGCGACCAGGGCGATCGTGATCGCCACCGGGACCTCGCCAGCCGTCCCTCCGATCGAAGGTCTAAGCGACGTTCCCTACTGGACCAATCGCGAGGCGGTCAGGGTCGAACAGCTGCCCGCAACCCTCGCCATCCTGGGGGGCGGCGCCATCGGACTCGAGTTGGGACAGGCCTTCGCCCGCTTCGGAGTCAAGGTCACCATCATCGAGGGGATGAGCCGGGTGCTGGCGATGGAGGAGCCCGAGGCCAGCGCGGTGCTCGCGGACGTCCTGCGCCGGGACGGTGTCGAGCTCTGCCTCAATGTTCACGCGAAATCGGTTCAGCGGACAGAGGGCGGCGTGCGCATCAACCTCGACGACGGGCGACATGTCTCAGCGGAGACGCTTCTGGTCGCGACCGGTCGGCGAGCCAATCTCAACGACATCGGGCTGGAAACCGTCGGCCTCGATCCCACCGCACGATTCCTCGCCGCCGACGACCACCTGCGGGTGGGCGAGCGAATGTGGGCCATCGGCGACGTGACCGCCGACGGCGGCTTCACCCACGTGGCGATCTACCACGCGGACATTGCGTACAGCGACATCATGGGCAATCCGGTACCGGGTGCCGACCATCGGGCGAAGCCGCGAGTGACCTTCACCGACCCCGAGGTTGGCGCCGCGGGAATGACCGAGGCGCAGGCGCGCAAGAAGGGGGTCAACGTGAGGACAGGGATCCAGAAGGCAGCCGTGACGTCGCGCGGCTGGATCCATGGACCGGGCAACGACGGCCTGATCAAAGTGGTGGAGGATCGCGATCGCGGCGTGCTCGTCGGGGCCACCAGCATGGGCCCGCGCGGCGGCGACATCCTGGGCATCTTCGAGCTGGCCATCAAGAACCAGATCCCCACCGATGATCTGCGCCACCTGATCTACGCCTACCCGACGTTTTACCGCGGCGTCGGCGAGGCGGTGCGCAGCCTGGGCGGCGATGACGTCCACATGCCGATCCGCTAACCACCCTCAGCTCCACCTGGGCGTGGCTGCTCGCCCAGCGCAGGTCGAACTGCCAGCAGCCGGCCGAAGGAACGTCGATGATCGAGGGATAGATGTTGCCTGGGCGCGAGTTGTCCGCACCATCCAGAGAATCTTGTTGGCTGGATTCTCGGGGTGCCCCGCGCGCAGTGGATTGCCGAAGAAAAACCCAGCGGCGAGTGGCGGATGCGCGATGACGTATGGCGCGCCGAGCGGGCTGTTGTGCGCGCCTGCATCGTCCAGCCAGGTCGGGATCGAGCCCTGAACGGCGGCCGTTGATCCGCAGCCTCCGGCAACCGCCACGGGACTGCGAGTCGGCGCCGGCAACTGCGACCTCAGTGAGGTGTGGCTTGCTCCCTCAGTGGAGCACGAGACCAGGGCGAGCGACATGACGGTGACGAGCGCCAGCCCCACACCAATCAGTACGTGGCATCGCGTCCTCCGGTTCCACTTGCGGCTTCGCGCAACTGTCCGATGTACTGGTTCCATCCGTCGTGATGGGTGCGCCGTTCGTCCGCACTCGGGAGGCCAAGGTGCCGGAGTCGAAGGATGGTGGCGCCGCGCTCGGGTGTGAGCGTGATCTCGACGGTGGTCGAGCTAGGCGGGACCGTTGGGTGTCCGTCCCAGCCCCAGCTCATCACGAGCCGCCGCGGTGGGTCGACTTCCCGGTACTCGCCGATGGCGACGTGCACCCCGTCGACGTCGATCCGATAGCGTCCGCCTGGCCGCGGGTCGAGCTCGGCGCCGACGCCCATCCACAGGGCGAAGCGGGCACTGTCGGTCATATAGGCGAACACGATTTCGGGCGGCGCCTCGATCCGCTGGGTGATCTCGATGGCGCCGGTCAGGTCCTCAATCATGCCGGCGCTTGCGCGAGTGCGCCTCCTGCTCCGCCGCCTGCTTCAGCCGGCCGAGATCTCTGGTCCACATTTGCCGCAGGATCACCTCGAGCGGACCCAGCGCCCGGCGGTCCACCCGGTAATAACGGTGGGTCCCCTCGCGGCGCTCGATCAGCAGACCCGAGTTCTTGAGGAGCCGCAAATTCTGGGAGACGGCCGGCCAGCTGACGTCGGAAGCGGCCGCGATCTCGCCGGCCGACCGCTCCGCGTCCCAGACCAGCCGGAGGATCTGGCGTCGCCTGGGGTTGGCGATCGCCTCCATGGCGTTCTCGAGGACAACCGGGCGAGAGCGAGTTCGCGCTTGCATTACTGGGCCTGACTATTTAAGCTATAGATTAATTAAGTCTTTCCTTTAGGAGGATGCTAGCATGGCCGCTCCGCTCGTGCACCAGGTGAACGTCAAGGCGACCCCGGAAACCATCTACAAAGCCGTCTCGACCGCCGATGGTCTTCAGGCCTTTTGGACCTCAGATAGTAAGGCGGAGCCGAAAGTCGGCTCCATCGCGAGCTTCGGATTTGGCGGCCCGACCCAGCGGATGCGCATCGATGAGCTCACAGCGGGCAAGCGCGTCAAGTGGACCGGCCTGAACGATTTTCCGAACTGGGATAACACCACCGTCAGCTGGGAGATCGCGCCGGCGGAGAACGGCGAAACTAGCGTCACCTTCCGGCACGCCGATTGGCCCGCCTCCGTGTCCCAGGATGACCTCGGGTCGATCAACTACACCTGGGGACTGATCGTCGAACGGCTGAAGCAGTACGCCGAGACCGGCAAGCCGAATCCGCTGTTCGCCTTCGCCGCCAGGTAACGCTCAGACCACCCCCGCCGATCGAGCTGCCCCTGCATGCACGCCGTCGCCACCTGCGGTAACCTTTCTCGCGAATGCTGGCAGAATCGCCTCCCCAGAGGCCATGGCGGTAGCCCGAACTCCGCCGCCGGCGGAGGACGACGGCGAATTCGCGGAACTCGTCCAGGTCGCGCTCGATGTCGCCGGATCCCTCAAACCGCGGGAGGTCATCGCCCGCATCCTGGAACGTGGGATCCACGCGCTCCAGGCCGACCGGGCCACCCTGTCCAGCCTGGTCGATGAGCAGGTGGTCATCGAGGCGACCTACGGCCGGGCGGGGGCGCTGACCTGGGTCGGCCAGCGCTATTCGCTCGATTACTTCGCCGGCCAGCCATTGGTCAAGAAGGCGATCGAGACCTTGCAACCGACCGTCGGCGGGCCGCTGGCGATCGACCGGGCGGCACCCGAGTTCCGGCAGGCGATCGCCGATGTTCAGCACGTGGCGGTGCTCCCGCTGGTCCATGGCGGCGAGGCGGTCGGGCTGCTGGTCTTGAGCCGGTACCGGGACCGCCCCTTCACGCCTCACGACATGGCGGCGCTCACACTGCTGGGCGCGATCTCCGGCCTGGCGTTGCGGAATGCGCGCCTTTACGAAGAAGGTGAGGCCGCCCGCAAGCGTGCCGACGAGACCGCGGCCAGGCTTCGGGCTGCGGTGGAGGCGGCCGAGGACGTAGCCAGCCAGGTGCGGCTCGACCAGGTGCTCGGCCGCCTGTTGCAGCATGCCGTCACGTCCGCCAGCGCGGATGGCGCGTCGGTCGCTCGTCTCGAGGGGACCGACATGGTGCTCGAGTCCACCACCAGGGGCGAGGGGGTTGGAACCCGCTGGCCCGTGATGCCGAGGGTGCTGGCTGAGGCCAAGAATGGCAAAGCCGTCGAACTCTCGGCCAGCGAATATACCGGCGCACCGGAGGGCCTCGAGCCGATCGTCCAGCCATTCCGTCGATTCCTGGTCGCGCCGCTGGCTGTCGGGGGCGAGACCATCGGCTTGCTGGCCCTGGGACGCTACCGGGACGAGCCGTTCGATCCGGCCGCGGTGCAATCCCTGCAGCAGCTCTCGACGCTGGGCGCCCTCTTGCTGCGGAACGCTCGCCTGATCGCCCAGGCCCAGGAAGCCGAGCGCGGCAAGAGCGAGTTCATGAGCATCGCCGTCCATGAGCTGCGCGCGCCGCTGACGGTCACGGGTGGCTATCTCGAGATGGCACTCGAGGGTGGATTCGGGCCGCTTCCACAGGGTTTGACGGAGGTCCTAACCATTGCGCAGCGCAAGACGGAAGAGGCGAAAGCCCTGGCCGACGAGCTGCTGACGGTGGCACGCCTCGAGGGTCGTGCGCTAACCGCCCGGTCGGATCGATTTTCGCTGCGCGAGGCGGTGCAGGAAGCGTTGGCGCGCGCCCGTCCCCGCGCCGAACTGGCCAAAGGAACCATCGAGAGTGAGACGAGCGCCGACCTTTACGTGGTGGCTGACCGAGCGATGGTCGGCAAGATCCTGGACAACCTCCTGAACAACGCGCTGGCGTACAGCGAGCACCCACCGACGGTCAGAATCGAAAGTCGCCGCGAGGCTGAGCGAGTCTCCCTGACTGTCAGCGACGATGGCATCGGCGTTTCCCCGATGGACCAGGGCCGCATCTTCGCCAGGTTCGCGCGCGGCACCGATCGGCGGGTGCTGGAGACGCCCGGAACCGGTCTCGGTCTCTACCTCAGTCGTGGCCTCGTCGAGCAGATGGGCGGATCGCTGACCCTGGCATCCAGCCAGCCCGGCAAGGGCTCGACCTTCGTGCTGCAACTACCCGCCGGTTAGGCCAGCGAACTGAGGAGCCGACGCGAGCTGGCAGTGACCTCTTGCACGGCCGCCTCGAAGGCGGGCGTGTTGACTCGTGACGGTGCGCGGTAGCCGCTGATCTTTCGGACGAACTGTAGCGCGGCGTCATGGATTTCCTGGTCGGTGGGCGTTCCTTCGGGTCGACGCAATGTCTTGATGCTTCGGCACATGGGATCAGTTTCGCATGCGCATGCGGTAGGCTGGATTGGGTCCGAATCGCTATCACAAGGGGAACACCAATGAAGGAGAGCAAACGCACGGCTAAGGGCGTAGGTCGTTTCTGGGTGGCGGCCGCAGCGATCGGTGGAGCGCTAGCGGCATTCCTCGCCGATCCGGTTCGCGGACGGGCGCGCCGACAGGTCGCGGTAGATCGCACGCGAACCGCCATGAATGCCGTGGCTGATCGGACGCAGCAATGGCAGCGGGCGATCACCTCGCGCGTTTCGCGGGGCTCGGCGAAGATGACATCGCTGAGCAGCAAGCCGAGCGAGTCTGGGCCGAGCCGCGACGCCGCGGAGCCAGCCGCGACCCCGCAACCAACCCGGTCGACGTCCGAGGCCAAACCCCCGGAAAGCTAACGGCCGATCGCGACGACGCCGGTGGTCGGAACGGTCGATGCCGATCTCGCCGTGATCGGCGCCGGTCCCGCTGGGGCCGCCACCGCGCTCTTCGCCGCCCGACGCGGATATCGGGTCGTGATCTTCGACAAGGACGCGTTTCCACGCGATAAGCCCTGCGGTGAAGGGCTGATGCCCAGCGGCCGGCCGGCACTGCGCGAGCTCGAGCTCGATGCCGCGGAACTCGCGCTGGGCGCGCCCCCGCTCAACGGCATTCAGTTCGGCCTTCCCCACGAACCGCCGGCGGTCGTCCCCTTTCCCAGGCACGATCGCGAGCAGGCAGGACTCGGACTTCGCCGGCTCGACTTCGACGCACGGCTGGCCAGCGCGCTCGGCCGTCAACCACGGATTCAATTCCACCCGCAAACCGAGGTACGGGACGTCAGCCCCGGTCCGGACACGACGCCAACGGTCGTCACCTCGGCGGGCGAGGTTCGCGCTCGCTACGTGGCGGTCGCCGATGGGCTGCGCTCATCCCTTCGCCATCGACTCGGCTGGACCATCGGACCCCGGCCGCCGCATCGTTTTGGGATCGTCGGCCACTGGCAGGTCGCGGGGCCAGTCGACCCCTGGGTCCGCATCACGTTCGACGACGGACTCGAGGTCTACGAGGGCCCGGTCGCGAGCAACCAGCGCATGGTCGGACTGCTCTGCTACCAGGCGCGCATGCCCGAATTCGGCGGGCGATTGGCGGCGCGCTACCGCGAGGTGGTGCAGTCCTTGCGTCCCGGGCTGCGGCAGGCGGACCAGGTGGGGCCAGTCTCCGCAGTTGGGCCGTTCTGGTATCGCGCCTCGACGGTCGCCGAGCACGGCGTCTTCCTGGTGGGCGACGCTGCCGGCTTTACCGACCCGATCACCGGCGAGGGGATCGCCGCCGGCCTGCGCCAGGCCCAAGCCGTGGCGGCCGCACTGGATGCACCGAGGCCGGAGCGCCTCTATCGCGAGGCGCATCACCGCCTGACGAAAGATCCACGCCGCGTGGCCTCGCTACTCCTCCGGTTGAGCCGCACGCCGGAACTGGTCGCTCGCGGCATCCGCTCCCACGAGCGTGCCCCGCAAACCCTGGCGACCCTGATCGGGATCGGCTTCGGCTACTGGGGGTTCAACCGGATCAGCCCGCGCGAATGGATCCGGCTGTTCACCGGCCGTTGAAGAGCCGCGGAATGAAGCGCGGCTTCTCCCCCATCCGCTCCCGGTATGCCGGGATCGACATCAGCAGCGCGTCCTCTTCGGCGATGCGCCGGCGGAGCAGCCACGCATTCGCGGTGCCCAGTGCGATTGCGCTGCCATAGGCGCCACCGATCAGTGGCAGTCCCAGGAATTCCAGACCGAGCGCCACATAATTCGGATGACGAATCCAGCGATACGGCCCGCGGTCGATGACCTGTAAGTCGGTCGGAACCACCGCGCGCACGTTCCATGCCTCGCGCAGCGTCGTCAGCACACTCAACCGGAGCGCGACCCCGCCGAGCGCGGTGGCCCAGCCAAATGCGGCGATCAGCCGCGGCGGCGGGCGCCGCCGGCGCCATCGTTCGACGGCGGGCAGCGTGAACAGGGCAAGATTCACCACGGCGATCCACGGCCACACCGACCGGCCGGCTTGCGGCGCGTCCGGTTCGCGCCGATGAATGATCCGCTCGTTGCGCTCGGAGTAGAGCAGCTCGATGCCACGTTGCATCCCGAACAGCATCAGCACGCGGGCGTAGCCGGCGGCCGTCACCGGCTGAGCCGCATCAGCGCGAGCTCGATCGACAGCCCTGGTCCAAACGCGACGGCGAGCGTCCGACCGGTGGTCTCGCGGCGTCGCAGCTCGTCGAGCACGAAGAGGATGCCGGCACTCGACGCATTCCCATAGGCATCGAAGACCTGTCGGGAGGTACGGACTGCCTCGGGACGCAGTCCAAGGGCGCGCTCAATGGCGTCGAAGATCCGTGGTCCGCCGGGATGGGCGGCGATCACGTCAATCTCGTCCAGGGTGAGCCCGGCGCCGCCGAGGAATGATCCGACGGCGCGTCCCAGGTGCTGCTCCACCACCTGCGGCAGCTCACGGCTCAACACCACCCGAAGCCCGCCGTCGCGCAGCTCGTAGCCGAGGTGTCGGGCGCCGTCCGGAACCAGCACAGTGCCGCAGGCTTCGATGATGCAACCGGCTGGCGCATCGCCGGCCTGCACGACCATCGCCCCGGCGCCGTCGCCGAAGACCATGGCGGCCACCAGGTTGTCCACCGAATGATCGTCGGGTTGGAATGTCAGTGACGGCAGTTCGACGGCAAACAGGAGCACCGCCCGATCCGGATACGCCCGAACGTAGTCGAGCGCGCGGGCCATGCCGGCAATCCCACCGCCACAGCCGAGCTCGGTGATCGGGAGGCGCGCCACCGCCGGATCGAGACCAAGGACGGGAATCAAGTCGGCGTCGAGCGATGGCAGCACCACGCCGGTGCAGGACACCCCGATCACCAGCCCGATCTCCGATCGCTCGACTCCACCGGTGTCGAGCGCCTCGCAGCAAACCCGGCGGCCCAGCACCCGGCCGTGCTCCAGGTAGGCATCGGTCTGCCGGCTCTGGCTCCGCGGTGCCATCAGCGAGCTCAGCGGTTCCGCGAAATAGCGGGTGCGCGCTCCTTCGATCCCAGGCGGCCGAGGCATTCGGCGACCGCGCGCCTGACCCACCGCGTCCCAGACCTCGTCACCCGACGCGCACACCGGAGGGACGGCGGTCGCGATCGTCGTGATCCGAGCAGGAAGAGCTGACGCGGGTTGGGTCGCCATCACGCTGATGCTAGGCTGGCCGCATGGTCGTCCGCCCGGCCAAACACGATGATCGTCCGCAGCTCATCGAGCTGATCAAGGGCTACTTTGCGTTCTACCGAACACCCTTCCCCGGTGCGAAGAAGCTCGGGACCCTTCTCGATGCCCTCGAAGCAGATTCGGATCGTGGCGTGCAGCTGGTCGCGGACGCGGACGGTCAGCTGCAGGGCTTTGCCACGCTCTATGCCTGCCTCGACACCCTGCTCGCCGACCGCATCCTGGTGATGAATGACCTCTTCGTTGACCCCACGCTTCGCAGTCGTGGCGTGGGCGCCGCGCTGTTCGACGCGAGTCTGGCATATGCTACGAAGCACGGTTACGCCCGGCTCGACTGGGTCACCGCCGCCGACAACCTCGACGCGCAGCGCTTCTACGACCGGCACGGCGGGCGGCGCGGCCCCTGGCTCTCATACAGTCTCGTTCCCGGGAGTCGTTCCGCGCTGAGCTGAGGTCAGGCGGTCTTTCGCTTTCGCCGGGCTGCCGGCTTACCGCCGCGTTTTGCCACCCGGCGCGCCTGCTCGACACTCGCCTGGAGCGCCGCCATCAGGTCCGGGACGGCGCTGCCGGTGGGCAGCTCGGGCGCCGCCGGCCGGGCGGAAGCGGCCCGGCCATCGATGAGCGCGGTCAACCGCTGCCGGTACTGATCGGGGTATCGCTCCGGCTCGAACGGCCCGGACAGCGTGTTGATCAGGAGGGCCGCCATCTCCCGCTCCTTCTTGCGCAGGTCGCCTGGAGCCGCCGGCTCCAGTTCGGATGCCGGCAGGATCTCGTCGGCGTGAAACAGGGTCGCCAGCACCATCACCCGGCCATGGGGCCGCAGCGCCGTCAGGTAGCGCTTTCGGCGGAGCACGAACCAGCAGATGGCAACCCGATTCGTCTCTCGCATCGCGTCGACCAGGAGGCCGAAGGCACGCTCGTGGTCGCGCTCGGGGACGACGTAATAGCTGGTGTCGTAGTAGATCGGGTCGATGGCGGAGGCGTCGACGAACTGTTCGACGTCGATCGCCCGGCTTCGCGCGGGAGCCAGCTCCTCGAGCTCCTCCCGGCCGACCGTCACATAGCGGTCTCTCGCGACCTCGAATCCCTTGACCACGTCAGTCGCCGCAACCGGCTGCGCACCGGGGGCGGCATCGGCGCGCGACCCGCGGAATGCCGGCGCCTCGGTCGCCGCCGCGATTTGCCGAACGGTCTCAACCGGCGCCGGGCCGGGCGCCAGGCTAGCCGATTCGAGCGGCACCTGGGACGGCGCGCGTTCGGCCACCTTCTGATGGCGGATCCGCTGGCCGCTCAGCCGGTCGAGCTCGTGGAAGCGGACGTCCTTGCGCCGGGTCGCCGGGTACAGGCGAACCGGCACGCTGACCAGGCCGAAGCTGATCGTTCCCGTCCAGATTGCCCGGGCCATCCTGCTCGAATTATGCCGCCGATCGGGGTAGGGCGTAGGATGTTGGAGCACATCGAGGAGGTGGGAGTCATGCTCACAAACGCGCGCGCTCAGACGGCTCTTCCGGCGCAGGATCTCCAACGGGCGAAGGCGTTTTACCGGGACAAGCTGGGCCTCAAGCCGTTCGACGAGGATGCCGAGAACGTCCGGTTTCGGGTGGGAGACGGCACCGAGTTCAATGTCTTTCGGACTATGGGCGCACCATCGGGGACGCACACCCAGATGGCGTTCCTGGTCGGGGACATCGCCGGCGAGGTCGAGGACCTCAAGTCCAGGGGCGTGACCTTCGAGGAGTACGACTTCCCCGGACTGAAGACGAACGATTCGATCGCCGACGCCGGTGGCGCCAGAGCGGCCTGGTTCAAGGACAGCGAAGGCAACCTGCTCAACATCGTCCAGCCAGCGCAGGTTCCGGCCGGCCGAAGCGCCTGACGCCAATCCCGGGTCTACGCGAGGCGCGGGTCGAAGCGACCCTTCCCGCGCAGGATCTGGAGCGGGCTCGAACGTTCTATGCCGAGAAGCTGGGGCTGACGCCGACGAGCGAAGGGCGCATCGGTATCAGGTATCAGCTCGCGGACGGCACCCGGTTCAGGCTCTTTCAAAGCTCAGGCGCGTCCGCGGCCGCGTTCACCCAGATGGCCTTCATGGTGGACGATCTCGCGGCGTTGATGACGGACCTAAAGTCTCGTGGCGTGCGATTCCAGGAATACGACGGCCCCACCCTGCGGACCGTCGATGGCGTGGCAGACCTCGGGTACGCGAAAGCGGCGTGGCTCAAGGACAGCGAAGGCAACCTGCTGGGGATCGGCCAGCTTTACTGACCGTCGGGCTCGAACTCGGACCGAAGCGGAAAGTCTTCGCCTGGGTGAGCGAATGGCCCGGTTGGTGTCGGGCCGGTCGCGATGAGCTCCGAGCGCTCGATGCACTCGTCGCCTACGGGCCTCGCTACCGACCCGTCGCATGCCTCGCCGGACTCGACCTGGTCCTGCCCGATTCGGCGGACGGCCTGCGGATCATCGAGCGGGTCCGCGGCTCAGCGACCACGGACTTCGGCGCGCCGGCGCGGCTGGCCGCCGATGACACGCGGTCGCTGACGGCGCCGGAAATCGATCGACTCGCCAGGTTGCTGGTGGCTTGCTGGTCTTTCTTCGATGCGGTGCTGTGCGAAATCCCGGAGCCGGCACGCTCGGTACAACCCGAGGTCGGAAGATCGCCGGCTCAGATGCGCCAGCATCTGCTGGACGCCGACGTGATGCACCTCTCGGCCTTCGGCCCGGCTTACCGCGAGCCGCCGGCCGAGGCCATTGATCGGCTCGAGCCGGAGACCAGGTCGCGACTCCTGGCTGCCTTCAGGTCGGTGTCTCCTGGCCAAGTGCCCGCGCCGGTTCGCCGCTATGGCTTTGAGTGGACGCCTCGCTTCGCGGTGCGCCGCTCTGCCTGGCATGCGCTGGACCACGCCTGGCAGCTGCAGGACCAGTTCCCCAATGCGGTTGTGGCTACGCGGCCAGGTTAGCTTCCATCGGATAGCCCGCCGCGCGCCAGGCCGGCAGTCCGCCGACGAGCATCCAGGCGTCGTAGCCTTCGTTCCGCAAGACGCGGGTCAGCCGGGCGCTGGCTTCCTCATCCGGGCAGGTGCAGTAAGCGATGATGGTCTTGTCGCGCGGCAGATCGGGCAGGTCTTTGACCAGGTCCGCGGTGTGGCGATTCCGGTCGAGCACCTGTTTCGGCGATACCCAGAGCGCTCCCGGAATCCGCCCCTTGACGGCGGTGCCGATCAGCGGCGAGGTAAGGTCGATGACGACCGCATCACCAGCTTCGATCGATTGCAGCGCGGTGGCCGGATCGATCCGGTAGGGACGTGGATCCATGGCGTTACCTCCAATGGTTGTCAGGGTCATTGAACCATTCACATACTGAGTAAACCATCGGCTGGGCGGGTATATTCCATTGAGTGAGCACGAAGCTCGACCGAGAGCCGGCACAAGCGCTGTGGGGGTTGCTGCGTGACAGCGCCTTCGCCAGCCTGCGCGATGACTTCACCAAGCGCGTGTCGGAATGCAGTCTGACCCTTTCCCAGGGCAAGCTGATCCGAGAGCTAGCCCGTCCGCAGTCGCAGCGCGAACTCGCCCGGCTGCTGCACTACGACCCGTCGAACATCACCGCGCTCGCCGATTCGCTCGAGGCGCGCGGCTTACTCGAACGCCGCGCCGATGCCTCCGACCGGCGGTTCCGCCTGCTGGCGCTGACCCCTGACGGGGAGCGCCTGCGGTCGTTACTGGAGGACCGATTGGCTCAGCCGCCGGCATTCCTGAACCGGCTCACGCACGCCGAGCAGGAGCAGCTGCTCGACCTGCTGGGCAAGCTCTTCGACAGTCCGCCTCCGCAACCCCGCTAGCGCGAGCGAGCCTCGAGGTCACCCGGGTAGCGCCAACTCGGCCTCTGCTCGCAGCCGTTCTTCATTTCTTCGGAGGAAGACGAAGACGGCGATCACGACCACGACAGCGGCAACCAGCAGCGCGATCTCGATTGGGCCCGACAGGCGTTCGAGTTGCGTCCCCAGTACGTAGCCGCCCAATCCGAACGTCGTCGCCCAGACGGTACCGCCCAAGGCATTGAAGAACAGGAAGCGACGCCAGGGCATCAGGTTGGCACCCGAGAGAAAAGCCGCAAACGTCCGCAGAATCGCGACGAACCGGCCGAAGAAGACGACCTTGCTCCCATGCCGGCGAAACAGGTACTGACCGAGCTTGAGGCGGCTCGCGTCCAGGCGGATGTAGCGCCCGTAGCGTCGCAGCAATGGATAGCCGCCGACCCGACCGATGGCATAGCCGATGTTGTCGCCGACGATCGCGCCGATGGCCGCCGCGATGATGACCAGGACGATCCACAGCCGATGCGTCCTTCCGGCATAGATCGCGGCCGTGGTCAGCATCGCCTCGCCGGGGAGCGGAATGCCGAGGCTCTCGGCCCCCACCAGGGCGAATACCGCCAGATATCCATAGGCGGCCAGCAGGTGCTCGAGGTTGCCCGTGATGGAGCTCAGCACGCGGATCGAGCGCGCCTCAGCGGCCGAGGTCGTGCCGCTGGAAGCTCAGCAACCCGATGGCCAGCGCGACGACGATCACCGCCAACAGAGTCCACAGGCCGGTCCAGTAGACGCCGGTCGTGAGCGGCGTGCCATAGAGATAAAAGACGGAAAGGTTTTCGGCCCATGCCGGCCATTTGAACAGCGGCGCCAGTTGGATCAGAAAATATGCCACTACGGCGTACGCGGAGAGCGCCACGACCGTCGCCCGTGGGATGAGCCCGGACAACGCCGCACCCAGCGAGCCGAACGTCAGTCCGAACGGGAGCAGCAGGGCGGTCGCCAGCGCCATCGGCCCGACGCCCAGGCCGATGCCCTGCAGCTGCGCGACCCGCAACGTGACCAGGCTCCCTGCGGTGGCGAGCAGGGCGGTGGCAATCAGCAAGGCGCCTTCGCGCTCGAGCGCGACGCGCCACCGGGGGACCGGTTCGCTTAACACCATCTCCAGCCGCCCATCGGTCTCGTCGCTCGTCCACCGGCCCACCTGAGTGATGGCATAGATGGCCAGCAGCAGCAGTAAGGTGCCGAACCAGAAGACGCTGATGACGGCGCGGTTGAGGTCACCCTGACCGCTGAGATACGCGCGAAAGGCCGGGATGCTGCGAACGACGTCCGCCAGGGACTTCGCCAGCGAGGTCTGAAACACCGCCAATAACGCAATCGAGACGCTCCACGCCAGCAGTCCGACGCGTTGCTCATAGATCGTGGCGAGGATCGGGGCACGCAGCAGCGGGTTGCTGGATGGTACCTGCATCGGGCGGTGCTCGACGGGGCGGCGCCGCACCAGCCCCGACCCGAGGTCGCGCCGGATGAACGTGAGACTCGCGAGCCCAGCCACGGCCACCGCCGCGATCGCCAGGCCGATCATGCTCGACCAGTCGACATGGCCGCCCGGGCTGAGGCCATCGGTCCGGTCGTAATAGAAGAACGGCGAGATACCGCGAAAACGAGCCGGACCCTCGAGCGTCCGACCGAGGCTGTTGAGCAGGAAGAGCCCGAGGAGCAGAATCGCCCCGGCTCCAGCCGCCGCCCGACGCGAATCGGCGAACTGCGCAACCAGCAGTGCGATAGCAAAACAAGTGGCACTCAGTGCCAGCAGCGCGGCGCCGTCGGCGAGCAGACCCGCAACCGGCAGCGGCGAACCCGCCGCGTTCGAACCGAGCTCCGTAAGGATGCAGACGACGAGGATCGCACCTGAAACCGCAAGCACAAAGGCCGCGGAACGGTTGGCCATCAACCGCGCTCGCGAGATTCCGCTTGCGAGCCAGAGTTCCAGCAGGCCACGCTCCTCGTCACCGCGGATCACCCCGGAGCCTGCCATCAACGCCCAGAAACCGAAGACCAGCGGGAGGAAGCCAAAATTTCGCCATTGGACGTAGCCCGCCAGCGTGTCGGGGTGGAGCGGCAGCGGCACCAGGTAACTGACCTGCCGCCCGATCACCTGCATCTGCAGGCCGAACTGCTCGCGTGCCGCCAAGCCGGCGCCGGTGATCGCCCTGAACCCGAGCGACTGCAGGATGCCATTGAGTCCGCCGAAGGCGGCGGCCGCGATCAGCCCGGTGCGATGAAAACGCAGCCCGATGCGCAGCATCATGTCGGTGGGGATTCGAGCGGTTTCTCGTCGCGGTAATAGCTGAGGAAGACTTCCTCGAGGCTCGGCTCCGTGCTGACCAGGTTGACCACGCCGTGGCCGGCGATGGCGCTGAGCAGGGGCTCGAATCCGCCGCGGACGTTGCAGCGCACGCGAGACCCCTCGACCCGGACGTCCGAGACGCCCTCGGCCGCATCGATCGCCTGGATCGGAGGCTGGGCGGCGAATTCGATCTCGACGTGATGGATCCGCAGGTGGTGGAGCTCGTCGAGGCCGGCGACACTGACCAGGCGACCTCGGCGGATGATGCCGACGTGGTCGCAGACGTGCTCCACCTCCGACAGGACGTGGGACGACAGAAAGACGGTCGCACCGTCCGCCCGCGATTCGAACAGGAGGTCGTAGAAGCTCTGCTGGTTCAAGGGGTCGAGGCTGGCCGTCGGCTCATCGAAGATCAGCAGCGCCGGCCGGTGCATGAAGGCAAGCACCAGCCCCAGCTTCTGCTTGTTCCCCCGCGAGTATTCCCGAAAGCGCCTGCCCAAGTCGAGCTCCAGACGCTGCGCGATGGCCCTCACGCGAGTCGGGTCAACGCGGCCGCGAAGACCGCCCAGGTATGCGACGATCTCGCTGCCCCGCAGCCCACCGAACTGCGGCAGTTCGCCCGGGAGGTAGCCGACTTTCGTCTTGACGACGACCGACTCGCGCTGGCAGTCGAGGCCAAAGATCTGGGCGCTGCCCCGCGTCGGGAAGATCATGCCCATCAGCAAGCGAATGGTCGTCGTCTTGCCGGCGCCGTTGGGGCCGAGGAAGCCGAAGATTTCACCGACGCCCACCTCCAGGTCGAGGTCGAAGAGGCCGCGTGCCATGCCGTAATCCTTCGTGAGCCCAAGGGTCGCGATCGCAGCTGGCACGTTACCCCACCTCCTCGACTCCCCGCGCTCGCCCGAGGCGCAGCCTACCACCGACCTCGAGCAACACCTCTGCGGGGCGGGGACGTCCGTTGTAGCGCGAGGACATCGAGGACGCGTATGCGCCGGCGTCTACGATGGCGATCAGGTCGCCGCGAACCAGGGGCGGAAGCTGATGCGCACCCAACCGGTCTGTCGACTCGCAAATGGGGCCTTCGACCAGCGTCACGCGGCGCGGCGCGGGATCGCCGGCTGAGACCGGACGGCCCAGCGACGTCAAGGCGTCGATCTCGTGGCGAGCGCCGTAGAGCGCGGGGCGGATCAGCTCGGTCATTCCAGCATCGATCACCGCCAGCGGCTCACCCGATGGGCCGCGGCCCTCGCGCAGATGCAGCACCCTCGCCACGATCCAGCCCGCGCGTGCCATGAGGAACCGTCCCGGCTCGATCGCAAGGGTGGCCGGCCGCCGATCGATCGGCACGGTCTCGAACGCCGCGCGAAACGCCTCTGCGAAATCCGCCGGGGCGGGCAGTGCGTCCCCGGCCGGGCCGACCGGGAATCCGCCACCTACGTCGAGGACATTGAAATCGGGCAAGCGCTCGTGCCAGCCGGCGAAGACGGCGAGCGCGCGCCGGACCGCATCCTGCCAGACGCGCACGCCGGTCAGCTGCGAGCCGACATGGAGGTGCACGCCGCGCCAGCACAGCGGACCGCTGGAGCCCCCACCGATCTCGATCGCCTGGGCGAACTCGTCTTCGCGCAGGCCGAACTTACTCGTCGCGGAACCCACCGCCAATCCGGCGTGGGTATCCGGTTCGACCTCGGGGTTGAGGCGAAGCAGGGCGTCGATCCGTACCTGCTTTTCCCTGAGCCGAGCCTGGCTCGCCATCGCTACCAGCGCCGCCGCCTCCTCGGCGGATTCGACCGCGATCCAGCGCAGCGGGCGGCCCTGCTTCGCCGCGTCGACGGTCGCCTGGAGGTCGGCGTCGCTCTTGCCGACGCCCTCGAGGGTGATTCGATCATTCGATAGCCCGGCCCTCATTGCCAGTGACCACTCACCCAGGGAAACAACATTCGCGCCAAAACCCAGGGCGCCGATCGCCGCGATTATCGCCGGCACGTCGTTGGCCTTGACCGAAAAGTTTCGGACCCATGGATCGGGAAACGCCTGCCTGAGCTCGGCAGCCGAGCGCCGCAACGCCGCGAGGTCGGTGACGTACACGGGAGTCCCAAAGCGCTCACCGACCTCCGCCAGCGACTGCATCAGGCGATGGTCCGCGTCCACCCTTGCAGGGTAGACCGACGATGGTGTCTGCCGGCTAACGCCCTGCCGGGACGACAGCGGCGACCATCCGGTTGCGCAGCCGTCCGATCGAACTGACTTCGGTGTCGATCACGTCGCCCGGCTTGAGAAACTCGGGCGGAGTTCGAGCGAAGCCCACCCCGTCCGGTGTTCCGGTGGCGATCAATGTCCCGGGCCGCAGGGTCATCCCGATCGACAGCCAGACGATCAACTGCGCGACGGGATAGATCATGTCGCGGGTGTTGCCATCCTGCTTGAGCTCGCCATTGACCCGAAGCATGACGGCGAGGTTCTGCGGATCCGGGATCTCATCGGCGGTTACCACCCAGGGACCAACCGGCGATGACCCGTCGAGACTCTTGCCCTTGAAGAACTGGCCGCCCCAGCCATTCTGGATATCGCGGGCAGAAACATCATTGATCACGGTGTAGCCGAAGACGTGCAACATGGCATCCGCGGCCTTGATGTTGGCGCCGCCGCGGCCGATCACCACGCCCAGCTCCGCCTCCCAGTCGATCTTGTCGCTGACCGCGGGGTTGATCGGAATGTCGTCGAAGGGACCCGTCAGTGAGGTCTGGGCCTTGGTAAAGACCGTGGGTGGCTTGACCTGTTCCCCCCAGGCGCGAGCGCTCTCGGCCGCGTGCCGCTCGTAGTTGCGACCAATGGCGAGCACGTCGCCGCGCGGTGGGTCGAGCGGCGGTAGGAGCGTGAGGTCCGACAGGCGGCGAGTGAAGGGGGCGCCGCTGGTCGCCTTGGGCGACGCCAGTAGTTGCCGCACGTGGTTCAGACCGATCTCGCCGAGCTCGATGAGGCTAAGCAGGTCCGGTGGCACCGATCGGTCCGACGCGGCGAGCTCGACGAGATCCACCACCTCATCCTCTTCGGATCCCGTGAGCACTCCCAACCGCCGCTCGTCACCCTGCCGGAACATCAGCAGTCTCATGCCTTTTCCTCCTCTACGCCGGTCGGTCGGGTCGGTCCGCTTCCGGCTCCCAAAAACAGTTCCTCGAAGTCCTGGCGCCCGAGGAGTTCGCCGGGACGCCCTTCCAGCCGGGTAGCGCCGGAGACCAGGACGAGGGTCCAGGCCGCTACCTCAAGAGCTGCACGCGCCCGCTGTTCAACCAGCAACACCGCCTTATCGAGATTGGCCAAGCGACGAATGTGATCGCGGAGCAGGCTGTCGGCGAGTTTTGGCGACAGGTTGGCGGTGGGCTCATCGAGGATGAGCACGGCCGGGTCCAGCATCAGCACCCGGGCGATGGCCAGCATCTTGCGCTCGCCGCCGCTCAACTTGTCAGCCCGCCGCTTCAACATCGGCGCCAGTGCGGGAAAGACCAGCGTCACCTCATCGACCCGCTCCCCGATGCGGCCCGCGGCCAGCAGGTAGCCACCCATCTCCAGGTTCTCCTGGACGGTGAGCGGCTCGAAAATATCGTTGACTTGGGGGACGTAGCCAACGCCCCGCCGGGCGAGGTCTTCCGGCGCATGGTTGGTGACGTCGTCCGAACCGACGAAGACGTGGCCGCTGCTGGCGCGCAGGATGCCGACCAGGGTCTTGAGCAGCGTGCTCTTGCCCGCCCCGTTGGGCCCGATGATGGCCACCACCTCGCCCGGGCCGACGGCAACCGAAACATCCCGCACCACCGGCTCGCCGCCATAGCCCGAGGTCACCCGCTCCGCTCGCAGCAGGGGCGCCGGCCGGCCGTTCGCTCCAGCCCGGTCATCCGACAAGGTAGGCCTCTACGATCTCTGGTTGGCGGCGTAGCATCGCCATGCCGCCCTGGCCAATCACCTTTCCCTGGGCCATCACGATCACCGGGTCGCAAAGCCGGTCGACGATGTGCAATTCGTGTTCCACCATCAGGATGGTCAAGCCCTCGTCGCGCAGCGTCTCGAGGTAGCCGGCAATTTCGTCCACGATCGACGGATGCACCCCTGACATCGGTTCATCGAGCAGCAGCAATCGCGGCCGCAGCATCAGCGCCCGCATGATCTCGACCAGCCGCTTCTGGCCTCCACTCAGGGTGCCGGCGTAATCCGATTCTTTGGCTGACAGGCCGAAGCGCTTCAAGAGCCCGCGCGCCTGGGCGACCAGCCGCTCCTCGTCGGGCATCCAGTGGCGCTTGCCGAGCAGTGCGCCCAGCAACGATTCGCCGCGGTTGTCGGGGGCGGCGACCAGCAGGTTCTCGAGCACCGTGAGCTGGGCGAATTCCGACGGTAGCTGGAAGGTCCTGACCATCCCGCGTCGCGCACGCTGGTAGGCGGGCAAGCGGGTGATGTCCTCGCCCTGGAAGGCGATCGTGCCCGAGGAGGCGGGCAGCGTGCCGGCGAGGACCGCCATCAGCGTCGACTTGCCGGCGCCGTTGGGCCCGATCAAGCCGGTAATCCGCTTCGGCATCACCTCGATCGAGACGCCGTCCACGGCATGCATGCCCTCGAAATGGCGATGAATGTCGCGCGCCGTCAGCATGGGCTCGCTAAGAGGCACGCCGTCCTTCCACCCAGCGGGTGTCGTCCGCCGCGACCGGTGCGCCGGGGAACAGATGCCGCGGTTCGGGCAGCACGCCCTTCGGCCGGAACCACAGGAACCCGAGGATGAAAAGGCCGATGCAAACCCATTCCAGCGCAGGGATGAGGTTCGGCGGCCCGATGTTCAGCCGCCCCAATAACCGCGTGATCTCTTCGAACCCGACCGGTACGAGGAGGGCGCCGAGCATGGCGCCGACGTTATTGCCTCGGCCACCGACGATGACTGCGGCGAACAGGATGATGGTCTCGGGATACAGCCAGGTCGACGGCGCCCAGACCTGGAGGAAGCCGACCAGGATCGCCCCCGACAGCCCGGCGATAACGCCGCCGACAATGAAGATCGTCATTTTCAACGAGACCGCGTTCTTCCCCAGGGCGCTCGCCGCCAACTCGTGCTCACGCATCGCCCGAAGCGTGCGACCGTAAGGCGAGTTGACGATCCGGGCTGCGATGAACCAGACGATGGCGACGCAGATCGCCGTCAGGCCGATGTAGAGGTACTGATAGCTGTTGGTGTTGGTGTTGACCAGGCCGTCCAGCGGCTGGGGCACCAGCGCCAGTCCTGCTGCGCCGTTGAGCAACGGCCGCGCGTTGTTGATCACCGTGTTGGCGATGATCGAGGTCACCAGTAGCGCGATCGCCTGGTAATCGGCACGGAGCTTGCGCAGGGCCACCAGACCAACCGGGATGGCGAGCAGGCCGCCCACAATGGCCCCGCCGATCCAGGGAAGGGGAAACGGCAACTGGTAGCCGCCGATGTACGTTTGAAAGCTGTAGTCAGGCGCCGTGGCCGGTGGCATGGACAGAATCGCCGCGGCATAGGCGCCCGCCGCCTGGAAGATGATGAAGCTGAAGTTGACGATTCCCGACACGCCGAACTGCAGGTTCAGTGCCAGGCAGGCGATGATGTCGACGCCGGCGAAAATCAGCAGATTTGCCGCGTAATAGGTGTTCATCCGGCCGCCGCCAGCGCCCCGCGCCTGGCGAGCAGGCCCTGCGGGCGCAGGACCATGACCAGCACCAGGATGGCGAAGGCAACCACCTGCTTGTAGTCGGGGGCCCAGACGGCAGCGCTCAACTCGGTGATCAGGCCGATGATCACCGCGCCGATCATCGCCCCGTACGGCTGGCCGGCGCCTCCCAACACGGCAGCGGCCAGCGCCGTGATTAGAAAAGCGGCCCCGCTCGCAATGGTGAAGGAGTCTGAGTCGAGCGCTGCCACGACGCCGGCCAGCCCGCACAGCGCTCCGGTAATCAGCCACACCGTGTCGATCACGCGCTTCGTAGGGATGCCGCAGTTGCGAGCCAGGGTTGGGTTTGCCGCGGTCGCCCGCATGGCCTTGCCCAGACGGGTGTAGCGCAGCAGGGCATGGACGGCCAGCATCACCAGCAGGGCAAGGAGGATGATGGCGATCTGATTGACGGTCAGCGCGATGGCACCGACGCGCAACAGGTGACTGAACCGCTCGCGGTATGAGACGCTAAAGTATCCGACGATCGGCAGCATCGCGTTGGAGATCATCAACGACACGGCGAGCGACACGATGACCATGCCCAGCAGTGCCGTCCCCTTGCGCTGAAACGGCGCGTAGACGAGCCGGTTGAGCAGGTAAGAGAGCACCGCGCCGAAGGCCGCACCACCCAGCATCGCGATCCAGATGCTGACGCCCGCCTGGTTGATGTAGTAGGCGAGATATGCCGAGGCGATCATCACCGTGCCGTACGCGAGGTTGATCATGTTGGTGATCCCGAACTGCATCGTGAATCCCACCGCGGCGAGCGCGATCACCGACATGCTGACCAGGCCAAAGCCGAACGCCGCGATAAATAAGCTCACGGCGTCCGGCCTCCTCCCCTATAAGCGATTCCGACTCTAGATACCGCCCGCGGCACTCAGCGTCTTGGTCTGCTCGGCCGTCAACGACGCGACCTGGACCTCGCCGCCCTGCGGGTCGTACTTGACCAGGATGTAACCCGACTGCGAGTTGTTGTATTGGTCGAAGTTGTTCTGACCCCCGGCGCCGACGTACTGTATTGACTTGCCGGCATGTAGCGCGTCGAGTCCTTCCTTGTAGGTGTGCACGACGGTCGCGCCCGACGTGCCGTTGGCGATCTCCTTGATCTTCGGGTTGTAGACGGTCGGGTCCTTGCTGTTGGTTGCGACCATAGCCAGCGCGGTCATGATGATGCCGTCGTACAGGTGCAGCGTGGACCCACGCTGCTTGTACTTCGGCGCGTCTGCAAACGTCGATGCCGCGGCCTGCAGGTTCGCCGTGAATTCATCGTAAGCGGTACCGGAGAAGGTGTAGCCGAGGTCGACGCCGCGGTAATCCTGCACAACGTCGTTGGTGCTGATGGTCGAGGTCACATCCTTGAACCATGCGGGGTCAATCGTCGCCGAGGTTCCGATAAAGGGAATCGTCTGCCCGCTATTGAGCTCTTTCACCTCTCCGAGGTAGGTGCCGGCTGAGCCCAGCGCCTCGGTGAAGATGACGTCCGGCTTGAAGTTCAGCATGCTCTGCACCTCGGTCCGGAACGAGGACGCCCCGAGGTGAATGGGAAAGTTCTTGACGGTCTTCCCAAAGTGTTGCAGCGCGTTGGTCGCGGGCTGGACGAAGGTCTGCGAGCCGATGTCGTCACCGAAGACGAGCGCAACTTTGTTCCACGCGGGGTGGTTGGGACCGTACTGCACCCAGCCGACCATGGCATAGGCGTCGTAGATATCCGCCGGTACCAGGCGGTGGAAGTATGGCAGTTTGGTCTTGTTGAACTCCGACTGCCCGGTCATACAGAACATCGGGATGTGCGCCTTGTCGACAATCGGTGCCACAGCAGACGCTTCGTCCGACGTACAGCCGACGACGGCCATCAAGTTCGAGTTGCTGGCAACCATCTGATTGGCCGCAGGCGCCGCGTCTGCCGGCTCGCCCCGGGTGTCGAACTTCTGACACGTGACATGGCGGCCGCCAACGCCCCCATTGTTGTTGATCGCGGGCGCCGCCGCCAGGCAGGCCGCGTAATAGGCGGGACCGAGGTTGGCGTCCGCGCCGCTGAAGGGCGCTAGCACGCCCACGAGAAGATCCCCCGAACCCAGGCCGCCGCCCGTCGAGCCACTGCTGCCGCTGCATGCTGCCAGCGCGAGGAGCAGCCCCACCGAAGGCACCGTCAGAACCCGACGCCACCGCCCACCTGCCATGGTCTTCCCCTCCATCAGCTCGATTGTTTAACGGATTGTCGACAATATTAGGGATAATCGCATACGGAGGGGACAAATGAAAGCCGCCGCCGGGGCCCCGCCCGGCCCGCCATCGACCACGAGCCCGTCGCCGGTCAAGCCGGACGGCCCGGCTGAGCGCGGCGCTGACGCCTACCGGCAACTGCGCAACGAGATCGTCAGCGGTCGCTTTCACCCCAACGAGCGACTGGTCGAGGCCGACCTCGCCCGCCTGCTGAGCGCCGGCCGGAACGCGATTCGGGCCGCGCTCGTCCGTCTCGACCAGGAGGGTTTGGTGGCACTGGAGCCGAACCGCGGGGCGCGTGTTCGGCTGGTTTCCGACCGGGAAGCCCTCGAGATCGAGGAGGTCCGAGTGATCCTCGAGCAGATGATCATCCGCCACGCCGCCGTCCGGGTGACCGCCGCGGATCTCCGCGATCTGCGGCGCTCAGTAGGCCAGATGCGCGAACGACTACGGGAGGGCAACCCCCTCGGATACTCGGAGCTCAACGCCTCATTCCACCAGCGAATCTGGTCCATCGCCGACCACGGGACCGCCAGCCGACTGCTCGCCAACCTGAAATCGCAGAGCATTCGCTTTCAGTTCCGCACCATCTTGCGGCCGGGACGGACCGAACAATCGCTGTACGAGCACGAGCGGATCGTCGAGGCATTGGCCGCTCGCGACCCGGATGCGAGCGAGGCCGCCATGCGCCAGCACCTCAGTCAGGTGGTGCAAACGCTGCAGTGGGCGATCGACGTCCAGCGCCATCAGCCGATCTGGCTGCCGCGCTGATCCTCGCCGAGCAGGTCTGAGCCCCGGTGGCGCCAGCGCCTCAGCTGGGTGAGTCGCGCACGCCGATCTCGTCGAGGTGGACCAGCAGATCGGCCGGGTCGTCGTACACGCGATAGGCCCCCGCCTGCTGCAGTTCCTCGCGTCCGTAGCCGCCGGAGAGCACGCCCACGCCGAGCGATCGCGCCCGCTGCGCGGCGAGCAGGTCCCAGACGCTATCGCCCACGACGATCGATTGCAGGATGTCAACGCCGAGTCGGTCGGCCGCCGCCAGGAACAGGTCAGGATCGGGTTTGGCATGGGCCACATCCTCGCGCGTGATCACCACCGGCGGATCGACCTCGAGCATCGCGATCGACGGCCCGGCGGTCGCCGGACTACCGCTGGTCGCGATGGCCCACGGCACAGAAAGGCGGTTGAGCCGGCTCAGCAACTCGCGGGCTCCGGGGAGCGGACGGACGTCACCCATGCGCCGTACGAAGGCCTCGGCGTGTTGAGAGCGAAGTCGCTTCGCCTCCTCCGCGCTGAGCTGCGTCCCGGTCTCGCGCAGGAGCGCGTTGACGAACAGGCCGCCGCTCATCCCGATCCGCCGGTGGATCCGCCAGACCGACAGCTCCATCCCGGCGCGCCCCAACACCTCGTGCCAGGCGAGCACGTGCTGATACACGCTATCGACCAGCGTCCCGTCGAGATCGAATAGCAGCGCCGGCCGGCTATCGCGCATCCGCATCGTCTTTCACCGACTAGCGGACCGGGACCTCCTCCCCGTCCTGGGCCCAGCGCGTGTGGAAGGATCCCTCCCGGTCGATCCGCTTGTAGCTGTGTGCCCCGAAATAATCGCGTAAGCCCTGCACCAGGTTGGCCGGGAGGCGCTCGCGCCGGTAGGCATCGTAATAGGCGAGCGATGAGCTGAACGCGGGCATCGGGATGCCGCGGCCGACCGCGACCGCGATCACGCGCCGCCAGGCGTCCTGCGCCGCCGCCATCGCATCGCGGAAATACGGCGCCAGCAACAGGTTCTTCAAGCCGGGATCTTCCGCATACGCGTCCGTGATCCGATTGAGGAATCGGGCGCGGATGATGCACCCGCCACGCCAGATCCGGGCGATCGACCCCAGCTTCAAGTCCCACGAGTACTCGTTGGATGCCGCTTGCATCTGTTCGAATCCTTGCGCGTAGGCGACCATCTTCGATGCATACAGCGCGCTCCGCACGTCGTCGACCAGTGATCCCGGCGCGGCAGCGGGCATGGCGCCGTTGGGACCGGCCAGTGTCCGGGAGGCGAGCTGGCGGTCCGCCTTGAGCGCCGACAGGAATCGAGCAAAGACGGCCTCGGTGATGGCGGTCACCGGGATCCCGAGATCGAGCGCCGACTGCGACGCCCACTTGCCCGTCCCCTTCTGCGCCGCCTCGTCGAGGATCACGTCGACCAGCGCCCGGCCGGTCGCACGATCGCGTTTGGCCAGGACCTCGGACGTGATCTGGATCAGATAGGACTCGAGGTCGCCCTTGTTCCACTGGGCAAAGATCCGCGATAGCTCGTCCGCTCCCAGGTCGAGCGCGTGACTCAGCAAGTCGTACGCCTCGGCGATCAGCTGGATGTCCGCGTACTCGATCCCGTTGTGGACCATCTTCACGTAGTGGCCCGCACCGCCGGGACCGATGTAGGTGCAGCATGGCTCACCGTCGACGTGAGCGCTGATCGTAGTCAGCATGGGCTCCACTTGCCCGTACGCCTCCCGGGCCCCGCCCGGCATGATGCTCGGCCCAAGCAATGCGCCTTCCTCGCCGCCGGATACGCCGGTGCCGATGAAGCGAAGACCCCGAGTCTCCAGCGCCTTGCCACGTCGCACGGTGTCCAGAAAATAGGAGTTGCCCCCGTCGATCAGGATGTCGCCCGCCTCCAGGTACGGCGCGAGGTGACCGATAGTCTCGTCGACCGGTGGCCCGGCCTTGACCATCATCAGAATCCGGCGCGGCCGCTCCAGCTGCGCCACCAGCTCCTGCGGCGCGTGGGCGGGCGTGAACGCGCCCTCCCCGCCGTACCGCTTCATGAAGTCGTCGACGCGCGACGTGGTGCGGTTATAGACCGAAACCCCAAAGCCATTTCGCGCGAGATTGCGCGAAAGGTTCATGCCCATCGTCGCCAAGCCGACGACGGCGATCACACTCATCGCGACGTCCGGCTCGCCCGCCGCAGACTGACGCCGAGCATCAGCACGACGATCACCGGGATCAGCCACCAGGCAACGATGTGGTTGACGTTCAGGATCGCCGACAAAATCAATCCGATGCCAACCGCGGCCGCCACGGTCCAGTCATCGCCGACGATGAAGTCGTACAAGAAGCGCGCGATGGCTACGATCCACGAAAAGGGCGGGGGCATCGGCTAGGCCGCTGGACGCAGGCCGAGGGCCCGGTTCCGCTCCAGGGTGATGTAGGTCACCGCGGTCGCCACGTAGAGAACGAGCAACCCGGGGATCGCGGCGTCACCACCTGGCCAGTCCACCCCGAGACCCTCGAGCGCCCAGAAGGTGCCGAAGGTGCTGAGCAGAATCCCGACGATCAGCTGGAGCAGGCTCCGTGGAATCCGTCGGACACTCTGGTGAAGGGCAAGCCCAACCCCACCGACGACGATGACCGCCCCGACGCCCCCGATCACCGCGACGCCCAGCTGATTCGCACCGGCGCCGAAGGTGACCACGATGAAGGCAACCTCGAGCCCCTCCAACACCACGCCTTTGAAGGCCAGGAACCAGGCGGTCCAGTCTATGCCGGGGCCCGTCCACTCGGCGGCTTCGTGCGGGTCCTGGCCGCCGATGCCGGCCAAGCCTCGAGCCGCGACTCGCATGATGCCTTTGCGAAACCACTGGAGGCCGAACGTGAGCAACAATGCGCCGACGATCAAGCGCAAGGGTCCGATCGGCACCTGGCTGAGCGCGGCGCCCAGCACGACCACGATCACGGCCAGCACACCGAAGCCGGAAGCGGCGCCGATCAGGGTCGACCGCCAGCCACGAGTCGCGCCCACACCAACCACGATCGTCACCATCTCGATCGCTTCCACGGCCGATGCCAGGAAGGTCGTGATCAGGACAGCTACAAGCCCCGTCATGTCTTGTCTTTTGCCGGGTGAGACCGGACAATCGGCTCCGAGACCGCGATCGGATCGCTCGCCGGAAAGGTTTCCATCAAGGCCTCGTCCAGCGCGTCGTACTCGTCGCCCTCGTCCGTACCCATCGCGTCCGGCCCGCTAGCCCTCGACCGCTACCTGGTCCAGCTCTGCCAGTTCGGCCGGCGCCAGCTCCAGCGCCACCGCGCCGAGGTTTTCCTCCAGATGCTTGACCTTCGAGGTCCCCGGGATGGGCAGCATCACCGGCGAATGCGCGAGCAACCAGGCGAGCGCGACCTGCGTCGGCGTGGCCCGGATCCGCATGGCGATCTGGCCAAGCACACCTCCGGCGCTGATCACCTCGCCCCCTTCGACCGGACGCCAGGGGATGAACGCCACCTCTTCCTGCGAGCAGTCCTCGAGCACCGGTTCGGAGGAGCGGTCGAATAGGCTGTATCGATTTTGTACCGACACGATCGGTGTGAGCTTCTGGGCCCGTTCCAGCTCGTTGAGCGTCACATTCGAGAGACCGATGTGCCGGATCTTCCCCTCGTTCTTCAGCTGCACCAGGGCGCCCACCGATTCCTCGAACGGAACCTGCGGGTCCGGCCGGTGGAACTGGTAGACGTCGATCCGGTCGACTCGGAGTCGTCTGAGGCTGCCCTCGCAGGCGGCGCGCAAATGCTCCGGGCGTCCGTTCGGGATCCAGCGGTTGGGGCCGGGCCGGGTGAGGCCGCCCTTGGTGGCGATCACCAGCTCGTCGGGGTAGGGATAGAGGGCTTCGGCGATCAGTCGCTCGCTGACCTCCGGCCCGTACGAATCGGCCGTGTCGATCAGGTTGATGCCCAGCTCGAAGGCGCGGCGCAGGACACGCTTGCACTCATCGGGGTCGTCCGGTTCCCCCCAGATGCCCTGTCCGGTGAGCCGCATCGCCCCGAACCCGAAGCGATTGACGGTTAGGTCGCCGCCGATATCGATTGTTCCCACGAGTGCGGCGTTGATGGTGCCGGTCGTCTGCTCTGCCATGACGTCCTCCTCCAGGATCCGGGCTGCGGGCCTTGCCCCGCACGACTGGACGCTCTTCTCTGATTATCTCGTTATCCCGCGACGGCGTACGATGCCACGGTGAAGCTTGGACTCATCCTCCCCTACGAAGGCAGCCTCTCGTTCGTCGATGCCCTGGAGCTGACCCAATACGCGGAAGCGCATGGATTCGACTCGGTGTGGGTGCCGGAGGCGTACGGAACCGATGCGATCTCGACCCTGGGGGCGCTGGCCGCCCTCACCGAGCGAATCCGCCTCGGCACCGGCATCGTGAACGTGTTTAGTCGGACGCCGGCGCTGCTGGCCCAGACCGCGGCGACGCTCGACCTGATTTCCGGGGGTCGCTTCGTCCTCGGCCTGGGAACCAGCGGGCACCAGGTAATCAGTGGCTGGCATGGCGTCCCCTTCGAGCGACCCGTCCTCCGAATGCGCGAGACGATCGCCATCGTCCGCCAGGTGCTGCGGCGCGAGCGCCTTCAGTTTCGGGGTGAGGTATTCCAGCTTGACCAGGGCCTCAAGCTGCTCGCTCGCCCGGTGCGCGCCAGCGTGCCGATCTTCCTCGCGACCCTGACGCCCGCCGGGCTCCGCCTGACCGGTGAGGTGGCGGACGGTTGGATGCCGACACTGTTTTCGCCCGATCACGTGGATGTCTTCCGTCCCGACCTGGAGGCGGGGGCGCGCGCCGGTGGGCGCGCCCTGGACTCGCTCGAGATCGCACCCTCGGTGCCGGTGGTCGTCGACGACGACCACAGCCGCGCCCGCGACGTGGTGCGGCCCTGGGTGGCGCTCTACGTCGGCGGCATGGGCTCGCGAAGGAAAAATTTCTACAACGAGGTCGTGGCGCGCTACGGCTTCACCGAGGAGGCCCGGATGATCCAGGACCTGTACCTGACCGGCAGACATCGCGAGGCGATTCGCCTCGTCCCCGACGCGCTCGTCGATGCGATCACGATCGCGGGACCGGCGACCTACGTCCGCGAGCGTCTCGCGGCGTGGTCCACCGCAGGCGTCACCATGCTGTTGGCCGCCGTTCAAGGGAAGAGCCAGGATGAGCGGAGGCAAACCGTCGAGCTCCTGGCGGCAGCGACGGCCGCGGTCCACTAGCATCAATTCAGGACGGCAACATTCCGGAGCGAGGTGGCCCAGAGATGCCTGTACGTACCGCGGAAGCCAGGTGGCAACGATCGCTGCAAGATGGATCGGGAACGATGCGGCTGGGAAGCGGCGCCTTTGAAGGATCGTATTCCTACAAGAGCCGGATGGAGAACGGCCCGGGCACAAATCCTGAAGAGCTGATTGGCGCGGCACACGCCGGATGCTTTTCCATGGCGCTGGCCAACCATCTTTCGAAGGAAGGCCACGAGCCGCAGGAAATTCGGACCACGGCCAGCGTGCACTTCGATAAGACCGACCAGGGCTGGAGTATCACCCGCATCGATCTTGCGACGGAAGGCCATGTGCCCGGCATCGATGAGGCAAGCTTCAAAGGTATTGCCAAGGAGGCGAAGCGGGATTGTCCCGTCTCGCGAGCGCTGGCAGCGACGCCGATCACGCTGAGCGCAACGTTGAAGAGCGGCGTCGCCGCCTAGCGGACACCCAGTGAAGGCGATGCGGCTGCAGGCGGCGAAGGAGCCTCTCCGCCTCGAGAACCTGCCCGTGCCCACCCCGGCCGACCGTCAGGTCCTGATCAGGGTATCGGTGTGTGCGGTTTGCCGAACCGATCTCCACATCGTGAGCGGTGAGCTGGAGGACCCGAAACTGCCGCTCGTGATCGGCCACATGATCGTCGGGCATGTCGATGCCGCCGGCGACGGGGCACAACGGTTTGCGCCGGGTGAGCGCATCGGCGTCCCCTGGCTCGGCTACGTGGACGAGACCTGCCGCTTCTGCCGGCGCGGCCTCGAGAACCTCTGCGTGAATGCGCGCTTCACCGGCTACCACGTCGACGGCGGCTATGCCGAGTACTGCGTGGCCGACGAACGCTTTTGCTTTCCATTGCCCGAGAGTTATGAGGACCTGCACGCCGCGCCACTACTCTGCGCCGGCTTGATCGGCTATCGCGCGTTACGGCTCGCGGGCGATGCGCAGCGCGTCGGTCTGTATGGCTTCGGCGACTCGGCGCACATCATCGCGCAGGTCGCCCGATACCAGGGTCGTCGGGTTTTTGCCTTTACCTCGCCGGGCGATACCAAAAAGCAGGAGTTCGCGCGAAGCCTCGGGGCCGAATGGGCGGGCGACTCGCTCACGCCGCCGCCCGAACCACTCGACGCCGCCCTGATCTTCGCGCCGGTCGGTGCCCTGGTGCCGGCCGCGCTCAAAGCCCTGGACCCGGGCGGGGTCGTCGTCTGTGCCGGCATTCACATGAGCGACATCCCGTCGTTTCCCTATGACCTGCTGTGGATGGAACGACAGATCCGCTCCGTCGCCAACCTGACCCGGCTGGATGGCGAGGAATTCCTGCAAATCGCGCCGAAGGTACCCGTCCGGACCGAGGTCCGTTCATATCCGCTGGCCGATGCGAATCGCGCCCTCGACGACCTCGCTCACGGCCGCTTCGAGGGCGCCGCCGTTCTGACCATCGCCTGACGACGATTCTTACCGTCGCCTCATGATGGCGGCCGGCCTGTCATCCAACTGAAAGGTCAGCACCCTCAGCATTTCCTTACATGAGCAATCGATCGCTGATCACAGCCCTGGTCGGCGGCGGCTTGATCCTCGGTGCTACTGGCGTCAGCGTCGCCTACTTCATGGTCTTCGCCGGCGCCTCGCCGCAGAAACTCGCTCTCAGCTCGCCCACGCCAACGGCGGGCGATTCGCCGACGGCCAGTGCTAGTGCCGGCACCGGCGCCGGCACCTGGACCGTGACCTCGGGGTCGCAAGCCGGGTATCGGGTCCGGGAGCAGCTCGCGTCGCTGGCGGCGCCCAGCGATGCGGTTGGCCGCACCTCGTCGATCACGGGCAGCGTGACCATCACGCAGTCGGGAAGCAGCTACACCGTGGCGGCCGCCTCCTTGACGGTCAACGTCAATACACTGACCAGTGACCGCGCGATGCGCGATCAGCGGCTGCATCAGATGGGGCCGGAAAGCGATCGCTATCCCACGGCAACCTTCGTCCTGACCACGCCCATCGCCCTCCCGGCGGGCGCGACCAGCGGCCAGGTCATCAATGTTTCGGCCACCGGTGCGCTGACCATCCACGGGGTCACGAAGACGGTCACGATCCCCATCCAGGCACGGTTGAGCGGTTCGCAGATCGAGATCGCCGGCTCGATCACCTTTCCCTTCAGTGAGTTCGGGATGACGCCACCCAGTATTGGCGGATTCGTCAGTGTGCAAGACAATGCGACCATGGAGTTCGACATCAAGTTCGCCCAGCAAGGAGCCTGATCTCGTGCGCATCCTGGTCGCCGAGGACGACCGCGGCCTGCGCGAGGTCCTCGTGCAGGGCCTGGAAGATGCGGGCTATTTCGTGGACGCGGTCGACCGGGGAGACGACGCAATCGAGCAGCTCAAGTTCTACGAGTACGACGTTGCCATCCTCGACTGGCGAATGCCCGGCGTGCCGGGCGTCGAGGTGGCGTCCTGGGCGCGGCGCAACGATCGGCCGACGGCCATCCTGATGCTGACGGCGCGCGACGCGCCGCCTGACCGAATCCAGGGCCTCGATGCCGGGGCCGATGACTACCTGGTCAAACCGTTCGACTTCGGCGAGCTGGTGGCCCGCGTCCGAGCTCTCCAGCGGCGGCCGCGCGGGGTTGATGCGCCGGTCTTGACCCGCGGCGGTCTCTCGCTCGACCCGGCCCGCCGTCACGTCACGCTGAACGGCCGGCTCCTCAATGTCACCATTGCGGAATTCCACATCCTCGAGCTCTTGATGCGGCGCTTTCCGGCTGTGGTGGAGCGCAAGGCCATCGCCGAACACGCCTGGCGCGACGAGACTGAGCCGCTCGGGTCGAACGTCATCGACGTGAAGATGAGCCGGCTTCGCGCCAAGCTGGTGAATGCCGGGGTCCGTATCGTGACCGTGCGCGGCTCCGGGTTTCGTCTCGAAGAAGCCTGAGTTCTGCGTCGACCGACCCAAGCGCCTACGATTGATAGGTGATCTCCACCGGCGCGATCGCGCAGGTTGCGGAGTGGCCGGAGCTGCCCTACGACGCCTGGGCGCCGACCCTCGACACGCTCCACATGAAGCTGCAGGTGATCGGGAAGATCCGGCTCGCGCTGACGCGTCGCGAACCGCAGTGGGCCAACGTGCCCCTCTACCTCACCGCGCGCGGGCTGACCACCTCACCGATATGGAGTGGGCGGCTGGGCTTCGCCATCGACGTCGATCTCATCGATCACGAGGTGGTGGTCGCGTTGAACGATGGCCGGCTGGAACGTGTGGCGCTGCGATCCCGGCCGGTCGCCGAGTTCTATCAAGAGCTCATGGAGCGGCTGCACCGCCTCGAAATCGATGTCTCTATCACGACCACGCCGTCCGAAGTATCCGATGCGATTCCGTTTCCTGAGGACACCGTGCACCGCAGCTACGATCCGGAGTGGGCCAACCGTTTCTGGCGGCTGCTGGCGCGAGTCGACCTGGTCCTCAAAGAGCACCGCGGCCGTTTTCGCGGTCGAACGTCCGCCGTTTCCTTCTGGTGGGGCACGTTTGACCTCTCCCTCGCCCGGTACTCCGGCCGGCCGGTGACACCCCCACCAGATGCCGGCATCATCCGGCGGGTCGGCGGCGATGCGGAGCAGATCTGCGTCGGATTCTGGCCGGGGAACGCCGAACTGCGCCAGCCAGCCTTCTTCGCCTACGCCTATCCCTCGCCGCCCGGCATCGAGCGGGCGGCGCTGCGGCCAGAGGCGGCCCAATGGAACGCCGACCTCCGGGAGTTCATCCTTCCTTATGAAGACGTCCGACGAAGCCAGGATCCTCGCCAGGCTATCCTCGACTTCGCCGACTCGACGTTCCAGGCCGGCGCTGCGCGGCAGCAATGGGACCCGGCGTTGCTCGCGCCGTACTAGCCGAAGCTCAGGCCGGCGTAAGGCGAAGCGTGGTGGGCAATATCGAGCGCCGCAGCATCGGCTTGGTATCGTCCGGCCAGCGCTCGCCGTACTTTTCGCGATAGCCGTCGTTGACTTCACGGATGACGCCCGGATTGCGTTCTGGCTCGACCCGAGCGGCCAGCTTGCGCCGACCAACGCGGATCGTGACGTGCGGATTGGCCAGCGCTTCCTGGTACCAGCGTCCCTTCTTGCCATTGGCTGATCGGATGTAGACGCCGTCCTTCGACGGCACGATCCAGATGGTGGTGCGGTGCAGGGGCGACTTCGCATCGCGGCGAGTCTCGATCTGGATCTCGTCGCTCTCCGCCAGCTTCCAGAGCAGGTCCTCGCCCGTTTTTGCCATCTCGTCCATCGTAGGCGGTGCGGAAGTTAGGCTGACGGCGTGAGTTGGCGAGCCTTTGGCGAGGCCTTCATCACCCTGGTGGTGATCATGGACCCACTGGGCAGCGCTCCGATCTTCATCGCGCTCACCGCCGGACGGTCCGTCGGAGCCCGTCGCCGAGCGGCGCTGGAGGCGGCCAGTGCCGCCGGCGGGTTGGTGGTCGTCTTTGCCCTCTTCGGCCGGTTGATCCTCGACTACCTGCACGTCTCGGTGGAGAGTCTCACGATCGCCGGGGGCATGCTGCTCCTGCTCGTCGCCCTGCAGATGCTCCGCGGTGAAGAGATGGCTTCCGCGGAAACCGCGAACATCGCGCTGGTCCCGCTGGCGACGCCTCTGCTCGCCGGCCCGGGAGCCATCGCCGCGGTGATGGTGTTGACCCGGCGCTACGAGGACATGCCTGGGCGGATCGGCGTGATCCTCGGCATCGTCGCGTCAGTGATCGTGGTCGCGGTTGGGCTGATGCTGGCCGACCGGATCGCGCGAGTGCTTCGCCCATCGGTGATCCAGCTGCTCACTCGCGTGCTGGGGCTGCTCCTGTCGGCGATCGCCGTCCAGTTCATCGTCGACGCCGTCAAGATCATTGCCGCGCGCTAGTTCGTTCGGCCGGGTCGGCCCATCAGGCGGCAACTGTTTCGTCCGGGGCACGCACCGGTGGCGAGTAGTGGTAGCTCGGCGGGATAGCCAGGAGGCGATCGTCCTTTGCCCGGACCAGCTTCCAACCGCCCTCGTGCACCATCCAATGGTGCCGATGGCACAGCAGGATCAGGTTGGATAGGTCGGTGTTTCCGCCCTCGGTCCAGTGCACGAGGTGGTGCGCAGCGCTCCACGAGGCGGGACGTTCGCATCCAGGCCAGCGGCAGTACTGGTCTCGGGCGTTAAGGGCCCGCCGCGCCGAGCCCGACACCACCCGCCGGGCCCGGCCAGCGTCGATGACCGTCGAATCCGGCCCGAAAATCACCCGGGATATCGAGGCGTCGCAGGCGAGGCGCTGCACGGTCGCGGCCGCGATCGGCTGAGCAAATTCCATGTCGGCGGCGGGCGATCCCGTTAATCCGCGAAGCGTCTCGAGCGTGGTCGTGACCTGAAGATGCGGCCGCCGGCTGGCAACATGCGGCAACCGACCGCTATCCAGTGCCAGTGTTGCGAGCTCGACCATGCCATCGCCCATGCGGCGCTCGAGACACCGGTCATCACCCTGGCCCATGCGACGCGAGACCGGCTCGAGAGCAGTACGCACCGCGGCTCCGCCGATCGAATCGAATCGTCCGCTGATAGACACCGACCCATCCTCGAGGGGCGTCATTCGGAGCCAGCGTTCCTCCGCCGCAAAGCGTTGCTCAGCGGCTACCGCCTCGGCATTCAGGGAATGGCGAAGCCGGATGCAGTAATGTCAGAGGCGACCCGGGGTGAATATCTTCGCCTTCCCGAGAAGCTCCGCCTCGTGGACGAGAGCATCTGGAGCGTCTTTCGCGACGATGCTGAGTGTTCGAGCCATCACCGACAGGTGAGCAAACCCAATTTCACCGACAACCAACGCCAGCGCGCTTTTCTCCAGCCTGGGCAGCTGTTCACCAACGGTCAGGCGGTCGACGGCAGTGCCAAACTGCATCCTGCACTCGTGGCGCATCCACTCGACTGGTGTCGTCGAGTCGTCGTCCTGGAACTGCGCGCTGGAAGCGAAGGACGCGGCGTCGCTGGAGAAGCCGAGCTCGAAATGATCAATCGCCTGCCGCCGACGAACCAGCCTGCCGGCGAAGTCGTCGGGCGCCAGATCCGCAAAGAGCTGCTCAGAAAATCTGTCGACGAGCCCTGCGACATCAACTTCGCTCTTCGGCAAGGTCCCCCCTACCCCCATCGTCACAACTCCATTATATCGAACATATGTTCGATCTGTCAAGAATGTGCTCGCCCCTGGGATGAGGCACTGATGTCGCCGGCTTGGCCCTGCCGCGCCCTAACGTATGAGAAACCCGGTGCCGATCGGGTCATCGGCGGCGAGGACGAACTGGTGATAACCAGTGAGGTGCGCCGACCCCTCCACCTCGGTGATCACCGCGGGGTAATCGCCGACCCGATCCTTCCCCACCACTCGCGAGGCGAAGCGCCCACCGATGACGCTCTCGTGCATCAGGGTCGCGCCGGTGGCGAGCTCGCCGCGCTGATCCATCAACGCCAGGCGCGCCGACGTGCCGCTGCCGCACGGTGAGCGATCGACCTCGCCATCGGCGAAGACGGTGACGTTTCGGTTTCCTTCGGTAAACATCACCCCGTAGATTCCCGCGATTTCCGGCTGGAGCGGATGGACGATATCACGATCCGCCTCGATCGCCGCCTTGATGTCGCGGCCGAGCTCGATGAAGCGCGGAATGTAGGCCGGCTCGATCGGCAGCTCGAAGCGTTCCGCTGGGACGATCGCGTAAAAGGCGCCACCGTAGGCGACCGCGACTTCGGTCGATCGGCCGCCCGCTTGAACCTTTAAGCCATCGATCACCACAAAGCTCGGGACATTTCGGAAGCGCACGGAGTGCGCCCGCCCATCCTGGATCGTGGCCACTGTCCGCAGCCGGCCGGATGGCACGTCCACGACCACCTCGGTCGATTGCCCGGTAACGGGGACCAGCGCCGCGTCGATCGCCCAAGTGACGAGGGCGATCGTACCGTGGCCGCACGCAGTACTGTAGCCGGCGTTGTGGAAGAAGACGACGCCCAGCTGCGCGCCATCGTCCTGCGGGTCGGTAACGAAACCGCCGTACATATCGGCGTGCCCACGAGGCTCGAAGACGAGCAGCTGCCGAATGTGATCCAGGTGTTCGAGCGCATAGCGCCGTTTCTCCAGGATGGTGCTGCCCCGTAGCGTCGGGACGCCACCACTGACGACGCGAAACGGTTCGCCGGCCGTGTGATAGTCCACGGTGGTCACCATCAACTGCCGCCCGGCGACCGGAGCGCTCATCGGTTCATCCTTGCACAGTGAGCGCGGTCCACTGCGTTCGGCTACACTGCCCAGCGATGCGATCCCTCAAGTGGCCCGGGCTCGCTGCTGGCGTCATCCTTCTGCTGGCCGGGACGGCCATGCTCTTCCAGGCCTTCGATCGCGCGTCGCACTCGGTCAGCGATACGATGCGTCCGTTCCTGATCACGATGGTGCCGGTCTGGGCGGTGGCGATCGCCGGTGCGATGATTCTCCTGCGCCGCCCGACGAAATAGGGCCTCTGGTAAGCAAGACGTGGTTTGCTACCTCGAGCCCAGGATTTGGCTGCCGACGAGCGCGATCGAGAGTAGGCTGATCAGGCCGGTGACGACCCATCCGGCGACATAGAGCGGCAGACTGCTGCGGAGCCGGCCGAGCAGCCGCCGGTCGCGGCTCATCAACATCACGAACACCAGGATGAAGGGGAGCAGCAACCCATCGAAGACCTGGCTGAGGTACATCACGAGGATCAGCGGCAAGCCCGGGATCAAGACGAACAACGCGGAGAAGCCGACGAAGAACGCGAGTAAGGCGTAGAACGCGGGCGCCTGCCGCCAGCTGCGATCGAGGCCGCTTTCCCAACCGAACGCCTCAGTGACGGCATAGGCGCTCGTGAGTGGGACGGTGCCGAGACCGAGCAAGGAGGCGGTCAGTAAACCCAGCGCGAAGATCAGCTCGGCGAAGCGACCGGCGAGCGGCCCCAGCGCTTTCGCCGCATCCGCGGCGGAGGTGATGCTGGTCCGCCCGTGCGCCCATAAGGTCGCGGCACAAGCGATCACGATGAACCCTGCCACGACGTTGGTCAGGAATGCCCCCGCTCCGACGTCGAGCCGCGAGGCGTACAGGTCCTTCGGCCCAAGGTGTTTGTCGGCGGCGTAGGACTGGATGAACGCCTGGCCCCAGGGGGTAATGGTGGTGCCGACCGTGCCCATTACCGCGACCAGGTACAGGCTGGTGGCCGAGCCATGCGGGATGAAAGTGTGGGAGAGGGCCGCGCCCCAATCGGGTTTTGCCAGGAAGGCGGAGATCGCGTACGCGAGCGAGGTCCCGATCCCGACCACCAGGAATACGAATTGCACGCGTCGAAAGTTCGCTCGCGAGAGCAGAAAGATGATGGCGAGCGCCGCCAGGGCGGAGCTGAGCCAGATCGGCACGGCGAAAATCGCCAGCGCTGCCCCGATGCCCGCAAACTCCGCCACTGTGTCGCCGAGGTTGGCGAGCAGCATGATCCCGATAGCGAAGACTGCGCGCGGCACCCCGTATTGCTGCCGGATGAGGCCGCCAAAGCCCTGACCGGTGGCCAGCCCGAGACGGGCGCCCACCTCCTGGGTGATGCCCAACGCGATCATGCTGGCCAGCACCACCCACATCAAGTCATAGCCGAACTGGGCGCCGACGACCGAATAGGTGGTGATGCCGCCGGCATCGTTGTCGGCGAAGCCGCTGATCAGGCCGGGTCCGAGCGCCGCCAGGAACGCCATCCGCGGCAGCCGCGAGCGCACCGCCCAGCGGGCCGACAGCGACAGACGGCGCCGAATCCGACGGTTGATGAGCGGTGCCTTGTTGAGCATGTCGTGTTACCCGAAGAGGGACCGTCGACCCGCAAGTTCCATCCATGCCTTAGGGGTCAAACTTGCCGGTCTCAGCGAATTCCGGCGGTAATTGGGCGAGGCCATTCTAGGTGAGCTCGATGATGCGTTCAACTTGTGGGTAAGGAAGAGACGGAACCATGGATTTCCCAGAACCGACAACCTGGCAGCTCGAGGTGGCGACCGTCGCCTCGGTCACCCCGCGGATGCGGCGAATCCGGTTGACCAGTCCCGCCCTTGACACGCTCAGCTATCTGCCCGGACAGGACGTGGCCCTCGGATTGCAACGAGACGGTGGCACCACGGTGCGACGTCGCTACACCATCCGCCGGTTTTCACCCGAGGAGCGATGGCTCGAGGTTCACGTCGTCATGCACGGCAATGGTCCGGGAATTCGCTGGGCGCAAGCCGCCGCTCCCGGTGTCTTGATCGACGCGATCGGGCCTCGCGGCAAGATCACTCTCGCCACCGATGCCACGTGGCACCTGTTTGCCGGCGATGCGACCGCCGTCCCCGGGGCCCTGGCCATGATGGAGGCGCTCCCCACCAATGTTCCAGCCCGAGCCATTCTCCAGGTCGACGACGCGACCGAGCGCCAGCCCTCCGACCTCGCCGGCGATAAGCGGATCACCTGGCGGTACGAAGGAGATGGGCGCGCGGGCCAACTCGACAGGCTGATCGTGGCGCTATCGAACGAGGAATTTCCGAGCGGCCGCGGTCACGCATACCTCGCGGGCGAAGTCACCCTGGTCATGGCGCTAAAGGCGACGCTGTTGAGCCGCGGCTGGACCCCTGAGCAGATTTCCGCCAAGGCCTACTGGAACCGCGGCCGCGCCAATGCCGATCGCGGCGAGCCCGAGCAGCGAGTCTCCTAGCTCTCTGCGCCGAGGGACGCCGGTGCGAAGGTTTCGCTCACGGCCTGATGTCAGGCGCGCCGATCCCGCCGTCTTCATCGACGCGAATGTCGGCGGCACCGACCTTCTTCTCCTCGTCGACTTCGATGTCGGCCTCGGGCTCCTCGCCGCTTTTTCTGTCTGGAAGTTCGTTCTTCATAGTGCTATAACATAAAATAACACTAATAAGGTCAGTATTGCCGCGGTCGCAGATCACTACCCGCGACTCCAAGGAGGCACGAGATGGCTACGCAGAAAGAGGAGAACGAGATGTCTTCGGAAAAGTTCGCGTTTCCAAGGGAGCGGAAGGAGCCGCTCAATGACGCGAGCCACGTCCGCAACGCGATCGCTCGCTTCGATCAGGTTGAGGGAGTTACCGACTCCGAACGGGAGGAAGCGTGGAGGCGAATCAACGCGGCCGCGAAGAAGTTCGGCGTCGAGGTTCATGAGCGGAGTTGGCGCGAGCTGATGAAAGGCGGGAAAGGCACTAGCCGCTCGTAGACGCCCGGACTTCGTCTTCGCTGAGTTGCCACAGCCTTTTCGCGGCGTCCCTATCCTGGGCCGCAGTCGAGGGGGTGGCCGGACGCATGTCGAAAAAGTAGCCGCCGCTGATCTGGCTTACGTCTTCGGAATCGACCAGCCAGACCAGCGTTTCGGCTCCCTTTTCGGTACTGCGTGCGAATGGGCGTGTGATGCCCATGCCGATCCGCATCAGGAGGCCGTTGTTGCGATTGAACCCGCTCGCCACGAAGCCGGGGTGATATGCATTGGCGGTGACGCCGGTACCGTCGAGTCGTCGAGCCAGCTCGGCCGTGAACAGGATGTTGGCCAGCTTGGTCTCCCCGTACCGAGGGAAACCCGACCGGCCCATCCCGCGATTGGCATTCAGGTCGTCGAATGGGATCGTGGCGCGTTCGTGCGCGCCCGATGAGGTGGTCACGATGCGCGCCGGCGCGCTGGCCTTGAGCCGGTCGAGTAGCAGGGTAGTCAACAGGAATGGCGCGAGGTGATTGACGGCCCAGGTGAGCTCGATCCCATCCGGGCTCAGCTGTCGCCGGGCGTAGATCGCGCCGGCGTTGTTGATCAGCACCTGGATAGTTGGATACTTCGCGAGCAGCTCCGTCGCCAGCCGGCGAATGGCGGCCTGCGTGGCGAGATCGGCGAGCAGCACGTCGACCTTCACGCCATCGCGGGCGGCCTGGATCCGGCGCACCGCGTCGGCCGCGCGGCTCTCGCTGCGAGCCACCAGCGTCAGTTGGGCGCCGCGCCGCGCCAGCTCCATCGCCGCCGCCAGGCCGATCCCATTCGTCGCCCCGGTGATCACGACGCGCTTGCCGGCCGCGCCACCCCAGGTCTGCATTCGGGTCATCCTAGCTTTGCAGCCACCTGGCTCGCCCTGGTCGTGTCAGGATTGGGCCGATGCCGGTCGTCTACACCTCGAAGGTTCGGATCGAGCGCGTGAAGGGTTCGCTGCGGCGCGCGTTCCTTCCGGCGAAGACCGAGCCGGTGCTCTTCGGCGTTCACGACGAGGTGGCCGAGCATTACCAGGCGACCCCTGGTGCGTACGAGCCGCAGGCCACCACGCTTGACTACGTCATCGCCGCGGCCGCCGGTTGACTCACCGGAACCCTGGGTGGCGCGCTGGAGGCGCGCAAGATCGGGGCCGGCGAGGGGCACCTGACCTCAGAGTCGGAGGGTGACGTCGAGGTGGAAGGCGGTGTGCTGGTGATCAAGCGGATCCGGGTTCGCTACCTGCTCAAGGGATGTCCGGAGGACAAGCGGGATGCGGCCCGCCGCGCCCACGAGCATCATGCGTCCCGGTGTCCCGTCTACCGCAGCATCGGTGGCTGCATCGACATCACTACCAGCCTCGAATTCAGCGACAGCTAGCTCGGTCAGAAGTCGCGCCGGCCGTCGAAGCTCGCCTCGGCCCGGGGTCGCGTGAGCTGATAGAGCGCGATCCGCTGGCCACCGCGAGTGCGGAAGGAGCAGACGGGACCCTGGGGAAGCTCGAAGGTCGCTTGCTTTTTCCAGCCACGCCTGGCCAGGGCCGCCAGCTCCTTCTTCAGATCAGTAACCCGAAACACGAGGATCGGTGTCTCACCCTCCACGTGGTCGGCTAGCAGCAGCAACGGCGGTGGCGGCGCCAGCTCGATGGCCGCCACTCGCGCTCCCATCCCCTCGACGGCGAAACGTAACCGGCCACCGAGCGCATCGACGAAATACGCCATGTCTCGCGCGACATTCCGGCTGGGGTGATAGATGTAGTCGAGCGATTTGCAGGCCACGCCGGTTCACCCGCGAGGATCGCTGCGATCCTCGATCTCCCAGGCGTGGTCGAGCACGTGCCAGGCGATCCGCCGGGCGGCGTAGGGTTGCGGCCACCCCTTTTCGGTGAGCGGGCCGCCCTTCGACGGCTTGCGCAGGGTCTCGATGATGGCCCGGCGGAAAGCCGCGACTGCCGCCCGATCCTTACGGTCGGGTTGGGGCAGCCGCAGCCCGATCTTTCGCACGTACGCGGCTTCAGCGCCCAGGACATGATCGACGATCTTGTCGCGGTCGCGACCGCCTCCCCGAGGGCCCTTGCGCAGGGTGGCCGGAGCGCCGGCCACCACCGCGTCGAAGACGGCCCAGGCCGCACTCACCAGGGAGGTCAGCCGCTCGCCCTCAGCCTTCGACAGAGGTTTGCCGTCCTGCCTGGTGGCTTTTTCGATTGCACCGAAGTCGGTGGTGGCTCCACCGGGCACCCGTTCACTGACCCGAAGGTCGACGGCGCCAGTCGGGAATGGGATCCGCGCCCGCTTCGCCACCGGGGCGTAGCGCGGCGCATAGGCCGTCAGCGCCGCCATCGCTGACGCCTCATCTTTTCCAGACCGGCACCAACCCGGCCACTCGTCGGCGCAGGCGAACACCCGCTTGCTGCCCGACTCGATGTAGACCGGGATCGGTCGCGGGTTACCGGACGCCGGCTGTCTCTCGCTCGCTGACCGGGGCCTTCTGGCGAACCAGGCGGATGAATTCGCGCATCCATCCCGGATGATCGGGCCAGGCTCGAGCGGAGACCATCTCGCCGTCGATCACCGCCTTCTTCTTGCTGGGAGCGGCGGCGATCTCAACGTCGTATCCCTCCTCCTTCAGCCCCTGGTAGGGATAGAGCACTTCGAGCGACTCGCCCACATCACCGGTCAGGATCAAGACTTTTGGCGTCGGCATAGGACTCCTCCTCAACTCACGGGCCGATGCAACAACCTCCTTATAGTAGGAAGAGATGCGGCTGGATCACTTCCGCTTCGGCGCCATTCGGATCGACGGCGTAACCGTGACCAGCGATGTCGTGATCGACCGCGGCGACGTGCGAAAGCGCAAGAAGAAAGCCTCGAAGCCGTTTCGCGATCGGTTCGGCCACACCCCGCTGTCGGTCGAAGAGAACATCCCGTGGAAATGCCAGACGCTGGTCGTCGGCACAGGTGCTGAGGGCGCGCTGCCGGTCATGAAAGAGGTCCAGCGCGAGGCCGAGCGGCGCGGCGTGGAGTTGATCGCCGTACCCACGCCGAAGGCGGTTACGCTCCTCAACCGGGAGGCGAAGCGCGTCAACGCCGTGTTGCACCTGACCTGCTGAGAAAGGGAGCGGCTCCAGTGGCTGGCTGGAGCCGCTTGCGATTACATCGCGTTGAAGGTTTCGGCCACCTCGATGCTGCCGCCATTCGACAGGACCGGGCAACCGCGAGCGAGCTTCACGGCCGAATCCAGGTCATCGGCCTTGATCAGGCTGTACCCGCTCACCGGGTTCTGGCCGCCACCATCGCTCACCGAGCCCTTGCTGGTGATGGTTTTCGCGCGCACGACCGGGTTTCCGCCGTCCACCATGGCGGGTCCCAGATCCTGGAACCATTTGCCCCACTCGGCCATGATCTTGTCCCGCGCCGCGGGATCCTGCGCCATGCCGCCGCCGCCGTGATACGCCAGTAGATAGTTCGGCATCGTTTTCCTCCTCCTCGAGATCATCCAAGTCGTTCCGTCGCTGCTACGCGAGAGCATACGCGCCTCATGCGACGTCGCGAGCCTGAACTACCAGCGCCGACGCGGCCGCGAACACGACGGTGTAGACCGCCAGGACGAGGACGGCTTCCCCGGCAGAGACGATCGGCGGCGCCGCCCCTGGCGATGGGAACACTCGCCCGAATGACTGGAGCAGCGCACTCGCGTTCTGGCCGGCGAAGAACTTCTCCACGGTCGACACCCAGGAGGCGTCGAACCCGTTAAGCACCCGGAACAGGATGCCCTCGATCACGAATAGGTAGGCGAGTCCAATGCCGATCGCCATCGCTGACTGGCGGAACAGATATCCCAGCCCCATCCCGAGCAGCGACCAGCATCCGAAAATCAGCCAGCTCGCGCCCATCGCCTTCAGGATGTCCATGGCCGCCGGCCAGGTGGCCGCCTGGCCGTCAATGGTGGCGATGATCCAGCTGCAGAGTGCAGCCAGGGCGAAGAAGGTGAGGCTGTAGATGGCGGTGATCACCCCAATCACGCCAAGCTGGCCGGCGAGGGCCTGGAGCCGGCTGGGCCGCTGCGTGTACACCGTTTTCACGGTTCCCCACCCGAACTCGCTGCCGACCGCCAGCGCACCCAGGATCAGTGCGAGAGCCCCGCCGAGGATGCCGACGCCCTCCAGCGAGTTCTTGACGAAGTTCACCGGGTAGAGCGCGACCTTGAGCTGCGCCGGAGTCAGGCCGAGATCGTTGTGGAAATTCTTGGCGGGGAACTGAAGCTGAATCCACTGGAACGCGTAGCCGAAGAGGACGAGGGACACCAGCAGGATCGCGCCGAGGATCCACACCGCCGGCCGCTGCCGAAGCTTGCGAAATTCCGCTTTGAATGCGCTGATCATGCCGCTTCTCCTGTGAGGCTGAGGAAGACTTCCTCGAGAGTGCGTTCGGCCGGTCGCAACTCGCTGACCCGGATGCCGGCCGAAACCAGCGCCGCGTTGATGTCCGCGGCGCGATCGGGAGACACGGACAACCGGAGCGTGCCATCGACACCGGTGACGGCAGCCTGGCCGAGGAGCTGCACGAGTGACCGTCGGGCCGCATCGCTCGGCGTGGCCTTGACGATCAGGGTGGCCTGGCCGCGAAGTTCGTCGACCGTTCCCTGCGCGACCAGCTTGCCTTTGCGGATGATCGCCACCCGGTCGCAGGTCTGCTCCACCTCGTTGAGCAGGTGGCTCGAGAGCAGGACGGTGCGCGACCCTTTCCCCAGGCGCCGGATCAGGGTGCGCATTTCGACGACGCCCTGGGGATCGAGGCCGTTGGTCGGCTCGTCGAGGATCATCAAATCGGGCTCCTTGATCAGGGCAGCCGCCACCGCGAGCCGCTGCTTCATCCCCATGGAGTAGGTCCCGAACCGGTCCTTCGCCCGCGGCAGCAATTCCACTTCCTCGAGCGCGCCGTCGACACGATCGTGTGGCAGGCCGGCGTAGTCGGCCACCACCTTGAGGTTCTCCCGTCCGGAGAGGTATGGGTAAAAGGCCGGCGATTCGACCAGGGAGCCGATGCGCGCCAGCCCCGCCGGCTCGCCGGGTCGGTGTTCGACCACCTGTGCCGAGCCTGACGTCGGGCGAATAAGACCGAGCAACATGCGGAGCGTGGTGGTCTTGCCCGCGCCGTTCGGGCCGAGGAAACCAAACACTTCACCGCGGTGCACCTCGAGGTCGAGGGCGTCCACCGCGGTGATGGTCTTGCCGTAGCGCTTCGTCAGCGCATGGGTCGCGACGACGTTGTCAGCAGTCGGTGTCATAGAGCCTCCTTGGCCGGGGAGGCCCCCATCGGGCTCCGCCGGTTCGCTTGCTTGCGTCTGATTTGCATGCCTTCACGCTAGAGTCAACTGGCGGCCACGTCGTCACCTGCAGGCCCGATTTTTGGCTCCCCTGCGCGACGGACGCCAGCGCCCGTCCTCCCCCGCACGGGGGAGGAGTTATCCCGCGCCGGGTTTGATCAGGCCGACCTCATAGGCGAGGATGACCGCCTGGACGCGGTCGCGCAGGTCGAGCTTGTCGAGGACGTGCGCCACATGCGTCTTGACCGTCGCCTCGCCGACATGGAGCTCGGCGGCGATTTCAGGGTTCGACAGGCCGCGGGCGAGCAGTTTCAGGACATCGCGCTCGCGATCCGTCAGGGAGTCCATGGCCTTCGAAGGCGGGTGAACGTGGGACCGCTGCCTGGCGAACTCCTCGATCAGTCGGCGGGTGACCGATGGTGCCAGCAGCGACTCGCCGCCGGCGGCGATGCGGACGCCGTGGACGAGTTCCTCAGGGGGCACGTGCTTGAGCAGAAAGCCGGTGGCACCGGCCGCCAGCGCGTCGAAAACGTACTCGTCCAGGTCATAGGTCGTCAGGATGACCACGTGCGCGCTGAGCCCCATGGTCGTGAGTCGCTTGGTCGCTTCGATGCCGTCGAGGCCCGGCATCCGGATGTCCATCAGCACCACGTCGGGCCGCAGGCTGCGCGCGGCGTCGATGGCCTTGAGCCCGTTTTCGGCTTCGCCGACCACCTCGAGGTCCGGCTGCGCCTCGAGGATCATCCGAAAGCCGGCGCGCACCAGCGCCTGGTCATCGACGATCAAGACCCGGATGGCCATCAGGCCGCGAGCTTGCTGGGCAGCCGGGCCGCGACCACGAATCCGCCGTTCGGCAAGGCACTCGCTCGGAGCTTGCCTCCGAAGAGCGACACCCGCTCCCGCATCCCGATCAGCCCATGACCGCTGGAGCTGGTCGTTGCGCGTTTGCCCACGCCATCGTCCCGGATGAAGAGCACGACGTCGTGCGGCCGGTAGGCGATCCGAATCTGGACGTGCTTGGCCCGCGCATGCTTGAGCACGTTGGTGGTCGCCTCCTGGAGGATGCGATAGGCCGATAGGTCGACGGCCGGTGGCAACGGGCGCGGCTCTCCATTGGTCGTGACCTCGACCGAAAGGCCGGCCGATCGGAGTTCGTTGACCAGGAGCGGCAGCTGATCGATCCCTGGCTGCGGATTTCGGTCGGCGCTCACGCCATCGCCCTTGCGGAGCACGCCGAGCAGCTGGCTGAGCTCGACCAGGGTGCGGCGAGCGGTGGTCTCGATCAGCCCCAGCGCCTGGACCGCGGCCTGCGGCTGACTCGACTGAATCGTCCGTGCAGCGCCCGCCTGGATCGCGATCACGCTGACGTCGTGAGCGACCACGTCGTGGAGCTCACGGGCGATGCGGGACCGCTCCTCGTCGGCCGCCAGCTGCCGGTCCTGGTCGCGTTCGCGTTCCAGCCGGGCGGCGCGCTCTTCGAGCTGGGCCACGTAGGCCCGGCGGGTTCGGAGGTAGTCGCCCAGCAGCCACGCGGCACCGTGCGCGAGCGAGGGGACGGACAGAGCAAAGCTGCGCGGATTTCCGGTGATTGCGAAGACGACAAAGCCCGCGATGAAGCCGAGGCCCGCCAGCACCAGAAAGAACACCCGCAGCCGGCCCGAGCCGTAGACCGCGACGCTGTACATACCGATCAACAGCCCGACGGCCGCTGGGCCGGTGTTCATGCCGAGGAGGATCTTGACCCCGAAGGCACTGGCGATCAGCACCAGCACCACGCTTGGGTGCGTGCGTCGCCACGCCAGCGGAACGGTCTGTAGCAGCAGCAGGCCCAGCGCCAGCGGGAACAGCCACGGCGAGCCAAGCCGGCCTTCGCTGAACGAATCGACCCCGACGGAGATCAAGCCGAGGGCGGTGAGGAGCGCGACGATCAACCAGTCGAGGGTGCGCGGCCTGAGCCGCCCGGTCCAGGCCCAGCCGGGGGCGCGCATGTCCATGTCTACAGCCTAACGACGAGATCGGGGCGCCGAATCCGCCACACGGCGGATCGCGTCACTCGCTCGGCGGAGTCAGCTCCTCGCCTTCGCGAGCCGGAGAGCAAGCACCGGGCAGGCATCGACCGCCTGTTGGGCATGCTCCACCAATCTGACGGGGATCGCACCGGCTTTCAGAACCGGAAAGCCCCAGTCGTCGAGTGTGATCACCTCGGGCAGCAGTTCGGCGCAGAGTCCGTGGCCGTCGCAGTGGATCCGGTCCACCTGGAGCTGCTGGTCCATCAGGCGACCGCCTCCACCATCGTCCGGGTCTATGCAAGCACTGCCGCCGTTGATGTGCGCGGAACTCATCGGCAAAGACGGTCAACGCGCTGCGCAGCAGGCCCGCCGCACCGTCGGGATGCTTGCAGGCGCCTCGGCCACTGAGCTGGCCGGTCCAGCGCGTGAGGCGCTCGAGGTCGCCAGGATGGGTCGCACGTGCCGCTAGCCGGCGTGCCGACTCGGCGATGGCACCGAGGCCGAAGACGCAGGGTCCGCATTGCCGCGCGCTCTGCGACGCGAGGTACGTCACGATCCGGGCGGTGGCATCGACGCCACAGGCATTCTCGGCGAGAAAATGGACCACGCCGCAGCCAAAGGTGAGGCCGCGAGCCCGCAGGGATTGCGGCTCGAGCGGCAACCCCCAAACCTCGTCGATTGCCGCCCATCCACCAAAGTAGCCGCCGAGCAGGACCGCCGTAACCGGCCGGGCCAGGCCGCCGGCGGCCGCCGCGACGTCGGCGAGGATGGCGTCGCGCTCGATCTCCTGGACACCCGCGTGCCGGACCGCGCCGCTCACGGTCACCAGACCAGCGGTTTCTTCCATGCCGCGGGCGATCAGCGCCGCGATGGCCAGGCTCTCGACGTTCTGCACCAGGGTCGGACGGCCGTCGACGCCCCGTTCGAAGGGCCGCGGCGGAGTGGTCGTCGGCCGGGCATCGCCAGCGTTGATGAAGTGGACGGATGCCGACTCCTCCCCGGCCACGTAACAGTGTGGCGCCGAGACCAGGCGAGCGCGGCCCTTCAGCTGATGAGACCGCTCGCGCAGCGCCTGCGTCATGGCCGCCTCGGCCGCACGATGCGCGGCGCCTACATAAAAGATGATGTCGGGCGCCCCAACCGCGTCAGCGGCGAGCAGGGCGCCGTCGATGACGAGGTGCGGGCGGTTCGCCATCAGGATGCGATCCTTCACGCTCAAGGGTTCACCCTCGGCACCGTTCGCCAGGACCACGCCTCGGCCTTTCGCTCGCTCGGCGACGGCGCGCCACTTGCGCGCCACCGGGAAACCGGCGCCGCCGCGTCCGACGAGGTTGGCGGCCTCAATTCGATCGATCAATCCGCCCGCCGTCGGCATCGGCAGGGTCCCGGCCGGGTCGCCGAGCAGCCTAGCCATTCGAGGCCACCTGACGCCACGACGTCGGCGACACGCGATTCCACCGCCAGGCCAGCGCCGCAGTGACACTGCCGATGCAGAGCACGTCGATCCCGAGCATCCAGGCAAAACCCCGGTCGGTGCCGGTCCCGAAGCCGTGGATGACGGCAATCGGCCACATCGCATAAGTCAGCCAGTGCACCACGCGCCAGGCGCGATACCCGAACAGCGGACGGAGCGCGCTGCTAACAGGATCGCCACGAACAGGTAGAGCGCGACCACGCCCAGGCCGAGCCAGAGCGTGCGGTAGGACGATGAGAACGGAATCAGGGCGGCGTTCCAACCGAGGGCGGTGAAGGGATCCACCACGGCGGTGACGATATGGATGGCAAGGAAGACCAGCGTCGTCAGGGCGAGGTTGCGATGGAGGCCGACCGTGAGAAACCGCGGCCAGCTCGTGGTCTGCCAGCGAACCGCGGAGGTGAGGCCGAGCACGACGACCGCGGTGAGCAGGACCAGCGACACCACGCCAGCACCACGGGTCGCGTACCAGAGGATCGTCGTGCTCACGCCGCCGCCCGGTTCGGATCCGGCCAGGGTCCGATGTAATGGATGGTGCCGTCGTCCTCGACCAGCCGCGCCGGCAACCGGTGGGCCAGCAGCCAGTCGACGGCGGCCTCTCCCTGGACGATCGCGGCGGTGGCTGAAATATTCGCATCCACGCAGGTGCCGGCTACCACCGTGACGGTCCGCCACGGACCAGTGGTTGGAAGCCCGGTCTTCGGATCGATGATGTGATGCAGCATGGTGCCGCCGCGCGTCCAGCGGCGCACGGTGGTACTCGAGGTTGCCACCCCTCCGCTCCCGACGCAGATGACCTGGCCGTCGCTGTCCGGCGGAGTCCCACTGTCTTCGGCGATGAGCACTCGCCATCCACCATCTGGCGGGGTCCCAGCGATCGCGATGTCGCCGCCCAGGCTGACCAGCACGCCACCGGCGTCCATCGCCGCATGGGCGGCGTGCGCCGCCAGATCCGCAGCCAGGGCTTTGCCGGTTGACCCAAGGTCGAGCTCAACATCGGCCGGCAGGAACACGCTCGAAGCAGCGCGATCCACGCGGACCAGCTGCCAGCCAAGAACCTTGACCGCGTGCAGCATGACGGGGCCTCGATCTCCGGCAATCCGCGCGAAGTCATCGTCGTAGCCGGCGATCCTGATCGCCGCTCCAATGGTGGGATCGACGGCGCCGTGGGTCGCGCTCGCCGCCGTAAGGGCGGTGCTGATCGCTGTCGCCAGCAATGGGCTGACGTGGACGGTCCGACCGCCGCTCGCGTTCAACCGGCTGAGCTCGCTGTCCTCACGGAAGCGGCTGTAGGCGGCGTCGACGTCGTCCAGGATCTCCTTGACCGCCATCTCGGCGGCCGGGAGCTGGTGTGGATCGGTCGTCAACACGTGGACGGAGGTACCGAGCGCCTTCCAGGTCTTGAGTGCGACGGCCATCACGAACCTCCGCTGGTCACAGTGCCGCTGCCGCTGCTACCGGTGGTGGCGGTCGGCGCCGCGGTCGCCGCCGTGGTGCTGTCACTCGTCGTCGTGCTCTGGCTCGCGGAACTGGTCGAACCGCTGGAGCTTCCCGATGTCGAGGTGTTGAGGGCGGTGGTCGATGCGGTCGAGGCCTTCCCGGCGTAGGAGGCGGCCGCGACGTAACTGATGCCGAGCACCGCCATGGTTGCGCCGCCACCGCCCCAAAGGTGAGCCGTCGCAGGCGTTGAAGCCCGCGGTCTCGGTCGGTCGCTGTGAAAGATTTCATATGGACATGCTGCACGCCACCACCTTGCAAATCGGTGATGAAGAGGTGAGAGCGGGTTAAGGATGGCTCCGGGCGTCAGGCGTCGAGTGAAGCGAGCGGCGGCCCTTCGGGAGAGAGGGCGCGCGTCGAGGCGCCGTGGGCCAGCACTCGCGGCCAGGTGACGGCCAGGCTGGCGCCGCCGGCCGGAGACGTCCCCACATCCCAGCGTCCGTTCGTCGCTCGGACGACGGCGTTGGCGATCGCCAGGCCGAGACCCGCGCCGCCGGCCTGGTCCGTCGCCCGACGGAACCGGTCGAAAATCTCGCCTCGCCGCTCTTTCGGAATGCCGGGGCCGGAGTCATCGACGACCAGCGCCACGCGGTTCCCTTCCGCAGTGACGCGCACGTCGATCGATCCACCGTCGGGCGTGTATTTGCAGGCGTTGTCCAAAAGCACGCCGACGAGGTGATCCAGCCATTCGGGAGACGCGGCAATTACGTGCGAATCGCCGCTCAGCCGGATGCCCAGCCGCTGATGGCGCGCTTCCGCCACAGCGGCGAAGCGATCCACGGCTTGCTGCGCCATCACGCCGACGTCGACCGGCTCCGCTTTGCTCGATCGTGGCATCGCTTCGAAGCGCGCCAGCCAGAGCAGGTCATCCACGAGGTGGCGCATCCGCTGGCTTTCACGATTGACCTGCTCGAACGCACGGCGGTACCAGTCGCCGTTCCTCGGCTGCGCCAGCGCCAACGAGGTCTGGGCCTGGATGACAGCCAAGGGGGTTCGCAGCTCGTGCGAGGCGTTGGCGGTGAAATCCATCTGCCGCTGGCGCGCCTGCTCGATCGGCGAGGCGACCCGCCGGCCGATGGCGAGCGCGCCCAGGAACACCACAAGCAACAGCACCGGCCCGATCAGCAGCTCGGCCTGGAGCAGGTTCGAACGCGCCTGGTCGACGCTGGTCAGCGACTGGCCGACGACGGCCCAATCGTCCCCGACGTGGCCACCCTCGACCCGGAGGTCGACCCCCGACACTGTGATGGTCTGCGCACCGGTGATGCTGGTCGGCGGAACCGGCAGCTTGACCGATTGCGCTTCGGTGCTGCTGTCCGCGTAATTGCCATCGGGATGCCACATCCACCAGAGGACGGGCGCGTCGCCGAGTCGCGGTCCTCCGGGTCCTCTGTTCGGCCCGGGGAAGCCCCGAGTTACCGCCTGCCGATCCGCCGCCATCGAGGTCAGCCAGTTCGAGAGCGTGCCATCGACGTTCGAGGTGAGGTTGTGGGAGACGATCAGCACGACGGCCACCGCGATCAGGACGTACAGGGCGGCGACGATCCCGGTGGTCGCCAGCGCAACGCGCTGGGCCCCAGCCCGAACCAGGTCGACGCGCGGCATGCTCAACGTCCTTTCACCCGGTCTCTATGGTGCCACCCGATTCCTTTCGAATTCATGACGCTCTTAGTCTGCCCCCCACCCTACCCTCCCCCGCAAGCGAGGGAGGGAAAAGGTCGAGAGGGGCCCCACCCCTGCCCTGCAAGCGGGGAAAGGAATAGCTAATGCGAGAGAGGGGCCGACCGGGTCGACCCCTCTTCTCTCGCTCGAACGTTACGGTACGGTCGGAACCTGACCGGCATTTTCCTGGGCCTCCCGCGCGGCGCTCTCGCCCGCCTCGTGCGTCGCGTTTTCGTTGGGCACGAACTTCCCGGAGCTCGTGCTCGGCGACGCCGCCGTGGTCGCCGTGCCGGACGAGCTCGCCGCGCTCGCTCCGAGCGGGCCGGCGATCGTGGCCCCAATCACGCCGCCGGTCAATAGCGATCCGGCCATGGCCACACCGACGATCATCCTTCGCATACGGTTCATGGTCTGTTCACCTCCTCGCATCGTGAATGACTGCAGCATGCGACCGGCTGCCTTGCGAAAGGGTTACGCTGAAAACGCGCCATGGTCGAGGTGACCAATCCCCGTCAGCTGAGCGAATTTCTCAAGAGTCTGCGGGCCGTCCGCGAGTTCACCCAGCAGACCATCCCCGTAGAGGTCGTGCAGGATATCCTCGACGTCGCTCGCTGGTCAGGCAGTGCGGGCAACCGTCAGTTCGCCGAGTTCGTCACCGTCAGCGAGCGGGACACCCTGACCGCGTTGGCGCAATTACCGGGTTACGCGCATCATTTGCGCGGCGCCGCGCTGGGCATGGTGCTGGTGATGCCGGGCGAATGGCCGGAAGGTGAGACCTTCGACGAGGGTCGACTCGCCGAGCGAATCATGCTGGCCGCCGCCGCGCACGGGCTTGGGTCGTCGATCGGCTGGTTCTCGGCCGAAGGTCGAAACGAGGCCAAGCGCATCCTGGGCGTGCCGAGCAACCGCGTGGTGCGCACCGCCATTTCGATGGGATATCCGGCCCACGCGCCTCGTCGCGGAAGGCGAAAGCCGGTCAGCCAGCTCGTGCACGAGGAGCGCTACCGGGCCTGATCGCGTGAGCGCGCGACGCCGGCGGCGACGATGGCTGCTGCCGCATGCTTGACGAGCGGCGCGACCTGTTCTGGCGTCCGCTCGGGCCCGGCAAGCACATCGAAATTCTCGAAGCTGGTTAGCGCGAACATCACGTCCACGAGGTCACCCATCGCCGTGGTCTTGCTGTGGCGCTGCGATTCAAGGCGTGAAAGGACGACACGCAGGCCCTGCCGCCGGCCCTCGTTGCGCTCGCGCAGCACCTGGTCGAGATCTGGATCCAGCGCCGCAAGGGCGCGCAAACGGCGCAGCACGAGCCGATCGGACGACCAGAAGCGGGCGAAGACGTCGATCAACCCATCCAGCGCCAGGCGCGGATCAGCCTGCTGGAATGTTGCCGGCAGGCCGCGCAAGCCACCGCGCGCCGCCAGCGAATCGAAGACCGCTTCGAGCAGCCCGCGCTTCGAACCGAACTGGTAGTAGACCGTCATCCGCGCCACGTCCGCGCGGCGGGCGACGGCGTCAATGCTGAAGCTGGCCTCTGTCTCCAATTGCGCTCGCGCCGCCTCCAGGATCTTCGATCGAGTCTGGTCGGTGAGCACCTGGCGCTGACCCAGGCGGTAGGGCCGTGGGCTCATCTCAGACTTGACACACAATCATTTCATCATGCAGTATATACAACGAAACCTCGGCCGTCAACCGGGATCGAAGGAGGTCGATTTGGCGATGGCAATGCTGTATCCGTTCGCTCTGTTTCTACACATCGTCGGCGCCTTTGGCCTGATCGCGTCCGTGACCCTCGAGGCGGTCGGCCTTCGGGGTCTGCGGCAGGCGACCGAGGCTGATCAGGCGCGCACCTGGCTGGCCATCTCCCGCCGGCTGGTGATTCGATTGGCGCCCGCCTCGCTGGGCACGATCCTGGTGACCGGGCTGTTCATGACCGCGTTGGCCTGGGGCCTGAAGGGGTGGATCGCGGTCGCGCTCGCCAGCCTCGTGGCGCTGGCCGTGATCGGCGCCTTCGGTACCGGGATGCGGATGGCACGCCTGGAGCCTGCGGTCAGCCAGGCCCGCGGTCCGTTGACCGATGAGCTTCGCCACCCGCTGCACGATCCGGTCCTGGTCACGTCGCTGCGGGTACGCATTGCGATCGTGCTGGGCATCGCCTTCTTGATGACGGTGAAGCCCACCTTCATCGCCGCGGTGGCGGTGGTGGTGCTGGCCGCCGCAATTGGATTGCTGGCCGGGCTATTCGCCCAAAGGAGGACACGAAATGAGCTCGGTAGTCAAGTTGGCTGATGTGGGACCTCGGACGGCGGATCCGCAGCGATGGATGGCGCTGGCCTTCATCGCGCTCGCTCAGCTGATGGCCGCGCTCGACGCCACCATCGTCAGCATCGCGCTCCCATGGGCGCAGCGGACGCTGGGCGCCTCGGATGCGCAGCGGCAGTGGGTCATCACCGCCTATACCCTCGCCTTCGGTGGGCTGCTGCTGGTCGGTGGACGGATCGCCGATGCCATCGGGCGCAAGCGCACGTTCCTCATCGGCCTGGCCGGGTTTGCCTTAGCCTCCGCGCTTGGTGGGTCGGCAGGCACGTTCGCGCTTCTGCTCGTGGCCCGGGCGGCCCAGGGAACATTCGCCGCGCTGCTCGCACCGACGGCCCTCTCCCTACTGGCCGTGACGTTTACGGAGCCCCGCGAGCGAGCCAGGGCATTCGCCCTGTATGGCGCGATCGCCGGCAGCGGAGCGGCGATCGGGCTTTTGCTCGGCGGCATCCTGACGCAATACCTCAACTGGCGCTGGTGTCTATACGTCAACGTCCCCATTTCGATCGTGGCTGCCGTCGGCGGTTGGCGCTACCTGAGTGGCGGCCGCGGCGGTTCCGGTCATCATTTCGACGTCCCCGGCGTGCTGCTGGTCACGGGCGGACTGGTCGCCCTCGTCTACGCCTGCACCCAGGTGGTCTCGGCCGGATGGGGATCGGGGATCGTGCTCGGCTTCCTCGCGATCAGTGTCGTGCTGCTCATCGCGTTCGTGGTCCGCGAGGCTCGGACGCGCTCACCGCTCCTGCCTCTGTGGATCGTGCTCGATCGAAACCGCGGAGGTGCCTACCTCGCCGCCGCCCTGGCGATCGCCGGCATGTTCGGCGCCTTCCTGTTCCTCACCTATTACCTGCAGGTTGTCCTCCGCTATACGCCGCTGCAGGCGGGGCTCGCGTTTCTGCCGCTGACCGTGGCGTCGCAGGCAGGCTCATGGGGGATTGCCAGCGTGCTCATGCCACGCGTGCCTGCCCGGATGATCATGGCTCCCGGCGCGTTGGTGGCCGCCGCCGGGATGCTAGTCCTGACGCAGATCCCGGTCACCGGCGGATACCTCGCCCATGTGCTGCCGGCGGAGATCCTGCTGGGAATCGGGATCGCGTGCGTGATGGCGCCGGCCTTCAACATCGGCACGCTCGGCGTCGACCCGCGCCAGGTGGGGGTTGCCGCCGCCACGGTGAACGCGGCGGTGCAGGTCGGCGCATCGCTCGGCACGGCCCTGCTCAACACGATCGCATCGGGCGCCACGACCGCCTACCTGACCGCCCGCCCATCGTCAGCGGCTCTGATCGATCAGGCCCTGGTGCACGGTTATGCGACGGCGACCGCCTGGGCCGCGGCGATTCTCGTCCTGGGCGCCGTGTCAACCGTGCTCCTGATCAATTCCGGCGGGCCGCCTCGACGCCACGCCCCCTCGGCCTGAGAGAGAATTGGGTGCCGATGGCGAAGTACGTCGTCTTTTATGAGTCGGCCGATGATGTCCGCTCCAGGGGGGCCGCGCACTTTCCGGCCCATCGGGCGCGCTGGCAGGAGTTTCGCGATCGTGGCACCCTCCTGATGATCGGCACCTTCGCCAATCCCCAGGAGGAAGGCTCGATGGCCATCTTCACCACCCGCGACGCGGCCGAGGAGTTCGTCAGGGGTGATCCTTTTGTCTTCAACGGCGTGGTCCGGAAATGGACCATTCGCGAGTGGAACGAAGCCCTCGCGGGGCCCTGAGCCGGCCGGCCCTGGCTAGCGCGCGGCTAAACTCGAAGGGGCCCATGTCTGAGGAATCGCTGTCGGTCGTTGATAACCGAACCGGTCGCCGCTACGAGCTCCCCATCCGGGATAGTGCGATCGCTGCGACGGACCTGCAGAAGATCACGAGCGATGGCGCCGGCACCGGCCTGATGAGCTACGACCCGGCCTTTCTAAACACGGCCAGTTGCCGCAGCGCCATTACCTTTATCGACGGCGACCGTGGCATCCTCCGTTATCGCGGCTATCCGATTGAGGAGCTTGCCGAGCATTCGACCTTTCTCGAAGTGGCCTACCTGCTCATCCACGGCGAGCTGCCCAGCCCGTCTGAGCGCCGCGAGTGGGTGGATGCCATCACCCACCACACCCTCCTCCACGAGAACATCAAAAAGCTGATCGACGGCTTCCACCACGATGCGCACCCGATGGGCATCCTGGTGGGGGTGGTCGGCGCGCTTTCCACCTTTTACCCGGATGCCAAGGACATCTTCAACGCTGGCAGCCGCCACCTGCAGATCCTCCGCCTGATCGCGAAGATGCCCACGGTGGCCGCCTTTGCCTACCGGCACGCGGTCGGCATGCCGTACGCGTACCCGGACAACGATTTGTCGTATTCGGGGAACTTCCTGAACATGATGTGGAAGGCAACCGAGCTGAAATACGAACCGAACCCCGTACTCGAGCATGCCCTCGACGTCCTGCTGATCCTGCACGCCGACCACGAGCAGAACTGCTCCACCAACGTGATGCGTGCGGTGGGCAGCTCACACGCCGATCCCTTCTCGGCCACGGCGGCGGCCGCCGCCGCGCTGTACGGGCCGCTCCATGGTGGCGCGAACGAACAGGTGCTACGGATGTTAAAGGAGATCGGCTCCGTCAGCCGGGTCCCGGAGTACGTCCGGCGGGTGCGCGCGGGTGAGATCCGCCTCATGGGATTTGGTCATCGGGTCTACAAGACCCATGACCCGCGGGCGCGCATCATCAAGAAGATTGCCGACGACGTCTTGGCGGTCACCGGTCGCAGCCCGCTGCTGGATATCGCGCTCGAGCTGGAACGCGTGGCGCTGGCCGACGATTACTTCATCAAGCATCGCCTCTATCCGAACGTCGATTTCTACTCAGGGATCATTTACTCGGCGATCGGCTTCCCGGTCGAGATCTTCCCGGTGCTGTTTGCCGTCGGTCGGACGCCGGGCTGGCTCGCCCAGTGGCAGGAAGGGTTGCTCGATCCCGAGCAGAAGATCGCGCGACCACGCCAGGTCTACACCGGCCCGCCGGAGCGCCATCTAGCCAGGGCTCGCAGCCCCCAGCCTGACGCTCCCCCGGAGGGGGAGGGAAGACTTAGGGAAGAAGCCGGAACCAGCGCAGGCTGAAGAGGCCGCCGACCACCAGGATGATGGTGCCCAATGCGAGGACCGGCACGGTTAGGTCTAGCCTGGTGGTGACCCAGCCGATCCGCGATCCGAGATCGCTGTAGATCTTGCTGAGCTGGCCCTCGTCAGCCGCGTAGTAATAGTGGCCGCCGGTCGCCGCTGCGATCGCCTGCAGCGCCTGCTCGTCGACCCCATCCACGACTCCACCCTGAACTATGGTGGTCTGGTTGCGGCCGCCGATCCCGATGGTATCGACCGGAATGTGCGCCTGCGCCGCGTTGGCGGCGGCGGTCATGTTGTCTATGCCGGTGTTCGAGGAGCCGTCGGTCAGTAAGACGACCATCGCGTAACGCTGCGACCTTGGCCCGTTGGGGTTCACGATGTTGGCAAGCTGGGCGACCGCGACCTGGATCGCATCGCCGATCGCGGTCCCGCCGCCGGGGGCCAACGAGCCCAGCGCGTCTTTCACCGACCCCTTGTCCGAGGTCAGCGGCGCCAGGACCTGGGCCCGCGAGTTGAAGATCACGAGGCCGACCTGGGCGTTGCTCGGCAGCTTGTCGATCAAGGTGCGGCCAGCGGCGATCGCCGCATCGATGCGGGTCGGGTGCACGTCGGTGGCGGCCATCGATCCCGAGACGTCTACCGCGAGCATCACGTTTGTCTGCCCCTTGGGGATCCGGATGATCGCCTGGGGCCGTGCCATCGAGAGGAGCAGCCCGGCAAGGCCGGCGATGAACAGGATCGCGGGAATATGCCGGCGGAACCCCGGCCCCTTGCCCATCACCTGGTTGAGCAGGGCGAGATTCGTGAAGCGAACGGCGTAGGTGCGGCGCCGCTGCTGGCTCGTGAGGTACAGCCCGATCAGCAGCGGGACGGCCAGCAGCCCGAGCAGGAGCCAGGGAGACTGGAAGCTCATGCCGTGGCGCGCGACAGCGGTCGTCCGCGCTGGGCCTCTCGCTCTTTCATGAAGCGAACCAGCTGCGGCACGAGCTCCGCGGCGGTGGTCAACTCGGCGATCGCCGCCCGTGCTCGCTCAAGATCGGTGCGGATCGTCTGCCGCTGCGCCTCGGCCGCGCTCTCGAAACGCAGCCGAAGATGCGCGTCGCTGGTGTCGACCAGAATCTGCCGACCGTTCTCCGAATCTTCGAAGGTGACGACGCCCACATCCGGAATCTCACGCTCGCGAGGATCGGTGATCCAGGCGGCGATCACCTCGTGACGGATCGATAGCGAGCTCAGCGGTCGCTGCCAGCCATCGGCCGACATGAAGTCGCTGATCACGATCATCAGCGACGGTCGGCGGATCAGGCGAGCGGCTTCTGTCAGCGCCTTGCCGAGGTCCGTGGAGCCCCCACTCTGCCCTCCCCCACTAGCGGGGGAGTGAGATTGTGCGCGCTCCGTCCGAGCAATCAGCTGCAGAAGGGCGGTCCGGCCCGCCAGCGGTGGCACAATCGACCGAACGCGGTCGTCGACGAGCAGCGCGCCGACTCGATTGCCACGGGCGATCAGCAGTTGCCCGACCGTGGCGGCGAACTCGAGGCCCAGCTGTCGCTTGAGGCAGCGGGCCGTTCCCCAATCCAGCGAGCGGGTGACGTCGATCACAAGCCACGCGTCGAGGCCGCGGTCGGGCAAGGATTCCCGGACGAAGGGACGGTCGGAGCGCGCCGTGATATTCCACTCGATGGTCCGCGGATCGTCGCCGGCCTGGTACTCTCGGACGTCGCTGTACTCGATGCCAACGCCACGGAATCGAGACTGCTCATCGCCCCCTGGATGGAAGCCGAGGCGGCGGAGCACCGGCCACCGGGAACGCCGCATCAACTCGTCCACCGGGACGGGACCGCTGACCGCGCTAGGAAGCAACCCGATCCCCCAGGTCGATTCGCGGCGGCGGGAATCGCTCGAGCACGCGCCGGACCACGGTCTCCGCACTGACCCCGCTGGCGATCCCCTCGTAGGTGAGGACCAGCCGGTGGCGCAGCACTTCGGGCGCCACCTCACTCAGGTCGTGCGGCAGGACGTAGGACCGACCGCGCATGAAGGCGAGCGCCCGGCCGGCGGCCACCAGGTTGATCGACGCCCGCGGGCTGGCGCCGTAGGCGATCGCCGAGCCCAGGTCTTCGAGCCCCTTGACCTTCCCCGGTCTGGTGGCATACGACAGCCTGGCGGCATAGGTCCGCACCGCCGGGTCGACATACACCTCGGTCACGGCTTGCTGCATCTCGCGCAGCTGATCCAGGGTGATCACCTGCCGCAGCTCGATCTCGGGACCGGTGATGCGCTCCACGACGACCACCTCGTCCTGGAACGACGGGTAATCGACCAAGACCTTCAGCATGAACCGGTCGAGCTGCGCCTCCGGCAACGGGTAGGTGCCGTCGGTTTCGATCGGGTTCTCGGTGGCGAGGACCACGAAGGGCTCAGGAAGTCGGTGGGTGTCCTTCCCGATGGTGACCTGCCGCTCCTGCATCGCTTCCAGCAGCGCCGACTGCACCTTGGCGGGGGCGCGATTGATCTCGTCGGCAAGGAGCAGGTTGCAGAAGACCGGACCGAGCTCAGTGGTGAATTCGCCACGACCCGGGTTGTAGATCCGGGTGCCGATCAGGTCCGCCGGGACCAGGTCAGGCGTGAACTGGATACGGCCCGACTTGCCGCCCAGCACCTGGGCGAACGCCTTGACGGTGACCGTCTTGGCGAGACCCGGGACGCCTTCGAGAAGAACGTGCCCGCCGGAAAGCAGGGCGATCAGCAACCGTTCGAGCAGCCGGTCCTGGCCCACGATCAGCCGTTTGACCTCGAACAGGATCTGCTCGATGGGTGCCGGCACCCGGGCGGCGAGCTCTCGAGCGGTGTCGGTCGGGCTCTCGGTGTCCTGGCGAGTCAGCTGTGGTCGATTGATCATGGCACCCTCCCTGGCGATCAGAAGTCCATCGATTGAAGACCATCGAGATGAACCCGTTCTGAGGGACCCGTAAGCGGACTCTAAGATTGGAGGCGCCATGCCTCTCGAGCGCCTGACCCCTGAGGGACTCTTCAAACCCGCCGGCTACAACCAGGTGGTGACGGCGACCGGGCGCCGCCTGGTCTTCATCTCGGGGCAGGTCGCGATGGATGCCGAGGGGAAGCTGGTCGCGCAAGATGACTTCGCCGGCCAGGCAAGGCAGGTTTTTGCGAACCTGCGCACCGCGCTGCGAGGCGCCGGAGCCACGCCGGCTGATGTGACGAAGCTGACCATTTACGTCGTCGGCTATACCGCGGAACTCAGGGCGGTCCTCGCCGACGCCCGAGCGGCCGTGTTCCGCGCTGCCGAGCTCCCCGCCTCGACGCTGGTCGGCGTGCAGGCGCTGGCGGTGCCCGGCTATTTGCTCGAGGTCGAAGCGATCGCGGTCGTCAACTGACGTTTGAGCCCGGAGCGGCGCCGGAATCTACGGTAGGGTAGCCCCGTGGGAGTAATGCCACCGGGGCACGGCGGCCCGTCCATGTTCTGGATGTGGGGCCGCCGGCGCGCCAGGGATCCCGATACCGGGCCCGCGAACAGCGGCCTGACCGGCGATCCCGTGATCGAGCAGCCGGCGGAGCAGGGTCCGAAGGACTGGCGCAGCCGCTGGCGCAACCTGAAGGAATCGGTCCGCGGGACGACCGCGGCGCTGCCCCAGGTCATCCGGCTCGTCTGGGATGCCAGCCCGGCGGTAACCGCGGGTCTCTTTGCCGCCACGGTCGTGGCGGGCATCGTGCCGGCGACCTCGGCGTATACCTCCAAGCTACTGGTCAACGCCGTCGTCCAGGGGATCGTCGTGCACCGCGAACACATCGCCGACCGCATCCGCCTCGATCTCGGTCTCTGGCACCCGGTGCTGACGACGTTGAACGCCATCATCTTCCTCGCCGTCCTGCAGCTGGTGATCTTTGCCTTGATCGCGTTCTTGAGCACAGTGCGGAACATCACGCAACAGCTGCTGCAGAACTCGGTCTCGATGCGCATCCAACTGATGGTGATGGAGAAGGCGGCCGGCCTCGATCTCGCCTTTTACGAGGACCCTGCATCGTACGACCTGTTGCGGCGGGCGCAGACGGACTCGATCAACCGACCGGTGATGATGATCTCCACCGCCTTCGGGTTGGTGCAGACCACGCTCACCTTTATCAGCATGATCGCGCTGCTGGTCGTGGTCAGTCCGCTGCTCGCGCTGATTGCGCTCGTCTCTCCGATCCCCGCCTTCATCGCCGACACCCGCTACGGCTGGCGCGGCTACAACATCGCGCGCTGGGGCTCCCGCCTGCTTCGCCGCATGACTTACCTGGTCACGCTGCTGACTACCGACAGCTACGCGAAGGAGGTCAAGCTTTTTGGACTGGGTCAGTACTTCATCGACCGCTACCGCCTGATCGGCGAAACCTACTATGGCAGCCAGCGGCGGCAGGTGGTGCGTCGGTACTCGATTGGCTTTTTGTGGGGCAACCTGAGCACGATCGCGACCTCGGTGACCTATCTCTATGTCGCGCTGCAGGCGATCGCCGGCAGGCTGACGCTCGGCGACCTTACCCTCTACACCACCGCGGCCCAGTCGGTGCAGAACTCGATCCAGGGCATCCTCGGCGGATTCTCGGGCATGTACGAACACAATCTCTACCTGAGCAACCTCTTCGAGCTGCTGAACACGAAGACTGTCCTTCCGGTTCCGGCGAAACCCGTCCCGGTCGTGCTGCCCATGCGTGGCGAGATCCGCTTCGAGCACGTCACGTTCGCCTATCCGGGGGCGACCGAGAACGCGCTGACCGACCTCAGCTTCACCGTCTCACCCGGCGAGACCATCGCGATCGTCGGCCGGAACGGCGCCGGCAAGACCACCCTCTTCAAGCTGATCTGCCGCCTCTACGATCCGGTCGCCGGCCGCATCCTGATCGATGACGTCGACATCCGCGACTACGATCCCGCCGCTCTGCGCGCTCAGATCGGCGGCATGTTCCAGGACTACGTGACCTACCAGGCCACCGCGGCGGAGAACATCGGGCTCGGCAACCTGCAAAGCCTGAGCGACCGCGACGCCGTCGTGAAGGCCAGCCGGCAAGCCGGGTCGGACGCGCTCATCGCCGGGCTGCCCCAGGGCTACGAGACCGCCCTCGGGAAGTGGTTCGACGCCGGCGTGAACCTGTCGGGTGGCGAATGGCAAAAGGTGGCGCTGGCCCGCGCCTTCATGCGCGACGCTCGCATCCTCTTGCTCGACGAGCCCACCTCGGCGCTCGACGCCCAGGCGGAATATGACCTCTTCGAACGGCTTCGGTCGCTGACGCGCGGCCGGACGGCGGTCTACATCTCCCACCGGTTTTCCACCGTGCGGCGTGCGGATCGGATCCTCTTTCTCGAGCACGGACGGCTGGTAGAGCAGGGAACTCACGAACAGTTGATGCGACTGAGCGGCCGCTATGCCCGGCTCTTTCGGTTGCAGGCCGCGGCGTATACCGGCGAGGACGTCCTCCCCGAAGAGGTCGACCTGGACATCGCCCCGAGCGCGTGACCTGATCCGGGTGCCATGACGCGACATGGCTGGGTGCTCTTCGCCGCGATGGCGGTGATCTGGGGCTTCCCTATCGGTCGCGCTGCTGCTGGGCGTGACGTTGCTGCACGAGCCCTTGACGCTGGGCGCCGTCGTCGGATTCTCGCTGATCCTCGTCGGATCGCTACTGGCGACGCGTCGGGCTAGCGGGCCTGCTGCCGGCGAGGCACCGTTAGCATCGAGCCCTTCGGCAGCTGGAGGACCCGATACACCCGGGCGGCTGCGCCGATCCCAAGGATCAGGAAAATGACCGCCAGCACGAAGAGCGCGATGAACGCCAGCCGGTTCGCCGAGTACACCGTCAGATAGAGAACCGCGGCCACAGCCCAGAAGGCGGCGACCGCAGCCGCCAGGCGACCCCACACCGGCACGGTGGTGCGAAAGCGCTGGTCGGTGCCGAGGTTCAGCGGCAAGCGCGCGGCCCAGGCCGGCTTGACTGCCCAGGTCCAGGCGAGCAGTGCCCAGAAGACGACGTTAAGGATCGCAAAGACGCTCAGGACAACACGGAGGAAGGTCATGCGCGTGGAACGGTCGGAGCCCCCCAATTCCTGCGCCGGCGTATTCGGGGCCTTAATACTTGGCGAAGAACTCGAGAGCGCCGGTCTCGTCCGCCGGAATGTCGATCTCGCCGCGTGCCGGCCGATGCAGCACCTGTCCGGTCAACGTCTCGTGGTTGGCCGACAGCCAGTCGGGGACTCGAAAGCCGAGACTGATCGCGTCTCGAACGAGCGGCTCGATGGCGCTTCCCGGCTTGACCGCGATCGTGTCGCCCGGCCGGACCTGGTACGAGGGACGGTTCACCGGCTGGCCGTTCACGGTCACGTGACGGTGGTTGACGAATTGGCGTGCCTGGGCGCGGGTGCCCGCGAATCCCAGACGGTAAACGACGTTGTCGAGGCGCAGCTCGAGTTCTCGAAGCAGCGCTTCTCCAGTCGCCTCGGGCTGCCGGCGGCTGGCCTCGACGTAGCGGCGGAGCTGCCCGGCGGGGACGCCGTAGAACCACTGCAGCTTCTGCTTCTCCTTGAGCTGCAGGAGGTAATCGGAGTCGCGCTTTCGGCGGCGACCCTGCTGCAGGCGGCCCTGCTGGCCGGGCGGATAGGGGCGCCGGATGCGACCGCTCTTGCCGGCGACCTGGCGGGCACCCTTGAGCCCGAGTTCGACGCCGGCCCGGCGCGACAGTTTTTCGAGCGAACGACGAGGAGCCATGGAGAACCTATACCTCTATATATGGCTGCCTCAAACCCTCCCGTGCTCGCAGGAGCCATCTCCTTCCCCCGCTCGCGGGGCGGGTCGGGGTGCGGGCTTACGAAACCTCGACCTTCACCGAGACGCTGGTCGCGACCGCGACCGCTTTATAGAGTGGTCAATGGCTCTTGTAGTGCTCGACGAGCTCGAGGGCCTGGGGCTGTGATGGACCGCTAAGGCGAAACATCATGTCGATCCGCTGAAACACGGAGGTGTCCTTCCGATGGCGGACCGCTTCCAGGCTGACATCGATCTGGTCGAGGCGAACTCCCGTATCGCGGGCCCGGCCCTGCACCAGTAGGACGCCGCAGGCCGACACGCCGGCCAGGAAGGCATCCGCCGGCGTGATCTCTTCACCGGGGCCGCCAAGATGCGTCGGCTCGTCGATCACGAGGTGATGCTGCCGGATCTTGTTGACGGAGCGACCTGGGGTCGATGTGCTCCTCGACTGGACCCGGTTCACGACCTGGTCATCGTTTGCCATGAAACCGAACGCTGCCACAGCAGGGCAGAGAAATCAAGGGCTCCCGTCAACTCACCGTAGGTTCAGCACGGATCCGGTGACTGCGAATCGTCCGGGCCCGACGACGGAGAACAGGGCAAAGAGCGCGAGGGCGGCACCGAGCAGGCTGACGTTGCGGTAGAAGCTCATCTCTTGTGGCCGTCGCTTCGTGGCGTCGGACACGTTCCAAAAGGGGTGGAAAAGGAGCGTCGTCGGAACCAGAAACGCCGCCATCATCAGGGCGCCGATGTCGGCCCATGCGCCCAGGATCATCGACACGTCGGCGAGTAGTAACCAGACGCCGGCCGGCCAGCCGGCCACGTAGGGAATCGGCAGTCGACCCGTCGCGGTTGCGACATACCTGGCGTGACTCTGGATGTGGTTACGGGCGGTGTATACGAACAGCCCCACGAAGAGGATGCGACCCACGAGGAGAATTGCGCTTGCCGCGGTGCTCATCGCCGAATCGGACTATGCTTGTCGGCCATTGGAGGTGAGCCTATGGTAAGCGCCGAAGACATTCGTGGACTCAAGGGACAGCGAGTTACTCTTCACCTTGCCGCGAATGCACCCGGAGCACCGACCGTGACCGGCCGTGTCCTTGGGACGATCGAGGCAGCGGATGGCCTCGTGGTCACCGTGGAGCCTGAGAGCGCTCCCGGAAAGCGCGTCACGGTCCATTACCAGCACATCCTGAAGGCGAGCCCAGCCTAGCGTCGACGCATCCGCAACGTTGTCCGTAAGCAGCGGCCTGCAAGATGGCAATTACCGGTGCGCAGGCGCTGGAGCATCCGTTACAAGATTGTTCTCCCCTTTTTCGTGCTGCTGGCTTTCGTCGGCATGGTCGGAACAATCCTGATCACCGCCCGAGCGACCACGGCGTCCGTCGCGGCCTTCGAAGGCACCTTGCTGCGGGCGAGTCTGCTGAGCAACGACCACCTGGCCGTACTCGAAGCCGAACGCCTCGCCCAGCTGCGCGCCGCCATCGACACGCAGGGTGTGTCGGCGGCGCTGGCGAACAACGATACGGCCGCCTTGACGAGCCTCCTCCGACCCATTCAGGCTAATGCCAGTCCGGCGCAACTAACCATCCGGGTACTGGACGCCACAGGCAACGACGAACTGGTGTTGAGCCCTCCGGGCGCGACCTCCACTCTGAACCCAATCGCAAGCCAACCCGATGTCCGTGCCGTGCTGGCCGGGGAGACTGACCCGAAAGGTGACAAGTATGTGTTCACCCGGCTGGAACCCTCCGGAATGGTGCTCTACTGGATCGGACCGGTGCATTCCGATGCGGGCCCACTGGCTGGGGCAATCCTGGTGGGTGAGTCGCTGACCGAGATCGCGGGCAGTATCCGCGACTCGCGGGCCAGCGACCTGATCTTTTACGACCGGTCCGGCCATGTGCTGCTCTCGTCGCTCCCCGGAGTGCCTCCACTCTCCCACGCGGCGCTCAGCCAACTTCCAGCCGGTCCGGTCCGCAGTAGCCAGAAGCTCGGCGGCCACCCGTATGAGTTCCTGGTTGGCGACTGGCGGCTCCGAACGAGCTCCATCGGATACCTGGCCTCAGCGCTTAGGGCCGATTCGCTCGAGGCATCCATTACGCAGATCCGTCTGCTGATGGTCACGCTGTTCAGCGCGACGGCTCTCATGACCCTGCTCTTCGGGACGTTGCTGGCGCGGCGCATCACTCGCCCGGTCGAACAGCTGGTGGCATCGACGGCGGCAGTCGCAGCGGGGAACCTGAGCCATCGCGCCCCGGTCGCCTCGAATGACGAGATCGCCACCCTGGCGGAATCGTTCAACGTCATGGCCGCCAGCCTCGAGCAAAAGACGCGGCAGCTCGAGGACAGCTATTTCGCCAGCATGGAGTCATTGGCCCGCGCGATGGACGCGCGAGACCCATCCACGTTTGGGCATTCAACGCGGGTCGCAGCCGTTAGCCTGGAGATTGCGCGAGCGATAGGCATGCCCGCGGAACAGCTGGCTACGCTGCGCCGCGCCTGCCTGCTCCACGATATTGGCAAGATCGGCGTAGAAGATCGTGTCCTTCGCAAGGCTGGTCCGCTCACAGATGACGAATGGGACGCGATGAAGGAGCATCCGCTGATCGGTTACAAGATGCTTTCGGGGCTCACCTTCCTGAAGCCGAGTCTTGACGGGGTCCTTCACCACCACGAGCGATGGGATGGGGGCGGATACCCCGACGGCCTCAAAGAGGAGGCTATCAATGGATACGTCCGAATCCTGACCCTCGCCGACATGCTCGACGCGATGACCTCTGACCGGCCGTACCGTCCTGGATTGCCCTTCGAAAATGCAGTCTATGAAGTGCGCCGCCTCGCTGGTACCCAGTTCGATCCCAAAGTTGTCGAGGCCTTTCTCGCGCGGAAGTCTCAGATTGGCGACTTGCTCAAAGAGAAACACGAGCATCAACCGTCGCGGTCGGAGCCTGCGATCCCGGAGCGGGCGGCATGATCCGCGGCCCTCGGATTGTCCAGGCTTTAATGGGCGCACTGGTGATTTGTTTGTTGTGGGCAGCAGGACTGATCGGCTCGTCCGTCCCCGCGCTGCACTCGCTTGCAACCAGCGTTGATGGCCTCGTTTTGGCCACTACCACGCCGATCCGATGATGGGTCTTGGGCTCCGTCCGCTTACGAGCGAGATTTATGCCGACGCCTATCGTGACGCTCTCGGCGACGCGCCCCCTATGAGCTGGACATGGTATGGCAATCAGCCCGGAGCCCCTCTGCAAGCGAATGTTGGGGCGCCTCCTTCGGGGACCCAGACGACTCCGCAGCCGACGCCAAGCACATCAGCAAGCCCGATGCCGACCTCGCTGCCCACTCCGTCGCCAGGGCCCAGCTCGTCTGCGCCGACACCCTCCCCAACGGCCACAGCCAGGCCCACGCCAACGGCGACCCCCACGCCGACCGCAACGGCCAGCCCCGCGCCGACGCCCACGCCAACGCCGGCGAACACCGTGATCGTTGCGAGCGGCCAGACCTTGAACGGCAACCTGAACATCACGGGGCAATCGGTCATCATCTACGGCACGGTCACCGGTGACGTAACCGTCTCAGGCGGCAGCTTGACGATCTACGGCACGGCGGGACACGATGTCACGGTCACCAACGGCAATGCCACGATCTACGGCACCATCCAGCACAACCTCACGGTGCAGACTGGCGACCTGTTTCTGGCATCGACCTCCTGGGTAGGCCGCAACGTCACCGTGACCGGTGGTACGCTGACCCGCCAGGCAGGCTCGTATGTTGGGGGCAGCGTCACGGTCCATTAGGGACCTGCCTGCTACATCATTCGGCTTAGCGGACTGGGCCGAAAGTCGCAGCGATCTGTGACGGTCGCCGTCGTTCGTCATAGTGAGGACCACGATGCTGATCCAGCGGTTGCGTGAGAGTGGATATCTGCTCAAGCCGGAGCCCCCGCGGCCGAGCTTGTTTCGGGTCGTCTGGCGCCGGATCAGGCTGGCCCTGGCCTTCCCCGTCGACGCCGCATAGCGGCCGGGTAGGGATCATGCCTGGACCGGAACACGGCCCTCGACCGTAGTGCCTTTCGCAGGGGCACTGCGGATTTCGAGCGAGCCGCCCAACGCCTCAAGGCGGTCACGCATGTTCTGGAGCCCGGAGCTGCCCGCCACGGTGGCGGGATCGAAGCCTTTGCCGTCGTCGTGGACCTGGAACACCAGGTTTGAATCCTCGGTCCATAGCCGCAAATCCACGTGGGCTGCCTCCGCGTACTTCGCCACATTTTGTAGCGCCTCGAGACAGCAGAAATAAATCGCTCCTTCGACTTCACGGGGCTGACGACGGACCTCATCGAGGTGGAGATCAGCGGGGATGGTGAATCGAAGGATGTGGGCCCGGAGCGCCGGACCCAGGCCGTCGGAGGCCAGCAGTGGCGGATAGATGCCGCGGGCCAGTTCGCGCAGGTTGTCCAGTGCTTCGCCCGCATCCCGCTTTAGCTGAGCGAGGATTGGGCGGATCTTGCTCTCGGGCTCGGCGACCGCTTGAGCGATATCGACCTTTATCTTCAGGGCGACCAGGTGCTGCTGGGCACCGTCATGCAGGTTGCGCTCGAGTCGCCGTCGCTCGTCGTCTTGCGCCGTGACCAGGCGCTGGCGTGAGGCGCGGAGATCGTCGAGCCTCGCCAGCAGCTCGCGGTTCAGTCCGACGTTCTTCAGCACCAGGCCGGCCTGGCCGGCCAGGTCAGCGACGAGCTTCTGCTCGACGGTGTTCAGGCTCTCGCCGCGCTTCCTGTCGACCGCCAGCGCGCCCAGCAGTTCGCCCTGATGGCTGACAGGGACGACGGTGTCCCGCTGCAGGTCAGGTAGGCTGCCGTTCTTCAGCGCGAGCTCGGGCGCGGTCCTATTCGACGGCGGCGATGCTGACGCAAGCACAAGCCGGGAGCCCGCACGCACCCAGACTTCGGCCCGCTCGGCGCCAGTGCCCTGCGCCAGGATTCGCGACATCCGGTCGAGGATGTCTTCGTCGGAATAGGTCTGCGACAGATGCACGCTGAACTGCGACAGCGTCTCGTAGGGGGTCGCCCGCTTCCCGTAGACGAGCCGGTTGGCGAAATGCTGGGCACGCTGGCGTAACGGCTGGAAGGCCAGCGCGATCACCGCTGTGGCCAGAAGAGAGAGCAAAAAGCGCTGACTCCCGCCAATCAACGCGCCGGCGATCACAACGATGAGCACATAAAGCGCCGTGATGACAGCCGCCAGACCACCGTAGACCAGGGCCTTGTTGATGATCAGGTCGATGTCGTACAGGCGGTAGCGTAGAACCGCGATGCCGATAGAGATCGGCAGGGCCATTGCCGCCAATGGCAGGAGCGGTCCCTGCTGCAGAGCCGGGAAAATGCTCTGCACCACGAACGCAACCAGTAGCAGCGACACGGCGACCATCAGCCATTTGAGTTGCTGCCGCTCTCGCTCGCCTCCCCGGCGGAAGCGCAGGACAAGCGAGGCGATGGCCATCAATGCTGCCGCGGGGAAAAGCACAATGAGCGGGCCCTGGATGATCGCATTCGCCAGGCCGTGCAGGGCTTTGACCCCGGCGGGATTGGGCAGTGGAGCCGTGGCCGTTGGGTCCAGGGATGCTGCCAGGACCCCGATTACCGGAATCGCGGTAAGCCCGACGACAATCATCCAGCGCCGGCTGAGCAGCCTCCCATCTGGGAAGACAAGAGGAAGGAGAACCATCAGTTGGGCGAACAGGATGATCCAAGCGACCTGATTGAACCAGTAGCCCCAGAGCGCAGCGGGGAGCAGGCCTTGGTGGACATAAATACCATACCCGGCATAGAGCCTGGGGAGGTCGACAAAAATCGCGAACAGCGCGATCGACAGTAACAACCACCCGACCCGATTGGCCGGCTGGCGCCAGGCAAGCAACGCGCCGACACTGCTCATGACGAGGATTGCGACCAGTCCTGCCATCGATCCCCCATTGGGCCGAAACTCGGCCGGCGCCCTGTGCCAGTCAACCGCGAACGTGAAGAAGGCCTGGGCGGCCATGAGGCCAAGCACCAAAAGCCAGAACAGCGCGGCGGCGTAAAACGACAAGCCGAGGGCCGGGGCGGCGTTTTGTTGTTGACGGGGGACCATAACCTCAGGCCGGTCCCAGGGCCGCAATCCCCTCACCATGGAAGGAGAGCGGCATCCGGATATCGGTAACAATCATATGGGGCGCAGGCACCCCCTCACTTTCAGGCCTGGGCGTCGTGCGGTCAAGGCAGGACACCACCCGAGTCGCCGGGATGCTGGCCGCCCACGGCCTGCCCGTAGGGCTGCGCCACTAGCGAGCCTTGCGGCGGTGGATCAGGCGGCGGCGATGTCCAGCACCCGCCAACCGGCCTCGAAGCCGGTGCATGCCGTGCCGCAAGAGGGGCATTTGTCGCCGAGCGCGCCAGAGACCGATCCGCCACATCTGCGACACTCGATCAGGTGATGGGAGCGCACGAGGGTCCAGCGCTCATCCGACCCTCTGGTGCTCAGGCCTACCCGCATTGCCTGGACCTCAGGAACTGATGCCCCCTCCGCCATATAATGCCGGTAGGCCCCGCTGCGCCGGCCAGGGGTCTGTGCATCAACCGGCGGGCGGCTCGCCCTGATCGGATGGCGGCACCCTCGGGTCACCGAACTCGACGCTGAGCTCAGCCTGGCGCTCGCGCAACTCGTCCCCGAAGCGCTGTCGTGCCACCGATGCCGTTCGGAGACCCAGCAGGATGACTGCCAGACCGACGACCGAAATGGCCACAATGAGGATGATTCCCAAGGCGGACGGCGGCCCGGACGCGCGTCCAAAGCTGCCGAGCAGCAGGCTCATCACCGGAACAACGAGGGGCCCTCGCTTCCCCTCCTCAGGCTCCGCCGGGCTCTGGGAGACCTTCTATACGAGGGTCACGCCCTTGGTGTCGGTCTTTGACCCCTCCTTGAGGGTCGAACGGATCTGCCGTGGCCGCTGCGTTCCGCGGGCGAGCACAACGTCGTGATTGGCCGGTATGGGAGCACAGAAGTGCTGCCCTGGTCACTCCGCGTGATGGCTGTCAAGTTGCGGGTCGGACCGCTCGCAGACCTGGAGAATACGTCCGCGCAGACGATCGTCGCACTGAGGTCAGGCGGCGAGGCTTCATAACAACCGTCGGGGGCCATAAACGAACATCGAAGTGTAGGCAATCTGGCATGTCGCGAAGCTAAAACCATCGAGCCGGAATCTTTATCATCGCTGGTGATGGCCGAGCTCATGGGTTTCCATTCTCGGCGCGTCGAAAATCATCCATCCCGACAGGTGGTTGATCGCGTTGTGCAGACTCCCCCTTCGTTAGTCCACCGCATGGCTCTGGTCATAACGGATGGCGATGTTGCCAATTAAAACCGTCGTCCGACGAGCACGCACGCGTCTCCGAATCATCGAAGCGCTGCGAGGCGATCTCACGCCACTTGTCGGGTATCTCGATCTTCTTGGGCGCGGGGATATCACTCCTACACAGTTTATGAAGTACGTCGATCATCTATCCATGCGTGCGTGGAAAATCAATGCACATCTTGATTATTTGACTCGATTGGCTGCGGAAGAGATCAAGCACCCAGAGATTCTCGATTCCGAAGGTCCAGACGCACAGTATCCAGCTTCGGAGCGCGGTACGAGCCGATGGTCAGGAAAACCTATCCGACGTGCCGTTCTCCCCCTACTGTTAATTGCAACGATAGTCACGGTAATGCTTGCCCGCTCTCACCCTCTTGGTAAGGTTGCCTCGGAACTTGTTCCGAACAACGCTCCGAGGAGTCGCCTTGAGGAACCCGTGATGACTGGGAGACAACCGAATCCACCTGCGTTCCGGATCGAGCCAAATCAATCTGCGTTACGAGCCCAGCCCCATCAACCTGCGTTACGAACCCAGCTGAAACGACCTGCCTTACTGGTAACCGGGTCGCGCAGCGCGCTCCTTAGGTTTGCGTCGTCTACGGTGCCGACTCAGGAACCGTTGATCCCCCAGCAGGCGTTGAACCCTCAGCGGTTGCACCCGCCTCAACACTTGCATGCTCTATCCGGCCTCCTGACCACACGCGGTCACCATATGGCTGTTCGTGCAATGCGGGCGCCCCGCTCCCGGGACCGGCTGGGCTAGCCGGTACGATCTCTCGGGTACCTCACTCGTTCGAAGCCGCGCGAAGGCGGAGTGCGAACGCACTGCCGCGTCCCTCCTCGCTCCACTCCAGATCGAGCTTGCCGGCTTCAAGTTCGGCGAGCTGCCGACTCAAGTACAGGCCCAGACCGGTCCCAGATGGTGACGATCGATCGGTCACGCGGTAGAAGCGTTCGAAGATTCGAGCCTGTGCCTCCGGCGGAATGCCCTTGCCCTGATCGATAACCATAATCGTGGGCTCAGGCTCTCCGCTGACACAGACGCGAACCTGGGGACTGGCGCCACTGTAGCTGAGCGCATTGCGCACGAGGTTATCAACGATGATCCCGATGTGCTTGGGGTCCGCCATCACCGGCACCGGATCTGGCGGCTTCTCCAGGGCCACCCGCCCGCCGCTCAATTGTGCCTTGCCCGTCTCGCGCTCCACGACGGACGAGGCGAGCTCAGCCAGGTCGAAGCCTTGCGGATTTGACTTCGCGGCGCCAGATTCCAGCCGTGCACTCAGCAGGAGATCGTCGACAAGCGTCAGGGCCTCCTGGAGCCTCTCTCGCATCGTTCTCAGCGGTTTGAGCATGGAAATGGGGACCGGGCCGAAGGTAGCGTCGCTGACCATTGAGAGATAACCTTTGACCACCGACAGCGGTGATCGCAGCTCGTGCACCATCATGTTGACCATTGACCGCATTGCATCGTTGAGGGCGCTGGCCTCCCCATGCAGCCGGACCCGTTCATCGGCGGTTCGCTTGTGTCGCCAAACGAGTCCCGCCGCTGCCGCCGCGATCCGCAGGCTATCGACATCGTCATCGGTGAATCCACCTTTCCGCTGCGAATCGAATGCAGCGAGTAGGCCGATGCGCTCGGAGCCGGCCGCGACGCCCACTGCAATCGCATTGGAAACCTGCATCACCTGAAGCACATATTGGTATGAATGGAAGGCGGGGTCATCGCTGATGGCACCGCGGAATACGAGATCGTGGTAGACGATATCGTCGGCGAAACCTGTTCCTTCCGGCGTGCAGGGGACCGCCAGACTCGAGACCTCGTCGCCAAATCCGTACGGGTGCGGCTGAACCATCATCATCCCGTCCACAACGACTGAAAACAGGACCTTGCGGGCTCTGACCAGCCGAGCCATCCTCTCTGTGAGCTCGCCGCAGAAGCTGGCCAGCTCCTGGCCCGGATCGACCTCAGCGACCGTGGTCAGGGCGGAGAGGCGCCGTTCGAACGAGGGCCCGGTGCCCAAGGTCGGTCGGCTCGGTCGCGGCACCGATGCTTGGGTCGCGCTCCCTAATCCGCGCTGATCGCCAATCATCTTCACAACGCGGTCGAGGTCGCGTCCACCGTCCGAGATCGTACCCGCCTGTAAAAGCACCGCAATGAAGCTGACCTGACGAAAAGCTGCTATCAGCGAGGCTGCCGTTACGGCACAACTTGACAGCGCAGCGGCCTGTTTCGAGCCTCTTTCATATTCACAAAACCATCAAATGTAAAGAACGGTTCTGTTGGCCGCTTTACAAAACGTCCCCGAGGTCCCGGGCTCGCGCGTTGGCGCCCTCCTGACACAACGTGTCAGTGATATTAACTGTCTGCAACAAAGGGGCCACTGATGGTGAAATGAACCTGATATCGCAAGCAGGTCCGCGCCATGTCCGGATTGAAGCATGCGGCGAACGGCACGCGGCCGCCCTCCTCGGCGGAGCGCCGGGGGAGCTCTTAGTGGGACTCCCGAAACGGCCTCAGGTTGAGGGGAACAGCCTCCTCGACTTCATTCGACTTGGACCCGACTTATCCCGGCCCGCGGGAGCGCGGCACGACCAGTCCCGATTCATAGGCGAGGACGACCGCTTGCGTCCTGTCGCGCAACCCAAGCTTGCTCAGCACGCGGCTCACATGTGTCTTCACGGTCTCTTCGGTGACGAACAGCCGGGCCGCGATCTCTGGGTTGGACAAGCCTTCGGCGACCAGCCGCAGGACCTCAGTCTCGCGCGGCGTGAGGGCAGCGAGCGCGGACGTGGCATCCGTCGTGGGGCGTAGCAGCGCGAACTCGTGGATGAGGCGGCGGGTGACAGCCGGCGCGAGCAGGGCGTCTCCGGCAGCGATGACTCGGACCGCCTCGAAGAGCCGCTCGGCAGTAACATCCTTGAGCAGAAATCCGCTGGCTCCAGCGCGTAGCGCGTCGTAGACGTACTGATCCAGGTCGAAGGTCGTCAGGATGAGGATCCGCGGTCCGTCGGGCCCCGTGCCGACGAGCTGTCTGGTGGCCTCGATGCCGTCCATGGTCGGCATCCGGACGTCCATGATGACGACGTCGGGCTGCAGCTCGCGGCAGATCCGTACCGCCTCGGCCCCGTCGCGGGCGGTGCCGGCAACCGTGAAGTCCGGCTGCGTATGGAGCAGTTCGGCGAATCCGGTGCGGACCACCTCATGATCGTCGGCGACGACGATCCGGATCCTCGGGGATGGGCCGATCATCTGGCTGCCTCCACCTTTCCGGGCAGGCGGGCCGTGATGAGGAAGCCGCCGCCGGCCGCGGCGCCGGTGTGCAACTCGCCACCGACGGCCGCTGCTCGCTCGCGCATGCCAAGCAGCCCGTGCCCTCTGGCTGGCAGTGCGGTGGGCGGGCCGGGTCCGTTGTCGCGGATGCGCAGTCGCAGGCCGTCGTCGGCGTAGCGCAGCTCCACATCGATGGCGGCGCCTGGCGCGTGCCGCCGGGCGTTCGTGAGTGCTTCCTGAACGATCCGGTACGCGGCGAGCTCGACACCAGGGTCGAGCGTGGTCGGCGGGCCGTGAAGGATGAGGCGGGTACCCACCCCGGAGGTGTCCCGCGCGGCGTCGACTAGGTCGTTCAGCTCGCGCAGTCCCGGCTGCGGGTGCCGGTCCGCGGTTTCGACCTGCGTGTCCTCGCGCAGCACACCGAGCAGCCGCCGCATCTCGGTCAGGGCGGCCCGGGCAGTGTCGCCGATGTCAGACAATCTCTGCGCGCCGGCCGCGGGCATCCCCGGGGTGGTCAGCCGGGCTGTCTCTGCCTGCACGACGACCATCGAGATGTGGTGGGCGACGACGTCGTGCAGCTCGCGGGCGATGCGAGCCCGTTCACCGCGCGCGGTGTGCTCGAGCAGCGTGCCGGTGATGACCTCCCGGGCGGCCCGATTTTCATTGGCCTCGCGGCGCGCCTGCTGCGCGATCCCGCCAAGGGCCGCCGCTGGGGCCAGCGAGGCCAGCAGCATAGTCAGGACATGAACCTCGGACCCCCCGTGGCCGGCGAATGCCAGCGCCAGATACGGCGCCACGAGAAGCAAGGCCAGCAGCGGCGAACCGTGCCGGCCGAGACGGTACCCGGCGATGAGCACCGCACTCGCTCCCGCCACGGTCAGCGTCTGAAAAGCTGTCAGCGACAGCAGGCTCGCCGCAGTAACGGCCAAGGCAGCCGCGGCCGGCTGCCTCCAGAAAACAAGCAGTGGCAGCACGGTGGCCAGGGCGACCAGGCCGAGTATCAGGGCGTACAGCGCGATTCCGCCCAGATACGCGGCCTGTGGCGCGCCTCGAGCCTGCGCGATGGCCTCGGCCACCGCGAGCAGCCCCAGCAACGCTCGAGCCGCGACCGAGGCGTGCGGAACTGCCGCGATCCGCCGTGCCCCAGCATCCCAACGGCGATGGATATCACCCACAAGACCCATGCAGATCATTGTCGCCGCTGCTTCGGAGCGCGGCGTCACTCTTGCCAGCCATGCCGCATCCCCCGCGCGAGGGATGCCCAGCAGTGCATGTCCCACATGCCAGGGGCTGCAAAGATCGCTCCCGAGCGTGACGACGAGGGCGCCACTGCCGAGTAGCCTCCAGGGCATGGATACAACTATCGACAACGATGCAACCGTCGAGGTGGCCGGCCTGCGAAAGCGGTTCGGCCAGACGGTGGCCCTTGACGGACTGTCTTTCACGGTCACGCCGGGCCACGTGACCGGCTTCGTAGGCCCCAACGGCGCGGGAAAGTCCACCACGATGCGGGTGATCCTGGGCCTAGATGCGGCCGACGCGGGACAAGCGCTGATCGGTGGACGTCCGTATCGGAGTCTGCGCCATCCGCTCAACCACGTGGGGGCGCTGCTGGACGCCGCAGCCTTGCAGCCGAGCCGCACCGGCCGCAACCACCTACTGTGGCTGGCACATTCGCAAGGCCTGACCGCCGCACGAGTCGACGAGGTGATCGCGCTGGTCGGCCTCGAGACTGCGGCGCGACGGAAGGCTGGTGAGTATTCGCTGGGAATGCGGCAGCGCCTCGGGATCGCGGCGGCGCTACTCGGTGACCCGCCGGTGCTCATGCTCGACGAGCCGATCAACGGCCTGGATCCCGAGGGCATCGTGTGGATGCGCGGCTTCCTCCAGGGACTGGCCGCCGAGGGCCGCGCTGTCCTGGTTTCCAGCCACCTGATGAGCGAGCTGCAGGATACCGCCGCCCACCTCATCGTGATCGGCCGTGGCCGGCTCATCGCTGACGTCAGCGTCGCAGAACTGCTCGCGGCGGCGGCGAACGGCCGCGTCACGCTGCGCACGACCGCGCGATCGGAGGCGATGACCGTGCTGGCGCGCGCCGGCGCCACAGTGGCCGCCACCGAGCGCGACACGCTCACCGTCTCCGGACTGGCGGCAGAGCGCGTGGTGGCGGTGCTTGGCGACAACGGGGTTCGGTTTTCCGAGGTAGCGGCGCATCGCGCGACGCTAGAGGAGGCCTACATGGAGCTGACCCGGGACGCGGTCGACTTCCAATTCGCGAGGGGAAAACAGGAGGTAGCACAATGACCGTCGGCACCGCCCGCTATCAATCGCGCCTGCGGACCGGGGGCGACGGTTTCGCCCAGCTGCTGCACGCCGAGTGGACCAAATTCCGAACGGTCCGCGGCTGGGTGGTCGGCACCCTGGTCGCGGCGGTGGTCATGGTGGGGGTTGGGATGCTGGCTGCGGCGGCCAGTCACTCGTCCTGCGGCGGTCCGTGCCCGGCCATTCCGCTGGGGCCGGACGGCGAGGCGGTGGACGACACCTTCTACTTCGCGCACCAGTCGCTGCAAGGAGACGGCAGCACCACCGTCCGGATCACCTCACTGACCAGCCTGGTCACGTATCCGCCCGACCATCCCCACGACATCGTCTCGCGGCTCGTGCCGTGGGCAAAGGCCGGGGTCATTGTCAAGGAGAGCACCAGACAGGGGTCGGCGTATGCGGCGGTTGCGATCACCGGCAGCCACGGGGTGCGTATGCAGTACAACTACACTCACGACACCGCCGGCAGTCCCGGCAGTGTCTCTGCGGCATCTCCGCGCTGGCTGCGATTGACCCGCTCCGGCGACTGGTTGACCGGCTACGACTCGGCAGACGGCACGCACTGGGCCAAGATTGGCACGGCCCACCTGGTCGGGCTGCCGGCAACGGTCCAGGTCGGCCTGTTCGTGGCCTCCCCGGCTGACGTGCATGTAACGCCGGGTATCGCTGGCGGGACGACCGAGCACCTCACCCAGTCAACTGCCGAATTCGACAATGTGAGCTTTCAGGGTGAGGGGGCCGGCGGCACGTGGACCGGCGACAATGTAGGAGGGCCGCCCCCCGGTGGCCCAGCTTTGCCTCTGGGCGGCGGTTTCAACGAGTCCGACGGCAGCTTCACGGTGCGCGGGGCTGGGGACATCGCCCCGCTCCTGGCCGGCGGCAGGACAATCGGTCGCACCCTCACCGGCACGTTCGCCGCACTCATCGTGGTGATCGTCGTCGGGACGATGTTGATCACCGCCGAATACCGGCGGGGCATGATCCGCACCACCCTGACCGCCAGTCCCCGACGGGGCCGCGTGCTGGCGGCGAAGGCCATCGTGATTGGCTCGGTCACCTTCGTGGCCGGGCTGGCTGCCGCCGCCTTCACGATCCCGCTCGTCGTGTCGGCACTGCGCGCCAACGGCTGGTACATCTTCCCGGTGACGTCGTTGACCGAGCTGCGCGTGGTCGCGGGGACCGCGGCACTGCTCGCCGTCGCCGCCGTCCTGGCGCTGGCCGTCGGCACCGTGCTCCGGAGCAGTGCCGCGGCGGTCACCACGGTGATCGTGGCGATCGTGCTCCCCTACATCCTGGCGACCGCCTCCCCCCTGCCCGAGAGCGCATCGGAGTGGTTGCTGCGACTCACCCCAGCCGCAGCCTTCGCCGTCCAGCAGAGCCTCCCGCAGTACCCGCAGGTCAACGCCGCCTATACGGTGTGGAACGGCTTCTACCCGCTGGCGCCGTGGGCAGGCTTCTGCGTCCTGTGTGCCTACACCGCCCTCGCGCTCGGCGTAGCGGTCTTTCTGCTGCGGCGGAGGGACGCGTGAGTCAGGCGCTGCATGCGGAGTGGACGAAATTGCGCACCATACCGAGCACCGGCTGGCTACTGCTCGCCTGCATCGCGCTGACCGTGGCTCTGAGTTTCGTGGTGGCGGCGGCCGTGATATGCCCGTCCACAGGCTGTGAGCTGGACCCCGCCAGGGTCAGCCTCTCCGGCATCGTCCTCGGTCAGGCGGTCGTCGTCGTCCTGGCGGTGCTGGCGATGACCGGCGAGTACAGCAGCGGCATGATCCGCATCACGCTGGCCGCGACGCCACGCCGGATCACCGTCCTGGCCGCCAAGGCAGCTGTCCTCACCGGTGCGGTGCTGGTCGCCGGCTCCATCGCCGTACTGGGATCGGTGCTGGCCGGTCACGTCATCCTGCCCGGTCACGGCCTGTTGCTGTCCCTAACCGACGGGCCGGTGCTGCGCGCTGCCGCCGGCTCGGTCTTCTACCTCGCCCTCATCGCCCTGCTGAGCCTCGGCGTCGCTACCGCCGTGAGGGACTCGGCGGTGGCCATCGGCGTCGTGCTCGCCTTGCTCTACCTTTTTCCGATCCTCGCCCAGGTGGTCACCGAGACGGACTGGCAGCAGCGCCTCCAGCAGATCGGACCGATGACCGCCGGGCTCGCCATCCAGGCAACCACCGGTCTTAAGAGCCTGCCCATCAGCCCATGGGCCGGCCTCGGCGTCCTGGCCGCATGGGCCGTGACCGCCCTAATGGTTGGTGCGCTGCTGCTCTGGCTGCGCGACGCGTGAACGACAACTCACAGTCTTTCCTGGAACTATATGGGAGCTGCTGTGAGTGATCCGAGGTTTCGGTCTTTAACTACGGGTCGTGCATCGGATTCATCTAGCGGTACGTGTCCTTCGCCCCAGTTACATCCGCGCGCGCTGTCATCAGGTCATGTCCGGGGGGCATCGCGGGACAGAGCCCTGGCATCGAGCTAAGCGGGTCATCGTCGGCCGGACGGTCGATTAGGGATGGCAGTCCGTCAACGCCCGCCAAAGCGTGACTCGTCAGCCGATCACCAAGTCCATGGAGGTACAGCTAGATGAATAAGGACGTCGTTGCCGCGGAGACCGGAATGCTGATCCGCAGGCCGGTCGCCGATGTGTTCGAGGCTCTGATCAAGCCCGAGGTTACGACCAGATTCTGGTTCACGCGTAGCAGCGGCTGGCTCGAAGCCGGCAAGCGGGTCCAGTGGACCTGGGAGATGTACGGTCAGTCCGGAGACGTCGACGTCGACGTGGTCGAGGAGAACAAGCGGATCGTATTGAGGTGGCCCGCCTACGACGGCAAAGGCCAAACCACAGTTGAGTGGACGTTCACGCCTCGACCCGACAACACCACGTTCGTCAGCGTCACCAATACCGGCTTCACTGGCGATCAGGACGCAATCGCAAAACAGGCGATCGAAGCAACCGGCGGCTTCACGCTTGTGCTTGCCGGCATGAAGGCGCTGCTCGAGCATGGCATCGAACTGAACCTCATAGCCGATCGTTACCCGAAAGGCGTAGAGCACTGACCACGGACGAAAGGAGTTGACATGGCGGCCGTGCCGGCGGAGATCGATGCGCCAGCGGATCGGCGACGGTGACGCTGCTCGCCGACTCCCATGTCCCGCGGGAGATTTACGACGAGGCAAGGGCGCATTTCGACGACGAAGAATTCGCTCAGCTTGTCTGGGCGATCGTCGCTATCAACGCATGAATCGTGTTGCGGTCACAACGCGATCCCTTCCCGGCGAATATCGACCTCGATGGACCACAACACCAAAGGAGAAGACAGACATGAGCGACGTGCGTAACGCTGACCATCCTCAGCCGCGCACGGCCTCTGCCATGCTAGGGACATGACGATCAAGAGATTGGACCACGTCAGCGTCGTCGTCGACGACCTAGCAGCCGCTATCGCTTTTTTCACCGAGCTCGGCATGACGCTCGAAGGCGAGGCGCCGGTTGAGGGCCCGTGGGTGGACCGCGTCAACGGGCTCGAAAATGTCCAAGTCGACATCGTTATGATGCGGACCCCAGATGGGCAGGGGCGGCTTGAGCTGACGAAGTTTCGCAATCCAAAACTGGTCGAGATCGAACCGGCGATCGCACCGCCGAACACGCTGGGCCTCCGGAGCGTCATGTTTACAGTCGAAAGCGTCGACGACACTGTCGCTCGCCTGCGCGCCAACGGCGCCGAACTCGTCGGCCAGGTGGCCCAGTACGAGGACAAGTACAGACTCTGCTACATGCGAGGCCCTGCGGGTATCATCGTCGCGCTAGCCGAGGAACTCTTCTGAAGCGTTCACCGCCTTCGGAGAAACCGGTGGCGCCCCAAAGCGCTCCTTCGACTCGATCGCATGGCTCGCAACCATCCTGCTTTCTCGCCTACCGAGAAGCCGGCCTTCGTAAGGGGGCTCAGCGAGGGCTCCACGAAGAACCACGACCGATCGCGCCGTAGGCTGAAGCTCCGCTCGGGTTCGGACTGGCCAGGACAGCTTCAAAGCCCCGGACATCCGTTACCGATGTTCGCTTCGATTTAGGTGGGCACCTTCGAGGATGAGTGCCTTCAACGCGGACGCGTTGATGGCATCGCCCTCATGGAAATCGATGGCACGTACCGTCTTGCTGTCCAGACGCGTGTTGAACAGCCCCTTCGGATCCCTCAGCTGGGCACCCTTTGGAAACGTCAGCCTCACCGCGTTCTTGAGGGCCTCGCCGATGCAGACGATGCCGTCGTGGGACCAGACGGGCACCCCCTCGGGGCGGGAGGGCTTCTTCCACTTCACCTCTTCGATTACGCCCGGGTCGGCGCCCCTGATGAGAGCCCGCAGTTGGCTCAGCCTCTCACCCCTCCAGCCAGCCGTCCTGCGGACTATGTCATCTATCTGTTGGGACGCGGACGCGTCGCTCATTTCGACGCTTTGCTGCGGATGCTCAGCACCCAGCGGACCGAAGGGCTCAGTTCCTTGTCCCTGCGGTGGATGCAGCCAAGCCAACAACACGGCCGCCGCTTCCCCTCCAACAGCTCGGATTGCAATCGCTGGATGTGCTGGCTCCTCGTTTCTGCTTTCTTCGGCCAGAGCACCCAGCAGATCCATTCATTGCGGGCAAGAGGGGTGAGGTCTTCCCACGCAGCGAGAACCTTTGGGTTGCCAATCAGGACGCGTCTCAAATCCACCGGGACTGTATGTACCACTCCGCCGGAGATCGCCCTGGAGCTCATCGATCGCCCGACCCAGGCCTCGCAGCCGGCACCGTTAAGAAAAGACGAAGACTTCGTCCAGATTCGCGTTCATCTGGACGAACGTCGCTGTGCCCCGATGCGCTCTCAGCAGTCGAACACAAACCAGCAGATGTCGTTCCGCAACCGCTGATCGTCGAGTACGAGCTCGCGAATCGCCTCTGGGAGCTGGTCGCGCTGCCACCGGCACTCGAGTCGCCCTGCGCTCACGCCCTCTCCTTCCCGCGCGGCAGAACGTGCAGCCTTGATCGCATAGGCGGCCGCACCGAGCTCGTGCGCGGCGACATGTGCAACGACCGCCGCCTGGCCGGCGGCGAACGCGGCATGCCGTGCTGCCCCACTCAGGTCTTTGGCCGCGGCCATTGCATGGCCGCCCGCCGTGCGAGCCTGGGACATGGTGATCTCGCCACGCGCCCAGGCGCGGGCCTGCTCAATCGCCTGACGCGGTCGCCGGTCCTCAGGCCGAGCAGACTCGAACCGGTCGAGGACGTGCTCCGCGCACGATGCCGCCCACAGGGCGAGGAGCTGGTGATCCGAATCGGTGAGAGTCCCACCGCGGCGGATCGTCCTGAAACGAGGGTCGCGGTCTTTCGGGAGTATCACACCAAGTAGCCCTTCTGCCCGCATCCCCCCAACGCCTTGCATGATGCCTTGTCTGTTTCGTTCAAGCAGCGGGAATGAAGGGCCGGGGTCCGCGGCTTAAGGTCAATGCGAGAACGGTCAGAGGCATCGCCGCGCGGCCCGAAGCGATGGCCGCCGCACCGCCGTTACCGGCGCAGGAATCGGACGTGCGTCACCGAGGCAGAGCTGACCATCTCGACGTTCTCGTAGCCGACCGGTCCACCGTCCAGACCGTCAAACAGACGCTCGCCGCCCCCGAGGAAGATGGGCACGATCGCCAGATGCAGCTCGTCGATGAGACGGGCGCGCAGGTACTGCTGGATCGTCGCCACGCCGCCCCCCAAGCGGACGTCGGAGCCTCCCGCCGCCTCGAACGCCCGCGACAGCGCCGCCTCGATCCCGTCGGTGACGAAGTTGAACGTCGTCCCGCCCTGCATCACCAAAGACGGCCGTGAATGGCGCGTCAGCACGAACACTGGGTGGTGGTACGGCGGGTCGTCACCCCACCAACCCTTCCATTCCTCGTCGGGCCACGGCCCGCGGACCGGGCCGAACATGTTGCGCCCCATGATCGTGGCGCCGATGCCGGTGTCGCCCGCGACCATGAACCGCTCGTCGATGCCCTCCTCGCCGCCCTCCTCGCCGATCATGCGACGGCCGTAACGGGTCGCGAAGACCCACTCGTGCAGCCGCGGCCCGCCGGCGCCGAGCGGGTTGTCAAGGCTCTGCGACGGCCCCGCGCCGTACCCGTCGACCGAGATCGCGAAGTTATGGACGCGCAGTTTCGGCATGGCAACTCACCTTAACCCTTAGGAAACATAGGGTATGCGGGGCTGACCTGACTTAGCGCGGTGGACGATCCGGATCCGTACACCTTTAGAAAATACGGGGCACCCTGCGCGCCTCGGCTTGGGTGGTGACCCACGAGCGGGCCTTCGTGACCTCCAAGGCGCAAGCGGTCGAGGCGATCCGGCGCGTCGAGAAAGGCGAGCGAGCACACCTCGTCGAGCAGATCTATCGGCTCTGCCGCGTCAAGGGGGGGGTGTGTTCCCGAGGACCCGGATGATCGTTCGTCGCTGCGGCAGCTCTGCGAACGGTTCCTCGCGCTTGAGAACGAGATCCTTCTGCTCTGCTCCTGATACCAGACCAAACTCGCCGCCTCCACACAGTCGGTTGCCATTTGGCTGAGGCCAACGGCGGAGCTGTTAGGAAACGATCAAGACTTCGTCCAGTCGCGCGATCTTCTGGACGAACGCCGCCGTGCCAGGTTGGTCTGACGGGTAGAAGTTAGCTTCCGCCGCGTCGCCCACAGGGATTCCTTCGGGCAGCACAGTGGGTTGTCGCCTCCCTGGGCGTCACGGAGGAAGCCTCGACACAATCGCTGAGCCAAACGGCGCTGATGAGCTGACAAGCGGCTTCGAATAAATGACCCGCCGTTTTACAAATAGGCGCAACATATTCAAGAGTTGACATCCGCGAATTAGCGTTCAGGATATTGGGTGGTTGCGCGTCGCCTAGGCGACTCGTGGCTCGCGGCAGACCGCGGCCGCCGACAACGTGACGTTGCTGGCAACAATCGTCTATTGACCTGAGGAGGCCGCGAACTATGGGCGCGGACACAACCACAAGCAAGGCTGGTGCCGCCACCGCTGTGGCCGAAGATATCGGGATCCGGCCTTTCCGCATCAACGTTCCGGAGGAGGCCCTCGTCGACCTCCGCCGACGCATTGCAGCGACGCGATGGCCCGAAAGGGAGACCGTCAGGGACGAGTCACAGGGCGTGCAGCTCGGGACGATGCAAGAGCTCATGCGCTACTGGGGCACGGAGTATGACTTCCGGAGGTTCGAGGCGAGGCTCAACGCGCTGCCTCAGTTCGTCACGGAGATCGACGGCCTCGACATCCACTTCATCCACGTCAAGTCGCCGCTTAAGAACGCGTCGCCGCTCATCATCACGCACGGCTGGCCGGGCTCGGTGATCGAGATGCTGAACGTCGTCGGCCCGCTCACCGACCCGAAGGCACACGGCGGCGACGCGGAGGATGCGTTCGATGTGGTGGTTCCGTCGATGCCCGGCTACGGGCTCTCAGGGAAACCGACGGCTACCGGCTGGGACCCTGTCCACATCGCGGATGCCTGGATAGCGCTAATGAGGCGCCTGGGATATACACGATTCGTCGCGCAAGGCGGCGATTGGGGTGCGCAAATCACGGATGTGATGGGTGCCAAGGCACCGTCGGAGTTGCTCGGCATTCACTCCAACATGCCCGGCACGATCCCATCGAACGTTTCGAAGGCGCTCGCGTCCGGCGGCCCGGCGCCGTCTGGTCTGTCAGCTGACGAGAGCCGCGCGTGGGAGCAGCTGAAGTTCCTCTATACGAAGGGCATCGGATACGCGACCGAGATGGCGTTGCGCCCACAGACGTTGTACGGGCTCGCCGATTCGCCCGTCGCCCTCGCCGCCTGGATGCTCGACCACGACGCGCGCAGCTATGAGGACATCGCGCGGGCCTTCCAAGGCGACCCCGTCGACAACCTGACACGAGACGAAGTCCTCGACAACATCACGCTCACGTGGGTGACGAACACCGGGGTTTCCTCGGGTCGTCTCTACTGGGAGAACAAGCTCGGCTTCTTCGACGTCAAGGGCGTCTCGGTTCCGGCTGCCGTAACCGTCTTCCCTCGAGAGCTCTATCAGGCGCCGCGGAGTTGGAGCGAGAAGGCCTACCCCAACCTCATCTACTTCAACGAAGTCGGCAAGGGCAACCAGTTCGCGGCCTGGCCGGAGCCGAACCTCTTCACGACGGAGGTGCGTGCCGCATTCCGGTCACTGCGTTGAATGGCGCATTCCACCGTGACCCCAGCGCCTATGCCAGAAAGTTTTCGGCCCTGTACTGGCACCGCATCATCACGGGCGGCATTGGGCACAACCTGCCGCAAGAAGCGCCACAGGCCTTCGCCCAGGCGATTCTGGACGTCGGCCGTATGTCAGAGGGGTAAATGGCCATGAAAGCAAAGCAGTTCTTTTTTGCCGGGACGCACCCGGCCGGGGTGGAACCGCCACGCGAGGCGGTCAAAGCAGACGATCAGCTGATGCGGCAGCTTAAGGCCAGGGCCGCGAAGCTGCCGGTGGAAGCCGAGCTGGCTTCGTTTGCCGGCGCGACGGGGTGGATCAATTCCGAGCCGTTGTCGCCGGCTGAGCTGCGGGGGAAAGTCGTTCTTGTCGACTTCTGGACCTTTACGTGCGTCAACTGGCTGCGGACGTTCCCCTACATTCGTGCCTGGGCTGAGAAATACCGCGACAAAGGCCTAGTGGTGATCGGCGTCCATACGCCGGAATTTCCGTTTGAGGGAGACATCGACAACGTCCGCAAGCAAGCAAAAGCACTGGGGGTCGAATACCCAATCGCCGTCGACACCAACTATGGGGTCTGGCGGGCATTCGACAACAACTACTGGCCGGCGCTCTATCTCGCGGATGCCCAGGGACGGATCCGAGCCCATCACTTCGGCGAGGGCGCCTACGACATGTCGGAGATGATCCTTCAGCAGTTGCTCGCGGACGCCGGATTCAGCGGATTCCGCGATGACCTGGTAACGGTCCAACCGGAGGGAACCCAGGTTGGCGCCGACTTGAGCACCCTCGAGTCGGGAGAGACCTACACCGGCTATGAGCAGGCCGAGGGTTTTGCCTCGCCCGGTGGCGCCGTCCCGAACGAGCCTCGCACCTACACCGTTCCCAACCGCCTGAACCTGAACGATTGGGCCCTGTCGGGGGATTGGACGATCACCGGGCGGGCAGCGGTTCTCAACGAGACCAACGGGCGTATCACCTTTCGCTTTCACGCCCGCGACGTCAACCTCGTCATGGGGCCGCGCAAAGGTGCGGCTTCGGTACGGTTTCGCGTCCTCATCGACGGCAAAGGTGTTGGCGCAGCCCACGGAAGCGACGTCGACGGCCAGGGCCACGGAACGGCCGATGATCAGCGGCTCTACCAGTTGGTCCGCCAGCGGGGCAGCATCGAGGATCGAACCTTTGAGATCGAATTCCTCGGCGCTGGCGCTGAAGCCTACTGCTTTACGTTCGGCTAAACCGCTCTCATTCGATTGAAGTCGTAAGCGTTGACGTTGCAAGCGGAATTCTAAAGCCGGATCGAGAGCCCCTGAAGGCCGGAACAGTGGACGCCGCGACTATGCGTTAACAAACGATAAAGCTTGAACCACCGGGTTTCACAGGAGCGCGGGGGCGGCCTTCGGAATCCACAGTGTGGTTCGGTCTCTTGCCCGATCGGCGGTTCGAATCCACTTCCACCCGTTTTGCACAGGGTCAATCTGGCTATTCGAGCTTTCGGCTGTTTGCACGGCCGGCAGCCGTCTGACCTCGGCTTTGGGCGCAGGGGAAACGATGATCCGCCCGTGACTGAACTGGTCTGAGGGATCGGGAATCGATACAGGTCCTCAGCCTCACTTGCGCCAGCCCGTCCTCGCGTGCTGAGAGGTCATTGAGCCGCTTCACCCTCAGGCCCCGGCGCAGCGAGCATGCCATCTCGGCTACTCTGAACCGCGCTGCGTCCCACTGCTCGCGTGACCGAAGGGTTGCTGACGCGAGGTGAGCCATGCGCTACGCGATGTTGCCGGGCGGCGGGTCGGGCAGTTCCACCGCAAGTAGCCGAGCAGGAGCTCCAGGACATTTGCGGCGACGCTCCCTTCCGCCATGCCGATAATTGAGCGCCGCCGTCACATCCGCCCACCGGCATCCGTCATCCATAGTGGAGCAATCCAGCACCCCATCCAAAAGGAGAACTCACTTGACCAAGACATATCTCGTCCCGTACATCAACTTCCAGGGCCAGGCCCGCGAGGCAATGGAGCACTACCGCAACGTGCTCGGCGGCAAGCTCGAGTTGTTCGCCTCCAACGAGCAGGGCCGGCCCAAGCCGGCCGCCCCCGGCGACCGCATCATGTATGCGCAGCTCGAATCCGACGGCGTCGTGATCGTCGCCTCAGACGGCCATCCCAAGTACCCTGCCAAGGTTGGCGAGCACATCGGCCTGTCGCTCCGCGGCAGCGACCGCGCGCGCCTCACCTCGGCTTTTGAGGGGCTTGCCGACGGCGGCCAGGTCAAGATGCCGCTCACGGACCAGCCGTGGGGCACGTCGGGCTGGCTGACCGACAAGTTCGGTATCAACTGGAACCTCGACATCGAAAAGTCCTGAACTACGCATGACGGAGGACTGGCTGGCCGAGCGCTTCGAGGCCAACCTCCCGCACCTGCGGCAGGTCGCGTTCCGCATGCTCGGTTCGCAGGCCGAGGCCGACGACGCCGTCCAGGAGGCGTGGCTCAAGCTGAGCAGGACCGACGCCGCCGGCGTCGAAAACATCGGCGGCTGGCTGACGACGGTGGTCGCTCGGGTATCCCTCGACCTGCTGCGCAAGCGCCGGTCGCGGCGCGAGGAGCCCGCGGTCAAGTTGCTGCTCCTCCCCGCTCCCGCGGACCCCGAGGGCGAGGCGGTCCTCGCTGACTCGGTGGGTGAAGCGCTGCTGCTACTGCTGGACACGCTCACGCCCCAGGAGCGGCTGGCGTTCGTCCTCCACGACATGTTCGACATGCCGTTCGCGGAGATCGCGCCCATCGTCGGCCGGACGCCGGCGGCCGCGCGGCAGCTCGCCAGCCGGGCGCGCCGCCGGGTTCGCGGAGCGTCGCAGCCGGACGCCGACCTGAAGCGACGTCGCCATGTCGTCGACGCGTTCTTGGCCGCGTCGAGGGCGGGCGACTTCCAGGCGCTCCTCTCACTCCTCGATCCCGAGGTCAGCATGCGAGCCGACGCCGCCGCCGTCCGCATGGGCGCCGCCGCCCAGCTCAGCGGGTCCGCCGCCGTGGCCGACACGTTCTCCGGCCGTGCGCTCACCGCTGAAGCCGCCACGATCGATGGGGTGCCCGGCGTGGTCTGGGCACCGGGCAAGCGGGTTCGCGTCGTGTGGCGCATGACGTTCACAGGCGACCGGATCAGCGCGGTCGAGATGCTCGCCGACCCCGACACTATCGCCAAGCTGAAGCTCTCTTGAACTATGCCCTGATCGGAGTCGGCGAGGCTCTACGGCCAGCCGGCGTGCGGTGCGGGCGCCTCGACCGTTAGGACGCGGCCAGTGCGAGCTTGAAACAGTTCGCCCATCCTCTCCACGCCCCGCCATTCCGCAGCCATCATCAACAACGTCTTGCCGTCGTCGCCGCCGAGCATGCAAGCAAAGCAGGCGGCATCGAGGACGACTCGCTGCAGCACTTTTCCACCCTCACGAACGCGCACGACCTCCGGTTTGCCGGCGGCGATCTGTGGAGACCAGATGGCGCCATTGGCATCAAGGCAAATACCGTCCGCGCCGATTTCGGACGCCCAGACCCGCCGGTTTGACAGGCTGCCATCGGGTGCGATGTCGAAGGCAGTGAGCGTGCGAGCGAAGGACTCGGCGACGATCAGCGTCGAGTTGTCGGGCGTGACCACCATCCCGTTGGGAAACGCGATGTTATCGGCGACCTGGCGCACGCCGCCATCCAGTGTAACCAGGGCGATGATGCCGGGGCGGAACTGCTCCTGACCGAATCGGAAGCCGACATCGTTGACGTAGATGTTGCCGCGGCCGTCGACGACGATTTCGTTCCAGGCCTGTCCGAGAGCGCTCAGGTCCGTATGGGTGACGAACGATCCGGCGCCCGTCCGACGCAGGATCCGGCCTTCACCGGTGACGAGAAGATCGCCGTTGGGAAGGAAGTCGATAGAGTAACCGGCCGGCTTCGGCCCCTTGGCGATGACTTCGCTACGGCCTTGCAGGTCAACCGTGCGGATCTCCTGGGCGGCACCCCAGTTTGCGAACCACAAACGACCATCGTGCCAGCGCGGCGATTCGCCAACGACAAGTCCGCTCAGCAGTGTTCGCGGCTCGAGTTCAACCATTACCTCGCTCCTCCGATTCGGTTCCGATCGTAATCCCAGATCATCCGTACATAAGACGGCGCACCGACCGGGAATTAATCGCTAGCCTAGAAGGCATGGATAGAGAAGCTGTTTCCGAGGTACTGTCGAAGCCTTTGGCACAAGAACTATTGGATACCTCGCCCCTGGTCCACCTGGCATATATCGGGCGGGATGCTTATCCGCGCGTAATCCCGACCGGCTACGTGTGGAAAGCGGGCAAGGTCGTGACCTGCACGCCGGACAACGCGCCGAAAGTGCGCGACCTGAAATCCAATCCGAGGGTCGCCCTCACCATCGACACGCAAGGCCAGCCGCCTCGCATCTTGCTAATGCGCGGCACGGCGAGGATGGAGATCTTAGAGGGTATCCCGGAGGAATACCTCGAGGCGTCGCACAAATACGTTCCTCGAGCCCAATGGAGCGCCTTTGATGAGCAAGTTCGCGGCCTGTACCCGCGAATGGCGCGGATCAGCATCATCCCCGATTGGGCAAAGCTCATCGACTTCGAGACGACGTTACCTCAGGCCGTCGACGAGCTGATGGCCCAGCGCACGTAGCCGGCGACCAGATCCGGGGGCGGAGCGGGCGAGAGCCAGCTCAAGCCTGCGGGGGTTCGAGGGCACTGCGTTGATCCAGGTAGACGAGCAACGCGAGGCTCGGCAGGACGAGCACCACCACGAGCAGCGTCACGATCGACAAGAGCACCTCGGTCCCAAGAGGCGCCCCCGCCTGAGCGATCGTCAACTGCCCAGGTAACAAGTACGGCGATTGCCCAAAACCCCAGGCGAAGACAAGGGAGCCCACGACCACGACACTCAGAAGGCGGTACCAATGGAAAATCCCGCGCCAGAGCAAGAACCCGACGACCGGAGTAAAGATGACCGTGGCTAATGCGAACGGTGTTCCCAGTCCGAGCAACATGGCGCTGAGCAAGCGCGGATTCTCGAATCTGATCACGGCGAGCGCAATCGTTCCTATGATGATCAGCACCGCCGTGGCGACTACGGCTCGACGTCGGAAGTAGTCCACCATATCCGGCATGCCAAAGCGACGCGCGTCGCCGACAAGGAAGGACGCGCCGATGAAGGCGGTTGCGGCCATTGACACGAGACCAAACGAGATCGATGTCGGGTTGAAGCAGGCCTGCCAGACCGGAATGTTGGGCCCACCAACCGCTACCCGACCGGAGGCGATGGCGCCCAGTGCGGCGGCAAAGAAGAACGGGGCAAGAACCGAAGAGATGCCGAACACGACACCGGTCCTGCGCTTTCCACGTGGCCCCGTCCAGACGTGGCGGAAGGCGAAGAATGCTCCCCGCAAGATAAGGGCGAGGAGGGCGACAGCAAATAGCGGATAGAGGCTGGCAAAGACCGACTGGAACAGGAGCGGGAACCCCGTCCAGCAGACGACGATCGCCAGGACGAGCCACACGTTGTTGGCCTCCCAGACCGGCGCCATGGCGTGGTCGATGAGCTCGCGAGCCCGGTCGGCCCTGGCGCCGCGACCGGCGAGAAGATCCCAGATGCCGGCGCCGTAGTCGACCCCGCCGGCCACGCTGTAGGCGGTGATGGTGAGCAGCAGAACGAATGCGATGACATTGGCGGGGGCAGAGGTCACGGCGACGGCCTCAGGGGAGTCGCCGGAACATCCCTGACGCGTTCGCCACGCGGACCGTATGGGGCGCCCTCCTCGGGAGCATGGACCAGTTCGCGCTCGTCCTCGTGACGCCATCGCGCAGCAAGCCCCAGCAAGACCCTGACGAAGATAAGTGCGATAGCCGCGTACACAATGAGCAGCGCGGACAACATGGTCCACACGAACGACCCTGGGGCAGGCGTTACCGCGTCGGCGACCCGCATCAAGTTGTAAACGATCCACGGTTGTCGGCCGACCTCGGTGGTCGTCCAGCCACTCTCGATCGCGATGTACGACCCGATACCGGCAAGGGAGGCTACTCGATAAAACCAGGGCGACCGCGGGAGGCGTCGACGTCCGAGGAGCACGATGAAGTACCAGACCATGAGGACCACGCCCGCGCTGCCGAGTCCGACCATGAGATCGAACGCCAGATGGGTGATATTGGCTTCGGCGATCGATGGTCGGGCATCGGCGGCCGCGCTGGTCAGCCCCGGAGCAACGCTGTTCGGATTCAGGCCGATCAGAATGGAATCGAAAGAGGGGATCGCGATGCCGAAATTCACCTGGCCGGCGTCATCGATCAGGCCGCCGATGTACTCCGGGTTATGGGATCGAGTCTTCCAGGTGATCTCCATGGCCGCGAACTTGGCCGGCTGATCACTGACGAGGGCGCGCGCCGACAGATCGCCGACCACCAGCTGGACGGGGGTCAGCAGCGCCGCCACGGTGAAGGGAACGGCAAAGGCGAGCCGCTGATAGTGGTCCCGCCGTCCGCGAAGCCACGACACGGCATAAATGGAGGCGACCACGAATCCGGCCGCGATGTAAGCCGCAATCAGGAAGTGCCAGAACTCATACCCCAGCGAGCGCGTGAATAGGGCGCCGAGCACGTCGACACTGAGCAACTGGCCCGTCGAGCTCAGCATGATCCCGCCTGGCGTCTGCATGAAGGAACTTGCCGCGAGCACGCTGAAGGTCCCCAGCACGCCCGCCGGAGGCAGCGCCAGGCCGAGAAGGAAATGCGTCCTGGGGCGGAGACGAGTCCAGCCATAGAGGTAAATGCCGATAAAGATGGCCTCGAGGAAGAAGGCCAGGCCCTCGATAGCAAAGCCCAGGCCGAGAGCCGCGCCAAAGCGGCCCATCAGCCTGGGCCACAGAATGCCGAACTCGAAGGAAAGGATCGTGCCGGTCACAGCCCCGACCGCGAACTGAACGGCCATGACCACGGACCATCGGCGGGCAATCCGCAGCGCGACCGGGTCGTTCTTGAAGATGCCGATGCCGTTCATCAGCAGCGCATATGTGGGAAACGCGACGCCTAGGGGAACCAGGATGATGTGGTAGGCAAGCGTGAACGCCATCTGAATCCGACTTGGAAGGAGAGCATCAGCGGCGAGGACAGCCGGAAATCGCATCATCACCAGGATTGGGAACGGTATCCCCTTTGCGTTTTGAAAAGCGTCCTGCTTTCGACGGCCTTAGCATCAGCTTACCGGTCGGACTGCCTGAATAGCCTAGTTTCGACCACCGGGAGTCGTCAACATGGACGATCTCGCCAAGGAGCACCTGCTGAGCTGGCCGACGGTTTCCACGAAAATCGACCAAACGGTTGATGTCGGGACGAGGGCGCAAGGGCCATATTGGGTTGCATGATCAACAAATTCGCACCCGATTCTTTCCTTTCTGCCCTCTCGTCGCGCGACTTCCGACGATTCGCGCAGTGCCTTTCGCCATCGGCGCAAGCACGGCTGCTCTTGCCCCGGGGACCGGAGGTGCGCTCCGGACGGGAGGAGATCGCCCGGCGTTTCGAAGGCTGGTTCGCGAACGCTACCGAGTTCGACGTCCTCGACACGCATCGCGACCAGGTTGGGCCCCGAAGCCGGCTCAACTGGCGTTTCCGGATGATCCGCGACGGGAAGACCCGCGAGGTCATCGAGCAGGTCGCCTTCGTCGATGTGGGGCCGGACGGCATTTCCAAGATCGACCTGGTGTGTTCGGGGTTTCTTCCAGAAGAGAAGCCGGTCGCAGCCGGCGTGATCGATTCCTGCCCCGTGACCTACGTGGACGGAGTCGCACCGTAGGTTAGCAGCCGCCTCACGCCGCTAGCGCAGACCACTTCCCCGTCCCAGGCTGCCGGGCCGCATGTCGTGGCGGTCGATAATCGTCGGATTATCCTGACCGGCGGGAGGTGGGCGGCGTGGCAATCGACAAACCGGGGTCTGGGCATGGCCTCCGCCTGGCCGAACTGCTCGCAGCAGTTTCGCTTGCCACCGACCTGGCCCACGATGTACCAGCCGAGAGCGCGCTTCGGGATGCCTTGCTGGCGGTCGAGCTGGCTCGTCTGGCGGGCTGGTCCGGGGCCGACGTGTCGGACGCCTATTACCTCGCGCTGCTCTATCACATTGGCTGCACGGGCGCGGTGGCAGCGCAGAGCCGGCTCGGCGCCGGCGACGACAGGAACGTGCGTCGATGGATGTCGGAGGTCGACTATTCAGATCGTCCCGCGATGATGCGCGTCGCCGCCACCAAGTTGGCGCCGCAGTGGGGACTGACCGGGTGGCCCCAGGGCATGGCGGCGCTGGCGACCGCCGGCCGCGACCTTCCGGAGGCCCTCGCCAATGTCGCCGAGGTCGCCTCCCGGCTCGCAGACCGGCTGGGCGCGAGTCCTGGTGTCACCCAGTCGCTGTCCCATGCGTACGGGCGGTGGGACGGCAAGGTCTTTGCGTCGCTGCCGAGTGGTGAAGCGTTGTCCGCGCCCGCCCGCCTTGTACACCTGGTCCACGTAGCCCAGACCTACTACCAGGTCGGGGGCGTCGAAGTCGCGGATGCGGTCGTTCGGCAGCGGAGCGGGACCGAGTTCGACCCGGAGCTGGCAGGACGGTGGCTGCAAAACAGCCACGATCTCCTGCGGACGCTGTCGGTGGACTCTGTGTGGGACCAGGTGCTGGGCGCCGAGCCGGACCCGCATCGACGGCTGGGCCCGTCCCACCTGGACGAGGTCAGCCGGGCCCTGGCCGACTTCGTTGACCTGGCCTCCCCGTTGACGCACGGTCACTCGACTCGCGTCGCCCGCCTGGCCGAGGCCGCTGCCCTGGGTGCGGGCCTGAACGCCGATGAGGTAGCCACGGTCCGGCGAGCGGCGCAAGTGCACGACCTTGGCATGCTGAGCGTGCCTAACCGGGTTTGGATCAAGCGCGGTCCGCTCAACCCGGCGGAGTGGGAGCGCGTTCGCCAGCACGCGTACCACACCCAGCGCATCCTCAGTCTTGCCGCGCCGCTGCGCGACATGGCATCGATCGCGGGACTCCATCACGAGCGGCTGGACGGTTCCGGGTACCATCGAGGACTGCGCGCAAACGAGCTGCCGTTCACAGCGCGTCTCCTCGCTGCCGCGGAGATCTACCAGTCGATGCGGGAGGATCGCGCCTGGAGACCGGCGCTTGCGCCCGCGGACGCAGCACGACAGCTGCGCGGTGAGGTCGGGGCGCGCGGCCTCGACGCCCGGGCGGTTGAGTCGGTGCTCCAGGCAGCCGGTGAGCCTCGGCCGAGCGGACGGTCACCACGGGCGTGGCCGTCAGGCCTCACCGACCGTGAGGTGGATGTGCTGCGGGCGATCACCCGTGGACTGGCGAACAAGGAGATCGCCCGCGAGCTCCACATCTCCGGGGCCACCGTGCACACGCACGTGATCAACCTCTACGGCAAGATCGGGGTGAACACCAGGGCGGGGGCCACGCTCTACGCCTTGGAGCACGACCTTCTCGATTCTCCATATCAGTGAAAAATCGACCAAACGGTTGATCCCGCCGGCGATCTAAGTCGCCAAACTAGACCCATGAAACAAATCGGTCTGCGGGTCAACAAGCCGCTGAGCGCCCCAGGGATCAGCTAATCAACTAGGAGGTATCACAGATGCCGCTGTACATGGACCACCACCAGAAGGTCGAAGGCCTCACTGCGGAGGCGGTCGCCGGCGCCCACCACCGCGACCTCGAGGTGCAGGCGAAGCACGGGGTTAACTACCTCAAGTACTGGTTCGACGAAGGCACCGGCGCGGTCTTCTGCCTGGTGAACGCCCCCAGCAAAGAGGCTGCCGTGGCAGTTCACCGCGAGGCGCACGGCCTTCTTGCTGATGACGTAACCGAGGTTCAAGAAGGCTCTTAACCCGGCGTAAACATGGGCGTGGGTGGTTGTGATAGCCCCCACGCTCCGGACCCTCACCGAGACCGACAAAGCGATCGAGCTCGAGAGCGGTGTCCGGTGGGAGCGATGAACGGCCGCGAGTCATCCACTCTGGAATGCGGGCCAGGAGGCCGTCCACGCGATCTGGGCCGTCGTCGGTCGCCACCGGTCGCCCTCGACGGACGCGCTTATCTGACCGTCGGGACCGGTCGGAGTTCGGACACCGCGTCGTAGATGGCCGCCACCTCCTGTGCCCCGCGACCCGTTTGGGCGGCGTGCAGGTAGACATCTGCTGCGGCGCTGGCTGTCGGCAGCGCCACACCCAGCTGGTCGGCCGCGTCGAGGGCCAGGCGCAGGTCCTTGACCGAGAGATCGACGGTGAACCACGCGTTCTCAGGACGGTCGAGCATGAACGGCGCTCGATACTGAAGCATCGGCGAGCAGATCACGCTGTTCAGCAGGACCTCCATCGCCGTCCGCGGGTCGATGCCGCCGCGCTCGGCGAGTCGGATCGATTCGGCGAAGGCCAGGGTCTGGACGTAAACCTGCAGGTTGGTGGCCAGCTTCATCAATTTGCCATCGCCCGCCTGGCCAACCCTGGTGATCTTTTCGCCGATGGCGAGGAGGACTGGCCTCACCTGATCGAGCGTCGTTGCCGGGCCGCCAACCATGAACGAGAGCCGGCCACTGCGGGCGTGGCCGACGCTTCCTGACACCGGCGCATCGAGCATCGCGGCCCCGACGGCGGAAACCTCGTTCGCCAGCTCCCGTGCCAGCTGCGGACCGACGGTGCTGAGCTCGACATAGACCGAGGCCCGACGCAGCCCCGCAATGATGCCGTTTTCACCACGCGCCACCAAACTGAGCGACGCATCATCCGTGACCATGCTGAAGCAGATATCCGACCGGGCTGCGGCTTGGTTCGGAGTTTCAACCACCTCCAACCCGGCCGGAACGAGCGCCTCGGCCTTGCTGCGGGTCCGGTTGTAGCCGACAAGACGGTATCCCTTCTCCAGCAGGCGCGTGGCGATCGATCCGCCCATGGTGCCGAGGCCGACGAAGCCGATCGTCGGATCGTCGCCAATCATCGGCGCTCCTTCGATATCGACTCCCGCGTGGCGGTTGCCACCGGCTCGCCGCCATCTGGAGCGGTGAGACCTTCCGGACGGTTGAGATTCGACTGCCGCTCCCGCATAGTCGTCAGCGGCCCGCTGACCGTCCGATAGCGCTGACCCGCGACCAGGAGCTGCTCGGCCGGAAAGCGCGTGATCACCTCAGCTCCCGTTTTCGTCACGATCAATTGCTCCTCGATGCGGGCCGCCTGGGAGCCGTCCGGGGTGGGCCAGTAGGTCTCAAGCGCGAAGACCATCCCTTCCTCGATGACGTCTGCGTGCTCCGGCGCGATCAGCCGGCTGATCACGGGTTTCTCCCAGATGGAAAGGCCCACGCCATGGCCGAGCTGCAACGCGAAGGCCGCTTCTTCATTGGGAAAGCCGAATTCTTGCGCCCGGGGAAACGCCTCAGCCACTTCGGCGGTCGTCGCGCCAGGCTTCACTCGGCTGATGGCGCCATCAAGGTAAAAGCGGCAGCGGGCGTAGGCATCGACCAGCGCCTTCGATGCGCTGCCAATCGCGAAGGTGCGGTAGTAACAGGTCCGATAGCCGTTGTACGCGTGCAGGATGTCGAAGAAGACCGGATCACCCGGTCGCATCACCCGGTCACTGTAGATATGTGGATGCGGATGCGTCCGCTCGCCGGAAATGGCGTTGACGCCTTCGACATGCTCCGAACCGAGGTCATATAACGTCTTGGCGACCAGCCCGACGCACTCGTTCTCCTTCATGCCGGGGCCCATGACCTTGTAAAGCTCCTCGTAGGCGGCGTCGACCATCATGCAGGCCGTATCGAGCAGGACCAGTTCGTCGGGGCTCTTGATCATGCGAGCCTGCAGCATCAGCTGCTGGCCGTCGACCACCTTGAGTCCTTCGTTCTGCAGGGCGAAGAGGATTGGCGGCTCGACGATGTCGAGGCCGATCGGTTCCCTGGCCAGGCCGACGGTCTCCAGCTCTACCTTGATCTTGTGCGCGACATCCTCGGCACGACCGGCCTCCGGCCGGATCCCGCCCCGGAAGTTCGTGATCCCAGCTCGGGATCGGGTGTCGAGCCAGGGGCAGTAGATCTGGTGATGCCGGGCGGCTGACCCGAAATCCCACATGATCGGCTCGCGGTCTTGCATCAGGAGCGCCCAGCGGACGAACTTGTCGTTGCTCCAGGTGCCGATCAGCGTGCTGGTGATGTATCGAATATTGTTCGGGTCGAAACACAGAAGCGCGCCAAGCTCCGAGGCCCGAAGTAGCCCCTTGATGCGGTCGAGCCGCGCCCGCCGCAGGCGCTCGAAGTCGACCCGCTCTTCCCAATCGACGCCCATCAAACCGAATGTCCTGCCCATGTGCGCGACACCTCCTGCGGGCCCAACTTAACAGCGGCGGCAGGGGTCGTCAAGCAGCATTGAACGCGAGCGTGAGCGCTTGCCAGATCCTTCTTGACCTTGCCAAACGAGGGAGCTATCGTTGCTTTCAACGCCACTGAACGGAGGAGAGGTGCTGGGCAGGACCGCCGTAAGCCGCGGCCCGGCGCTGGGCGCCGCGGACGAAGTAGGCCGTTATCTCGACCTGTACCGGCGGATGGTCCTGATCCGCCAGTTCGAGGACATTGTCAACTCTCTCTTTCTTCAAGGCCTGGTTCATGGGACGACGCATCTGTACTCGGGGCAAGAGGCCGTGGCCGTCGGCGTGACGAGTGTCCTCACTTCAGCCGATCGGGTAGCCGGAACCTACCGGGGCCATGGGCACGCGCTAGCCCTGGGCCTGGACCCACAGAAACTGCTCGATGAGCTGCTCGGACGGAGCAGCGGAATCTGCGCCGGGCGAGCCGGGTCCATGAATGTCGTCGATCTGGAGCACGGGTTGATCGGCTGCTTCGGCATCGTTGGCGGCAGCATCGCTGCGGCCACTGGCGCCGGTCTGGCGCTGCGGGGCAGCGGCAATGTCGCGACCGCCTTTTTCGGGGACGGTGCCACCAACCAGGGCTATTTCTTCGAGTGCCTCAACTTCGCCAAAGTCTTGCGCCTGCCCGTGATCTTTATCTGTGAGAACAATGGCTATGGCGAGTACACGCCGTTTGCCGACGTGACGGCAGGAACGATCAGCGCGCGCCCCAAGGCGATGGAGATTCGAGCGCACACGATCGACGGCAATGACCTGTGGGTCGTGCGAGCGGCGGCACAGGACGCCGTCGACACGGCGCGTCGGGGTGATGGCCCAGTCTTCATCGAAGCGCTGACTTATCGGTTTGTCGGTCACTCGCGCAGCGATCCAGGGAAATACCGGCCGGCAGGCGAGCTCGACCGATGGCGGCTGCGGGATCCGCTGGTTGTCGGTCGCACCCGCCTGGTCGAGGAGCATCACGTCGCTGAGTCAGAGGTTGACGCCATCGTCGAGGAGGTAGGCACAGAGCTGGACCGCGTTCGTGAACGGGCGCTCGCCGCGCCATTCCCGGAAATCGGTCTTGCCGCCCGAGAGTTCAAAGATGGCTGAGGAAGCCGCGGCGATGACGCTTCAGACTGACGCGGCGCTGAACCTGATCGATCGCCACTTCGCGGCGGAGAACGCGCACGATGTTGAGGCGACGCTGGCGACCTACACCGACGATATCGTCTGGGACGACGTCACACATCCCGGTTCGCCATTCCGCGGCAAGCAAGCGGTTGCCCAGGCGTATGGCGGCATCATGGTGGCGATCCCGGACCTGAAGCTGCGCAGCGTCTTGAGGTTCCAGTGCGGGGAGCACGTCGTTGACGAGTCGATTCTCACCGGGCATGTGGTGGGTGAGTTCGCCGGCGTCGCAGGCGACGGGGCGCCGGTCAGCTTTCGGCTGCTCCACGTTTTTGATCTGCGTGACGGCCTGATCGTCCGGGAGAACGCGTGGTTCGACTCCGCCGAGGTCGTCCGCCAGGTTGAGGCGTTTCGTCGTGGCTGAGATCGAGTTCCGGCGCGCCATTCGCGACGCGCTCGATGAAGAGCTCGCGCGGGACGAGTCCGTCATCTTCTTCGGAGAAGACGTTGCGAAAGCCGGTGGGGTCTTTGCCGTCACGCCCGGCCTCTGGGAGAAATATCAGGATCGTGTCATCGATACCCCGATCTCGGAGCTGGCGCTGGCAGGCGCCGCATTTGGCAGCGCCATCTGCGGCAAGCGCCCGGTCATCGAGATCATGTTCGGCGACTTTTTGTCCCTGGCGATGGACAGCCTGGTCAACCAATCGGCGAAGTACTGGTACCTCTCAAACGAGCAGGCCAGCGTTCCCCTGGTGGTTCGCTCGGCGGTGGGCGCAGGCGGCCGCTTTGGCGCCATCCATTCCCAGACGCCGATCTCATGGTTCCTGGGCGTCCCCGGTTTGAAGATCGTGTGCCCTGCCACTCCAGCCGATGCCAAGGGCCTGCTGAAGTCGGCAATCCGCGATCCGAACCCGGTTCTCTTCCTGGAGCACAAGCGTCTCTACAGCCTTAAGGGCGACGTCAACGGGGACCTCACGCCGATCGGAACGGGCCTGGTCATGCGCCAGGGCGACGACGTCACGATCGTGGGGGCGATGAAATCGGTACATGACTCGCTGACGGCCGCTGCGACGCTGGCGACGCTTGGCGTTGAGGCGGAGGTCATCGACCTGCGCACGCTCCGCCCGATGGACACCGACCTGGTCCTCGAGTCCGTCTCCAAAACCGGCCGGCTTGTCGTGGTCGAAGAAGGACCGAGAACGGGGGGTTGGGCCGCTGAGGTGGTGGCGCGCGTGAGCGAGGCCGCGCTCGATCAGCTCGACGACATCTGGCGGATCACCACAGCGGATACGCCCATCCCGTACAGCCCGGCGCTCGAAGACGCGTTTCTGCCCGCTCTAGACGCCATTGTCGAATCGATCCTTGCGCACAGGAGGGAGTGAGTCATGGCCGACCGGTTGTTGCTCCGCGGCGGTGCCGTTGTTTCGATGGATCCGGATGTTGGCGACCTGCCCAAAGGCGACGTCCTGATCGACGGCGACAAGATCGCGCGCGTCGCGCCAAATATCCAGGCCGCGGATGCGCAGGTCATCGATGTCACGGGCGACATTGTCGTCCCCGGTTTCATCGATACACACCGGCATACCTGGGAGTGCGCCATTCGCGGCTGCGCACCGAACGCGACGCTCGACGATTATTTCGTCGAAGTCCTGGACACCTTTGCGCCGATTTACAGGGCGGAGGATGTCTATGCCAGCAACCTTGCCGGGGCGCTGGAGTGCATCAACGCCGGGATCACGACCCTGCTCGATTGGTCGCACATCAATAACAGCCCGGAGCATCCAGACGCTGGCGTACGCGGGCTCCAGGAATCGGGGATTCGGGCGGTCTACGCCTACGGCAGCGCGAATCTTTCCCTGAACGACTACTGGAACCAGAGCAAGATCGTCATCCCGAAGGATGACGTCCGCCGGATCCGGGACAAATATTTCTCCTCGACCGACGGGCTGATGACGATGCAGCTCGCCACCCGCGGTCCTGGCTTCTGCGTCGACGACGTCGTGACGCAGGAGTGGACGATGGCGCGCGATCTCGGCCTCCCCATTACCGTCCACGTCGGCATGGGACGGCTCGCCGGGAGGTTCGCCATGATCAAGCAGCTCCAGCGCCTCAATCTTCTCGGCTCTGATACGACCTACATCCACTGCTGCTACTTCAGCGATGAGGAGTGGCACCTGGTCAGGGACACGGGCGGCAAGATTTCGATCGCCTCCCAAATCGAGATGCAGATGGGCCACGGTCAGCCGCCGGTCGGCAAATCTCTGAAGCACGGTCTTCGGCCCAGCCTCTCGAACGACGTCGTGACCACCGCGCCGGGTGACATGTTCACCAACATGCGCAGTGCATTCGCCGCCGAACGTGTACTGGTGAATGCTGCAGCGTGGGAGGCGGATACGAAGATCCCGGAGGGCACGCTTACCGCGCGCGGCGTACTGGAGATGGCTACCAGCAACGGCGCCTACACCGTCGGTCTCGAGAGCCGGACGGGCTCACTGACCCCCGGCAAGCAAGCGGACGTGATTGTGATCGACGGCAAGGCGCCGGGAACGGCCCCCGTGATCGATCCGGTCGCGACCGTCGTGCTCGCGGCCGACGTCTCGAATGTCGACACGGTGATCATCGGCGGCAAGGTTCACAAACGGGATGGAAAGCTGGTGGCCAACTACGCGCGCGCCCGCGATCTGGTGGAGAAAAGCCGCGATTACCTGACCGAAACCGCCGCGAAAAAGAAGCTCCAGCCGGTCGGGTGACGGTCGCAGGATCGGCGTTGGCGACACGCCGACACGTCGTTCGGCGGGGCGGCGAGGCAGCCTTCGCCGTCCCTCCGACCTTTGCCGGCCGCAGCAAAGGCTTTGAGCGCTGGACCGTCGTCGGGGAGGAGAGCCCAGCCGTCCACACGGGGTTCGCCGTCGTACGCCTCGAAGCGGGTGGCTTCGTCGGAACCCACCTGCACTCGTACGAGGAGAGTGTCTATGTCATAGAAGGGGAGGCCGAGCTGACGACCGCTGAGGGATCGTTCACTCTTCGCGCTGGTGATTATGGACTCTTGCCCGTGGGCGTTCCGCATTCCTGGCATGGATCGGGAACGAGTGCCCGCTGGGCGCAGATGATGGCGCCCCAGCCGCGCTCACGCTTTTCCGGCGACACCTTCTTCCCCGGTGACTCCCTTTCCGTTGGAAAGGGGGTAGGTGTCGATGTTCGGGACCCGCGCACGCGGTCCTTCGGGCACATCGAGCCCTCGAACATGGACGTGAGCCGGCAAACACAGGACCTGCTGGCGGTATCGGCGAGCATGCGAACCGCACTGCTTGTGTACAGCGGCATCACCGTCAAGATGATGATCGACAGCGACCTGGGCGCGCAGCTCTCGACGATGTTTATGGTGCAGTATGAACCGAATGGCGTGGCCGGCCAGCACGACCATCCATTCGAAGAGACATACATGATCCTCGAGGGCGCGGTCGACGCCACCTTCGATGGCGAGCGATATCGAATGAATGCCGGCGACATTGCATTCGCGGGCGTCGGCTCCGTGCACGGCTTCTCGAACGCTGCGGACACGCCGGTCCGCTGGTTGGAGACACAGGCACCGCAGCCTCCGGCGCGATTCTCATACCGGTTTGCTCGCGACTGGGATTACCTGCAGTCGCGAGTTGCCGGCAAAGAGCCGTGACGACCGATCAGGGCAGCGTCGTGGTCGTTGGGGGGACATCAGGACTCGGGAAAGAGCTAGCCCGCCACTTCGCGGACCAGCGCTGGGACGTCGTCGTATCAGGCCGTGACGGGAAGCGCGCGGCTGCCATCGCTCGCGAGATCGGCGGCCGAACACGAGGTATCGGATTCGACTTGGCGGCACCCTCGCAGATCGCAAACGCGCTCGCGGAATTACCGCCTGTCCACCACCTGGTACTCGCCGCGATTGAGCGCGATGAAAACAAGGTGCGCGATTTCAACAGTGCCCGGGCGCTACGACTCGTTACCCTGAAGCTGATCGGCTACACCGAAGTCATACACGCTCTGGTCTCACGCCTGAACAGCGATAGCTCCATTCTGCTTTTCGGGGGAGGGGCGAAGGACAAGCCATACGTGGGTTCGACGATGGTTACCACGGTGAATGCCGCCGTCACTGGCCTGGTCAGGGCGCTTGTCATGGAGCTCGCACCCGTACGGGTCAATGCAATCCACCCTGGGATTGTCGGCGACAGCCCGTACTGGAGTGCAAAGCCAGCGCCAATTCTCGAGAGACACCGTTCGACGACTCCCACTGGGCGGCTCCCGAACATGGCCGATATCGTCGACGCTGCCGTCTTCCTGCTCACGAACCGGTCGGTTAATGGTGTCAATCTGGCAGTGGACGGTGGCTGGCATTTCATGACCTGGTGATCCTCGTTTCGCTGATCAGGAGCGAGGAGGTAAGAGGATGGCCACGGCATTAATCGCAACGAAGGATGCCGCAGCGATGGCAGAGTCTTATCGGCGGGCGATCGACGTGCGGGAAGCGGAGCTGCTGCGGGTCGAAGACGTCTTGCGCGGCCCCCGCGAGAGCATCAAGAAGCATTTAGGTTTGAGCTGATGCGTGCCGAATTGGAAAATGTTCCGCGCCTTGAACTGGCGATCACGCCAACGCCGCTCCAGGAGACCCCCCGCCTCGCTGCGGCGATCGGGCTCGACCGCCTGCTCGTCAAGCGCGACGATAATACCGGCCTTGCGCTGGGCGGAAACAAGGCGCGGAAGCTCGAGTACCTGGTCGCAGAGGCGGCCGGCGCGGGCGCCGACGTCCTCGTCACTCTGGGAGCTCCCCAGTCCAACCACTGCCGGAGTACCGCGGCGGCGGCTCGCGCTGTGGGCATGGATGCTCATCTCGTCTTCAGTGGCGACCCCGTGGACGAGCTGCAGGGCAACCTGGTCCTCGATCGGTTGTTCGGCGCGACCTGGTCGTTCGCCGGCGACCAGCCTGTGGCCGAGAGGATGGCCACGGTGGCCGAAGAGCTGCGCAGCAACGGCCGCCAGCCGTATGTCATCCCCGGCGGGGGTAGCAACGGCCTCGGCGCCCTCGGCTACGTTCGCTGCGCCTTCGAGCTTGTCAGCCAGCTGGCTGTCCGCGGTGACCGGCCCCGGTACGTGATCTGCGCCGGCGGTTCCTGCGGCACGATGTCGGGCCTCACGCTCGGCATGGCGTTGGCCGGAAGCGACGCACAGGTGGTCGGAGTTAGCATCTCGCACTCGGTCCCCGATCGTGTGGCACGCACCCGTGAGCTGATGGCGGAGTCTTGCATTCGCCTGGGCGTGGAACTGCCTGACGCGGTTCCGGTGGTTTGGGAGGCCTATGTCGGCGCCGGCTACGGAATGGCGACCGCCCTCTCCCGGCGGGCGCTGGAAAGCGCGGCGCGCAGCGAGGGGCTAGTGCTGGACCCCGTATACACCGCTAAGGCCTTCGGCGGCTTGATCGGTGAGGTCGAGGCAGGTAGGCTCAAGCACGAAGAGCTTGTCGTTTTTATCCACACCGGCGGCACGCCAGCGCTCTTCGCCGACCCCACCCTGTATTGGCATCCCGACTAATGCCTGGCAAGAACATGTCGAGGCCCGCCGATGCCCAGTTGGTTCTCGAGCTGAATCAGCCGCCGCAGCCGCATCCATAGTCTCCGGCAGGCGAACCAGGTGGCGGCGGGAAGGGAAAATTTACCTTGACAACGGGGACTACTGAGAGTCTAATTTTGGTGTCTTTGGGTCGCGTCGGATCAGGGATACGGCGCTTAGCAAAGGGGGTGAGAGCTAGGGAGACTTGAATTAGGCTAACGGCCGATCGAGACCGGCCTGCAGTGCCCGGTCAGGTTGGGGAGGGATGCGTAAGGCCAGGACCAGCCACTGCTTACGGGTTGATCACCTCCGCTGCGTTCGCTCGGACAGCAGGCCGGCCATAACCGGGAGGCCACAGTACCACCGAAATGAAGCGGTCCTGCACTCGTTGTCAGTAGCGGCAGCCGACACGTCGAGTGCCTGACCGCAGCGGCCCGTACAGTGGGCCAGCCTGGAGGAGGGTAATCGAATGAGGAGATTGCTTCTGGCGGTTGCAGTTCTTGCGGGTCTCGCGGCTCCGTCCGGTACGGCGCTGGCAACAGACGCCAACGGGAACCACGAGACGTTTGTCTGGGTCGTCGGTGCCACAACTCCATCCGACACAGCGATGGCCCCTGATGGAAGCACGATCACCATGAGCGGCCACGGCACCTTGAACGCAGGACCGGGCGGGACGGCCACTGGTGGTGGCACTTTCTCGACTAGCGGCGGTGCGAGCGGGACGTGGGTTGCAACTGACGTTCAGGGATTCGTCAGCTACGGCCAGACACCCGGATTTCCCGTCCCTGGGGCGACGGGTGGCGAAGCAAAGCTCGAGGTCAACCTGAGCAACGGTCAGGCCGGCGTGCTGACGATCGTCTGCTTGCTAGGCTCGCCACCGCCAAGCATGGAAGAGGGCATCATGCTCATCCTTGGTGCGGGAGTGAGCGCAGAGTACACGAAATCGGTCCACGAAAGCGGCAACACCGTCTTCATCGCGGTGTCCTAGCCGCTCCCGATCGACGGCGATCCGCGCCTGCTAGAGGGGCGCCCCACGTTGGGGCGCCCCATGCTTGAAATTGCGCTTTTTTGTGGTGCTCCGAGTCGCAGATGATCACCTCGAGGCCTCACCGTCTGGCCTGCCGACTGCCTTCGGCGAGGCTGCCCCCGAAGTGGCCGGCGGGGACATGCGGAAGAGCTCGCTGACCGAGCCTACGGCTCGTGGCCGCCGATCGCGGTAGCGAAGAGCACGACGTCCTCATGTCGATGGCCACCGATGAATCCCCGACGCCGGAGTACTGTCAGCGCCGCCCAGGTGGCGGCGCCCTCCAGACAAGTGTAGATACCCGTCTGGCGAGCCATCTCGCGTTGCGCCGCGCGAATCTCATCGTCGCTCACCGCCACCGCCGTGCCGCCGCTGTTGCGGAGCGCCTGCAGCACCAGGTAATCGCCGATGGCGGAGGGCACCCGGAGGCCTGCGGCGATGGTCGCGGCGCCTTTCCATGGTTGCGCGTGGTCGGCGCCCTCTTCAAATGCGCGAACCAGCGGCGCGCAGCCGGTCGATTGCACCACGACCATCTTCGGGCGCTTCGGTCCGATCCATCCCAGCGCGCCGAGTTCGTCGAAGGCCTTCCACATCCCCACGATGCCGGTGCCACCGCCAGTCGGGAAAACGATGACGTCCGGGAGGCAGTCGGCACCCCAGCCGCCCTGCTCCGCCAGCTCGAAGCCAAGCGTCTTCTTCCCTTCCTGCCGGTGCGGCTCCTTGAAGGTGTTCAACTCGAACCAGCGTTGCTCGACGGCGCGCTGGTGCACGATGCGGCCGGCCTCGTCGATCAGGCCGTCGATCAGCAGGACGTCGGCCCCGCTCATGCGCATCTCCACCAGATTGCGCGGTGGCACGTCCCTTGGAACCGCAATGTGCGCCTTGATGCCGGCGGCCGCGGCGTAGGCGGCGGCTGCGGAACCCGCGTTGCCGGCGCTGGCCAGCGCAATCTCGGTGACGCCCAGCTCCTTCGCCTTCGAGACGGCGGCCGCCATGCCGCGCGCCTTGAAGCTCCCGGTCGGATTCTTCCCTTCGTCCTTGATGCGCAGGCGGCCGTCGGTGAAGCCCAGCCGACCGGCGACCCGGGTATCGACGTCGAGCAGCGGCGTCATCCCCTCGCCGAGGCTCACAGCATTCGCCGAGTCGAGGACGGGTAAAAGCTCCCGGTAACGCCACATGTCCCAGCGCCGACCTCGGAGATCGTCCGGTGATACCGCCTTCGCCAGGGCCGCCAGATCGTAGCGAGCGAACAGGACCTTGCCGCATTTGGGGCAGACACCATGGACACGGCCGGCATCGAATTGGCTGCGGCAGGCGGTGCATTCGAGGCCTTTCAGATAACTGGTCCAGCTCGCGACCATGGTTTTGATCCTGTCACACTGATCGACATGTCGACCGTCGGTGCGCTTCTCGGTCGCGGCCGCGACCAGGACGTCGCGATCGCCGTGCCCGATGGACCGAGCCTGACGTACGGACAGGTGTGCGAGATGGTTCACGACGCATCCCTCCGGCTGGCGTCGTTCGGGGTTCGGCCCGACGACCGGGTGGCGATGGTCTTCCCCAATGGACCCGAGGCGATCGTCCTGTACCTGGCGACGGCCAGCGTGGCGACGGCCTGCCCGCTGAACGCCGCGTACAAAGAGGCCGAGTTCCGCTTCTACCTCGAGGACACCGGCGCGCGTTTCCTGCTCGCGCCGGCAGGGGGCGGTGCGGATGCGCGCAGGGCGCTCCCAAACGGAGCGACGGTGATCGAAGCCGACATCGACGACGCGGGCCGGTTCTCGCTCGAGAGCCGCGGACCAGTGAACGGTGCGCCCACCCCCTCCCCGAACGCCTCAAACGTTCGCATCGCAGGTTCCGCGCGGCTCGCGTGGGCCGGCGGGTCCGCCCTCCCCACAAGGGGGAGGGAGAAAGACATCACCATCCCCGCAAGGGGGAGGGAGACAAACAGAACCCCTGATCCCGATACCGTCGCCCTGGTCCTCCACACGAGCGGGACAACCAGCAGGCCGAAGCGCGTGCCGCTGCGGCATCGCAACCTCGCGGCGTCTGTCGCCAACATCGTCGAGCACTACCGGCTCGGCCCTGAGGACGTCTCGCTCTGCGTCATGCCCCTGTTTCACGTCCACGGCCTGGTCGCGTCGGCGCTCGCGACCCTGGCATCGGGCGGCACGCTCGCAGTCCCGAGACGGTTCACGCCGATGATGTTCTGGCCGATCGCGCGACAGGTGCGGCCGACCTGGTTTACGGCCTCCCCTACCCCACACGAGTTGATCCTGATGCGTATCGAAGAAAAACGCCCGGCCGGGACCGAGCGGCTGCGCTTCGTCCGGTCCTGCAGCTCCGCCCTCTCGCCCGAGCTGATGTCGCGAATGGAAGCCCGCTTCGGCGTTCCGGTCGTGGAGGCCTATGGCATGACCGAGGCGAGTCATCAGATGTCCTCGAACCCTTTGCCACCTGAGCGCCGCATCCCGGGATCGGTCGGGCGCGGCACCGGCGTTGAGATTGCCGTGCTCGACGAGGCTGGCGCCCTCCTCCCTTCCGGGTCAGCCGGGGAGGTCGGAATCCGGGGACCGAACGTCATAGACGGCTACGAGAACAATCCCGAAGCCAACCTGGCGTCATTCACCAACGGGTGGTTTCGAACCGGTGACCTGGGCACGCTCGACGGTGATGGGTATCTACGGCTGCTGGGGCGCATCAAAGAGCTCATCAATCGCGGCGGAGAGAAGATCGCCCCGCGGGAAATCGACGAGGCGCTCGAATCGCACCCGGCGGTGAAGGAAGCGGTTAGTTTCGGCATGCCCCATGCGACCTGGGGCGAAGAAGTCGCGGCCGCGGTGGTCCTCTCGGAGCCGGTCCCGGAAAAAGAGCTGATCGCCCACTGCCGAGGACGGCTGGCGGAGTTTAAAGTCCCCAAACGCGTGCATATCGTCGAGTCCATCCCGCGGACGCCGACCGGCAAAGTCCAGCGACGTTTCGTCGCCGAGCAGCTGAATCCCCGATGAGATTCGCGGTCCTCGGCGCGGGAGCCATCGGGGGATTTCTGGGCGGACGACTGACGAGGGCCGATCAGGACGTAGTCCTGATCGCCAGAGGGCCGCACCTCGAGGCGATGCGCAAAAACGGCTTGCGAATCGTCGAGGGCGACAACGAGTTCACCGTCCGCCCAGAATGCACCGATGACTTTGGGGTGCTCGCCGCCGTGGATACCATCTTTTTGACCCTCAAGGCCCACAGTGTGCCGCCGATCGTGGGACGACTTGGCAGGGCGCTCGGCGTTGAGACTGCAATCGTCAGCGCCCAGAACGGAATCCCATGGTGGTACTTCCAGCGCCATGGGGGGGAGCTCGATGGCATCCACCTGGAGACGGTCGATCCCGGCGCCATCATTGGCCGGACGATCGACCCCGACCGCGTGATCGGCTGTGCCGTGTACCCCGCCACCAACCTGATCGCTCCAGGCGTCGTGGTGCATGTCGAAGGGGATCGATTCTCGCTGGGCGAGCTCAACGGGGAGGAGAGCCAACGATGTCTCACGATCTCCCAGGCGTTATCGAAGGCCGGATTGAAGGCGCCCGTCCAGCCAAAGATTCGCGACGAGATTTGGATCAAGCTGCTCGGCAACGCGGTGTTCAACCCGGTGAGCGCGTTGACGCGGGCGACCCTGGTGGGGATGGCCGGCAATCCCATGGCCGAGCCAGTGGTGCGCGCGGCCATGGAAGAGGTCGATGCCGTTGCCCGGCGGGTGGGTGTCGAGATCCCGGTCAGCATCGACCGGCGGATTCGCGGCGCCGCGCGGGTGGGCGCCCACAAGACCTCGATGCTGCAGGACCTCGAGGCGGGACGGCCGCTCGAGATCGATGCGCTCGTCGGATCGGTCGTCGAGCTCGCTGACCGCCTGGGGGTGCCGGTGCCCCACCTGCGAACGCTCTATGTCTGCGTCAAGCTGCTCGACGCGCAGCAAGCCAACCGGCCGGGTTGAGACCCCGTCGGGGCTGGAGCGCCGGTAGAAAGAATTCAGCCGATGAGCGAGCTTCTCCGGGTAGAAGAGTTGCGGACCTGGTATCACACAAGGGCAGGCGTGATCCGGGCCGTTGATGGAGTCTCCCTCTCGCTGGAGAAAGGCCGGACGCTCGGTCTCGTCGGCGAGTCGGGCTGTGGCAAGAGCGTTACCGCGCTATCGATCATGCGGCTCATCGACCGACCGGGGCGCATCGAGCCGGACAGCCGCATCATCTTTCAGGGCACCGACCTGGCGACCGCTGCGGAGGAGGAGCTGCAGGATCTCCGAGGCAACGAGATGGCGATGATCTTCCAGGAGCCGATGACCTCGCTCAATCCCGTCTACCCGATCGGGCGGCAGCAGCCCGCGCGGTAGAGCTGTTGCGCTCGGTTGGCATCCCGCTGCCTGAGCAGCGTGCCCGCGAATATCCGCACCAGCTACGTGTAGCCGAGCCCGCTGGCTAGCGGCCCACGGCGTAGCCCTGCATCCCGCGAGGATTCGCCGCGGCCTTGAGCTGACCGGTCTTCGGCTCCCGGCCGACGACACACATACGGCCGAGCGACCAGCTGTCCTCGAGTGTGAGGAGATGCCCGCGGTCACGTAACTGCCGTCCAACCTCCGGCGGGACGCGGTCTTCGACTGAGAGGTGCCCGGGCGCGGCCTCGTGCGGATAGAAGGAGCTGGGGAAGTGCTGGTTGTGGAACATCGGGGCGTCGATCGCCTCCTGCAGGTTGAGGCCGAAGTCCACATGCGCGAGGAAGAAATTCAGCGACCACTGATCCTGTTGATCGCCGCCGGGCGTGCCAAACGCCAACACGGGTTCTCCGTCTTGGGTCACCAGCGACGGGCTCAAGGTGGTCCGGGGTCGTTTTCCGCCCTGCAAGCTGTTCGGCAGGCCTTCCTCGAGGGCGAACATCTGGGCGCGGGTGCCGAGGCAGAAGCCGAGGCCGCGAATGACAGGTGAGCCCTGCAGCCATCCCCCGCTGGGGGTGGCGGCCACCATGTTTCCTGCATGATCGACGACATCGACGTGACAGGTATCGCCAAGCGGATTCGTGTGCCGCGTCGGGTCGCCGACCAACGCGCGTTCGCCTTGTGGCGACGTGGAGGAGGTGGCCCATCGTGGCAGGATCGGTCGCCGGTCACCCACCGTCCCCGGTCGAAGCTCGAGCGATGCGCCGTTGCTGATCAGCCGTCGCCGCTGAACGGTGTACTCCTCGCTGAGCAGCGTCTCGAGGGGCACGTCGACGAAATCCGGGTCGCCGTACCAGGCCTCGCGATCGGCGAAGGCGAGCTTGGCCGACTCGGTGACGGTGTGGATGTGATCGACCCTGAGAAAGCCCATCGCTTTCAGATCGAAGCCATGCAGAAGCGCCAGCTGCTGCAGGAACACGGGGCCCTGACCCCACACGCTGGTCTTGTGCACCGTGAGATCGTGATAGGTGAGGTGGCTGGAGGGCTCGACGCGCGCCTGCCACTTCGCGAGGTCGGCGCCGCGGAGCAGACCGGCATGTCGCCGGCCGGAGCTGTCCATCGACGGAATCCGCGAGCCGGCATCGATCGCCTCCGCGACAAACCCCTGGTAGAAGACCTCGAGCGCCGCGTCAATCTGCCGGTCGCGGTCCGCGCTCGCGGCTTCGGCCTCATCCAGGATGCGCTGATACGTCCTGGCGAGGTCCGGATTGCGAAAGATTGTGCCGGCACGCGGCACGCCATTAGATAGGTAGACGCGCGCCGACTCGGTCCACTCCGCTCGGAACACCGGCTCGACCTGTTCGATAGCGGCTGAGATGCCGGCGACGATCGGGTAACCCGTCGAGGCATAGCCGATCGCGTACCCGAGCACGTCCCGCAGCCGCATCGTCCCGTGGTCGGCAAGCAGCCGGAGCCAGCCACCGAATGCCCCGGGCACGCAGGCGGCCAGCAGACCAACTCCGGGAATCGCGTCCAGGCCTTGCTCGTGGAAGTCACGGATGCTCGCGGCGGTCGGCGCCGGTCCCTGGCCACAGATGACCTCGACGCCCGGGCGGCGGGTATCCCAGAGAATGATCGGGACCTCGCCGCCGAGGCCGTTGAGGTGCGGCTCGACCACCTCGAGGACGAATCCGGCCGAGACCGCGGCATCGAAAGCATTGCCGCCCCGTTCCAGCACCGCCAACCCGGTTTGCGAGGCGAGCCAGTGCGTGGAGCTGACCATGCCAAAGGTTCCGCGCAGCTCGGGTCGCGTCGTGAATTGTCGTGACGCGACGGTCATACGTTTCTCATGGCTGGGCTCTTGTGGAGTGTACGGCCAGCTGGGGATGCTCGACGAGGCCTTCCCCACGACGAGCCGAGGGTAGCTGGCGGCGAGGGGTGGCCTTCGGGGGCTGCCCGCGCGAATTCGGGATCGCCGCTAGCACCGCTGGAGTGTGAAAAAGCGAACCCCCACTCCTGATGGCACCCCCCTCGACGGCGACGGCCATATGGCGCACGATCGGGGGGATGAGGTTCGCGGCGGGAAGCCGGCTGGCCTGGGGTGGGGTCGGGTCCGTCTACGTGCTCGTGGCCGTCGCGGCCGGGCTGGCCGTCGCCAACGCGCCGGCGTTCCGCGACCCGCAACTCGTGGGCGCCTTCGCGCAGGCGGTGATCCCGACGATGGCCATCGCGATCGTCGGCGGGCTAATCGCGTCCCGGCTCCCCCGCAACCGGATCGGGTGGATTCTCCTGGCCGCCGCCATGGTGAATGGCGTCACCGCCGTGCTCTTTCAGTACCTGGTCCACGCCTTGCTGGTCGCCAGGGAATCGCCCCTGGGGGTTGAATGGGTCGCCTGGGTTCAGTCCCTGTTCAGCGGCGTTACCTACCCCGGCATCGTCGTGCTGATCATGTTGTTCTTTCCCGACGGCCGGCTGCCGTCGCCCAGATGGCGATGGCTGATCTGGGCCGATGTGGCCGTGACCGCGTTCAATGCTCTGGTTGGAATCCTGGACCCGCTCCCAATTCAATCAGCGGGCTTGCCGCCAGTGCCCAACGTGACCGGCTTGCCGATGTTCAAGGGCATGGAAAACGGGCCAGTGGGGTACTTCAGCTACTTCGCAACTATCGCCCTGCTGCTGGTGGCGGTCCTCTCCCTGGGCGTGCGTTTGCGTCGGGCGCGCGGGGAGCAACGCCAGCAGGTCCGGTGGGTCGTGTATGCCCTCGGCGTCACCACCGTATTGAACATCCTGCTCACCCTCTCGACGCTGTTTCTTCCGCCCAGCGCCGAGGGCCGAGTCATCGGCAACGTCGTCTCGAATCTCCTCGTCGTGCTCGGTTTTGGTGTTGCGGTCCCGGGCGCGATCGGCGTGGCTATCTTGAAATACCGCCTTTACGACATCGACCTCGTCATCAATCGGACGGTCGTCGTCGGCGCCCTGGCCGCCTTCATCACGGCGGTCTACGTGGGCATCGTCGTTGGCATCGGCAGCCTGATTGGCTCCCAGGGACAACCCAACCTCGTGCTCTCCATCCTCGCGACGGCAGTAGTGGCGGTCGCCTTCCAGCCGGTGCGCGCGCGCGTGCAGCGCCTCGCCAACCACCTGGTCTACGGTAAGCGCGCGACGCCATACGAGGTCATGGCGGACTTCTCCGAGCGGATGTCCGAAACGCTGGCGCCTGATGAAGTGCTGCCGCGAATGGCGGAGGCGTCCGCCCGCGGAGTGGGCGCCGACGCCGCCAGGGTCAGCGTCAGGTTTTCGGACGGGTCGGAGCGCACCGTCTGGTGGCCGCGTGAGCAAGCCGGCGAGGCACTCCGCCATCGCGTTCCGGTTAACTATCACGATCAATTCGTCGGCGAGATCGCGGTGGCGACCACACCCGGCGCCTCCATCACGCCGGCGGAGGCGAAGCTCTTGACCGACCTGGCCGCCCAGGCCGGTCTGGTCCTGCACAACATTCGGCTGACGGCCGAGCTGCAGACCCGACTCGACGAGCTCACCGCGCAGGCGGTCGCCATCCGCGCCTCTCGCCAGAGGTTGGTGACCGCAGCCACCGCCGAGCGGCAGCGCCTGGAACAGACCATTCGGGGTGGCCCAGAGCTGGAACTGGTGTCGCAAGCCGATCGGCTCGCGGCCGTCGACCCGATGCTCGATGCAGACCCGCAGGACGCAGCCGCCGCGCTCGAAGCGCTCAGCGGCGAGGTTCAGCACACGCTGGATTCGCTTCGCCAGCTTGCGCACGGCATCTACCCGCCGCTGCTGCGTGACAACGGCCTTGCGGCCGCGCTTCAATCACGTCTCAATCGAAACCTGGCCAGCGTGACCGTCGATGGCGATGGTATCGGGCGTTATCCATCAGAGGTGGAGGCGGCGATCTATTTCTGCTGTATGCGGGCCCTGGACGGTGCGACAGATCAGGTCGATATCCACTTTCGTCAGGCCGACGATGCGGTGCAGTTCTCGGTGACAGGCTTCGGTGCTCTCACTGGCCGGCGCCAGGACATAGAAGACCGGCTCCAAGCCGTCGGTGGCGATCTCATCATTGACGCCGGTGTCCTGGTCGGTCGAGTGCCAATCCAGACGCCAGAGAGCCCGGAGCCAGGAGCAACTGGCGTGACCTCATGAAATCCCGCATTCCGATCCCGGCGCTGGGGGTCGCGGGGCTGACCGTCGGCATCCTCGTTAGCGGCCTCCTCCTGCACCAAGGGGGCGTCGGTGGCCTCGATGTGATTGGCGTTATCGGCGTCATCATCAGCCTGATCGGAATCGGCAGCTTCCTTGCTTTTCCGGCAATGGGTCTGTTGCTCGTGCGACACAAGCCGTCGAACGCGGTTGGCTGGTTATTGCTGGGGATTGGCCTGAACATTTACCTGATCTTCAACAGCTCGAACTATGCCTGGTTTTTCCTGGTCCAGCATCCCGGCGCGGCCCTCGCCGGCAAGGTCTTTGCCGTTTTGGCGGGGACCGTCTGGATCCCGTTCATCTTGATGTTGTTGCTCTTCTTACCCATGCTCTTTCCTGATGGCCGGCTGCTCTCGCCGCGCTGGCGAATCCCGATCATCAGCGGCGTCGTGTTTGCCCTCCTTGCCCTGGTCGGCAACGTATTTGTTCCAGGCAAAATCTCATCGGACTATCCCTCGATCGGTAATCCCCTGGCGAACCCAGCCCTAGCCCAGCTGTTCCAGCGATTCATCAACGTGTCAGTGCCCTTCGGCCTGTTCGCGCTGGGTGGGTCGGTTTCCTCCGTGGTCGTCCGCTATCGCCGGGGCGATAGCCTGCAGCGGCGTCAGCTCCGCTGGTTTCTCTTTGCGCTTGTCCTGGCCATCATCCCATTTCTTTTGAACAACAACAGCGTGCTGTCGAACGTGCTTATCGTCCTCTTCGTACCCCTGCTGCCGATCAGCATTGCGATCGCCGTGCTGCGATATCGTCTCTACGAGATCGACGTCGTCATCAACCGCGCCCTCGTCTACGGCGCGCTCGCCGCCTTCATCTCCGCGGTCTACGTGGCGATCGTCGTGGGAATCGGCGCCCGGATAAACTCTGGTGGCCGACCCAACCTGGCCCTCTCGATCCTGGCTACGGCGGTCGTGGCCGTCGCCTTTCAACCGGTCCGGACGCGCGTGCAGGCCCTGGCGAACCGGCTCATCTACGGCTATCGGGCCACGCCCTACGAAGCGCTGACCGAGTTTTCCCATCGGGTAGCGGGCGCGTATGCGAACGAGGATGTCCTTCCAAGGCTCGCTCGGGTGCTGGCTGAGGGGACCGGTGCTGTGGCCGCGAGCGTTTGGATCCGGCGCGCTGGCGAGCCAGTCGCCGTCGCCACCTGGCCAGCGGCTGAGTCCCCGTTGCCGATCGAGTTCGCCGACCGCGTTGCCGAGGTACGCCACGAGGGCGAGACGCTTGGCGCCTTAAGCGTCAAGAAGCGGGTGGGTGAACCGCTCACCCCGGTCGAGGCGAAACTGCTAAACGACCTGGCTGCGCAGGCCGGCCAGGTGCTTCGGAACGTCCGGCTGACGTCGGAGTTGCAGGTGCGCCTGAACGAGATTTCTGTTCAGGCGATCGAGCTCCGCGCCTCGCGGCAGCGAATCGTCGCCGTGCAGGACGCGGAGCGACAGCGGCTGGAGCGCAACATCCACGACGGCGCCCAGCAGCATCTCGTCGCCCTGGCGGTGAAGCTCCGCCTGGCTTCGGCAGTGGCGAAGCGCGATCCGGTAAAGGCAAGGCGGTCGCTAAAGGAGCTTCAGGCCCAGATGGCCGAGGCCGTGCAAACGCTCCGCGACCTGGCGCTGGGTATCTATCCTCCGGCGCTGCGGGAGCGCGGACTGGTCGAGGCCCTCCAACGACACGCTCCAGTCTCGGCGGATGGCGTGGGACGGTACGATCCCGAGATGGAGGCCTGCGTCTATTTCTGCTGCCTGGAGGCGGTGCAGAACGCGACCAAGTACGCAAAAGCGTCGCATGTGCGTGTAGAACTCCGACAGCAGAGCGGGCGTCTCATGTTCTTTGTCATCGACGATGGTGTCGGGTTCGATCCGAAGAGCGCCTCTGCCGGGACGGGTGTGCAGAACATGAAAGACCGGGCCGCGTCCCTTGGTGGTTGGCTCTCCCTGGAGTCGCAGCCTGGAAAGGGGACGACGGTGTCGGGCCTGCTGCCATTGGCAGCTCCTTCGGACGACTCACGCTGATCGCGCCGCGAGACAGTGACAATCAATCCGGCAAATGGCACTGGACCCCCGTCGGACCTCAGCGGGGGTGATCCGAGGAAGAGGGGGCGCACGAGGCGCCCCCTTATTTCCGCTGGCCTTAGCTGCTCGTGCAGTTGACGTTTCCTGCCGGTACGGCCCCGTTCGTCGTGGCGGAGCTGAATGTGCACGCCACGGTTAGGACGAGAGTCCCGGCCGGTTGGTCGACCGTGATGGTGGCGCTGGTGAATGCCATGTCGGTGATGTCCTCAGTCCAGTTCGGGTTCGGACAATCCGGCGCACCAGCGATCGGCGTTGCCGGTGCATTCGTCGTGACACTGAATGGAGTGTTGCCATTCTTGAGCTCGCTGGCCGGAATGGACTCGCTTCCGGTCACCGTAACCGGGGCCGGGTTCTGTCCCGGGGCCTGAGTACCACCGTTGTTTGTACAGGTCGACGTTGGGTCCGCCACGGCGGAGATCTTAACCAGCACGTCTCCGAACCCAAGCCCTGCAAGCTCGCCAGCTGCGTTCAGCGTGAGGCCCTTATCGGTGAACGCTGGCTCCGCGCTCGGGCCGCCCTTCAGGTGGACGCTGTTCGCCAGGGCCGTGCTCGTTAGGGCTACGGTCAATCCGATCGCGGCCAGGAACGCGAGACCTTTTCGCATTTCATTTACCCTCCGTCTTGGCGATTGGCCGAAAGCACGTTGACCCATCGAGCCGGCCACGCTCCGCCTGCGAGCCTGCCTTCCTCCCTGCCCCCGCAAAATCGCGCCAGATCACACCGCCGATCGCGGTTGGTGGACCTAGCAGAGGAAGTGCATGTGCGTGTGCGGCACTCCGGTGGCATCGAAGTTCAGGTGGAACAGACCGTGAGCCGTCACCCGTGACCCGTCGGATCCGGTCCCGACGAGATTAAAGGTGCCCGTGAAAGTCGCGTTCTGCAGATTCCAGGCTTCGCCGTCCCAGGCGGCGAAGTGTCCGGTATATGTAACCCCTGGCGCGGCGGCCGTGAACCGGCCCTCCTCGGTGAACGTCGCCCAGTAGGTGCCGTTTTCGAGCTGGGTGATGTGAAAGATAAGGTTGGCGTCGCTGACAGTCACCTCGACCGAAACATCTGTGCAGGGGACTACGTCGCTGAAGGTCTCGGTCAAGTTGTGCATCTGCACCGTGCAGCCGGAGGCCGGACCGTTGCCGTGCGCCGTTGGGTCGCACGGCAGCCCTTCGCCCTGCGCGGCGACGGGCAGTGCGAGAAGGACGAACAGCGTCGCAGCGGCCAAGCCGGCGAGTAGGTTCTTCATGGTCCCTCCTTGGTCCGGGGCAACTCCCCTTGACTTTGGTTGAGGATGGCCCTGTCACACCGGTCGTGCTAGTGACGAATGCCCCCTCCTGGACAGTACATGGTGGCGGCTTTGGGTCCGATCACCGACTCGGGAGGGTCGGCCCTGACGAACCTTGCGGCGCGCTCGCTCAGCGACAAAATCGCGCAGCGGCGCAACTACACGCAGGCCCTCCGCCGCCGACACAAAACACCCGGGATCTGACAGAGCCTAATCACGACCGTGATTATGCTGGCGACGTTGTAGCAATCCATCCCGGAGACTCGCCCGCTGTCGCCTCGAAGGCCCGCTTGCGGAACAGCCAGCCGAGTCATTTGGCCGGTCGACTATGGCAACCAAAGGAGGCGGTCCCCTGGCCACCTCCTGTGCCTGATCCATGGTTCAAGTCGCCGCTTCAAAATCGGGTGTTTGCCCTCGCGCCTCGCTCGACCCACGGCGTTCGCCACTCCATCGGCTTGAAGGGGCCTCCCAAGTAATCCGTCTCTCGTGCGATCTTGCCGTCACGAAACTCAAAGATGCTGACCGCGTAGACGGTCTTGCCCGCGTCGTCAAGCGTCCTTTCAGCCAGCCACAGGTCTCCCCGACCGACGATGCGGCGCGTAGTGGCTCGGGGGAGGTCCGGGTAACTGACCATACTTGCGATGGCGTTGCGCTTTCCCCGGATCAGCTCACCGGATTGCGGCCACTCTTGCACGAAACCGTCGTGAAACAACTCCTCGAGGTCGCCCCAATTCCTCGAATTGACGCATTCCCAGACGCGTTCGACGGCCTTGCGGCTCCCCGTCTCATCCATCTGGTGTCCTCCCAGTCAACCGACGTGTCACCCCAATGGACGGCGCGTCTCGTCTGCCCCTATCGTCGCGCTCACTGTGACGCCGGCAATAGGGGCGTATGTCCCGGCGTTTTGGTGACGGTTCACCGACTCGCACTCGGATGGCTAGCATGGTCAATCCTGGTCGGCTACCATTTCCCACCCTCGGTGACCGGTGCCGGCTGGCTTTGGCGCGCACTCTTTCGCCGATGCTCGACCCATTCCCGCCAAAGCATGCCGATCACTGAGATCCGGCTCGCGGACCCTCGTCGCTCGCATTTCCCTTCCCCCCGACGCGCCGGAGCGTTTGGGTCACTCGGCGGCCGACTGCCTTGAGACGGTCAAGCGCACGGCGAGCCCAGGTGAACTCGGTGGCGAGGAGTGCCAGCCCGAGGAGGATGACGAGCAGGCCCGGTCCTGGCAGGACCAACATTACGGTGCCGGCAAACACCAGTGCGACACCTGTCACCAGCACGCCTGCTCGCCGGACCAAGCCAGCCAAAGAGCAACGATCAATCTCGAGAGGAGTCACGGCGCCGGGCCTAACTGAAATCCAGGATGCGCTCGGTAACGGGGATCTTTCGCTTGCCTCTAGCCCGGACTAACGTTGTCGGGTTGTCGTGTGTAATCGCCTGACCGGCCCGGCCGGGCCTCCAGCCGTGGAGAAGCGCCCCTTCCACCTCGATCAGATGCTCGGGCTCACCCCGGTCAGGGAAGACACCGCGACAGTGAGTACAGCGCTCGAGGACTACACCGCTACGTTCGAAGCGATGCAATGGAGCATCGCATTTCGGGCAGCTCAGCTTCGCCATGCTTTGGCTGACCCGGCACATCCCAGGCTACTACACACGATCGGAATGAAAGGGGTCGCGCGGAGGGTATCGCGCGACCAACCGTTGGGGAAGAGAAAATCGAGTCGCATACACGGCCAGCATCGCAGGGTGATCCACGCCCGCTAGGGGCGATCGTCCCCTAAACCAAAGGACGCGCGAGGCCGCGGCCTGGCTCGCACGCGGCATCGAGCGTTTAGGAGGTGACGGCACGCTGGAAATGAAGAGCCCTGGCTTTTGGCCAGGGCTCTGACTCTATCCTTCCCTACTTCTGGCCGTTAGTTCGTGATCGTGAGCGAGGTCGTCTCGCAGTTACTTCTCGAGCCGGAGACGTTCGGATCGTTGCTTGTGTAGACGACTTTCCAGGAGACTGTCATCGACGCAGCTATCTTTGCGTTCGTGTTGTGCGTGATCGCTGTTTGCGGCGATGCGCCGCTGACGTTCTGCGCTGGCTCGGTGTACAGGACGCTGGCACTATTGCCGCCAGGATCGCAGGCGCCGTTGTTATAGAGGGTGAACGTCACGCTCCCATTCAGGGGACTTCCGCCAGCCGAGGTGATCGTCGCGGAATCGTTCGGGAGCCAGTTCTGCGCTGTGCTCACTCCGGTCGTATCCGACACTACGACCGTCTCCGTCCCACTGGTATCCGGGCAGGCCGTCGCTGCCATGCTATTCGTGTTCGGCGGGTCGCCGCTGTAGGAGGCGACGAAGGTGTAGGTGCCCACGGCGGTCGGTGTGAAGCTGACCGGGCCGTACGTGCCGTCGCCAGTCACGGTTACCGTTGTCGGGCCCAGGGCGACGGTCGTGCAGTCGTTCGGCCCGTACGCGCTAAGGGTAATGGTGCCTGCCGCTGGGCCGCCGGCCGTGGTTGGATTGATAACGGGACTGCCGGGCTGGTTCGCCGTGCCGGACAACGTCGCGGTGTCGCTGATCGGGTTCCCAAGCTGGACCGCTCCAGAGGCCTGGGTCTTGAGTGTCGGCGTCACTGGCGTGACGGTGAAACACTCGGTCGCACTGCTATCGCTCGATGGGGGAACGCCCTGCGCGGCGTCTCCCGAGTAGTCTGCTCGCCAGCAGTAGGGGCCGGCCGAGGTGATGGTTGCGAGGTCTGAGGTCACCGAAGCCGGGCTCGGTGGGCTGATCGATTTCGCTGAACCGATCAGGCTGCCACCAGTCGCGCACGTGCTCTGCGAGACGAGATCGGCGGGCCCGCAGAGATGGAAGGTGACGGAGCCGTTGAAGCTCGCGGCGCCGATGACCTGAACCGTTGCCAGGTCTTTTACCTGGACGGAGCCGGTGCCAATTGAGACGGATCCAAGGGAAATGCTGTTCCCGTTGGCGTCTTCCGGCGTCGTCTCCGTTCCCGACTGGCAGGAGCCGAAGTTCCCGAGGATGAAGCTCTTCAGCACGGCGGAGGTTGAGGTCGACGCGCGGCTCTCGGCTACCGTGCTCGCGAAACACTCCGCCGCGAGCCCGGGAAAGGCCGAGAGGTTGAGTCCGCCCTCGTAGAACTCGCCCTGCTGGAAGCTGCTGTGTCCGGACTTGTCCTTGAACGACCACGGCGAAGCTGTTCCATTCGCTGGATTGACGATCCCGCAGAACGCGGCGTCTGCCGGGGATGTCGCACAGTTGGCTGCCGTCGAGGTCTGCAGCAGCTCCAGGTTTGAGTCGGCGCAGCTGGCCGCCGGCTTGTCGGCCGCCGTGCAGTCGCTATTCCATTTGTAGACACTGATGGTCGACGTCGCCCCGCCGACGCTGAAGTCGCTGACCACCAGGACATCGCCGTTCTTGTGGACGCCATTGAAGGTCTGGCCGCCTCCGCTCTTGCCGCTGCCGAGCGTGATTTTGTTCTGGAAGAACCAGAACCCGTTCTGGGCGTTACCGCTGTTGTCAAACCTGTCCATGCCGAAGAAGATGACGCTGCAGGTGGAGCTGCTCGACGGACAGGTCGAGGCGTTCGCCGGCAGGCTGTAGCGCGCCGCGAAGCCGTTCAGCAGGATGTCTTTGCCGGGCAGGCCACCGCTTGCCTGGTTCCAGGCCCAGCTGGAGACGTCAATCGGGTCCTTGGAGCCGCCACCAGTGAAGGTGGTGCCGGTGGCAGCACCCTGCGCGACCCACTCCACCGCGGTCGAGCCGTTGGTGTTGAAGCTTGTGGAACAGTTCGAGCCGGTGACTTCGTGGCAAATTCGGTCCCAATCATCAGGCGGTCCTGACACCGTTGTCGACGACGACGCGTTGCCATCGAGCTCGAATGCTCCCGTGTTGTTGACGGCCGCTCCCGGGATCGCCGACAGCGCCGCAAGGGATAGCACCAACGTTCCTAGAGCGGCGAATCGCTTTTTACTTGCATGCATAAATCTCCCTCCTTGGACCTCCGCAACGTAGGTGGACGTACGAACGCTCAGGTCAGTTGCTGTGCTACATCACCTCACCTCCTCGACCACGACCTCGTGCCCTTCGCGCGGTTGGTGCGAAGCCCGTGGGTTGGTCTGCGCAATGGCCGTACGATTCCACGGGTCGACGGTTGAGCAATAGGTACGTTGCTCCTGTCAAGCGGGAGACGTTAGAGCTGAAGGCCGGCCATTACGACGCGAACGCATGTCCGACTGCGGCCAAAATCGCCCGCGCACCGGCCTGCAGCGGGGACGGGTGTCTCGCCCGGGCGTGGACGAATGTCATGAGGCCATAGGGAAGGCTGACACTAATGGCGGCAGTTCGCCGCTGTCACGATTGCGAGATGGCTGCCACGATACGAAGACCACGCGGTACTGTGAGGCTCGTGCCTCTCCGCGCGGGGGTGCGTCCGCTCCCCCGCCTGGTTGGAGGCGCTCGGCGGTGGTACCCGAGGCTGGAGGAGAGGGGATTCAGGGTGAAGACTCAGCGCTCGAGGGACTGGTTGCGACTTCTCGCTCCTCAAGCTCTTGCGGGTCGAGGCGGCGGCCCGGTCGTGGCGGCAGCCTGCCTGCTCGTCTTGGGGCTCATTCTCCTGATCGATAAGGTCACACCGTCGGCCGCAGCCATGGGAGCGCTGAGCTTTATTCCCGTGCTGGTCGCAGTCTGGCTTCTCTCCGGCAGCTTGGCCGCTCTCGTGACGATCGCCGCGATCCTGCTGCGCATTGTGGCCGTCTTCGTTGACGGCGTTCACCCGCTGACCGTCCTGGCCGAGGTCGTGACGATCGCGATCGTGGCTGGCTTGGCTCGCTTCGCTGCCGTGGTGGTGACTGCCTATTGGTCGGCGCAGGCCATGGCGGAAGAGCGTGATCGGATCGCGCGAGAGCTCCACGATGGCACCATCCAGTCTCTTTTCGCGGTCGGCATTGGGTTGCGCACCGCTCGCAGCCCGGCCCACCGACTCGATCTCGCCCAAAGCGTTGATGAGGCCCTGCAAGAGCTCGACCACATCGTTCGCGATCTGCGGGGCTACGTCTTCGGTCTTCGGCCGCAGATTCTGGCTGACCGACAACTCGGTACGGCACTGGAACAGCTGGTCCACGACCTGGAGGCGAGGTGGAAAATCACCGTCCAGACCGAAATCGACAATATGGTCGCGGCCGGGCTTGCCGCCAAAGCCGCGGATGTCGTGCAGCTCGCCCGCGAAGCACTCTCCAATGTGGGGCGGCATTCGCTGGCACGGCACTGCTGGCTGACCCTTCGCCGGGCCGGGGCAGCGGCCCTGCTGGAGATCCGAGATGACGGCCGCGGCTTCAACGTGAATGACGTGACGAGTGCCGGCCAGGGTCTGGTGAACATGCGGCGACGCGCCGCAGCTCTGGGTGGCCAGGCCACGATTGTCACCAGCCGCGGGCAGGGCGCCAGCGTTCGCATCACGATCCCGATGGATGGTCAGCGATGATCGGAGCGGACCCGAAGGGTGGTGGGCCACCGGCTCGGCGGGGACCCATTCGCGTGATGGTCGTCGACGATCACGCGGTGGTTCGAAAGGGAATTCGCGCCCTGCTTTCGGAAACCGAAGACCTTGAGGTAGTGGCTGAGGCAGACGGCATGAGGCAGGCCATTGAAAACGTCGAGCGGATGACGCCCGATGTGGTGGTGATGGACGTGCGGCTCGCCGACGCCAATGGGATCGAAGTCACCCGTGACATCCGGGCTCGGCGGCCGGAGGTACGAGTCTTGATGCTCAGCTCCTACGCCGACGAAGAGGCCGTGCTCGCGGCGATCATGGCCGGCGCAGCCGGGTATGTGCTCAAGCAGATCGAGGGTGACGACCTGGTCCGCTCGATCAGGGCCGTCGCCAACGACGAGAACCTGCTCGATCCCCGAGTGACGCGCGGCATCCTCGATCGGCTGCGGGCCCACCCCCACTTGGCGAAGGATCGCAAGCTGGGCAGGCTGTCCGCGCAGGAGGAACAGATCCTTAGCCTGATCGCGGAAGGGCTGACCAATCGCCAGATCGGCGAGCAGATGCATCTGGCCGAGACCACGGTGCGCAACTATGTGTCGAGCGTGCTCAACAAGCTTGAGGTCGCGCGTCGAGCTGAGGCTGCCGCGTACCTGGCGCGCCACCGAACGCGCCCTGGTGGCTGAAGTCGGTGCTGCAAATCCTTATCGCTTCCGGCTTCTGACCGGCGGGATCAAATACGGTCGCGGCATTACCGGGCCGACTCGGACGATTTCAGGAAATGCCGCGACCTCCCCGCAGTTGGTCGCCACGATCCACAATAGTGGTGCCCACATAATCGCAACTCGTCGGGGCCATCCCCTAAGTGGCTACCAGACGTGGTGGCGGAGCGGGCGAGATTCGAACTCGCGAACCGGGTACGCCGGTTACGGCATTTCCAGCGCGGACTCCCAAAGAGGGGCCTCATTTTGAGCTGTACCCGAGACGGGCGCTCAGGTTGGCGTGGCCGCCGTGCGACATCACTCTCGTAACGAAAGATGTCTGGCAGCGTCGACGACCCGCTGCGACTGAGCTTGCATTTCATGTGCGCTTGTCGTCATCGTCTCTAGGATCTCGTAGTCCGTTGCGATGTTTGGTGTCAAATGATCCTCCTGATTAGGCGCTCGGCCTCAGCACAAATCACGCGGCTTCGGTGTCCCTACCGAACCTCCTGTCGACGCAGGGGACCGTAGGCGAAGAGTAGCCCCAGCACGGCTCCGAACATCAGGTGGCCGATGATCACGACCCACTGCGGATCGGCACTGAGGAATGAGCCGCTCGTCCCGCTGAGCAGGCCGCGCAGCAGGGACCAGTAGATGATTTCGTAGGCCACGATGCCGTATACGGCGCCGACCAGCACGATGGCCCAGCCGCGAACGTTCAGGATCGCCACAACTCCCAGGAAGACGAGTCCCAGAATCACCGAGTTGACCACGTGCCCCATCACACCGAGAATGAACGGCACCAGCTGAAAGTCATGGCCGGGGTGTCCAATCCCAACCGCCTGTGCGATTCCCTGCGGTGGCGCCCACAGCGTACTCGCGAAAATTCCGACGAGCATCAGCCACGCGGCTAATGGGAGGCCGGCGATCACACCGGCCGCTCCTGCTCGCTCAGCCGGCTCGATTGAAACACTCGTTGCGTGCGGAATCGCTGTCGTACTCATGGCTTTACCTCTTATGGCGCGGATTGATCATTACCTGCATGATGGGCAGCCCAGCCAGCCGAAGCATCACCCCTCCCGGGGATCACGGTGCCATACTTTCGGGGAATCGGACGTCTTGAGCCTCGAATCCCGGACCAGCTCTGCGTGCACCTTCAGCGAAAATTCTTATCGTCGACGATCATGGCGTTGTCCGCCAGACCTTCAGATATTCTTTGGCCGCGACGCCGATATCGAGGTGGTGCCGAGGCCCAGGATGGACGAGAGCAATCCGCCTGACCCATGAACTCCATCCCGATGTCGTCCTTGATGGATCTCCCCATGCCCATCATGGACGGCCGATCAGCTACCGAGACAATCCACCAGCAGCTGCCCGAGGTCGAGCTCATCGCGTTGACCAGTGTTCTAAATCATGCCTCGGTCAGCGACACGATTCGCTCGGGAGCCATCGGATACCTGCTCAAGAATTCGGACGCCGATGCGTTGCGACGAGCGATCCAAGCGGCGGGCGGGGGCAAGGTCCATCTTTCCCCGGGAGCCCGCCGCCCGGCTGGTTAAGGGGGTGATCGCCAGACTGACACCGAGCATCACCCAAAAGTAGGGCCGAGCGCCATCGCCTCTGGGGGATGTCGGCCTCGATGAATCATGCAACCATGTCATCACATGGCTCTTACCGAGATTCGGGGCTTCGTGGCGCAGGCCAACGCGGAAATTCGAGCCGCGGAAGCGGCGCATCAATATCGGAAGGCCGAGCGACAACGGCTTCGGCGTCCGATCGCCCTGATTGACGGCCTCATCAACGACCTGGAAGTGCTCAACCTGAGCGGGGCTATCCGGGTGCCCTTGTCGTACGAACCGCGCCTGCTTCAAATCCGTGCCCTGTTGCGAAAAGCGGTCAGCGTGGACCAGCTTGACGATCTCAGGACTCGAGTACGGCCAGTCAAGCTGATGGACAATCTCTACACCCTCGAGGAGACGCTGTTCGCCCGGCTGTGTCCCGATCGGTTTGAGGACGTTTCGCAGGCTCCAGGCTTGTACCCGGCTGCTTAGCCGACGGCTCCCTGAGCCCTCCCTTCCCCCGATCGCAGGCCCCAACCGGGGGTCTGCGACGTGTTGAGCAGCTGGAGCTGTGCCGCCGGTTGCGATCAGCCCGCCGCTGCTGGAACTCTGACGGTGATGCTGGTGCCGCGACCGGAAGCCGACGAGATTTCGAGCTCTCCACCGGCCTCGAGCGCGCGTTCGCGCATGCTGAGGAGGCCGAGGTGTCCGGGGAAATCCTTGGCGGGGTCGAACCCGACTCCGTCGTCGGTGATGACCAGGGTGAGGACGTCTGCCTGGACGCTCAGGTCCAAACGAACCTTCCCGGCAGACGAATGCTTGGAGATATTGTGCAGGGCTTCCTGGGCGATCCGGTAGAGGGCCTGCTTGGCTTGAATCGAGGCCTCAGGCTCCGCAGGAAGGAGTTCATCCACGACGATCTGATGCCGGGCTCGCATGGCGTTCGACTGCTTGGCCAGGGCCGCCACTAGCCCTTCCTTTGCGAGAGACTCGGGCCGCAAATCGAAGATCAATGCCCGCAACTCGGCCATGCTGCCGTGCGCCAGCCGCTGCACGTACTCCAACGGTTCTTGCGCGAGGGTGCCATCCGGTGGTAGGAGCTCAAGCGCGGTCCGCGTCCCCAACGCAATTCCGTAAAGAGCCTGCGAGACCGAATCGTGGAGCTCCCTGGCCAGGCGCTGACGTTCCTGATGCGCCGCGAGCTCGCTTCGGGCCGCCTGAGCTTCGGCAGCCTGTATCGCAATGACCAGCTCGTTGCTCCCGATCCGAATCAGGAGCCGATCGTACTCCGACGGAAAATCGTCGCGATGCAAACCGACCGCGACCATCCCCGAATCGCCACCAATGTGACCCAGCAATGCGATGGCAACGCCAACAGGCACCTCGCCGAATGGACCCTGGACGCGTGAAAGCTTGAGATCGCCGTTCCCGGCCCAGCGCGAAAGCCACCTACCGAGGTCCGCAGCGGCTCGCGCGTCACTCGGGCCGAGCCCCGTCCTGGCCGTCTCCAAGCTGGTCCCCGGTTCTCTGGGAACGGGCAGTCGCACGTACACGAAGTCCGCGCGCAAGGTTCGTTGCATCGCGTCAGCAAAGCTCTCCGCGATCGTGCTCATCGACTGTCCGAGCCAGAGTGCCGGAAGACTCGATAGCGCGGTCAGGTCGTTCAGATACCGCCGTAGGTCACCGTCGTCAGATGCCACCTAAGGCTCAGTGAGGCAGGGCCGACCCAGACTCCAGGCGTAGCTCTTGCAGGAAGCGATCGGGTGGCACAAAGAAAGGATTCTCCATCACGGCAGAGCCCAGGATCACCGTCGGATGCGTGCGGAGCATATCCATCATGGTG